>Ga0256404_1000014_pt1 | contig 383098 bp, 356 predicted proteins | sample RumenRJG_01DNA_FD_185990 | JGI IMG/M metagenome (GOLD analysis project Ga0256404, IMG submission 185990) | Bovine rumen microbial communities from Lethbridge, Alberta, Canada - RJG_01 | ecosystem: Host-associated > Mammals > Digestive system > Stomach > Rumen | place: Canada: Alberta... | reverse complement strand
TTAGCAATCATAGGCGGATGACGCGGAAACGGCCCCTCCCGGGGCCGTTTCAGTTCCAGATCGTTGTTTTCGCCCGCTGAGCTGGGCCTATGCCGGAATCTCTCCCACAGAAACCACCGAAGAGCCACTTTTCTTTATCGCAGGAGCGAGCTGGGCGACTCGGGCTCCCTTGTCGCGCGGATGCGCCGGGACATCGTAAACCTCATCTTCGACCACCTTGAGTACTTCCAGTCATTCGACCTTGTGAAGGTCTACTACGATGACGGGCAGGAGATTGTGGCGAGGGCCGTACACGCCGCGGTCGAGTATGCGCTTGCTACGGATAGCCTCATGTACCGCAAGACCCGCGCATCGGATTTCATGCTCGCGCAGGCTGCCGACCTGCTCTGTACCATCGAGCTGACAGCGCTCAAATTCAAGAACGGCGAGGCCACGCGTACCGATGAGAAGTTCTTCGGTACCGAGCGCAATTTCAGGAGGAACTATCTCAAGCCTGCACATCGAAAGATGCTCGGTAGAGGAGATTAAGGGCGGCTAACGCTGGGTGAAGAACCGGGCTGAGTGACGTTGTAAATCGTTGGGCATGGACCCTCTTTTTGTTTGCGTTGCTGCGCTTTTGCCCTAATTCGAGCTGACAGCCCTGTGTAAACAGCTCCTGACCTGCGAGTTTGCGGCTGCGGTCGCCGCCCGGGCGGGAAAAGGTGACCCAAAAAGTACCACAAATTCACCTGTAGTACGAATACTGATGTAACAAATTGCTGCGAATATAATAAAATAAACTGTAATTTGTGGTGCTTTTCGGGGTGCGGAAACGCCGTATACGGCGATGCCCGCCTCCCATCGCCGCAGGTCAGCGGGGGTGCGGGAGGGGGCGTTTCCGGGCCCCGGGGCGCATCGGCACCCGCAAAGCCGCAGGTAGGAGCCCTGGAAACCGGGTGCGATCCCGCGCCCGGGTGGGTAGGGCACCGCGCGGGCGCCGGTCCCGCCCGCCGGCGGCGCTGGCGGGGTACCCGGGAGACCGAAAAAACGCGCCGTCTACCTGCTCGAACGCGGAAGAGCCGCTGAGAGGCGTTTTAAGGCCCGAGAGAGACGCGGGTGGCCCAGGGGCCGCCCCCGCCCGTTTCCGCGCCCCCTCGCGCATCCTGATGGCACGTTCTACCTGCGGTCATTGTTTCCGCAGGTAGATGGGGCGAAGTGCGCTCGTCGCGGATGGGGCGCGGATCTCAGGCGGGGGGAGCGGCTTGCGGATGGGATGCGGATCGTGAATGGGGTGCGGATCGTGGATGGAATGCGGATCACGGGTGTGATGCGGATAGGGGGAGGACTAGATGAGGCGCAGCAGCTGGGTCGCGACGTACCGGGTAAAGGTGACGAGGAGAGCTATGAGGTAATGCCTGGGGCGCACCTAGCGCGAGGCGCGGCATCTCGCGAATTCTGCTATAGTCAGCTATGCGCGAACGCGGTCGGCCATGTGCGATGACGGCTAGCGTGTACAAGCCCGAGTGGCGGAATGGCAGACGCGGCGGACTCAAAATCCGCTCCTGGCGACAGGGTAAGGGTTCGAGCCCCTTCTCGGGTACCAAAAATGATAGCGGGCAGACCTCCGGGCCTGCCCGTTTTTTCGCCGATGCCTGCGCGTACGCCGCTCAGCCCCGCCAGCCGGCGACGATCTCGCGCGTGCGCTCGTCGCGCCGGCCGTCGTAGTATTTATCGAGCACCGCGGAAAAGACACGCTCACCCGTCGCGTCGGCAAAGAGGGTCATGCACGAGCGGACCTTGAGCACGTCGATGCCGCCGAGTACCGCCACGGGGTCGTCGCCTGGCAGGTCGAGCAGCGCCTGCGTGATCTCGCGCAGGCGACCCACCAGCGTGGGCTCGGCAACGAAGGAGTCCAGCTCAGCACGCGAGCCGATGCCGTAGTATTCGGCCATGGAGCTTTGCCCCAGCCCCTCTACCTGCGGGAAGACATACCAGATCCAGTGTGAGCGCTTGCGTCCCGCCCGTATCTCGGCGAGCGCGGCCTCGTATTCGCCGCCCGCCTGTGCGTCCAGGAACCTCTTTACGTCTTTCATAGTTCGACATCGACTTTCTCGTCAGCTAGAGGATGGCCAATTACCGAGAATGCCTGGGCTGACTACACCTGGTGGCAGGCCCACGACCGCAAAGGCCTCAAGCGCATTGACCAGCTGCTTGAAGATTGTGCACGCAATGGCTATCGCGGTATCGGTAAGCCTGAGGCCCTCATCGGTGACCTCTCCGGGTTTTGGAGCAGACGCATCAACGACCGGGACCGACTCGTATATCGCGTGACGGGCGACTCCGTGGAAATCCTCTCCTGCAGGTTGCATTGCTCCGACAGACGGGTATGGGAACCTATGCCAGTGCAGGGTGCCGAAGGGGGAGCGTAGAGCCCAAGAGTTGAGATACGGGTGTCGGTACAGGGCAGTCAAGGCAATCCGTATGTGCATCTTGTGCATCGAGGCGCGAGACGTTATACTTCAAAAGGTTTTACGCGAAGAGGTACGCGTGTCTTTGTACATCGTACCCACCTGAGCGGCGCGCAAGCAGCCACCGGGTCAGACGAATCCAATGCCCGCCAGGCGTGGTGGGTTTCGTCTCTCGGTACGCTTGTGTCGAGAGTTTTTTGTTTGTATCGGGCGAAGACGCGCGCCCGGTGAAGGGAAGGTGTAGAAGCTGGCAAAGACGGACGACCTTCGGGTCAACGGAGAGATCACCTCGCGCAGCGTGCGCCTCATCGGCGTCGACGGCTCGCAGCTCGGCCTCTTCGATGTGCGCGACGCGCTTCGCATCGCACGTGAGCAGGGTCTGGACCTGGTGGAGGTCAGCCCCAACGCAAAGCCCCCTGTCTGCCGTGTGATGAACTACGGCAAGTACAAGTACGAGGCCGAGCGCAAGGACAAGGCTGCCCGCAAGAAGCAGGCCAAGGTCGAGGTCAAGACGATGAAGTTCCGCCCCAAGATCGATGTGGGCGACTACGAGACCAAGAAGAAGCACGTGATGCGCTTCCTCAAGTCCGGTGCGCGCGTCAGGATCACGATCATGTTCCGCGGTCGTGAGAACGCCCACCCCGAGCAGGGTCTCAAGGTGCTGGAGCGTCTGATCGAGGACCTCAAGCCGTACGCGACGGTCGACCAGCAGCCCAAGCTCGAGGGCCGCAACATGAACATGCAATTCTCGCCGATCAAAGGCGCTTTCGACAAGGTGCCCGACATCGACGTTGAAGATGTAGAGGAAGACAAGGAGAACTAGCAATGCCCAAGATGAAGACCCACAAGGGCTCGGCGAAGCGTTTCCGCCGTACCGGTACCGGCAAGATCATGCGTGCCAAGGCTTTCAAGAGCCACATCCTGACCAAGAAGTCCCAGAAGCGCATCCGCAACTTCCGCAAGGAGACCACGCTGACCTCCAGCGACGTCAAGGTCGTCTCGCAGCGCATGGGCAACAACTAAGAAAGACCAGGTGATTATAGATGGCACGTATCAAGCGCGCGGTCGCAGGCCGCAAGAAGCGTCAGACGCTCGTCGAGCGCACCAAGGGTTATTACGGCACCAGCTCCCGCACCTTCCGTGGCATGAAGGAGCAGGCGCAGCACTCCGGTCAGTACGCCTACCGCGACCGTCGCAACAAGAAGCGCGACATCCGCGGTCTGTGGATCCAGCGTATCAACGCCGCCGCCCGCATGAACGACCTGTCCTACAGCCGCTTCATGCACGGCCTGAAGCTCGCCGGCGTCGACCTGGACCGCAAGGTGCTCGCCCAGATCGCCTACGAGGACGAGGCCGGTTTCGCCGCCCTCGCCGAGGTCGCCAAGAAGGCCCTGGCCGAGGCTGAGGCAGAGTAGCGCCCGCTAAAGCCATCGGGGACTGGGCCGACTGCGGCACACGCTCCGACGTATCGCATACGCGACGGCGCCACGATGGCAAGTATTTGCAATTCTTATGCAAAGCCTGATAGGATGAATTCCTACCAGGCTTTCTTTTTTACGTGCGCAGCTATGCACCGAAGCATCTTGTTCGCGTAATCGTTATCCATTAGAAACGAAAGCTGGGTATGGTCTTATTCAAGTACTGTAATCGGAATGAATGGGGGATTTTATATGTCTAGTCTTTCCCGTCGTCAGTTCATCGGTGCCGCCGGCGGTGCCGCCGCTGCCCTCGGCCTCGCCGCCTGCGGTGGCTCTGGTTCTTCTACGGGCGCTGCTGGTTCTGCCAGCGACGGTGGCTTCACCAAGGATCCTTACACCATCGCGACGGATACCGTCTTTGCGCCGTTTGAGTACACCGACGACGACGGCAATTTTGTCGGCATCGACGTCGACCTGCTCGCAGCCATCGCCAAGGACCAGGGTTTCAACTACGACCTGCAGTCCCTGGGCTTCGACGCCGCCCTTTCCGCCGTCCAGTCCGGCCAGGCCGACGGCATGATCGCCGGCATGTCCATCACGGACGAGCGCAAGGAGATCTTTGACTTCTCCGACCCGTACTACGACTCCTACGTGTGCGCCGCGGCCGTCGACGGCAGCGAGTACACCGACCTCGAATCCCTCAAGGGCCACAAGGTCGCCGTCAAGACGGGCACCCAGTCTGCCGCCTGGGCCGAGTCCATCAAGGACGAGTACCAGCTGGAGCTCACCTATTTCGACGAGTCCTCGCTGATGTACCAGGACACCACCACGGGCAACTCCGTCGCCTGCTTCGAGGACTACCCGATCATGGCCTACGGCATCACCCAGGGCAACGGCTTCAAGATCATCGCCACCGACGAGGAGAACTTCTCGTCGCCGTACGGCTTCGCCGTCCTCAAGGGCAAGGTCCCCGAGCTGCTCGCAGCCTTCAACGCCGGCCTCAAGTCCCTCAAGGACTCCGGCGAGTACGACACCATCGTCAAGAAGTACACCGAGGCATAAGGGTCGGGCGCGGTAGCAGCGTGGGCTACGGTCGCTTGTCTTACCCGAGAAATGGAGCCGCGCGATTCGCCTCGCGCGGCTTCGCGGTTTGTGAGGTCATATGAATTCAACAAGTCTACTGTCGACCTTCGGCGAGGTCATGCCCCAGCTCATGAAGGGCCTGGCCGTCACGATGCAGGTGACCGTCATTTCCCTGGTGCTCGCCATGATCCTGGGCATCCTGGTCTGCCTGATGCACATCTCGCACAACAAGGTCCTGCGCGGCATCGCGCAATTCTTCATCTGGCTGATCCGCGGCACACCAATGCTGGTCCAGGGCTTCTACGTCTACTTCGCCATCCCGCAGCTGGTGCAGTTCCTGAGCGGGTCGCAGTTCCGCATCACGATCATGACCGCCTCGATCCTCACGCTCACGCTCAACGCCGGCGCATACATCTCCGAGATCTTCCGCGGTTCCATCGAGTCGGTGCCCAAGGGTCAGATGGAGGCGTCTCGCTCGCTCGGCGTCAACTACGCCACCTCGATGCGCAAGATCATCCTGCCGCAGGCCGTCCGTATCTGCCTGCCGTCGCTCGTGAACCAGTGCATCATCACCCTGAAGGACTCCACGATCCTCTACGCCATCGGCCTGGCCGAGGTCATGTACCAGGCCAAGGTCTACGTCGGCCGCACGATGCAGTCCTTCGCGACCTACACCTGGGTCGCCGTCGTCTTCCTGCTGATCACCAGCCTTCTCATGCTCGCATCGAAGGCGCTCGAGAAAAGGATGCGTTCATAATGGCTGACACTCAACCCAAGATCAAAGTCACCGACCTGCACAAGTACTTCGGTGAGAACCAGGTCCTCAAGGGCATCGACATCGAGATCCAGCAGGGCGAGGTCGTCTGCGTGATCGGCCCCTCGGGCTCCGGCAAGTCCACCTTCCTGCGATGCCTCAACCGCCTGGAGGAGGTCACCTCCGGCGAGATCCTCGTCGACGGCGAGTCCATCACCGCCCCCGGCGCCGACGTCGACGGCATCCGCCGCCACATGGGCATGGTGTTCCAGCAGTTCAACCTCTTCCCGCACTACAGCGTCAAAGAGAACCTCATGTACGCCCCCGTCGAGCTCAAGATCAAGACGCCTGCCGAGGCCGAGGAGACGGCGCGCCGCCTGCTGGACCGCGTCGGCCTGATCGACAAGTGGGACGCGATGCCCCGCTCGCTCTCCGGCGGCCAGCAGCAGCGTGTGGCCATCGCCCGCGCGCTGTGCATGGAGCCCGACATCATGCTCTTCGACGAGCCGACCTCCGCACTGGACCCCGAGATGGTCCACGAGGTCCTCGACGTCATGCGCGAGCTGGCGGACGAGGGCATGACCATGGTCGTCGTCACGCACGAGATGGGCTTTGCCCGCGACGTTGCCGACCGCGTGGTCTTCGTCGACGGCGGCGTGATCTGCGAGGAGGGCAAGCCATCCGATGTCATGGAGCACCCGCAGAACGAGCGCACCAAATCCTTCCTGTCCAAGGTGCTGTAAGGGCGTCCTTCTTCTCACAGGGCTTCTCCCCTCCCTTTCTTACGCCCTCACCTTGGCAGGCGCCGGGTCCCGCCGCGTGCGGGCCCGGCGCCTTTTTTGTGCGCCGCGCCGTCTCCGGCGCGCGATGCCCACGCACTCGTTTGTCCACACCTTTGCAGCGTCACGGTTCGTCTTTCCCGCGCCGTACGGCTCGCGTCGCTACCACGCAGTTTCTTCGGGATGCGGATTGGCGCATAATTAGCCCGAAGCTGGTTTCGAGTCGATGGGAGGCGCGCATGGTCAAGAACGTGATGTTCGACTTCGGCGGCGTGCTGTGCCGCTGGGACCGCCACTATGTGCTCAGCCAGTTCTTCGCGGAGGAAGACATTCCCGTCGTGGAGCCGCCGCTATTCGAGCGCTGGCTCGAGATGGATGCGGGCACCATGGAGTACGAGGACTACATGCGGGAGGTGACCCCGCGCATCACCGAGCGGTTGCGGCCGCAGGCGGGGCGTTTCTTCCAAGACTGGTACTACGCGATGACCCCGATCGAGGACATGTGGGTCCTGGTCGCGCGGCTGTTGGCGCGCCGCGTCCCGCTCTACCTGCTGAGCAACGGAAGCAAACCCTATGCGCGGCGCCTCCACGAGCTCTGTCCGCTGCTGGACTGCTTCGAGGCGGAGCTCGTGTCGGCGGACGTGCGAATGATGAAGCCGCATGCGGACATCTACGAGCTCGCAGCCCGGGAATTCGGCATCGATCCCGCCGAGACCGTCTTTATCGACGACGTGCAGGAGAACGTGGACGGCGCCATTGCCTGCGGGTATCGGGCGTTGCACTACACGGGCGACGCCGCGGCGCTGCTCGTAGAGCTCGAATCCCTCATGGCGCCGGGAGATTGAAGCGGGATGGGCCGGCGCATCAACGGCAGATATGAAAACAGGGCAGCGCAATCGCAAGAGGTGGTGTAGGCCCCAAGGCGTGCCGCTGACCCTGACTTGACATTCTGACCCTTTTGTTGCAAACGACCGCCGAGCCCCGAGACAAAAGACGAGGTAAATGCCCGTGTTTTTCAGTGCGGGCAAAACCCGGGATTTTAGCGCACCTGATGTGTTTGCAAAACACGAGGTAGATGAGCTGCGGTGGCATGCAGGAGCGCGTGATTCAGCCGAAAAACGGCGTGTCTGCAACAAAAGGGTCAGAATGTCAGGTCAGGGTATCGTGCCGGCACGCTGCGATGCAGCGTCAGCTTTTAAAGCGCGGCCGTGCGTCCGTCGTGCTACGGTTAAGTCAGCCGTATGCGTAGCGCCTGGGCATCAAGCAACCGCGGTATTGAAGAACCGAGCTATTGAGGTCGTGCCCTTCGTCGACCAAGGGGATTGGGCGGCAAAGATAATGAAGTCGGGAGGTTCACATGCCAAAGCTCTCTGACCTGTCGTTTCGCGAGTATGTAGGGCGGCCGCTCGTCGTGAGCCACACGCTGACACGCGAGACCATTGCCGGTCTCGTGGAGCACCTTCAGGCTGACCCCTCGAGCCAGCTCACGCCCGGGGAGGCCGCTCGCGTTGTCGACCGCTGGGACTACGAGGCCGAGGCGTCGCTCGCCTGGCCGCGCGTCGACCACGACGAGGGTATCCTCCTCACGTTCCTGTGCCCCTGTCGTGTGACGGCAGGCGAGATCACTGTCGAGAGCGATTACGACCTCTATAGCACCCATGGCCTCGCGATCAACCTGCCCGCAGCCGCGCACGCGCTCGACTGCGAGCTGATCGCCGTCCTCGACTGGGACGAGCTGCCCGAGCACCTCAAGGACCAGACCCGCTGGATGGCCGAGATGAGCGAGGACGCTCCGGGCGTGCTGGCGGCCCGTGAAGACGAACGTCTCGACCCCTGGCGCGAGGCCAACTACCCGGATGTCGTGCAGACGCTCCTCTTCACGCAGCCCGGCATCGAGCCGGCGCCGCTGTGGGTACGCGTGGAGCGTCCCGCCACGGAGCTCGGCGACCAGCTGGACCAGCAGCCGCATTGGGTCGCGACCGTCGCGCAGACCCCCGACGGCGGGTGCGCGGCGCAAGAGGGCGACGAGGTCCTCGTGGGCATCGCCTGCAACGAAGCCGGCGCGCCGCTCGGCCTGTACGCTCTGCTTCAGCAGGAGATTTCCGCCGACGACTACGACCCGGAATACGACCGTGCCGAGGGCGGCGACCTCTCGCTGTCGATCGGCTCGCGGTATTACCGCGAGGGCATGGACACGTCCGACGAGGAAGACCACGACCACCGCATCGAGTGTTTCCGTCTGGCCGAGCACTTCTACCAGCTCTCGGCCGACCTAGGCAACGCGCAGGCCATGTGCAACCTGGGCTACATCTATGCCTTTGGGCGCCTCGGTGCGGACGATCAGGCGCTCGCGGCGACCTGCTACAAGCGCGCCGCCGACCTGGGCCACGCGGAGGCGGCCTACAAGTACGCCGACCAGCTCAGATACGGCCGGGGCGTCGAGCGCGACACCGAGCAGGCCTACTTCTACTACGAGATGGCCTACCAGCGCGCGCAGGGCGAGAGCGAACACCCCGCCACCTGGGGGAGCGCCGCGCTGCGCCTGGCCGACTGCTGCGAGCACGGCGTCGGTTGCAGGGAGGATATCGACCGCGCCCGCGACCTCTACCTCGAGGCCGAGTCGGGCCTGCAGCAGGTCGTGCAGGAGGAGCCCTGGTACGGCAAGCAGCTCGCCCGCGCCCGCGAGGGTGCCGCCCGCCTGGCGGCGCAATAGGCGCACGGTGCGAAGACAGGCGCACAAAGACACGCACAAAGACACGCGCGAAGACACGCGCGAAGACACGCGCGAAGACGGACGTGCAAAGACACGCGCGAAGACGGACGCTACAGCCGACACACGAGAGGGGACACGCAATGGACGATTTCGAGGTCATCACGCCGCGGGAGTTCGCGGCCGACTACAACATCATGGACCTGGCCGCTGACTGGGGCCTCATCTGCGCGGACGACGGCACCGAACGCAACTCGATGACCATCGGGTGGGGAGCCACCGGCATCCTCTGGCGCAAGCCCGTCTTTTCCGTCTACATCCACCGGAGCCGCTACTCGAAGCACATCTTCGACGCCGCCGAGTATTTCTCGGTCTGCATCCTGACGGGCGAGAATCGCGAGGCGCACCTCGACGCGCTGAAATACCTGGGCTCGGTGAGCGGGCGCGACGAAGACAAGATTGCGGGTGCCGCACAGCGCGGCCTCTCCTGGGCGAGTGCGACCCTGGGGGAGGACGGTGAGGGTCCCCGGATCCCGTACTTCGCCGAGTCGGACTACGTGGTCCTGTGCCGCAAGATGGGCCAGACGGACTACAACCTCGACACCATGTCGCCCGACGCGCCCGTCTACGGCTGGTACCAGCGTGACGGCGTGCATACGGTCTACGAGGGCGAGATCCTCGGCGTCTTGAAGAAGCGCTAGGGTCGGCCTGGCCGCGGGCCGAGGCGCGCGGAGGCGCGCGGGCCGAGGCATGCGGAGACGCGGCGGCCGAGGCGCACGTGGCTGGCTACTCCGCGCCTCAAGGATCTGGTCGAGCGATTCCGTGACAGTCCCCGTCCCCCGTCACGTGCCTAGTCGAACCAGCCGCGCTTCTTGAAGAACCCGATCCATGCCGCACACACCAGGACAGAGAGCGTGATCACGAATTCGTAGCCGTGGGCCCACTGAAACTCAGGCATCCTGAGATTCATGCCGTACCAGCCCACGATCAGCGTCAGCGGCATCGATATCGAGGTTACGATCGTGAAGACACGCATGAAGTTGTTCTGCTCGATCGCGATCTGCGCGGAGTAGGCGTCGCGGACCTGGTTGACATAGTCGCGCAGGTACTGGCTCAGGCTCAGGACATGCTCCGCCCGGTTCCTCAGCGCGCTCAGGAATTGCAGGGTGCGGTCGTCGATCAGCCCGTTCTCATTCTCGCAGACATCGTCGAGCACGAGCGAGAGCTGCCGGAAGTACTTGTTGATGACCATCACGCGGTCGCGCATGTCGTGGATGCTGTCGAGCAGCTTGGGCTCGGTACCGTCGGCAATGTCGTCGTCGATCCGCGAGACCTCCGCCTCGATGCCCTCCATCAGCTCGATCGCGCCCTTGAAAAGCCCCCTGAAGAAGAGCCAGAGCGTCTGGTTGTTGGGGTGTCCCGGTACAAAGAGTTTGAGCACCGCCCGGTACGAGTCCTCGTTCTCGCAGATGAAGAAGAGATCTTTCGCGTCGAGGTAGATGAGGATCTGTCCGGTCGTCTCGACGTCGCCCCAGATGTCGTACCAGTCAAAGCCGATCAGGTCGAAATCCTGGAAACCCTCGAATGTCTCGACCTGTCCTTCTTTGAGATAGTTCAGCACGGACGGGTTGATGTCGTCCGTGTAGTCATCGAGCTCGTCCCTGAGAAATATCTTCTTCATAGCACCCTCCGCCTGCATTCTATCGCGCGGCCGCGCGCCGTCCGCCGCCTTGCTGGGACGCGGGAGTGCACCTGACAAAAGCTGGGCCCAGACCTTATAGACCCATTACACATAGAGGTTTCGCAAGCCTGCTTTGAGCCCGCGATATACTTGCCCTTGGATGGGAAGGGCGTATCGGAACAGGTGGGGGAGCATGGCAGAGCGAGCGACCGAGGGGCTCATCAAGATCAGCGAGATGGCGAAGCTGCACGGCCTGTCCCGGCAGACGCTCGTGCTCTACGACAAGAACGACCTGCTCAAACCCGCCTACATCAGCGAGACGGGCTACCGCTACTACAGCATCGAGCAGGTCCCGCGGCTGCGCTCTATCTGCTTCCTCAAAAGCATGGGCATACCGCTCGCGACCATCCGCGAGCATCTGGACGGGGACGACCACGCCGGCCTGCTCGCGACCGCCCTCCAGAACCGCCGGCGTGAGATCGAGGCGCAGATCGCGGACCTGCAGCGCCAGGAGCAGTCCGCCCTCGAGCTGGAGCAGCATCTCGCGCACGCCATGACCATGCGCAAAAACATCGACGTGCCCTACGTCGAGTGGTTCCCGGAGCGTACGGCGGTCTACGCGCCGTACGGTGCCGACATGATGGACTCCGTGCGGCTGCACCTCGCGCTGATGACGGCGTGGGACAAGCTCGACCACCGCAGCGTGCCGCCATCGAGCGGTTTCGGCTCCCTGCTGAGCCGCGCGGCTGTCGGTACGGACGCCCCTTTGGCGGGCGCGGGCAGCATCGTCATGATCCCGCCGCAGCTCGATCCCGCGCGCTACGAGCACGTGACCCTCCCCGCGGGCGAGTACGCGACCATGTACAAGGTCGGCATGCCGTACGACGTGGGGCCGGCCCGTCGCCTGCTCGCCTGGATGGGGGAGAGGGGATACGAGCCGGCGGGCGACATCGTGGACATCTGCATCCAGGACGCGAAATACTACGACAAAGACGTACAGGCGGATTTCTGCCGCCTCGAGATCAGGATCGCATAGGCCGGACCCTCATCGTCTATCGGTCTGATTGCCGGTTTGTCTGTTCGTCTTCCCGAGTGTTGCCCCGGCGGTACTTCTGCGTATTGATTCCGTTCGCCGCCGTTTTTCTACCGTTCGGGAATAAATCTGCCGCGTGCTGCATATCAATATTTGACTCGATACCCGATATCGACTCGTAACCTCACCTCAGTCGAAGGAAGCGTCACAGGGACGCTTGCCACAAGGGGGAGGTTCATCCATGCACACCATGAATCGTAGGCACTTCATCGCTCTGGCCGCAAACTCGCTGCTGCTCGCCGGCTGCGCCGGCAACACCGCCACCACCGCCGCTGGTAGCGGCTCGGCTGCCGAGGCCGCCGGTTCCGCCGCCGGCTCCGCGGCTGCCGTCGTCGTCCCGCCCGAGGCCATCGCCGCCGGCTGGACCGAGGAGGCCTGGAGCGACATGTACGGCATGATGCACTTCATGGGCTACGTCGACGGCGGCTGGGACGTCGACAAGTACCTCGAGTCCGAGGCCGGCCAGTGGTACATCGCCAACAGCGCCAACGGCTTCCGCCGCGACCTCGACCACGACGACCCCGAGGTCAACGAGAAGTGGGCCAAGAAGGGCATCAAACGCACCTACAACGCCGCCGCCAACGGCATGAGCGAGTACACCGTCTTTACCTCCGAGGACTACGACGCCTCCAAGCCCTACCCCGTGCTCTACGGCATGCACATGGGCGGCTCCAACATCATGGGCGGCGAGGGCATGGGCTGGGTCGAGGCCGGCATCGACAACGGCTATATCGTCGTGATCCCGTCCTGGGCCTACACCGGCGATCCCGAGAAGGACACCGAGGGCGCCACGGCTGCCGGCGAGGCGGCAAAGGCGGCAGGCTACGACCTGTCTCAGCCCGGCCAGTACGAGACGTACATCTTCCGCACCTCGCTGGACCAGGTCAAGGCCAACTACAACGTCGACGAGAGCCGCGTCTTTGTGGCGGGCATCTCCGGCGGCGGCAACGCGGCGGCCTACATCGGCATGAACTGCCCCGACATCGTCGCCGGCGTTTCCCCCTCCACGGGCGCCGCGTTCCAGACCATCGACATCACCACCAGCGACACGGCAAAGTACGGCATGGCGCTGCTGATGGGCTGCGGCGAGCTCGACGCCGAGCAGCGCTGGCCTATCACCAAGGATCCCATCGAGCTGGGTGACGTCACCAATATCTCGCCGCTGGCTGACCGTATCGAGCACGTCAACAACTGGCACAGGGCTGCCGGTGCCGTCGGTGGCCAGGAGACCGAGGAGTCCGTCAAGGAGAACGCGGCCGGCGACGAGGTCAGCGCCACGACTCGCTTTGGCATCGCGTTCGACAAGCAGTGGGTCGACGAATACGAGGGCAACTACTACATGGGCGACCTCTTCGACGCCAACGGTGACCCGCGCGTCCGCTACATGAGCATCGACGACTGCCCGCACTCTCCCGCACCCGAGTGGGCAACCGAGGTCGTGTCCTTCTTCAACCATTTCAGCCGCGACCCGCAGTCGCATCAGATCGTCTTCCAGGCGTAACCCAGTATGCACCCCGGTCGCTCGCGCCTTGGGCGACACACGCACCCCCTTGAATCGGACCCGTACCATTGCGGTGCGGGTCCCTTTTTGCGTCTCTTCCTCGTCAGCTGCTCGCCGTGCCGTTGGCCGACCACGCTGGGCGGGGTGGGGTATCATGCCACTATCGACGAAAGGGAAACGGGGGAGTCATGACCAACAAAGAGCTCGTGCTCGCGTTCTACGACGAGGTGTTCAACGGCTGGGACACTTCGCACCTGGACCGCTACGTCCGCGAGGACTACATCCAGCACAACCCCGACGTCGAGGACGGCCTTGCGGGTTTCACCAGGTTCATCGAGTTTTTCACGTCGATGCGCCCGCACGTCGACATCATCCGATGCGACGAGGTCGGCGACATGGTGTACGTCTTCTTCAAGTGCACGATGGGCAACGGCGTGATCAACAAGGTCATGGACATGTACCGCATCCAGGACGGCAGGCTGGCCGAGCACTGGGACGTGGTCGAGCACGACGTCGCCGCCAAGATGGCTGCCGGCAAGAACAGCCACGGGATCTTTTAGGCGGACAATCTTTAGGTGGGCACGATGGCACTCTCGGACAAGGCGCGCGCGACCATCGCCGCCGCGCTGGCAAATACAAGCGGGGCGGGGCAGGCTGCCGGGCAGTCGCATGAGCCGGCAAAGACGAACGTTGCGGCTACGAGCCAGGTTTCGGTCCTAACGCCTGACGCGGGCAGCGTCCAGCCGCATCGGTCCCTCTTCCCCGCGGCCGATTCCCAGCCGATCGCCGAGGTCCGCTATGTGGACGGCAAGCCGCGCTACATCTGCAACTGCGAGACCTGCCGCCAGATGCGCGCGCAGCAGCGCATCGCGCGGGAGGCTGCCGCCCGCCAGCACAGTGACGCCGACATCCGGGCAACCCCATCGGGTGAGCGGCGATAGGAGTGAGTGTCTTCATGCCTCAGGGAACGACTGGCTACGAGCCGACCGACAACGAGCCAACCGATCGCGGACCGCTGACCGAGGAACTCCTCGCCAGGCTGCTCGAGGCGTCCTCTCCTGAGGCCTATCTCTCCGACGCGCAGCCCGACCTCGAGGAGCGCGACCTCGCCGAGTACGCTTCGGCGCTGCTGCGGGAGCACGGCCTCACGCGGTCGCAGGTGATCGAGTCGTCGGGGCTCAACCCGACCTTTGCCTACCAGATCTTCCAGGGCACGCGCCGGCCCGGCCGCGACCATGCGATCATGCTCGCCTTTGGGCTGCGCTGCAGCCTGCGCGAGGCCCAGCGGCTGCTGCGGCTCGCCGGCGTCTCGGAGCTCTGGAGCCGCAAACGCCGCGACGCCATCGTCATCTACTGCCTGCAGCACGGGATGACGCGCGCGGCCTGCGACGACGAGCTGTGGCGCCTCGGGCAGCCGACCCTGCTGCCGGTCGGAGCCTGACGTGGTGCAAGGCGAAACAAGACAAACGGATTCGCCGCGGGATGGCTCGCCACAGGCTGTCCTGGTACAGGGCGGCTCGTCGCGTGGCGCGCTGCCGCAGACTGTCCGGGACGAGCGGGCTGTCCGGGACGAGCGGGCCGTCCGGGACGAGCAGGTTGTCCGGGAGGAGCGGGCCGTCCTCGAGGCGATCAAGCGGGACGATGCCTACCAGGTGCTGCGCGTGTTGAGCGACGGCGCGTCCGGACGGGCTGAGCTTGTGATGCGCGGCGACGACGGGCCCTACATGCGCAAGCGGTACCCGCTGGGGTTCGCGAACACGGACGTGGTGCGCAGGGTGCGGCAGCTCGACGAGCCCCTGCTCCCGCACATCGTCGAGGACTACGAGCTGCCCGACTGCTACGTCGTCGTGCGCGATTGGGTGGCGGGCACGTCGCTTGCGGACCGCGTGTCGCAGGGACGCATGGCCCTCCCGGAAGCCCTTGCGATGATGGACGACCTATGCCGCGCGGTCGGGGCGCTGCATTCGGCCGGCGTGGTCCACCGGGACCTCACGCCCGGCAACGTCGTCCTCGCCAGGGACGGCGCGCACGTCATCGACCTCGGCATCGCGCGCATACACGTCGACGGCGCCACGCGCGACACGACGCACCTCGGCACGTGGGGCTTTGCGGCGCCCGAGCAGTTCGGATTTGCCCAGACCGACGCGCGGTCGGACGTCTACTCGCTCGGGCGTCTGCTGGGCTACGCGCTCACGGGGATCCGCCCGGACGACGAGCGGTATGAGGCTGCGCTCGCGGACCGCCGTATCGTCCCCGCGTCGATGGGGGACATCGTGCGGCGCGCGAGTGCCTTTGAGCCCAGCGCCCGGTACCAGTCGGTCGACGCGCTGGCCCGCGCGCTGCACGACACGGCCGTACCCGAAGACGATACCTGGTATGAGCTCGCCATCTGGAAACGCCTGCCGCTGACCGCAAAACTGCTGGTCACAGCCCCGCTTTCCGGACGCAAGGCTGCGTCTGTCATCATCGGTGTGGTGACGGTCTTTGCCGCGTTCGTCTTCCTCGTCTCGTTTGCCCAGCAGGCGATGGCCATGCCCGTGCCGATCTGGCAGGTGACCGAGGCGCTCTTTGGGTTTGCCTTTGTCATGTGGGGGCTGGTGTTTACCGGACAGGAGCTCATCTGGCTGCTGATGGGGTATGGTGAGTACGCGGGGTGCCCCCTGGGTGGCCGACTCAAGCGCTTTTGCATCCGCATAGGCGAGAACCTGCTGACGGGCCTTGCCCTCATGTATGCCGCATCGATCCTGGCCAACATGCTGTACGGCCCCATGCCCGAGGTGTAGGGGGTCTGGCGGCTCACTAGCCGGGTTCGCATCACCATATCAAAGTTGAATTTAGCTGGTTGCTAATGAATCTGCCCTTCGACCCGCTTAGCATTTCTTCCGTTGGAGCCCATCGTTGTTGAGACCAGACGGGAGTACGCATTATGAAAAGATGGTTGCTGACATTGGCATCTGCGGCAGTGTTGTCTGTATCGCTTGCCGGGTGTGGAGGGTCGTCTGACACCCCCGCCGCGGACAATACTTCGGCTAGTGGATCGGCGGATACCCAGCAGGTCCAAGAGCAGCAGCCTGAGGCCCCAGCGTCCGACTATGCTGTCACCATCGATGGCGCGCAACTTTCCTCGGACTATGATGGCAAGCCCGCCGTTGTCGTCACGTACACTTTTACCAACAACTCTGATGAGGCGACTGCCTTCCTGACGGCAATCGATGCCGAGGTCTATCAGAATGGCGTGCAGTGCGACACGGCGATTATGACCGATGTCGATACCTCTGCGTCGATGAACAAAATCAAGCCAGGCGCTTCCACGCAGGTCCTGATGGCGTACTCGCTGACCGATGAGTCGGATATCGAGGTCGAGGTCTATGAGCTTTTCAGCATAGACAGCGATCCTCTTGTGACCCAGACGTTCTCCTTGGCGTAAGAAGGTCTTATTCCATGAAGAAACTGAACATCCCCTTGCTCATATCCCTGATCATCGGTGTTTGCTACTTGCTGTACAGCATCTCGTACTGGACCGGTGCCAATGGGAGCGGCTCCGATACGGCGGAACTCGGTGCGGCACTTGCCACGGTGATGGTCGCTCCCCATCTGGTGCTTACGGGCGTCGCCGTTGTTTTCAATGCGCTGGCCCTCTTCATCAAGAAGCCGGCGTTTGCTCTGGTTGCCGGCATTCTGTATGCAGTCGCGATGGTGTTCTTCATCATGTACTTCATGTTTGTGATCGTGGAGATGATTCTTTCTTTCGTCGGGTATGCCCAGCTCAAGAAGCAGCAAGCGTAGCGGTAGTTTTGCTAAGGGGCAGAGCCCGTGACGTCAACGGCGCCACGGGCTTTCTTTTCTGCAGCGATGACTGCACGGCGGAGTTCTCGGACGTCACCTTGGACACCCCCGCGGCTCAATAACTAGCCCATCTACCTGCGAAAACAATAACCGCAGGTAAAACATGCCATTAGAATGCGCGAGAACGGACGTAAAAGGGGTCGCCACAGGCCATCTGCGGCGCTTGAACGCCTCAGATGGCCTTACAGCGTCTCTGGCAGCGTTTGCGCTGGTAGATTGATCGGGATTATTTCGCATTTCTGCGCGCGTTTTAGCTGGGATCCATGGCTCGGAGGGGCGCGTCTCTGCCCGTGTGCGGATTCGCACCCGTTTTTTTATCGCGTTTACCAGCAGTTTCGCAGGTGCTGATACTCACGGGGCCTGGAAACCGCTCTTTTCGTGACCCCTCTGACCTGCGGCGACGGTAGGCTCGTTTCGCTGTATACGGCGCAATCGCACCTCAAAAAGTACCACAAATAAAGATTACATATATTATAACCGCAGCAAAATATCAAATCAGATATTGAAGTAACAACGAATTTGTGGTACATTTTGAATCGCAATTTCACCCATGCGACGTAGAGCCATCATCTCCGACGCAGGTCAGAAGGCTCATGATTGGCCTGCCCGAAGCAAGGCCTGCCCGTTGGGCCACCTGTCGGGGCGACCCACCAGGCCTGTCTGATGGGGGCCACCTACGCCAAACTCAGTCTGTACCAATCCACGCCTGTGGCGAAAGCCGCCCTACTCGTACACCGCGAGCGCCGTCCGCAGCCACGCGCAGTAGTCGTCGGCGAGGGCCTGGGGCTTCTCGATCCGTACCTGGTCGCCGAACTGCGCGACCCAGCCGTAGAAGGTGGGCGCTCCGAGCACGTCTGCCACGATGCGCGCGTGCCCCTCATCGACGACCTCGATGGAGAGATGGCTCCCGAAACGGTCGACAAACGCGTTGACGGCCTTGGCGTCCACCAGGAACGTGACGGATAGGGGATTGCCGCCGTACATCGAGAAGGAGCGGTTCGCGAACGTCTCCCCGCTGAAGTTGCGGGTCGTCTCGTTGTCGGCCGCCGGCTCGTCCGTCATCGCGATCTGGCGCATCCTGTCGATGCGGTAGACGGCGATTCCCTTGTGTTTGGCGTTGTAGGAGAGCATGTAGTACCTGCCGTCGGAGTACGTCACGCGCAGCGGGCTCTCCAGGTAATGCTTGATCTTGCCGTCTGTGCTCTTGCGCGGCGTCCGCGTCCCGTCCACCGCGTAGTCGTAGTACGTGAAGGCGATCTTGCGGCGCTGCCCCAGGGCGCGCTGCACGGCGTTGACGTTTTTGATCGCCGAGCTGTCCTGCGTCCTCACGCGGCCTTCCACGTGGACGATGCGCTTGAGTGCCCCCTGCTGAGGCGAGCTGGCGAGGCGGTAGATCTTCTTTACGATTTGGTTGGAGCGGCGGTCCGTCAGGAAAAGCGAGCTCTGCACGGCGTCCACCATGAGCGAGAGCTCCTCGAGCGTGAACTGCCTCTCCCTGAGGCCGTATTCCGCCGGTGCGCGATGCTGCTGATAAATGTCCAGCCCCACCTCGCGCAGGGCTTTGATGTCGCGGTAGATGCTCTTGCGTTCGCTGGGGATGCCGAGCTGGCCCAATCGTTCGATGATCTCGTTCATGGTCAGGCCATGCTCCTCGTCGGTGTCCTCGATGAGCATGCGCGCTATATTGAGAAGCCTTCTGCGCTCTTTGGGGGTCTCAGCAGTCATGGTGGCCTCCACCTGTAAGTAAGAAGTACCTCAATAAAACATTCTCTCATATACAAGTTGTCCCATCCCCCGACAGTACGGCGAACGGTAAAAACCATAAAGAACAACTGTACTAGTCCATGACTATGATGGTGTCCGCCCGCGCTGCGATGATAGGGCTGCCCCGGTAGGGAGGGGTGAGACGTCCCAGGGAGGCGGCTATGGATGAGAAGACGGACGTGGTTGAGCGCGAGGGCCTGCTCGAACAGGTGATGACGGCGCGTGCCGATGTCGCGGAGGTGCTGCTTGAGACCGACGACGTGACGCTGCAGCAGATCCCGCAGATCGTGACGGAATGGGAATGCACGATCGGCGTCTACCAGACCGATCTGCTCAAGGCACAGATAGCCGCGCGGCGCGCCCGGCGCAGGCTCGAGCTCGCCCAGGCGCGGGCCAACCGCGGGGACACGCCGGACGCCACGGCGATAGAGCAGGTGCTCGACCGGGAGTTTGAGAGCTGGCGGCACGAAATCGAGGAGCGCACGAAGAAATACCTGGCTGCCGTCGAGAAGCGGCAGGGTTCTCGGGTGCTCACCGCCACGGAGGGCCGCGAGCTGCAGCGGTTGCACCGTGAGCTCATCAAACGCCTGCACCCCGACGTGAATCCCGGCGAGCAGGATACCTGCCTGCGACTCTTCCGAGCGGCGCAGAATGCATACAAGGCAGGCGACCTCGCGACGTTGCGTTCCCTGGAGGTGGCGACGCGCGGGATGGGCGCCGACGCGGAGTCCAAGCGCGACGAGCTCGCGCGCGCGACGGCAGACGAGCTCGAGATCGAGCTTGCGACGACGCAGGCGCAGCTGAAGGTGCTGCGCGACCGCCTGCGCGAGATCAAGTCCCGCGAGCCGTATGCCCTGCGCACCTATCTCGCCGATACGGACTGGGTGCTGGACACGGTCGCCGGGCTCAAGCGCGAGGCGGAGGAGCAGCGCTCGGCACAGCAGGCCTACGACGCGCGCTACGAGGCACTCTGCGGCAAAGGGGAGAAGTGATGGCGGAGAAGAAGGACGCCTGGGGCATGGGCAGGACTCAAGAAAAGCATGGGGACCCGGAGCCGCACGATGCTCAGGGTGCGCCGAAGCCGAACGAGGCTCAGGACGCCCAGGATTCACACGGGCAGCTCCCGACCGCCCTTGTCCTCGCCGGTGGCGGCAGCGCGCTCGGCACGCTGAGCGGCGGCAATGGCGAGGGCGGGAGCTTGTCGCTGCCTAGGCCCTTCGCGCACAGGATCTGCCTGATAGAGGAGACGCGTGTCGCGGGCACGACGCATGCGCCCGAGATCGAGGAGGCTGCCGAGGAGCTCACGGAGGGCCGCGAGCTCAGGTTCGTGCGCGAGCCGGGCAACCTGGTGGACAAATGGGCGATCCAGGTCTACGCAGGCGAGCACCGCATCGGATATGTCGCCGCAGACCGCAACGAGATCCTCGCCCGTCTGATGGACGGCGGCAAGCGCCTGGTGGGCGAGGTGGTCGACCACGAGCTCGTGGGACATTGGCACAAGGTGACGATGGGGGTGTGGCTCGATGACTAGGGTGCAGACCGAGATGCCGACCGAGGCGCAGGATGAAGTGCAGGCTGTGATGCAAGATGAGATGCAGACTGATGCGCAGGCCAAGGTACACGATGAGAGGGCGCGGGCTTTTCTTCTGTCGCTCGGGGTGCCGCTGCCGGTCCTTGACGGAGAAGACCCGACGGGCGAGCAAGCGATCAGGTGGGGTGCGATCTTTTACAACGCGGGCATGGACCGCACCCAGCCCGAGGAGCACGAACAGCGTATCGAGGCCTTCCACGCGACGGAGCTTCTCTACCTGCTAGGAGCGGCGCAGGGCAGCGTCTATGGCGAGCTGGACCTTGGCTATGTCTACAGCTACGACCGGGGTGAGGGCCACTATTACGTTGAGGGTGCGGAGGAACTCTTCCCGTTGATCGGCGAAGAGGAGCGTTGCGCTCGCGCCTTCCGCCATTACCGGGTCGCGGCCGAGGCAGGCGAGATTCAGAGTGCCTACAAGCTGGGCGACATGTACTTCAGGGGTGTCGGCACCGAGGTCGATGTGGACGCGGCGCGCACGTGGTATCTGCGTTCCTACCAGGGAGGCAAGGAGTACGGCAACCCGGTCATCTACGGTGCCGCCGCCCTGCGGCTGGGTAGCTTTGCGGAGGAGGGAGTGCTGGGGGAGCCGCAGTTCGAGGAGGCGCTCCGGTGGTACGAGATTGCCGAGACGGGGCTCTCGGCTGCGGTGCGCATGGGTGATACGTGGTACGAGCGCTCGCTCACACGCGCACGCGACGGTGTCATCCGCTGCAAACAGGAGCTTTCGGGCGGGTATTAGCTGCTGGTACTCCGCCCGAGCGGCGCCGGCGCCCGGCGTCCGCCCAGCGGTACTAGCGACAGGCACCCGTCCGAGCTGGGGCCGGTGATTGATATCCGCCTGTACGATTGTGTTTCTTGCCCGTGTGCAAAACCGCATCCTGCTGCCAAAGTGCAATACTCGATAAGGTTGTCTACGGGCGTGGGGGTGCGGGATGCAGGAACGGACGAATGTAGGGCAGCGGGTTTCGGGACCGTGGCGGATCTTTGTGATCAATCCGGGATCGACCTCGACCAAGGTGTCGCTCTTTGAGGGCGGTACGTGCGTCTTTGACACGGACGTCTTCCATGACTCGCCCACGCTGCGCGCGCTCGGTACCATCAACGACCAGCTCGACTACCGCATGGAGGTGCTGGACGACTTCCTGGCGACCAACGGCATCGACCTGACCGGCGTGGACGCCGTGGTCGGGCGCGGCGGCGGTTGCTACCCGGTGGAGAGCGGCATTTATACGATCGACGACCGGCTCGTGGCCGATACGCGCGACTGCAAGGGTGGCCTCTATCACGCTTCCATGCTCGGGGTGCAGATGGCGCAGCGCGTGCACGCGCGATACGGCGGCATCGCGCTGATGGTCAACCCGCCCATCGTCGACGAGCTCTGCGAAGACGCGCGCATCACGGGCGTGCGCGGCGTGTATCGCAAGGCGGTCAGCCATGCGCTCAACCTCAAGGCGGTCGCACGCCGTCACTGCGAGGAGCAGGGTATTTCTTACCAGGAACACAACTTCATCGTGAGCCACATCGACGGCGGCATCTCCGTCACCGCGCACCGCCGCGGCCGCATGGTCGACGGCAACGACGCGGGCGGCGGAGAGGGCCCCTTTACGCCCACGCGCATGGGGTCGATGGCCGTGACGGACGTCCTGCACTATCTCTACGGTAAGAAACCCGAGGAGATCCAGGCGCTCTGCTCGCAGGCGGGCGGGCTCTCGTCGTGGTTTGGCACCAGCAATTCCGACCAGGTGCACGCTCTGGTCGAGGCGGACGACCCCGTCGCCACGCGCGTGTGGTCCGCGATGATCTACCAGACCTGCAAGTGGATCGCCTCCATGGGCGCCGTGCTTGAGGGGCAGGTCGACGCCATCCTGCTCACGGGCGGCCTGCTGCGGTTCGACGACGTGGTGCAGGGCGTGCGCGACCGCTGCGGGTGGATCGCGCCCGTCTATGTGTATCCCGGCGAGTTCGAGCAGCAGGCGATGGCGCAGTCGGCGTGCGATGTGCTGTCGGGCGATGTTGAGCCGCGCGTGTACCCCGGTGCCCCCGTGTGGTCGGGTTTTGCGGAGGGCTAGCGGATTTAGTCTATCGGAGGCGGCAGAGGGCCGGCGGCAACCGCCTGGTGCTTCGTCACCACTTGGCGTCTCGACATCACTTGATGCCTAGCCGCCGCATGGTTCCTTTCCGTCATCCGGAGTCGGCCCAATTACCCTCCGTGCCACGGTTTTGCGCGGGTTTGCGGAAAACCCCGCGTACGTGGGTAAAGATAGGTGCTGAAGCGGAGCTGACGGCGCCGGTGATAGGGGAGCCGGCAGACACGGCAACACTAGCGGACAGACCCAGGCTCAGTGCCCACCAACTCGCCGAGGAGCCGACGGAGGTCGGCGGGGCCGTAGATGTAGTCGCGGCCGCAGAACTCGCAGGTAGCGGTCACAGGCTCGCCTTCCTCGATCATCTCCCGTATCTCGCCAGCGCCAAAAAGCCTCATCAGCGCATCGGTACGCTCCCTGTTGCAGTCGCAGGCATACTGGACAGGCATGTACGAGAGAATCTCGGGGTCAAAGCCCTCCAGCAGGTGCGCGAGCATCTGCTCGGGATTTTGACCCTCTACCAGCAGGTCGGTCACGGACTTGACGCCGCGCAGGTGCTCCTCGAGGTCGTCGACCACCCAGTCGGGCGCGCCCGGCATCAGCTGGATGATGAATCCGCCCGCCTCGCGCACATGGCCGTCGGGCCAGACGAGCACGCCGAGGCCGACCGCGGAGGGCACCTGATCGCTGGAGGTGAAGTAAAAGGCCAGGTCGTCGGCCACCTCGCCCGTCTGGATGTCGACGTTGCCGGAGTAGGGGGTGCCGAGGCCCAGGTCCAGCGTCACGCGCAGGGTGCCGCGGCCGATGGATCCGCCGACGTCGAGGTGACCTGCGGCGTTGAGCGGCAGCTCGACGGTCGGGTCGCCGACATAGCCGCGCACGTCACCGTTTGGCTTTGCGCTCGCGACGACGGTGCGGATGGGGCCGTCGCCCTCAAAGACGAGCGTCAGGCGGTCGTTCGCCCCCTTCATCATGGGTCCCATCATCGCGGCGGCGGTCAACGTGCGGCCGAGGGCGGCCGTGGTCGTCTTCGAGAGGTTGCGCAGGCGGCGAGCCTCCTCCACGGTCGCGCGCGAGGTGATGGCAAAGGCGCGTATCGCGCCGCGGGCGGCGGTGGCGCGTACGAGATAGTCGTGCGGTTGTTTGAATTCGAGCAGGTCAGGCATAGGGCTCCTCGGGTTTGGGTGGCGCGCACAACGGGAGCTCCGCACAGGGCGAAGACGAACGTGGCGCTCCGGCGAAGACAAACGTGGTGCTCCGGCAAAGACGAACGTGTCGTGCGGCAAAGACGAACGTGGCCGCAGCAGACGCTAGAAGAGGCAGGCCTCGATCACGTCCTTGCCGCGCAGGGCGTCGAGCCACTCCGCGGGGATGGCATCGTAGCCGTAGAGCACCCCGGCCAGCGCGCCCGTGACCGCGGCGGTCGTATCGGTGTCGCTGCCCAGGTTGACGGCGGCGAGCACGCAGTCGCGGTACGTGTCGGTGTTGGCGAGGCACCAGAGCGACGCGTCGTAGGTGTGGCGCACAAAACCGCTGGACGCGGGCGCGGGTTTGTGCGCCCAGTCACCGGCGACATCGTCCGCGGAGGCCCCGTCGGCGAGCGCGCGCAGGATGTGCACGTAGTCGACGCACAGACTGCAGCTCAGGTCGTGCGCGTGGGTGATTGCGGAGACGGCACGGATCTGGTCGTCGCCGGCGTCCGCAAAGGCGAGCGGGGCGATGCGCATCAGGCTGCCGTTGCCGTTGTCGTACTCGCCGGTCATGCCGCGGCCCTGCGCAAGGGCCTCGTAGGTCGTGTTGCCGTAATCAAAGACGAAACCATCAGCGGTGTAGGCCCCATGGTGGATCCATTCCGCGAAGCGCCGCCGCATGTCCTCCACGTCGATCCCGCCGGTGGCGCGGATGCTGCCGCAGGTCGCGAGCGTCATGGACGTGTCGTCCGAGAAAGTGCCCGCCGGGCGGTTGTGCGAGCCATGGCCGACCATGTCCGTGCAGGTAAACGCACCGCGCGCACGAAACTCATACGGGACGCCGAGCGCGTCGCCCACGGCCAGGCCGTACACCGCGGCGCGCAGTAGAGCGTGTGTCTTGTGCATGTGAGCCTCCGATTCTCTGACTACCCCAAGGATACCCGTCGTGGCATGATGCTTGGGTCGAGAAGGGTAGCGCGGGCGAGCGGAAGAGTGCGGGCGAGCGGAAGAGCGCGGACGGGAAGAAGGACAGGGGAGACAGCATGGGCGAGCTGGCAGAGGCGCTGCGTCGGGGCGACGGTTTGGTGGCGGAGGCGTCCTTCGAGGGCGAGGACCTCGCGGGGGCGACGTGCGACGCCGCCGAGTTCTCGCAGGTGACGCTGACGGGGTGCTCGGTCGCAGGCGGCCGGTTCGACCGGGCGAGCTTCACGGACGTGGTGCTGCGCGACTGCGATCTCTCCAACGCCTCCCTGCGCAACAGCTATTGGCGGCGCTGCGAGCTCATCGGCTGCCGTCTCGTCGGCGTGGACCTGTGGCAGAGCTTCTTCGCCGCATCCCGCGCGACCGACAGCAACCTCTCCTTCGCCAACCTGGCCGGCAGCAAGCTCGAGCGCATGCGGCTCAAGGGATGCAACCTCGCCGAGGCGTCGCTCTCGGGTTTGCGGTTCAAGGGTGGCATCACGCTCGAGCGGTGCGACCTCACGCGCGCCGAGCTCTACCAGACCCGGCTCGCCGGCGTCGACCTCTCCGGCTGCGAAATCGCGGGCATCAGGCTCTCCGACGCCAAATCCGAGCTGCGCGGGGCCAAAATCGCACCCGAGCAGGCCATCGACCTGGTTGGGCTGCTGGGGGTGCGCATCCTGGGGCTCGACGACTAGACAAGACGGACGCACCGCCAGGCAAGACGGAAGCTCTGGCAGGGAAGACGAACGTACCGCCAGGCAAGGTGAGCGTCCGCTCGGCCTTAGCCTTCATCTCCCAACGCGTCTTGCGTCACGTAGACGCTTGCGGCATCCGCGGGCAGGTGGATGACGTGGCGCACGACCCGCTGCGTCTCGTCACCGTCTGCGGATTTGTAGCGCTCGCCGATGTCCTCCACGCGGGCGTCCCCTGCGCCATCGCCACTCGCCTGTGCGCCGTCCGCTCCCGCGTTATCCGCCTGAGTGCCGTCCGCCTGAGTGCCGTCCGCCCCCGTGCCGTCCGCCTGCGCGTCGTACACGACCTGCGTATTGGAGGGGTAGTAGTCGGCGAGCACGAGCCCGTCGGCGGTACGCTCCCACACGTGCAGCATCTCCTCGCCGTCGGCGTCGTAGGTCACGATGAGCCAGGCCTCGCTGCCGTCGGGCTGCGTGCTGGACGCCACCTCATGCGTCTCGAGCACCTCATCCTGCGCAATCACAATCGGCGCGTCCCCCGCGTCCGCCGCGCCAGCCCGCGCGTCGCCGCCCGCCCCGAACCTGTCCAGGAGCGGCTGCACCGCAAACGCTGCGACGACCAGCGCAATCAGGACCGCCACGACGCCTGGGGTCAGGGCCATCCGCAGTCCTTCTTCCCGCGAGTCGGCGACCTTCTCGTTGCGCACGGGCTCGACGCCCCAGCGGCGCATGCGGAGCTCCGCGTAGTCCTTCTCGTCCACGCCGTCCATGCCGTCGCGTGCGTCGATGGCTGCGCCTGCAAGCTCGCCGTAGGTCTCCTCGACCTTGCGCTCGTCAGTGAGCCCGAGGTTTGCGATGATCTCGTTCACCAAGCGGCGCGCGCGGCGGATATCGTCCTCGGACCCGACCGCGGCCTCGATCTCCACGTAGTCGCCGAGCCCGCGCACGTTGTCCAGGTGCACGAGCGCCTCCTCGACCCGGTACGTGCGGCGCTCCGTCACGACCTCGGGGCCCCTGCCGTACTGGATGGTCAGGTACGAGTCGGTCTGGAAACCGGTCCGCAGGTGCTTGACCTCGCGCGAGAAGACGTGCGGCGTGCTTGTGGCCTGCAGCGTGATGAGCTCCACGCGGCTGTCGCCGGCGGTGCGCAGCACGAGCGTCTTGCCCTGCGCGCGGTAGTATTGGTCGGTCTGCTTGAAGGGGTCGGGGTCGTTGGCGGCATAGGCGACGGCGTGCCCGCGCACGCTGCGGGGATCGCTCACCTGCAGCCGCACGAGGTAGACCGCCTTGTCGAACCTGTCCGCCATGCACCCCTCCGTCCGTGTCGTTTCGCCAAGTTTACCCGTCTGCCGCCCCGCCGCTTTTCGTATAGTTGGTTCTTGTTTGTATTGAAACGCATATGAAGCGGGGGAGCGGGACGATGGCACTGAGGATTGCGGTCTGCTGCGGTGGCGGTTTCTCGTCGAGCGCGCTGGCCAAGCGCATGCAAAAGGAGGCCGAGCGCAAGGGGCTGACCGACCGCGGCAACTTCCGCTACGTGCCCTTCATGGACCTGGAAGGTGTGCAGGACGAGTTCGACATCGCGCTGCTCTGCCCCCACCTGCAGTACAAGGCGGTCGAGGTCGCCGACCGTTTCCGCATCCCCCTCTACATCATCCCGCCGCGCCTCTACGGCATGATGCCCGCCGAGGACCTGCTCGAGGACGCCGAGGACGCGCACGTGATCTGGGAGCAGACCCACACCAACCTCGTGGCCTTCCCCGACGACCCGCCCGCGCTCTCCATCAAGCGCACGCGCTCGCATCGCCGCGAGGCGGCGCACATCTCTGCGCTCGGTAGCTCCGAGTAGCACGGTCGGCATCCGGCGACTTTTGCGCGTCCTGGGTACTCATACACAAGACGTCCCCTGCGGCAAATATATGAACCCACCTCAAACAGGTGGGTGTCCTCGGCGCTTTTTCCAGCTTCCTCAACACCGGAGGATTCCTGTACTGGAAACGCTATGTGGACTCCCAAAGTAACGCTTGTCGGTTCACCCAGTTTGTGCCGCAGGGGAACGTCATCTCCCACTATACGGGAGCCGCACAGCAAATAAAGTCTTGACTTGTCAGACGTCTGCGATACATTAAGGAAGTGGGCCGCAGGGCCCTTTTTTTACGTGTGACGTGCGCTTTTATAGCCTTATTGCCAACTTCTTGTACAATAGCGTGGTTCGTATACGGGGGTTTACGGGAGGATCGGTCGTGGGAGCTGCATGGGTGCCATACGCGGCTGTGTTTGCGTCCGCGCTCGTCACCGCCCTCGCAGTGACCCCGCTCGCCTCAAAGATCGCCTGGCGGGCCGGCGCCGTCGACTACCCGAGCGCGCGCCGCATCAACAAGCAGCCCGTACCCCGCATGGGCGGCATCGCGGTCTTTGCCGGCATCGTCGTCTCCTTCCTGGTGCAGTACCTGGGCACCACGCAGCTGGACTGGCCGACGATCCTGCAGCCGTCCGCGCACCTCGAGGGCATCGACTACCGCTACCTCGTCGGCGGCTTCACGGCCATCTTCCTCACGGGCCTGATCGACGACAAATACCATCTCAAACCGCTGCAAAAGTTCATCGGCCAGATCATCGCGGCCGTCATCGCGGTCGCGGGCGGCCTCGTGATCGGCGAGGTCGTGAACCCCTTTGCCCACACGCTGATCGACCTCGACTGGGCGGCGTACCCGATCACGGTGCTGTACCTCGTGGCATACGTCAATATTTTCAACCTGATAGACGGTCTCGACGGCCTCGCCTCGGGCATCGCCTCAATCGCGGGATTCACGATGTTTCTGCTCGCCCTGCTGCAGCAGCGCCCGGACGCGGCCACCCTCGCGATCGCGCTGGTCGGCGCCGCGCTGGGATTTCTGCGCTACAACTTCCACCCCGCATCGATCTTCTTGGGCGACTCGGGCTCTCTTTTGATCGGCTACGCGCTCGGCACGGTGTCGCTGCTGTCCGTCACGCGCATCGCGGGCTTCACGACGATCATCGTCCCGCTGGTGATCGCGGGCATGCCGATCATCGACACGTTCTCGGCCATCATCCGCCGCCGCCGCGCGGGCGTGAGCATCAGCCACGCCGACCGCGGCCACATCCACCACCGCCTGCTCGACGACGGGTTCGACCAGCGCCAGGTCGTGCTCTTGATGTACGCGTGGACGGCGGCCCTCTGCGTCGGCACGCTGGCGATGACCCAGGTCAAGGTCCTGCCGCGCGTCATCATCTTCGCCTTCCTGGTGATAGGATCGGCCGCCATCGCCTTTAAGCTGCGCCTCTTCGAGCCCGTCCTGCTCCACCACTACAACAAAAAGACGGGCCAAGACGAACTCGTCACTCCGGACGACCCCGCCTTCCAGAGCGAGAAGGAGCAGTTCGACGAGGAGCACCACCTCGAGAGGCTCGAGGCGCTCGCCCGCGAGGGCCGCCCGGGTGCCGACCGTGCGGATACGGACGGCAAGGATGCGGGCCGCGGGCAGCAGGATTAGGGTCCGAGCCTGCGCGCGGCCGTGTCCGGCCGCAAGCGCGGAAACCGGCCGGACTGCGGATGTCCGCTAGCCCAGCTCGGGGCCCTCGACGCCCGTCGCGTCAAACGCCGGCACAAAGCTCTCGGAGACCGTGCCCCCCTGCTGCCACCAGAGGCGTTCGAACCCCAGGTCGTCGGAGTGGTCGAGCACGTACTCGTACTCGTCGTCGGTCACGCCGCGCGCCAGGTCGCCGCCGGCCAGGCGGCAGGCCGCGTTGGGCGTGTACTGGTTCATGACGGAGATGTCGACCTCGTTGCCCGCGAGCTTCCACACGCGGTCGAGCACGGCGCACGAGTCGTCCGCGTGCCCGGGCAACACGAGGTGGCGCACGATGATGCCGCGGGTCATGCGCCCGTCCGGCCCCTCGGCGCGCCCGCCCGCCGCGCGCAGCTGGCGCAACATCTCGGCCAGTGCGGCCCCGGCGACCTCGGGGTAGTCGGGCGCCTTGGAGAGCGCACCCGCGAGCCGGGACGACGCGTATTTGTAGTCGGTCAGCCACACGTCCACGACGCCCTCCATCGCGCGCACGGCCTCGAGCGTCTCGTAGCCGGAGGTGTTGCAGACGATGGGCAGGTCGAGCCCGGCGTCCCGTGCCATCCGCACGGCCTGCGCCACATGCGGCGCATAGTGCAGGGGCGTCACGAGGTTGATGTTGAGCGCCCCCTGGTCGCGGAGCTCCAGCATCATCTGCGCGAGCCGGCCCACTGAGACCGGCAGGCCGAAGCCCTCCTGCGAGATCTCGTGGTTTTGGCAAAAGACGCAGCGCAGTGGACATCCTGTGAAGAAGATCGCTCCCGACCCGGACTCGCCCGAGACGGGCGGTTCCTCCCAGTAGTGCAGCGCGGCGCGGGCGACGCGCAGCTCCGCCGTCGTCCCGCACAGGCCGGCGTGCCCCTCGGACCTGCGGGCGTGGCAGCGGCGAGGGCAGAGCTCGCAGCGGTCGTAGGCGGTGTAGTCGAGCGCGGCGGCGTGGGGGACCTCTGTCTCCACGTCCGTCTTTGCGATGGCATCGGGCCCGTGGGCGTCGCCTGCGTCCACGGGTGTCTTTGTGCGGTTTGTCTCGTTCATGATGTCCTTTCGACCGCACCATCGTATCGCACTTGACACGCCGCGCCGAAATTGCAACAATATCCAACGCACCAAATCCCACGGGGATGTAGCTCAGCTGGGAGAGCGCTGCCTTCGCAAGGCAGAGGCCGAGGGTTCGAATCCCTTCATCTCCACCAAAACTCACAAGGCCAGCGGCAGGCGTCGTTGGCCTTTGTTGTATACGGCATCCGAGCAGGGGGTAGCGATGGCAGACGAGACTCCGCTGACCGACGAGGAGCGCGCCGAGCTCGAGCAGCTCCGCGCGGAAAAGGCGGCGCGGGCCAAGGCGCAGGCCGAGGCGCGCGAGCGCAGGGAGCTCGAGCGGCTCAAGGAGGACAAGCAGCGCGAGGAGGCCGAGGCGGCGCAGATGCTGCGCGAGGCCCAGATGCGGCAGAAGGGCCGCGAGCTGATGGAGCCCGACGACGACCTCAAGATGCCGCTGGGCCAAAAGATCGTGCTGGCCGCCGTGGCCGTGATCGCGATCGTGGTGCTCGCCTCGGCGCTGCTGTAGTTGTGGTTGTCGCGCGCCGGGGGCCACGGCATCGATGGCCGGGCGTGTCCCCCGCGCGTGCTAGGCTAATGCCAATGAAAAGCTGGTGGCTGGAGGGAAGGACTCCGAGATGGCTTTGACCGACCGTACCGTACCGACCGACGTAGCGCTCAATACGGACCTCTACGAGCTCACGATGGCGCAGGGGTTCTGGGAGTCAGGGCTCAACCAGGGCGAGGCCTGCTTCAATGCATTCTTCCGCGAGAACCCCTTTGACGGCGGCTACGCCGTGTCCTGCGGCCAGGGCCAGATAGCCGACCTGGTGGAGAACTTCCGCTTCGACGACGACGCGCTCGCGTACCTCTCGGAGGTCCCGGCGCCGGGCGGCGGCAAGCTCTTCAAGAAGGGCTTCATCGACTACCTGCGCGACTTCCGCATGCACGTCTCCGTGTGGGCGCCGCGCGAGGGCGACATCGTCTTTCCGCGCGAGCCGATGGTGCGCGTGCAGGGTCCGGTCGTCGACTGCCAGCTGCTGGAGACCGCGCTGCTCAACCTGGTGAACTTCCAGACGCTCGTGGCCACCAAGACCGCGCGCGTCGTGACCGCCGCCCAGGGCCATGCCGTCTCCGACTTCGGCCTGCGCCGCGCCCAGGGTCCCGACGGCGGCCTTGCCGTGGCCCGCGCGAGCTACATCGGCGGCGCCGCCTCGACGTCCAACGTGCTCGCGGGCAAGATCTACGGCATCCCCGTCTTTGGCACGCACGCCCACAGCTGGGTCATGGCGTTCCCGACCGAGCTGGATGCCTTCCGTGCCTTCGCCAAGTCGTTCCCCAAGAACTGCGTCCTGCTGCTGGACACCTACGACGTCCACCAGGGCATCCAGAACGCCATCACCGTCGCCAAGGAGATGGAGGAGGCGGGGGAGCGCCTGGCCGCCATCCGCATCGACTCGGGCGACCTGGCCAAGCTCACCAAGGAGACGCGCGAGGCCTTCGACGCGGCGGGCCTGCCCTACGTGAAGATCTCGGCCTCCAACGACCTGGACGAGTACACGATCCAGTCGCTCTTTGCCCAGGGCGCCCCGATCGACTCCTTCGGCGTGGGCACCAAGCTCGCGACCTGCGACCCGCAGCCGTCCCTGGGCGGCGTCTACAAGCTCTCCGCCGTGCGCCAGACCCCCGACGACCCGTGGAGCCCCGTGATCAAGCTCTCCGAGCAGGCCTACAAGCGCACCATCCCCGGCATCCAGCACGTCCGCCGCTTCCTCGACGAGGCGGGCCGCCCGGTGGGCGACCAGATCGTGGACGACTCCGTGGCGACCGCCGACGGCGCGACGATCGCCGTGGACGTGCTCGACAGCCTGACGACCTACGACTTTGCCGGGCTGGACTCCTACGAGCTGCTTGAGCAGATCGTGGACAATGGCGTCCGCACCAAGGAGCCAGACAGCATCCAGGTGGCCAAGGAGCGCTGCCGCGACTCGCTGATGCGCCTGGACCCGGCCATGAAGCGCTTCCTCAACCCGCAGATCTACCCGATGGGGATGGAGCCGGGCCTGGCCAAGCTGCGCCACGACCTCACGCGCAAGGAGCGCAAGGCCTCGGGCCGCAGGTAGGGCGACGCGGCCTCGCCGGTCGCATGAATCGTGCTGCCCAGCTGGCCGTGCGGATGCGTACGGCGGCACGCCCGCCCTCGTGCGTCCGTCTTCTCGTGAAAAATTAATCATGAGGGGCAAAGAAACGCCTGCCTGAGGGGTCGCACCGAGTGTATTTGCTAGACTGTCTGGAAGTTTGTGTGTAAAACCGCGATATAGGTAATTGCGTGAGAAGGAGTGCACTACATGCCCGAGATGATTGAGGAACTCATCAAGCAGGCGATCGCCGCCGCCCAGGAGGCCGGCGACCTGGCGGCGTTCGAGGTCGGTGACTGCGGTATCGAGCGCCCGGCTGACGCTGGCAACGGCGACTGGACCTCGACGGTGGCGCTGCGCTCCGCACGTCTCGCCCGCACCTCCCCCGCAAAGATCGCGGCCGCCATCGTGGCCCACATGCCCGAGAGCGACCAGGTCGCCAAGGTCGAGGTCGCAGGCCCCGGCTTCATCAACTTCTACCTCAAGGCCGCTGCCTCCAACGACGTCTTCCGCGCCGTGCGCGAGGCGGGCGCCGACTGGGGCAAGTCCGACGTGGGCCACGGCCTCAAGATGAACTACGAGTTCATCTCCGCCAACCCCACCGGCCCCCTGCACGTGGGCCACGGCCGCTGGGTCGCGATGGGCGACTCGATGTGCAACGTCTTTGACCACACCAACTACGACGTCACCCGCGAGTACTACATCAACGACCACGGCAGCCAGATGGACGTCTTCGGCGGTTCCGTCGCCAAGCGCTACCTGCAGCTGTGCGAGATCATGCAGAAGGACGGCGTGGACATCGACGCCGCCCAGGCCAAGCTGCTGGCCGACCGCGAGGAGTACGTGGAGGACGAGCTCGACGACTACCCCGAGAAGCACCCCTACATGGACGCCTTCAACGAGGCCCTCGGCGGCAACTCCTACGGCGGCGACTACATCATCGACATCGCCCGCGAGTTCTACAACGCCGACGGCGACAAGTGGGTGGACGTCGACGACAAGACCCGTGCCGACGAGTTCCGCGAGCGTGCCTACCAGAAGATGCTCCAGCGCATCAAGGACACCTGCCACCAGGCCCGCTGCGACCTCGACGTGTGGTTCTCCGAGCGCTCCCTCTACGTGAAGGACGAGGCCGACGGCACCTCCCAGGTCGACCGCGCCTTCAAGCGCCTCGAGGACATGGGCTTCCTTTACAAGACGGACGACGGCGCCCTCTGGTTCAAGTCGACCGCCTTCGGCGACGACAAGGACCGCGTCCTGATCAAGAAGAACGGTGAGTACACCTACTTCGCATCCGACGTCGCCTACCACTGGAACAAGTTCGCCCGCGGCGCCGAGTACTCCATCGACCTGTGGGGCGCCGACCACCACGGCTACATCTCCCGCGTGACCAACGTCTGCGACGCGCTGGGCTTCCCCGGCAAGTTCGAGGTCGACCTCGGCCAGTTCGTGAACCTGCTGCGCAACGGCGAGCCCGTCCGCATGTCCAAGCGCCGCGGCACCATGGTCACCTTCCAGGAGCTGCTCGACGAGGTCGGCGTGGACGCCACCCGCTACACCCTGATCTCCAAGAGCGCCAACCAGACGATCGACTTCGACATCGAGGCCGCCAAGAAGCAGGAGGCCTCCAACCCGGTCTTCTACGTCCAGTACGCGCATGCCCGCATCTGCTCGATCCTGCGCAAGGCCGCCGGCGTGTCCGAGGACGAGGCCAAGGAGCTGGGCATGGACGCCGTCGCCGCCAAGGCCGTGGGCGACAGCTTCGACGCGTCGCTTCTGACCGACCCCTCCGAGGCCGCGCTTGCCCGCAAGCTCTCCGAGTTCACCGAGCTCGTGGCCAGCTGCGCCCGCGACCGTGCGCCGTTCCGCCTCACGCACTTCTGCGAGGAGCTGGCGGCTGCGTTCCACAACTTCTACCAGCACTGCCAGGTGCTGCCGAGCGAGGGCCGTCCCGTCGACCCCGAGCTCTCCCGCGCGCGTCTCGCCGCTATCGACGCCGTGCGCATCAACCTCGAGGTTGCCCTGCGCCTGATCGGCGTCTCTGCGCCCGAGGTCATGTAAGGCGGTGGGTCCTGGTAGGGACCGTGCAAGGTCATAGCCTGTGACAATCGGGCGCACCCGGACTGGCGGGTGCGCCCGATTTTGTCTTGTCCCTTTGTGGGACCTACCTCGTGTTTCTTCAAAATGAGCACTATATATCAACATTTTTATGTTTCTGCATGACACTCCGCCAATTGGGCACAATATGTGCTACCTTGCAATAAACACAAGTGGTAAGGAGTGCAAACGAATTAATAGTTTGTGAATCTGATTTACGTTATTGTGAATTACAACGTGCTGTTCAGTATGGTTGTTACCATTCACGGTAGCGTTGAGAGTACGGAGGCGGTTTCGTAGGATCGCTTGGGGAGTACTTGGTTGGAGGACCTTATGGAGATGCGTGACTACCTTTCGATTCGTCGCGCCTACAACCTGGTCAGGCAAAGGGTTGATTCCGCTAGGAGGGTCAACTTCTCTGAGTTTGCCATCCTCTGCCGTCTATCCCTGACTGACCGGCGCATGCGTACCTCGGACATCGCCGAGTACCAGGGCTGCCTGCGTCCCACGATGACCCATCGCACAAAGCACCTTGCCGAGCTCGGTCTCATCAGCCGCGAAAAAGGTGAGACCGACCGCCGCAACGTGGTGTGCGTGCTGACCGAGGCCGGCCATGCGGAGGTCAAGGAGCTCTGCGACGAGACCCGCAAGGTCAATGTGGAGGCCCATCCGACGTCCCGCATCACGGTCGACCGCATGTGCCGTTCGATCGACGTGATGGGGTCCCTCAACTACATGGCGCGCGACCTGGTGCTCCTGGCGCTCAACCAGACCGAGGGAGGGGCGCTGACGGTCGGCGCCCTCGTAGACGAGCTCGGCTTTTTGCAGCCGACCATCTCCATGTCGGTCATGTCGCTGGTCGAAGAGGGCATGGTGAGCCGTGGTCGCGTCTCCGATGACAGCAGTACCCTGTATGTCATCATCACCGACAAAGGTCGCGGGGAAGCCAAGCGTCTCGCCGAGCCGATTGCCGGCATGACGGTGGGGCGCAAGGCCCGCAAGGCTTAGGCTGATTCGTCGGAGCGCCCGCGCATAGATGTATTTTAGAAAAGACACGTGTGGCCATTAGTGCTACTATGGCTCCAACGCGCGGGTATGGCGCGGTTTTGATACCCATTTTCAATTCATGTGTTGAGTTATGTGTTGCTATGCGGGCATAGTGCCTGCAGCTTGAAAGGTATTCTGGATGGATCAAGATAATGCTTCCGAGCAGCTCCCGCTGAACCTCGACGAGACGGCGGAGGAGGCTCCCAAGCCCAAGCGTCGGCGTCGTAAAAAGACGGACGCTGCCGAAGCCGTCGCCGCATCGGCCGACGTCCCGTCGGTTGACGCGCAGGCGGCTGACGCACAGGCGGCTGCTGCGCAGACGGCCGACCCTGCTGCCCAGCCGGGCGCTGATACCGAGCAAAAAGCAGAGGTCAAGACAAGAAGGCGTGCGGTGAGGCCGAGATCGGGAGCCGCAAAGCCTGCCCCCCAGGCAGCCGAGGATGCCGACGCACCTGCCGATGCCGGTGGCTCTGCCGCCGATGCGGATGCGCCTGCGAAACCCGCACCGAAACGCCGTGGCCGCAAGCCAAAGGCCGCTGCGCAGCCCGCGGCTGAGAAGGCCGTCGAGGCGGCGGAAAAGACGCCCGCAGCGGTCAAGCGGACCGAGCCTGCGACCATGGAAGCCGATGCCGCTGCGGCACCGTCGGATGGTGCCGATACCGTTTCCGCTCAGGCAGCAGAAGGGGAGGGTTCGTCTTCTGCAAAGACGGAGGAGCACGGTGACTCGGCCGCCGCTGCAATAGACGCGGGCCCTCGCGTCCGGCGTCGTCACCGTCGCCTCAACCGTGACCAGCCCGCGGGCGGCGACCAGGCCCAGCAAGGGCAGGGGTCCCAGCAAGGAGCCGCCCAGCAGGGGCAGCAGGGGCAGGGTGCCACCCAGCAGCATCAGCAAGACCAGGGCACCGCCCCGTCAAACCAGCAGGCCCAGCAGCAGAACAACCGCCGCCGGGGCCGTCACAACAAAAACGCCCAGCAGACGCCCACCGAGCCCACGCTCACGCGCGAGGAGCTCGAGGGAATGAAGGTCGCCGACCTGCGCGCCAAGGCCGCCGAGCTCGATATCGATGCGACGGGCAAGCGCAAAGGCGAGCTTGTCGAGGAGATCTATACGGCCGCCGCGGCCGCCGAGGGTTTCCGTGCGGTGGCGGGCGTCATCCAGATCCAGCCGGAGGGCTACGCGTTCCTGCGTACCGGCAATTTCGGCCCCGGCGACAACGACGCGTTTGTGCACCAGCAGCTCATCCGTCAGTACGGGCTGCGTCCGGGCGACTATGTGAAGGGCTCCACCGGCCCCGGCCGCGCCAACAACAAGTTCCCGCCGCTGCAGCACGTCGAGTCCGTCAACGGCAGGAAGCCCGAGGAGGTCAAGCACCGCCCGCGCTTCCGCGACCTCACGCCGGTCTATCCCAACGAGCGCCTGCGCATGGAGGCCGGCAAGGACACCATCACCGGCCGCGCGATCGACCTGGTCGCGCCGATCGGCAAGGGCCAGCGCGGCCTGATCGTCTCGCCGCCCAAGGCAGGCAAGACGACCGTGCTCAAAAAGATCTGCCAGTCCATCGCGGCCAACAATCCCGAGGTGCACCTCTTCTGCCTGCTGGTGGACGAGCGCCCCGAGGAGGTCACCGACATGGAGCGCTCCATCAGGGGTACCGTCGTGGCGTCGACCTTCGATATGCCCGCGTCCAACCACACCGCGGTGTCCGAGATGGTCATCGAGCACGCGAAACGCCTGGTGGAGCTGGGCGAGGACGTCGTGGTGGTGCTTGACTCCATCACCCGTCTGGCCCGCGCCTACAACCTGGCGCAGCCCGCGAGCGGCCGCGTCCTGTCCGGCGGCGTCGACTCAGCCGCGCTCTACCCGCCCAAGAAGTTCCTAGGTGCCGCGCGCAACATCGAGAACGGCGGATCGCTCACGATCCTCGCATCGGCGCTGGTCGACACGGGCTCCAAGATGGACGAGGTCATCTTCGAGGAGTTCAAGGGCACCGGCAACATGGAGCTCAAGCTCGACCGCGACCTCGCCGACCGCCGCATCTTCCCGGCCATCGACCCGGTGGCGTCCGGCACGCGCAACGAGGACCTGCTGATCGACCCGCAGATACAGCCCTTTGTGTGGGGCATCCGCCGCATCCTCGCCAACATGAACAACACCGAACGCGCCGCGACCGCGCTGGTCAAGGGCCTCAAGGCGACCAATACCAACGAGGAGTTCCTGATACGTTCCGCGAAGAAGGCCGCGCAGTCGGAGTATGTAGCGTAGGGTCCTTGGTATATGACGGGCGGGGGCGCCTCCCCCCGAGTGCCTTCTGGCTCATGGGCTTCGCGGCCAATAGTCGCCAGAAAACACTCGGTGGGAGGCGCCCCCGCCCTGTCTGCATCGAGGGGTGTACGCGGCAGCGCCGGCTTCGCGCGGCGACTGTCGCTGCCGGGCGCGCGGGGTACGCGGACAGCGCCGCTACGCGGCGACTGCCGCTGACGGGAGCATTTGTACGCTTGCAGCGCCGCTACGCGGCGACTGCCCGCTGACGGGGGCGATTCGTTACTTCACGTGCTTCTTTGGCATGCAGATCTCCAGGAGACGCATGCTCGACATCGCGAGCGCGGTGGGGATGATCTGCAGGAGGGCGTAGGCGGCCTTCATGTCGGGGCTGGGAACGCAGACGGGTCGGCCGAGGGTGGAGGCGACGAGCGCCTTGCGCACGGCTGCCTCGGGCTTTTCCGTGCCGATGACCATCATGGACTCGTAGGCGCTCCGCGGTCCGAGATGGTCGAAAAAGCCCGTCTTCATCCACTTGGGGCAGACTGCCGTCACGCGGATGCCGACCTCCGAGAGCTCCTCGTCGAGGGCGCGCGAGAAATTGAGGACGAACGCCTTGGTGGCCGAGTAGGTCGCAAAGCCGGGCAGCGGCAGTGTGCCAGCCATCGACGCCAGGTTGATGATGCGCGAGCCAGGGCGCAGGTAGGGGAGCACGATCGAGCACATCTGCACGGTGGCGAGGCAATTCAGGCGGACCATCTGCGCATTTGCGTCCGCCCCAACCTCCGCGAAGGTCCCCGCGGTGCCAAAGCCGGCGCTGTTGACCAGGAGTTGCACGTAGAGCTTGCCGTCGTCGGTCGCGTCGGAGAGCGCGTCGCCCAGCGTGTAGTAGGCGGCGGGGTCGGTGAGGTCCAACGGGAAGACGCGCGTGACGGTCGTTGTCTCGACCGCGATCTGGGCGAGCTTGTCTTGGTTGCGCGCGATGAGCCAGATCTCGTCGATCGGTCCCGCGCCGCCCGCGTCCAGCTGCCTCACGAACTCGCGCCCCACACCCGACGAAGCCCCGGTCACGATCGCAATGCTTCTCATGGGATCCTCCCAACGCAAGATTGCCCAACGAAACGGTATGGAGATGATTGTGACACGTCCGCGCGCGTCGCGTCCGCAGGGGCGCCGACGGTTCGACAGACGCGGCGCCGGACGCCGTTGATGCGATTGTGGGACTTGAGGGACACCCCGCGGGACATCCGCAGGGTGTCGATAGCCCAAATTCCTGCGAGTTTCTTGCAATTGCCGAGATAAGCGGTATAGTCAATCACAGTCTGAGTCCATTTGTCCCCAGGCGTCGAGCGACGGTACACGAACCAATAACTGCAGCAGGCCGTTGCTTGGAAGCATGTGGTGCGCGCTATAGCGGGCGCCCGCTTCTTTCGTGTACCTCCACTTGCCGTCAGGTGCAAGGCGGGAGGTTGCAATGACAAGCATGCCAAAGAGGTCGGCCGTGGTCGCCGGACTTATGGGCGCGTCCGCGATGGGTGCCCCTGTGCAGGCTTATGGCCTTGCTCTGGCAGACGGCACCAAGGTCGGTCTCCTGACCGGCGATTTCCTGCTGGGCTTGATCGCCGGCGCCGCCTCGTGCGGTGCGGTGACCCTCGCCGTGAACCTCGCGTCCAACCGCGCCAAGGAGCGCAAGGCGGAGCAGGACATCCTGGACAACACGACGGTGACGCTGAGGAAGGACGACCTCGCAGCCGCCCAGGCGCAGTCGCGGCCCGTGCAGCGTGAGGTGGCCGCGTCGCAGGCGGCGGAGCAGCATGCCGCACAGCAGGCGGCAGAGTCGCACATCGCGCCGCAGGCCGAGCCGCAGGTTGCGGCGCCGCGGGCGAGGCGCGCGATGGTCTTGCCCGAGATCGATCCGGTCAAGCCGGCGGCCGCACCGGTCAAGCAGGCAAGCGCTCCGGCAAAGGCGGCATCCTCCGTCAGCACCGACGCCACCCACGCGCCTGCCGCGCAGACCAAGCGTGCGGCACGCCACGAGGCGACCGACCTCGCCGACATCGCCACCAACTACGTGGAGCGCCAGACCAAGGCCACCCGCGCCAAGTCCCGTGCCCGCGGCGTCAAGGCGCTGCTCGCCGAGCGCATGAGCCGCGGCATGTTCGACGACCTGCCGGTGATCCAGCGTGCCGACGGCACCGTGGGCGACGTGGGTACCGACTGGTGGAACTTCAAGATGGGCAACTCCGTCAAGAACGACTTCAGCGACCTCAACACCGCCGCCGACGAGGGCCTCGACATCGATATGACCGGCGAGCACAACAAGCTGCAGAGCTACAAGAGCGACAACGCCCAGCTGGAGGGTGCCGCCCGCATCGCCTACATCTCGCAGAGAATCGCGGAGGTGGACGAGGGTGTCTTTCCCGAGCGCCGTGACCCCAAGGAGCTCGACTCCGAGGACCTGTGGGACCAGGCGATGAAATCGATGGAGAAGCGGGGCCGCGAGCTGCCGCAGCCGTTCGAGCGCATCACGGCGGACTCCGCCGAAGACAAGCGTGAGCAGGAGGCGCCGACCCAGGTCATCCCGTTCCGCGTGCCCGCCGGCCACCCCGAGATCGTGGACACCGCCACATACGTGGACTACCTGATCGGCCAGGAGTTCGACAAGAACACCTCGCAGGCCGTCCGTCAGACCTCCCGCGACTACCTGCGCGTGATCGAGGGCGGCAGCCAGTCGAGCCAGCCGACGGTCATCAACGTGCCCAAGCGCGCACCGCGTACCACCGCACACAAGGCGAGGCACATGGCGCCCACCGTGGAAGAGGCCGAGGACCTGCCGATCGCCAAGGAGGCTTAGGCGGGAAGAATGGCACGTCATTTCGCCCAGACGGGACGTCCGGCACAAGGAAGCGACTCGGCGAGGGCGGCACGCCGCAGGTGGTGTGTCGCCCTCGTTGTGTGGCTCTGCGTGATCTGGGGGCACTCGCTGCTCGCCGGGCCCGAGTCCTCTGCGGAGAGCGGGCTTGTAGTCGGGCTGCTCAGGCCCGTCTTTGCCGCGGTGGGCGTGACCGATCCCGACCTCATGAGCCTCGCGGTGCGCAAGACCGCGCATTTCACGGAATACCTGGTACTCGGCGTGATCGTCGCCAACAACTGCCGCGTGAGGCAGATCCGCGGGTGGCGGGCCTGCCTGCTCACGGCGGCCTGTGTCGCGGTGCCGCTCATCGACGAGCTCGGCATCCAGGCCAGGGTCCCGGGGCGCTCGGGCAACATGACGGACGTGGGCATCGACAGCGCGGGGTTTACGGTGGGCACCCTGCTCGCCTGGCTGCGGATACATCGAAAAAGTTGCAACTAGCATTTCGTACTTGTTAAAGGCATGAAAACGAATACGGCATGATTTATTTACGCAACGATGCATGCTTAAAGTGTTCACAACCCAGATTTCAGGGGAGTCTTTTGAAGGGGGAATTTTTATGGCACTCACTGACATGACTCGTAGGAGCTTCCTCGGCACCGCCGGCATCGCGACCGCTGGCCTGGCCCTCGCCGGCTGCGGCGGCAGTGGCAGCAGCACCGCCGGCTCCGGCTCCGCGGCGTCCGCTTCCGGCGCCTCCAACCAGATCGACGGCGGCGACGGCGCGATCAAGCTCGGCAACATCGGTCCTCTGACCGGCGCCGCAGCCATCTACGGCACCGCCACCAACTGGGGCGCCCAGGTCGCCGTCAACGAGATCAACGCCGAGGGCGGCGACGTCAAGTTCTCCTACAACTGCCAGGATGACACCCACAACGCCGAGACCTCGGTCAACGCGTACAACAACCTCAAGGACTGGGGTCTGCAGATCCTGATCGGTACCACGACCACCGCTCCGTGCGTCGCCGTGTCCGCCGAGACCAACAACGACAACATCTTCGAGCTGACGCCGTCCGCCTCCTCCGTGGACGTCGTGGGCGAGGGCTCCGCGCGCAAGTCCAACGTCTTCCAGATGTGCTTCACCGACCCCAACCAGGGCAAGATCTCCGCTGACATGGTCAAGGACAAGGCGCTCGGCTCCAAGATCGCCATCATCTACGACCAGTCCGACACCTACTCCACCGGCCTGCGCGACGGCTTCGTCGCCGAGGCCAAGGAGCTCGGTCTGCAGATCGTCTCCGAGCAGGCCTTCACCGCCGACAACAACCAGGACTTCTCCGCGCAGCTGACCGACGCGCAGTCCAACGGCGCCGACATCGTCATCATGCCCTTCTACTACCAGCAGGGCGGCCTCGTGCTCAAGCAGGCCAAGGACATGGGCTTCGCCCCCGCCTTCGTCGGCATGGACGGCATGGACGGCATCCTGGCGCAGGACGGCTTCGACGCCAGCCTGGCCGAGGGCCTCTACCTGATCACACCCTTCACCGCCGACGCCACCGACGACGCGACCCAGAAGTTCGACGAGGCCTACGAGAAGATCTCCGACGGCGGCGTTGCCCCCAACCAGTTCGCCGCTGACGCCTACGACTGCGTCTACGCCATCAAGCAGGCCATCGAGGCCGCCGGCGTCACCGCCGACATGGACCCGTCCGATATCTGCGACGAGCTCGTCAAGACCTTCACGAGCAGCGACTTCAGCTACTCCGGCCTGACCGGCTCCGACATGACCTGGAGCGACGACGGCACCGTGTCCAAGGTCCCGCAGTGCTACGTGATCAAGGACGGCAAGTACGAGATCGTCGAGTAGTACGAGACTCTGAGATCAGATAGGTAGCGGGGGCGGCCCGAGCTCGCCCCCGCTTTTCTTATTTGTTTCATTTTTGTTGTATCGTCTTTCTTGTTTGTGACAGATTGCACTATCGGGCACCCGCGCGTCCCGATTTGTTGTATTGCATATATGTCACTCAAGACCGCACTGTGTCGTATATGTACGGAGAGGAAAGGAGCTGGCGCGATGGTCTTTCTTTCGACTGTCATCAACGGTCTGTCATTGGGCAGTATCTACGCGGTCATCGCCCTGGGCTACACGATGGTGTACGGCATCGCAAAGATGCTGAACTTCGCCCACGGCGACATCATCATGGTCGGCGCGTACATCTGCTTTTACATGATGGGCCTCTTTGGCCTGCCGCCCCTGGTGGCCGTCCTGATCTCGATGGTCGGCTGCACGGTGCTCGGCATCGTGATCGAGCGCCTGGCCTACAAGCCCCTGCGCAGCGCTCCCTCCCTGGACGTGCTGATCACCGCCATCGGCGTGTCGTACTTCCTGGAGAACAGCGCGCTTTTGCTCTTTGGCGCCAACCCCAAGACCTTCACCTCCGTCGTGAGCATGGGCCCGATCGTGATCGGCGGCCTCACCATCAAGGCGACCGCCCTGGTCTCCATCGTGGTCAACATCGTGATCGCCGTCGCGCTGACCCTCTTCACCCAGCGCGGCAAGATGGGCAAGGCCATGCGCGCCGTGAGCGAGGACAAGGGCGCGGCGCAGCTCATGGGCATCGACGTCAACAAGACCATCTCGCTGACCTTTGCCATCGGCTCGGGCCTCGCGGCGGTGGCCGGCGTGCTGCTGTGCTCGTCTTACCCGACCCTGTACTACATGACCGGCTCCATGCCCGGCATCAAGGCCTTCATCGCGGCCGTCATCGGCGGCATCGGCTCCATCCCGGGCGCCTTCCTGGGCGGCCTGATCCTGGGCGTGATCGAGATGCTGGCCCGTACGTACATCTCGACCAAGTTCGCCGACGCGATCGTCTTTGGCGTACTGATCGTCGTGCTCCTGGTGCGCCCCGCCGGCCTCCTCGGCAAGCAGATCAACGAGAAGGTGTAGGTGGTCGCCATGGCAAAGAAAATGACGCGCAGCCTGCGCTCCAACCTCATCACGTACGGCATCGTGATCGGCTTCTTCATCATCTGCGAGGTGCTGATCTCGGCCCACATCCTGACCTACTCGCTCCAGGGCCAGCTGGTGCCTATCTGCGCCTACGCCTGCATGGCCATCTCGCTCAACCTCGTGGTGGGCATCTCCGGCGAGCTGTCGCTGGGCCACGCGGGCTTCATGAGCGTGGGTGCCTTCACGGGTGCGGTTGTCTCGGCCCTGCTCTCGCAGAGCATCTCGAGCGAGCCGGTGGTCCTCATCCTCTCCATGCTGGTCGGCGGCCTCTTTGCAGGCATCATCGGCTTTTTGATCGGCATCCCCGTCATGCGCCTGCACGGCGACTACCTGGCCATCGTGACGCTGGCCTTTGGCGAGATCATCAAGAACATCATGAACAACCTCTACGTGGGCCTCGACGAGGCGGGCCTGCACGTGACCTTCTCGAGTGAGGGCGCGCTGGGCCTTTCCGAGACCGGCCGCGTGCTGCTGTCCGGCCCCAAGGGCGCCGTCGGCGTCAACAAGATGTCGACCTTTGTCATCGGCATCGTGCTGGTGTGCTTCTGCCTCTTTGTGGCGCTGAACCTCATCAACAGCCGCTCGGGCCGCGCGATCCTGGCCGTGCGCGACAACCGCATCGCCGCCGAGGCGTGCGGCATCAACTCCACCAAGTACCGCATGATGGCCTTCGTCGTCTCTGCGGTGCTCGCGGGTATGGCCGGCACGCTCTACGGCCTCAACTACTCGAGTTTCATCCCGAGCAAGTTCGACTTCAACAACTCGATCATGATCCTGGTCTTCGTCGTGCTCGGCGGCATCGGATCTATCCGCGGCGGCATCATCTCCGCCGCCATCCTGACCGTGCTGCCCGAGGCCCTGCGCTTCCTGAGCACCTACCGCATGCTCATCTACTCCATCGTGCTGATCGCCGTGATGCTCGTCACCAACAGCCCGCGCGCCAAGAACGCCCTGCGCAACCTGCGCCTGCGCTTCCGTGGCCGTCGCGGGCCCCAGCTGGCGACCGCGGCCGTGAACGCGCAGATCGACGCCGACAGCAATGCGGCGAACGCAGAGGAGGACGGTGCCGATGAGTAACGAGACCAAAGCCGCCCCGACGGGGGAGGCGACCTACGAACGCCGCGTGAAGCAGCGCCGCGTGGACACCAAGATGGTGCCCGTACCCTCGACCTCGATCGTCCCGGAGCGCGACGTCAATAGCAAGCCCGTGCTCGAGACCCGCCACCTGGGGATCGACTTCGGCGGCCTGCACGCCGTCGAGGAGTTCAACCTCACAGTGGGCAAGACCGAGATCGCGGGCCTGATCGGCCCCAACGGCGCGGGCAAGACGACCGTCTTCAACCTGCTGACCAAGGTGTACCAGCCGACGCACGGCACCATCCTTTTGGACGGGCAGGACACGGCGGGCATGACGGTACCCAAGGTCAACCAGGCGGGCATCGCGCGCACCTTCCAGAACATCCGCCTCTTCTCGCGCCTGAGCGTGGAGGACAACGTCCGCATCGGCCTGCACAACCAGATCAAGTGCTCCATGCTGGACGGCATCTTCCGCACCCCGCGCTACTACGCGAGCGAGAAGGAGTTCCACGAGCGCTCGCTGGAGCTGCTCGATGTCTTCGGCATGGCCGACCAGGCGGGGGCGATCGCAGGCTCGCTGCCATACGGCGCCCAGCGCCGCCTGGAGATCGTGCGCGCGCTCGCGACCAATCCCAAGCTCCTTTTGCTCGACGAGCCCGCGGCGGGCATGAACCCCTCCGAGACCTCCGACCTGATGGACAACATCATCAAGATCCGCGACGAGTTCCAGATCGCCGTGATGCTGATCGAGCACGACATGGACCTCGTGATGGGCATCTGCGAGGGCATCGCGGTGCTCAACTACGGCAAGATCATCGCCAAGGGCACGCCCGAGCAGATCCAAAACAACCCCGAGGTCATCGAGGCCTACCTGGGCAAGCAGGAAGAAGCGCCCGCGCGCACCGAGGCCGACGAGGCCGCCGAGGCCCTGGCCGCCGCCGACGCCGCCGACGAGGCCGCGCTCGAGGCCGCTGCCGATGAGGCCGCTCCGACCACGTCCGTCTTCCCTGGTCCCGACGCCGCTGATTCAAAGGAGGCCGAGTAACCATGGCTATGCTGAGCGTGAACGACCTCAACGTCTACTACGGCTCGATCCACGCGATCAAGGGCATCTCCTTTGAGGTCAACGAGGGAGAGATCGTGACGCTGATCGGTGCGAACGGTGCCGGCAAGTCCACGACCCTCAACACCGTGGCCGGCCTGCTCAGGCCCAAGAAGGGCACGGTGGAGTTCGAGGGCGAGAGCCTGGCCGGCGTGCCCGCGCACAAGGTGATCGAGCGCGGCATCGCGCTGTGCCCCGAGGGCCGTCGCATCTTTCTGCAGATGACGGTGGAGGAGAATCTCGATATGGGCGGCTTCCTGCGCCCCGACGCCGAGGTAGCCGAGAGCAAGGAGCGTGTCTTCGACCTCTTCCCGCGCCTCAAGGAGCGCCGCCGTCAGTCGGGCGGGACCCTGTCCGGCGGCGAGCAGCAGATGCTGGCGATGGGCCGCGCCCTGATGAGCAAGCCGCGCCTGATGATGCTCGACGAGCCGTCGATGGGTCTGGCGCCCATTCTGGTGCAGGAGATCTTCAACATCATCAAGCAGCTGCACGACGAGGGGACCACGGTGCTGCTCGTCGAGCAGAACGCGCAGATGGCGCTCTCCATCGCCGACCGCGCGTACGTGCTCGAGACCGGCCACGTGGCCATGAGCGGCCCCGCCGCCGACCTCGCCGCCGACGACCGCGTGCGCAAGGCGTACCTGGGCGGCTAGCGCCCGCGTGTCTTCTGCGCCTGCGCTTGTCGTCTGCTTCCGCGCTCGTCTTCCGCGCCTGTACGTTTACCGCATTGCCCGCCGACATCGCTCCTGGTGCCGGCGGGCTTTTTGACGCCAGGGGCGGTCTCGATTGACCAACGGAGGGCCACTCTCGTCTCAAGCCGCCGACGGAAGGAGCGCCCACATCAACGCAGCGCACTCTATTGCGATATTCCGCACATCGCTCTTGCGAGTGCAATCGGGCACATCTACAAAGTTTCTGTACGCCCAACCATTGGTTTTGTATGCGGATAGGGCCAAAAAGTACCGGCTAGGGAGGCACATTTCGGTCAAAACAGCGTACAAAATGAAAAGGTGCAGCGTACAGAAAATCTGTCTGGCAGATGTAATGAGCGCCGGCGCGCGGTCTCCGGCTATGGGGAGCCAGTGAAACGCTGCGCCAGACCGGAAGACGGACGAATCCGATTGCCACCCGGCGGGTAGGATATGACTCGCATGAAAATTGACGACAGCAAGGGCTCCGGGCGCGACTGCCGCCGGGGCTGTAGACGCACGAAGACCAACGGAGGAAACGTGGCACAACGCAAGACAGGCAAGCTGGACCCGGGCATCACGCGGCGCACGCTGCGGCGCTTCTGGGACGTGACCAAGGAGCAGCCGGGTATCGCGGCGCTCTCGGTGATCTCGTCGGTGGGCTACATCGTGCTGCTGAGCTTTGTGAACACCTACGTGATGGGCCTGATTGTGGACCGCGTGCAGGCGGGACACGTGACGCCCGACCAGGTGTGGCGGGTCTTCGGCCCCTACATCGTCGCGCTTGTGATCGTCAACGCCGTGGGCCAGGTCCTCTCCAAGCTGCAGGACTACAGCGTCTACAAGCTCGAGATCCACGGCAACTACCGGCTCTCGCGCCTGTGCTTCGACACCCTCTCCAACCAGTCGATGACCTTCCACAACAGCCGCTTCGGCGGCTCGCTCGTGAGCCAGACCAGCCGTTTCACCGCCGGCTACACGGGGCTCGTGGACGTGGTGGTCTACTCGCTCATCCCCACGGTCGCCTCCGTCGTGTGCACCATCGTGATGCTGGCGCCGACCGTGCCCGCCTACGTCGCCATCCTCTTTGTGGCCCTCGTGATCTACGTCGCGATCGCCTACCGTCTCTACAAGCGCATCCTGCCCCTGTCCGAAGCCAGCTCCGCCGCGCAGAACCGCCTGTCGGGCGTCCTGTCCGATGCCGTCACCAACATCCTCGCCGTCAAGACGAGCGGGCGCGAGGACTACGAGCGCGAGCTTTTCATCGCCGCCGACCGCGACGCCCGCGGCGCGCAGACCGCGACCATGCGCGCGATGATGGCCCGCGGCTTCACCACCAGCGCCCTCATCACCGCGATCATGGCGATCGCGTCCGTCTTTGTGGCGGGCGGCAATGCGTGGTTCGGCATCTCCGCGGGCACGCTGGTCATGATGTTCACCTACACCTACAACCTCACGATGCGCGTCAACTACTTCAACTCCATGATGCAGCGCATCAACAACGCCCTGGGCGACGCCGCAGAGATGACCCGCGTGCTCGACGAGCCGCTGCTGGTGGCCGACGACCCCGACGCCGCCGACCTCGTGGTGACAAAGGGCGACATCGACTTTGCGCACATCGGCTTTGCCTACCCGGACGCCCCGGCGGGGGAGTACGTCTTCCGCGACCTCTCGCTCCACATCCCCGCAGGTCAGCGCGTGGGCCTGGTGGGCAAGTCGGGCTCGGGCAAGACGACCCTCACCAAGCTCCTGCTGCGCCTGGACGACGTCCAAGACGGACAGGTCCTGATCGACGGTCAGAACGTCTCCCACTGCACCCAGCAGAGCCTGCGCCGCCAGGTGGCGTACGTGCCGCAGGAGCCGTTGCTCTTCCACCGCACCGTGCGCGAGAACATCGCCTACGGGCGGCCCGACGCCACTGACAAGGAGATCGTCCGCGCGGCGCAGCAGGCCAACGCGATGGAGTTCATCGAGCGCCTGCCGCAGGGCCTCGACACGATGGTGGGGGAGCGCGGCGCCAAGCTCTCCGGCGGTCAGCGCCAGCGCGTGGCCATCGCGCGCGCGATCCTCGTGGACGCCCCGATCCTGGTGCTCGACGAGGCGACCTCGGCGCTCGACTCCGAGAGCGAGGCGCTCGTGCAGGGCGCGCTCGAAAACCTCATGCGCGGCCGCACCGCCATCGTCGTGGCGCACCGCCTGTCGACCGTCGCGGCGCTCGACCGCATCGTGGTGCTCGCGGACGGCGACGTCGTGGAGGACGGCACGCACGCCGAGCTCACGCAGGCGGGCGGCGAGTACGCGAGCCTCTGGTCGCGCCAGACAGGCGGCTTCCTCGAGGGCGGTGACGAGTAAGACGGACGTTGCGCGCCGCAGCTCGCCCATGTGGCACGCGTGGCATCGCCCGTGCCGCCCGGGCGCCATCGTTTGCGCCCAAAGGCGAGGCGGCGCATGTCCGTCTTGTAGGGAGGGCATCGCTTTTGTGTGGAGCGCCCGTCTTGTACGCTAGGATGGACCGCGGCGTTTTCCGACGGGCCCCGCGGACGGGCGCGAATCGCGGGCATGGTGCCACCAAGCCATGCCGCACCGTATCGCACGAGCCGCGGGTCAGACACCGAATACCAAAGGAGGCCGCATGGAGCGACCGAACGCATGGCAGACCTACAGCGCGGACCAGCTCGAGGAGCTCGAGCGCATCACGGGCGACTACCGTGCCTTTATCTCCGACAACAAGACCGAGCGCGAGGCCTGCGCCTCCGCCGTCGAGCTCGCACGCGCCGCGGGCTACGTCGACCTGGCCGACTGCGTGCGCGACGGCCGCACCGTGCACCCCGGCGACAAGGTCTATGCCGTCAACCGCGGCAAGTCCCTGCTCCTGGCCGTGATCGGTCGCGAGGGGCTGGAGCACGGCGTCAATATCCTGGGCGCCCACATCGACTCGCCCCGGCTGGACATCAAGCAGAACCCGCTGGACGAGAGGGACGGCCTGGCCTACCTGGACACCCACTACTACGGCGGCATCAAGAAGTACCAGTGGGTCACGCTGCCGCTCGCGATCCACGGCGTGGTGGCCCGCAAGGACGGCTCGGTCGTGACCGTCGCGGTGGGCGAGGACCCGGCCGATCCCGTCTTTGCCATCACGGACATCCTGCCGCACCTGGGCCGCGAGCAGGCGGAGAAGAAGGCCGGCGACTTCATCGACGGCGAGATGCTCGACCTGCTGGTGGGCAGCCGCCCGCTGGACGAAGGGGCGGAGAAGAAGGACGACGCCGTTCCCGCAGGTGCCGATACCGTCGCTGCCGACGCCGCGTCCGCCGGCTCCGACGCCGCGTCCGCCGGTGCCGACCGGCCCGCCGCGTCCTTCTTCCTCAAGGTCGTCGCGGACAAACTGGGCTGCGACGAGGAGGACTTCCTCTCCGCCGAGCTTGAGGTCGTGCCCGCCGGCCGCGCGCGCGAGATGGGCGCCGACCGTTCCATGATCCTCGGCTACGGCCAGGACGACCGCGTGTGCGCCTACACCTCCCTTCTGGCCCAGCTCGCGTGCGAGGCGCCCGAGCGCACCGCCGTCACGCTGCTGGTCGACAAGGAGGAGATCGGCTCGGTGGGCGCCACGGGCATGACCAGCCGCTTCTTCGAGAACACGATGGCCGAGCTCATGGAGCTCGCGGGCGTCTCCGGCGACCTCGCCCTGCGCCGCTGCCTGGCCGGCTCGCGCATGCTGTCGTCCGACGTCTCCGCGGCCTTTGACCCCGAGTTCGCGGGCGTGTTCGAGAAGAAGAACTCCGCCTTCCTCGGCCACGGTCTGGCCTTCAACAAGTTCACGGGTGCGCGCGGCAAGTCGGGCTCCAACGACGCCGACGCCGAGTACGTGGCCTACATCCGCCGCGTGATGGACGAGGGCGGCGTGCACTACCAGACCTGTGAGCTGGGCCGCGTCGACGCGGGCGGCGGTGGTACCATCGCGTATATCCTGGCCAAGTACGGCATGCAGGTCATCGACTGCGGCGTGCCCGTCTTGTCCATGCACGCGCCCTGGGAGGTCACGAGCAAGGCCGACGTCTACGAGGCCTATCGCGGCTACGTGGCGTTCCTCGCGACGAAATAGGAGTGCCCTATGACCCGCAAGATCGACATCTTCGACACCACGCTGCGCGACGGTGAGCAGAGCCCCGGCGCCTCGATGAACACCGAGGAGAAGATCATCATCGCCCAGCAGCTGCTGCGTATGCACGTGGATGTGATCGAGGCGGGTTTCCCGATCAGCTCGCCGGGCGACTTCCTCTCCGTACAGCAGATCGGCCGCATTGCGGGTGACGACGCCGTGGTGGTGGGGCTGACCCGTGCCGTGGACGCGGACATCGACCGCGCAGCTGAGGCCCTCGCCACCGCCAAGCGCCCCCGCATCCACACGGGCCTGGGCGTGAGCCCCCAGCACCTGCGCGAAAAGCTCCACATCTCCGAGGACGAGTGCGTGGAGCGGGCCATCCACGCGGTCAAGTACGCGAAGAAGTACGTGGAGGACGTGGAGTTCTACGCCGAGGACGCCGGCCGCGCGGACCAGAAGTTCCTGGAGCGCGTGATCCAGGCCGCGGTCGACGCGGGCGCCACCGTGGTCAACATCCCCGATACCACGGGCTACCAGATGCCGGAGGACTTCGGCCGCCGCATCAAGGGCATCGCCGACAACGTCCGCGGCATCGAGGACGTGGTCATCTCGGTCCACACCCACAACGACCTGGGCATGGCCACGGCGCTCGCGCTCGCGGGCGTCCGCAACGGCGCCCGTCAGGTGGAGTGCACGATCAACGGCCTGGGCGAGCGCGCGGGCAACACCTCCCTCGAGGAGGTCGTGATGGCCATCAAGATGCACGGCGACGAGCTCGACGCCCACACCGACGTCGTGACCCGCGAGCTCACGCGCGCGAGCCGCCTGGTGAGCCGCATCACGGGCATGCAGGTCCAGGCCAATAAGGCCATCGTCGGCGCCAACGCCTTTGCCCACAGCTCCGGCATCCACCAGGACGGCGTGCTCAAGGCCCGCGACACCTACGAGATCATCGACCCGGCCGACGTCGGTGCGGGCTCCAGCCAGATCATCCTGTCGGCCCGCTCCGGCCATGCGGCGCTCCGCCACCGTCTGAGCGAGCTGGGCTACACCTTCGCGGACGCGGACTTCGACGACATCTACCACCGCTTCCTCGAGATCGCCGACCAGAAGAAGGAGGTCTACGACGAGGACCTCGAGTCCATCGTCCAGGAGCGCCAGCGCGACGTGACGGCCATCTACACCCTCAACGCCCTGCAGGTCTCCTGCGGCGACCCGCTGATCCCGACCGCCACGGCGACCATCACCGACGAGCACGGCGTGCGCCACGTGGTCTGCGCCACGGGCACCGGCCCCGTCGACGCCGCCTACAAGGCCGTCGACATGGTCGTCTCGGCCCACGGCGACCTGGCCGAGTACGTGGTCAAGGCCATCACGCGCGGTATCGATGCGATCGGCGAGGTCATCGTCCGTATTACCGGCGAAGACGGACACATCTACACCGGGCGCGGCGCCGACACCGACGTCATCGTCTCGTCAGCCAAGGCCTACGTCAACGCCATCAACCGCATGATCCAGTCCCAGCGCGACCAGGCGGCGTAGGGGGCTGTGTTCCCGCGTCCCTCGCGCGACTCTCGCCCCTTCCGCAGCTCGCGTCCTTCGCGTTACTCGCGCCGCCTTTGTTCTGCCTAAATCCAGTCCGTCTTTGCGCTTTGCTCTGCTTACACCTTCGCACTATCTGCCCTTTTCCGATGTTTCAGCATGATTTTGGCCGGTAGTGCGAGGAGCTCGAGGCGCTAGGACAAGGGAATATCGCATCGCCAGGCCTTTCCTCGGAAAATAAGAGGAAAATGGCAAATTGTGCGAGATCCCTTTGAGATCATGAAGCTCCGTTATCGCACTACCAGTATATTTCTGTCAGACTATGAAAAAAGTGCCCGGCCGTGCGAGGGCGGCGCACGATCGTGCGAGACCGAGTGACCGGCCGTGTGAGAGCGAGCGCACGTCCGAGCGAGACTATTGTGCCAAGGAAGACAGTCGGCAGCATGCAGGAAGGCGAAGCCTGCACCTGTGAATACTTGCCTATGGACGGGGGAAGACATGCCAGATTTCATCGGGATTCTCAAGGACGAGGCCATGCCGGCGCAGGGCTGCACCGAGCCGATCGCGGTGGCCTACACCGTGTCGGTCGCGTCCGAGCAGCTCGCGGCCGCACCCGGGGACATCACGGACATCCGTCTGCTCCTCTCGGCCAACATCATCAAGAACGCCCTGGGCGTGGGCATCCCCGGCACGGGGTCGGTGGGCATCGAGATCGCGGCGGCGCTGGGCGCGGTGGTGCGCCAGTCCGAGCGCAAGCTCGAGGTGCTCGCCGGTTTCACGCCCGACCAGCTCGCGCTCGCGCGGCAGATGGTCGATGCGGGCCGGGTGCGCGTGGAGCAAAAGCAGACCGACGAGATGCTCTACGTGGAGGCGATCCTGACGGCAGAGGGCGGCGAGACCAGCCGCGCCGTCGTCTACCACGACCACACCAACCTCGTGAACGTCGAGCACAACGGCGAGGTCCTGCTCGACCGTCCCGTGAGCCTGGCCAGCGCCGGCAGCTCGTCGACAGGCCTCACGGTGGACAACATCTACGAGTTCGCGACGACCGCGCCTGCCGAGGACCTGGCCTTTCTGCTCGACTGCGTGCCGCTCAACACCCGCATCAGCGAGGAGGGACTCAAGGGCGCCTACGGCCTGCAGGTGGGCAACAAGATCGCGGCGGGCGCGACCGGACGCTCCATGCTGCTCAACAACCTGACCCTCCGCATCATGTCCGCGACCGCGGCGGGCTCCGACGCCCGCATGGCCGGCTGCCCGCTCAGCGTGATGTCCGTCGGCGGCAGCGGCAACCAGGGCATCGCCTGTACCGTGCCCGTGATCGAGCTCGCGCGCATGCTCGGTAGCAGCGACGAGGAGCTCTCGCGCGCCCTCGCGATCTCGGAGCTCGTCACGCTCCACATGAAGGAGTACATGGGCCGCCTGTCGCCCCTGTGCGGCTCGGGTATCGCGGGCGGCACCGGCTCCTGCTGCGGCATGACCTACCTGCAGGGCGGCACGCTCCAGGAGATCAAGTACGCCATCAACAACATGATCGCGATGCTCCAGGGCATGATCTGCGACGGCGCCAAGGCCACCTGCGCCCTCAAGATCGCCGCCGGCACCAACGCCGCGATCCAGTGCTCGACGCTCGCGCTCTCGGACATCGCCCCGTCCTCGCTCGACGGCATCGTCTTCGACGACGCGGAAGACACGATCCGCTCCATCGGGACCTTTGTGCGCGAGGGCATGCGGCACACCGACGAGACGATCCTCGGCATCATGCTCGAGAAACAGCTCAAGAAGTAGCTACACCAGCGTGACGCCCGTGGCGGACGCGTGGAGGTTGTGCACCACGATGCCGCGGCGGTAGCCCTCCGCCTCGGCGACCGACTCCATGCCGGCGATGCGGCGGATCACGCGATTGGCGACCGTGTCGGAGGGGCAGATCGCAAGCGTGGTCGCGCCGGAGCCCGATATCAGGTAGGCGCTCGCGCCGCACGCCAGCGCAGCGGAGCGGAACGCCTCATAGTCGGGAATGAGCTTGGCGCGGTAGGGCTCGTGGATGCGGTCGTGCGCGCACTTCCGGATGAGTGCAGCGTCGCCCGAGGTCAGTGCCGTGACCATCGCGACGGCGCGGCCGGTCTGCCAGGGGACGACCGAGAGGGGCACGTCGCCGGGCAGCACGCGCCGGGCCTGGGCGGTGCGGACCTCGTAGGGCGGCACGATGGTGACGAAGCTCAGGCTGTCCGCGACGTCGTAGTGCAGGGTCGTGACGTCGCCGTTGTCGGTAAACGAGCAGGTCAGCCCGCCGTAGATGGCAGGCGCTACGTTGTCGGGATGACCCTCGAGCGTGGTTGCCAGCCGCAGCATGCGGTCGCGGTCCAGCGGGAGCCCCGCCAGCGCAAAGGCGGCCGCGATGCCTGCGACGATGCAGGCGGAGCTGGATCCCAGGCCGCCCGCGAGCGGGATGGGGGAGTCGATCTCGATCGAGAGCAGCTGCGTCGGGACGTCGAGCTCCTCGCAGGCGTGCCGGTAAGACGTCCACACGAGGTTGTCCGCCCCGCGGAAACGCTCCTCGCACCCCGTGATGTGCAGCTGGCCGTCGGCAGACGGGGCAAAGACAAACTCGGCATAGAGCGTGAGCGCGAGGCCCAGGCAGTCGAAGCCGACCCCGACATTGGCCGAAGTGGCGGGCACGCGCACGCGCAGGGGTTCCGCGGCGGAGTAGCCGGTGTCGGCAGCAGCCGACAAGGGTATGTCCGCAGTGCTAGCTGCAGCTGTGGATGCACGCGTCAGGCCCATGGTCGCTCCTATGAGAAGATGCGCTCGGCCTCGCGCTGGACGAAACCGCCCATCTCGGCTTGGTCGCACACGGTGGTGTGGAGTTCGGGCAGCTCCTGCAGCTCGGCCAGCTGGGGCGGGACCGCCACGCCCGTCTTGGCGCGGAGGGTACCCATGCAGGCAAAGTCGGAGAGCTCGTCGATGGAGGCGGCGTCGGCGGGGTCGCTGATCGCCGTCAGCACGGCGCGCGAGAACTTGTAGGGGTTGGCCGTGGAGAGCACGACGCGCGGCACGCCGGCGGTGCGGGGCGTGGCGTCCGACACGCACTTGGCCACGGCGGTGTGGGTGTCGATGAGGTGGCCCGTGTGCTCCCAGGCGTCGCGGATGGCGGCGCGGGTCTGGTCGTCATCGGCCTCGCCGCAACCGAAAAGCGAGGTCAGGCGCTCGAAGACCTCGCCCTCAACCCTGTAGGAGCCCTGCTCGTCGAGCTCGCGCATCTTGCCGGCCACATAGGCGGTGTCGCCGTCGGACAGGTAGTAGAGCAGGCGCTCGAGGTTGGACGAGACGAGGATGTCCATACTGGGCGAGATCGTCTTCTCGAAGGGGCGCTGGCGGTTGTAGACACCGGTCCGGATGAACTCGGTGAGCACGTCGTTGCTGTTGGACGCCACGATGAGGCGGGAGACGGGCAGGCCCAGGAGCTTGGCGTAGTAGCCGGCCAGGACGTCGCCGAAATTGCCGGTGGGCACGCAGAACTCGACGGGGTCGCCGAGGGCGAGCTTGCCCGCGGCCACGAGCTGCGCGTACGCGCTGAAGTAGTAGACGACCTGCGGCACGAGGCGGCCGACGTTGATGGAGTTGGCCGAGGACAGCACGATGTGCTCGTCGGCCAGCCGGGCGGCCAGCTCGCGGTCGCCAAAGATGTGCTTGACCTGCGTCTGGGCGTCGTCGAAGTTGCCGCGGATGCCGGCGACCGCCACGTTGCCGCCGCGCTGCGTAACCATCTGCAGGCGCTGCACGTCGGAGACGCCGCCGTCGGGGTAAAAGACGGACACGCCGCAGCCGGGCACGTCGGCAAAGCCCTCGAGGGCCGCCTTGCCCGTGTCGCCGGAGGTGGCGGTCACGATCATCACGTTGTTGCCGGTGCCATCGGCGGTACGGGCCACGGACATCAGGCGGGGCAGCATCTGGAGCGCCACGTCCTTAAAGGCGCAGGTGGGGCCGTGCCACAGCTCGAGCAGCCAGTCAGCGCCCAGGGGCACGAGCGGGGTCACTGCGGGCGTGTCGAAGCGGGGACCGTAGGCGCCGGCCACGCACTGGGCGATCTCGTCGGCGGTGTAGTCGGGCAGGAGGGTGCCGAGCACGCGGCGCGCCTGGGCGTGGTAGTCCTCGCCGCAGATGGTCGCCAGGTCGACGGTCGTCGCGTCGTCGGTCAGGGCGTCAGACACATAAAGTCCACCGTCAGGTGCCAATCCTGTAAGAATTGCTTGCTTGCTTGTTACAGCGTCGTTATCGTTGCGCGTGCTGTGATACAAATACGAATTTGACAAAGTGGCTCCTCGCTCGCATGTCCCGTTTGGCGATAATGATATACGACGCTGCGGACATGCGGCGCGGGCGGACAGTCCGTATACAGAAAAGAAAGATTGGATAACAACGTGAACATCGCACTGCTTGGGCACGGCACGGTAGGTCGCGGCGTCGACGAGATTTGCGCGAAGCTCGAGGGTGTGGATGTCACGCGCATCCTCGAGTTGCCCGACCGCCTGACCGACGAGCGCATGACCTCCGATTTCCAGGACATCGTCGACGACCCGGAGATCGGTCTCGTGCTCGAGTGCATGGGCGGGCTGGAGCCGGCGCACACCTTCATTGCCAAGGCGCTGGCCGCGGGCAAGTCCGTCGTCACGTCCAACAAGGCCGTGGTGGCCCACTACCTGCAGGAGTTCGTCGAGCTCGCGCACACCACCGGCTCCCAGCTGATCTGCGAGGCCGCGGTGGGCGGCGGCGTCCCCTGGCTGAGCTCCATCCGCCAGGTCCGCCGCATCGACGACATCAGCTCCATCTCGGGCATCATGAACGGCACCACCAACTTCATCCTCGACGCCATGCACAAGGGCGACGCCGACTTCGCCGAGACGCTCGCCGAGGCCCAGCGCCTGGGCTATGCCGAGCGCGACCCCTCCGCCGACATCGACGGCATCGACGTGGCCAACAAGGTCGTCATCTCCACGCTCGCCGCCTTCGACGCGCTGACCTCGGTCGACCAGATCCCCGTCACGGGCATCCGCCATTTCACCAAGACGGACGAGGACACCTTCAAGGCGCACGGCCGCACCGTCAAGCTGATCGGCCGCGCGGTGCGCGAGGGCGACCGCTTCGCAGCCGCCGTGGAGCCCGTGGCCATGCCCGACTTCACCGTGGAGGCCAGCATCCCCAGCAACTTCAACATCCTGTCGCTTGACGCCGAGACCGTGGGCCCGCTCAAGTTCTACGGCCAGGGCGCCGGCTCGCTGCCCACGGGCAACGCGATGGTGCAGGACGTGCTCGACTACCGGGAGGGCAAGCGCCCGACCTTCACGATCGATCCCGACCTCACGTGGGACCCGACCCTGCTTGTGGGTGACTACGTGATCCGCACGACCGCCGACCTGCCCGTGGACGGCAAGGCCTACGGCGCGAACGCCCGTCTTGTCGAGGGCATCAACGCAGAGGAGGCATACGCGCTGCTCACCACAGCGCGTACGATGGACCCCGAGGCCATGATTTTTGCGCGCCCGCTCAAGGCCCTCTTCCAGTAGGGTTGCCGGGCGGGTTCGCGCACAGGCGCACCCATCGTGGGCGCGCCCCCCAAGGGCAGGTAAGAGAACAAGGACAGGTAAGAAACCCCCGCGCGGGCGGGGGACAGTCGCCCTGCGAGGCGGCGCTGAGTTTGGAAGGTATTTGTTTTGATTAAAGTCGCAAAGTTCGGCGGCTCCTCCGTCGCCTCCGCCGAGCAGTTCCGCAAGGTCAAGAACATCGTCAAGGCCGACCGCGACCGCCGCTTCGTGGTGGTGTCCGCCGTCGGCAAGCGCACCAAGGACGACAACAAGGTCACCGACCTGCTGCTGCTCGCCAACGCGCACATCCAGTACCACGTCGACGCCCGCCCGCTGCTCTCCCAGATCGAGGAGCGCTACGTCGAGATCGCCCAGGAGCTGGGCCTCAAGTACCCCATCGCCGAGAAGTTCGAGGAGTTCGCCTCGGTGATCGAGAGCCTGAGCCCCGAGTACATCGTGAGCCGCGGCGAGTGGTTCACGGCTCAGCTGATGGCCGAGTACCTGGGCCTGCCCTTCGTGGACGCGGCCGACGTGATCATCTTCCACCACGACAACACGGTGGACTTCGAGCGCACGGCGGCCAAGCTCAAGGAGGCCGTGCAGCGCACCGGCGGCCGCTTCGTCCTGCCCGGCTTCTACGGCAGCACCGTGGAGGGCACGATCAAGCTCTTCAAGCGCGGCGGCGGCGACATCACGGGCGCCGTGCTCGCGCGCTGCATCGAGGCCAACGTCTACGAGAACTGGACGGACGTCTCGGGCTTCCTCTCGGCGGACCCGCGCATCATCGACAACCCCCGCGCGATCCACCGCATCACCTTCGACGAGATGCGCGAGCTCTCCTACATGGGCGCGAGCGTCCTGCAGGAGGAGGCCATCTTCCCGGTGCGCGAGGCCAACATCCCCATCCAGATCAAGAACACCAACGACCCCGACGCACCCGGCACCGTGATCCGCGAGAACGCGGAGGAGCGCGAGGTCGAGCACCTGATCACGGGCATCGCCGGCCGCCGCGACTTCACCTCGATCCACATCGAAAAGGCCCACATGTCCAACGAGGTGGGCGTCATCCGCCGCGTGCTCTCCATCTTTGAGCGCTACGACGTCTCGATCGAGCACATCCCCACGGGCGTCGACTCGTTCGGCGTCATCGTCAACAGCAAGGACGTCAAGGACTCCATCTACGCCATCGTCAACGACATCCGCCACGAGATCGAGCCCGACGACATCACCGTGATCGACAAGCTCGCCCTGATCTCCGTCGTCGGCCGCAACCTGCGCCGCCGCGCCGGCTCCTCGGGCCGCATCTTCGGCGTGCTGGGCGAGGCGGGCGTCAACATCCGCATGATCACCCAGAGCTCCCAGGAGATCTCGATTATCCTGGGCGTCAACAACGACGACTTCGAGCGCGCGATCCGTGTGATGTACGACGGGTTCGCGGCGCACGAGAAGGTGTAGGCTCGCGTTTGCCGTCGTCTTGCCGGGGACCGGTGGCCTCCCCCTCGGATACGGCGCTCGCAATAGAAGGACGCCTTTTCTCGCTTGCTCAACTCATTACTCGATAATTAAGTTTCGCAACATATCCGAGGGGGATGCCACCCACCCTCGGCAGGGTGCAGTAAGGTTCGTTGTAGCGTAAGACATCTCGCGGCATAATCGAGAAGGGCGCCGCACCGCTTCAAAGCGCCCTGCAGGTATAGGCGACTGGCATTTCCATACGTCACAAACCCGGGGCGTAGCTGAGGCGAAAGGACGAAACTATGAGCGGTAAGGTCATTGGTATTCTCGGAGCGACCGGCGTCGTGGGGACCCAGATGCTGCAGTGCCTCGAGGAGCGCGACTTCCCGGTGGGGCGCGTCGTGCCCTTTGCCTCGCAGCGCAGCGTGGACGCGGGGCGCACCGTGTCCTTCCGTGGGGAGCAGATCCCCGTGCAGGTCGCCACGCCCGAGCGCTACGCCGGCCTCGACATCCTCTTCTCGGCTGTGGGCGACGACCTGGCCGAGCAGGAGCTGCCCGTGGCCGCGGCGGCAGGCGCCCTGTGCATCGACAACTCCCATGCCTGGCGCATGGACCCCGACGTGCCGCTGGTCGTCCCCGAGATCAACCCCGACGACGTGAGGCAGGTCCGGAAGGGCATCATCGCCAACCCCAACTGCGCCACCATCATCGGCATCGTGCCCCTGTGGCCGCTCCACCGGGCCTGGGGCCTCGAGCGCATCATCTGCTCCACCTACCAGGCCGCCTCGGGCGCCGGCAAGCCGGGCCTCGACGAGCTCGACCGCGAGACCCGCTGCGTCGCCGCCGGCGAGCCCGTGGGCGAGACGAGCCCCTTCCAGTACCAGCTCGCGATGAACCTCATCCCCCAGATCGGCAGCCAGAAGGAGGAGGGCTACACCAGCGAAGAGGTGAAGATGCTGCACGAGGGCCGCAAGATCATGCACCTGCCCGACCTTCGCGTCAACTGCACCTGCGTGCGCGTGCCCGTGGCCCGCTCCCACTCCGAGTCCATCACGGCCGAGTTCGAGCGCCCCGTGAGCGTCGAGGAGGCCCGCGAGATCCTCGCGGCGGCCCCCGGCGTGAAGCTCGTCGACGACCTGCCCGACCACGTCTACCCGATGCCGCTCGACACCTCCGACCAGGACCTCGTGTGGGTCGGCCGCATCCGCAAGGACACCTCCGCGCCCGAGGGCACGCACAGCCTGACCTTCTGGTGCTGCGGCGACCAGATCCGCAAGGGCGCCGCGACCAACGCGGTCCAGATCGCGGAGCTGCTCGTCTAAACCGTCGGCCTGAGCCGATGGCCTCGGCCGCCAAGACGGGCTGCCGGCCCTGCCCGGCGGTCCGGGTCTCCGGCCGAGACGGGTCTTGTGGGAGGCGCCCATGGCGGACGACCGCGCTGAAATCTGGCAGAGGTACGGCAGGCTGATACGCGTCGGCACCCTCGTCGTGATGGGCGCCCTCCTGGCCGCCTTCCTCGCCGCCACGGCCATCATGACCTCCGGCAACGTGAGCGAGACGACCGACCTCGTCTACAGCCTCAAGGCCGAGTACCTCAAGAGCAACGTCGACCAGCTCATCAACGCGCTGGAGGCGTACCGCGCCGACGAGCTGGGCAGGACCGCGGCCGAGCGCGGCGTGGCGGTGGAGGACCTGTCGGCCGACGACGTCGCGGCGGTGGACGAGCGGGTGCAGCGGTACGCCGAGGACGTGATCTACGCCGAGGACTTCCGGGACGGCTCCTACATCTGGGTGAACCAGGTCGTCGACTACGACGGCGGCGACGGCTACGCGATCCGCCGCATCCATCCCAACCTGCGCGACACGGTCGGCACCGAGCTGTCGACCGACACGACCGACATCGCGGGCAACCACCCCTACCGCGACGAGCTCGAGGGCGTGAAGGCCCATCCCGAGGGCTACTACTACACGTATTACTTCAAGGAGCTCAACAGCGACACCGTCAGCGAGAAGTACACCTACGCCAGGCTCTACGAGCGCTACGACTGGATCGTCGCGATGGGCGTCTATGTGAACGAGATAGACGAGTACGCCGGCCGGGCGCGCGCGGCGGGCCGGCGAGTGGCGCTTGTGGGCGCGGTCGTCCTGCTCGTCGCCATGAGTGTCTTTGCCGTGGGCGTCTACTACGTCTCGAAGCGCCGTCTGCAGAGCGCCTACGACACCGCCAGCGCCGAGCTGCGGCAGGAGGCCCACCACGACGCGCTCACCGGCTGCTGGAACCGCGGCTACGGTGACAAGCTGGCGCGGCGCGCCTTTGCGGACTTCAGGAGCGGGCGCGCGGACTGCGGCATCCTGATCGTCGACGTCGACGAGTTCAAGGAGGTCAACGACACCTACGGCCACGCGGCGGGCGACAGGGCGCTGCGCACGGTGGCCGCCGCGCTGAAGGACGCCTTCCGCTCGGGCGACCGGGTCGTGCGCTGGGGCGGCGACGAGTTCGTGGTGATCCTCAACGGCTTCAAGGCCAAGGGCGCCGACACCATCGAGGGCAAGCTGCGCGGTGCGACGGGCCGTCTGCGGATCGAGGCGGACGGCCGGGAGATCCGGCTCACGCTCTCTGCCGGCCTCGCGGTATATGAGGCGGGGGACGACAGCTACAAGGCCGCCGTCAACCGCGCCGACGAGGCCCTCTACGAGGCAAAGACAAACGGGCGCGACCGCATGTGCCGCCGCCTCTAGGCAGGCTGGGCACGCGGTCGCGTCGCGGTGAGATTGTCGTTCTTGTTGCCAGGGTATCGACCGGGAGCCGCCGCCCCTAGTCCTTGTCGGGCGAGGCGAGGAAGGCGCGGGTGCGCGGGTCCTGCGGGTGGTCGAAGACCTGCTCGGGCGTGCCCTCCTCCACGATGCGGCCGTTGAGCAGCAGGCACACGCGGTCGGAGGCGCGCCGCGAGAAGCCCATCTCGTGCGTCACGAGCCCCACGGCCATCCCGTCGGCGGCAAGCGAGCGGATGAGGACGATCATCTCCTCGGTCAGCTTGGGGTCGAGGGCGCTCGTGGCCTCGTCGAAGTACATCACGCGCGGGTTCATGCAGAGGGCGCGGGCGATGGCCACGCGCTGCTGCTGGCCGCCGGAGAGCTGGTCGGGGACCTTGTCGGCATGGTCGGCCAGGTCCAGGCGCTCGAGCAGCCGGCGCGCCTGCTCCTCGACCTCCGCCTTTTCGCGCTTCTGCACGACGAGCGGGGCGTCCATGATGTTTTCCAGTACGGTCATGTGCGGGAAGAGGTTGTAATTCTGGAAGACGATGCCGAAGCGCATGCGGGCGCGGCGCATGGCGTCCTTGTCGTAGACGGCCGGCTGGATGTCCAGCTGGTGGGCGCCGGCGTCGGGGGAGGGGTCCTTGCGGGCCCGGGAGTCCAGCTCGCTGCCGCGCGGCTGGCACACGATGATGCTGTCGTAGGACAGCTCTCCCGAGTCGAAGGTGTCGAGCAGCGTGAGGCAGCGCAGCAGCGTGGACTTGCCGGCGCCCGAGGGGCCGATGATGCTCACGACCTCGCCCTTGTTGATGATGAGGTTGATATCGTGCAGGACCTCGTTGTCGCCGAAGGACTTGCGGCCGCCGCGCAGGTAGACGGCGGGCAGCCCCATCATCGTGCTGAAGGACACGTCGGGCGTGGGAATCGAGCCCAAGGGTTTCTTGTTGAACATGTTTGTCTTCCCCCGGCTAGTCGTGGTAGTAGGAGAGCTTCTTCTCCGCACGGCGGAGCAGCCACTCGATGATGAGGCAGGTGACCCAGTAGATCGCGGCGGCGATGGCAAAGGGCACCATCGTGCGCTGGCTGGCCACGAGCGCGCGGCCCGTGGTGAACATCTCGGCCACGCCGATGGAGAAGGCGAGCGAGGTGTCCTTGACCAGGGTCACGATCTCGTTGCCCATGGCGGGCAAGATGCGCTTGACGACCTGCGGCAGGATGATGCGGAAGAAGGTCTGGGTGTGCGAGTAGCCCAGGACCTCGGCCGCCTCGTACTGGCCGCGCGGCATGGACTGGATGCCCGAGCGGTAGATCTCGGCGAAGTAGGCCGCGTAGTTGACGACAAAGGCGATGAGCACGGCGACCATCATGTACGAGGGGCCCGTGACGACGCCGAAGACGTAGTACGGCACAAAGAAGACCGCGAACATCTGCAGCATCAGCGGCGTGCCGCGCATGAGGCTGATGTAGATGGCCATGAGCCAGGAGAGCGGCTTGAAGCGGGAGAGGCGCCCCAGCGCCACCGGGATGCCGAGCACCGCAGCGCCGACCAGCGTGACAAAGAAGATCTGCAGGCTGACGCCGTAGCCCGAGATCAGCATTTCAAACATGGTGGAGACTTCCACGCGCGCTCCTTAAAACCAGTGGCAGGGGACCGAGCCCCCTGCCACCAACCATCATATGTCGTGTGCCGCTACTCTGCCTTGGGCAGGACCCAGTTGTCGTAGCTCACGCCCTGGTCGCCGTACTTGTCGCAGAGCTCCTTGACGGTGCCGTCGGCGTCGAGCGCCTGCAGGTCGGCCTCGACCTTGGCGGCGAGCTCCTCGCCCTGGTCCGTCTTGGCGAAGCCCACGCCGAAGTGCTCGTCGTTGAGCGACTCGTCGAGGATCACGAAGGTGTCCTCCTTGCCCGAGGTGTTGAAGACGGCGACGGGGTAGTCCACGGCGATCGCGTCGTAGGTGCCCTGCTCGAGCTGCATGAAGCCGGTGTTGTAGTCGGCGATGGTGTCGAGCTTGGCGAAGGTCTTGCCGAGGTCCTCCTGGGCGCCGCCCTCGACCAGCAGGTAGTAGGCGGCGGAGTCGGCCTGGGCCACGACGTTTTTGCCGTCGAGGCCGGCCAGGTCGGTGATGCCGGAGTCCTTGCGCACGACGACGACCTGTTTATTTTCCATGTAGGGGTCGGTGAAGGCGTAGTCGTCCTCGCGGCCCTCGATCGTGAAGCCGTTCCAGATGCAGGTGATCTGGCCGGAGTTGAGCAGGGCGTCCTTGGCGTCCCAGTTGATGGGGTTGGGCTTGAACTCCCAGCCCTCCTTCTCGCAGACGGCCTGGGCGAGGTCGAGGTCAAAGCCGGTGAACTCGCCGTCGTCGCCCACGTAGCCGTAGGGCGGGAACTCCTGGTCGAAGCCGACGATGAAGGTCTTGCCGTCGAAGCCGCCGTCGGTGGCCGCCGCCGTGGAGCCCGCGGCCGTGGAGCCCGCAGCCGCGCTGCCGGAGCCGCTGCCGCCGCCGCAGCCGACGAGTGCTGCCGCGGAGAGCGCGAGCGCGCTGCCCGCGAAGAACTGCCTGCGGTTGATTTGCTTGTCCTGGATGCCCATCTTTCCCCCTGGTCCCATCGTGATTTGCCCCGCCGCTCGGTCGCGGCTGGGGCGTCCGTCTTGCCACCGTGGGTTATCGTCCCCCGATGGCGCCTTCCCGTAGTGACACTTTAGTACACTAAAGTAGCCTACGGGAAGCGGACAATCTGCGCAAGTCTTGATGGCGCATTGATGCCGCCCTTTAACAAACGGCTACGTGCCAGGCTACGCCCCCGCGGGCATGTGGGCCTGCGTAAAGCACCGATTGGTGCAGCGTACAAACAAATAGTTTGATGGAATGAAAGAGGCTGGCGGCGCATGGAACGCGATCTGGAGCGCGGTGCTTGTGGCGTTTGTGGCGCGTTCGGAATAGCAGATGCTTTGCGGTAGACTGACCGCGGAACAAGAGGCGTGCGCCCGCTTGCAGACGGAGCCGGATGCCGGCAGGCCCACCTGCCGGTGGCAGCGTCCGCGGTCGGGCAGACAAGGAGGCAGACATGCCCTGCACCACCATTCTCATCGGCAAGAAGGCCAGCTACGACGGGTCGACCATCATCGCGCGCAACGAGGACTCCGGCGCAGGGGAGTGGAACCCCAAGAAGTTCGTGGTCGTGGAGCCCGCGGACCAGCCGCGCCACTACCGCAGCGTGATCAGCCACGTCGAGCTCGACCTGCCCGACGACCCCATGCGCTACACGAGCGTACCGGAGGCGGTGGACGGGCACGGCACCTGGGCCGCCGCCGGCGTCAACACCGCCAACGTCGCGATGAACGCCACCGAGACCCTCACGTCCAACCCGCGCGTGCTCGGCGCGGACCCGCTGGTCGTCTACCGGCCCGCGCAGGGCACAGAGGGCGAGGCGGGCTACGTGCCCGAGCAGGTCGGAGGCCTGGGCGAGGAGGACCTCGTGACGCTCACGCTGCCCTACATCCGCTCCGCGCGCGAGGGCGTGCTGCGCCTCGGCGAGCTGCTCGAGACATACGGCACCTACGAGATGAACGGCATCGCCTTCTCCGACGCCGACGACGTCTGGTGGCTCGAGACCGTGGGCGGCCACCACTGGATCGCCCGCCGCGTGCCCGAGGACGCCTACGTCACCATGCCCAACCAGCTGGGCATCGACGACCTCGACCTGACCGACGCCCTCAGCGTGGGCCGCGACAACCTCTGCAGCCTGGACCTGGCAGACTTCATCGAGGCCAACCACCTCGACCTGCACCGTCAGGCGGAGAAGAAGCCCTTCGCGGCGGCCGCCGGGCTGGTGGGGGAGGCCGCTGCCAATTTCATGAAGGGCGTCACGGGCGACGCGACCGCCACAGCCGGCGCGCACGTCCACATCAACCCGCGCGACCTCTTCGGCAGCCACTCGCACGAGGACCACAAGTACAACACCTGCCGCGCCTGGGACATGCAGCGCTGGCTCAACCCCGGCTCCGCCGTCTGGGACGGCCCGCACGCGGACTACAACCTCGACTCCGACGACATCCCCTGGTGCCGCAAGCCGGAGCGCCTGCTGACGATCGAGGACGTCAAAGACGTGCTCTCCCTCCACTACCAGGGCACGCCGTACGACCCCTACGGCCGCGGCGGCGACCCCGCGCTGCGCGGCTCCTACCGCCCGATCGGCATCAACCGCACCAGCGAGCTCTCCATCCAGCAGATCCGCGGCGACGGCCCCGAGGCGACGCGCGCCCTGCAGTGGCTGACCTACGGGTCCAACGCCTTCAATGCCATCGCGCCCTTCTTCACGGACATCGACCGCACGCCCGACTACCTGGCCAACACCACCGCGGCCGTCTCCACCGACAGCTACTACTGGGCAAATCGCCTGATTGCGGCCTTGGCCGACGCCCACTACCACGAGTGCGCAGGCCTCGTCGAGCGCTACCAGGCCGACGTGCCCGCCGCGGCCTACCCGATCGTGGCCCGCGCCATGCGCGAGGTCGCCGAGCAGGAGCTGGACTACGCAGCCGCCACGTCCGTCTTGGAAGCCGCAAACGACGAGGTCGCGGCCATGCTCCGCGCCCGGACGGACGCGCTGCTCGCGGCCGTGCTCGACGTGGCGTCCGACAACATGACCAATAAGTTCGCCCGCTCAGACGCCTAGGGTGCCTGGCTGTCCGGCGGTACCGCCGTTTGGCGATACCGCCGTTTGACCGCTGACCGATCGTCAGGCCGCCAAACAGCAGGCAAGGCTTACAAGCGCGAACATTCCCTTTACACGCCCGACGGAGCCGTTGGTCTACCCTGACCAACGGTTTCATTGTAGATGGGATGGCGTTTTTATGGGCATACACACACCCCTGACCCGCCGTGGCTTTCTGCGCGCGGCCGCAGGCGTGTCTGGGCTGGTCGGGCTCTCGGGACTGGGCCTCGCCGGTCTCACGGGTTGCGCGAGCATCCAGCAACCGTCGCACGTCGACAACGCCTCGCTGGCCGACAAACCCGAGGACACTATCTTTGTCATCGCGCGCGAGGAGGGGTCGGGCACAAGAGGTGCCTTCACCGAGCTGCTCGATATCCGCGACTCCGACGGCGAGGACGCCACGACTCCCGACGCGGTCGTCTCCGACTCGACCGCCACGGTGATCACGGCGGTGACAGCCAATCCCGAGGCGATCGGCTACATCTCGCTGGGCTCGCTCGACGACACGGTCAAGGCGCTCAAGATTGACGGCGTCGCTCCATCCGTCAAGTCGATCAGGGACAACACATACAAGGTCGCCCGCCCCTTCAATGTGGCGGTCAAACACGAGATGAGTGCAGCGGCAGCGGACTTCCTCGCGTACATCCTCTCTGCCGACGGGCAGCAGATCGTGAGCGACGGCGGGTACCTGACGGTGGACAACGTCGCGGATACCTTCGCTGCGTCGGCAGACGTCGAGGGTAGCGTCACGGTCGCCGGCTCGACCTCCATCACGCCCCTGATGCAGCAGATCGCAGCCGCATATATGCAGGTCCGCCCGCAGGTCGCGGTGTCGGTGCGGCAGTCCGACTCCACCTCCGGCATCCAGAGCGCGATCGACGGTACCTGCGACCTCGGCATGGCCTCGCGCTCCCTCAAGGAAGACGAGCTCTCGCAGGGCGTGACCCCCACGACGATCGCCGTGGACGGCATCGCCGTGATCGTGAACAAGGACAATGCGGTCGACGGCCTCACCTCACGGCAGGTGCGCTCGATCTATCTCGGCGAGGCAAAGACCTGGTCCGAGGTCGGGGGGCAATCCGAGGGACAATCCGAGGGACAATCCGAGGGACAATCCGAGGGGCAATCCGAGGCCGGCGGCCTGATAGCCGGTGGTCTGACAGCCAGCGGCCAGTCCGGCATTGCCGGGCAAGCTGGGGCAGGGCGATGATCTACTACCTCGAGGACGACACCCAGATGCGCGAGCTCGTCTTGTATGCGCTTGAGCGGGTGGGCTATAAGACGCGCGGGTTTGCCGCCCCGAGCGAGCTCTTTGAGGCGATCGACGACTCGGCGACACCCCTGCCCGACCTGCTGCTGCTCGACGAGGTGCTCCCCGAGCAGGATGGGCTGTCCGTGCTCGCGCGTCTGCGCGCCGGGGAGGGCACATGTGACCTGCCGATCATGATGGTCACAGGCAAGGATGCCGAGTACGACAAGGTCACCGGCCTGGACTCAGGCGCGGACGACTACCTCACCAAGCCCTTTGGCATGATGGAGCTCGTCTCGCGCGTGGGCGCGCTGCTCCGGCGCGAGGAGCGCGCGGTCCGCCGTGTGGCAGCGGGGTTTGGTGCCGATGTCGGCGACCACGTCGCAGGCATGTCGGGCGGCGTCGCGGGAGCAACGGGCGGCGGCGCTGGAGGGGCTACCGGCATCGGTGACGTGTCCGCCCCAGGCTCCATCGCGGTTGCATCCGACAGGAACTCTCAGCCGCTCCAGGTGGGGACCCTCGCGCTCGACCCCTCCCGGCACGAGGTAACGGCAGCCGGAGCACCGGTCCAGCTCACCAACAAGGAGTTCGAACTTCTTCACTACCTGATGGCGCATGGCGGACTGGCCCTGACACGCCGCACGCTGCTCGAGCGCGTGTGGGGCTATGATCTGTCGGGTGAGGCCCATGCCGCGGATTCCCGAGTCGAGACCCGTACGGTGGACGCCCACATCCTCACGCTGCGCAAAAAGCTCGCTGAGGCCGACCCCGATGCGGCGGCCCTCATCGAGACCGTGCGCGGCGTCGGCTACCGCCTCAAGGACGAGTGACGCGTCGGCTGGCTGGAATGTCTGCACGGCCACTGCTTGCGGCATCGTACATGAGCGGCCTCCATACGGCACGATTGGGCCGTCACGCCCCTGTTCGTGTGCGATTTCCCTCGGAGGGTCCATCGCTGCCCGCAGCAGGCTCTGGGCGATTCGTACACGAGTGGCCCTACTTTCCCGTTTCGGTGTCCGAGAGACCATGCGGTGTGCGAAAGAGCGCCCTTGGGCACCGCCGATTCGTACACCAACAGGCCTCTAGCACAAGTTTTTGTTCCCGTGGGCATGTTGGTGTGTGAATAACGGGGCGTCGATGGACCGTATTCGTACATGAGATGGGGAATCTGACCCCTGGCGTGCAAAAAGCGCCTACTCGTGTACGAAGGTCCGGTACCACGCGACTCCGCGCGACTGCCTAGGCCATTTCGGCTCTGCGGGCGGGCGTCCCGCCTGCTCCGGTTTCTAAGGGCGGCGGCCCGGCAGATCGGGAATTGTCAATCGCGCAGCGACCTGGCGGTTTGGGATTTGCCGGTCGTGAGAAAAATTTTTCTTCCCGCGTGTAACCTTGCGCCCCCGGTTTCCGTCAGTAGGGATGTAAGGGCAAAAACCAACAGGAAGGAACGCCCACCATGAAGAAGAACAACAAGAAGAATGCCATCACCGAGAACGTCGCCGGCAAGCGCGCTATCGCGTGGAAGATGAGCCGTTTTGCGATGACGGGGCTGCTCGCCGCGAGCCTGCTGGCGGGCTGCTCGGCCCAGACGCCTGAGACCGCGGCCGCGGGCAAGGGCAGCGCGGGCTCGGCGGCGACGACTGTTGTGGTGGATGGTTCGGGAGAGGGGTCTGACGTGAGCATCGCCACCGGTGCCTGGGATCTTGTGACGGGGGATACCTCCATGAAGGCAAACCCCGAGGCGCAGGCCGCGCTCGAGAAGGCGATCGCCGAGCTGAACGGCGCGGACTACGAGCCCATCGCCCTGATCGGCACCCAAGTGGTGGCGGGCACCAACTACTGCATCCTCTGCCGTGTGACCCCGGTCGTACCCGACGCAGAGCCTACCTACGCGCTGGCCTATGTCTACGAGGGTCTCGACGGTGCCTGCGAGCTGATTAACACCACGGATCTGGATGTGGCAGGCGGTTACGACTACGACAAGGCGGCGCAGGCGGTGTCCGACGCGGATGAGGACGCCGCCGAGGGCTCCGCGGCCGCCGGCTCCGCAGCCGCCGACTCGGCAGCCACCCCCGAAGGGTCCGCTGCCTAGGCACGTCGAGACGCGCGGCCCGCGCGCCAGGTCCCGCCCGGCATGGCGTACACTGCGATGTGACGTACACTGTAGCCTGTCGGACGGGACCTCGCAGAGGGCGGTGCTGTGGAAGACGCGCGGATCATAGACCTTTACTTCAGCCGGTCCGAGGACGCCATCGCCCAGACGCGCAGGAGCTATGGGCGGATGATCCGCGGCGTGGCGTGGGGCATCCTGCGCAGCGCGCGCGACACGGAGGAATGCGAGTCCGACACCTACCTCAAGGCGTGGCAGGCGATGCCGCCCACGCGGCCCTCCAACCTGGGCGCCTTCCTCTCCAGGATCACGCGCAACCTGGCGCTCGACCGCTACGAGCGCAAACACGCCGACAAGAGGGGAGCGGGGGAGGTCCCCGCGCTGATCGACGAGCTGGCGGAGTGCCTGCCCGACGCCGGCGCGCACGACGACTTCGCGGGTGAGATGGCGGTGCGAGAGGCGTTGGGCGGGTTCATCGGCTCGCTCGGTGTCGAGGCCCGGCGCTTCTTTCTGCGCAGGTACTGGTTCGGCGACACGATCGCCGAGATTGCGGCGCGTTACGGCTGCGGCGAGGGCAAGGTCAAGACCAGCCTCATGCGTTCGCGCCGCCAGCTGACGGCCTGCCTTGTCGATATCGATGGAGCCGCTGATCCCGAGGGGAGGGCCTGATGGACAAAGAAGAACGTGCCTGGCAGGTCTTGCGGGCCCTCGGCGACGTGCCGGACGAGTACCTGCTGGATGCCATGGACGAGTGGGGTGGCTCACGGCCCGCCGAGTCCGGTCCTGCCACCCCCGCTGGACTCAGCCCCGATGCCGCCGCCAGCCCCAGTGCTGCCGCGTCTCGCCCCGCTGCCCCTGCCGAACCCAGCCCCGTCGCGTCTCCCTCAACCAAACCAGCCAAGAAGCGCGGAGTCCTTCTTACCTACCGCACCGCGATGCGGTGGGTTGCGATTGCGGCCGCTTGCCTGCTCGTGGTAGTCGTCGTGCGTACGCTGCCCGGCGTCGGCCTGAGACCGGTGGATGGCGACCTGGCGGCTGCGCCCGATGACGGCGTCGCGGCACCTGAGACCGGCGAGGATGTGACGGTCGTCAACCCCATCCAGGAGTTCGACAGCCTGGACGAGCTGGAGGACGCAGCGGGCTTTTCCATCAGGATCCCGGCCGCGGAGGCTCCGTACGACAACGTGAGCTACCTGCTGATCGACGGGGAAATCGCCGAGGTGGATTATCGGGATGAGGCGGGTGTCGGCTATGCGCTGCGCAAGGCTGCCTCGCAGGCGGGTGCCTCCGCCGATGCCGGCTCAGGTGGCTCCGACTCTGATGGAGCTGACGTTGACAGCGCTGACTACGACGACTCCGACATCAGCGGCGACAGCACCGAATATGCCTACCGGGGCACGGTGCAGGCTGCGCTTACCGATGGCAGTGAGATCGCTGTCAACGTGAGGGGGGAGGCTGAGGACGCGCTGCGCGTGGCTACCTGGACGTACGGCGGCTACGATTACGCGATCGTGGCGGACGCCGATGCGCCGGCCCTCACGGATGCTGCCGTTCTTGATATAGCCCGCTCCAGCCTCGCTTCTTGACCTCACGCCGACGGAAGGCCTCCGATTTGCTTCCACGCCGACGGAAGCCCCCCCGATTTTCGGGACCCACCGCCGACGGAAGGCGTCCGTCGAAGGCTGAGCTGGGGGTTTGCAGCGACGGAGCCCTTCAGTCGGCGCGGGAAAAGCGAGTTTCCTGAAATCGGACACCTTCCGTCGGCGTGAAGAGTAAACGGAGGCTTTCCGTCGGTGTGGGGGCTGATAGATCTGCTTCTGTCGGTGTTGGAGAGGAGTACCCATAAAAAAGAACGCCCGGAGGGGCGTTCGAAGATCTGAATGGTGGACCGGCAGGGGTTCGAACCCTGGACCTTGGGATTAAGAGTCCCCTGCTCTGCCAGCTGAGCTACCGGTCCGTATTCAATTGTATGGGGTGGGTAGTGGGTCTCGAACCCACGACCTCCGGAGCCACGGTCCGGCGCTCTGGCCAACTGAGCTACACCCACCATCTCGCCCTCGCGTGGGCGGTCAGCCCCGCAGCGCGAAAGCTATTATTGCCTACCCGAGCAGTGAATGCAAGGACTTTTTTCGATTAATTTTTCCCGCCTTTCATCACCACACTTTATCCGCATGTCCGCTGAATTTGAACTTTGAACTTTACAAGACGAGAAGACGTGCTATGCTGCATGCACATTGAACTTTATTCTTGAACTTCGAAATTGAACTTTTGGAGACGGCATGCCTCAGCAGCCGACGGAATCGATAGCGGACCGCTCGAAAGAAGATCACCCGATGCGGGAGTCCGCGGAGACGGCCACCTTTGCTGACCGGCTCGCCCAGGCGATGGGGGAGCGGGGCCTGAAGCAGGTCGACCTGCTCCGTCTGGCTGCCGCTCGCGGCATCAAGCTGGGCAAAAGCCAGCTGTCGCAGTACGTGAGCGGCAAGACCACCCCGCGGCCGCAGGTCATGGCGGCGCTCGCCGAGCTCCTCGAGGTGGACAAAGACTGGCTCGCCGGCGGCGCGGCACCACCCGGGGCGCGAGCTAGCAAGGGGCAAGCCGTGCCCTCCGCAGCCCCCGCCATGAGGCAGGTCGCATCGGCAGCAGCCCCCACCGTCCGTCTTACCCCCGCTCCGACAGTTCGTCTTGCCGCGGGAGAAGCTACCGGCTCAGGCGCCGCGGCATCTGGCAAACAATCGCCCGTACACAAGCAATTACCCGCACGCAAACAATCGCCCGCACACCATCAGGAGGCCCGTATGCGCACCTTCACCAAGTCCCACAAGCTCGACAACGTCCTGTACGACGTCCGTGGTCCCGTCCTCGAAGAGGCCAACCGCATGGAGGACCAGGGCATCCACGTGCTCAAGCTCAACATCGGCAACCCCGCGCCCTTTGGCTTCCGCACGCCCGACGAGGTCGTCAAGGACATGCAGGACCAGCTGACCGAGTGCGAGGGATATTCCGACAGCCGCGGCCTCTTCACGGCGCGCAAGGCCATCATGCAGTACGACCAGCTCAAGAACATCCCCAACGTGGACGTCGAGGACATCTATACCGGCAACGGCGCCTCCGAGCTCATCAACCTGGCCATGTCCGCCTTTTTGGACGACGGCGACGAGATCCTGATCCCCAGCCCCGACTACCCGCTGTGGACCGCCACGGCGACCCTGGCCGGCGGCCATGTGGTCCACTATGTCTGCGACGAGCAGCAGAACTGGTACCCCGACATCGCGGACATCCGCTCCAAGATCACCGACCGCACCAAGGGCATCGTGATCATCAACCCCAACAACCCAACGGGCTCCCTCTACCCGCGCGAGGTGCTGGAGGAGATCGTCGAGGTCGCCCGCGAGCACCAGCTGGTGATCTTCTCCGACGAGATCTACGACCGTCTCGTGATGGACGGCAAGCAGCACACCTCGATCGCCAGCCTGGCGCCGGACCTCTTCTGCGTGACCTTCAACGGCCTCTCCAAGAGCCACATGATCGCCGGCTACCGCATCGGCTGGATGAGCCTCTCCGGCAACAAACGCCTGGCCAAGGACTACATCGACGGCATCAACATGCTGTCCAACATGCGCCTGTGCTCCAACGTGCCCGCGCAGTCCATCGTGCAGACCTGCCTGGGCGGCGTGCAGCGCTCCCAGCAGCTGCTGGTGCCGGGCGGCCGCATCTACGAGCAGCGCGAGTATGTGTACGAGCGCCTCTCTGCGATGGACGGCGTCTCGGTGTACAAGCCCGACGCGGCCTTCTACATCTTCCCGCGCCTAGACCCCGACAAGTTCCATATCACGGACGACGATCAATTCGCCCTCGACCTGCTCAAAGACAAGCACGTGCTCGTCGTGGCCGGCAAGGGCTTCAACTGGGAGAAGCCCGGCTACTTCCGCGTCGTCTACCTGCCGCGCAAGCACACGCTGCACGAGGCTATGGACGCGCTTGAGGACTTCCTGCGCTACTACCGGCAGTAGGTGCGGTGCGGCACGCGCCTGCGAGCGGCAACTGATCGACGAGGGCCCGCCTTGCGCGGGTCCTTCTTTGCGCGCTCGTCCTTCTTCGCGCTTTTATTGCCAGCATGTCATGTTTACCTGCATGTCATGTGCCGCGGCTAGGATGGTCTTGTCTGTCATATGACGGCATGAGAAGGAGCGCGTATGAAGAACTTTGCTTTTAGCCTGCCTACCAAGGTCTATTTCGGCAAGGGCCAGATCGAACACCTGACCGAGCTTGCCGACTACGGCAAGAAGGCCCTGCTGGTGTACGGCGGCGGCTCGATCAAGCGCAACGGCATCTACGACCGCGCCATGGACCTGCTGACGAGCGTCGGCGTCGAGGTCACGGAGCTCGGCGGCGTCGAGCCCAACCCGCGCGTGACCACCGTCAACCGCGGCGCCCAGATCTGCAAGGACGAGGGCATCGACATGGTGCTGGCCATCGGCGGCGGCTCCACGATCGACTCGTCCAAGGCCATCGCGGCCGGCGCCAAGTACGACGGCGACGCCTGGGACCTGGTGCTGGACAATTCCAAGGTCGCCGCGGCCCTGCCCGTCTTTGACGTGCTGACCCTGGCCGCCACGGGTTCCGAGACCAACGGCACCGCCGTGATCTCCAACCTGGACGTCCCCGCCAAGCTGGCCCTCAAGTCGCCGTGCGTCTATCCCACGATCTCCATCCTGGATCCCACCTACACCTTCACCGTCTCGCGCAGGCAGACCGCGTCGGGCTCGGCGGATATGATGAGCCACACCTTTGAGAACTACTTCTCCTTCGAGCCGGGCGCCGACCTGCAGCGCCGCTTCGGCGAGGGCCTGCTGCGGACCATCATCGACAACGCCCCCGTGGCGCTCGCGCACCCTGACGACTACGAGGCGCGCGCCAATCTCATGTGGACGGCCAGCCACGCTATCAGCGGCATCGCGGGCGCGGGCCTCGCCGTCGGCTGGGTCTGCCACCCCATGGAGCACGAGCTCTCCGCCTACTACGACGTGACCCACGGCGAGGGCCTGGCCGTGCTGACCCCGGTCTGGATGGAGCACATCCTGAGCGAGAAGACCGCTCCCTACTTCGCCACCTACGGGCGCAACGTGTGGGGCGTGACGGCGGGGGACGACATGGCCGCCGCCAAGGAGGCCATCGCCCGCACACGCGACTTCCTCTTTGGCACGCTGGGCATCCCCTCCACGCTGCGCGGGATCGGTGTGCCCGACAGCTCCAATTTTGCGGCCATGGCGGCCAGCGCCGAGAAGCGCACGCTGGGCTCCTTTGTCCCGCTGGACAAGGACGCCGTCGTGAGCATCTACGAGGACGCGCTGTAGGGGAGACGCAGCATCCGTCCTGCCAATCGCACGACTTCGCCGCCCCCGGGTCCGCTGGGACCGGGGGCGGCGTCGTGTATGCTGCGTGATCGGCGAGGCAACAAAAAAGGACCCCGCAGGGTCCTGAAAGGTCTGGTGTCGGAGGCGGGACTTGAACCCGCACGACCTTTTAGTCAGTCACTAGCACCTCAAGCTAGCGCGTCTGCCAATTCCGCCACTCCGACGTGGTTTTGAAGCGAGGAACATAATAACACGTTCGCCGCGCTGTGCAAGCACCAATTTGGAAAGTGAAGAAATTCTTGTGCTCATCGCAGGCCGCCGGCGATGCGGCCGCCGATCTTGGCCTCCACAAACCACCGCGGCCCCTCGTAGAAGAGGTACGTGGGATGGTCGCGCACGCGAATCGTGTAGCGCGTGACGTACTGGTGCGCCGCCTTGGAGTACGCGCGGTCGCAGGCCGTGACGTCCGTGATGTCAAAGACGCGCCCGTCTTGCCAGACGATCCGTAGTGGTGTGACCTTGCCCTCCCGGTCGGTGACCGCGACGACCTCCACGTAGCGCTTCTCGCGGGTGGGGATGGGGGCGGACGACCACACGCGCCGTTGCGGCATGGGCTCGGACAGGCTGGGCTCCAGCCCGCCGCGGCCAAAAGGCTCGCCGCGCGGCAGCACACCCATGCCCCCCGACCTGACCATGTGTCCTCCCCGTACCCCAATACCTCATAAAGCCGCAGCTAGAACAATCGTTGCTATGCGTGGTCTCCGTTTGCGCCAAAATGTGCGAAAAGATACCTCTATTCAGGTACCTTTGTTCCAAGTATTGCACATGGGCCGGACATCATCAGAACGGACGTTGCCGTCTCAGATACCTCACAGCATGTTCGATTGACGGGGCCGCGGACGCACAGCGGGGCCGCGGGCGCGCGAGTGATGGATTTGTGACGCCGCGGGGTTGGGGGTACTGTTGATAGGCGCGTGAATTCGCAGGTGGCGTGCACGCCACGCTATTTCGTGGGCGGCGCGCCGGGGAGGCGCAGGCAGGGGGAAGACATGCAGGCATGGCAGCGGCTGGGCAGGTTTTTGGCCGGCCACATGCTGGTCATCATCCCCATGGGTCTCGCGATCGGCGTCTTTTTCCCGCAGACCCTCTCGTGGATGAAGCCCGCGGTGCCCGTGCTCTTCGCGCTCATGACCTACCAGAACTCGCTGGGCAACGAGGTCAGCGGCCTGCGCGACGTCCTCCGCCGTCCGGCGCCGCTGCTGATCGCGCTCGTCTTTGTGCATGTCTTTGTGCCGCTGCTCGCCTTTGGGCTGGGGACGCTGCTCTTTTCGGGCGCGCCGCACGGCAGCGACATCCTCACGGGCTTTGCGCTGGAGTACGCCGTGCCTGTCGGATCCTCGACCATCATGTGGATCAGCCTCTTTGGGGGCGACATCTCGCTCGGCCTCGCGACGCTGCTGGTCAGCACGCTGCTTGCGCCCTTCTCGATCCCCGCGACCGTGAAGCTGCTGGTGGGCGCCTCCGTCACCGTGGACACCGTCGGCATGATGCGCGACATGATCTTTATGATCGCCCTGCCGGCCATCGCGGGCACCGCCACCAACGAGCTCACGCACGGCTGGGGCAAACAGACGCTCTCTCCTGCACTTTCTCCGCTCGCGCGCATCCTCTTGCCCCTGATTGTCTCCATCAACTCGACGGGCATCTCGAGCTTCCTCTTCCACCTCACGCCCTCCCTGGTGGAGGTCATGCTCTTCGTGCTCTTCTTCTCGGTGTTTGGCTACACGGCGGGCTTTTTGATCGGCCTGGCCACCCGGCAGCCGCGCGGGCGCTTCATCGCGCTGACCTTCTCCTGCGGCGTCCGCAACATCTCGGCGGGCGCGGTCATCGCCATGCGCTACTTCCCGGCGGCGACCCTCTTTCCCGTGATGATCGGCACGCTCTTCCAGCAGTTCCTCGCCGCGCTGTCCGGCCGCGTGATGGAGCGCTACCTCGCCGCCCACGATGCGCCGGCCGTCGGCACGGGTGAGTCCGATCAGTACGCACATTAGGACTATCGGTACGCTGTTTAGGACTACCGGTACGCAGGTTAGGACAACCAGTACGCTCGGGACCGTGTCATTTGCGATTTATCAAACCTAAAACCAATGTATGCAGCGTCTCTACCTGCGTTTTTTCGAGTTGGCGTCACGCGGGCATGGCTCCGCCGCACGGCATTATCCGCTCGGATGCGTACTGGGTGTCCTAAACTGCGTACCGGGAGTCCTGATGTGCGTAGAGGAAGTCCTAAACAGCGTACCGGTAGCCTGATGCGCGCGCAGGGGGACCGCAACCCCTAGTTCCCACGCCTGAGGCTCGTGGCGACCCGGCGTCTCACGCAGCGCCGCGCCCGCCGTCGCCCAGAGATGCCTGAGACTGTATGGAAATGCAGGCGTGCGGGGTATAGTTGACCACAGACGTCGGGACTTCGAGAAGGGGCTACCCTATTTCGAGCACGGCACGGCCACGTTCGCGTCGCTTACCGGCAAGCCCGGCTGGACCTACGAGTGGTAAGACGAACGTATCGGCTCGTCGCGTTATCATAGACACGATAGATGCAACCGAGAGGGGAACATAGCATGCGGGGAGTGCCGCCCATAGTCGAGACGCTGGCCGGGGTCGTCCTGGTGGCGGTCGCGGCGTCGCAACTCGTCGCCGGCGCGCAGAGGTTCCCGTCGTTTGCCGAGACGCTCGTGATGCTGGTCCTCCTTTTGGTGGGCATCGCCCTCATTTACCTGGGCTTCGAGCGCCACCGCGATGGCAAGAGGGCCGACGGCCGCAGCCGTCACAGCCGCGACGACGAGCGCTGGTAGGCGGCCGAGGGGAGGCGTCGTGTCTTTCGTCGAGTTTCGCGATGTCCGCAAGACCTATCAGATGGGATCGGTGGAGGTCCGTGCCGTGGACGGCATGGACTTCACGATCGAGCGGGGCGAGCTCTGCGTGATCGTGGGACCGTCCGGTGCCGGCAAGACGACCGTGCTCAACATGCTGGGCGGCATGGACTCCGCGACCTCGGGCACCATCCTGCTCGACGGCCGCGAGGTGTCCGCGATGGGGGAGCGCGAGCTCACGCAGTACCGCCGGCACGACATCGGGTTTGTCTTCCAGTTCTACAACCTCGTGCAGAACCTCACGGCGCGCGAAAACGTCGAGCTCGCGAGCCAGATCTGCCGCGACCCCCTGCCCGCCGACCAAGTGCTGGCCGAGGTGGGGCTCGCTGACCGCATGGATAACTTCCCGGCGCAGCTGTCGGGCGGCGAGCAGCAGCGCGTGGCCATCGCCCGCGCCATCGCCAAGAACCCCAAGCTGCTCCTGTGCGACGAGCCGACCGGCGCGCTGGACTACGTGACGGGCCACCAGATCCTCAAGCTCCTGCAGGACAGCTGCCGCAAAGACGGGCGCACCGTGGCCATCGTCACGCACAACTCCGCCTTTACCCAGATCGCCGACCGCGTGATCCGCGTCTTCGAGGGCCGCGCCAAGAGCGTGGAGCGCAACGCGTCGCCGGTCGACGCGATGTCGCTCGAGTGGTAGGCGGTCGCCATGCCGGCCCGTCCGCACATGTTCCGGCGCGAGGTCGTCCGATCGATCCGCGGGTCGCTGGGGCGTTTCCTGGCGATCATGGGCATCGTGGCGCTGGGCTGCGGTTTCTTCGCCGGCCTGCAGATGACCGGCCCCGACATGCGAGCGGCCGCCGACCGCTGGTACGACGGGACCAACCTCTGGGACCTGCGCGTGGTCTCCACGCTGGGCTTTTCCGATGGCGACGTGGACCGCGTGCGGTCGGTCGAGGGCGTCGAGGCGGCCATGCCCGCCCGGAGCTGCGACGTGATGGTCTCCATCGGCGACGAGCAGGAGGCCGCCCGCATCACCTCGATCGACACCGACGCGGCCGCGGACTCCGAGGTCACGGGCCTCTACACGGTGGCGTCCGACGACCCCGACTACCTCAACCGCCCCATGCTGCGCGCGGGCCGCTGGCCCGAAGCGGCCGACGAGTGCGTGGTCTCCTCCGACGCGGTCGACGGCTTTGCGGTGGGCGACACGGTCGAGGTGCTCTACGGCGCCGAGGACCTGGACGACACCCTGGCGGTCCGTACCTTCCGTGTCGTGGGCGCGGTGAGCTCGTCCGACTACCCCTACACCGCGAGCTTTGGCTCCACGACGCTCGGCAGCGGCCAGATCGACGAGTACCTCTACGTGCAGGAGGGCGCGTTTGCCGAGGACATGCCCTATACCGAGATCTTCGCGACGGTCGCAGGCGCGGCCGACGAGCTCAGCGAGTCCGACGCCTATCAGGCGACGGTCGACCGGGTCAAGGACCGGCTCGAGGACCGCGAGGGCGCGCTCGCGACCGCCCGCCGCGACGACCTCCGGGACGAGGCGCAGGCCCGGCTCGACGATCGACGTGCGGAGTACGAGCGGGAAAAGACGGACGCGCAGGCCCGGCTTGCCGACGCGGCGACGCAGCTCGAGGACGCGTACGCCGAGCTCGAGCAGGGCGAGGACGACTATGCCGACGGCCTCGCCTCGTACCGGTCGGGCGTGCGCGAGCTCGCCTCCCAGCGGGAGTCGGCGCAGAGCCGGCTTTCCGCGGCCGAGCAGCAGATCGCCGACGGCCAGGCGCAGCTCGACGCCCAGGTGGCGCAGCTGGATGCGTCGGCGGAGGCGGCCGAGCAGGCGCGCGCGGGCATCCCCGCGCTGACCGAGGGCATCGCCCAGGCGGACGCCGGCATCGCCCAGGCGCGCGAGCAGGCGACGGCCGCGCTCGCGGCCCAGCTGGGACAGCAGCCGACAGACGAGCAGGTAGAAGCCCTGCTCGCCGGCAACGCCGACTACCGGCAGGCGCTCGCGACGAGGTCCGCGCTCGCAGACCAGCTCGCCCAGGCACAGGCCGCCGTGGACGCCTACGACCAGGGGAGGGCGGCGGCTGCGGCGGCGCAGGACAAGCTCGACGCGTCGACCCGGGAGCTCGCGACCCAGCAGGCCGCCGCGCAGAAGAAACTCGCGGCCGCCCAGGCCAGGCTCGACGCCGCGCAGGGGCGGCTCTCGTCGAGCCGTGCCCAGCTCGACGCGGGTTGGGCGGACTACCAGACGGGCAAGGCCGAGTACGACCGGCAGCGGGCGGAGGCCGACGAGAGATTCGCCGACGCCGAGCACGACCTCGACGCGGCGCAGGATGAGATCGACTCGATCGAGCTGCCCGACATCTACCTGCTCGACCGCACCCAGAGCGAGGGGGCGGCCACCTACCACGCCGACGCGGGGCGCATCGACCGGATCGCGGACGTCTTTCCCGCGATGTTCTTCCTGGTGGCGGCGCTGGTCGCCCTCACCACGATGACCCGCATGGTGGAAGACGACCGCATCCAGATCGGCACCTACAAGGCGCTCGGCTACGGCACGGCGACCATCGCGAGCAAGTACCTCGCGTACGCGGCGATCGCGGGCACGGCGGGCGCCGCTGTGGGCACGCTCGTCCTCACGCAGGTGCTGCCCTACATCATCACCAACTCCTACGCGATCATCTACGCAACGCCCCTCCTGCCCTTCCCGATGCCGATCGACCCGGTGATCGCGCTGGCGTCCGGAGGGCTCGGCGTGGGCGTGACCCTGCTCGCGACCTGGGGCGCCGTCGTCTCGAGCCTGCGGGCCACCCCGGCCGAGCTCATGCTGCCGCGCGCCCCAAAGGCGGGCAAGCGCATCCTGCTCGAGCGGGCGGGCGGGCTCTGGCGCCGGGTGTCCTTCTCCTGGAAGGTCACGCTGCGCAATCTCTTCCGCTACAAGCGGCGCTTTGCCATGACCGTGATCGGCATCGCCGGGTGCACGGCGCTGTTGCTGGTGGGCTTCGGCCTGCACGACGCGATCTGGGACATCATCGACCGGCAGTTCGGCCCGGTCATCCACTACGACACGACGGTGGGGCTCGACGAGAGCTCGACGACGGCGGACGTGGACGCGGTCGTCGACTACCTCGAGGGCACCGGCGCCACCAATATCGTGCGCGCCCGCCAGGAAAACATGCAGGCCGGTTCCGACAGCTACACGGGCAGCCTGCGCGTCGCTGTGCTCATCCCGCAGGACGCGGCGGGCTTCGCGGACGCCGTGACCTTCAAGGACCGCGTGTCGCAGGAGCGCCTGAGCTTCGGCGCAGACGACGTCTACCTGCCCGAGAAGACCGCGAGCCTGCTCGGGGTGGGCGTCGGTGACCGGATCCGCCTCTACGACCAGGACACCATCGGCAACGCCGTGGGGGAGGGCCGCCGGCTCACGGTGACCGGCGTGACGGAGAACTACGTGGGCAACCTCGTCTACGTGGGCCGCGACGCCTGGGCGGAGGTGAGCGGGACGGCGTCGGTCGAGGCCGGCGGCTCCGGCTCGGCGGACGGCGATACGCCGGCAGGGGCCGAGGGCGCGGAGCCCGTCTTTGCCACGCTCTTCTGCGCCCGGGGCACGCGGGTCGGGGACACGCGGCTCGCCCGCGAGCTGCACGACCTGCGCGGCGTCTCCACCGTGACCTTCACCGACGAGACGATCGAGACCTACCGCACGATGCTGGGCGTGGTCAACCTGATCGTCGTGGTGCTGATCGTGTCGGCCGCCGCGCTCGCCTTCATCGTGCTCTACAACCTCACCAACATCAACATCGACGAGCGCATCCGCGAGATCGCGTCGCTGCGGGTGCTGGGCTTCACGCGGCGCGAGGTGCACGCGTACGTCTTCCGCGAGATCGCCCTGCTGGCGGTGATCGGGGACGCCCTGGGCATGGTGGCGGGGACCTACCTCGCGCGCTTTGTGGTGGTGACGGCCGAGGTCGACTACGTGATGTTCGGCCGCGTGATCCATCCCACCAGCTACCTCTACTCCTTTGGCCTCACGCTGGTCTTTGCGGCGCTCGTGCTCGTGATGATGCGGCGCAAGCTCGACGGCGTGAGCATGGTCGAGAGCCTCAAGAGCGTAGACTAGCAAAGACGGACGGTGTCGCGGCAAGACGGACGGTGTCGCGGCAAGACGGACGGTGTCGCAGCAGTGCGGATGACGATGTGCCACACGAATCGCGCGGTCGAGGAGGACGTATGATCAGGCTTGTGCTCTCGGATATGGACGGCACCCTCGTGCCCTTTGGCCACAGGACGACCTCGGACCGCACGCGTGCGGCGATCCACCGGCTGCTGGGATCGGGGATCGCCTTCGGCCCCGCGAGCGGGCGCGAGCCCGACGACGCGGGCAGCTACTTCAAGGGCGACACGTCCTGCTACCGCACGGGTGTCTTTGCCAACGGCAAGATCGTGCGCCTGGGCGGCGAGACGATTTACGAGCGGCCCCTCAGCCACGAGGCGCTGCAGCGGCTCATGGATTTTTTGACGCCGATCAGGGACTGCTTCCTGCTCGCAGCGCTGCAGGACCCCGACGGCAGCACGTATTTCGGCACGATAGGCGCCAGTAAAGAGGAGTTTGAGCGGGTGCAGCGCGAGACGCCCTTCAAGATCGAGCTCCGCTGGCTGCCCGGGGTGCCCGACCGCACGATCTACCTCGCCAATGCCCTCTTCTCGCCTGCGCTGGGCGACAAGGACACCGCCGCGCGCCGCCTGCACGAGGTCGAGCCCGAGCTGGACTTTGTGGCGCCGGCGCCGGGCTGGTTCGACGTGCTGCCGCACGGCTGGTCCAAGGCCGACGCGGCCGACCTCCTGCTGCGGGAGATGGGCCTCACGCCCGACCAGGTCGTCTTTTTCGGCGACTCCGACAACGACCTCACGATGCTGCACCGCCTGCCGCAGACCTTCGTGGTCTCCAACGGCTCACCGCTGGCCCTGGGCGCCGGCCGCTGGCATATCGGGTCGGCGGACGAGGATGCGCCCGCGCAGGTCATGGAGGCGATCGCGGCGTCCGGCGGGCAGCTGCCGGCCGAGTATCGCTAGCTCGCAGCGCGCGGCTGGTGGAGTGCCGCTAGCTCCGTAGGGCGCGCCGGGCGGCGTCGCGGGCACGGGCGGCGGCGACAAAGACGGGATAGAACTCGAGGCGGCCCACGAACATGCCGATCGTGGTCACCCACAGGACGACCGGCGGCGCGCCCGCGGGCGTCACCCCCATGCCGAGCCCGACCGTCGAGAGCGCCGAGGCGAAGTGAAAGACCGCGTCGCCCACGGGCACGCCGTAGAGCGTGTAGACAAGGCTGCCGGCGACAAGCGCCATCAGATAGACGAAAGCAAAGGTCAGGGCCTCGCGCTGCTCTTCCGTGCTGACGGAGACACGGCGCCCGCGACGCCACATGCGGTCGGAGTGGACGACAGCGCGGCTCTCTGCGCGACGGCGTACCTCCCACCAGACGCTGCGGAAAAGCACGGCGGCGCGCCCCTGCTTGATACCGCCGCCGGTCGACTCGCTCTCGGCGCCGAAGACCATGGCGACGATCAGAACCAGGCGCGCGGAAGCGGGCCAGCCGTGGAAGGATGAGACGGTCTGGAAGCCCGTGGTCGTCTCGGCGGACACCGCCTGGAAGAAAGACGCGCGCAGGGCCTCGAGCGGGCTATCGGTGGCGGAGCCCGCCCAGAGGATCGCCGTGACCAAAAGGGTGCAGACGGCCGCGCAGCCGAAATAGGCGCGGGTCTCCGCGTCGCGCCACCAGGTGCGCCAGCGGCCGTCGAGCAGCGCGACGAGGGTGGCCGAGTTGGTGCCGCCCAATAGCATCAGGACGGCCAGCACCAGCTCGATTGCGGGCGAGTCCCAGGCTGCCACGCTCGCGTTGCGCGTGGAAAAGCCACCCGTTGCAACGGCACCGACGGCGTGGTTGAGCGCATCGAAGGGAGCCATGCCACAGACGGTCAGCGCCAGCGTCCCGACGCCGATGAGCAGGACGTAGGTGCGCACCACCAGCAGGGCGCTGCGGCGCAGGTTGGGCAAAAGGCGGTTGGCATGGCCTTCCTGCGTGTAGATGCGCAGGCCGTGGGCGTCGGAGATGGCGCTGACCATGATGAGCACGAGTCCGATGCCGCCAAAGAAGAGCAGGGCCGACCGGTAGAGCAAGACGAGCTGGGGGCAGCGCTCGACGTCGAGCACCGTGAAGGTCGTGGTGGAAAGCCCGCTCATTGTCTCGAAGACCGCCTGGGTATAGGTCCGGCAGCTCCCCGTGAGCAGCAAGGGGAGGGCGCCCACGGTCATCGCGAGCAGCCAGGTCAGCACGATGACGGTCGCGTCCTGGCCAGGCGCGAGCGGCGCCTTGGGCCGCGCGTGGATCGTCTCCCAACCGGCCCAGCCGAGGACGACGGCGGCGAGGCCCGGTAGGTAGAAGGCAGGCGCGTAGCGCACCTCGTCCATATGCAGGGGCAGCAGGGCCAGTGGCGCGAGCAGCATGCAGCCGACGATGCAGAGCATCACGCCCAGATAGCCTAGCGTGAGCCGCCAGCCCTCGACCGGCGGTGCGGCCTGCCGCCGCTGTCGCGTGCTACCGCGCATTGCCCGCCACCATCGCGGCCACGTCTTCCATGGTCGACGCCTGGCCGACCATGCGGGCGAAATCGTAGGTTGCCGAGAAGACGAGCGAGACGCCCAGCGCGCGGAAGGCCTCGACGTTGCGCGGGTCGTGCACGGTGCAGACGGTCTTGGGGATGTCGTAGAGTTCGCGGGCGACCTGGCAGCTCACGAAGTTCTTCTCGTCCAGCTCGGCCAGGGCGACCGCGACGTCGATGTCCGAGGTGTCGATCTGCGCCAGGGTGTCGGGGTCGGAGGGGTCTCCCTGCAGGATCACGGCGTCGTAGGAGTCGGCGAAGCGGCGGGCCAGCGTGCGGCTCTCGCAGATGACGGTCACCCGGTGGTCGCCCTCAAGCAGGGATCCGGTCAGGTAAAAGGCCTGGTCGTTGGCACCCATCACGAGCACATGCATGCCCCGTCGATGACGTGCGGCAGGTGCGTCCGTCTTCCCGTGCGGGCGGCACGCGTGCGCCGCCCCGCGCACCTCGGCCGCGCGCGCCTCAGCCTCGACGTCGGCCGGGTCGTCGAGCGCGATGCCCGAGAGCCGGCTGAACTCGTCCTCGCAGAGCTGGCGCGGGCTCAGGACCTCGATGCCGTAGGGTGCCAGCAGGTCGCCGCGGCTGTCGTCAAAGAGGCGGGCGTACACCTCCTGCACGCCGTAGATGCGGCGTGCGAGCTCGGCGACCAGGACGTTTGTATTGTCGCGCTCGGAGAAGGCGAGGACCATCGAGGCGTCGCGGATGCCGCAGCTCTCGAGGAGCTCGCAGCTGGTCTCGCGGCCGAGCTCGGTGAAGCCCGTGAAGTCGTCCGTCAGGCGGTTGAGGTCTGCCTGGGAGGAGTCGATCACCGTGACATCGTAGCCGCGCGCGGAAAGCTTGGAGGCGATCGACGCACCGACCGACCCGCAGCCGACCACGAGGACCTGGCTTGCGCGCGCATGATGCGGCTCTGTCGTGCCATCATCTGCCCCCTCGGTCTTCTTCCCGGAAGTGAGTGCTACAGGCGACCCTCGCGCTCGGCGCGGCGGACGGCCTCCTCCATACGGGCGTACATCGACTCGTTCTCGCCCGCGGCCTGGGCCTCGTGGATCAAGCGGTCGATCGCGGAGGGGTCGTACTCGGAGTCGGCAAACAGCCGGCCCAGTATGTCGGGGATGATGTTGTCGCCTTGTTGGGGCTCGTCAGGGACGAAGCCCTGGACGTCGTAGTCGGATGCCTCGAGCGTGAAGACAAAAATGGCGGGGTCGACGTCCATCTCGTGGGCGATTGCGGTCAGGGTCTTGCCGGCGGGGACGTCCTCGATGCCCATCTCGGCCAGCAGGTCGCGCAGGTCGGGATGGTCGGCCGTGAGGTCGGCGAGCGGGCGGGTGATGTCGAGCGAGACAGGCGCCTCGCCGTCGAGAAGCTGGAAGGTGAGGTCGCCGCGGTCGAGCGCGGCGACGGTGAAGACCTCCAGGATCTTGTCGGCGTAGTCGCCGAGCTGCGCGAAGGCCGGTGCATGCTCGATCACGATATCGCCCGCGGGCAGCCCGCGCAGGCAATCGGCGAGCGCATCGAGGTTGCGGCCGTAGTCCGCGGGCAGGCCGAGCTTGGCCGCGAGCTCGTCGTGGGCCGCCTCCCTGGTGGTCATGGCCTCGCCGTCGAGAATGTATGTCTTCATGTGGTGACTCCTCCTGTGTTGACGGGCGGTCCGGTCTGCTCACCTGGGATTTCGGTCGATCCGCCGTGTGGACTGTTTGTCTTTGCGTCCTTGCTGTCTTTGACGCTTGCGCCTAATCGAACGTCTCGCCGTAGGTCACCGTGTCTCCGTCGGGGATGACCTCGACGAAGCTCGCGTAGTGGTCCTCGGTGTAGTAATAGTGCCCATCCACCGACCAGACCAAACGCTTGGCGCCGCGGCGGGCGCCCTGCGTGTCGATGTCGCACTCGTGGTAGTCGCCCTGCGGCAGGATGCCCTCGTAGTTGCCGAAGTGGTTGCCGCCGATGGCCGCGCCGGGCTGGTAGGGTTCGACCGCGCCGCCCTCCCAGCCGAGGTCGCGCGCCTCGTCGGAGGTGATGTACTGGGGCGGCAGCTCGCCGTAGGCGTCGAGGTAGAGCACGACGTGCTCCACGTCGTAGTAGGCGGTGCCGCGGTCGACGGCGGCTGTCGCGGCGGCGCTGCCGGTGTCCGCTGCGTCGTCAGCCTCGGCGCCCGCCGCACCGCTGTCCGCCGAGCTCCCGGCCGCAATCGCGGCGTCCGCGGGCTCCGACCCCGCCGCAGATCCCGCCGCATCGTCCGGCCCGCACCCGGGCAGGACGACCAGGCAGCAGAGCGCGAGCGCGGCCGCCAGCGCGACGAATATGCGGGGGAGGTGCGAGCGGTGCGTGTGTCTTGCCTGGTGCATCAGGTCTCCTTTGCTCTTTGCTGCGAATCCTTACCGCATAGCCTCGAGGCGGCGGAGCAGGTCGAGGGCGCGCTCGTCGAACATCAGCGCGCGGGCGTGCTCGGCGAAGCTGGCCGGCCCGTGCGCCGCGATGAAGCGGGTCGCGACGGGGTCGGTGGCCACGCGCGAGGTGAAGACGAGCATCTCCTGCCCGTCGCCAAAGGCCGCGCCGAGGAAGCCGAGCGCCCGGTCGAGCCGCGCCGCCGCCTCGGTCTGCGACGCCGCCGTCTCGCGCACGATGTCGTTGAAGACGGACTTCGCCGCCTCGTACGGGTCGGTCCCCGCGTGCTCCTGCACCGCTCGCGCCACGGCCATGCGGCAGCGGCCCAGCAGCTCGGCGTGCACGACGCCCGCGAGCTGGCGGTCCTCGCTTGCGACGCCGCGCGCCCGGGCGTCCGCGTCCTGCTTGCGCACGGCGGCGAGGCGGGCGTCGAGGCTCGCGAGGGGGTCGGCCCCGTCCAGCTCGTCCTTCCACGCCACGATGTCGTCGCGGGTGGCGCGCAGGGCCTTCTCGGCGGCGTCGGCCGCGTGGACCTCGCCGGTCACGGCGGCCAGCAGCAGGTTCACGACGGCCACGCGCTCGTCGAACTCAGCCGCCCGCGCGCGGGCCAGGACCGCCTCGTCCGTCTTGCCAGCGAGGATATCGGCTACCTTGTAGTCGTCCTGGTACTTGGCGAAGAGCTCGAAGTAGAGCGCGAAATCCTCGGCGACCTCGCGGTCCTGCAGGTACTGGGCGATCAGCGCGCCGTCGACGGGCAGGCCCTCGCGCTCGTAGGCCGAGATCATGCGCGAGAGGTCCTCCCAGCCGCGCGCCGTGACGATGCGGGCGCCCGAGCCCGACGCGCGCACGCGGAAGAAGTTCTGCGGCTTGTTGGCCAGGTAGGTCGTGATGGCGGGATGGACGCCGTGCGCCGCGGCGTAGTCCTGCCACACGTCGAGGTCGGGCTCCACGTCGATGCGCTTCAGGCGGTCCATCATCGCCGGGTCGAACTCGCGGGCGGCGCGGTTGTACTCGGGCGGGTTGCCGGCGCACACGATGACCCAGCCCTCGGGCAGGCGGTGCTGACCGAACGTCTTGTACTGGAGAAACTGCAGCATGGAGGGCATGAGGGTCTCGCTCGCGCAATTGACCTCGTCGAGGAAGAGGATGCCCTCGCGCACGCCGGTCGCCTCGATCGCGTCCCAGACGGCCGCGATGATCTCGCTCATCGTGTAGCGCGACACGCGGTACTCCCGCCCGCCGAACTCCGCCGTCGCGATGTAGGGGAGGCCCAGGGCGCTCTGGCGCGTGTGATGCGTGATCGAATAGCTCACAAAATTGATGCCGAGCTCGTCGGCGATCTGGGCGGCGATGGCCGTCTTGCCCACGCCCGGGGGGCCCATCATGATGATGGGGCGCTGCATGCGGCTGGGTATGCGGTAGATGCCGTGCTCGTCGCGGGAGAGATAGGCGCGCACGGCGCCCTCGATCTGGTCGGTGGCCTCGCGGATGTTCATACGGTCCTCCTTCGGGACGTGATGCTAATGGTGACCACCCGCCCTGCCGTAGACCGACATCGTCTCGAACTGGCCCGGGTGCAGCACGAGCTGCTGGGCCCAGCTGGGGACGATCTCGGGCCGGTGGTCCTCGTCGTAAAAGACAAACGCGCACTTGAAGGGCGGCATCTGCGAGGGGTAGATCCCCCAGCCGTCCGTGAAGTACACAAGGCCGCGCAGGTCGCTGAACTCGCCCTCGGCCTGCAGCCGGCGCACGTAGTCGATCGCGGGGCGAAAGTCGGTGCCGCCGCCCCCGTAGAGGTGGATGGCGCGGCGCCAGCGGTCCAGGTCGGCGGCGCTGGTGATGCGCGTGTCGCTCGTCACGCGGCGGTCGGCCTGCACGATGTGGATGCAGGTGCGCTCGAAGAAGCCGCCCTCGCTCGTGAGCACGTCGTAGGTGGCGTCGATGAAGTCCTGCACGACCTTCTCGGTGACGGAGCTCGAGGTGTCGATCACGATCGCGAAGTCGCGCACGCGCCGCTCCTGGCGGTACTCGAGCGGCTCGATCAGGGGCATGTCGCCGTAGAGCTCCAGGCCGTAGGTGTAGAAGACGTAGTCGAACTCGTCGTCGGAGAGGTGGATGTTCTCGTCGTCCACGGCAAACTGGCGCAGGAACGCGCGGTAGTCCATCTCCTGCTCGTGCGCGCCCACCGAGAGCTCGCGTAGGAGCGATGCCAGCAGGGTGCCGTGCTTGCGCGAGAGGGTCTCCAGGTCCACGCGCAGGGACTGGGCCGTGTGGCGCCAGGTCTGCTCCATCTGGGTCTGCGGCGCCTCCTGGCCGGTGGCCTGCTTCTTGGGCTGGTCCTGCTCGGGGGCGGGGTACCAGCGCGTATGGTCGTCTTGGCGGAAGAGCGCGGCCCACGCCTCGCGCTCGTCGGCGTGCGCGCCGCGGCGCAGCAGGTGGTAGAGGCGCTCGGTGGTCAGGCGGTCGCCCAGCTCGGTGGCCAGGTCACGGACGATCTGCTCGCGCCGCCGGGCCTCGGGTGCGAGCGGCGCGCCCGCCCGGGCCAGCAGCTCGTCGGCGAGCGAGTCGGCCACGATGTCCGCCGCGAGGTCCCAGGCGGGCCGGCCGATCGTCTCGCCCACGAAGGGGTGCAGGAGGATGCAGTGGGCGAGCGTGTGGGCGTAGGCGTGCGCGGGAATCTCGTGGGTGCGCGCGAAGTCGTCCAAGAGGCGCCGCGGGTCCATGAGGAGCGCGGCGCCGTCGGTCGCAAACGGGGTGGGTAGGGCCTCGGCGCGCGGGGTCAGCACGCCCGTCGACGCAGCCAGAAAAGGCGCCGCCGCGATGGTGACGCTCCGTGCCAGCTCCACGAGTTCGCGCGCCAGCTGCTCCAGACTGTCGGTGCGTGTGTCTGCCATGTGTGTCTTCCTGCGCCCGCCTCCGTGCGCCGTCAGCCGCCGTGGACCCGCCTGACCGCTGTTGCGCCTGACTTCCGCGCCTGTCCTTCTTACGTCCTCATCTTAGCGAGTGGCCGCGTGTAATTTATCGGTCAAGCTGGGGATAATCCCCACATGGAAAGAAATGCCAACATAGCCCTTGTTCCCGTGGACGGCGACCTCGACGTGACGACCGTGTCGCCGATGCGCGAGACGCTCGACCGCCTGATCGACGGAGGCTGCCGGCGCATCGTGCTCAATATGGCGGGCGCCGACTTCGTCGACTCGGCGGGGATGGGGCTCATCATCCGCGAGATCGCGCGCATGCGCTCGGTGGGCGGGCTGCTCTCGCTCACCAACGTCACCCCGCCCGTCCTGCGTGCGCTGCGCATCGCGCGCGTGGTGGACTACGCGTCGGTCTCTACGGACGCGGGGGAGGGCGACGTCCCCGAGCTCGACCCTAGCGTGCTGCCGCTGTGGCGCCGCGTGATCCGCATCGACCCCACGGACATGCGCGAGGCCCGCGACAAGGTGGAGGAGCTGCTCGAGGGGCTCGACTTCTCGGCGGACGACCGCTTCGACGCCAAGCTCGCGGTGGGCGAGGCGTTGGGCAACGCGGTCGACCACACCGACGGCAGCTGCGTGCTGATGGCGGTGGCGGGCTACCCCGACCGCGTGGTCGTCGAGGTCAGCGACTGCGGCTGCGGCCTGCAAGGCCCCGTGGGGGACCAGCCGACCGGTCCCTGGAACGAGCGCGGGCGCGGCATCAAGCTCATGCGCCTGCTCGCGGACTCGGTCACCATCACCAAGAAAAACGTGGGCTCGGGCACAGTTGTGCGAATTGTGAAGCTCGCGCGTACGTCTTCCAGAGACGACGATGAGATCCCGGCACGCCGAACGTGAGCGGATCGCGCAGCTAGTGCGTTTGTTTTCGGTGCGACGGTAACCATTGGGCTGTGATTCGGGCCTCGGTGTTTTCGGTGCGACTCCCGGTGCGAAAAAATTTTGGCAAGAAATTTCAGATTCTCGCTTGCATCTGAGGCGCGGCTCCCGTATATTATCTCCTGCGACGCGGGCTTAGCGCAGTTGGTAGCGCGCAACCTTGCCAAGGTTGAGGTCGCGGGTTCGATCCCCGTAGCCCGCTCCATGATTTACCGGGGCCGGATGTGAGTTCGGCCTTTTTTATACGGAGCGCACGTTCGGGGGGCCTCGGCTCCATTGTACGTTCCAGGAGCTTCGGCTCCACACGGAGCATCTGCTCCGGGCTCGGCGAAGTAGCCAAGTGGTAAGGCAGGGGCCTGCAAAGCCCTGATCTCCGGTTCGAATCCGGACTTCGCCTCCAGACCTTTCGGCGCCCTGCGGGGCGCCTTTTTTGTGCGGCTGGCAGGTATCTTGCCGCGCCCGGCAGGCGTCTTGTGCGGCTGGCAGGTATCTTGCCGCGCCCGGCAGGCGTCTATTTGCGGAAAGATTGACGGAGAATCCAAGGGGAAATAGCGCAAAGAAACCCATCGAAAACTCCGCCGGGAGGCCGGCCCGCGATCACCGGACAGCCGCCGACAAGCCCGCGAGAGCTGTAGTCCCAATAGCGTGGCTGCGAGGCCACCCGTCGGTGCTTTCAAGTATCATCAGATATTCGGAAAGATGAGCCGAGCCCGCAGGCCCGACGGCGCGCAGGGCCCGCATGCCAGCAGGGCGAGAGCAAGCGGAGCAAAGGAAGGACGACGGCGTGGCAGCAGGAAGCGATGGCGCAACAGTACGGCTCGCAGGCGACGCGCGCGAGGTCTACCTGGACTACGCGGCGGCGACCCCGATGGACCCTGCTGTGATCGACGCGATGGCGCCGTACCTTGCCGACTGCTTCTACAACCCCTCGGCACCCTATGCCCCAGCCCGCCGCGCCCGCGCCGCCGTGGAAGACGCCCGCGCGACCCTCGCCCGCATCATCGGCGCGCGTCCCGACTGCGTCGTGCTCACGGCAGGCGCCACGGAGGCCAACAACCTCGCCTTTGCCACGCTCGCCTCCCCGGACGCGCACGTCGTCACGGACGCGATCGAGCACGACAGCGTCCTGGCCTGTGCCCAGGTCCACCCCTGCACGGTGGTGGGCGTGGCCCCTGACGGCCGCGTGGACCCCGATGAGATAAGACGGACGCTCCGCCCCGAGACCGAGCTTGTCTCGGTGGAGCTTGCCAACGGCGAGATTGGCACCGTCCAGCCCATCCGCGAGATTGCCGCGGTCGTGGCCGCCGAGCGAGCTCGCCGCCTCGAGGCGGGGGAGCGCCGTCCCCTCTACCTGCACACGGACGCCTCGCAGGCCGCGGGCGCCCTCTCCGTCAACGTCTCCTCGCTGGGCTGCGACCTCATGACCCTCTCGGCTGCCAAGATTTACGGCCCCAAGCAGGTCGGCCTGCTCTGGGCCTCGAACGATGTCCGCCTACGCCCGCTCGTGCTGGGCGGCGGGCAGGAGGCCGGCGTCCGCTCGGGCACCGAGAACGTCGCGGGCGCCGTCGGCTTTGCCTGTGCGCTCGAGCTAGCCGATACGCACCGTGCCGCCAACGCCCGCCAGCTCCGCGCGCTGCGCGACGACCTCGCCCGCCGCCTGACCCAGGCCTTCCCGCGCGCGGTCGTCTCCGGCCCGCGCAACCCCAAGCGTCGCCTGCCCGGCCTCTTGCACATCTCCTTCCCCGGGCTCGACGCCCGCCGCCTCGTCATCGCGCTCGAGCGCCGCGGTGTCTACGTGGGGACGGGCAGCGCCTGCGCCGCGAGCCGCATGACCGAGAGCCACGTGCTCGCCGCTGTCGGGGCGCCGCACGAGGTCGCGCAGGGTAGCCTCCGTCTGACGCTCGGCACGCCGACTACCAGCGAGGATGTCGTCTACGCCGCCGAGCAGATCATCGATGTGGTACGCGGGGAGTGCGTCCGTCTTGGCATCTCGCTGGAGGGGGCCGACGGTCGGGCGGCGTTGGACGATGCGCGCCGACAGAGTGCCCAATCCACTACCGAGGAGGCCGCACATGAGTGAGCGTGTCTTTGTGGGGCTGTCCGGCGGCGTGGACTCCGCGCTGGCGACCGCCCTCCTGATCGAGCAGGGCTACGACGTCACAGCTGTCTACATGCGCAACTGGTCGCGCGACCTGCCGGGCTTCCGCTGCCCGTGGGCCGAGGAGCTGGCCGACGCCGAACGCATCGCCGTCACGCTGGGCTGCGACCTGCAGGTGTGGGACTTCGAGGAGGAATACAAGCGCACGGTCGTCGACTACCTCGTCGACAGCTACCGTCGCGGCTACACGCCCAACCCCGACGTCATGTGCAACCAGACCGTCAAATTCGGCAGCTTCGCCGAGCGTGCCTTCGCCGAGGGCGCCGACCTCATCGCGACCGGCCACTACGCGCGCACGCGCCGTGCCGCCGACGGGGCGACGGAGCTCCACCGCGCCGCCGACGAGCACAAGGACCAGACCTACTTCCTCTGGCGCGTGCCCGAGGCCGCCTTTGCGCGCACGCTCCTCCCGATCGGCGACTACGCGACCAAGGCGGACGTCCGCGCCGCCTGCGCCGAGCGGTCCCTCGGCGTGGAGAACAAGCCCGACTCCGACGGCATCTGCTTCATCGGCCCCGTGGGCATCCGGACCTTCCTGCTCGACGAGCTCGACCGCCGCTCCGGTGACATCGTCGAGTATGAGACGGGCCGCGTGCTCGGTCACCACGACGGCGCCTTCCTCTACACGGTCGGCCAGCGCCGCGGCTTGGACCTCGGCGGCGGCCCCGCCCGCTATGTGGTGAAGACGGACGTGGACGCCAACGCCGTCTACGTGACCGCCGACCACGAGAGCCCCGCGCTCTATACCCGCGAGATCGAGCTGGAAGACGTGCATTGGATCTCGGGCGTGGCACCGGCGGCGGGGGAGTACCTCGTCCGCACCCGTCACACGGGCGAGCTGCGGCCTGCTCGGATCGAATTTGCGGCGCCCACCAGCTCCCTGCAGCGCGGCCATTCGGCCGATGGCGCTAGCCTCATGGCGGCTGAATCCTTATCTGAGTCTACGGCTGAATCCGCTTGCGCAAAGCTCGTCTTTACCGAACCGGTCCGTCGCGTCGCCCCTGGTCAGAGTGCCGTCCTCTACGACGGCACCCGCTGTCTGGGCGGCGGCATCATCGCAGTGTGATTATCCGCAGCTCGCGTGCGAGGCCATTGCTCGCACGCGAGATAATAGCCCCGCGGACGCAGCCATTAACCCTCTTGGACTGGGTTTGCCGCAGTTGTGCGGAAAACCGTGGCTGAAAGGGGTGACAGGCAAGTCGACCATTGCTGCATTTACCCTCCTATGTGGGTTTTCCGCAAACAGGAGGAAATTCGTGCTTGGGAGGGGTGCTGCCCTAGGGCCGACCTGGCATGATGCCCCTCTCGAGTGGGGTTTGATTCGTTCTTGCGGAAAATCCAGCGCAAGAGGGGGGTGCCCGTGCCGCCTCGGGGATAGTCGCCCCGTAAGCAGGCTGCATACCGCCTGCAGGCCGCGTATCGCTTGCGGGCTATGTCCTACAAGCAGCCTGCGCCCGTTGCAGCAAGTGTCCTGTATGAGGAAGCGCGTTTATGGGGATTCTCCTGAGTGTCTTGTCACTGTCTTGTCACTGACAAGACAGTGGCGCACACTGTGCATGTTTGTGCGCGGTCGCGAATCGGCCGCGCAACCCACGGCAGCCAGGGGAGGAACATGTCAGTGGAGAACCAAGGGGCGCTGGCGGACGACCAGCGCGCGGACGACCAGCGGGCAGACGGTCAATGGTCGGACGACCGCGATTACACGCCGCTCGAGCAGGAGAGCCTGCGCCAGGCGACGCGGCGCTACCAGCAGGGCCGCGGCTCGGACCTGTCCGCCGAGGAGCTCGCGCGCATCTCGGCCCGCGTCGAGGAGCTCAAGCGCGAGCAGCACGCCGTAGTCCTCGCGCACTACTACGTGCCGGCCGAGACCCAGGCGCTGGCGGACTACGTGGGCGACTCCTTCTACCTTGCCCGCCTGGCCAAGACGCTCGACTGCGAGACGATCGTCTTGGCGGGTGTGAGCTTCATGTGCGAGAGCGTCAAGCTCCTGAGCCCCCAGCGCCGCGTGCTCAACCCCGAGCCGCGCGCACACTGCCCCATGGCCTACATGGTGCGCAAGCAGGACGTGGACCGCATCCGCGAGCAGTACGGCGACGACCTGGCCGTGGTCGACTACATCAACTCCACGGCGGAGATCAAGAGCTGGTCGGACGTGTGCGTGACCTCGTCCAACGCGCTCAAGGTCATCCGCGAGCTGCCGCAGCACAACATCCTCTTCATCCCCGACATGAACCTGGGCCGCTACGTGGCCGAGCAGCTGCCCGACAAGCACGTGATCCTCAACCGCGGCTACTGCCCCACGCACAACCGCATCATCCCCGCCCAGGTCGAGGCGCTCGAGCTCGCGCATCCCGAGGCCGAGGTCTGCGCCCACCCCGAGTGCACGCGCGAGATCCTGGACGAGGCCGACTACATCGGCTCCACCAAGCAGATCATCGAGCACATCGCGGCGAGTGATGCACACGAGTTCATCGTGCTTACGGTCGTGGGCGTGGCGGCCGAGATCGCCCGGCAGACCGCCGGTCAAGACAAACGCGTCTACTTCCCGGCCACGCCGCCCATCTGCCCCAACATGGCGATGGTCACGCCCGACAAGGTGCTGGCCTGCCTGGAGACCGGCGCGGGCGAGGTCGAGCTGCCCGCCGACCCGGAGGGGGCCATGGCCCCGCTCGAGCGCATGCTCGAGCTGGCCGCGCGATGACCGCCGCGCAGACGAGCGCTCCGGTCGCAAAGACGGCCGCTCCCGCCGCAAAGACAAACGTCCCCGCCGCCGACCGCACGATCGAGTGTGACATCACGATCGTCGGCTGCGGCGTCGCCGGCCTCTACGCCGCGCTCAACCTGCCCCGCGACCTGCGGATCGTCATGCTCTCCAAGGAGGCAGTCGACCACTGCGACTCCATGCTCGCGCAGGGCGGCATCTGCGTGATGCGCGACCACAACGACTACGGCTCCTGGTTCGACGACACGATGCGCGCCGGCCACTACGAGTGCCGGCCCGAGAGCGTCGACACCATGATCTGGGACAGTCGCGAGGTCATCAACGACCTCGTCCGCCTGGGCGTGGACTTCGACCGCACGCCGTCGGGCGACTTCGACTATACGCGCGAGGGCGCCCACAGCCGCAACCGCATCATCCACCACAAGGACATCACGGGCAAGGCGATCACGACCGAGCTGCTGATGCAGGTCAGGCGCCTCGCCAACGTCCACATCCTCGAGCAGACGGTGATGGAGGACCTGCTCATCGAGGGCGGGGAAGAAGGGCGCGGGGAAGACGAACGTGCCGGAGCGGCGGGCGTCGAAGACGAGCGCGCCGCAGCCGGTGCCGACTCGCCCGCCACCGAGCATTGCGCCGGCATCCTTGCCCGCGACAATGCCGGCACGCTGGCCATCCGCTCACGCGACACGCTGCTCGCGACCGGTGGTGTCGGTGGCCTCTACGAGCACTCCACCAACTTCCGCTGCCTCACCGGCGACGGCTGTCGCATCTGCGAGCGTCACGGCATCCAGCTCGACCACATGGACTACGTGCAGATCCACCCGACCACGCTCTACACCACCAAGCCCGGCCGGTCCTTCCTGATATCCGAGTCCTGCCGCGGCGAGGGCGCGATCCTGCTCGACGCGCACGGCGAGCGCTTCACCGACGAGCTCCAGCCGCGCGACGTGGTGAGCCAGGCGATCTTTTCTCAGATGCGCAAGGACGGTACCCGGCATGTGTGGCTCTCCTTCGAGCGCGTCTCGCGCCAGGTGATCCGCGACCATTTCGCCAACATCCACCGGCATTGCCTGCAGGAGGGTTACGATATCACCTGCGAGCCGATCCCCGTCGTGCCCGCGCAGCACTACCTGATGGGCGGCATCCACGTGGACCAGCACTCGGCCACGACCATGCCGCACCTCTACGCCGCGGGCGAGACGAGCTGCAACGGCGTGCACGGCAAGAACCGACTGGCCTCCAACTCCCTGCTGGAGAGCCTCGTCTTTGCGCGCCTAGCCGCGCGTGACATCGTCAGAAGGAGGCACGGATGGACCCGATAGCGCTCAAGCTCCAGGCAGAGCCGCTCATCCTCTCGGCCCTGCGCGAGGACATCACCAGCGAAGACGTGACCACCGCCTCGGTCATCTCCGCCGACGCAATGGGCGAGGTCCAGCTCATCGCCAAGGAGGACGGCGTGATCTGCGGCCTGGACGTCTTTGCGCGGACGTTCGAGCTGCTCGACCCCGCGGCGCGGACCGACCTCGCGGTCACGGAGGGCGACGACGTGCGCGCGGGCCAGCTGCTCGGCACGGTGCACGCGCGCGTGCGCGCCCTGCTCTCCGGCGAGCGCACCGCCCTCAACTACCTGCAGCGCATGAGCGGCATCGCCACCCAGGCGAGGTCGATGGCGGCGCTCTTCGCGGGCACCCGGACCCAGCTCGTGGACACCCGCAAGACCACGCCCAACATGCGTGTCTTCGAGAAGGAGGCCGTGCTCGTGGGCGGCGCGGGCAACCACCGCTACAACCTCTCCGACGGCGTGCTGATCAAGGACAACCACATCGACGCCGCGGGCGGCATCACCGAGGCGGTCGAGGCCTGCCGCGCGCACGTCTCCTTCGTCCGCAAGATCGAGGTCGAGTGCGAGACGCTCGACCAGGTGCGCGAGGCCGTGGAGGCGGGCGCCGACATCATCATGCTCGACAACATGGACCACGCGACCATGGCAGAGGCAATCCGGATCATCGACGGCCGTGCCAAGACCGAGGCCTCCGGCAACGTCGACGCGGCCAAGGCGGCCACGCTGGTCGACCTGGGCGTGGACTACGTGTCCTCCGGTGCGCTCACGCACTCGGCGCCGATCCTGGACCTCTCGCTCAAGCACCTGCGCGTGCTTGATGCTGCGGCTCAAGGCGACTCGCCCGCGATGCCTGCCGCTGCGGCGACCGCCCCAGCTCCATCCCCGTCTCCGGCGGGGGAGTAGCACCGTGGCCATGACGGGCGCCGAGCGACGCGAGCTCATCCGCGACCTCCTCACGACGGCGGAGCACCCCGTGACCGGCGGCGCGCTGGCCAAGGAGTGCGGCGTCAGCCGGCAGGTCATCGTGCAGGACATGGCGCTTCTTCGCGCGGACGGCGTGCGGGTGAGCTCCACGAACCGCGGTTATGTGATCGAGCACGACACGCGGCCGCGCCGCCTCTACAAGGTGCGTCATCGCGAGGACGAGGTCGCCGACGAGCTCACTATGATCGTCGATATGGGCGGCACGGTGGAAGACACGCTCGTCAACCACCGGACCTACGGCGTGGTGCGTGCCCAGCTCAGCGTCGCGAGCCGGCGGGACGTCCAGCGCTTCGTCGACGACCTGGCCTCGAGCCGGTCGACGTTGCTTTCCGGCATCACGAGCGGCTATCACTTCCACCACGTGACGGCGCCCGACGAGGCGACGCTCGACGAGATCGGCCGCGCGCTGGAGCAGCGCGGCTGGTTGGTCGAGATGAGCCCCTACGAGCGCGAGGCCATCAGTTAAGAAAATCGGTTGTAGTAAGTCTTGACTGTCATCATCGCTGAGGGTATGGAAGCGAGGGCTGTGAATCCCGAGTATCTTGGGTCCCAGCCCTCGCGCTGTATTTCCGTGCATAAATCACGGAGATGCCTCGGAGAATTCGGTACCGCGTGGGCGCTGCATGTCGTGGTGGGGAGTGTATCCACCCTGCGGGCAGTTTGGGGTGCTTCGGGTTGTCCGAGATAACGAATATTTCAAATACGAACATGTGTATCGATATCGCAAGAACCATTGCGACGATGGTGTCCGGCCCTGATGGTACAAATGGTGGTACAAGGCTTGGTGACGGAGACGAATACGTGGGTCGCATTCATCATCCTGTCGCGTGCGCTGCCTTTATCAGCCGCAAGGTTTGCACGGGATTACACAGAGAAATGAGGGTGGTCAGTGAGTGCACAGATTCTCGTCCTGCTTATGTCCGTCGTGGGGCTCGCCTACGACTGGGTCTGCTGGCGGTTGTCGGACAGGCAGCAGCGGGAGCCTACACCCGACATCGTCGCGGACGTCTACGATGCGGACCGCTATGCCGAGTACCTGCAAATTTGCGCGGAGGAGTGCCGCGCGTACCTCGTGTACAAGGCATTCGACTTCGCGATTCTTGCGTGCTTCCTGTACTCCCCGTTCTTTGCTTGGGCCGAGCGGGCGGCGGCGGGCAACGTGTACCTCGTCGTCCTGATCACCTCCCTCGTCATGTGTGTGATCGCTGACGTTGAAGTGTTCGTCTACGACCATTACGACACCTTCCACATCGAGGGGGCGCACGGGCTCAACCACATGGACGGCCGCGAGTTCGTGAGGGACTTCCTCCTCGACGAGCTCCCGTCGGACCTCCTCGTCCTGCTACTCTACGAGGCCGTCGCCTTCGTCGGCGAGCACATGGCCGCCTGGACCGACGGCTACACGCTGAGCGCATCAGGCGCGTCCGGCCTCGCCGCACGGCTCGTCCTCGGCGCCGCGCTCATCGCCTTCGCGGCCGCGCTGGTGAGGTACCGCGTGCTGCGCAGGCAATACACGCTCACGCCGCTGGAGGGGCCGCTGCGGGACAAGATCATGGGCTTCACGAAGGACTCGCGGAAGAGGCTCGCTAAGATCTACGTGTACGACGAGTCGAAGAAGTCACCCGAGCTTAATGCGATGCTCGTCTCGCTGCCGTGGCGCAAGGAGCTCTGGATAGCGGACAATGCGCTGGACTCCTGGGACGAGCGCACCGTACTCGCGGTGGTGTCGCACGAGATCGGCCACCTCAAGCACCGCTTCGACCTGGTCGACGCGGCAGGCTACCTGCAGACGGCGGCGACGGTGGCCGTCATCGCGGCACTCATCGCCCACCCGTCCGTGGTGTTCGAAATCGAGGCATGGGTCCGGGCCTCGTACGGCCTCGAAGGCTGCAACTACGTGCTCCTGACGTCGACGGTCCTCGCGGCGCTGCGACCCGTGACGAAGCTGTTGAGGGCGCTCGGTAACGCCGCCAAGCGCCACCGCGAGTACGAGGCCGACCGCGAGGCGGTTCGCAACGGGTACGCGGCGGAGCTCTCGGAGTTTCTCAAGGAGGCCGCCCGCAAGGAGCTCGTGAACGTCGACCCGCACCCCTTCGTGGAGGCGATGGAGGATGACCATCCCGGGCTCTGCAGGCGCCTGACGGCCATCAGCGAGGCTGAGGACCGGAAGATCTCGGGGGAGTAGCGCCCCGATCGGATTCCGCCCGCTCCCTCAGCCACTCGCGGTAGCACGGGCCGAGCATTGATATAAATGCCTTGCGCCGCTCTTCTGGCAACTGGGCGTAGAACGATTCCCCGGCCGTACTCCCGTCATCCCGCGCCCACATCTTCTCACTCATCGAGCCTCCAACCCCATATCTCGTTCGACGTCTCGCTGCCAATAGGCTCATCGCCCATACGATAGCCCTATGGGCCCATTGGGTTACTCATGCTTTGCGATAGTGGGCCTGTGCGATCTCGCCTGCCGGCAATATGGCCGCACGAGCGGAAAGGGCTGTCCGTGAGCCATGGGAAGGGCTGTACCATAGTCTGAGCTCAGTCGAAACGACGAGGGCTCAACAAATTGGGGGTCGAGCATGGGGTCTCGCGCAAACGTAGTGGTGATACGCCACGGCAGGAGGCGCGTATATTTCAACCAATGGGTAGCGCAGGATATGGACAGGTATGTCTTCTGGGGCCCTCAGCACCTGCTCGACATCATGGAGGATGAGGACTGGGACAACGCCGCGGAAGGCGACCCGGACGAGGTGGACCTCTGGCTCGATGACATCTGGGCGGAGGGCGGCTGCTGCATCGACTTCGACCGCAGACACGTCCTGCTGTACGGCGGCGAGGATATCGAGTGCGACGTGCTCTGGATTGAGACTTACCTCAGGCTATTGGGGTACACCTGGCCGGGCTGGTCGGCCGAGTGGTCCTGGGGCAAGCTCGCGCAGATTGCGGAGTACGCCGGAGTGACTGGGGCGAGGCTGGATGAGATCGGCCGCAGCACGACATACATGCCCCCAGAACAGCACCTCGACAGGTATGTCGAATCCAGCCTCAGGCTCTTGGATTTGGATTATCGACCATGCGGCGCATCCACGCTCTCGGCCACCGTGGATGGTATGTCTAGGGTGGCCTTCACCTCCGAGGAATGGCCGACTGCCTGGCTTTACATCGGAGACTATGTCGAGAAAGCTCTTCATCGGCTCGCGGATGGCCCGCTTCGCTACGAGGGCGACCTGTTCATCATGGGGGGCGTCCACATCGATTACGACGCCCGGGAGATCCTGATCTGGCGCGTCTACGACAACAATTTCCGAATCGAGCTGACCGGGTACTGGGACGGCTGGCGCCTGAGGGACTTCGGCCCTGACTACCGCGGCTATTACCGCGCTGTCCCTCATGTTATCGATTTCAAACCCAAGACAGACTACTACTACGTCGGGAGGGCCCTCAATTGGGTGGCGGGCTCGCGCGGGGACGCCGGCGAGGACCCCGAAGCGTGCGACCTGAAGGATTCCATAAGACTTTGTCGATCTATGCCTGCGATGGGTAGGCAGTGGCTGCCTGAGGATGCATCCGAACTGCTTATGGCAGCCCTCGAGGGGTACCTGAGGGACAACCCCCATCCGCATCAGCTGCCCGCTCTTTAGTCGCAGATACAAGCTGGACAATAGTCCGTCCGTCGGAACGTCCGCGACGGGATGCAACCGATGATTAGAATTATCACAAGTTTACGGAAAGAAGGGTGACTAGAGGTGGCAGACGCAAAGGCGGCACGCGAGTTCTCGAAGCGCTGGGCAAGACGCGGCGACGAGCAGCAGGACACCCAGAAGTTCTGGATTGACCTGCTGGTGAACGTCCTGGGCGTGCCGTCCGCCTCCATCGACAGGTACGTCGACTTCGAGCGCAAGGTCAAGGGCCGCCGCATCGACGTGTTCGTGGAGGACCACCACTTCCTCTGTGAACAGAAGTCGCTGGGCATCGACCTAGACCAGCCGGAGGTGCGCCAGAAGCGGCTCGAGACCCCCTACCAGCAGGCCACGTGGTACGCGCAGAACCTGCCGTACTCGGTGCGACCGCGCTGGCTCATGACCTGCAACTTCGGCACGTTCCGTCTTTACGACCTCGACGAGGACAACCCCGACCTCTCCATGGTCGAGTTCCCGCTGGAAAAACTGGCTGACAACCTGCACAACCTATCGTTTCTCACGTCAGACAAGACCTCACGCCTCTATCAGGAGCAGCAGCTCTCGGTCGAGGCAGGCAGGTACGTGACCGCGCTCTACGACGCACTCTCCAAGTAGTATCACCACATCGAGGAGAACAAGGACGAGCAGCGCTCGCTCAACGTCCTGATCACCCGCATCATCTTCTTGCTCTACGCCGAAGACGCCGACCTGCTTCAGGCACACGACGCCTTCGGTGCCTACTGTCAGGGCAATCCCGCCGATCTCCGCCGGCGTCTGACCGACCTCTTCGCTACGGTGGACACACCCGTAGCCGAGCGCGACGAGTACCTGGCCGAAGACCTTGCCGAATGGCCCTACATCAACGGCGGGCTCTTCAGCGACCGCGACATCATCGTCCCGCAGATGACCCAGGAAATTGTCACCGCGATCGAGGACGCGTCGCAGGGGTTCAACTGGCGCGACATCTCGGGCGTCATCTTCGGCGGCGTCTTCGAGGGAACGCTCAACCCCGAGACGCGCCGCGCGGGCGGCATGCACTATACCAGCGTGCAGAATATCGACAGAGCACTCGATCCGCTCTTCCTCGACGGCCTGCGCCGTGAGCTTGCCGAGGCTGAGGGCGAGCGAGTGGCGGCCAAGCGCCGCCTCAAGCTGGACCGACTGCACAACAGGCTTGCATCCATCACCTTCGCCGACCCAGCCTGCGGCTCAGGCAACTTCATCACAGAGGCTTACCGCCAGCTCCGCACAATCGAGAACCGCATCATCGAGGACGAGATCGGTGAGCAGGCGGAGGCCGTTGACCAGACGGCCCTGTTCGGTGCGATGGAGAACCCCATCCGTGTCACGACCGACCACTTCTACGGCATCGAGATCAACGACTTCGCCGTGGCTGTCGCCAAGACCGCCCTCTGGATCACCGAGGAGCAGATGCTGCGCCGCACGCAGGAGATCATGCCCGACTACGACTTTGACTTCCTACCGCTGAGGTCGCTCACCAACATCCGCGAGGGAAACGCCCTCGGGACGGACTGGGGGAGCGTGTTCCCGCGCGACCTCACCTACCTCGCCGGCAACCCGCCCTTCCGAGGGGCTCGCTGGCAGACCCCCGCGCAGAAGGCGGAGCTGATGGAGGCGCTCGGCAACACGAAGAACGCCGGCAACGTCGACTACTGCGGCGGCTGGTACGCCAAGGCGGCGGAGTTCTCCCGCGACAAGCACACGCGCTGCGCCCTCGTGTCTACCAACTCAATCTGCCAGGGCGAGTCCGTGGCGAACCTCTGGAAGCCGATCCATGACAAGGGCATCCACATCGACTTCGCCCACACGACCTTCCGCTGGGGCAACGAGACGCAGACGGGGGAGCAGGCGCACGTCTTCTGCGTCATCGTCGGCTTCTCGCGGGAGCCGTCCGTGCGCGAGCTTTTCGTCCATGACACGCCCGACAGCGAGGAGCGCAAGACATACCCGACAAACATCAACGCCTACCTCGCCGATGCTCCTGATGTGTTCGTCTACGGCCGCAAGACGCCGATCTGCGAGGTGCCGGAGATGGGCATAGGTTCGCAACCTATCGACGACGGGAACTACCTGTTCACCGACGAGGAGAAGGCGAACTTCATACGAAAGGAGCCGAAAGCTGAGAGGTTCTTTCATCCATGGCTAGGTTCCAAGGAGTTCATCAACGGCTACAACCGCTGGGTTCTATGGCTTGGCGAGGCGTCGTGGAAAGACCTCAAAGACCTCCCGCTCTGCCGCGAAAGAATCGAAAGGGTCAAGCAGTACCGCCTGACAAGCAAACGGAAGCAGACCATTAAAGCCGCCGAATCTCCTACCCATTTTGGGACGGAAATCATCGCGCATAGTACGTCCGTAGTCGTTCCAGAAGTCTCATCGGAACGACGCAACTACATCCCGATGGGCTTCATCGGGCCTTAGACACTTTGCAGTAACAAACTCAGGTTGGTGGCAAACGCGTCCCTCTACCACTTCGGCGTCCTGCAGAGCCAGACCCACAACGCCTGGATGAGGCGCACGACGGGCAGGCTCAAGGGGGACTACCAGTACACGGCGAGCATTGTCTACAACTGTTTCGTCTGGCCCGACCCGACTGATGCGCAACGTGCCGATGTCGAGCGCTGCGCACAGGCCGTGCTGGACGCACGCGCAACATATGACGACGCGACGCTCGCTGATCTCTATGACCCAAAGAACGAGACGTTCTTCCCAGAGCTGATCAAAGCTCATCGCGCTCTCGATGCAGCGGTAGAGGCGGCCTACGGCGTTGACTTCGATGGGGACGAGGAGAAGATTGTCGCGCACCTCTTCGATCTCTATGCAGAAAAGGCAGGCTAATCTTCTCTGACTGTTACGTCGAGATACTTTGGCTCTACCTCGATTCCGAAGAGACGATTTACGCGCTCCTCTTTTTCGATTAGGAACCGCTTGTGGTAGAAGATGTCCGCGTATTGCAGCACGGTATTCATCTGCGCGGTGTCTACTAGTGCACCGATACCCGCTGACACGACTGGTGCGGCACGCTGTATTGCCTTAAGGGTGAGGCGTCGTCCGACTTGCTCGAATATCTCCCTGAAGACGCTGTTTTCCAGGCCCTTCTTTCCTGCGTTTTCGAGCGCCTTCCTAGCGGCGGCGTTCGCCAGCGCCCTCATCTGGGCGAGCAGCAGAGCAGGGCCGCCGCGCTCGATCATGGCCGTCCATGTCTTCTTTGCGGTCTGCCTTACGCCCTCCGTGGCGCTTATCGCCATGAACTTCGCCACGTTGTTGGAGATGCCGTTGCCACCTTTGCTGGCAGGGCTCAACGCATTCGCGAACACATCGCTGGCAATCACGAGCTCGGCGGGGTCGCCTTTCACGTCGTAGCCGTATGACATGGCAATAGACTGAACGGCGCGATAGTAGATAAATGTGCTAAGCACAAGGTTGAAAGGAATGCCCGCAAAGCCCGCGACGCCCGTGCCGCCGCCCTCCACTAGCGCGGCAACGATGTGCTGCAGGTTGCTTTTGCTCGCCGCCTTCGATACATCGTAGGCACGAATTCGGCACACCTCTTCCAAGCTCTCGATGTCGGCAGCCTTCGAAGTCGCGTTGACGCCCTTGATGACGCTTTCCTCGCTCACAGTTACGCGCGCAGCCTGCTCCTCAAGTACTTTGAACCCGCTGCCTAAGAGCCCGAGCGCCTGCTCGTAAATTTGCTGTTCAGATACCGTGTTCCCAATCTGTGCAAAAGCGTCTTTCACCTCTGTGGGAACGATGTCCACGACCTTCTTGCCAGCGCGCATGATGGGTCCAGGGGTCGTGAGTTTCTCGTAGCGCTTAGTGAGGTCGTCAAGCTCCTCGTACTCTCGGTCATCGAGCATGGGATCGGGCATGACCGGCTTTCTCTTGTCGGTAGTCTGGTCATCCATTTTTCCTCCGGTGCAGGCCCCGCTACTGCTTTCATTCGGCTCTTATTATCCGCAAATTTGTGATGAGCTGGTTGGTGGAATTAGCCTCTATGGGAGAAAGGTCGTCGGTTAATCTTCCGACACATCCTTGCAGCCGTCGTATAGGGTCTCCGGTGCGATGTCCACGTTGCCGGGCCATGTGACGGTGCCGAATTCGACGCGAGCCTGGTTGAAGGTGTCGACGTCCCTCAGTTTCTGGAAAACTCCCTGATTCAGTAGGGGAGCGACATCGAAAATTCCGCGCTTCCCATCCTCGAAAAGCAGACCGAGCTTATAGTCGGGCAGCGGTTGGACACTCGTGACGTCAATCAGCATAGGAAGTCCCGATTCCCTTATCGGCCGATCAAACAATTACTGGTAGGCAGAGACGCTCATCAGACCAGATAGACCATACGCAGGAATTCTACGGTGTCCGTGCGACGGTCACGTTCCTTGCGGTTGGTCGTGCGCTCGGCGAAAGCCGCGGCGTCGCTCAGGAACCTCTCGGCATCCGCGCGCATGGTACCGGCCAGGGGCAGCCTGTCCCTATCGGCGAGCAGGCTCGCAAGTTCCAGCACGTCCCTGCGATGCTTGCGAAGGTCCTTATCGTTGACGTGCTCGCCATGGTCGTGACGGTCGTTGAGGTCGATATGGGCGCGCATTTTCAGCGGGATGATATGCAGGGCGTCGACTACGGGGACGCCCTCGACCATGGTCACCCCGGAGCGGATGAGGTCGTAGTAGCCGTCGTCGAGGATGATTGCCGAAAGGCTTGACACCCCCTCGTCGAAGGGCATCGGCGCCACCTCGACGCCCTCCCTCGCCAGATCAAAGTCCGGGTGGCGCGCGAAGAGCTCGACCATCTCCGGAAGGCCCGTACCGATGCCGCTTTCGGGAAGCGTGAACCGGTAGTAGCGGACCTTCTCGTCGTTCCTTCCGCCCGTCTTGTAGCCGTTGTTGCGCACGAAGGCCCAGAAGGCGCGAGCGAAATCGTCTCGACCGCTCCCGGCGAGGATGACGACGTCGAGGTCGCGTGTCAGGCGGAAGTCCGTTCCCGCGGCGTCGAAGAGCAGGCTGCATGCGCCGCCCCCGATGAGGGCGTAGCAGTCCTCGAACCCGGTGAGTGCGTCACGGAAGGCCCGGAGGCCCGCTACGAGTGGCATGCGCTGCTCCTAACCTGCTCAATGGCGTCGGCAAGGCGCGGGTCGTCGCCCGCCGCCCGGCGCATCGCGAGATAGAGGGTGAGGTCGTCGACGAGGGGGAGTCCGACCTGGCCTTTGAAGCGATTGTCAGGGAAATCCACGCCGTACGCGAGTACTTGGACAGTCGCGTCGGCATCCCATGGCGACTCTGTCCTCTCCATGATACCTGCCCGCATCGCCTCATCGACCAAACTGTTCGTCGCAGCGATCACTTTTAGGCTGCCGTCGTAGGCAAGGTCGGTCTTCAGCTGGAGGGCGGGCTCGCCGGACATGAGGAAGCCGGCCTTCCCGAGGGCGGCGGCATCTCCGGTGACCCTCGCAGGGAACGACCTGGCGACGGGGGAGGAGAGGTAGCCGTCGAACCTCTCCAGGAGTTCGTCTTTGCCGATGCCCGCGGAGGTGAGCAGCCTCCTGCGCCCGAGCCTCTCGATGAGCTGCGGGCAGACGGCGGAAAGCTCGGCCAGGTACTTCGAGACGCTCGCCGGGCTCTTGCCGGCCAGGGTTGCCACCTCGCCCGCATCCTTGCCGTCCCATGCGCCGCAGAGGAGGTTGGTGAAGACCCGCTGGGCCTGTGGGGAAAGTTGGCGCGGCGCCGTGGCGGAAACGTCCATCTTGACCGACGCCCCGAGAAACGGCATCCAGAGGTTGCGCTCGTCCCTGATGAAGGGGACGCCCCTTTCCGCAAGGACGCGCATCTGCCACCAGTCGAGCGCGGGGCTGCACACGACGGCGTCCAGGCCCGTGATCGAGGACACGGTCTCTGCCGCGGCGGCCGCCTTCTTCACGTCGATGCGTCGGTCGGAGGCGACGATGTCGAACTCCGGGCCGCCCGCTCCCGCGAGGCTCGCGCGGAGGAAACGGAACTCCTCGGTGAATATCCGGGGCAGCCCCGAGGACGCGGGTTCCTCGGCGGTGGCCAGTGGGATGCCGAATATGGTCTTTGACAGTTGCATTGCCGCACTCCTCAAACAACGTTTCCACGTTATTTTACCCATTAAGTAAAATAACATCAAAATATATGAGACCCTCAGGAATGTGCGTGGGGCGAACTTGCAAGCTACCGTTCGCCGATTCGCCCCAAATCACTGAATTTCACAAAACAGTTGAAAAATTTGGCGGCCCGTTGGCGGCCTTTTGGCGGCCTCCCACGAAAAAAGGCCACCGCATAACGCGATGACCTGCAGTTTCATGGTGGACCGCTTTGGTTGTGAGACGAACGTTCAAGGTCTTTTCCGCAGGCCGCGTCTTCGCCATCATAACAGACCGAGCGGCATAAAGACAGCCCCTGCCGGGAGGCAGGGGCTGTCGCGAATGGGACATCAATGGACGGTGAATAGGACATGTCCCGATCCGATTGGGACATGTCCTATTCGACTAAGTTTGCCGATTTACGACTAACGCCTGGCGGTTTTACGACTTGTGATCCCGTCGGGGTCTACTCATCGAGCCTGCGCCGAGTGACACGGAGCACGGTGGAGCCGAGCGCGCTGCGGTGGCTCTGGTTTGAGCAGACGTCACCGGGCCAGTAGTCGACCACGCGGCCGCCGTCCGGCGCCCAGCGCCAGCAGCCGACGGCCCCCGGCTCGTAGTTGGGCGTGTCGGCGGACCAAGGAAGCGGACGGCGCTTGAGCCAGTCCTCGAGCGACTGCGCGCTCGGGAACTCGCGGCGCTCGACCGAGCCGTCCGTTTGGTGGATCCTCAAGGTCACAGGTAAATCGATCAAAACAGCCACATCCCTATCGTGAAGGCGCACCACGCCAGCAGCGCGACCATGCCGACGAGCGCGATTGCCAGCGCGGCCCTAATGGCGTCCATGAGGTCTCCCTAGTACCTGATTTTCTGGCCGGCGTAGATCTTGTTCACGTCGGCGATGCCGTTCTTCTTCGCCAGGGCGGAGACCGTCGTGCCTAGGTTCTTGGCGATGCCCGACAGGGTGTCGCCGCTCTTCACGGTGTAGGTGCGCGTCGAGGTTTTCTTGGTGCCTTTGAGCTCGGCGTTGACAAGGGCCTGCACCTTGGCGTAGCGGCCGCCCAGGAGCATCTGGCGCGTTGAGCCGGTGCCGTAGGTGCCCGCGATGACCTCGCGCGACAGCGTCGCGTCGGACGCCGAGGCGAGGTGGTCGATGTAGGCCTGCACCTCGTCGTAGCGGGCGCCGAGCTTCCTCTTGCGCTCATCGCCGTTGCCGTAGCTGCCGTTGAGCACGCCCACGGCGAGGTCCATCGTCGTGCCGCCCGGGACCGAACGGTCCGTCTTCTCCGGGGTGCCCGCGCCCTTCTTCGTCCCCGCGGGGTTGGCGTAGGCGGCCCACTGCCCGGGGGTGAGGTAGGCCTTGTTCAGGTCGAGGTTGCCGCCGAAGCCCGGCAGGCGCCCGTGCGAGGTGTACTGCACGATGGCGGGGGACGCCCAGTGCTTGGGAGACCTGTACCAGGGCTTGCTCTGGTAGCCTGTGCGGTCGTTGCTGGCGTACTGCGCCATCCACAGGCCGCACCTCGCGGCGACGCCTGAGAGGTCGTACTGGTGCGTCACGCTCTGGCTGCAGTAGAGCATGGGCCAGACGCCCGTGAGCTCGTGCACTCGCTCCATGAAGCGCAGCGCGCCGCGCCCGCCCTGCGGCAGGCCGTACATCTCGAAGTCGAGGAAGGGGATGCCCTCGCCGAAGTAGGAGCGGCAGTTGCGCACGAAGTAGTCGGCCTGCTTGCTGGCGTCGGCCATCGTCAGGAAGTGGTAGAAGCCCCAGCACTTGCCGAGCCTGCGTGCCTTCTGCACGAAGCCGTCGCAGCTGCGGTCGACGTAGGTCAGGCCCTCGGTCGCCTTGGCGATCACGAAGTCGCAGGGCACCTTGGCGATGTCGATGGACGCCTGGTAGTGGGAGATGTCGATACCGTCCATGGCCATGTCAGCGCCCGTCCTCTCCCGCGTCCGGCTCTTTGCCTGTGGCGGTGCTGACGCCGATCAGGGCGCCAACGAGCACGCCAAGGGCGTTGATGGTGGTGACCCAGGCGTCGACGTCGGGCCATCCCCAGACCCTGCCGACCACGGCCACGAAGACCGCGACGGCAGGCAGGGCGATGAGGCCGAGCCACTTGAGGGCCTTGTAGAGATTGTCGCTGAGCAGGTATGTCATTTCTCCTCCTTGATAGGGAGCTGCATCAGGTCCAGGTAGAGCGAGTGGCCGATGTCGTTGCCGCCGAGGTCGCGGTAGCTGTCGTAGGTGCGCTGCACGTACTCCTTGTCCTCGAGCGACATGCATCCCTTGCGCTCGCAGTAGTCGCGGTGGGCGCGCACGAGCTCGCTGCGCAGGAGCGAGCGCACGCCGGCGCGCATGGCGTCCTGCTCGCGCCGTTCCTCGTCGCGCCGGCTCTCGCCCTCGTCGATGCGCTTGCTGGTCTTGCGGTTGATCGCGGCGACGATGACCGCCGAGCCTATCGAGCACGTGATGGTCACGAGCTGCGACAGCAGAGCGTCCAACGGCGGCATCGGCACCTCCGGTTCTTTAGGTGATATTGAGCGTGTAGGAGGATATGCGGACGGCGACTGGCGTGTTGTTCGTCACGCTGCCCCACGCGCTCGACTTCTCGATGGTGACCTCGGGGTGCTGATACGTCCCCGCGACCGTCGTGGTGTAGCCGCTCCGGCCCACCATCTCGTCGGCGGTGGCTCCCCCCGACGGGTTGAGGTATGTGCCGTTCACGGCGCGTATCGTGACTTTGAGGGACGTGAGCTTGCGACCGTTGACGTCCTTCGCTATGGGCCACTGCACGGGGAGGTCGAACTGGATGTTCTTGCCGCCGTTCGTCAAAAATCCCGCGACGGTGGCGTCGCCCGTGACCGTGCTGCCCTTCTCGTAGATGGGGATGCCGAGGTTCGTGCGTGCGGTTCTCGCATTGTTTGCGCCCGTGCCGCCGTTCGCCACAGAGAGCGGGGAGGTCTTGGACTCTAGCGCGGAGACGCGGCTGGCGATGGAGTTGGCGCTCGATGTGGCGGAGGCCGACGAGATCAACGTCATGCTCATGCGGCACCACCGCCAAGCGTACCTACGAGTTGCGCGTGTACAGCGCGTAGCAATAGAGTTTCATGCCGCTCAGGACGGTCGTGACGGACTCGGGCACCTGCGGCCAGAGGTCCGTGGTGGTGACCTTCACTGCGGGGGGGCGCTGTTGAGCTTGGTCATCGTCATCGCAATGCCTCCTATTCGACGATGTACTCGGCGCCGCCCTTGACGTAGACGACGCTCGGCTTGGATGGGACGTCCGCCTCGTCGGGCTTTGAATCGTAGTAGTAGGCGGGCAGGAGCGTCGCCTTGACGAGCGGCTCCACGGTGGGCGTGATGCCCGAGAGGGTCACGCGCGCGATCGCCACGGAGGCGGTCACGCTGCCGGAGAGGACGTCCCCCTCGGTGTAGTCGGGGTCCTCGGCGGCGTCGGCGGTCGCGGCGGGCGTGCCCTCGACCACGGAGAGCGCCACCGACTCCACGCCGGTTCCGTCCGTCGCGCGCGAGTAGGTCAGCACCACCAGGTCGTGGCGGTAGGTGCCCTGCCCGCCGTTGGACACCTTGACCGTGACCTCGGCGTCGTTGCGCACGTGTCGGCCGTCCATGATCAGGTCGCCCGTGCCGACGCTCACGGTGTTGGCGTCGGTCATGCTCACCGCCAGGCGCTCGCCGGTGGCCAGCAGGTAGCGCCCCGACCCGCCGAGGCCCGCGAGCAGCGCGCCCACGTCGGCGGAGTCGATGTGCGCCGAGCCCGCCTTGCCTGTCACAAGCTCGAATGCCATCACTTAGCCCCTATCATCCTGTCGATCACGGCGTCCTGCGCCGCCCTCACCCTGTCGAAGCGGGCCTTGTGCGCCGGGCACAGGTCGTAGGAGCGCGCGACGCCCGTGGCGTCCGTGTACCCGCACCCGATGCCCCAGCCCGCGGCCTCGGCCTCGGCGGCCGACGCGACGAAGGCGTGGGCCGTCCTGCAGCCCGCCACGTCGCACGAGACCTCTATCTTCTGTTCCCTCACAGTGCGCCCCCGTCCGTCGAGTAGGAGGCGGACCACCTGTCGTGCTCCGCCTTGGTCACCTTGCGCGTGAGCCGCGCGCTCGCGAAGTGGCCGGTCCTCGCGTCGCGGCCGCCCACGATGTCGCCCACGTCGTACCTGCCGTCGACCGCGCCGAGCGTGACTGAGACGGCGTGGGCGTCGGCCCAGTAGCCCCGCAGCCTCTTCGTGCCGTCCTCGACGAGCCTGGCCTCGTCCGCCGACGAGTAGTCGTAGGGCTCCTGCCGCTCGCGCCAGCCTGACAGCGTCCTCGTCTGCGACACATTGCCAGCGGAGTCCGCGTAGAGGTCGAGCGCCAGGCGCTCGGACCCCTCGCCGACGCCGCGGCAGACGAGGTGGTTGACCCACCAGCCGGTCTCGGACACCGAGACGTCGACCTGGTCGGTGTCCCACTCCTCGTCCTTGCTCCAGTCGGTGGCGGGCACGCACTCGAGCGTGGCCGTGGCGCCGTCGTGCGACACGCGCAGCTTGGCGCCCCGCTCCCAGAGCATCTCGCAGATGCCGTCGTAGCCCGTCTCGCCGACCACGTCGAAGGTGTGGCTGACGTTGATGCCGCTCGCGGCCGTCGAGACCCTGAGCAGCCCGGAGAGGCCCCACGCCTCCACGAGCGAGCGCACCGCGGCGTTGGCCTCGCCCGAGACCTTGAGGTTGGTGTCGGAGGACCCGGGGGCCGTGACTATGGCGCGGCCCTGCAGGAGCCCGGTCCACGTGGGGCCGACCCACGCGCCGCCGCTCCAGCCAGCGACCACCCCGCCCACGCTCGTGCCCGGCGCGAAGACGCGCATGCCGGGCTCGAGCCTCACGCGGGACGGCAGCACGAGCTCGAAGTCGTTGCCGGCGTCCCCCGTGCCCTCGTCCACGTCGAGGCTGACGGGGTCGAGCTCCATCAGGTCCTCGCCGTCCTCGCCCTGCAGGATCAGCTCCACGGCAGCCTCCCCATGCGCTCGATCACGGTCACGTCGAGGCCGTAGCTCTGCGGCCACGACACGGACAGGCGCCCGGGCCGCAGCCGCTCGAAGATGTAGCTGCCCGACCCCTCGCTGCCGCGCTCGCGGTAGCGGTAGGCGTCGGTCTCGACGCCGTAGCGGTCGCGGAGCACGACGGCGTCCCCAGCCATGGACTTCCTCCTCGTCGTGTCGACCGTGAGCAGGCCCCCGTCGGGGACCGTCACGCCGACGCGGTAGAGGTTGCCGCCGATCCAGACCGACGGGTTGGCCGCGCGGCCGTACCACGTGATGCGCAGGTCGCACGGCAGCGGCCCCGGCACGTCGAGGTAGGACGAGCTGCCGCTCGCGCCCAGGTCCAGGGGCAGGTCGGTCGGGAGGTCCGCGCCCCCGTGGTCGGAGCCGGTCGCAGAGTATGGGAGGAACTCCGTCGTCGTCTCGCGGGTCCAGTCCCCCGTCTCCTGGTGCAGGGTGGCCGACCACGCGGCCGCCGCGCCGGCGAGCCAGGCCGGGTCGCCCTTGGAGACGGTGCAGCGGGTGCGCCACGGGCTCTGCCCCCCGGGCACCAGCACCGAGAGCAGCCCCGGCGTGCCGGCGTCCCGGTCGGACTCCGCGGCCGCCAGCGCGGCGTCGAGCGCCGCCAGGGCGCCGCCGTCGAGGGCGGCCAACGTCACGCCCATGTCGCGGCCGTCGTCGGACGACCAGTCCCAGCCGTAGGCGTCCTCGGAGTACGCGGCGAGCCCCAGCTCGCGCGACTGCAGGGGCCAGGCCCTGCCGGAGGAGTCGATGTAAGAGACCTCGAAGTCCCCCGTCATGAGCAGCTCCCAACCATCCGCCTGAACTCCCTGGGCGTGGCCCTCGGCGCGCGGTCGGCGATCGTGTCGCCGAGGTTGCGCTCGAGCCACGTCACGACCATGGCGCCGTCGGCGCCGGCCGCGCCGCGCTCCGCCATCGCCCTGCGCACGGTGTCGTAGAGCATCGTGTCGGGCGTGACGTGCTCGTACTCGGCGGCGTCGCCGACGCCGATGAGCTGCGGCGCGTTCGGCGCGATCAGGCCGCCCTTTGCGTACCAGGACACCGAGAAGTGCGGCAGCGAGCCCATGCCGCCGATGCCGAAGGGCGCCTTGCCTCCCGAGACCGAGAAGTGCGGCAGCTTGATGCTCGGGAACTTCAGCGTGGGCAGGCTGATGTGCAGCCCGTCGAAGAAGCCCCTGATCTTCGACACCACCTGGCTGGCCGTCGTGGCGATCGCGTTGAGCGGCGCCAGCGCCATGGACTTCGCGCTCTGGAACGCCGCGCCGATGCGCCCGGGTATCGACGCGAAGAAGCCCACGATCCTGCCGGGTACGGACGAGATGGCCGATACGAGCCCGTTCCAGATGCCCGTGGCCGTCGCCTTGATCCCGTTCCAGAGGCCGCTGAAGAACCCCGCGACCCCGGAGAAGAATCCCGTGATCGCGCCCGGTATGCCGGACACGAAAGACACGATGCCCGAGAAGGCCGCGTTGACGCCCTGGGCCGCGCCCTGTGCGCCGGACACGAGTCCTGCGATGGCTCCCGCGACCGTGGCCACCGTGTCGGCCAGCGCCGCGAGCGCGACCGCGGCGGTCTGCCCGAGCCCCTCGGCCAGGACGCTGACGACGCCGTCGACGAGCGGGGCGAGCGGGGACAGCGCGTCCCCGAGCCTGCCGAGCGCCTGCCCGGCCGCGTCGACCTTCTCGCCGACGCCGCCGGCGGCGAAGACCTCGCCGAAGCCCTGGCCCACCATGCGGATGCCGTCGACCAGCGTGTTCAGGGCCGACCCCGCGACCGTGCCGAGCGCGGTGGCGAAGGGGCCGCTGATGAAGTCTGCGACCGGCTGGAGCGAGCCCAGGAGGGAGCCGAGGTCATCGGCGAGCCCCTTGACGCCCGCGTAGCTGAGCTGGCCGCCGAGGGCCGACGTCAGGTTCGAGACGAAGTCGGAGACGTGTGTCGTGACCGAGTCCAGCGCCGCCGCGAGCGCGCTGCCGTCGATCGTCGGCAGCCTGATGCCCGTCTGGCCCTGCAGGGCGCCGACGGCCGTGTTCCACATGTTGGCGAGGGCCTGCGAGACCTTCGGCACCATGCCGGGTATCGCCTGGGCGATCGAGTCGCCGACCTGCAGGACGCGCCTGCCGACGTTCTGGGCGACGTAGCCGACCGACTCGAGCAGCTGCGACGTCACGTCGGATATCCCCTCGCCGCTGCCGAGCGCGGTGAGGAAGTTTGCCCAGGAGGCCTTCATCATGTTGACGGAGCCCTCGATTGTGCCCGCGGCCTCGCGCGACGTGGTGCCGGCGATGCCCATGTGCTCCTGCATGACGGCGATCGCCGCGGTGATGTTGGAGAAGCTCATGCTGTTGGCGTCGACCGTGACGCCCAGCTTCTCCTGCTCGGCGGTCATCGTCGACGCGTCCTGGATCAGGCGCTGCATCTCCGACTTCGTGCCGCCGTAGCCGAGCTTGAGGTTGTCCAACATGGTGTAGTTCTGCTTGCTGAAGCCCTGGAAGGCGTTCTGGACGTCCTCCATCGAGCTGCCGAAGACGTTCACGTTGTCGGCCATCGACCTCATGGCGAGGTCGGTCATGTCGGCGGCCTTCGACACGTCGCCGCCCAGCGAGCTGATCATGCTCGCCGAGAAGGACGTCGCCTGCTCCATGTACTGGTTCGCGGACAGGCCGCTCGTCTGGTAGGCCTGGGCGGCGTACTGCTGCAGCTTGCCCGACGCGCTGCCGAAGAGCTTGTCGACGCCGCCGACCATCTGCTCGTACTGCGAGTACGCGCCGACGGCCGCCTTGGTCAGGTCGACGACGGCCTTGCCGACGCCCGCGGCGGCGATGATGCCGCCGAGCTTGCTGAAGGCCCCGCCGATGCCGTTGGTGACGTCCGCGGCGAAGCCCTTGTCCATGCGCGCGACGACCGAGAGGTACGCCGCGCCGATCTCACTGTTGGCCAAGGGTCACCCTCCCTTCCTCGGCGGCCCGCGCGAAGCGCGCGAGCTGCGCCTCCATGTCGGCCGCCCTCATGTGCCTGGTGCCGAGCCTCTTCCTGCCAGCCTCGCGCATCCACCTCGGGCCCACGCGCGGCGGCGCGCCCTTGGCGCCGGAGAGCCCCCATGCCGCGTCCGTGACCGTGTTGATCAGCGTGGCCAGCAGCAGGTCCGTGCGGGACCATGCCGCGTCCGGGTCCTCGGCGCGCGCGGTCGCGCAGTCGGGCGGAAGGGCGGAGGCGAGGTCCGCGACGTAGTCCGCCGGGACCCCGCTGGCCTCGGCCGTCCGCAGGTCGAGTCCGTAGTAGCGCCTCATGTCGGCGGCCAGCTCGCCTGGGTGGCGGGCCAGCGCCGACGCGAGGCGTCCTAGGCTTTTGGGGCGAGCTCCGCGAAGACATCGCCGATGAACGAGACCACGTCGGATGTCTGGGCGACGCCGCGCCCGCCGAGCGAGTCGACGATGCGGCCCATGGCCCCCTTGTCGAAGATGAGGTCGGCGAGGTCGACGGCCGCGACCATCTTGTCCGCCTCGTCCGTCGAGTCCGACTGCATGCGCGCTATGCACCTCGTGACGTCCCACGAGGTGAGGGCGTGCGCGTCCACGTCCAGGTCGACGCCGCGCACCGTGACGTGGCGGACGTCGGCCGCAGGCTCGGCCTCCTGCCCGGGCGCCGGGGAGGGCTCGGGCTCCGGCGCCTTGGGCGCCAGCACCTGCGCCGCCATCTCCGGGTGCCCGGCCTCGGCCAGCATGCCGGCGAGCTTCACGAGGTTCTCGTCCTGTGCCATCCTGCCCCCTTACGCGGCCTGCAGCTTGTAGGTGTAGCTGGTGATGGTGACGCCGTCGGAGTCGGCGTTGCAGGTGTAGGTCATCTGGCGTCCCTGGGCTTTCTCGCCGTCCAGCGCCAGGTCGCCGCGCTCGGTGAGCTGGGCGTTCCTGGCCACGTAGACGATCACCATCTCGTCGGTCGGGCAGGTCTTGATCACGAGGACCTTGCTCGGCAGGGTGGCGCCGGTGTGCTTGGCCGTGATGACCGAGTACTTCTTGGCCGGGGTGTCGGAGGTGGACACCGTGGAGACGGACACGTTGTCGGAGCCGTACTGCTGCGCGAGCACGGTCTCGTTGATCTCGATGGGCGTGAAGGCGGCGGTCTCCTTGAAGGACGTCTGGATGACCTTGACGGTCTTGCCGCCCCATGCCTGGATCTCCTTGGTCTCGCCGTCCTCGGCGATGGTCACGCCGTCGGTGGAGACGTAACCGAAGGCGTCGTAGTCCGAGCCGAGGTCGCCCAGGAGGGCGAGGGGGGCGGGCACCTCCGTGCCGGCGGGCGCGATGAAGATCGCGCCGTCGACCATGGGAGTGCCGACGCCCACGTTCGTTGCGTCGTTGAAGCTGGCCATTTGCGGCCTCCTTTTTTCTTGTCTTCACTAGATCCTCGCGGTGCACTCCACCACGAGCTCGTAGCACGGCAGGCGGGTCTCGGGGTCCGGGTACCAGAGCGGCCCCGTGACCTGCGTGACCTTGTGCACGCCCTCGGGGCGCGAGCCCTTGACGAGGGCGTTGCGGACCTCGACCGCGAGGTCGCTCTCGGCCTCGGCGCTCTCGCCCCAGAAGGCGATCGTCACCTGCGGGCGGTCGACCATGTCCTCGACCGCGCCCGCCGTGCGCTGTACGGTGACGAGGCCGTCGGGCCTGTCGCGGGGCACCCAGAACCGGGCGTCGAGCCCGCCGGCGCGCAGCCACACGATGAAGGCGCGCTCCACGCTGTACTGCTGTCCTGCCACGGCTACCTCCCGACGACCCTGAGCAGGGTGCTGTTCTTGTGGTTGTCGACCATGGCGGCGAAGTTGGCCGTGTGCACGATGCCGTGCGCGCGGTTCTTGCCCGCCTGGCCCGTGTCGGTGGCGTACCGCGCGCCAGGCACGGACGCCATGCGGTTGGCCCTCGCGCAGAGCCTCTGCGCGGCGGAGCCGACGGCGCGCACGGTGCCGGGCGAGTTGAGCGCGTCGCGCTTGCCGCCCTTGGAGAGCTTCAGGTGCTTGAGCTTGAGGTCCACCTGGACCCCCGACCCCTTAGCCATCGGCCCTCCTCACCTCGGCGGTGACGTTGAACGGGCAGCCGTGCGTGAGCGAGGCGTCGAGCGGCATCGGGTCGCCGGCCACGCGCCATCCCGCGCCCCACGGCTCGGGCAGGTCGACGGTCGCGCCCGCGAGCGAGCCCTCCCACGACGCCGGCATGCAGAGCGTGAGCGAGGTCGAGGTGCCCTCGGGGCGCGTCTCGGCCATGTCTGAGGTGGAGGAGGGCGCCACGAGGACGCCCCCGACCTCGACCGGGTCGTCGCGCCACACGGGGCACTGGAACCCGTCCACGCCCGTCTGCACCCTGCGGTGCACGGTCGCGGTCACTCCCTTGGGCCACATGTCACTCGCCCCCAAGGAGGGAGACGGACGCCACGCGCCCGGTCCCGATCCCCAGGATGCGCATCTCCTGCTGGGTCATGTACAGGTCGCCCGACGGGTTGGCGTAGGAGACCGAGCCCGAGTAGGAGCCCGCCGACCAGTTGGCCGAGGAGGCTCCGAGCGGGGCGTCGGCCCCGGCGCTCATCGCGCGGATCACCATGGAGCAGGCGACCTGCCTGACGATGCCCTCGTCGGCGTCGGGCGCCAGCGCGTCGATGCGCGCCAGGGCGTCGGTGAGCAGGGCCTCCGCCCTCGTCTCCTCGTCTGCCGTGAGCGCTCGCCACCGGGCGGCGACGTCCGACGTCGTCACGTTGTGGGCCATCGGCCGTCACCCCCGTCCTTAGGCGCCAGCCTTGAAGGTCGCGTTTACGATGTAGTCCTTGACCTCGGGGACGATGGTCAGGCCGAGGGCCGCGTAGGCGTCCACGGAGCCGCGGTCGTAGTCGGGGACGTGGTGGATGCCGACGATGCCGTAGTCGTCGCTCTCGTAGTCGAGGCCGGCGTCGGCCAGCGACGCGAAGTCGACGGCGTACGGGTGGATGTTCTCGATGGGTGTCACGGTGACGGTGCCGGCCTTGACCGAGGAGGTGAGGACCACGTTCTCGGCGCCGAGGAAGCTCTCGAGGTAGGTCAGGCCGAAGGCGGTCTGCATGGTGACCTCGTGCTCGCCGAGGTAGTCGGCGGCGTCCTGGCGGTTGACGAAGTGGACGAGCGTGCCGCCCTGGTCGCCGTTCTTCTCCATGGCGTCGCCGATGGCGGCGTCGGCCTTGGCGAGGGCCTTCTGGAGCGTGTCGACGGTGCCGGAGACCTTGCCGGTGCCTTTGGCGAGGTAGCCGTAGAAGTCGGAGAGCGCGACGGCGCGCAGGTGCTGGCTCATATGGCGGTCGGTCTTGAGGATGGCGTTCTCGATCCCGCCCTTGAGGATTGCCTCGGCGGTGGTGAGCTTGGCGTAGCGCTTGAGGGAGATCTCGCCGATGATCTCCTTGGAGACGCTGTACTTGGAGAGCGGCGTCTCGTCGCCCTCGGCGGGCGTGGTGGTGCTGAGTGCGCCGGTGACCTTGTACTGGTAGAGCGCGGCGCCTGCCTTGAGGGTCTCGACGCCGAAGAGGTCGAGCGTCTCGGCCAGCTTGTCGTAGTCCTTCTTGAAGTTCTCGACGAACTCATCGTCGAGCGCCTCGCAGGTGTCTGCCGTGGTGATGGTGTTGTCCTTGACAGCCATTTCGGCTCCTTACTTCGAGTTGTGGATTGCCGCGGCGCGTGCGCGGATGCGCTCGGCCGGGTTCTTGATCTTGGCGAAGTCGTCCTCGGTCATGGGCTTGGAGCCCGTCGCGGGACCGCGGTCGCCGACCGCCGGGTATCGGCGCGTGCCTCCGATGGCGGCCTTGACGCCCTCCGCCTGCTGCGTGAGCGCGTCCTCGTCCGTGCCGTTGAGCATGGCGACCACCGACTCCGAGAGCCCCGTGGCCTTGGCCACGCGTGACACGACGTCGGCGCGGTCGCGCGCCGCCTTGAGCGAGGCGTTCTCCTGCTCGAGGGCCGCGAGGCGCTCCTCGACGGTCTTGGCCTTCGCCTGGGACTCGTCGTAGGCCTTCGCCTTCTCGGCGTTCGCCTTGGAGCGGCCCTCCCACTTGCGGGAGCTCTCCTTGGCCTTGTCGAGGTCGGCCTGCGCCTTCTCGTAGAGCGCCTTGTAGTCGGGCTCCTGGGCGGCGCCCTCCTGCGGCTCCTGCGCGGCTTCCTGCTGCTCTTCTGCCATCGGTTCCCCAATCCGCCCCGTGCGGGGCATCCCTCGGCCCGTGCGGGCCACGTGCTGTTTTCGGTCCGTGCGGACCCTTTCGGTATGAGAAAGGCCCCGTGCGGGGCCCTTGTCTCCGGATGAAGAAGGCCACCCTCGCGGATGGCCTCGGTTGATGCTTCCTGTATAGGCTGGTTCCTTATTTCTTGCGGACCCTCGACGGGAACTCGTAGACGAACTTGAGGAGGAGCTCGGCGAAGCTCAGCAGCTCCAGGGCGTCGTCCTCCCCGACGAGCCTGATCTCGTGTGCCGCTTCGTTGCCCATGGTCCTGAGTGTATCCACCCACTCCTTGCCGTTCGGCGGAATCCATCCGTTCTCGTCGAGGTAGGCGACATACGAGACGAAACTCTTGCCGGGCTCGGCCCCCTGCTCGACAGCTACGTGCATCAGCAGCTTCCTGAGGGCGAGCGTTGCGGAGGTGTACGCCGCGCACTGGATGCAGCGGCGCGCCTCGTTGTACACCGACTCGACCGATTCAGGGAGACCTTCGACCTCGTTGCCCATGACTGGCTTTGGGAACTGCTCGGGATATCCAAGCCCATCGTAGATGAATGCTGTCGGATTCTCGCAGTACGGGCAGATGTAGACCTTCCTGCCGTCGTCATCGCTCAATTCGCGTCTAAATCCTATGTCCCCGGCGACTTCGTGTCCGCAGTACCCGCATATCCAGTTTTCACGCGTGATTGTCTCCGTGTTGCGCCAGCCGAGAGACATACGCATACCTCTATTCGCCTACATAAGAAGACGGGAGGGATCCGCGCGTCTTCTCGATTTCTCGAAGTGCTTCGTCCGGCTTCATTGCAGCGATTCTCTTCGCTCGATCGGACATCCCCCAGTCACCGGTATCTGGGTTATAGTTTCTGAAAGCGTGGTCATCGGATCCCCATTGGCAAGGGTTGCCGAATGACCGCTTTAGTTCATTTCCGTAATCCTGTACCATAACTGATTCTCGTTCTCTTTGTTCATCCAGCTAAGCGCAATCATTTCAGCCTCGTCTTCTTCTGTCGTCACGCGCATGGCTGATTCAAGGAAGTTATCCCATATGTCCCCAATGTTAGCATCCTTCTTCAGTGGCTCAATTAGATATACGGAACCCTTATGTCCACAGATTACAGATGCGCTGACATTTGGGTTTGATACCGCGGAGCGTATGTCGCTCGAGGAAGGCGGGCTGTCGCCGGGGTGATTGTGCAAAAACACTACACGATTCCCGTGTCCCGCTATGGCCGACTTATCCGCGCTGTTGAATTCTACTTGCAGGTCATGCGGCTCATATGACATGGTACTGGCTACGACAGTGCCATCGCGGATATCGATAGCAAACATCCTCTCACCGGAAGTGCCGTCCCTGTCGTTTAATATCTCGCCAGCGGCCTTGTACAGTTGCTCACGAGTTGCCTTCGGCATCGGAAGGTCATTATATTTGTCGTGGTAGCCCTTGTTGTTCACGGCTTTATAGTTGACGCTGAAGCCGTTGGTTGCCCCTTTCTTCCGCCTGACTAGCGCTTCTTCCTCTCTCGCGACGTAGCCGCTGGTTCGCGCGTACCCCTTGTACTCCTTCGGGACGTACCACTGGCGCGGGCCCATGGCGTCGGCGTCGGACTTGCGGGTGCCGGCGGCCTCGAGGCCCGCTGTGGCTCCCGGGTGCGAGTCCACGATGGCGCGCTTCTGGGCCTGCCACTCCTCGTCGGAGAGCTCGCCCTTGTCGTGGCGGGCGTCGGCGGTTGCCATCTCCTTCCAGGTGTCGTACTGCTCCTGCAGGTCCACGCCCTGCACGGTGGTCGAGCCGTGCACGCCGGCGACGATGAGGCAGTTGCAGCCCCTGTGGTCGGCGTGGCCGGCGCTCTCCTCCGTGTGGTAGGCGAAGCCTCGCGAGGCGAGCATCATGCAGTAGGTGCAGGTCTCGGCGCCCGTGGGGACGCGCGCGTAGGCGATGTCGCCGGGTTGCAGCGCCCCTCCCGAGTACCTTCGGCGCGGGAACCTCGTGCGCCTGCTGTAGCCGACCTCCGCGGTCGCCTGGTGCAGCGGACCGTACCTCTGGTTGTCCTCGGTGTCGCCGAGGCCGCCCCTGAGCACGTAACGGTTGTCGCGCTCGGCGTTCTTGATGGTCGTCTTGCTCGCCTGTCGGCGGACGTGGTAGTGGGCCGCGTCCTGGATCGCCTTGAGGTAGCCGTCGATGTCGCCGTCCAGGTACTTCCTGAGCTGGTACCTCACGGCCCGCTCTATCCCTGCGCGGTCGGCCTCGGCCGGCTCCGCGCGCGGCAGGTCTATGATGTCCTCCGCCCACATGGTGAGGTCGTACAGGTCGCACGCGGCGCTGGCCGCGGCGTTGCCGTACTCGTCGGCCACCGACGTGAGGATCTCTATCGAGGCGCTGCGCACCTCGTCGGCCGAGGCGCCGGGGTGCTTGCCTATCCACTTGGAGACGAGCGACCGCGCGCGGCTGCCCGCGTTGCGCTGGGCCCTGTCGATGATGGTGGCGTAGGCCTCGACCTGCTGTCGTGGGATGACCGACACGGCTACTCGCCCCCCATCACCGCCTGGCGCAGGAAGTCGCTGCCCTGCGCCCTGCGCACCTGCGCCGCTATGCGCTGCCGCTCGGCCGAGTCGAAGCCGAGCATCTCGGCGCAGACGTCGGTCTCGCCGAAGCCGTTGCGGATCGAGGCGTACTTGGCCGCCGCGTCGGCGCGCGCCGCGAGGCTGGCCATGTTGGCCGGCATGAAGTGCGGCGACACCGCCAGCTGGGAGGCCGGCAGCTCGTCTGTGGCCACGTCCTGCTCCACGGCCATCGCCAGGCGCACCACGCGGGTGAGCGCCTCGGTGTCGGCCGCGATGTCGCGCTCGGCAACGTCGCAGATGTCCTCGCGGCTGGCCTCGATCGCCTCGGCCGAGCTCGGGTTGTCGGTCACGACGCCCAGGCTGTTGAGCGGCACGGCCGTCTCCATCGAGAACTGCTTGGCCAGCAGCTGGATCACGTCGATGAAGGGCTGCGGCGACGCCCCGTTCTGCTGCTGGAACGTCGGGACCTGCCCCGTGTTCTGGTCGCGCGTCGTGACGACCATCGAGTCGATGTATGCGCGCATCTTGTTGCTGGTGACGGCCTCGAACTGCTCGTCGGTGAGGCCCATGAGCGCCAGGCGCGGCATCATGTAGAAGTTGCCCAGCACCTGCATGTGGAACATCGTGCGGGCCGCCTCGTCGCAGATCTGGCGCACGTAGTGCGTGATGCGCGTGCGTCCCATCGGCTGGTTGCGGTTGCCCAGGTGCGTGAGCGCGACGAACATCGGCTCGGGCTCGGGCACGTCGCTGGACTCCGCCCTCCACTTGCTCGGCCCGACGCGTTTCGCGACCACGACGGAGCCGGGCAGGTAGACGTTGGCCTGCGTCGGCACGCGCCTGTGGCCGCTCCAGGGCGTCCGCTCGCAGCGCGCCACGCACATGCCGGCCGCGACGGCGCCCGGCCTGTAGTCGCCCGAGGGGATCGCGGCGGCGTCGAGGGCGCTGTGGAAGCGCACGTGCGCGTGGCCGTCCTCCCCGAGGTTCACGGCCGCGAAGGCGCAGCCCTGGATGAGCTTGGAGGGGAGGGTCTCGTTGTAGCCCTCCGAGAGTGCGTTGTGCGCGAGCACCGCGCCAAGCGCGGGGTCCCCCTCCTGCGCGCCGGCGAAGCCGTCCATGCGCACGCGCGAGGCGAGCGCGTCGACGGCCTTGGTCGCCCAGCCCGACACCCACGTGTTGCGGATGAGGTCGCTCTTGATCTGCATGCGGAAGAGCGGGTCGTCGACCGTGTAGTCCTGGTCGTAGTAGCGCTGGACCCTGACGTTGTGGCCGCGCCTGTTGTCCATCGTCCAGACGAGCTCCGCGATCGCGTCGCGGGCCTCGCCCGAGAGGTCGCCTTCGGCGTCCTTGATGCCCGGGAGCTGGCTCATCCTATCCTCGCCTTCCTGGTCGGGTCCCTGTCCGACGCGCGCAGCGCCCAGAGGGCCTGCGCGCAGGCGGTCACGGGGCCCTCGCCGTCGCCGGCGAAGCCCCAGCCGCCCGACTTTCCTATCTGGCGCCTGGTCGCCCCCGCCATCGCGGGGTCCAGGCCGTCGTTGGGCACGTGCAGGAGCGTGCCGTCCGCCGCCGAGCTCGCGAGCATGGCGCAGGCGCTGACCGCGTCGGACGCCGACATGAGCCGGTACGCCTTGGGCGGCACCCGCCGCTCGGCGAGCATCTGCTCCAGGGCGCCCGCGTAGCTGCGGCCGTCGACGGCCACGAGGCCCACGTCCCGGCGCGCCCGCTCGGCGAGCCTGTCCGAGAGCCTGCCCAGCCCATAAGCACTGGTCGGCGCGTGCACTGCCACCGCCACCACGGCCGTGCCGTCCGGGCGGAGGGCCGCCTCCGCCACGTCCACGCCCGTGCCGTCCGCCGAGAAGCGGACGCCGATCCCGCGCCTGCCTCCCGCCGGCATCTCGCCCTCGGTGCGCGACCAGAGGTCCTCGCCGATCACCGGCCTGGACTCCCTCGTCACCTCTGGCAGCCAGTAGCCCAGGTACTCCTGGGCGAAGGCCAGCGGCGTAGAGCGGTTCTGCCGCGCCGCGGTCCTGATGGCCGCGACGTTGGCGAGACCCTCGTCGATGCTGGGGTTCGCGGTGCGCCAGCGGCTCTCGTCGGAGATGTCTCCGACCTCGTCGACGCCCCACTCCCACCAGCAGAGGTCGCTCGCCGCCTCGCCGCCCTCGGCGGCCTGCCTGCGCAGGTCCTCGAAGATCGTCGCGTTGGAGGCCGCCCTCTTGGGCGTGCCGGAGAAGACGAACTGCACGTTCTTGAGCCTGCCGGAGGTGGTGGTGGGCAGGATCGCCTGCTGCTGCTCCTCCGTGAGCTCCTGGGCCTCGTCGAAGATCACCATGTCGAACGAGAAGCCGAGGCCCGCCGACTTCGTGCGCGTCGAGAAGTGGATCGCGCCGCCGTTCTTCAGGAATATGGCCTCCTGCGCCGTCTTGGAGACGGTGCGCAGGACCATGTCGTTGAACTCCCTCTTGCCGCGCGACGCGTCGTGCGCGTGGTGCCCGAAGATGTCGCGGAAGCGCTCGAGCATCTCGCAGGTGGTCGAGTAGTTGTGGTCGGTCCAGAGCACCGAGGCGCCCAGGGCGACCATCGCGGTGACCGCGTGCACGATCGCCTTGACCGACTTGCCCGTCTGGCGCGGGATGGAGTCGCCGCAGCGCTGGTGCACCCACTTGCCGTCGGCGTCGACCGCGCTCCAGTCGCGCAGGCCGTCGACCTGCCAGTCCATGAGCGTGTAGCCGGCGCGACTGGCGATCAGCTTCTCGACCTCGACGTACGAGCGGCCGTAGGGCTGCGCGACGTGGAGCCTAGGCGTCGGATAGCGCGCGGGCGATGGCGTCGGCGAGAGAGTCGCTGCCGTCGGCGCCACCCCCCTCCATGGCGTCTATGTCCTTGCAGACCGCCCGGTACTCGCGGACGATCGAGGCCACGTTCTTCGGGTCGGCGTCGAGCATCTGCCGGTGCAGGACGTCGCGCGCCTCGCGCAGGCGGGAGAGCGTGTCGCCGCCCGCCGCGGGCTCCGGCTCTGACGTTTGTTCGCCGCGCACCTCGCGCGCGGGCGTGGTGCGCGCCTCGGCCATGAGCCCCATCCTGCGGGCGTTGACCTGGACGCAGCGCCTCGAGCGGCCGAGCCGCCTCGCGCACTCGGTCGTGCCGAGCTGCGGGTACGTCTGGCGGATGAACTCCTTCTCATCGTCGGTGAGCGGCTTGCTCCAGGCCATCTTTCCGCCTCCGATGCGCCCCGCGGAATCACGGGGTCTGAAAAAAAGGCACAATGCGCCGGGGGTCGCCCGTGGGGCGGGGGAGGGGTGTCCTCCCCCGGTCAGGCCCATCCATCTGCGACGAAGGCGTCCGCCGTGGCGGTCCCTGCGGCCGACCGACGGAGCTCCGCGAGCGTCCGGTCGCCCTTCCGCTCGTTGCAGATGCGGTGCGCGGCGTGCACGTTCGCAGGGTCGAGGGCGCACGCTGTCGCGCTCGGGTAGCCGAACTCGCTCCAGCGCGACGTCGGCAGGTCCTCGTCCATCTCGAACGAGAGCGGGTGCCCGGCAGGCAGCGTGTAGTCGATGGGCCCGCCGCAGATGCAGCACGGCTGGCCCTCGGCCCTGATTCGCGCGGCGAGCCTGCGCCGGGCCGCGCCGTTGGCCACCCGTGGGTTTGCCATCGAACCTCCCGACACGAAGAAGGCCCCGGTTGCTCGGGGCCCCTCACGCGCTGTCGCGCACTGTACCTTATAGCACACGATTGCAGTGTCAGACAGTGTCAGACAGTTCCAACTTTGCCGAGCGGATAGAAGTGTTTTCGCTGGTAGACTGCAAGAAATATTTTATTCTAGCTTGCATTATATGTGTAATGCCCTATAATAGTAGACGTCCGAAGGGGAAACCGACCAAAGGGGGTGATTGAATTGGACGACGTGAGAAGAATCGCCGACGCGGTGATAGCGGGGTTGATACTCCGCCTCATCGAGTCGGCGATTAAGAAGCTGTCCGAGCCGCGGTACCGGCCAAAGCACATGCGGGAGGGACAGTAGGGACAAAGGGGCTGGTCGCGAGACCAGCCCCCGCGTCTGGGACAATCTTATCAGAGCAATCGGAGGGAAAGCATGCTCGCTGACGTCAAGTACATAATCCTCACCGCTATCGGCTTCGGTATAGCTGACCTCATCTGGGAAGGTATCGGGAAGCTCATGGGCGGGAGGCGGTAGCCATGGCGGTGTCCGAGGCCCAGAAGCGCGCGACCGCGAGGTACCAGAAGGCCAACACGAAGATGCGCAGCGTCCGTTTCTACCCGTCGGAGCGTGACGTCCTTGCCTGGCTCGATGCACAGCCCAACAAGCAGGGCTACATCAAGGACCTGATCCGCGCCGACATGAAGCGGCAGAGGGAGTCCGAGTAGGAAACGGCCCCCGGCCGAAACGACCGGGGGTCTGTCTTCCGTTATTGTCTTGGCTTTGCACCACTAGACGAGCGACAGTGCTATAGACGCGGCGAAGCAGACGGCCCCGACGCAGACCATCGCCTTTGCCGACGCCTTCCTGCCGTCGCCCATCAGTATCCCGATCAGTGCGAACATCACGGAGAAGGCACCGACCGTCGACAGGTTCATGGACACCATGTCGGCCACGGAGGACGAGGCGGCCTGCGTGTTCACGTTGACAAGCGTGAAGACGCCGGCGACGATAGCCATCATCGCCAGGACGTTGCCGTAGATGCGGTGCTCAACGCCCTTGATGTCCTCGGCCGTCTTCTCCAGCTTGCGTGCCTCTCCGTCGTAAGCGCCCTTGTAGTCGGACATCCCCCTGAAGTCGACCTCGTCCTGGAAGGCGCCGGAGTATGGTTTCTCGACCGTCCCGTCTACGCGCTCGAAGGCGATTTGAGCGATAGGGTTCCCGCTGTTGAGCGTGATCTCGTCGGCGCTGACGTTCGTCACGCGGAAGTACACCGGCGTGCCGTGCCCGGGGAAGTAGAGCGGGGCGTCGAGCGTGAGGCCCTGGCGGATTCGTGAGTTCTTGAGCAGGACAGTGGCGGTGAGGTCGGCTGGCAGGCGGATACCCTCGACGCACTTTACGAACGTCGAGTCTCCGGGTTTCAGTGCGCATGAGGCTCCGTGCTCTTCGACCCCGTCTGTGCTGGTCACGAACTCATCGGTGTGCAGGTCGCAGCTCACTGGCCCGACGCTTTCCTTGTCCGCCCCCGTCAGCACGCCGTCATCGATCAGGCCTTTGATCTTCGTGTCGCTCAGGTACATGCTTGCCTCCCTTGTTGCATATAGGGAATTCTAGTCTTTTGGCATGCATTTACAACGGAATCTGGGCCAATGGCGAGGCTCTGCCTATCCCTCGGCGAAGCCCACGCCCCTGATCGTCCGCAGCTGGCCGAGCGAGTCGACCAGGTCGAGCGCCTCCGAGCACCTGCGCAACACCGTGCTCCTGGAGACGCACATCCTCTCGGCCACCACCGGGTACGGCATGTTGCGCAGGTAGTGGAACCTCAGGCAGTCGGCGTGCTCGTACGAGAGCAGCGCGGCCACGCCTCCGGACCCGTATGGCTCGCCGTAGAGCACGCGGCGCGCCAGGCCCACGACCTCGCCGTCCTGGGCGAGGCGCCGCTCGAGCTCGTCGCGCTCGTCGATCTGGGCGGCGAGCCTGCCCGAGCCGTCGGTGGGGGAGCCGTGCGAGACCGCGATCCCCGAGCCGCCGCGCGGCAGGCCCAGCGCCTCGAGCCTGCGGGCGCAGGCGGCGGCGTCCCTGGCGGCCTCGCCCGCCGCGGCGAAGAGGTCCCTTGCCGTCTGGTACATCATCATCAGTGCACGTCCCCGTTCCCCGTCACGAGCCCGGCCCAGTCCGTGCCGCCGTCGCTCCGGTCCTCGCACCTGCCGCCGTCCTCGTGGTGCCCGCCCGGCCTCGCGCACCACGCCCTGTCCCAGCGCTCGCGCCACCACCGGCAGCCCTCGCACTGGGGCGTCGGCGGCGCGAACCTGTCCCCTCCGGCCACCTGCCGCCCCCTCACTTCCTATAATTAGTTCTTATCGGCGTCACGGTCGTTTTCCTGCGACGATACGGTCCCGTCTGTCCGCGGGCTGTCCGGGTCCGAGAGCGCCTCGGCGGCCTCGGCGTAGAGCTCCTCGAGGTCCCCGTGGAAGGCGTACGTCCTGGGGAAGCGCCTCTTCTCCTCGGCCAGCGCCCGCAGGTACTCGCCGAAGTCCAGCGTCCCGTCCCCCAGGCTGAGCCCGTGGCGGCCCATCACCCTCTCCATGGCGCGGCCCGAGTCCGCCAGCTCGATCAGCTGGTAGGCGAGCTCGTCCACGGCCCCCATCGCCGCGTCGACGCACTCGTCGTGGCGGGAGGCGCGCTCCCACACGGGCCGTCCCTCCCGGTCCTCGCCTGCCAAGACCTCGCCCTCGAGCGCGTGCCTCACGATGTCCCGCATGTCCTCGCAGTGTTCGCTCAGCGTCATTTCCTTACCACCGTCCCTATCGGTCTCGTTGCCAGGTCCCGCCATTCGTCCTCGGTCATTTGTCTCCCCTCAGGTTCCTGCGGAATGCGGACACGAAGGCGATCAGGGCCAGGAAGGCGAACGCGGCGAAGGCCACGAAAGCCCAGCCGACCCCGAAGAAGATCCCTATAGCCACGCTGCACGCGATACCGATGACCGCGAGCATCACCGTGATGAGGCAGCCGTACGCCGCCTTCTTGCTGTCGTCCATGTCAGTCCCTCCACTCGCGCGCCGCCAGCAGGACGAAGGCGACGCAGAAAACGATATCTACCACCAACGCCGGCACAACTCCAGCGTCGCTCATCTCGTGCCTCCCATCGCCTCCTCGAACGCCGCGGCGGCCGCGGCGTCCCGTCCGGGCATCACGTGCCCGTAGATCCTCATGGTCATGGCCACGTCGGCGTGGCCGAGCCGCTCCTGCACCGTGCGCGGGTCGACCCCGCTGAGCAGCAGCGTCGTGGCGTGGGTGTGGCGCAGCGTGTGGTAGCGCACCCACTTGGGCAGCCCGAGCCCGTCGCACATGGAGCGGAAGGCCTGCGAGACCGCGTGCGGGCTCGCCACCCTCCCGCGCTCCCAGGTGATGAGCGGGCCGTCCGGGCCGTCTGCGAGGCCGAGGTCGCCGAGCCTGCCGACCCACTCGCGCACCACGGCGCGCTGAGACTGCGAGATCGTCACGCGGCGGTTCCCGCTCGAGGTCTTGGCCGTGCCCTGCCGGCGCGGGCCGCCCTTCGCGTCGACCACCGTGCCCTCCACGCAGAGGTCGGGCACCGCGGGCCGGTAGTCGCGGATCCGCAGGCCGCACGCCTCGCCGACGCGCAGGCCCGCCACCAGCGTGAGCCAGGCGGCCATGGCGCAGGCGGCCTCGCGCTGGTCCTCGCCGTGGATCCTGCGGGTCAGCTCGTCCCGCACGGGGGCGAGGTCCGCGTCGTCAAGGGCGCGCCCGCCGGGCCTCCTCGGCGCGGGGTGGCGCGCCGACCTCATCGGGCTCGACGGCGCCATGCCCTGCTCCACGGCCCACTCCCACGACGAGCAGAGCAGCCAGTGCAGCCCAGCCACCGTGGACTCGCCCAGGCCGCGGGAGAGCAGCCGCGAGTACATCTGGGTCACGTCGCGCGGCGAGACCTGCGTGAGCCTCAGGCCCGGCATCTCCGACTCCACGAGGCCGGCGTAGTAGCGGTAGGTCTTCTCGGTGTTGGCCTTGGGGCTCCCTCCCCGGCGCGTGCCCATCTGGGCGACCACGTCGGTGTAGGCCACCACCATCTCGGCCACGGTCGGGTGGCAGAGCTCGTCGTACCACTCCCGCGCCGCCTCGAGCGCCTCGTCGTAGGTGAGCCGCCCGTCGAAGGCGCGGTAGGGCCTGCGCTCGCGCCCGTCCCCGTCGCGGCCCATGTAGACGCGGCAGGCCCACGAGCCGCTCTCGGTGCGGCGCACCTCGACGTCCTCGCGCCCGGTCATGCGAGGCCCCCGGCGCGCACGCGGCGGTCGGGACCGGCCATCTCCACCGGCACGGTGACTTCCGCCAGGCGCGAGACGATGCGCATGGCCGTGGTGCGGTCGGTGCCGTAGGCGATCCGCTCGGCGAGCTGCGGGCGGCTGTAGTTGCTCGTCACGACGATCGGCAGCATCGCGTTGTAGCGCGCGCCGACCAGGTCGTAGAGGAACTCCTGAGCCCACGCGGTCGGCGCCTCGGCGCCCACGTCGTCCAGGACGAGCAGGTCGCACCGCTCGAGCATGCGGCGGTAGTCGGCGGGGCTGCGGCGCGTGCCGAAGGTGTCGCGCACCGTGCGGCCCGCGTCGACCATCGAGACGAAGCGCACCGTGGGGCGGCTGTAGGCCACGACCTCGCCCGTCCCCACGGCCCTCAGCGGCCTGCCGCCGCGCAGGAACGACAGGGCCACCGCGCAGGCCGTGTGGGTCTTGCCCGTGCCGGGCGTGTTGCCCCAGATGTAGAGGCCGCCGCCCTGCGGCTCCGGCAGCCTCAGCTCGCTCTCGGCGCCCCAGTAGCGGCGCGGTATGCCCGTCCGCTCCAGCGCCCTCTCGTCCACCTGATAACCCATCCGACCCCCTAGCCGTACTGCGAGAACATGCCCTCCGTGATAGCCTGCTGGCCGGGCGGGGAGGCGCGGTCGCGCGCGGCCCAGCCGCGGGCGGCGGCGTGCCAGTCCCTCATCGGCGACCTGCCGACCATCCAGCCCTTGCTGGCGTAGTAGTCGCAGAAGCGGTCCGCGTCGATCGCGATGCCCTTCTGCGCGGCGTAGGCCCTGACCTCGTCCGGTGTGGGGGCGACGAAGCGCCTGCGCTTCGTCTTTTTCTTTTCACTTTCTTTTTCTTGTTCTTTCTCTTCCTCTATCTCTTTCTCTAGGACGTCACGCGTGACGTCACGCGTGACGCTTTCTATGACGCCTTCCGTGACGTCCTCGGCGTCACACGTGGCGTCACTGGGAGACGGAAGGAGGGCCGCGGCCTTCCGCCGCTCGCGGTACCTGCGCTGCCGCTCGGCGTGCGCGGTCGCCGTGCCGCCCACCGCCTGGTGCTCCGACCAGCCGGTGACCGAGTAGCAGCCGTCCCCGCCGAGCGAGACCATGTCGAGCTGCAGGAACTGCGCCATCGCCAGGGACATCTCCTCGGCGTCGCAGCCGCACTCGCAGGCGAGGTCGTCCAGCGTGAAGGGCAGCGACTCCGTGAGCATGAGGCGGCCGGTCGCGCCCTGGCGGCCGGCCAGCGTGAGCAGGTTGAGGTAGATCAGCGCCGCCGTGTCCCCGTTGGGCATGCGGCGCAGGCGCCTCACCTTGGGCGAGGAGAAGAAGCCCGTGTCGAGCTTGACCCACTTGACCGACTCCATCACTCGCTCACCAGCCTCGCGGCCAGGGCGGCGATGCCGTCCGCCAGCAGGCACGCCTCGTCGGCCATCGCGTCCGCGGGGCCGAGCGCGCGGCGCACGACGGCCGTGGCGCTGTCCCCGAAGTAGGTGTCGACCTCGACGCCCGAGGCGTACACCGTCACGCGGTAGGGGTGCACGTAGGCGAGTCCGTTCGTCGCGCGGAAGACGGACATGCGGAACCTCCCGCTCGTGATGCTGTCGATCTCCTCCCAGCCGGGCCTGCACCTCGGGGCGCTACTCATCGGCGACCACCTCCACCGAGCCCTCGGCGGTGCGGCGGAAGTCCTTGCCCGCGCGCATCCGGTTGAAGACGTACGACTTGCAGGCGCCGACGCTGCGGTTGGCGTAGCCCAGGGCGTTGACGTTGCGGGCGACGAGGTCCCAGTCGGCCCCGTGCTCGGCGATCGTGGCCTTGATGGTCGCGAGCTCGTCCCTGGTCCAGCGCGGCCTCGCGACCATCGCGGTCGAGACCGTCTCCCCGTGCGCGCGGTCTTTGGCGGCGGGCGCCGGCTCCGGTGCCGCTGGATCTTTCCGCTCCTTGGGCTTGGCCCTGTACACGACGTCGGGGACGACATCCCCCGTTGCGTCGTCGGAGGGCACGGGCTCCGGCACCGCCGCCGTCTCGGACACCGGCTCGTCGTGCGCGTCCTCGTCCCAGCCGAGGCGCTCGAGGTAGACGTCGTCCCCGCGCTTGTGGGCGGCGACCATGCCGCTGTAGTACTTCTTGACGCACCTCACGAGGCCCTGTGTGAAGACCTTCGCGGTAGATCCGTACCCGTCCACCCTGGCGTAGCGGATCCCCGCGGCGATGAAGTCCTCGAGCGTCTCCCTCGTCTCGTACTTCCTGCCGCTCTTTGGACCCGGAATCGCGTCGACGCTAACGATCCTCGCCATCGCTCCCCACCCCCTCGGAGACCTTCGCCTCGAGCTGCGCCAGGACCGCGTCGTCGGTGAGGGCGGCGCGCAGCTCCGCCGGCACGCCCTCGGGCATGCGCCAGCCGAGCCCCACGAGCAGGTCGATGGCCTCGGCGGCCTCTTCGGCGCGGGCGCCGCGCTTGGCGCGGGACTTGCCGTAGTCGATCTCGAAGGGCCAGAAGCCGAGCCGGTCGGCGACCCACGAGGCTGTCTCGTAGAGGGAGGGCTTGGAGACGACCAGCATGTTGCGCGTGCCGTCGTCGCCGAGGTCGTCGAACTTGGCCCCGTTGCGCGACTTGGCCACCGCGCCCATGAGGTCGGTGCCGGCCGCGCTCACGCGGCCCCACTCGTACGTCACCCAGCGGCAGGCGTCCATCGCGCAGCGCTTGGCGAGGCGGTTGAGCTCGGACACGGCCTCCCGCGCGGCCTGCCCGCGGTCGGGCTTCCCGGCGGCCTCGGACGCGGGGAGGTACAGCCTGTACGCCGGCTCCCAGTCGGCCTTCGAGCGCCACGCCTCGGCGCGCGAGAGGTCGACGTCCTCGGCCGCTGCCTTGACGTCTTTCGGGCCGTCGACCTTGGCAACGGTCACGATCCCGAGCTCCTGGGCGCGCGCGTACTCCAGGGGCTCGTCGTGGATGCGGTCCTCGGGCATGCCCGCCGCGACGAGCGCCTCGCGCACCTTGGCCACGGCCGCATCGCGCTTGCGCTCGCGCCGGATCTGCGACGCCTCGGCCTCGGGGCTGCCCTTGCTGCCCATGATCCTCTTGCGGTCCTCGGGGTCCTCGAACTCGGCTGCCACCAGCATCGCGCCAAGCGAGGTCTGCCCCGGCGCGTCCTTGGCCACGCTGCGCACGCGGCGCACCTTCTCGATCCCGATGCCCGTGGCGTTGGCCGCCTCCTCGTCGGAGACGCCCGCCTCGAAGCAGGTCTGGAAGCCGCGCGCCAGCTCGGTGTCGCTCAGGCGCAGCTTCTGGTCGGTCGCCATCGACGCCACCGCGGCCTGGGCCGCGAGGAAGCCGCTGTAGCACAGGACCGTGCACATCTCGGTGCCGATGGACCGCATGGCGCGGACGCGGCGCTCGCCGTCGAAGAGGCGGTAGCCGTCCCCGTCGCGCGCCACGATGGGCGGGTTGATGGGCTCGCCCCCGTTGTCGGCGAAGCTGCGGGCGAGCGCCTCGAGGTCGCCCATGTCCTGCCGCGGGTTGTCCGGGTTCAGCCGGATCTCGTCCAGCGGGACGATCATCTGCTCGTACTGTCTCTGCATCTTTCCCTCCGATTCCGTTCGGACGCCCGTGCGGCGCCGGCTCGATTGCAAAAATCGCGCCGTCCCTTGTTTTTTCGGGTCTGGGTCCGTTGCGTCCTGCTCCAGAGGACCCCACCGACGCGCCCCACGCTTACCGCTCGCTTTCTCTCGTCCTGCCAGGCCTGAGTCGGCCCCGCGCGGGCGTCCCTCGCTCAACTGCTATAAGACCTGCACGGTCCGCCAGCGGTGCCGGGCCGTCCAGTAGTCGATGGCCTCGGCGTCGCTGCCGAAGCGCCCGTCGGGCGAGACGAGGCGCTTCCAGGTCGCGCGGCCCCCGCCGATGTCGCCGGGCCACCTGCGACGCAGGAGCTCCCAGTACTCGCCGCGCTGGAAGCGCCAGAGCTCCGACCCGTGCATCTGGGCCACGCGGGCGCCGTACCCCTCCGGGCGCGTCACGGCCGCACCGCCGCGCGGTCGGCGTAGTCGCTGGCGCCCGCCAGCCCGAAGGCCACGAAGACGAGCGCGAGGAAGCAGAGCCCGAAGACCATGGCCGCGCGGTCGTCGTGCTCGACCTTGTACTCGATCGCGTCCATGAGGTCGTAGAGGTCGTAGAGCGCGTCCTCCGCCGCCCAGCGCACACGCCTGATCACGTCCGCCATCACGCCACCGCCTTCCGCTCGGGGTCCCTCTGCTGCTGCATCCATTTGCGGTACTGCTCGCCGAGCACGGCCGCGAAGGCCTCGCGGCGCGACGTCGGCAGCTGGAGGTACAGCGGGCCCTCCATCCCGTCCCGCTTTGGTGCTAGACTCTTGTCGCTCATCATTTCCTCCGATCTGTTGAGCTTTGGCCCGCCGCTCCACCGGTGGGCCTTTTTCTTGCCTGGGCGATGCGCCCCGCGCGACGGTCCCGCGGTCACAGGCGCCGCGGTGAAAGGAGGCTCCGCGACCTGTCGGCCGTCTGTAGGGGGGAACGGCCCGAAGCCCGTTGCGGTCGCACGTCCGGTCAGATGTCTACGAAGGGCCGGGGCGAGAGCGCGGGACCGCCGCGCGCGGAGCGTCGTCACTGCTTTCTTAATGACCCCTTCTGTCTCAGATCGCTGAATATGTCCTCTGGTTTCACGTCGCTGACTTTTTTCGGGAATGTGCCGGCAACTCGACTGATAGATTGGCGCGCGATGTGAAGTGGGAGATCGAACGCGCCGGCAAGGGCGTATTCAGCTCCGCAAATAAACTCTCTTCTCGCAGTTACGCGGGAGGAATCTGGCCTGTTTAGCACCACGGCGGCGACGCCGCGCCGGAAGACCTCGCGCTCCCAGTTGGAGAGGTCGTTTAAGCACCTCATCGCTAAAACCACCCATCGGCAAACAGTTCGTCTTCGAGTGATTCGTCTTGAGTGCGTTGTTCGAGATCGTTGAGACGGAGGATTGCGTAGCCTACAGATGCCTCGGGCAGATTGTAAACACTGGAAAGTGCAGTGATAGCACCCAGCAGACAGCCTCTTATGACGTCCTCGTTATCGGTCTTGGGCATCCTTCTGGCGACGTTACGGACAGCCACAAAGAAGATTTCCTTCTCGTCTTTGCTGAGACCGGATACATACACCATGGCTACGCCACCTTCCCCGCGACGTCGAGGCCCGCCAGCGCGTCGAGCGACAAGCCCGTCAGCTCGGCGACCTTGCAGATCTCGTTAAAGCTCCACTCGCTCTCACCCAGGCGCTTGCGGCGCAGCGTTACTGGGGTGTTGATCCCGACGCTTTTCGCGAAGTCGGATGCGGTAATGCGATTCGCGCCCATATATGCGCCGATCGCTCGGTCGATCGTCTGCGCGTCGTAAACCATGCCCAACCCCCTCGAAACTCAAATGTGTTTTAGCTGATGCTTAATATAATCAAATGGATTTTAGGATGCAAGTCTTAAATTGACTTTTGACTCAAATAGATTTAACTTATGCAGCATCAAATGAGAGGAGCGGCCATGTTTTTGCCAGACAGGCTTGAAAAGGCCCTAGAAATGAGGTCGATGAAACCCGCTGACCTATCAAAAGCATCTGGTGTTAGCGAGCAACTAATATCGGCTATTCGATCTGGCAAATCGAAGAATCCGAAGTTTTCGACGATGATCGATTTAGCCGAAGCCCTCGACGTTTCTCTCGATTGGCTCGGCGGTCTCAAGGACACGCCGGAGGTCGAGGTGCCGCCGACCTTGTCCAGATCGGAGGAACGGCTCATAGAGGACTACCGGTCAAGCATTCCCGGCGAGCGGGCGAAGCTATCCGATTACGCCCGCGAGCGCCGGGAGATTTCGGAAGCGTCCGACGTAGGTTCATGGTCATCTAGCGCCGAATCGGCATAAAAAATGACCCCGGCGGTGTAAAGGCGCCGCGGGGTCTGCGTTGGAATCGGAGGGAATTTCCAATGTCCAACAGGAAAAGTGTAGCACAGAAAGACAAACAAAAGCGCCATGTCACCGTCGCGGCCGCGTACGCGCGCTTCTCTTCGGACCGCCAGCGCGAGGAGTCGATAGAGATACAGTTCGAGGCGATCGGGAAGCTGGTCGAGCGCGAGGGGTGGCAGATGGGCCCGAGGTACCACGACTCGGCCATGTCGGGCACCAACGACCGCCGACCCGCCTTCCAGCGCTGCATCGCCGCGGCCGAGGACGGGGCCTACGACGTCCTGGTCATCTACAAGCAGGACCGCTTCGCGCGCAACGTCGAGGAGTCCAAGCGCTACATGCGCCGCCTGCGCGCCGCCGGCGTGCGCGTGGTGAGCGTGCGCGAGGGCGAGCTCGAGGACACGCCAGACGGCTTCCTCCGCGAGTCCATCGGCGAGGTCTTCGCCGAGTACTACAGCCGCAACCTGGCCGTGCTCGTGAAAGACGGCATGCGCAAGAGCGCGGAGCAGTACCGCACGGTGGGGAACAGGGTGTGGGGCTACAGGGCCGACGAGGACGACCACTACCAGATAGACCCGGGCCCGGCGGCCTACGTGGCCGAGTGCTACAGGCGCTACCTCGCCGGGCAGTCCGCGAACGAGATATGCGCGTGGCTCAACGCCGAGGGCGCGCTCACGACGAGGGGCAACAGATGGACGCCGCCCACGCTGATGCAGGCGATGGGCAACCCGACCTACAAGGGCACCTACCACTACTGCGGCGTCGTGGCCGACGGCGTCCTCCCCGCCATCGTCTCGCCGGCCGACTGGGAGCGCGCGCAGCAGATCCGCAAGCGCAGGAAGAACTCGAAGAGGAAGTCGTACGTGAACGACTACGCGCTGACCGAGAGGTGCTACTGCCTCAGGTGCGGCATGCCCATGTTCGGCACCGCCGGCACGAGCAGCACGGGCAGGAAGTACACCTACTACGGCTGCGTGTCGACCAGGGGCGGCTGCAGGCTGCGCGTGCCTTCCGAGTCGCTGGAGCGCACGGTGGCCGGGGCCGTCGCGGAGCTGCTGTCGGACGAGGAGTCCAAGAGGGCCATCGTGGCCGACCTGCTCGCGTGGTACGAGGCGCAGCCGCGCATGGCGCCGACGTGGCGCAGGGAGCTGGGGGAGGCCCGCAAGAGGCGCGACCGCCTCGTGGCGGCCGTGGCCGAGGGCATGCCCTACTCGTCGGTGCAGGAGGCGCTCTCAGAGGCCGAGTCCCGCATGGCGACGCTCGAGGGCAACATCGCCCGCGAGGAGGCCGAGGAGGGGGCGGCGATGGACGCCGACTCCGCCATGGCCTTCCTGGACAGCTTCCTGCGCGGCGCGCCGGACGACCCGGCCTACAGGCGCCTGCTGGCCGAGAGCTTCGTGGACCGCGTCTTCGCGGACAGGGAGCGGGTGGTCGTGACCTTCAGCCTCGGCGGCGAGCCGGTCGACTACACCATCGAGGACATCCGCGCCATAGCCGACGCCGAGTTCGCGCCAAGCGAAGAGCGGGCACAAAAAAAGCGCGAACCCGCTGGTAAGGAGCGAGTTCGCACATCTGGGTTGTGGTGGGCGTTAGAAGATTTGAACTTCTGACCTCTTCCGTGTCAGGGAAGCGCTCTCCCCCTGAGCTAAACGCCCGAATATGTGGCTGCTTTCACGCGGGTGGGGTGTCCGCAACAGCAGAAAGTATAGTAAGGGAAATATTCCGCTCGCGCAAGGGTCAATTTTGAATTATGTTTTCTGCATCCACAACTTGAGCCAACATTGGCGAAGCCCACGTTGCCGTCTCTGACCATAAGCTGCCATATCGCTACTATTTAGGCGCTTCTCTGACACCGAGGAGGCCGGAAGTTCATATCTTCTAACGCCCGCCACAAATCCGCAGGTCAGAATTCATGTCTGACCTGTTTTTCTTTAAGGTACCCAGCAGTGCATGACAGCATCAAGGGTTGCTCGTTCTTCTTGAGCAGCAAGCGTATAATTCGAGCCTCACCGTTGCTTCGAGCCTCGCTGTTGCTTGCGCGTCATCCCAAAGTCTCTGCACTGCATCAAACCTGCAAGGAGTTCCCTTGACCAAACAGAACGTCTACCCCTGGCTCGTCACCGCCGCCTGCTGCCTCTTTGCCGCAGCGGGCCTCAGCGTGATCTCAAGCTCGGCAGCCGTGCTCATGCAGCCCGTCGCCGAAGGACTCGGCGTAGGCGTGGGCGCCGTCTCAACCTATATCACGATCTGCACGCTCAGCATCGCACTCGCGGGGCCTCTGGTGGCCAGGCTCGTCGGGCGCGTTCCCCTGCGCCTGCTGCTCGTCATAGGAGGCCTCCTCATGGGAGGGGCGCTGACCCTCATGTCCCGCGCAGGCTCCGTCACCACATTGCGCCTCCTCGCGCCGGTGGTGGGCATAGGCGCGGCATTGGTTGGGCCGGTCACCATCAACACAATCCTCTCCCGCTGGTTCCAGAAGGGGCTGGGGATTGCCACGGGCATCGCCTTCAGCTTCTCGGGGGTGGCGGGAGCCGTGATTAGCGTCGCCATGGAGCGCCTAATCAGCAGCCAGGGCTGGCGTGCGGGCTATGCCGCGACGGGCCTGATCGAGCTCGTCTTTGTGCTGCCGGCCGCACTGATCGTGGTGCGGGAGAGCCCGGCTAGCTTGGGGCTTGTCCCCCATGGGGCAAGAGACGCGGCGGAGGCGGCTGAGGCATCTGCGGAGGCCTCGCAAGCGGATGCCGTGAGCGCGACATCCGGCGTCTCCGACGTTCTTATCCGGCTGCTCGCCATCGGAGGCTGTATCGGCTTGGCCTATGGGCTCAACAACCACCTGGCCACCTACGCGCTCTCCTGTGGCCTTGCTGCCCAGACCGGCGCGCTCATGATGTCCGCCTGCATGGTGGGGGACGCGACCTCAAAGATCGCCTTTGGTGCGCTGGCGGATAGGATCGGGCCCGCGCGGTCGTCGGCTGTCTTTGCGGTGCTCCTGCTCGCCGGGATCGCGCTCGTGTGGGCGGGCCATGCCCAGCTCGCCGCACTTGTCGGGTCCTACCTGCTGGGATATGTCTATGCCATTGGCTCTGTGGGGGTGCCGCTCTTCTGTCGCGAGCGCCTGAGCCAGGCTGCCTACGCCCCCGCAATCGCACGGACCAACCTGGTTATGAGTCTGGCAAACGCCGCCGCCATCAGCACCTATGGGGTCCTCTACGACCGCATGGGGAGCTATTTGGTCGGCTTCGCGGTTCCGGCGCTGGCGGGAGCGCTCATCGCAATCCTTTTCGCGCACTTTGTAAGGCGTGATAACAAACAATGTCATGCTTGATGCGCCATCTGCGTGTCCTTTCAGACAAAGCGCCGCACGACGCGCATCGCGGCGCCGATGTAAGGGCTGCCGTAAAGAACCACATGGTGTAGGAGCGGCGCCAACTGGTGGAGGGACACGCGGTCCCGCCAGCCGTCCGCGAGGGGAGAGACCTCGTTGTAGGCGGCGAGCACCTCGTCGAGGTAGGGGTAGCCAAAGAGCTGCAGCATCGCCAGGTCCGTCTCGGCATGCCCACCGTGGGCAAGGGGGTCGATGAGGGTCGCGCCAGTCGCGCTATCGTCGTAGAGCACATTGCCTGCCCAGAGGTCGCCGTGCAGGCGCGCGCAGACCAAGGTGCCACCCGAAGAGGCAATGCGCTGCTCAACCAGCGCGGGCTGCGGCGCATCGAAATCACTCCTCTCCAGACGCGCGCACAGGCGCTCGACAAGACGGACCTGCGCGGCATCGAGCTCGCCCTCGTCACGTGCCTGTCGGGCAAACGCCCGCACGCGGTACTCTGCGTAGAAGGCGCCCCAGGTATCCGGAGCCTCCTCTCGGCGTGCCACCGGCACGCGTGACTGCTGCAGCACATAGGCATCGCCCCAGACGAAGCCCCATCCGTCCGGCGGGCAGCCCCACCATGGGGCGCCGGCCGCGTGCATCCGGGCGAGCCCGCGGCCGATCAGCCGTGCGCGTTCGGGCGACGGCGGCGCCTGGTGCACACGTTCTTCTTGGAGCTGGGCCCTGTCCGCATCGATCACCGCCGCAACGTGTATGCCACCGTCGGCCGTCGCCTCGCCGAGCCAACGCAACGCGCTCGCCTCGCACCGCATGTCTTCGCCAGCCGCGGATGCGCGCTTGACGAAGGGCGCCTCGTGCAGATTGAGGGACTGGCCTCGCCGTTGCGCTTCCATGACTGGCTCCTTCACCGATGCGTATGGGTTAGACGAACATGGCGCTTGTTCGCAGATGTTATAGGTGATGGTAGTCCTCGCGGATACTGAGGTGCGGGGATACCGAGAGAACGGAGTTACTATGGGTGTACGCCGAGCTGCCGGGTGCGTCTGCGCGTACATGTCCGTGGTCGTGTGCGCCGTTGTGTGCGCTGCCCTGTTGATGCTGACGGCGGCCGTGCCCGCGCTTGCCGACATGGGGCCGAAGCCCACGGTCATCGTCACGGTAAAAGGGCTGCCGGAGGGGGAGTGCTACGGCACGCTCCTCTCGCAGACCGACTCCACAGGACCCGAGAGCGCCTACGAGAGCTCGGGCTACAAACAGCTCTCCGAGGGCGGCGAGGAGGTCTGGCAGGCCTTCGACGACTATGCCAAGACCGACCCCGATGGCTTTTATTTCCTGCAGTTGACCTGGGATGTCGCCTCCACGGGTACGCTGGACTGGACCTACTATCCGCCCGAGACCTTCAAGGTGGCACTCTACTTCCCGGAGACGGGCGCCGTGGTCACGAGCGGCGTGCTGCAAAGGTACGCGTTCGACTCGACCTATGAAATCGACCTAACCGACGTGGATGTGGAAGCCCTGCAGGCAGACGCCCTATCGGCGCGCGAGACGGGGACGCAACGCAACGACGGCACGGACGAGGCGAAGGAGGAGGCGGACGTCCTGCCGGTGCGCGAGACGGGGACGGTTGCCACGGCGCTCCCCGGCGCCGCGCTGCGCCTGGCGCTCACGGTAGTCATCGAACTCGCCGTAGCCTGGGTCTGGGGCTATCGCAAGAAGAATCAGCTCTTCTTTGTCCTGCTTGTCAACGTCGCCACGCAGCTGGCGCTCAACGCGGCGCTCGTGGCGGTCGGTTACCGCAGGGGACCCATGGCGGCGGACTTTGCGCTCGTGAAAATGGAGGTAGCGGTGTTTGCCGTGGAGGCGGTGCTCTTTGCCTGGTGGCTCGGTGGCAGGGACCAGCGTACGCACCCACGCAGCCGAGCCGCCCTTTGCGCCGTGGTCGCCAACGCCGCATCGCTGATTGCGGGTCTTCTGATCTAGCGGGTCTTCTTATCTAGTTGGTCTTTTAGACTATGCTCGCACCCAGCTCTGCACACAAAGGGAGCGAGAGGTGTACCATTTGTAAGAATCACCACATTACGCTCGCTATGACATGGAAAGGCATTCCTATGCAGTTCTCGCGCACGCTCGACAGGTTCGGCGACGAGGTCTTTGCCGCGCTCAACGACAAGAGGCTGGAGCTGGAGGCCCAGGGCCGCACCGTCTACAACCTCTCGGTGGGCACGCCCGACTTCGAGCCGCCCCGCCACCTGCAGGACGCGCTGGCCAAGGCGGCCTACGACCCCGCCAAGTGGAAGTACTCCCTGCGCGACACGCCCGAGATGCTGGACGCCGTGTGCTCCTATTACGAGCGCCGCTACGGTGTGACGGGCATCACGCCCGACATGGTCTGCTCCTGCCACGGCACGCAGGAGGGCATGGGGCACCTGGGCATGGCGCTGCTCGACCCGGGCGACACCATCCTGATTCCCGACCCCTGCTATCCCGTCTTTGCCACGGCGGGCCTGCTCGCGGGCGCCAATCTGGCCTACTACCCGCTGGACGCCGAGCACGACTTCCTGCCGTACGTGGCCGGCATCGACCCCGCGGTCGCCGACGCGGCCAAGTACATGGTCGTGTCGCTGCCCGCCAACCCCGTGGGCTCCATCGCGCGGCCCGGCCTCTACGAGGAGATCGTCGCCTTTGCGCGCGAGCACGACCTGCTGATCATCCACGACAACGCCTACTCCGACATCATCTACGACGTGGAGCGGGGTGATTCCTTCTTCAACACGCCGGGCGCGCTGGACGTGGGCGTGGAGTTCCTCTCGCTCTCCAAGTCGTTCAACGTCACGGGCCTGCGCCTGTCCTTCCTGGTGGGCCGGCCCGACGTGGTGGGCGCCTTCCGCAAACTGCGCAGCCAGATCGACTTCGGTATGTTCCTCGGCGAGCAGGACGTGGCCGTCGCCGCGCTCACGGGCCCGCTCGACAGCGTGCGCGAGCAGCGCCTCCTCTACCAGGAGCGCCGCGACGCCCTGTGCGACGGGCTGGAGGAGGCCGGCTGGGAGCGGCCCAACGCGCACGGCTCCATGTTTGTCTGGGCGCGCATCCCGCACGGCCGCATGGATTCGGCCGACTTCACGCTGGAGCTGATGGACCGCGCGGGCGTGATCGTGACGCCGGGTGCGAGCTTCGGCCCCGCGGGCGAGGGGTACGTGCGCATGGCGCTGGTGCTGCCGCCCGACGGTCTGCGCGCCGCCTGCCGGGCGATCAAGGAGTCGGGAATCTAACAATCGGTCGATCTACCAGAGGGACGGGGCGGCGAGGGTCGCCCCGTCCGCGTTTGGGGCATCATGGGTGTTCGGACAGACAAAGACACGCTTGCACGGGTGGCGCGCGAGGCGCAGATGGAGTACGGGTTCGACGACTACGCGGCGCTGGTGAGGCACTGCAGGTCCTACCGGCGTTTCGACGAAGACGATCCCATCGAGCTGGGCATCCTCCTGGGGCTGGTGGACTGCGCGCGTTTGTCTTCCTGCGGCAACAACATGCAGCGCCTCCGCTTCCACGTGGTCAGCGCGGCCGAGGAGCGTGCGGCCGTCTTTGCCACGCTGGGGTGGGCGGCGCTGCTCAAGGACTGGGACGGTCCCGCGGAGGGCAAGCGGCCCACGGGCTATGTGGTCATCCTCTGCGAGGGGGAGCCGAGCACGATCCGCCATATGGACGTCGGCATCGCAGCCCAGACCATCCTGCTGGGCGCGACCGAGGCGGGCTATCACGGCTGCATGCTGCGCAATTTCAAACCGGCACCGCTGCTGGCGGCCTGTGGGCTGGGGGAGTCGGGGTTGGTGCCGGAGCTGGTGGTGGCCCTCGGCCGCGCCGGCGAGGAGGTCGTCCTCGAGGAGGCAGACCCCACGGGTGCCGACGGCCACGGTCTGGTCTACTGGCGCGACGAGCAGGGTGCCCATCACGTGCCCAAGCTCCCGCTCGCGGACGTGCTGGTGTAGTCGCGTGGCATGCGCCCAGTGTATTTGCACGTGCCACGCGCTTGTTTTACAGCGTGATGCTCATGCAACACAATTCAAATGTATGCGCGCGCGTGCGTGCATGTATGATGCATGCACTACTTGGTGTGCCCAAAATAAATCATGCCCGCAGAGGGAAAGTTGAGCGATATCTAAAAATTTTGCAGGGAAAACACCCTCGCCGAGTCGCTGCGGGCATGATTATTTTTTCGAGCTGCGAGTAGTGAGGTCTTTATTTTGCATAGACACTCTAGTTCTGCATATAGTCAGAGCGTTTTCAACAGCTAGCCCCTGCCGGCAATCCTGTCGAGCAGCCCCCATTTACTGCCTTGCTATGCAACGGGTCCTGCGCAACGGATCCAGATTAGCTTCGAAGACAATTGGACGCAGACCGCATGAAAAGGCCGGATTGTCAAATGACAAGCCGGCTATCCGGGGGAATCTATCCCGAGAGAATCGTTGCCCTACGTCAGTCCTGTTCGTCCTGCGAATCGTCCTTGTCGCTGTGCGGGAGGATAAGGTTGAGCAGGATGCCGACCAGCGTGGAGGTCGCCATGCCGGGCAGCGTGTAGCTGCCGATGGGGATCGAGATGCCGGAGGTCTCCATGCCGACGCCCAGGATGATGACCACGGAGGCGATCATGAGGTTGCGGTTGTCGTCGAAGTCGACCCTATTGGTGACGAGCATGCGCAGGCCGTTTGAGGCGATCAGGCCAAAGAGCAGCAAGCTCACGCCGCCCATCACGGGCACGGGGATCGAGCTGATGAGCGCCGCCAGCTTGGGGCAGAACCCGCCGACGAGCAGCGCGAAGCCGGCGGCATACCAAAAGACCTGCGTCGCATAGACGCGCGTGACGCTCATGACGCCGATGTTCTCGGCGTAGGTGGTGGTGGGAGGGCCGCCCAGGAAGCCGGAGATCACGGTGGCGATGCCGTCGCCCGCGAGCGACTGCGGCAGCATCCCGCGGTAGTCGCGGTCGACGATCTCGCCGACGGCGAGCAGGTGACCGATGTGCTCGATCACGACCACGACGGCGACAGGCGCGATCAGGATGACGGCGCCGGGGTCGAAGGTCGGGTGCGTGAAGGGCGGCAGGCCGACCCAGGCGGCCTCGAGCACGGGCTCGAAGTCGACGAGCCCGACGCAGCATGAGAAGATGTAGCCCACGATGATGGCCAAAAGGACCGGCATCGTGCCGAAGAGCCCGCCCATGCTGGAGAAGACGACCGCGGCGACCAGCGTGATGGCGGCGGCGAGGGCGCCGATGGGCACGAAGACGTCCGTGGAGGAGTAGAGCGCCATCTTTGCCGCCGTGGCGGACAGGCCCACGCCGATGACGATCATGACCGAGGCGACGAGCACGGGCGGCAGCAGCCGGTCGAGCCAGCCGGTGCCGACGAGCTTGATGATGCCCGCGGTCGCCAGGAAGACAAGACCCGCCGTCACGACGCCGCTCATCACGGCCGAGTAGCTGCCCGTCGTGGCGTACACGGCGATGATCGGGCTGATGAAGGCGAAGGAGCTGCCCAGGTAGCTGGGGATCTTGTTGCGTGTGACGAGCAGGTAGCAGATGGTGCCGATGCCCGAGCACATGATGGCGACCGAGGGGGAGAGTCCCGTCAGGGTCGGCACTAGCACGGTCGAGCCGAACATGCTCATCATGTGTTGGATGCCAAGGGGTATAGCGCGGCCGACCGACACACGGTCGTCCACCCCGATAATCTCGCGTTTGTTTCTTGCCATACGCACTCCTATCATTTTTTGTACAAGAAGGACATCCTGTACAAACCAAGGACCTGCCTCGCCGAGCCTCGCCCGTATCGCGGCAAAGTCGTTCAACTATAAATCTACTTGCCTATCCGTGCCAGGGCCGCCCGTCTATGCCAGAGTCGCCTGCGCCAGCTTTGCCCGTCCGCGCCAGAGTCCGCTGCGCCTGTTTCGTTGTGCAACAAAGCAGGTGCAGCGCCTTACCAACACATGACACGGCATGTGTTGAACTTCGAGATGCTTTCCCATCACACTGGAGACAGAACTACGACTCGACCACGCCTGACAGATAGGACGACGGATGGCCATACGATACAAGGGTATTTGCAAGAGCCTTGACGACCTACCCCAGCGCACGCCTCCAGTAGGTGCTGTGCCCTTCAAGGAGCCGAGCCCCAAGTGGCTGGCAATTGTGCTCAATATTGTCGCCCTTGCGATTGCGGGTCTGTTGGCGATTCCTTTCATGTCCTTGTCAGGCCCGTACCTGTATCAGGACGGGGCTTTCCCGAGCTTCATACTTGGCCTGGTGTGCGCCCTGGTGGCCATGGTCCCGCATGAGCTGCTTCACGCCAGTTGCTTCAAGGAGGAAGTGGGCGTCTACCTGTGGCCAAAGGGTGGAGCCATGTTCGTTCTGGGCCTGGAAGACATGAGCAAAGGTCGCTTCATCTTCATGAGCCTTCTGCCCAACATCGTATTTGGCTGGGTGCCCTTCTCGGTCTTCCTGTTCTTTCCGCAGCTGGTGGGCCTCGGCGTCTTTGGCCTGATCGGCACTTCCGGGGGAGCTGGCGACTACGTCAACGCGTTCAATGCGCTCACACAGGTACCCAAGGATGCGGCTATCTACATGTCGGGCGCTCGCACGTTTTGGTATCGGAGGACGGCTGCATAGGTTGGTTGAACGACCCTGCCAAACGGCAGGGTCGTTCAACTTCGGCGCCGCGCCCTGCTCGACAGCGACGTGCATGAGCAGCTTCCTGAGGGCGAGCGCGGCCGACGTGTACGCCGCGCACTGGATGCAACGGCGCGCCTCGTTGTACACCGACTCGACCGATTCGGGGAGACCTGTGACCTCGTTGCCCATGACTGGCTTCGGGAACTGTTCCGGATAGCCGAATTCCTCGTAGATGAAGGCGGTCGGGTTCTCGCAGTACGGGCAGATGTAGATCTTCCTGTCGTCCTCGTCGTCCTCGCGCCTGTAGCCGATGCTACCGGCGACCTCGTGGCCGCAGTACCCGCAGGTCCAGCTCTCCTGCTTGATAGATTCCGCATTATGCCAGCCGAGAGACATATATTGACCTTCCCGAACTCGGTATGTGGTCGGTTGAAGTTAGCGCGTGTGACGGCGTCAATACCACATTATTGTACCGTTGTCAGGCATTCCGTCCCAGTGGTCCTCAAGTGCGACCATCAGATGGTTGGCATACTGCGAGTGCCTGTCCTCGGAGGCCAGCTCGATGAGGCTGGCGGTTTTGGTTGAGATGTCGAAGGCGACCTTACCGGGATTGTCATCCGATCCCTCGACGAAGTAGGAGAGCACCGCCGTTTTCCCGTCATTTTTGTCGGTCTTGTACCTGACCATGCAGCCCCTCCGTTCCATCGATCCATTCGTTGAGCTTTTCTTGGTAATTGTACGTCTTGTTCGCAAGCTCGTGAGCCTCGTCCTGATCAATTCCGCGGGACATATACTGCGCTTCGAGCAGTTCGTGCCGGAACAGGATCTTGTCGTGCTCCTCCACCTTCCCGCCTGAGAGGATTCTTTGGATCGACTGTGCCATCTCATAGTTGAACGACCCTGCCATTTGGCAGGGTCGTTCAACGGAGCAGTTCTATGGATGGACGAATACCAAGATGAGGGTTCGAGGGGAATAACGCACTCAAGACCGGACCTCGATACTGGTCTTGAGATAAAGAACACCCGGATGGCTAGTAGGTATTCAACATTCGATGCCTACGTGAAGAAGTCGAAGAAAGCGAAAGAGGGACTCGTCGCCGTCGTCTTCGACCTTAGCGAGAACAATCATTTTACCGATGATGAAGCATCTGAGATGCTGTCAAGAGTAGCAAGGAATAGAAGTCAGAACTTCATCCTCATGAGTTGAACGACCCTGCCAAACGGCAGGGTCGTTCAACCGATCTCCGGAACCAGAATCCGGGGTTCTGCCGTTGAACTAGCGCGAAATGTGGTATCTTCTATTCAAGAGACCCGGTCCCACGCATGTAGCTGCGAGGGGTCGGGTTTCTATTTGTAGACATGGATTCGGCCATCAGCTTCAATCCACATGGCCTCAATTGCATATCCGCTCGGCCCAACGAACTTGCGCATCTCTTCGTCCATTCGTTCAGGGCTGACGCCTATTTCTCTATAGCGAGTGCTGATTATCACTCTGGTCTGACCCATCATGTTTCCCATGCCGTCGCCGGTCGATACGTCATATGGGTTGCGAAAGTTCCTGTTATGCGCTGCACGGAACTGGGCCTTGACGAAATTTAACTCATTGCCAGGTTTTTGGTTGAACGACCCTGCCAAACGGCAGGGTCGTTCAACGTCTTTGGTCGTTCTTGGCATGGCGAGCGACCCCCTTTCTGTCAGCCCTTGCGTCTGTTGCCGCAGCCGCGAGGGCGCATTTTCTGTCTCACGTTTCCGCAGGTATCGCGCCTGCTGTAAGCGCGTATACGGCGCGGTAGTCACGGGCATGGGTTATTTGCCGTGGGTTTTGCGCTATCCCATAGGCATCACTCCCCGTTTCCGTACATCGCGACGGCAAGCTCATCAATGGTGCAACCGAGGGCATCGCAGATGATTTTTGCTTTGTCGAGCATGGGCTGCTTGACCTTGCCGTTGCAAATCATGTTGACGTAAGCCGTCGAGAAACCTGTCTTGCGGGCGAGGTCAGCCTGGTTAAGACCCTGCTCTTGCATCTTCCCATTTACGAATTCGCCCAGCGTCATATCAGGTACCTCCTTGGCTTATCTCTGCTAAACAAGTTTAGTCGAAACATACATCAAATGAAAGATATCTAACATTGATGGTTGAAATCCTAAGCCCATTTAGTCATAATGGACTAAGCCGAATTAGGAGAAGGGAGGTGCCACATGAAGTTGAACGACCCTGCCAAACGGCAGGGTCGTTCAACCTATAGGTCAACCTGCTTTTTTGCACCCACCATGCGCTCCTGATAGTCTGGGCCACCGGTTAGATACCTCACCGCTGCGAATTGACGCTCGGTCATCGTGAAGGCGCGCACCGTGCCTGTCGGGGGAGCATATCTTTCGAGCGTGGAAAGCTGCGTCCGCGCAACTTCGCGGTTTGGGACGACCTTCATATACACTTCTGCTTGCAGCATCACGAAACCGCACGAGACCAGCTTCTTGCGAAACTTCGTATAGGCGGTTTTCGTGCCCCTCGCGTTTGTTGGTGCGAGCATCACTAGTATTCTCATGGCGTCAGTCTCTCAGGGTTCGGTCGTAATCTGCGGCAATCAGTATCGGTAGCTGCAATTCATCCGGGTCACAATCTCGCGCAGCTCTCACCAGCGAGTCAGCTACCTCCTCGATCGCGACTTCGACTGTGACCTTGCGGCTGCCCATGAGCACGCGCAGGTACAGTACATCGCGCAGGGCGTGCCGCTGCTTTGCATCTAGCTTGGCATTCGAGCTCACGATACTTGGAGCTATTAGGTCGACGCATGGGCGGAACGGTTCGATGAGGTCGTCCGTGAGATTGAAGGCGTTGAGCTGACTGTGGTGGTGTATTCCCAGCGCAGGGACAAAGCCGCTGGTGACAAGCGCTCGTGCGAGTGCCGCGCGGACTATGGCATAACCGTAGTTGAGGACGCTGTTGAAAGGGTCGTCGCAGCGGCGGTTGAGGCCTGGGTGGAGCATCTGAAAATACCAAGCTGCCGCCTGCCCCTCGACATTCAGGGCATCGCCCGAAAGCACATGCTGCGAGAATTCCCAGAGCTGGTGGGCGTCTCCGAGCCCCAGCTGCTCGATGGCACGAGCTTGGTTCTCGATCTTTCGTTGGATGATGGTGGCCCAGAGCCGGTCTGCGACCTCGGCTGGCAGTGCCGCTTGCGCCGCCGTGACACGGGCCATGCGGGCGTTTGCGACCATCGGTATCACTATCGCCTTTGGCAGATGGTTCTTGCCCATGAGCAGCGTGACGACTCCCGCCTCGGCGAGCATTGTCTGCGCCATGGTTGAGATTCTGATAGACGGTCCGCAGGCGATGAGGATCTCCACTTGCCCGACGGGTACGCAGGCGGTACCTGCCTCCTGCTCCACTACGAGCTGTCCCTCGTGCACGTGCACCTCTGCCGGGTGCTCGATGGTGACGATGCGCATGACTGTCTCCTTTGTGTGTGCTGTCGGTCCCTGCCTGGCTCCTATTTTTGTGGCGGCGGGTTGATTGCACCAAGTTGTTGCGCCGCCCGCTAATGCGACAGGGTTGTTGCGACGCACTCCGTCGCCCTAAACGTTGCAGATTTCTGAGGCTAGGTAAGCCGAGGATAGTGAGAAAGGACCAGCCCTCGCTGATGCAACGGCTGTCATGACGCTTCGCCCGGTCTCCCGTTGATGATTTCCAAGCTTGCAGCGGTCGATTCAGCCGACGTGATCCTGGAGCGGCGCTGTCGGGCACCCTGACTTGACATTCCGACCCTTTTGTTGCAAAAGGCCAAAAGAGCTTGCGGTAAAAGACGAGGTAGATGACCCGATATTTCAGTACGGGCAAATCCCGGGGTTTTACCGCATCAGACAGTTTTACAAAACACGAGGTAGATGAGCTGCGACGTCGTGCGTGGACGCAGGATTCAGCCGAGAAGCGGCGGATTTGCAACAAAAGGGTCGGAATGTCAAGTCAGGGTATCCGACAGCCACGCCGCGGAGCATTCATAGCTGCCAGCTAATGAACGGTCGCGCTTCTTCACCACAATGAAATGGGGCAGTCTTGGCCATGCGCCGTGTTGCCGCGATGGAGGAAGGACGCCCGCCACAGCGTGCGCCTGCACATGAAGGGATGCATACCGATGAACGTGATCCAGCTCCCGAGCCCGGATGACGATGAGACTAAACCGGAGCTCAAGGCTCAACCGGACCGCAAAGACCCGAATCGCGGGAGCGGTGGGTCCAAGGATCCAAAGAAGAAATACCAGCACAGGTTCTCGTACAAATCGCCTTTCTTCCTGGGGCTGGTAATGGGCGTCGTGGCGGTCTCAGCCCTCGTGATGCTGGTCCCCGCGCGGTGGCTCGTCTCGGTCAGAAACGACCTGTCGCAGGCCATCGCGACTCCGTATAACCCCGACGGCGAGAAGGTGCGCGCTGACGCGATGCTCGGCGACTTCCAGGCGATCGGCCAGCTGGCGACCGTGGACTACGAGTACCGCGGGGTCGGCGACACGGGGACCTCAACGGCAAAGATCTTCAACATATCGGTTCCCTTCACGGAGTCGCGCCTGCTCGTGACCTACGACGGCAGGATCCTCGCCGGCGTCGACCTGGCCAAGATGACCGAGGACGATATCGTGCAGGACGGAACGAGCGTTACCGTCACCATTCCCGCCGCCGGGATCATGTCCAACGAGATCGACGACAAGTCGGTGGTCACCGTGCTCGAGCAGGAGAGCGTCTTTAACCAATTGGACGAGGACGCACGCAACTCCTATCGCGCCTCGTGGAAGACCCAGATGCAGGACACCGCGATCGCGAACGGTGTCCTCGACAAGGCGGAGGAAAACGCAAAGGCGCTGATCAAGGAGTATCTCGAACAGGCGCTCCCTGACGACTACACCGTGAACGTGATGACACAGAGCGAAGCCAAGGCTGCGGCGGCAAAGGCGGCCGCGGAGGCGCAGGGGAGCGGGAGCGCTGCGGACGGCTCCGCTGCGTAGGCGCCTCGATTGCGTCGAGGCGCCGATGGGCGATAGTTGACCTGCGACCTGTAGCTGACCTGTATGCCTAGGACGGTTATCGTGGCACACGTTTCAAAGAAACGCTATGCGACACCTTGCTCGCCTAGACCCCGAAGCAGCTCGTTTGTCTTCTGTGGGGAAAGACCTTGCTCTAGGCAGCGCGCGATTGCCTGATCGCGGCCGACCGTCGAGTCGAGAGGCGCATTGCCCGAGAGGGTGAGCAGGCGGTCTGTCTCCCTCGCACCGACGGCCGCGGCCAAAGCTATGCACAGAACCTCGTCCCGCGAGGGCCGGCGGTCGCCGGAGAAAATCGCCTCGCCCTGCGTCCGGGTGAGCCCTGCCATGCGCGCGGCACTCCGTGCGCTGACGCGCTTGGTCTCGAGCAACGTGGCAAGTTGGGCTGCGAAGGATTCTGCGTTGTCGGTGTCCACGGCGTCTCCCTTCTTTGCCGCGATGGTATGCGGTGGGCGTTATGCGGCGCATTAGCTGCGGGCGTGAATTTGAGGACGGGGTGGCGCGCTGCCGGGTTCTGCTGGGTGAAACACCGCTAAGAACCGACTACGGATTCATAGCCGATGGCTAATGAGAGCGTGCTTGCCGCTCCGTACCGTGGGGTCATCGAAATCCCTCTCGGAAAGGAGAGACATGGCTGGTCAGAGGCGCGGTGCGGCTGGCAAGGGACGTGGTGCGGCTGACGAGAGGCGTGCTGCAGCTGATAGAGGGCGCGGCTCGAGGCCAAGGTGGGCCGCACTCGTCGGTGTGCTGCTGGTCGCGGTGGCGGTGTGCGGCGGTTGCGGCGGGAGCGAGGAGGCGGCCGCGCCGGCGGATGCCGCGGGATCGGAAGCGGCTGAATCGACTGCATCGACGGATGCTGCCGATGCCCTCAGGGCCGATAACGCAGCCGCGGTCGAAGAGGCAAACGCCAGCGGGACGGATGCGGAAAGCGCGGGCGAGGCGGACGCGGGCAAGGCGGACGCGGGTGACGACGCAGATCAGGCCGAGCCGGCAGGCGGCGTCAACGCCGACAGCTTCGCCGCAATCGAGAACGGCATGAGCTACGAGGAGGTCGCGGCGCTGATGGGCTCCGAGGGCGAGCTGGCCTCGGAGACCGAGGCCGGAGGGTCGACCTCGCAGCTCTACCAGTGGGAGAGCGACGGCTGGGGCATCGCGCAGGTGATGTTCATGGACGACAAGGTGGTCAACAAGACCCAGATCGGCATCGGCGGCGATTCGGCGGCGGCCGTGACCGCAGACCAGTACGAGCGGGTCAAGGAGGGCATGAGCTACGAGGACGTCGTCGGCATCATGGGCGGCGAGGGCCAGCTCATCTCGGACACGAGCGTGGCGGGCCAGTCACTGCAGATCTACACCTGGGACGGCGAGACGTGGGGCTCCAACTGCACGATCTCCTTTAGCAACGCCGTCGTGGACGGCAAGAGCCAGATCGGATTGGAGTAGACGCCGCGCCGCAGCGGACCGCCGGGGCAGGCCGCTACGCCGGGCGGATGGTCCGCTCGCCCAGGCGCCATAGCTCCTCGTCCACCTTCTGCAGCGACGTGCCGTGATAGAGGCAGTAGAGGATGATGGCGTCGCGGCGTACCTTGGGGTAGAGCGAGTTGACGCCCCCGAGCTCGAGGCAGCGGTTCGTCTCCCGCGGGGTGAGCGCCATCGCGAACGCGATCTGCAGCAGCTTGTCGCGGCCGGGGCGCCTCTTCTTGCCCGTGAAGATCTCGTACCCGTACGTCTCGTTGAGGTCCGCCATGCGGATGACCGCCGGCTGGTCGAGGCCCTTGTCGGCGAGCAGCTGCTGCAGGTAGTCGCTCAGCGTGAGCTCCGGCAGCTCGTGGGACGCCACGAACGACTCGGCGCTCTCCGAGCTCAGCAGTTCGTCGAGCAGCTCCTCGGTCAGTTTTTCTTCCATGCGGTCTCCTGTGCGCCGTGGCGCCAGCGCTCCGGCCGCGGAGTCGACACCACAGCCGTCACCCACGATGCCGAAACGGCGTCGACACCGCGGCCCTATCATCGTCTCAAACCTCAATGGTAGGCGATTCGCGTCTCGGGACATTAGCTATCGGCTACGATTCAAGTGGCGCGTGGAAGACGGGCGTGGAAGACGGGCGTGGACGAAGCGCGAGGAAGACGAGCGCGGAAGCAGCGCATAGAAGACGAGCGCAGCGATTGCGAGTGGGCAGAGGGGCGGCTCTTATGACAAACGACATGGGCGGTTTATCCGGCGGCTCGTCCGATGTGGGGTTTGGCGCGGGGCTCGATGCAGGGCTCGATGCAGGGCTCGACGCAGGGCTCGACGCCTACCTTCGCGACCTCGCGCTCGACGACGACCTGCGGGTCGAACGGGTGCTGAAGCAGAACGCATCGGAGACGACCGAGCTGGTGTACCTGCGCGGAGCGGGCGGGTCCGAGATGGGTCCCTATGTGCGCAAGACGTTTCCCGGCACGGCCGGCGAGCGTGCGACGGGCAAGGGGTACGAGCTGCTCTTTCGCGCGCAGCAGGAGGGGGCGCGCCTCGCCCACCTGCCGGCGATCTACCGGTGCTCCGACCAGGGCGACCGGATGGTCGTGCTGATGGAGTACGTGCGCGGCTGCACGCTCGGCGAGTGGATTGCCGGCGCGGATGAAGAGGAACGCATGGCCGTCGCCCTGTCGGCGATTCCGCAGCTCTGCGAGGCGCTGACGGAACTGCACACGGGCATGGGCGAGCCTGTGATCCACCGGGACGTGAAGCCGAGCAACATCGTGTGCACAGGCGAGGGGGAGCTGCCGACGTCGGCGGTGCTCGTGGACCTGGGGATATCGCGTGCGTACCGGCCGGGGGCGGCGAGCGACACGCGGCATTTCGGCACTGCCGGCTTTGCCGCACCGGAGCAGTTCGGATACCGGCAGACCGACGTGCGCACCGACGTGTACGGGGCGGGCATGACGCTGGCGTACTGCCTGATGGGCCGCATGCCGACGCGGGGCGATATCGAGCGCGGCTTTGCCGGGGCATGCTGGGACCAGCGGCTCTGCACAATCGCGCGCCGCGCGACCGCCTTCGACCCTGACGACCGCTACCAGACGGCGGAGGCCCTGCGCCGGGCGCTTGTCGCCGTCGCCTCCGATGTGGGCAGTGCCGCGCGGTCCGTCTTGGCACCCACGCATGTGCCGGGAGACCCCGGATTTACACCGTCGCCTGCTCGTGCGTATACAACTGCGCGGACTGCCGAGCGCCCGTCTTTTCTTCGCCGCGTTATGGCGCGTCTTGCGCCCGCGTCCCGCCCTGCGATGCGGATGGACGACGCGCGCACGGGCGAGGTGGTGGAGATCTGCCCCAACTGCGGGGCGATCCTCGGCGCGCAGCCTGGCTTCGAGGACAACGACGGCTTTTGGGTCTGCCGCGCGTGCGGGCAGCAGCTCTACGGCGAGGGCGTCTACGACGGCAACCGCTATCCCGGCGTGATGTGGTACTGCGACCAGTGCGGCGACCTGCTCAACGCGCAGGAGGGCTTCGACGACATCCGCGACTCGTGGCGCTGCCGGCGCTGCGGCTATGTGAACAAGATCGCGGCGTCCGAGATCGACGGGTGAGGGGTACGCTCAGCAAGCGCTAGACGCGCGAGAGCACCTCGCGCAGGGCCGGGCGCCGGGGATAGAGCGCGAGTACCTCGGACACCACCTGGTCGCGCAGCGCAGGCCCGCCGGGAAGCTCTGCCGCGTGCGCCACGGCCTTGCCGAAACGCTCGTAGTCGCGCCGGTTGCTCTGCATCTGGTGTGCCTCGCTTATGAGGAGGTCGTGCCATATGCCGAGCGTGCGGTCGGAATCGTGGGCAAAGAGGAGGTCGCGGTACTCGTCGAGGTCGGTCGAGTTTGGGCGTGCCCCGATGTCGTCCATCAGCTCCGCCACCATGCCCTCCTCGGCGAGGATGCGGTGGCGCCACGGGTTGCCGGTGTCGAGACCGGCCAGGATGCGGCTGCGCCGGGCGGGCCACGCCTCGGCGGGCGTGAGCTCGCGCAGGCGCGCCAGGTGGTCGACCGTTGCCAGCCGCCCGCTCGACACCATGGTCAGCAGGGCCGTCTCCTCGTCGGTGGTGCGACCCGTCTCGCGATAGAGGTCGGCGAGCTGGGGGAGCGCCCAGGTGATCTGTGTCAGGTCGCCCTGTTCTTCTTCCAGCAGGCGGATCGCCTCGTCCCTGTCGTCGCGCGTGACGGCGTCGTCCACAAGCCACTGGCGGACATCCTTGAGCTCGAGGTAGTCCCGGGCGTACGCGAGACGGTCCTGGTAGTCCTCGCCAGCAAGACGCATGGCGCCCAGGCGCACCTGGACCCAGCGGGCGATCGTGTAGGACTGGTAGCCGTAGCGGCCGAGGCCTGTGCTCGATCCGAGGCGCTTCGCCCGCTCCCGGTCCCGCTCCCGGTCCCGCTGCGCCTCCTTGAGGGCAGCGGCTATGCGCGCGTCCGCCAGCGCGATGAAGTCGCGGGCGTGCCGTTTGTCTTCCCCATAGGCGTCGAGCAGGAGCCTCTCCAGGCCTTCGCGCTCGAAGGAGAGGATGTCCCTGTGGAGCTCGCGGGGGCAGTTGGGCCTGCGGGGCACGCCCTTTTGGTCAAAGGCGAGGATCCATGCAAAGACACCCTCGCGCGCCCGCGCACTCCAATTGACGGCCTTGCGCAGCGTGTCGAGGACCTGGCCGATCGCGACGGAGAAGAACCCGTCCGAGTCGTCGATCTCGATGGCGGTGAGGGCCGTGAAGCTGGCCGTGCAGAGGGCGAGCAGGCGGTCGAGGTCGCGCGTCTTCCTCGCCGGCGCGAGGTAGGATTCCACGAGGTCCAGGTACTCGTTCTCAAACGAACCGGCGGCGCGCCACGAGATAAAGGCGGGGTAGGCGGCGCACAGCTCGTCGATGTCGCGCAACAGGTCCGCCGCCGCATTCGGGCCGTCGTGCGGCTCGAACCGCTGACGGAACTTGCGGGCGAGGCGGTCGTCTTCCGCCATGGCGTCAAGAAGAAAAGCCCGCAGGTCGTCGGCGGCGCAGGTTTGTACGAGCTGGCTGAGTGTGGGCTCGGGCACGGTGGTCATCCCTTTCATGGCTTGCTTATCTTGACGTTGGCGGCGATATAGTCTGCCGACGCGAAAAGCAGCGGGTCGGCTTCGCCCGGGTCCTCCATGTAGCTCTCAAAGACCCGGTCGAGCTCCTCCACGGTCACCGAACCGCCCGTGGTCAGGTCGACCAGCTCCGCCGCCTCGGCGTCGCTGAAGGGGTGCTCGATCCACTGCGAATGGCGCGCGTCGGGGACGATGTAGGAGTAGTTGCCGGCCATCATGCAGAGCGAATTGCCGTCGCCGAGGTCCGTTTGCGAGACCAAGGTGTATCCGATGTCGCCCCCGGTGACCTGGTCGGTCGGTGACGTATACACCGAGCACAGCTCCTCTTGCGGGTAGTCGGCTGGATGAACGCTCAGGCCGCGCTGATCCGTGGTGACGGTCACGCGGCCCTGCCATGCAGCCGGGAGCGTGACGGTATAGCCCGCCACGGTATAGGTGTCGCCGTCGGCCTGGTCGTCGGAGCTTGCGGTCTGCGTCTTTTTACCCTGCGTGTCGGTGGCTGACCCTTTGTTTGACTCTGCGCCAGAGTCTTTGTCGAGTTTGCCATCGCCCGTGCCCACGCCTGAACCTTCGCTCACGGTAGGTGTCTTTTCCGCAAGCGCATCGGAACCGGCGGTCTGGGTGCCTTTGCAGCCGCCAATTGCAAGCGTCGCGCAGAGGCACAGAGATCCCAGGACAGCGAGGAGGCGCCTCTTCATGAAAATCACCGTAACCAATCCGATTTTTCACCGTAGCCAGCTGAATATGCACGCGAAGGGGCTTGGGGACAACGGCAAACCAAGCGTATCCGCACCGACCGCTCCTGGCTGCTCAATCGTACCCTAATGGTCGCCCAAACCCCTGCACGCCTCAGGCTGGAAGGCGGAAATCAAAGGCATGCGGGGGCGTATGGGCGTTTTGGAGAGAGCCACGCGACCCTGACTTTACATTCCGACCCTTTTGTTGCAAGCGCGGCAGTTTCCCGGCAAATTCCGCGCGCTCGCGTAGCACGGCGGCCCGTCTACCTCGGCTTTTCCAATCGGTACGAGTGACGTAAAACCCCGGGTTTTGCCCGCACGAAAAAACTAGCCCATCTACCTCGCTTTTTGCTGAGAGGTCCGACGGCTCTTTGCAACAAAAGGGTCAGAATGTCAAGTCAGGGTCATCGGCGGCGGTACACTCGAGACCCAGCATCGATTGCCTGAGGTTGAAAATGATCCAAGGCGGTCAAATCTGCCACCCCTACGCCTGCTTGCGGGCAAAGACAAAGACGAACATCTGGCAGACGAGCGGCACCGCCATCAGCACGGCGAGCAGGAGGTAAGCCCCGCGCGTGCCGAGCATCGTGGCATAGGCCATGGTGACGCCAGTCATGCCTGTAATTGCTTTCAGTTTCGGCCTTGCGGACAAGGAACCCGAAAATAATCATGTGTCGGATGAGTGACCGACTTGTCCGGTCGCAGCGAATTGGAGTCTGCCCTCAGACCCGCTCTCAGGCGGACAGGGAGCCTACAACCGTGAGAAAAACCCATCCTACGGTATAGATGCCGCACAGCCAGGCGAGCAGGCGGAGGTATTTCTGCTTGCGAAGGACCGCGTAGGCGACCCATTCACGCACGAGCGCGTTGAGCGAGAAATAGAGGCGGACGTGCGACCCGCGGCCGTCGCAGGCGAAACCCAGGTTGCGGGCGAGCAGGAGCGCGCGCAGCACGTGGTAGTCGTCGGTGACCACCAAAGAGCGACCTGAGGATGTGGCATCCTTACCGATCATCGCAGCAGAATTCGCGATGTTCTCCTCGGTGTTGCGCGAGGCCTCCTCGGTGAGGATCGCCTCGGCGGGCACACCTTGCGAGATCGCGTAGTCGCGCATGGCGCAGGCTTCGGGAACCTCCTCGTCGGGACCCTGGCCGCCGGACATGACGAGCAGCGAGCCCGGATTTTTCCGCCAGGCTGCGATGCCCGTATCCACGCGCCCCGCGAGCAGGGGCGTGACCTTGCGCCCGTCGGCGAGACCCGCCCCGAGCACCACGATGCGGTTGTAGGTGCGGCGCCGATGGGGGACCTGCACGATGAGGCCGGTCACAGTAAAGCAGGTAAAGGCCACAGTCGCCACGCCGATCACGATCGACGCGATGCCGAAGAGAAAGTCGAGCAGCTTTCCCAGGTAGGGGAGTCCGATGAGTTGTTCGCGAGCCCACGGCCATATGAGCACGTATGCCACCAGCAGGATGCCCAGGCACAGGGAAAGCAGATTGCCAGGGCGCGCTCCCTCATGCCGGATCAGACGGATGCCGGATACGATAAGCACCGTCACCAGGAGCGCGGGAAAGACGAGAAGGACGATGGCGCACACGGTCGCGATAAAGAGCGCCGCCCCACGCGCGACATCGATGTCGATCGAAATGAGCAGGCTTACGACCAGTATCAAGAGACCGAGAACCGAGCACATAAAGGCCAGTCCGAGACGCAGCGTGCGTTCCTCATGGGTACGCAGATGCCAGAACCAGGCGCTGGAAGCTGCGGCAAAGATGATGAGAATGGTGTAGAGGATTACGGTGATTTTCAAGTAAACTCCCTCGTTATGCGTCTGCGCGACGGATGTCGGCGCCGCGGCGGTTGTCGCCCTCGAGCTCGTGGATGTCCGTGATGTCCTGGGTGGTCTCGAGCGCGCCCAGGTAGGTGCCGTCGGCGTCGCGCACGGCGAAGTAACGGATGAGGATGAAGCGGCCCTTGCGGTGGATCCAGAACTCGTAGGAGTCGCGCTCGCCGCTGCGGAAGTCCTCAAAGACCTTGTGCACCATGGGCTGGCTCTTTGGCGGGTGGCAGGCGTAGACGTCGCGTCCCAGGCAGCTCTTTGGCCGGGGGAAGACGCGCGCATCGCCGTGCGAATAAAAACGTGTCTTGTCGTCGGCGTCCACGAAGGTGAGGTCCAGCGGGATGGTGGCAAAGACGGCCTCGAGCTGGGCGATGGTGAATTCGCCGGTGGACAGGTGGACCTTGGCGTCCTCGGGGACCGTTGCAGCCTCGGAACCCGCGGCCACATCTGAGCCCACGGCCACATCTGAGCCCGCGGCAGCCTCGCCATCGGTGACGGTGACGTCTACCTCGTAGGCGGGCGGCTCGTCGATGAAGGAGTAGCCGAACTCGCCGCTCTCCTCTGCGATCTGTGCCCATTCCTCGGCGGTGAGCCTGTCCAGCGCGAGCGAGATGAGGGTGTCTTCCTCCTGCGCCGCCACGTCAGCCATAGCCTTGACCGCATCCTCCAACTGGTAGGCGACCGAGCTCAGGTTGTCGGGGGTGGGGGAGGTGCGGGCTCCGTCGAGAAGAGAGGATGCCATCATGAGATAGGTGCGGATGTCGTCGTCACGGCCCCACATGGCCTTGGTGATATCGGCGGCGCCGTGCGCCTCGAGATGGGGAAAGAGGAGCTCTTCCTTGCGCTTGTAGTGGGGGAGCACCTCGCGGAGGAGGGCGATGTCGCCGGCAAGCTCGTCTGCGGCCTGCGCGGAGGGGGCCTGCAGCGCGTACACAGCGCCCAAGTGGTCCCGGACCCGGGCGATTGCCCCGTATGCCCCAGCGTTTTCGGCGCGCATGACCCACACGGGATGCCCAGGCTGCGCCTCTGGCCGTACCCCGGATTCGTTGGCTGTCATACGTGCCCCCTGTACCTATCGGCTGACGGGCTCGAACCGCAGGACGGGGACGCCCGCGCGGAATCGGCGGTGCTCCCAGGGGTCGCGTCCCTCGGACTCCATACGAAACTCATTGGTGTTCATCAGGGTCAGCGTGACCAGGTTGCCCTCATGCTCCTGGCTGAGCTTGAAGCGGTCCCAGCTGATGAGGGGGTCGCCCATGTGCACCGAGTCGTTCTGCCAGGCGAGCTGGCGGAAGGCGTCTCCCTGATAGCGCTCGGGGTTCTCGCCGATGGTCAACAGAAGCTGTACGCCGTCGAAGGTCATGATACCGATGGCGTTGTGGGTCGGGAGCTGCGCGGTGATGCGGCCGGTCACGGGCGAGAGCAGCATGTCCTGCGTGGGCTGGATCGCCACGCTGGTCTCCGAGCTGCATACGATGGTGCCGGCAACTGGGGTGAAGATCCTCCCGACCTCCTCGTCCGGCACGTCGAGCGTGATGTAGTCGTGGTCGGCGTCGCTGCGCGCGTGCGTGTTGTGGTCGATGCGGGCGGTGAGGCCGTCGAGGCGCTCCGCTATGTTGGTCATGCGCAGGAGGATGGCGTCGGGCTCATCGAGGTACACCTTGTCCATGTACCTCTGGGCGCTCATCGGTGTCTTCTCTTCTGCCATCTCCGGTCCGTCCGATTACCCGCAGTTGTTGTTCGCTGTTGCTGTCCCGCGCCGTTCCATGCTCAGGCACAGTCCATGCTACAGCTCCCTTTTACAGGCAATACTCTACCTTGTCGGGACGGGCCGTGTGCTCCGCGGATGGGAACGCTCCAGATTTTGAACCGTTTAGCCCGTCGCACGGCACACGGTCGGCCGGCGCACGATGGGGCGGTGTGCCACTCATCACTCGCAGAAGTGCTTGCCCCCGAAGAAGTGCTTACCCTCGAAGAAGTGCTTACCTTCTGAAGGGACGCTTACCCTCTGAAGGGACGCTCACCCTTCGCTAGAGGTCGTCGAGGTCGTGGCGGAGGTCGCGATTGCCCGCCTGCTCAAGGGACATGAATAGGTTGAGCCTGCCTTCGCGCATCGGTTCCCTCCCCGAGCGTGTGTCTTCCTGTGGGTGCCTGCCTAGGGCTGGCACGGATTTTGCTCCCGCGTGCATATCCCGCGTGCATAATGAGTGCGTTTGATAGACGGGCGTTCCCGTGCGCTACGATGGGTATGTGGGCTCGACCCGCGAAGAACGACTTGGCCGCTAGACGGGAGCGTCATGATCAAATTCGTCCTCTCCGACATGGACAACACCCTCATTCCCTTTGGCAACGAGCTCGTCTCGCAGCGCACCATCGACGCCATCCACGCCTGTCAGGAGCAGGGCATCGATGTGGGGCCCGCGAGCGGGCGCGACCGCGGTGAGCTCTCGAGCTTCTTTGGCGGCGACGCGAGCTGCTACAACACGGGTGTCTTGGTCAACGGCCAGCGTATCTACTATCTGGGCGAGATCGTGTACGAGAAGACCCTCCCGCGCGACGAGCTCCGCGCCATCGAGCGGCTCGTGGCGCCGCTTGAGGGCTGCGCCTTTATCACCTACCGAGACGACAACTTCGGCGACTGGGTGGGGGAGCCCCGCGAGCGCCTGGGCGCCATGTACGACCGCTCCTTTATGTGCGGCGGGCGCCGCCACGAGATGCTGCCGGACTATCCCGTGGTCAAGGCCGGCATCGTGTGCCTGGACCCCGAGTGCCTGACGCAGCTCCAGCGGCAGCTGAGCGAGATGTGCCCGGACCTGATCTTCCCCAACACCGTGGTCAACTGGATGGACGTGAGCCTGCGCGACTGGAACAAGGGCGACGGCGTCAAGATTCTCCAACGGGTGCTGGGCCTGGCCGACGAGGAGGTCTGCGTCTTTGGCGACGCGGACAACGACCTGGGGATGCTCAACGCGGTGCCCAACTCGTGCGCTGTGGCCAACGCCAACGAGAATGCCGCGCGCGCCGCACGCTGGCATGTCGGCGCGTCTGCCGACGACGGTGTCGCGATCGCGCTCGAGCAGATCGCGGAGGCGGGTCGCATCTACAACGAGACAGGCGAGGACGTCCTGCCTGCCTTTATGCGGAGCGCCGACTAGCCGAGGAGGTGACGGCGCGCGGCCTCGAGCTGGGCCTTGCTCACGCCCGCGTCGGTCAGGTAGTTGCGCACGGACCCATAGGTGTCGATGAGCCGGTCGTAGACGGTCGATATGGCGGTGATACGGTCTGCGAGGTCCTGGCGCACCTTGTGGCGCGCGTCGCCCGCGCCGGCGAAGATGGCGGCGTTGACCTCGCCCAGGTAGCCGAAGGAGTACGCGTAGTCCGCGATCACGACGTCGCGCGCCACGTCGCAGAGGCCCAGGAGCAGCATGGCCGTCACACCCGTGCGATCCATGCCCGCGGCGCAGTGGAACAGCACGCAGCAGTCGGCCGGCGCGGTCGCGAAGTAGTCGAAGATCTTGCAAATGGCATCGCGGTTTGCCAGCATGGTGAAGTAGTTGGAGGCCAGGTAGCCGCCCGCGTTGTCGGGGCGGTCCAGTTTGGGGTCCGAGAGGTCGAAGTCGTAGAGCTGGACATTCTTGTACTCCACGCCCGGCAGGGTCGGGAGGATGCCGTCTCCGCCGCCCACCTCGAGCTCGCCACGCAGGTCGAGCACGCGGCGCACGCCGTATGAGGTCCGCAGGTATTCGGCATCCTGGCGGGAGAGGCCGAGTATGCCGCCGGAGCGCAGGTAACGGTGGTTGTGTGTGCGGCCATAGGGGGTGTCGTAGCCTCCCAGCTCGCGTACGTTGTAGCCGGAAGTCAGGTTGACGATGCCCTTGACGTCGCCTTGGCGGGCTGGTTTTGATTTTCTGAACCAGAACACGTGCCGTTTCCTCTCTTGCGGTGCGCGTGCGCGTATCTAGAGGGTACTGCATTTTGGCGCGTATAGCCGTATGGCGGACTGGTCTTGTCATTTGCAGCTCACACGGGTGGTCGGACGGGTTACCCTAGGGGAAAGTGCACATGCGGAGGGAGGCTCCATGGATGGGAAGCGTCGGACGACAGGTGATACCGAGATGCGACGAGCCAATACCGCTCATGCTGATCGAGAGGTCGTAGATGACTGGGTGGAGGTGCGGCACGACGAGCTCGCGGATGAGTTGGCAGACATGGGAGTTATGTCAAATTTGAAGCAAAACAAGGCGCTCTATACGGTGGTTGTCATCGCCGCGGTCCTTGCGCTGTCGCTCGTCTTTGCGATTCCCCTGGCAAACCATTTCGGCAGTCCGGAGACATACTCCGGGATAATAGCGTCGCTTGATAAGAAGGCCGAGAACGTCACCGCCCTCACGGCTGCGTCTGCCACGGCGTCGGGTCTCATTACCCTGGTCCCGGGGGACGGGGGCAGTACCATAGCCGAGAAGCTCGCGGATATCAGCGTCGACTTCGCGGTCGTGCTTGCCGCCATCTACCTCGAGAAATACCTGCTCACGATATTCGGCATGGCCAGCTTCCGCATTCTTTTTCCCGCCGGCTTTGTGACGTTGGCGGGGGTATTCCTGACCAGGCAAGACTCGCGCTGGCGCCATGTGTGGGGGCAGCTCGCGTTCAAGTTTCTCGTCTTTGCGCTGGCCGCCGCCGTCGTGGTCCCGGCCAGCGTGATGGTGTCCGATCTCGTCGAGCAGACCTACCAGGACGACATCGATGCCGCCAAGTCCGTTGTGTCGACTAGTGAGGCTACGGCGGGCAGCACGGCTACCGATCAGGGCAGTGCCGCGAATGGTTCCGCGGATGGCACCGAGTCCACGGATGATTCCGAGCAGGACAGCACGGGCGATCATGGCAACGGGGTATTGGATTGGCTGCAAAACGCGGGAAGCGCTATCTCCGATGCGGCGACGGATGCTACCAACGCCGTGTCGAGCGGCACCTCAGAGCTCGTTGAATCCGGCAAAGAGGCGCTCAACCGCATGGTTGAGGCACTGGTCGTGGCCATCGTGACCGATTGTGTGATTCCCATCCTTGTCTTTATCTTCTTTGTGTGGCTATGCAAGATGATCCTGGGCATAGACGTCGACCTGGGCGCCGGTGTCAGTGCGGCAAAGGCCGGCGCGCACAAGGCGCAAGCTGGGCTCAGCAAGCGTCGCTTGGCAGGGGAGTGAGGCGCAGCGGGGCACGGCTCACATGCCGCCTTGATGGACGGGGCTGCTTCCCAACGAGCAGTTATGCCCTTAGGGACTGCACGCATCGCAAATTGCATTATCAATTTGCTAACGGCTGGAGATTGTCGCTGCCTTTGGACACATGGGCAGCGACAATACATCTCGCGATTATCCGTTTGCTCTTTTTCACACGACGCATGCCCTGTACGGCGCATGCGACAAGACACGCGAGGAGTGCCGAATATGAGTCTTTACCTGCCTGAGCACTACGACGCCCGGATGTCCGTCCGCGAGACGGAGGAGGCGATCAAGTACATCCGCGACACCTTCCAGCGAGAGCTCGGCCGCGAGATGAACCTCTCGCGCGTCTCCGCCCCGCTCTTCGTAGAGCGCAGCACCGGCCTCAACGACAACCTCAACGGCGTGGAGCGCCCCGTGTCGTTCGACGTGCCCTGGGAGCCGGGCGAGACCGTCGAGGTCGTGCAGTCCCTGGCCAAATGGAAGCGCATGGCGCTGGGCAAATACGGCTTTGCGCCGGGCGAGGGTCTCTACACCAACATGAACGCCATCCGCCGCGACGAGGAACTCGACAACCTCCACTCCTGCTATGTTGACCAGTGGGACTGGGAGCGCGTGATCACGCGCGAGCAGCGCACGCCCGAGTACCTGCGCGCCACGGCGGCCGAGGTCTTCCGCATCGTCAAGCACATGCAGCACGAGGTCTGGTACAAGTACCCCGACGCCTACTACCGTCTGCCCGACGAGATGCACTACATCGACAGCGAGGCGCTGCTCCAGATGTACCCGGACCTCGACGCCCGCCAGCGCGAGGACGAGATCTGCAAGCTCTACGGTTGTGTCTTTGTGATGCGGATCGGCGACAGGCTGTCGAGCGGCGAGCCCCACGACGGCCGCGCGCCCGACTACGACGACTGGCAGCTCAACGGCGATATCCTCTTTTGGTACGAGCCGCTGCAGCGTGCCTTTGAAATCTCCAGCATGGGCATCCGTGTGGACGCCGCCGCGCTGCGTTCCCAGCTCGCCAAAGCCGGCTGCGAGGAGCGCGCGTCGCTGCCGTACCACCGTATGGTGCTCGCCGACGAGCTGCCCCTCACCATCGGCGGCGGCATCGGCCAGTCCCGCCTCTGCATGATGCTGCTCGGCCGCGTGCACGTGGGCGAGGTGCAGGCGTCCATTTGGCCGGCGGACATGATCGAGGCCTGCGAGGCACACAACGTGCATTTGCTGTAGCCACGTACTACAGTCACCAGCTGTAGTACTACAGTCACCAGCTGTAGCCACCTATTGCGGCTACCTGCTGCAGTCACCAGCTCCAGGCGAGGGGGGGGGAAGACGATCATGCGCATTGCTGCCTTTGAGGTGCGGGAAGACGAACGTGCGGAGTTTGCACGTCAGGCGCTGCGGCCAGAGGTGGACGAGCTTGTCCTCCACACGGGGCAGCTTGACCTGGAGCATGTAGGGCTGGTGCGCGGGTTTGACGCCGCCTTTGTCCTCGGCATGGTGCGCTACGATGAGGAGCTACTCGCCGCAATCGCCCGTGAGGGCGTGAAGGCGCTGGTCACGCGTACGCGCGGCATGGACCACATCGACCTCGAAGCTGCGCGCAGGGTCGGTCTGTCCGTCTTCAACACCTCGTATGCGCCGGACAGTGTGGCCGACTTCACAGTCATGCTGATGCTCGTGGCGCTGCGCCGCTACAAGGCGGCTGTCTATCGACAGAATGTGAACGATTTCTCCCTGGCAGGTCTGCAGGGACGGACGCTCTCGTCGCTCACGGTGGGCATCGCGGGCACGGGCGCAATCGGATGCGCGGTCGCGCGTCGCCTGCAGGGTTTCGGCAGCCGTGTGCTCGCGTGGAGCAGGCACGAGAACCCAGCGCTCGATGGTATCGCGACCTATGTGGGATGGGACGAGCTGCTCGACCAGGCGGATGTGCTCTCCTTCCATCTGCCCGCGACGCCGGAGACCCGCCACATCGTGAACGCCGACTCGCTCGCCCGGATGCGCGACGGGGTGGTGCTGGTCAACACCGCCCGCGCGGACCTGATGGATGTCGCCACGCTCATAGGCGGGATCGAGAGCGGCAAGATCGGCGCGCTCGCGATGGACGTCTTCGACGGCGAGAGCGAGATCTACCACGAGTCGCACATCAACGACATCATCGCCAACCGCGACATGGCCTATCTGCGGCAGTTCCCCAATACGGTGCTCACGCAGCACATGGCCTTTTACACGCGCGAGGCGGTGGACCAGATGGTCGCGGGCGCGTTCGACGCGGCGCTGGGGGCCTAGGCGGTATTTGTGGAGGATTCGCGCTTGGGCCCGTAATGACGGATAACCCTCCGAGGCACGTTTTTGCGCGGATTTGCGGAAAACCCGGCGTGCGAGGGTGATTCGCGCTTGGCCCGGGAAGGCAGATAACCCTCCGAGGCCCGGTTTTGCGCAGATTTGCGGAAAACCCGGCATGCGAGGGTGTTTCTCGCTCGTCAGTACGTGCGCTCAGGTGCATGTGCGCTTGACCGACCGCGATTCTCAGCCAAGCGCAAGCTCAGCCATGCGCACCGCAGCCACGGTGACGCGATGTTGCGCTACACACGTTTATTACATATTGGACGCAGGGGTGTCCGTCCCATTTCTGATCAAGAAAATCTGCGAAGCGGACGGGAATTTGTCGCTCCAGGATAGAGCTGTCCCATTTTGCGTCACGCGGCCGATGAATCGCCAATATACAAATATTGATAATAAGAACAGGGCGCAGATAAGCAAAATATCGCGCAAGTGAGCGAGCGACAATCGGAAGAATAGGGCAGTTACCTGCGGTTATGTTGTCAAAGGTAATGTGCGGAGGACCAGTGCGCGCTGTTTGTAAACGCAATGTAATTGTCGATGTTGCCTGATTGTTAAGCGCGGTCACGGGTCGGTAAGGGGCGGCGGATTGCGACGACGGAGCCCCGAGTTGCTCATAGGATGCGTTGGTGAAAGGGGTCGTCTGGGATAAGAAGAAAAGAGCGACCCGTCCTATGGAAGACGCATACGTGCGTCAGAAGGAGTGGGAATTATGCAACTCAACCGTCGTCAGTTCGTCAAGTTCGCCGGCCTGTCCTCGGTCGCCGCTGCCGGCCTGTCGCTGGCCGCCTGCGGTGGCTCCAGCGAGCCCGCCGCCTCCGGTTCCGCCGCTGGCACCGACGCCGCCGCGAGTGGTTCCGTCTCCGGCACCATCACGGCTGTCGGCTCCACCGCGCTGCAGCCGCTGGTCGAGGCCGCTGCCGAGCAGTTCATGAGCGAAAACCCCGACGTCCAGATCACCGTCCAGGGCGGCGGCTCCGGCCAGGGCATCACGCAAATCGCCCAGGGCGCCGTCCAGATCGGCAACTCCGACGTCTTCGCCGAGGAGAAGCTCGACAACCCCGACGACGCCAAGAACCTCACCGACAACAAGGTCGCCGTCGTCGGCATGGGCCCCATCGTCAACTCCGACGTCAAGATCGACGACATCAAGATGGACGACCTCAAGGGCATCTTCACCGGTGCCATCACCAACTGGAAGGACTGCGGCGGTGACGACGAGGAGATCGTCGTGATTAACCGCGCCTCCGGCTCCGGCACCCGTGCGACCTTCGAGTCCGCCGTGCTCGGCGGCGACCCCGTCCCCGAGGACTTCAAGCCGCAGGAGCAGGATTCCTCCGGCACCGTCGCCAAGATGGTCGCCGAGACCCCGGGTGCCATCTCCTACCTCGCCTTCTCCTACTTCACCGATGACTTCAAGGCCCTGACCGTCGACGGCGTCGAGCCCAAGGAGGAGAACGTCGAGAGCAACGACTGGACCATCTGGGCCTACGAGCACATGTACACCGCCGCCGATCCCGACGACGCCACCCAGGCCTTCATCGACTACATGCTGGGCGACGAGGTCCAGGGCTCCCTGGTCGAGCAGAACGGCTACATCCCCGTGGGCGGCATGAAGGTCGCCCGCGACGCCGAGGGCAACGTCACCAACCTGTAATGCCTGACGGGCGGCCGCCCGATACGGGTGCGGTCGCCCGGTAGGGGAGTGGCCGCCCGACTCACGGGCGGCCGCCCGCCCTCGCCCGGCAATCGCTTGACTTGTCTGTTCGTCTTGTACGTGTTAGTAGAAAGGCTCTTCCTTGTCCGCAGAAAAACAGGCTGTGCAGCCTACATCCAAGCGGTCGGTAGAGCATAAGGGCAGGGTCATCACGGGGGCTTGTGTCGTCGTCGTGGTGGCCTTGGTCGTTACGCTCATCTTCATGGTGTGCTCGCGCGGTCTTACCACCTTCTTCTTTGACGGTGTGAGTCCCGCGGCATTCTTTGCCGGCACCACTTGGAATCCCCACCAGATGGGCGACAACGGTCAGTACCTCGTCGGCGCGCTGCCGATGATCGCTGGCTCGTTTGCCGTCACCCTCCTTTCCTGCCTCATCTCCCTGCCCTTCTCGCTGGGCGCCGCCATCTTTATGGTCGAGATCGCCCCGGGCTTTGGCCGCCGCGTCCTGCGCCCGATCATCGAGCTGCTCACGGGCATCCCCTCGGTCGTCTTTGGCCTCGTGGGCCTCGAGCTGGTCGTACCCTTGATCCGCAATGCGGCAGGCGGCACGGGCTACGGTATCCTCGCCGGCTCGCTGGTCCTGGCGTTCATGATCCTGCCGACCGTGACCTCGCTCGCCGCCGACGCGATCGACTCCGTGCCCGAGGCCTACAAGGACGGCTCCTACGGCCTGGGCTGCACGCGCTGGCAGACGATCGTCCACGTGGTGATCCCTTCCGCACTGCCCGGCATCCTGACCGCGGTCATCATGGGTATGTCCCGCTCCTTCGGCGAGGCGCTGGCCGTGCAGATGGTCGTCGGCAACGCCGCGCAGATGCCGCAGGGCCTCTTCACGCCCGCCGCGACCCTGACCTCCGTCCTGACCATGGGCATGGGCAACGAGGCCATGGGCACCATGTTCAACGACGTCCTGTGGTCGCTGGCCATGGTCCTGCTCGTGATGTCGCTGTTCTTCATCCTGATCGTCCATCTCATCGGCAAGAAGGGGGCGGCGAAATAATGGCTGAAGCAACAAAGACACAACAGGCTCCCGAGGTCGACCCGCGCGTCAAGTCCGTCAGCCGGGCCCGCACTCAAGACCATGTCGCCACGGGCATTCTGTGGGGCATCGCTATCTGCATCATCGTCCTGGTCATCGCCACCATCGGCTACATCGTCCTGTCCGGCATCGGCAAGGCGCTCGACCCGAGCTTCCTCTTTGGCAAGCCCGAGCAATTCAAGGCGGGCGGCGGCATCGGACCCGAGCTCTTCAACTCCTTCTACCTGCTGCTGCTCACCCTGCTCATCTCCCTGCCCATCTCCCTGGGCGGTGCCATCTTCCTGACGCAGTACGCGCCTCCCGGACGATTCACCAATATCGCCAAGACGGCCATCGAGACGCTCTCGAGCCTGCCTTCGATCGTCGTCGGCCTCTTTGGCATGCTCTTCTTTGTCCTGAGGTTCGGCTGGGGCTTCTCCATCCTCTCCGGCGCACTGGCGCTCACGATGTTCAACATCCCCATCCTGGTCCGTACGATCCAGCAGGCCATCGAGCAGGTCCCGCGTGACCAGCGCGACGCCGCCGTGGCCCTGGGCCTGACCCGCTGGGAGGCCACCTGCAACATCCTGCTGCCCCGTGCTATGCCCGCCATCATCACCGGTACGATCATCTCCGCAGGCCGTGTCTTTGGCGAGGCAGCTGCCCTGATCTACACCGCCGGCCAGTCTGCGCCCGCCCTCAACTGGGCCGCCCCGATCTGGAGCAAGGCCAACCCGCTCAACGTGATGCGCCCGGCCGAGACCCTGGCCGTCCACATCTGGAAGATCAACTCCGAGGGCGTCGTTCCCGACCTCGTCGTGGTCTCCGCGGGTACCGCAGCGGTCCTGATGATTTGCATCCTTTTGTTCAACCTGTTGGCACGCGTGATCGGCCGTGCCCTTACGAGAAAGATGACGGCGGAATGACGCAGACACAGATAGATACCGCCCCGGTAGCGGCGTCCGCCACCTCCGCAGGCACGCCCCTGCTGTACACGCACGACGTGACCGTGGACTATTCCGGACACCGTGCCCTCAACGAGACCAACCTGACCTTCGAGGCTGGCACCTGCACGGCGCTGATTGGCCCGTCCGGCTGCGGCAAGTCGACCTTCCTGCGCTGCCTCAACCTCATGAACCGCGAGATCGAGGGCTGCGTGGTCGGCGGAGAGATGTATTTCCGCGGCGACGAGTACAACCAGTCCAAGTACGACACCTATGCGCTGCGCAAGAGCATCGGCATGGTCTTCCAGCAGCCCAACCCCTTCCACAAGTCCATCTACGAGAACGTCGCCTACGCTCCCAAGAAGCACGGCCTGACCGACAAGGCCAAGCTCGACGAGCTCGTGCAGTCGAGTCTCGAGGCCGCCGCGATCTGGGACGAGGTCAAAGACAAGCTCCGCGACTCCGCCTACGCGCTGTCCGGCGGCCAGCAGCAGCGTCTGTGCATCGCCCGCACCCTGGCGATGCACCCCGACGTCGTCCTGATGGACGAGCCCTGCTCGGCGTTGGACCCCATCGCCACCTACGCGATCGAGGAGACCATCCGCGACATGGCGTCCCGTGGCATCTGCGTGGTCATCGTCACGCACAACATGGAGCAGGCCGGCCGCGTTTCCGACAAGACGGCGTTTTTCCTCCTGGGCGAGATGATCGAGGTCGGCGACACCGACCAGATCTTCAACCGTCCCAAGGACAAGCGTCTGGAAGACTATCTCACGGGAAGGTTCGGCTAATGTCCATAGGTATGTCGGTGGAGGATGTGAACCTCTGGTACGGTGACCACCAGGCCCTCCACAACATCTCACTCACTGTCCCGGCGGGCGAGGTCACCGCTTTCATCGGACCGTCGGGCTGCGGCAAGTCGACGCTGCTGCGCTGCCTCAACCGCATGAACGACCGCATCGAGAGCTGCCGGGTCGAGGGTACGATCAAGCTGGGCGACGAAGACATCCAGTCGATGGACGTCTACGCGCTGCGCCGCCGCGTGGGCATGGTCTTTCAGCGCCCCAATCCCTTCCCCCTGTCGATCTACGACAACGTGGTGTACGGCATGAAGCGCCAGGGCCGTCCCAGCAAGTCCGAGATGGACGAGACGGTGGAGCGCACGCTCAAGGTCGTCGGCCTCTGGGACGAGGTCTCCAGCAAGCTCAAGAGCTCCGGTCTGTCGCTGTCCGGCGGCCAGGCCCAGCGCCTCTGCATCGCCCGCGCACTGGCCGTCAAGCCCGATGTCCTGCTGATGGACGAGCCGACCTCGGCCTTGGACCCCATCTCCACGGCGATGGTCGAGGAGCTCACCACTCAGATCAAGGACGAGTGCACGGTGGCGATCGTCACCCACAACATGCAGCAGGCGACGCGTGTATCCACGCAGACGGCCTTCTTCTACCTGGGCGAGCTGATCGAGATCGCTCCTACGGCGCAGCTCTTCTCGGCGCCCAAAGACAAGCGTACGGAAGACTACCTTACGGGAAGGTTTGGTTAATCATGAGAACACGTTCCAATTACCGCAACCAGCTCTCGAGGCTGGACGCGCACGTCTCCGCCTTTGGCCAGGGTATCGTGGAGGACGTCCGCAACACCGGCTTTGCCATCGCGGAAGGCAACGAGAGCGCTGCCAGCGACGTCGTCGAGGGCCATCGCGCCTCCGAGCGCCTGCACCACACCATCGAGGATACCTGCATGAACATGATGCTCCTGCAGAACCCCCTGGCGAGCGACCTGCGTCAGGTCACCGCGACCTTCCGCGTGGTGGGCGACCTGTCCCGCATCGACGAGATGGCCTACGAGACCGCCCTGCTCACCCAGGAGATCGAGTTTGGCTCCAACGCCTCTATCGCCCGAGACCTGGGCGACATGGCCCAGCGCGCGGCCGATATGGTCGAGAAGGCCGTGCAGGCCTTTGAGGAGGGAGACGTCGAGCTGGCCAAGGAGGTCTTCCCGATGGACAACTCGGTGGACGGCCTCTTCGACAAGGTCAAGGCGGAGCTCATCGAGGAGATCAAGACCGGCGCCGACGCCGCTACGGCTGCCCCCGAGCTGCTCAGTGTGACCAAGTACTACGAGCGCACGGGCGACCATGCGCAGAGCATTGCGGACTGGGCGATCTACCGTGCCACGGGCGAGTTCCGCGGTCGCGTGCCGGCGGAGGCTGCCCAGTAGGGTAGGGCCCGCAAGCCATACGGCTTGATGTAAGCCTCGCGTAATTCATGTCACCCAGAGACGCCGCGCTCGGTCCCATTGCCGTGCGCGGCGTTTACAATGAGGGAGGTTTCTTGTCAGACATACAGGACAACGAGGCGAAGACCGCCTCGCGGGGAGCGGACATGGTTTATTACGTCGAGGACGATGACAACATTCGCGAGCTGACGGTCTATGCGCTGACGCAGGCTGGCATCGAGGCCAAGGGTCTGCGTGACGACATCGAGTTTCGGGGGGCGTGCGAGCGCCGGACGCCGGACGCGATTCTGCTCGACATCATGCTCCCGGGCACAGACGGCCTGCAGATCCTGCACCGCATCCGCCACACACCCAACCTGGCAAAGGTGCCCGTGATGATGCTGACCGCAAAGGACACCGAGCTGGATACCGTGCGCGCGCTGGACGACGGCGCCGACGACTATCTGGCCAAGCCGTTCGGGATGATGGAGATGGTTTCGCGCGTACGCGCCCTGCTGCGTCGGTCGCGCATCGAGCCGGCGGAGACCCAGCCGAGCGTCCTGTCCGTGGGCGCGATCGAGCTGTGGCCCAGCAGGCGCGAGGCGACCGTGGACGGGGAGGAGCTCACGCTCACGATGCGCGAGTTCGACCTGCTCGAATTCCTGATGAAGTCGCCAGGTGAGGTCTTCTCGCGCGAGGAGCTGCTCCAGCGTGTGTGGGGCTGGGACTTTGACGGCGGCTCGCGCACGGTGGACGTCCACGTGCAGCAGCTGCGCTCCAAGCTCGGAAGCCATGCCGACCTGATCGAGACCGTTCGCGGCGTCGGTTACCGACTGAGGGGTTAGGCGTGTCCGGGCAAAGCGAGGACAACCACGGTCTCGCCTCGCATGAGGGTACGCAGGAGGCCGCGTCGCTGCAGCATACTGTATTTAAGATGCTTACGGTCATGGCCGTCGTGGCGTCGGCGCTGATGGTCGTTGTCGTCGTTTATATATTTCAGTCGATGGCGATCTCGGACGCGCACGAGCAGCTCAAACGCGAATGTGAGATCACGAGCTCGATGGCCGACGACACGGGTGATTTCACGGCGTTGCTTGCCAGCATAGACTTCGGCGGCGAGCGCGTGACGCTCATCGACAAAGATGGCACGGTGCTCTATGACAACCAGGTGGCTGCCGACGACTTGCCCAACCACGCGAACCGCGAGGAAGTCAGAGAGGCGATTCTGACGGGCTCGGGCACCTCGGAGCGCAAAAGCGCGACGCTCGGCTACGTCTCGATCTATGAAGCCAAACGTCTGAGCGACGGTCGGGTGCTGCGTTTGTCTTCCGACCGTGCGGGCGCTCTCGCCTTGCTCGGATCCTCAGTCGCGACGGTGCTGATCGTCTTGGTGGGTGTCGTGATTCTGAGCTGGGTCGTGTCGACCCGTGTCTCGCGTCGGCTCGTGCAACCCATCCTCGAGATCGACCCCTCGCACACCGACCAGCGGGCCCCGTACCGTGAGCTCGAGCCGCTCGTCTCGCACCTCCAAAAACAGCAGCAGCAGCTGGTGGAGCAGATGAACCAGATCCGCGACGCGGCTGCGATGCGCACCGAGTTTACGGCGAACGTGACGCACGAGCTCAAGACGCCCATCGCATCGATCATGGGCGCTTCCGAGCTGCTGCGCGACGGTATCGTATTGCAGGAAGACGTACAGGGATTTGCGGCGCGCATCTACAGCGAGGCGCGACGCCTGTCTGCCCTGGTGTCCGACATCCTCACGCTCTCCAAGCTCGACGAGACCGAGCGGTCGCACGATATGGGCGTGATAGGGACCCCGCAGATTACCGACCTCTATGCGACCGCTCGCGATGTGTGCGACCGTATGGCGGACCGGGCGCATGCGTACCGCGTGGTCGTGAACCTCGACGGTGAACACGCCAGTGTGACAGGCTATCCGCGCCTGCTCGACGAGATGGTCGGCAACATGGTCGAGAACGCCATTCGCTACAACGTCCCCGGCGGGTACGTGACGGTATCCGTCGGCACGAGGACGGACGGGCGGCCGTACGTGCGCGTCGTCGACACGGGCGTCGGCATCCCCAAGGACGACCAGGAGAAGGTCTTCGAACGCTTCTATCGCGTGGACAAGAGCCGCTCGCGCGCGAGCGGCGGCACGGGTCTCGGCCTCGCCATCGTGAAGCACGGCGCCAAGGTCCACGGGGCCAACATCAGCCTGCACAGCGTGGAGGGCAAGGGGACCACCATAGAGGTGGACTTCCCGGCCTACGAGTCGTGACAGCGGCGCGTAAGGTGCGCTATTGATTGTAATGACTGTGTAAGGTCGACGTAAAACCGACGTCAAATAATGTGAGATACTGGATACTGCAACAGGTGAGATGCGGGTAGTTTGCCGCCGGCTGCCTGTTGGGTGCTGTCGTGCGCTTTGCCCCGATATCGATTTTTCCGATCGAGGAGTCGCCTGTGGTCAGTTTCTCTCAGTTTCTCACGATGGTCGGGGAAAATCCCTTCTTGGCCATCGTGATCGCCCTCGTGCTGGGCACCATCTTCGTCAATGGCGCGACCGACGCGGCCAACGCCATCGCCGAGCCCGTGGGCACGCGCTCGATCGGGGTCGACGCGGCGATCGCCATGAGCGTGGTCTGCAACTTCGTGGGCCTGGTGGCGATGACCTTTGTCTCGACCGCGGTCGCGGACACCATCAGCAACATGGTCGATTTCGGTGGAGACACGCACGCGGCGCTCATCGCGCTCGCCGCGGCGACCGTCGGCATCGTGGCCTGGGGCGTTGGCGCCTGGATCTTCGGCATCCCTACCTCGGAGAGCCACGCATTGATCGCGGGCCTGACCGGCGGCGCCATCGCCGTCTCGGGCGGTCTGGGCGGCGTGAACTTCGGCGAGTGGGCCAAGGTCATCTACGGCCTCGTGCTCTCCACGGTGCTCGGCTATGCGGCGGGATGGGCGATCGCCAAGATCATCCCCGTCGCGTGCAAGCACGCCGACCGGCGACGGGCCAACGACTTCTTTGGCAAGATGCAGGTCATCGGCGCGGCGGGCGTCGCCCTCATGCACGGCGCGCAGGACGGCCAGAAGTTTATGTCGACCGCCATGCTCGCGGTCGCCCTCTCGCAGGGGCTGGGTGCGAGCGACATCGGCGGATTTCCGCTGTGGATCGAGGTCTTGTGCGCGGGCTGCATGGCGCTGGGCACCGCGGTCGGCGGCAAAAAGATCATCAAGAAGGTCGGCATGGAGATGGTGCAGCTCGACAAGTACCAGGGCTTTGCCGCCTCGGTCTCGGCCACGGTGTCGCTGCTCATTGCGACCCTCACGGGCCTGCCCGTCTCGACCACGCACACCAAGACGGCCGCGATCATGGGCGCGGGCGCCGCGGAGAACGTGCGCTCCGTCAACTGGGCCATCGCCAAGGACATGGTGCTGACGTGGGTCTTCACCTTCCCGGGCTGCGGCATCATCGGCTACGCGCTCGCGCGTCTCTTCCTGATCTGGTTCTAAAGCACGCACAGTCCGTCACACCGCCAGCATCGGCGGTACGTCCCCACCGTCCGTCTTATCAAAGGAGCCCACATGGCACGCATCAAGAAGGAAGACCCGTTCTACACGATGTTCAAGGAGTTCGGCGTCGATATCGTGGCCTGCGCAGAGGACTACGACAAGCTCGTGAACGGCTACCCCGAGACGGCGAGCATGATTCCCCTGATGAAGGTGCACGAGGACAGATGCGACGCGCATGTCCGTGGCATCATGCAGGAGCTCTACGCCTCCTTTGTCACGCCCTTTGACCGCGACGACATCAGCGACCTGGCGCTGCGCCTCGATGACGTCGTGGATGGCATGGAGGCGGTCTCGATCCGCTTCGACCTCTTCAACATGAGCGGCACGCGCGTCGAGGCCCAACAGATGGCGGCGCTGACTCTGGCAGCCTGCAGGGAGCTCAGGGACATGCTCGACTACCTGCCCAACTACAAGACGGACAAGCGTTGCATGGAGAAGTCCATCGCCGTGGGCCAGATCGAGGACCAGGCCGACGACGTCTACGAGCGCGCGCTGCGCCGCCTCTTCCACGAGGAGGACCTGGAGGACAAGCGCCGCGGCCACGTGGTCGGCTGGCTGCGTCTCTTCGACCGCATGGAGCTCGCGATCGACTCCTGCGACCACGCGGCCGGCGTCGTGCGCAACGTGATCATGAAGAGCAGCTAGGCGACGAGCGGTCGATCGAAGCGGCCCATTGCAAAGCGAGCGCCTCGGGCGCGTCCGTCTCAGGCGGTCGCGCTCTTCTCCTTTGCGCGCAGGCGGGCGTGGGTGCGGGTGGCGAGGGCGATGAGGCCCAGGGCGTTGAGGCCCAGCGTGACCGGGTAGACCGCCAGCAGGAACTCATAGGTGTGATGCGCGGGGAAGAGGGCCCACACGTAGGCGAGGCGCACCACGACGATGGAGAAGAAGGTCCAGACGGCCGGCGGCAGAGAGATACCGTAGCCGCGCAGGTAGCCCGAGAAGTTCTCGATCAGGATGCTGAAGAAGTGCGCCCCGACTATGAAGCAGACACGGATGTAGCCGGCGTCGATGACCGCGGGGTCGGGGTTGAAGATGCCGATCAGGCTGCGGCCAAAGACGATAATCGAGACGATGATGCTGCCGCAGACAAGAAAGCACTCGGTCAGGGTCAGGCGCAGCGTGCGGTTGCATCGGTCCTGCTTGCCGGCGCCGTTGTTTTGCCCGATGAAGGTGGTGGCGGCCTGTCCGAACGCGTTGATGATGTAGTAGTCGATCGCCTCGAGGGACGCCGAGGCGGAGCCGCCGGCGATCACCGTGGAGCCGAAGCTATTGACCGCGCCCTGGATCACGATATTGGCGACAGAGAAAAGCGAGCCCTGGATGCCGGCGGGCAGGCCGATCGAGATGATGCGGCGCAGGGCCCAGCGGTCGAAGCGCAGCTCGCGCAGGTCGAGGCGGATGTCGGTGTCCTTGTGCATGAGGTGGTGCATGAGGATGGCCGCCGCGACGGCGTTGCCGATGACGGTGGCGACGGCGAGGCCGGCGGTGCCCATCGCGAGCGGGCCCGCGGCGAGGAGGTCGAGCGCGAGGTTGAGCGCGCTGGAGACGGCGAGCGCGCGCAGCGGCGACCAGGTGTCGCCCACGCTGCGCAGGATGGCGGCCTCGAAGTCGTAGAGGAAAATGACAGGCAGGCCAAGGAGGTAGATCCGCAGGTAGGATATCGCATCGGGCATGACCTCCGCCGGGACGCCGAGCGCTGCCATGAGCGGGGCCACAAAGACCTGTGTGAGCAGGGCAAAGACGACGCCGGCAACGAGCGAGAAGAGGAACGCCGTGTGGACGGCGTCGTGCACGTGTTTGTGCTCCTCGGCGCCGATAGCGGTGGCGATCGTGACATTGGCGCCGAGCGAGATGCCCTGGAAGAGCGAGACGATCAGGGCGATGACCGGGGCGTTGTTGCCGATGCCCGCCTCGGCGTTGGTGCCCACCATCCGACCTGCGACGGCGATGTCGGCCGTGTTGTAGAGCTGCTGCAGGATGGCCGTCACGGCGACCGGGATCGCGAAGAGCAGGATCTTGTCCCAGAGGCTGCCCTGTGTCATGTCCACCTGTGCGGCGGAACCCTTGCCCGGGCGTGCCGTCGGATCACCTTGGCGATGCATGACCGGGTCGGTGTCTTGCTTGTCTTCTCTGTGCATGTACATCCCATCACGTGTTTCCGCAAGCCATTATTGGTGTCCGGTGCCCATCCTACAATAGGGATGTCGTAGCGGCACGCTGAAGAAGGAGCGGACATGTCGAATCTCAAGGACCTCGGTGTCAAGACCTACATCTTCCCCCAGCCGGTGCTCATCATCGGGACCTATGGCGAGGACGGGACGCCCGACGCGATGAACGCCGCATGGGGCGGCACGGGGGACGACGACCAGGTGGTCATCTGCCTCTCGCACACGCACGCGACCAACAAGAACTTTGAGCGCACCGGCGCCTTTACGGTCGGCATCCCCGGGGCAGACGTGACCGCGGCCGCCGACCTGATGGGCGTGGCGTCGGCAACCAAGGTGCCCGACAAGATCGCCCGCGCCGGCTGGACCTACGCCAAGGCCCCGCATGTGGACGCGCCTGTCTTTGACCAGATCAAGCTGACGCTGGAGTGCGAGTTTCTCGGCTACGACGGCTACGGCCGTACCGTGGGCAAGGTCGTGAACGTGCTGGCAGACGAGTCCATCCTCGCGGACGACGGGCAGCCGGACATCGCCAAGCTCGACCCCATCACGTACGACCCCGCGCACCACGGCTACCACCGCATCGGCGAGAAGGTGGGGCAAGCGTTCCACGACGGGCTCGCGCTGAAGTAGACGGGTCCGCGTCGAAGCGCACCAGACTGCGAGGGCGAGGCTCACAAGACAAGCGTATAGAGGAACAGGGTGACGACACCGCTGCCGACGATGATCGCGATGGTGTCGAACCGTCTCGTGCGGATGAGCGCAAAGGCGACGGCTGCGATGGCGATGGCCACGAGGTCGGGTTGGCCGTCCACGACGAGGACCGACGTGACAAAGGTGAATGCGGCAGCCAGCAGGAGCGCGGCGACAACCGACTTGATGCCGGAAAGGGCGTCGTTCATGACCTCCGCATCGCGATAGCGCAGATAGAGGCGGACCAGCGCAAGGGCGATCAGCACCGTCGGCAGCACGCAGCCCATCGTGGCGACGATGCCGCCGGGGACGCCCGCGAGCTTGTTGCCGACAAAGGTCGCGCAGTTGACGACGATGGGTCCCGGCGTGAGCTCGTCGATGGCCAGCAGGTCCATGAACTCGCTGGTGGTCATCCACCCCTGCACCTCGACGACCTGCTGCTGGACGACGGGTACCGCAGCGTATGCGCCGCCGAAGCAGAGCACGTCGATCTTGACGAAGCTGAGGAAAATCTGCAGCAGGAGGCCGAGGTCAGGCATCGTTGCCCCCTCGGTCGTGGCTGGCCCTGCCCGCGGATGCGGTATCCGTATCGATTGTCTTGCCGTCTGCCCCCTCGTCCTTCTTCCCGTAGCCGGCGAGGCGGAAGTAGGCGACGGAGGCGATGGCAGCGACGACCATCGTCACGAGGACGCTGATGCCCAGGGTCCTGATGGCGACAAAGCCCGCTGCAAAGACGAGCATGAGGAAGACGCGCCCGTCGCGCCGGGTGATGGCGCGGATGTTGTCGACCGCAATGCTGACGATGAAGGCGCAGACGGCGGCCTGCATGCCGGTGAACATGTGGCGGATGTAGGGGTTGGTCGCGACGAAGTCGTAGGCATAGTAGACGATCGTCATCATCACGACAGGTGGGATGACGATGCCGAGGACCGAGACGAGGGCCCCGGGGACTCCGGCGATGCGCTGGCCGATGATATAGGCACCCGAGACGGCAACGGGGCCGGGCGTGGACTGAGCGAGCGCGATGTAGTCGGACATCGACTCCTCGTCGAGCAGGTGCTCACGGGTCACATAGCGGTCTTTCATGGATGCCAGGATCGCATAGCCGTTTGACGCCGTCAGGCTGAAGAGCAGGGCGTTTGCAAAGAGCCTGCCGCAGGTTCGCCCGATGCCCCTGCCTGCGCTGCTGCCACCTGCGCTGCTGTCGCCCTGTGCCGTCGCCATCGCCCCCCCGACTTGTCGTGTGCCTGGTCTCCCGTCCGTCTGTAGTATGACGCAAAGCCGCGATGCGCGATAATCTGCTGGGAGGGCTTACGGACGGCTGACGGAGACATGGCGCTTACAGACAGAAGACAAGAAAACCATGGGCCGTGCTCCATGGGGTCGGGGCGGGACAGCGGTACGGGTCGCAATGCCGGCGCGGGTCACGATACCGGTGTGGTTCGCGATGCCGGCGTTTGGCGCGGCACCCGGCGCTGGCAGACTGTCTTGGCGGTTGCAGCTTGGCTTGCCGTCTGGCAGGCCGCCGCATGGGTCGTGGGGTCCGACCTGCTGCTCGCGGGTCCGGTCCAGACGGTCGTGGCGCTGGTCGGGCTGATGGGAGACGGCGCCTTTTGGGCAAAGATCGCCTGGTCGTTCGTGCGTATCGCCGGCGGTTTCGTGCTGGCGTTTGCCGCGGCTGTCTCGCTGGCGTACCTCTCGTGGCAGCGCAGGGCGGTCGAGACCTTCCTGCGTCCGGCCCTCTCCGCGATCAAATCCACTCCGGTCGTGTGCATCGTGGTGATGCTGCTCATCTGGTTTGGCTCGCGTTGGGTGAGCGCCGTGTCCGTCTTCCTGGTGGTGCTGCCTGCGATCTACTTCTCCGCGCTGGAGGGGTTGCAGTCGCTCGATCCCGAGCGGCTCGGTATGCTGCGGATGTACCGCGTCCCGCGCGCGAGCCAACTCGGTGCCTACGTGTGGCCGCAGGTGCAGCCCTTCCTGCTCGCGACGTCGCGCATGGTCGTCGGGATGAGCTGGAAGGCGGGCGTGGCGGCCGAGCTCATCGGCACGCCGGTCGGCAGCATCGGTGAGCGCATCTACCAGGCAAAGATCCTGCTGGAGACCGCGCAGGTCTTTGCATGGACCATCGTGATCGTGGCGATCGCGTACGTGTGCGAGCGGGTCTTTTTGCGTCTGCTCGCCGCGTCGGTGGCATGGGGCGTGCGGCGCGCTGTATCGGTAGCGGGGGATGAGCCCCTTGGGCCGTCAGCCGACGTGTCCTCACGTACGGCGTCCTCTGACCAAATATCTGCCAAGCCTGCGTTGGCCGTATCCCCAGGCGTGACGGTTGCACATCTCTCCAAGGCTTTCGGCAATCGTGTACTTTTTCATGACTTGACCTGCGGCTTTGCCGCCGGGAGCCGTACTTGCGTGATGGCGCCGTCCGGCAGCGGCAAGACGACCCTGCTCCGCATGGTTGCGGGACTTGAGGTGCCCGATGCGGGTGAGACGGCATGTGCGAGCGGGGGCGCTGGGGTTGCCGGTGGCGATGGGACTGGTGGGGTCGATGAGTCCGATGGGTCCGACAGGGCAACCGTCATCAGCGAGGCGGCTACAGCACCCGTGAGCATGGCCTACCAGGCGACCTGCTTACTCGAGGGCCTGTCTGCCGTGGAGAATGTCGAGTTGGCGGCACGTCTTGCCGAGGATGGCGCGCGGCGCCTGCTGACGGAACTGCTACCGGCGGACGTGCTGGACAAACCCGTGTCAACGCTCTCGGGAGGCGAGCGCCGCCGCGTCGAGCTTGTGCGGGCGATGGCTGCCGGCAGCGGTGTCGTTCTTCTTGACGAGCCCTTTGCTTCGCTAGACGAGGACGCGCATGCCAGGTGTGCGCAGTTTGTCCTGGCGCATCAACGGGGGCGGACTGTCCTTGTTGCGACCCACGATGCGAGCGACGCTGTGCTGCTCGATGCCGACGTTTTCTCACTTGAGGATAATGGTTTCCGCAAGCCGAGGTGACGTGCGTCCTCAAGGCGAGCGTCTCGGGTTGAGAGAGGAAAACAATGAATTACCTGCAGCTGCTTGTGGAAGACATCCACTCGACCATCGTCTCTACCATCGGCGAAGACGGGCACCCGCAGGTGCGCGCTGCCGATATGATGCTCTGGGATGAGGGCGGTGTGTACTTCCTGACGGCTGAGGGCAAGGCTTTCTATCGGCAGCTGATAGAGCAGGGATTTCTTGCGCTCGCCGGTGTGAAAGACGGACGTGCGGTCTCCCTGCGCGGCAAGGTGCGGTGCATCGGACAGGACCGTCTGGACGATATCTTTGCCGCCGCCCCCTACATGCGGGAAATCTATCCCGAAGGCAAGCGCGGCACCCTGCGGGTCTTTGTGATCTACGAGGCAACGGGTGAGTACTTCGATATCTCCGACCCCTCGCACGTGGTGCGGGACGACGTCGTGATCGGCGGCGCGGGCGGCGATGCGGGCACTGGCGCGGCTGGCGGCACGGTCGGCGGCGCCAAGACCTACCACGTGACCGACGGTTGTACCGGGTGCGGTGCCTGTCTCGACGTCTGCCCTCAGTCCTGCATCGATGTGTCGGGCGTACCCGCCGTGGTCGACCAGCACCGTTGCCTGCACTGCGGCGCCTGCGTACACGCCTGCCCCGTGGGCGCCATCGTCTACGCGTGATGCCCCCCTTCCCACTTTTTGTGGAACGGGAGATTCAGGGTTGATTCGAGATTTGTCTCGAAACGTGCGGGAGGGAAGTTACCCTCCCACCAAGGGTTTTGCGCAGATTTTCAGCAAACCACACGCGAGGAGGGGAATCTGGAAATCTGCGATTCTACAAAGTTACCCTCTCGCCAATGGATTTGTACACATCTACGGCAAACCATGAGTAGGAGGGGGATTCGGCTTTTCCTCGTATAGCGAGGTGCCCCTCTTGACAAGGGTTTTGCACATATCTGCGGCAAACCATGCCTATGAGGGGGATGTTCGAATTAGCTACTAGGTCGATTAGCCTTCTTACACAGGGTTTTCTGCGAACTCGCAGCAAAACCCGCCCTAGAGGGGGTCGATGTGCATGGAGTAGGACTGATTGGCCCGCGTGTCTTTCTGTGACAGGTGCTATGGGGCGTAAAAAAGGTGCTATGGAGTACTACTGACGCTGGGTCTGGCGCCGGAAGGAGTCGTGGCGCTTTCGGCGGTGACGGATGCGGATGGTGCGGGGGACCGTAGCACCTTGTCCATCGCCTTGCCGCGGGCGAGCTCGTCCACCAGCTTGTCGAGGTAGCGGATGTCACGCATCAGCGGGTCTGCGACCTCCTGGACCTTGACGCCGCAGACGGAACCCGTGATGAGCGCGCGATCGGGGTTCATAGCTGGCGCCTGGCGGAAAAAATCGCCGTAGGTGACATCGCTCGCGAGGTCGGCGGCAATTGCGGCGGGCGTGTATCCCGTGAGCCAGCAGGTGACCTCGTCGACCTCGGCGCGCGTGCGACCCTTGCGCTCGGCTTTGGCGACAAGTGCCTGATAGACCTTGACAAAGGGCATATCGAATACCTTGTTCGCGGCCATGGGACCTCCCGGTGCGTGCGAGCCGCGCGCAGTGCGCTCGAGCCGCGCGATTGTCTTTCCCCGCATGATACTCGGCAATGTCCGCTCGTTGCGATAGATTGATAGTGTCGATAGGGATAGGGAATAAGAGGGAAGCGCAAGAGAGGCACCGTACATGGACATTCGCAAGCTTACGAGCTGGGAAGACAGACTTGCGGCTGATCGCGTGATCGCGACCGCCTTTCTCGACCCATGGGACCCAGACGGGGCTGAGAAGCACCGGCGCGCCGAGCGCGGCGAGGACGTGGCCGGCGAGGCGATGTGGGGCCTCTACGGTGACGGCGGGGCGCTGATAACGGCAATCGACGCCCATCGCCAGCGGCTCGTCTTTGCGGGACGCGAGCTTCCCGCGACCGAGCTCCACATGGTGGGCTCACTGCCCGAGGGGCGTGGGCGAGGGGCGGTCAGGGCACTCATCCATGAGGTGCTCGAAGACGCGCGTGCCCGTGGCGAGCTCTTCGCGACGCTGATTCCCTTCTCCTTTGGCTTCTATCGCAAGTTCGGCTTCGAACTGATGGCCCGCCACCTCGACCAGCGGCTGCCGATCGATCAGCTCGCGGGCTTTAGCTGCGACTACGTTGTACGACAGGCGGCGGGTCCCGACGACGCCGCGGCGATGCGGGCCCTCGTGGACCGCGCGTCCAGCCGCCACGCGCTCGCGATGTTGTCTGCGGACGAGGACTGGGACTGGCACGACAACGGCGAGGTGGGGGAGCGCGACTTCATGCACCGCGACAGCCCGACGTACAGCTATCTTTTCTACCGGAATGCAACGGGTGCGGTACCTGCGGATGCGGAGTCTACTGGTGAGTCAGCTGCAGATGTCGTGCCAGCAGGTGCGGCGCCTGCGGCCTGTCTCAAGTTCAGCTTTGTGACAACGCCGGACAACCCCTTTGTCGGGACCATGGCCGTGAGCAGCCTCGCGTACGAGACACCCGAGGCGCTCCGCAACGTCCTGGGATTCATGTACCGCTTCCGCGCCAAGGTCAACGAGGTCGTCTTTGAGGAATTCGACGGTATCGACCTGGCCCTGCTTGCGCCTGAGCATGACAGGGTCAAGCGCACGGTCGGCGGCCATTGGATGCTGCGCGTGCTCGATGTGGCAGGCGTTCTCGCGGCGGCGCGCTATCCCGCTGGTGAGGGTGTCTTCACCATTCACGTGGAGGATGGTTTCCTGACGGAGAATGACGGCACGTACGCGGTCACCTTTGCGGACGGTGCGGCGCAGACGGTCGAGCGGACCGATGCGGATCCCGACCTGACGGTGCCGGTGACAACGTTTGCGCAGCTCGCGGCGGGTGCCATCAGCCTGCGTGAGGCGCTCTACCGCCCCGATACGCAGCTTGCGGGCAATGCCGAGCTCCTGCAGCGGGTCTATGGGGAGGTACGTTGATGGAGGAGTGCGTGCAGGGCGATGAGCTCGCCTTTTTTGCGGAAATGCCGAGCATGCTGCCGGTGTACTGGGCTTTGCGGGCGCGGCTGTACGACGAGTTGCCCGACACCGTCATCGACGTGCGCAAGACGCAGATCTCGCTCAAGTGCCCGCGCATCTACGCGACGGTCTCATTCCTGCGGGCGCGCGGCGTGCCCAAGGAGCACCTGACTGTGTCGATCGGGCTCGCGCACCGGCTCGAGTCGCCGCGTACGGCGGTAGCGGTGGAGCCCTATCCGGGTCGGTGGACCAATCACGTATGTCTCCTGAGCGAGGCGGAGGTGGACGACGAGCTGATGGGCTGGCTGCGCGAGGCGTACGTCTTTGCGCGGGAGAAACAGGCGGGATAATAGGGGAGTTTGCGATGAAGAAGACCTATGCGACCTCGGTCGACGACCATGTGGGTGCGTTTCTCGCCGCGTGCCGGACGATCGCCGGCGAGGGGCTCAACATCACGCGCGTGAGCTACAACAAGGCCATCGACGAGCACGCCATCTTCATCGAGGTCGAGGGTACGCCCGAGGAGCATGCGACGCTCGAGGCAAAGCTTGCGAGCGGCGGCTTTCTCAACCGCGCGGCGGACGGGAGCGCCGCGGTCGTGATGCTCGAGTTCAAGATTCCCGATGTGCCCGGGGCGGTCGTGCGCGTGCTCGAGGTCGTGAGCCGCTACGACATCAACATCGTCTACATGTCCTCGCACCAGCAGCCGGTGCCGGAGGACGGTTTGTCTTACCAGGACTACCGCATGGGCTTGCTCGCGCCGTCGGATGACGCGCTGGCACGCTTCGTGGACGAGGTGTCCGGAATCTGCGAGGTCAGGCGCGTGGACGCGGGGGCCGAGGGTATCTTTGACAACACCGTCTTTTACGACACGTTTGCCAGCACGCTCGCGGGCTACATGGACATCGGCCAGGCGCAGCTAGACGAGCTCAAGATCAACGTCAACCTCGCCATGCAGACCCTGGCCGAGCAGCACCTCTCGCCCTACCGCACCTTTGAGACGATCGACCAGTTCGCGGAGCTGCTGAGCAGGTACCGTGGCAGGCGGTTTGCGCCGCGTATCGCGACCCACCAGATCACGGACGACACGGAGATCACCGTGATCGAGCCGCCCGCGGGGTCCAATACGGCGATCATCCGCAGTGGGGGAGACTATCTCTTTGTGGACACGGGCTACGCCTGCTACCAGGAGGAGATGCTGCGGCTCTACCGCCAGCTCGTGCCCGGGTGGGACACGATGGCCAAGCACGCCTTCGCCACGCACGCCGACGTCGACCACTGCGGTCTGCTCAACCTCTTCGACGACGTGACGATGAGCCCGCTCACGGCGGAGAGCCTGCGGCTGGAGGCGGAGGAGGACACCTCCTTCCGCGAGGAGAACCCGCTGCACAGGCCCTATATCCGCATCTGCAAGATCCTGACTGGGTACGCGCCGACCCGGCAAGACAAGATCCGCATCCTGCCTGCCGAGCGCGTGCAGGACGGGTCGCGGCCGCTCGTGCATACGGGCACCTTCGCTTTCGGCGAGCTCGGCTTCGACGTGTACGAAGGGGCGGGCGGCCACCTGCGCGGCGAGAGCGTGCTGATCGACTACGAGCACCACGTGGTCTTCACGGGCGACATCTACGTCAACCTGCACGACATGACCCCCGAGCAGGCCGAGTACAACCGCGCCGCCCCCGTGCTCATGACCTCGGTCGATACCGACCGCGTGCTGGCGGCACAGGAGCGGCAGGCGCTCTTCGCCCACCTGGGTCGGGGCACCTGGTTCGTCTTCCCCGCCCACGGTGCGATGAAGACGTACGTGGTGGCTGAACAATAGGGGGACAACGTGCGCGCAGAAGACCTGGACGCCATATGCGGGTGCGAGCTCTTTGCGGGCGTCGCCCCAGCCGAGACCGCGCGCCTGCTGGGCGCCATGGATGCCCGTGTCGAGTCATACGAACCAAATGACCTGGCCGTACGTTTGGGAGATGAGATCGGGAGTGCGGGTATCGTGCTTGCGGGCGTCGTGGCCGGCGAATTCCTTGACAACGCCGGCAAGGTGACGACGGTGATGAGGTTCGGCGCGGGCGCCCTCTTCGCGGAGGCGATGGCCGTGCTTGATATGCCCAGCATGGTGGAGGTGCGTGCCGTGCAGGCGTGCCGTGTCGCATGGGTCGACCTCGGTCGGCTTTCCGACCCGACTGTCGTGGACCCGCGGGACGAGGCCGCGCATGCGGCGGTCCACCAGGTGATTCTCAACCTGACGCGCCTGCTCGCCCACAAGAATGTGCTGCTGACCGACAAGGCCCAGACCCTCTCGCAACGCCGCCTCCGCGACCGCATCCGGCTCTACCTGATGTCGCGCGCGTCGATGGAGGGGCAGGGGAGCGTGGCGCCCATCACCAACCAGAGCGAGCTCGCACGCCTGCTCGCGGTCGACCGCAGCGCGCTCTCCCGCGAACTGGGACGCATGCAGGACGAGGGCCTCATCCGGATCGAGGGGCGCGACATCGTCGTTGCCGACCCTGACTTCCTCGACTGAGGCGCGTATTACGCGGCACAGGTCGCATCACATTCGCCTCACGGATTGCATCGCGGGTCGCAAGGTTTTTCTCAAAGTGTTGCCATGACAACAGATTGCGCCGTTCTTCTTCAATATCCTATCAACCAGATAGGAAATAGAGGAAGGAGACAAACATGGCAGATGGGGAGCGCGGCGCTTTTTCGGTCGCCGCGGACCACGCGCCGATTCCCGGGCTGACGATATCGTCCCGCTCGGCTGCGGGCGAGGGGGTCACGTATTTCTCCCTAGGATCGCACACCGACATCAGCCCGGAGACCTACCCTGGGACGGTCCTATATGTGGGCAACGCGGGCGAAGGGGAGTTTCTGGTCGGCACGGAAGGCACGGCTGCACCCATATCCGCAGGCCAGGCCGTCATTACCCGCGGCGGTACGCGCGTGGGCGTCCGCACCAGGGAAGGGCTCGTGTACACAGAGGCTCAAGCGAAGGGAGAGCTCGTCATGAACGAGGCAATCAAGGCGGGAGAAGTATTCGCGCTCAAGGACCTGGTCCCGTACCAGGAGGGCTCCATTGTCAATATGGACGTGGCCCACAACGACCACATGAAGTTCGTCGTCATGGCCTTCGACGAGGGGACGGGGCTCTCCGAGCATGCGGCGCCGGGCGACGCGCTCGTCTTTGCCCTGGAGGGCAAGGCGACCATCGGCTACGAGGGCAAGGAGTATCCCATCTCCGCCGGTGAGAACTTCCACTTCGCGCCGGGCGGGCGCCACAGCGTGCGCGCCGAGGGGCGCTTCAAGATGGCGCTGCTGCTGATGCTCTAGGTCGGACAATAGAGCTACATAAGAAAGGAAACATCATGAGCAAGATCACAAAAGTGTACGGACGTGAGGTCCTGGACTCCCGCGGCAATCCCACCGTCGAGGTCGAGGTCACGCTGGAGGACGGCAGCTTTGCGCGCGCTATCGTGCCCTCGGGTGCCTCGACCGGCGACTTCGAGGCGGTCGAGCTCCGCGACGGCGACAAGGATCGCTACCTGGGCAAGGGCGTCTCGCAGGCAGTGGCCCATGTGAATGGCGAGTGCCAGCGCATCGTGGGCATGGACGCCCGCGACCAGCGCGGCGTGGACGCGGCCCTCATGGTCGCCGACGGTACTCCCAACAAGGGCAAGCTCGGCGCCAATGCAATCCTCGGTTGCTCGCTTGCGGTTGCGCGTGCCGCCGCAGCGTCCGCCGGCCTCCCGCTCTACGAGTACCTGGGCGGCGCCAACGCCCACACGCTGCCGACGCCGATGATGAACGTCCTCAACGGCGGTGTGCACGCTGACAACACGGTGGACTTCCAGGAGTTCATGATCATGCCCGTCGGCGCGCCGACCTTCAAGGAGGCCCTGCGCTGGTGCGCCGAGGTCTACCACACGCTCAAGAGTGTGCTCAAGCGTGCCGGACTCAACACGGGCGTGGGTGACGAGGGCGGCTTCGCACCCGACCTCAAGACCAATGCCGAACCCTTCGAGTACCTGATGAGCGCGGTCAGGGAGGCGGGCTTCGAGCCGGGTCGCGACTTCATGTTTGCCATGGACCCCGCCACCTCCGAGCTCTACAACAAGGAGACCGGCTGCTACGAGCTGAAGGGCGAAGGCCGTACCCTCACCTCCGACCAGATGGTCGACTACTGGGAAGCCCTGGTCGACAAATACCCGATCATCTCGATCGAGGACGGTCTGGACCAGGAGGACTGGGACGGTTGGGTCAAGCTGACCGAGCGCCTCGGCGACCGCGTCCAGCTGGTCGGTGACGACCTCTTCGTCACCAACACCGCCCGTCTCAAGAAGGGTATCGAGCTCGGCGCCGCCAATGCCATCCTGATCAAGGTCAACCAGATCGGCACGCTGACCGAGACGCTCGATGCCATCGAGACAGCCAAGCGCGCCGGCTACACCGCGGTCGTCTCGCACCGCTCCGGCGAGACAGAGGACACTACGATCGCCGACCTGGCGGTGGCGACCAACGCCGGCCAGATCAAGTCGGGCGCCCCCTGCCGCACCGACCGCGTGGCCAAGTACAACCAGCTCCTCCGCATCGAGGACGGCCTGGGAGACGCGGCGGTGTATGGTGGCCTCGGGAGCTTTTACAACCTCAAGCGCTGAAATGACCGTATGGGGACTGCAATGAGCACGTAGAGGCTGGCAATGAGCCATGCAGATGCGACAACAAGTACGCAGCCTCCGACAACGAGTACGTGGCTGTGACAACAAGTACGTTGCCTCTGACAACGAGTACGTGGCTGTGACAACAAGTACGTTGCCTCTGACAACGAGTACGTAGGCACATACAAGAAAACCGTCAAAGTGCGAGCTAGCGAGCAATTTTTTGTCTTCTAGGTCGCACTTTGACGTATTTGTTGGAAAGCGCCGCGTACTTGTTGTCAACGCCTACGTACTCGTTGTGAGCCCGTTGCATTGGGCGCTCACTCGAGACAGACACGCAACAAGAACTCTGTATCATGGTGCGCAAGACGACCGATACGACTGGGAGCCTAGCTATACGACTGGGATTCTGGCGATGCGACGGGGAGTCTGACGATGGGGCTGGGAGTGCGGCGATCGGGACGGCTTGCGGTCGCAGGTCGACACTGCCAGCGGCGTGCCGTAGACGGGAGCGGTCATGAGGCCACAGGGTAAGCACTTCGCGGAATCAGTGTCGGCGCGTGAGATGGCGGCGCGTGAGATGGCGGCGCGTAAGGTGGCTGCGCGTGAGGTGGCAAAGCGCGATGTATCGACGCACGACGCGGTAGTACGGGCTGCCGCGGCGGACTACGACACCGAAATTGCGGAGGAGGCGGGTCTGCTGGCAGAGGCGGCCGTCGTTCGGGGTGATGCGGCGCTGGCTGAGGATGCGGACCTGGCCGAGGCGGCAGCGCTGGCCGAGGCGCGGCGCGACGGCAAGACGGGCCACCGCTTCGGCACCGCCCTGAAGGTCTTTGGTGCCCTGCTCATCGCCTCGGGCGTCGTGGACGTTGTGATCTACGTGGCCACGTCCTTCTTGCTCGGCATCGCAACCCTCGGCGGCATCATGCTCGAGCAGTACAGCACGGTCACGACGGTCATCCTCATCGTGGGCTCCGTATTGCTGGCAGCCACCGCCGCGGCCCGCGTGGTCCTCGGCATCCGCCTGATCCGCGGCAAGAACCGCGGCGTGGCGCTTGCCTGCAAGCTCCTGGCCTCCCTGCAGGCCCTGACCATCGTCTGTCAGTTCATGCTCGAAGGCCTGTCCGGCAGCATCCTGAGCTCCGCCGTCTCGATCCTGTTGCTCTCCGTCCTGGAGTCCTACGCCGACCCGACCCTGAGGCTCGAGCGCGACCTTGCGCGCCGCAAGGACGAGCTGCAGGACAAGGCGGACCAGGAGGCCGGCACGCTCGGCCGCGACAAGACGGGCGAGGGCTACCTGCGGATCGACTTCTTCAATATCTTTTGGATCTTTGTCGTGTGCTGCGTCGCGGGCCTCATCCTCGAGATCATCTGGCACATGACGGTGGTGGATCCGGGCCACTACCAGGACCGCGCGGGCTTGCTCTACGGCCCCTTCTCGCCGATTTACGGCTTCGGCGGCGTGCTGATCACCGTGCTGCTCAACCGCCTGTGGCGCTCGAACCCGCTCATCCAGTTTGGGGCGGCGGCCGTGATCGGCGCGAGCTTCGAGTGGGCGGTCAGCTTTTGGATGGAGTTCTCCTTTGGCATCACCGCCTGGGACTACTCGCACTACACGCTGCCCTTCACGAGCATCCCCGACCCCATCGCCGTGATGTGCGGCGGACGCACCTCGACCATGTTCCTCTTCATATGGGGCGCACTCGGCATCGTGTGGCTGCGGTGGATGCTGCCGCTGCTCCTGCAGACCATCAACCGCATCCCCTGGAACTGGCGCTACACCCTGACGGCCGTCTGCGCCGCGCTGATGCTCGTGGACTGCGCGCTCACGGTGTCGTCCTTCGACTGCTGGTATCAGCGTCAGGCGGGCACAATGGAGTCGAAGCAGCAGACCGCTATCGACCAGTTCTGCAACGAGCACTACGGAGACGCCTTCATGGAGCACCGCTTCCAGTCCATGAGCATGGATCCGAGCAACGCCACGCGCCTGTAAGCCACGTGTATGCACCGTCGCGTGCGTGCGCCCGGCAAACTGCCTGGCAAACTGCCTGTCACCTGTGGCTGCGTCACGTCCTTCTGGCAAAGAAAAACCGCCGTCGGCTGCGATGCCGGCGGCGGTTGATTGTGAGCCGATGAGGCGCGCTAGTCGAGCTCGGCGGGATCGAAGTCGGGGTCGAGGGCGGCGTTGAGTTTGTCTTCCACACGGCTGCGGTCCATCTGGCGGCCGATGAAGACGAGCTCGGTCTCGCGGTCGCCCCAGACGGGATCCCAGTGGTCGGCGATCTCGGGGTTCTCCTCGAAGAGCTGCTTTTGGGTCTCAGGGTCGGCCGACGCGACGAAGCGGCCGTTCTGCCCCGCGCCGAACTGGAAGCCCGACTGCTCGAAGAGGTAGCACATGGCGGGGTCGTCGCTGAACCACAGCGTGCCCTTGCAGCGGATCACGTTGCGCGGCCAGGAGTTGAGCACGTTCTCAAAGAGCTCGCGCGAGAAGGGGCGGTGCTCGCGGTAGACGAAGGTCTGGATGCCGTATTCCAGGACCTCGGGGTCCTCGTGCTCCTCGGGGTGCTCCATCGCGTCGATCCACGCGGCCGAGCTGTACGCCTTCTCAAAGTCGAAGCGGCCGGTGTCGATAAGCTCGGACAGGGGGACGTCGGCGTTGGTCGACTCGATGATCACGGCCTCCTTCTGCAGGCTGCGGACGATCGCGCGCAGCTCGGCCATCTGCCCGGGGGTCACGAGGTCGGCCTTGTTGAGCAGGACGGTGGTGCAGAACTCCAGCTGCTGCACGAGCAGGGTCTCGATGTCGTCCTCGTCGAGGTCGTCGGCGAGCAGGGCCTTGCCGCCCGCGAACTCGTCGAACATGCGCTTGGCGTCGACCACGGCGATGATGTTGTCGAGCGCGAGCGGGGTCTCTCCCTCGCCGCGCTGCTCGCCGAAGGCCATGATGTTGTAGGCGATGGGGATGGGCTCGCAGATGCCCGAGGCCTCGATGAAGATGTGGTCGTAGGCGCCGGAGTCGGCCAGGTCGGCCAGCTGCTGGGTGAGGTCGCCGGCGAGCGAGCAGCAGATGCAGCCGTTGGAGAGCGCGACCAGGCTGGAGTCGCTCATGTCCACGACGCCGCCCTGCTGGATGAGGTTGGCGTCGATGTTGACCTCGCCGATGTCGTTGACGATCACGGCGGCGCGGACGCCCTCGTCGTTGGTGAGGATGTGGTTGAGCAGGGTCGTCTTGCCGGAGCCGAGGTAGCCGGTGATCAGCGTGACGGGGATGGGCTGTGCGGACATGGTTCTCCTTTGTCGGGATTTTTCAACATGCCAAGTCTACCCAATCGCGCGGATTTCCTACCTCTGGGCGCGGGAAGACGCGCAAGAAGACAAAACACGACCAAATCTGATGTGCGTGACGTGAGATACTGGTGCCGAGAGCGAAAGGAGCGCATATGGGCAAGAAGAAGGTCATCCTGGATTGCGACCCCGGCATCGATGACGCCTTCGCAATCCTGCTAGCGGCGCAGCACCTCGACGTGCTCGGCGTGACGACCATCGGCGGCAACAGCCCGCTCGAGAACGTGACGCGCAACGCGCTCAAGGTGCTCGAGGTGGCGGGCGTAGCCGATGACGTCGGCGTGTACCCCGGCCACTCCTGCCCGATGGTGGCGCCCCTGGTCACGGCGCCGAGCGTCCACGGGGCGGACGGCCTCGGTGGCGCCTGTGTCCCGCCACCGACGCATGTGGCGCAAGACAAACATGGCGTGGACTTCATCGTCGACACGGTGATGGGTACCGATGACGTGACCCTGATCGCGACCGGGCCGCTCACCAATATCGCGGCGGCCATCAACCGCGAGCCGCGCATCGTCGACCGCGTGCGCGAGATCTGCATCATGGGCGGCTCGGTGACGCTGGGCAACTGGACGCCGGTGGCTGAGTTCAACATCTACGTGGATCCCGAAGCCGCCGCGCGGGTCTTCCGGTCGGGCGCGCACATCAAGATGTGCGGCCTCAACCTCACGCGGCAGTGCGGCTTCACGCCCGAGACGGTCGCGCGTTTCCGCAGCATCGGGACGCAGGCGGCGGACTTTGCCGCGCGCATCACGGACTTTGGTGTCGCGTCCAGCGTGAGCAGGCATCAGCCGCCGCGGGCCTACATGCACGACGCCTGCGCCGTGGCATGGGAGATTGACCAGACGCTGATCGCGGCCGCGCCAATGCACATCGACGTCGAGCTCAGCGGTACCTACACCCGCGGTATGACCGTCTGCGACTATCGGCACCTGTGCGGCACGCAACCGGTGGTCGATATCGAACGCACGGCGCAGATGGGGCCGCAGGGCGAGGCGCCCAATGCTGAGGCGGCGCTCGACTTGGACTACGGCCGCTTCCTCGACCTGGTGTGCACCACGCTCGCGAACTATCAGTAGGAGTCCCTATGCGTATCCTCAACTTCGGCTCGCTCAACATCGACTTTACCTATGCGGTCGACCACATCGTGACTCCCGGCGAGACCATCGCCTCGCGGTCGCTCACGGTCAACCCCGGCGGCAAGGGTCTCAACCAGTCGATAGCGCTCGCCCGGGCGGGAGCGTCCGTCTTGCACGCGGGACAGGTCGGGCCAGACGGCGGTTTCCTCGTCGACCTGCTGACGGACAATGGCGTCGATACGGGCGCTGTGCGCACCAGCCCGGACGTGCGCACGGGCAACGCGATTATCCAGACCGACGCCCACGGCGAGAACTGCATCGTGCTCTACGGCGGCGCGAACCAGGCGATCGGTCGGGACTACGTGGGCGAGGTGCTCGCGGGCGTGCAAGCGGGGGATTGGATCCTGCTGCAGAACGAGATCAGCGAGCTCGCCTACATCATCGAGTCCGCACACGCGCGCGACCTGCGCGTGATCCTCAACCCGTCACCTATCACGGAAGACCTGCTTGCGCTCGACTACTCCCTCGTGGATATGCTCATCCTCAACGAGATCGAGGCGGCGGCGCTGGCGGGTCTTGACCTCGGTACAACAGACCCAGTGTCAGGAGACTCTACAGACATCGACCCCGTCGAAACCCGTTTGATCGCTGCTCTTCGCGAGCGCTTTGCGGGTCGTACCGTCGTCCTGACGCTGGGGGAGCGGGGCTCGGTCTATATCGGCGGGGGCCTGCCCGGTGAAGGGGCTCTCGGCGAAGACGTGCTGGTGCGGCAGAAGGCCTACCCCGTCGAGGCGGTCGACACGACAGCGGCGGGCGATACCTACACGGGCTACCTGCTCGCGGCGCTCGCTGCAGGGGAATCCGCAGCTATCGCCATGCGCCTGGCGGCTGCGGCATCCGCGCTCGCGGTGACCAGGGCCGGTGCCGCCCCCTCCATTCCCACGCGCGCCGAGGTCGATGCGTTCTTGGGGTAGGGTTGACATTGGTTACCCTCCGACATGTGGTTTTGCGGAAATCTGTAGAAAACCGTATCTGGGAGGGTGCTCTGCTGCTGCGGGCGCCTCGCTGATTACCCTCCGACGTAGGGTTTTCCGCACAGATGCGGAAAACTGTGCCTGAGAGGGGTATCTATGAACGCGGGAAGAATGCAGATACCCCTCCCAGGAGGCGCGGCGCGGGGCGAGACGTGCGCGAAGAGCCGGCATAAGAAAGCGGGGTACCCGAGGGCACCCCGCCTGTACGTGATAGAGCGAAAGCGTTAGTCCAGGTCCTCACCGTTGGACTTGTAGACCTTCTGCATGTAGTAGAAGGAGTCCTTGCGCGAACGGCTCATGTCGCCGTTGCCGTCGTCGTCCATGTCGACGTAGACGAAGCCGTAGCGCTTGCGCATCTCGCCCGTGCCGGCAGATACGATGTCGATCCAGCCCCAGGGTGTGTAGCCGATCAGGTCGACGCCGTCCTCCTCGACCGCGGCCTTCATGGCCTTGATGTGGTCGCGCATGTAGTCGATGCGGTAGCTGTCGTGCACGCTGCCGTCGGGCTCGCGCACGTCGATGGCGCCGATGCCGTTCTCGACGATCATCAGCGGGATCTGGTAGCGGTCCCAGATCTGGTTGAGGTTGATGCGCAGGCCCAGCGGGTCGATGGCCCAGCCCCAGGCGTTGGTCTCGAGATAGGGGTTCTTGACGCCGGAGCTCATGTTGCCGCCGACGCGCTCCTTGCCCTCGGGCGAGGCGGCCTGGGCCTCAGAGTTGTAGTAGCTGAAGGAGTAGAAGTCCACCGTGCCCTCGCGCAGCAGCTCGTCGTCGCCCGGCTCCTTGACGAGCTCGATGCCCGCGCGCTGGAGCTCCAGCACCTTCCAGGAGGGATAGTAGCCGCGCACCTGCACGTCACCGAAGAACCACTTGTAGCCGCGTGCATTGGTGAGCTCGCACCAGACGTCCTCGGGGTTGCAGCTGTAGGGGTAGCTCACGCCGTGGGCGATCATCAGGCCGACCTTGTTGGCAGGGTCGATCTCGTGGGCCTTCTTGACGGCGTAGGCGGCGCCCAGGAAGCGGTGCCAGCGCGCCTGCTCGCGGTTCTGCTTGTTGGTGTTGGCCTCATGCAGGCCGGAGGTCATGTAGACGTCGATGTTGATCTCGTTGATGTTGAGCCAGTAGGTGACCAGGCCCTTGTAGCGCTCGAGCACCACGTCGCAGAAGTGCTCGAAGGCCTCCAGCGTGTGGCGGCTGACCCAGCCGTCGTACTCGTTGGCCAGGTGCAGCGGCATGTCGAAGTGGTTGAGCGTGACGAGGGGCTCGATGCCCTTGTCCTTGCAGGCGCGGAAGATGTCCTCGTAGAACTTGAGGCCTTCCTCATTGGGCTCGGCGTCGTCGCCGTTGGGGAAGATGCGGGTCCAGTTGATGGACATGCGGTTCACGTTGCAGCCCATCTCGGCCATCAGGTCGATGTCGCCCTGCCAGTGGCCGTAGAAGTCCGTCGCGACGTGGCTGGGGTAGTAGGTGTCGGGGTCGACGATGGCCTTGGCGCCCTCGGGCACATCCTCCATCGCGGCGAAGGTCGCGCGCGAGCCGTCCGGCATCTCGCAGATGAACTTGCGGGGGATACCGTTGCGGCCGTCGCCGCCGGTCAGTGCGTCGGCCACGGCGAGACCCTTACCGCCGCTGATATAGCTGCCCTCGTACTGGTTCGCGGCCGTCGCGCCGCCCCACAGAAAGCCTTTCGGGAAACTCATGCGTCCTCCTTTGGTCGTGTGCCTTGCTTGGCGGATAGCGCGTCCGACACGTGCGGACGGCTGACGTCCGCAGGCAGCTATGCCCCGTTCGCACGGTGTGCTGCGCATTTCCAGTATATGAAAGACGAACGCGCCGCCCGGCGCCCAATCGCCAGGCGGCACAACGTGCCAAACGACGAGTCGCAAACATGAGCGTGTCCTGCCCGTCTGATATGCTCAAGTAGATAGATGGCCCGCTGTGGCCGGCCGCGGCAACTGAGAAGGGATTTGATATGTCCGACAAGAAGATCGTGCTCATCGACATCGACGGCACCCTCGTCGACTACGAGAACAACCTGCCTGCCTCCGCGGTGGAGGCCATACACCTGGCGCAGGCCAACGGTCACAAGGTATACGCCTGCACCGGCCGCTCCAAGGCCGAGAACAAGCAGGAGATCTGGGACATCGGCCTGGACGGCATGATCGGTGGCAACGGCAACTACATCGAGAGCGGCGACACGGTGGTCTTCCACCAGCTCATCTCCCTGGAGGAGGAGAAGCGCGTGGTCGACTGGCTCAACGCGCGCGGCCTGTGCTTCTACCTCGAGTCCAACAACGGCCTCTTTGCCAGCGAGACCTTCGCAAAAGACGCTCTGCCCGCCTGCAAGGCCTACGCCTCCGGCAAGGGCGCCACGCAGGAGGAGCTCGACGCGATGGGCGATTCCACGGCCCTCTTCCACGGCATGATCGAGGGCGGCGAGCTCTACCGCGACGACGTCAACAAGATCAGCTTTGTGCTCAAGAGCTATCAGGACCACCTGGACTCCGCCGCCGAGTTCCCCAACCTCAAGGCCGGCACCTGGGGCGGCAAGGGCGAGCACGCGCTCTTCGGCGACCTGGGCGTCAAGGACATCACCAAGGCTTTCGCGGTCGGCAAGCTCTGCGAGTACCTGGGCTGGGACATCGCCGACACGATTGCCTTCGGCGACGCCAAGGTCGACATCCCCATGTTCGAGTGCTGCGGCGCCAGCTGCTGCATGGGCTCGGGCGGCGACGAGGCCAAGGAGGCGGCCGATTTCGTGACGACCGACGTCGACAAGGACGGCCTCATGAACGGCTTCAAGCACTTCGGCCTGATCTAGCCGACAACCAGCAACCAAAGACGATGCCGCCGCAGGCCGTCATGGCTACGGCTGCGGAATAATCGTTCGACCTGCCCCCGTCGCCCATGCCCGTTGCCGGATAATGGGCGGCGGAGGTGCGTATGGACAATTTTGAGAAGCTCCGCAGGGCAAAGGGACTGACGGCAAACGATCAGGCCATCGTCTCGTATGTGCTCGACCATCCTGAGGAGATCGCCCGTTTGTCTTCTCGGGAGCTGGGTAGGCGGACGCACACGTCGGCATCTTCCGTGATGAGAGTCTGCCGGCGGCTCGGGTTCGAGAGCTGGGAGGATTTCAAGTACAACATCGCGAGCGACCTCAAACGCGCTCCGGCGGGTACGACCGCGATGGCCCAGGGGGAACACGCCCTCTCCGCGAGCGCAAAAGTCGCCGAGCTCGAGTCCCTCGCCATCGCACGGACCCGCGAGTCGCTCAACCTGACCGCCCTACAGGAGGCGGCCGATCTCTTGCTTGCCGCGGACGCCATCGGCATCTGCGCAAAAGACACCAACGACACGATCGCCTCATACGCAGACATGCTGTGCTCGCTTGCGCATCGGGTGGCTCTGGTGCGCAACGCCAACGACCGCATCATCAGATATGCACAGGCCGCTGCCGCAGGGCACGTGGGGTTGTTCATCAGCCGCGGCGGCAACGACAAGACGTTGATAGCGGCGGCAAAGGCACTGACCTCCCGTGGTATCAAGACGATCGCGCTGACCACTGCCGTCGAGTCGCCCCTGGCGCGCGTGTGCGACGTCGTGCTCGGCTGCTACTACGGGGACCTGGCTACCTACGGCGAGGTTGTGTGGCACGTATCGACCCACTATGTGCTCAACACGCTCTTTACCATGCTCTTTGCTGACAACTACGAAGAAAACCGCAGCTTGGAGCAGGCACTCTACCGCATCGGCAATGGCGAGCTGTACAGCGAGAACGCCTGGGACGTCGATACGATGTCGCGGATGTGAGCCTCGAGGATCTGCTCTTGCCGACACGGTGTCTCTATTGGCCTGCTGATGATGGTGACGGCATGGGGCGGCGGTTACGCTAGGGGAGGAGGGGAGAGACCATGGCAGATGAAACAGCGGACAAGACTCCGGCCGAGGCCGCGGCGAGTTCTGGAGCCGAGGGCACGGCACAGGTTGCCGGCGAATCCACGGCCGAGACCAACGCGCGGCTCATTGCCGCCTACCACACGTTCATAGAGCGGCAACCCCACGACGGATATGAGCTGGTCACCGTCGACGAGGACACCTATGAGCTCAGGGCGGAGCACGCCGTGGCGCGCATATGTTTCTGGGATGAGATCGTCGAGGTCATGGTGCTCGGGGCCCAGAAGTACGACTACCCCTTCCACCTGCATTTCCAGCTGCGCGAGGACGACTGGGAGCACGCGCTCGACCTGTACGGCGAGCTGGTGGATGCGCTCATCGCACAGGACCACCACCACACGACGCGCGTGCTGGTGGTGTGCACATCCGGCATGACCAGCTTTATGTTCGCGACCAAGATGGGGACCGTCGCCGGCGAGCTCGGACTGGACTACGAGTTTGCCGCCGTGCGCCTCGACAAGGTCTATCAGGAGGCCGTGTCCTACGACCTTATCCTGCTTGCGCCTCAGGCCGTCTACCTGCACGAGAAGCTGGCCGACGCGCTCCGCAAGCCGGTCGTGGATATTCCCGCGCGTGTCTTTGGCTCATACAACGCGATCGCCGGCATCGACCTCGTGCAGCACACGATCGAGGAGCTGGAGAAACCAAAGCCGGCAGAGCCTCCCGCTACGGTCCCGGGTGCGGGCGATAGCACCGAAGACGAGACTGCCGACGCCTGCGTCCTCGCCATCGTGGTGAAGCAGACCGCAGGCACGATCGAGATCGAGTGGCGGGTGTACGACAAGGGCGCGGTCGTTCTCCAGGAGCTCGTGACCAAGAGCGCCCCGATCGGCGGAGGCTCCCGCATCGGCGCGCAGTTCATCACGCCCTACGACATCACCGACATCATCGACACGGCCCTTGCTCACGAGACCTACGGGAGGCGCATCGAAGTCATCGGCCTTGCCGTGATGGGTGCGGTCGACCACGGGGTCGTGTCGCTGCCCGGCACGATGATGGACGGCGCGGCTGCCGAATCGGATCTGTCGGCGCGCTACGGAAAGCCCGTCAAGGTCGTGAACAACGTCAACGCCGCCGCCCTGGGCTGGTACGGGCAGCAGGACGAGTACCAGACGGTCGTCTTCCACTCCCAGTCGCGCGGCATGCTCCTCGGGGGTCAGGGCATCGTGATCGACGGCAAGCTCCATGAGGGGCTCTTCTCCCAGGCGGGGGAGCTGCAGAACTTCTACGGAACCCTACGGGAGGACGGGCTGTCGCTCTCCGATCCCTTCAGAAGCGAGCTATGGGATACCGACCGGCTGACGGAGCTCCTGGCCAAGATTTTTGCCGTCGACATCGGCGTCATCGCGCCGGAGGCAATCTGCGTGCGGTCCAAGCTCGCCTGCGAGGCCGAGGGTATCAGCCAGGCGCTTGCGCGCTACGTCCCCGTCGGGAAACAGCCCAAGATCATCATGGTGCCGCATTTCACCGAGTACATCTTCCTCGGCGTGCGGACGCTCGCCGCAGAGAAGCTCAAGCAGGTCCGCTGGGAGCGCGTGCAGAGCTTCAATCTCTGGCAGTGGCGCTAGCAGGGGCTGTAGATATATAAATAGCTGCGATACAAATAACCGCGATCAGGGTGGACGACATGGCAATCCTCTTGGTGAACGGCAGCCCGCATCGCGACGGGGAGACCAAACGCGCGCTGCGCATCGTGGAAGAAGCGCTCATAGGGGACGGGTGCGAGACCGTCTGGGTCGAGCTCGGTACTGGCCCCGTGCGCGGCTGCGTCTGCTGCCTGCGGTGCACTGAGACCGCGCGCTGCGCCTTTGACGACGACATCGCCAACGACCTGATCGACGCCATGGCGGCGGCCGACGGCGTGGTGATGGGCGCGCCGACCTATTTCGGCAGCATCAACGGCGCCTTTGCCGCTGTGCTCGACCGCGTCTTTTATGCGGGAAGCCGCCACCGGCGCCTCTTCGACGGGATACCGGCGGCGGGGGTCGCGGTGGCGCACCGCGCGGGCTCGCTGAGCGCGCTCGACCGGCTCAACCACTATTTCACCTATGCCGGCATGCCCGTCGTCTCGGGCATCTACTGGAGCTCGCTTCTTCACGGGGCGGACGACCGCTTCGGACCCAAGATCCTGACGGAGCTGGGGCACCGCATGGCGCGGGCATCGGCGCGGTAGACCGTGCCTTTCGTGGCGCGGGCGTCGGCGCGGAGGCAAGGCTAGCCATATAATTGGGGAAATCGCAACCTGCTGGAGGAGGGGCTTATGGCGGCGGTCACGACCCTGTTTCCCGTGTTGTTCATGCTCATACTCGGTTTCGTCTCAAAGCGGCGCGGCTGGGTCGCCGACGAGCAGAAGTCGGGTGTGAGCGGCGTCGTCTTCAAGGTGCTCTTCCCGATCATGATCTTCAACCTGGCGGCGACGGCGGAGATCGACTCGAGCAAGATCGCAGTCGTCGGGTTTGCCTTTGCAGTCTATATCGCGGGTATTTTCCTCGGGCGACTCGTGTCGCCCTTCACGGGCAAGAAGTACGCGAAGTTCTCACCGTACCTGCTCTCGTCGGAGGAGGGTGGCAGCGTAGCCCTGCCGCTGTACCTCTCCATCGTCGGCCAGTCCAGCAACACGGTCTTCTTTGACCTTGCCGGTACCGCCGCCTGCTTCATCGTGATCCCGATCATGGTGGCGCGCGAGGGCTCCAAGGGCGCCTCGGGCAAGGACATCCTGCTGTCTGTCGTCACCAACTCCTTCATCGTCGCGGTGACGTTGGGCCTCGTCGTGAACCTGAGCGGCCTCTACGGCGCACTGATCGCCTCGCCCTTCGGTGAGATGTATACCAAGACCGCAACAATGGCCACACAGTCCATCGGACCGATGATCCTCTACTGCCTGGGCTATGATTTCAAGATCGACCGCGAGACCATCGCTCCGCTCGCCAAGCTCGCCCTGGTCAAGACGGTCTACTTCGGCATCGTCATCGGCCTTTTCTTCCTGCTCTTCCCTGCGCTCATGGCCGACAGGATCTTTATGATGGCCGTCATCATCTATCTCATGTCGCCTTCGGGCGCGGGTCTGGTGCCTGTCATCTCGCCGCTCTTCAAGGATGAGGACGACGCGGCGTTTGCCTCGGCATTCATTCCGCTCTATCTGGTGATCACGCTCATCGTATATACCTGCGTCGTCATCTTCATAGCTTAGCGGGGTGCCGGCAGCCTCACGTTTGTGCGCTTCCGTCACATCGCCTCAGGCACACAAGCCCTCTCAATCATCCGAGTCACTCCCAACCATCCGATTCGTCACAAAGGACCACACCATGGAATATCTCGTATTCGATGTCAGCGGCACCACCGTCAAGTCCGCCATCATGGGTGCCGACGGAGCCATCTTCCAAGAAGACAAACACCCCGTGCCCGCTGCCGAGACGGGATCCTACGAGGATTTCTTGCAGGTGCTCAAGGATGCCTATACCCAGTACGCGGTCCCCGTGGACGGCATTGCCGTCAGCTTGCCAGGACGCATCGACTCCGAGCACGGTGTGGTCATCACCCCGGGTGCCCTCAAGTACAACCGCGGCCGTCACCTCGCGGAAGACATCCGTGCGCAGGTCGCGGACCTGCCGACCGTGATCGTCAACGACGGTAAGGCCGCCGCGGCGGGGGAGTATTGGCAGGGCAACCTCGCGGGTACGACCTGCGGCGTCGTGATGCTGCTGGGCACGGGTATCGCCGGCGGCATCGTGATGAGCGGCCGGGTCTGGGAAGGTGCGGGTTCCTTCGCGGGCGAGTTCTCCTACGTGTACGAGCGCCCGGCCATGCGTAGCGAGGCGGACCACCGCTGGGTCGACAGCGCCTCCATACCCGGTCTCATCACCTATGTGAGCAGGCGTACGGGCATGAAGGAACGTCTTCTCGACGGCAAGAAGATCTTCCAGATGATCGGGAGCGGCAACGACTACGCGCTCGCCGGCCTGGAGGACATGACCGACTACATTGCGTACATGATCTTTGACACCGCCTGCATACTCGACCCGGACAAGGTCCTGTTGGGTGGCAGCATCGCAGGAGAGCCTCTCATCCTCCAGCTGGTGCAGGAGGAGCTCGATCGCATCTACGGCCTGGCGTCCGAGGACCTGCCGCGCGTGCAGGTGGATATCTGCAAGCATCCCGGTGAGGCCAGCCTCATCGGTGCGGAGTACGTCCTGCTCCAGCGCTATTCGGAGCCGGTGTCCGCCTGATTCGAAGATGCGCCATCCTCGGGCAGCACGCCGGTCATCGCATGGCGGCAGAGCGCCTCAAAGGTCTCCTCGCTGATGTCGTGCTCGATCAGGCAGGCGTCCTCGGCCGCGATTCTGGGGTCGACGCCGAGCGACGTAAAGAACTTGGTCAGCGTCTTGTGGCGTGTATAAATCTTCTGCGCGATTTCCTCGCCGCTCTCAGTGAGGAAGATGAAATTGGAGTGATTGAGCTCGATGTAGCCGTCCTGGCGGAGATGCTTGACGGCGGTGCTCACGCTGGGCTTTGAGACTCCCAGGTCTTCCGCGACATCGACGGCACGGATATAGCCGTTCTCCTCGCGGAGTTTGAGCATGGACTCGAGGTAGTCCTCGGATGATTTGCCGATGCCGCGCTTGTTCATAGTTCATCTCCGTACTGAAGTTAGTGTTTCATAACAACCGTTCAACATTGTACCCATTTCTAGAAAATATTCTCCCCATGCGAGTGAAGGGCAAAGGGCGGCTCGCGCGGTGGAATAACGTTACAGAAAGCCGCAACTTTCAGATAGAAGGTTGACCTCATAACGATTAGTGCTATCTTACTTGAAATGTAGTTAGAGAGAAATAACTACCGTTAGCGATTAGAAAGGTCCGTGATATGGAGGCTGCAATCGAGATGGGTGCTGTCAACAGCGCGGCTCAGGCCACCGCGGGTGGTGCCAGCGTGAGCAGGGGCGGCCAGCTTCCGCTCAACCTCGTACATGAGGGGGAGACCGTGCAGGTCGTCAAACTGCACGGCAATCAGGAGACCAAGCAGCACCTGGGCACACTCGGCTTTGTCGAGGGCGCCGAGGTCAAGGTCGTGTCGCACGCCGCCTCGGGCGTGATCGTCAAGGTCAAGGGTGCCAACATCGCGATCGACGAGAGCATGGCCCGCAAGATCACGACCTGCTAACCAATCAGGGTATCCACTCGGGAAGAGAGAAGGAGAGATATGGCAACACTGCGAGACATCAAGGTCGGCCAGGACGCCACCGTGACCAAGCTCACGGGCACCGGTGCGCTCAAGCGCCGCATCATGGACATGGGCCTCACCAAGGGCACCCGCGTCCATGTGTCCAAGGTCGCGCCGCTCGGCGACCCCATCGAGGTCACCGTGCGCGGCTACGAGCTCAGCCTCCGCAAGGACGAGGCCGCCAGCATCGAGGTCGCGTAAAGCGGGACGGGCAACAAGGCAACGCCGCGTGCCAGCAACCGCGGCAGCGCAGCCAAGCGCAGCAACAAGAAAGGTTTGGAATGGCAGATAAGACGTACATTGCCCTTGCCGGCAACCCCAACTGCGGCAAGACGACGCTCTTCAACGAGCTGACGGGCTCCAACGGCTACGTCGGCAACTGGCCGGGCGTCACCGTTGAAAAGAAACAGGCACCCTGGCGCGCCGACAAGGATGTCGAGTTCGTCGACCTCCCCGGTATCTACTCCCTCTCTCCGTACAGCCCCGAGGAGGTCGTCTCGCGTGACTACCTCGTCGACGACCGCCCCGACGCCACGATCGACCTGATCGACGTGACCAACCTGGAGCGCAACCTCTACCTCACCACGCAGATCCTCGAGGCCGGCCGTCCCGTGGTCGTGGGCCTCAACATGTGCGACCTGCTGGAGGAGCGCGGTGACAAGATCGACACCAAGAAGCTCTCCGCCAAGCTGGGCGTCCCCGTCATCGAGGTGTCCGCCCTGCACAACAAGAACCTCGACGAGCTCGTCAAGACCGCCATCGCCGACGGCCAGAAGAACAAGGTCGCGACCGGCGTCAAGTGCTTCACGCCCGAGGTCGAGGAGGCGCTGACCAAGATCGCCAACGTCATCTCCGCCAAGTGCGACAAGAACCTCGTCCGTTGGTTCTCCATCAAGGTCTTCGAGCGCGACGCCGAGGCCATCCGTCCTCTCGGCCTCACCAAGGACGAGCTCACGGCCCTCGAGCCCTTCATCGCCAAGGTCGAGAAGGAGCGCGACGACGACGCCGAGTCCATCATCACCTCCGACCGCTACGAGTGGATCGCCGACGTGATGGCCGAGTGCGTGGTCAAGGCCCCCAAGAAGCTCACCACCACCGAGAAGATCGACAAGATCGTCACCAACCGCGTCCTCGGCCTGCCGATCTTCTTCCTCGTGATGTGGATCGTCTACTACTTCGCCGTCACCATCGGCACGGGCCCGATTACCGACTGGGCCAACGACGGCCTGATGGGCGAGGGCTGGGACTACTTCGGCACCTTCGTCCCCGGCCTCTACGGCCTCTGCGCCCAGGGCCTCGCGGCGGTCGGCGCCAGCGAGTTCACCACGAGCCTGATCCTCGACGGCATCGTCTCCGGCGTCGGCGCCATCATCGGCTTTGTCCCGCAGATGATTGTCCTCTTCCTCATGCTCTGCTTCCTCGAGGACTGCGGCTACATGGCCCGCGTCGCCTTTGTCATGGACCGCGTCTTCCGCAAGTTCGGCCTGTCCGGCAAGTCCTTCATCCCCATGCTGATCAGCTCCGGCTGCGGCGTCCCCGGCGTCATGTCCACCAAGACGATCGAGAACGAGCGCGACCGCCGCATGACCACCATGATCACCACCTTCATCCCCTGCGGCGCCAAGATGCCGATCATCGCCCTGCTCATGGGCGCCCTCATCGGCGGCACCGACGCCAGCTGGATCTCGCCCCTCTTCTACTTCCTGGGCGTCTTCGCCGTGATCATCTCGGCCATCATGCTCAAGAAGACCAAGCTCTTCGAGGGCGACCCAGCCCCCTTCGTTATGGAGATGCCGGACTATCACTTCCCCAGCTTCCGCTCCTGGATGCTGCACGTGTGGGAGCGCATCCGCAGCTACATCGTCAAGGCCGGTACGATCATCTTCGCGTCCTCTGCCCTGGTGTGGTTCCTCTCCAACTTCGGCGTCTACCCCGGCACGAGCTTCGGCTGGCTGCCCGCTACCTCCGCTGGCGCTGAGGACTTCCTCGACTACTCGCTGCTCGCCGGCCTCGGCAACGCGATCGCCTGGATCTTCGCCCCGCTCGGCTTCGCCAGCTGGCGCGCCGCTGCCATGACCGTCACGGGACTCATCGCCAAGGAGAACGTCGTCGCGACCTTCGCCAGCCTGTCCGCACTGGGCGAGGCCACCGAGGAGGACCCGGCCATGTGGCAGTCCTTCGCGGCCATGTTCGGCGGCAACTATGGCCCGATGCTGGCCTTCGTCGCCTTCAACCTGCTGTGCGCCCCCTGCTTCGCGGCCATGGGCACCATCCGCAAGCAGATGGACGACCCCAAGTGGTTCTGGGCTGCCATCGGCTATGAGTGCGGCTTCGGCTGGGTTGTGGGCCTCATGATCTACAACTTCTACGAGCTCGCCGTGAACGGTACCTTCACCTTCTGGACGGTCCTCGCGTTTGTCGCCGCGGCGCTGCTGCTCTTCCAGATCTTCCGCCCGATGCCCAAACACGAGCACAAGGACGATAAGATCCTGACCAACCTCGCCGACGAGGTGGCCTAGCGTCTGAAACGGCCCGAAGCCCGTCGCCGCGCGTCCGGAAGTTCCCTTCCTGCTTCTGGGCGCGCTGGCGGGCCTCGGGCCACTTTTTGTATCGATAAGAAGGACGCCGCAGCGCCCGGGCCATGCGGGGCGGCGCGGCGTCCCATCGCGAGAGGAGCGATTATGAGCTGGAAGAACTTCTGGATCTTCGCGGGCGGCGTGGCTGCCGCGGGCGCCGTGAGCGCGGCGACTCAGAGCAAGGGCGTGCACGACGGCCTGGTAAAGGCGACCGCAGCCTGCATGCGTGCGGGCGATGCCGTGTCCTCCGCCACCCAGAGCGTGATTGACGGTGCCAACGACCTCAATGCCGAGGCCCGTCGCCAGACCAAGATCGACGCCGCTGTCAAGGAGCGCCTGGCCGAGGTGGAGGCCGACATTCGTGCCGAGGTGGAGAAGAAGGTCGACGCTAAGGGCGCGGCCGAGTAAGCATGCGCTATACCATCGTCTCCGACATACCCGGCCGCCTGCGCCTGCGGTGCGGCACCGCGCTGATTGACGAGGAAGAGGCCTATGGCATCGCCCACGTCCTGATGGACGTGCCGGGCGTACGTGCCGCCGAGGTCCATACCGCCAACGGTTCCATCCTCGTTGCGGGCGAGCCCGCCATGCGCAAGCAGGTGCTTGCCGTGGTCGACGGTCTTGACGTTCTCCATCTGCCGCGGGGCACGGAGGACGGCGATCTCTCGCTGACCAAGGCGGACAACGATTTCGTGCTCAGACTGAGCACACTCGTTGTCTGGAGGCTGCTGCGCCGGCTCGCCCTGCCGCTGCCCCTGCGTTACGCCTGGACGGTCGTTCGCGCCGTTCCACGCATCCTTCTGGGCGTGCGGCACCTTTTTGCGGGTGAGATCACCGTGGAGGTGCTCGATGCCGCTGCGGTCACGGCCTCGCTGGTGCGTGGCGCCTTCAGCGATGCGAGCTCCGTGCTTTTCCTGCTGCAGGTCTCCGACATCCTACAGGACCACGTCCAGCGACGTGCCCGCCTCGCCCTTGCGGAGGGTATGGTCGAGCGTGCCGAAACGGTCTGGCAGGTAGTCGACGGCCAAGATGTGCGGATCGCCCTTGCCGACGTGCGCGAGGGCATCGTCCTGCATATGCACTCCGGCCAGGTTCTGCCGGTTGACGGCCTGATTGTCTCTGGCGCGGGCGAGTTCAACGAGGCCACGATGACGGGCGAGTCCCGTCCCGTGCACAAGGGGGAGGGCCTCACGGTCTACGCGGGCACCGCCCTTGAGGACGGCGACGTCCAAGTCGAGGTGACGGCCCGTCCTGGCCGTGCCCGCATTGACGAGATCGTCTCGATGGTTCAGGACTCCTCTGAACTCAAGGCGGCCAGCCAGAGTCGGGCAGAGCATCTCGCGGACGCCCTCGTGCCCTGGAGCTTCGCGGCTTTCTTTGGCGTGCTCGCCGTGACGCGCAACGTCCAGCGGGCCCTCGCGGTCCTTATGGTCGACTACTCCTGTGCCATCAAGATCTCGACGCCCGTCGCCGTGATGAGCGCGATGAAGGAGGGCGTCGATCGCGACATCGTGATAAAGGGCGGCAAGTACCTCGAGGCGCTCGCCGACGCCGACACGATCGTCTTCGACAAGACGGGCACGCTGACCGTAGCCGAGCCACAGGTCGAACGGGTCTTGACCTGCGCCGATGTGGATGAGGAGACCGTTCTGCGCTACGCCGCCTGCATCGAGGAGCACTATCCCCACAGCGTGGCCCGCGCTATCGTCAACGCCGCCCGTGAGCGCGGCCTCCACCACGAGGCCGAGCTGCACGCCGACGTCCGCTACATCGTGGCACATGGGATCTCGACTGAGATAGATGGCAGGCACGCCGTGATCGGCTCCGCCCATTTCGTCTTTGAAGACGAGCGGGTCGAGAAGCCGGCAGGGCTGGACGAACAGGTCAAACGCGAGGCGCCGACCGCGTCGCACATCTACCTGGCGGTAGACGGTCAGTTGGTCGGCGTGATTTGCGTTGGTGATCCGATCCGTCCCGAGGCCGCGGCGGTCATTGCGGGCCTACGCGGGCTGGGCATCGGGCACGTCGTAATGCTGACGGGTGACTCCAAGCACGCGGCGCTGGCCGTGGCAGGGGAGCTCGGCGTCGATACCTGCTACTACCAGGTACTTCCCGAAGACAAGAGCTCCTACGTGCGGCGCCTGCGCAACGAGGGGCACACGGTGATTATGGTGGGGGACGGCATCAACGACTCGCCGGCACTCGCCGCGGCCAACGTCTCGGTCGCACTGTCGGACGCGAGCGACATCGCCCGCGCGGTGGCGGACGTCTCGGTGCGCGACGCCTCGCTGGAATCACTGCTGACGATGCGCGTGCTGGCCCAACGCCTGATGCGCCGCATCCAGGTCAAGTACCGCTTCATCGTCGGCTTTAATTCCGCGCTCATTGCGCTCGGCGTGGCGCAGGTCATCTCGATCACGGCGGCTGCCCTCGCGCACAATGCCTCGACCGTCGCGGTCGCGGCTCACAACACCACGCCCCTGCTGCACACAACCATGGCACCGCTGCCGCCCGCAACCGACAGCCCGACGGGACCGCGACCCGCAGAAAGGAATGAGGATGCTGCATAACCATAAGTTCTGGGCCTTTGCCACGCTCTTCTGCATGGCTATGACCTTGGCCTCCGGCTTTGATATGACCGAGGAGTAGCACGTATGAAACATGGGAAAAAGCCCGCACATGGCGCCGCAGCCGCCATCGCCGCATGTGCTGTCGGAGCCGGGCTTCTTTTGTCCTTTGGCTCAAACAGTGTGGCTGCAGAGCTCCCGCTCGCATCCCGTGCAGTGGCGGCGACGGGCAAGAGCGAGACCGTCACCGTGCGCACCCAGGCTGACGGTACGGTCGAGGACGTGCGTGTCGCGGCGGAGTTGACCAACGACGATGGGCAAGAAGTGCTGCTCGACCGTTCGTCTTTGGCTGACATCTCCTGTACGGGAGAGGACTTCGCCTTTGAACGCGACGGGGAGGACCTGTACTGGGAGACGGACGGTGAGGATGTCAGCTACCAGGGTACGGGACGTAAGGAAGACCTGCCTTTCGCGATTCGAGTGTCGTACACACTCGACGGGAAGAAGGTCGATCCCGAGCGGCTCGCGGGCGCGAGCGGGCATGTGGTGATCCGATACGACTACGACAACCTGACGGTCGATGAGGGGGAGGCGCCCACGCCGTTTGTGGCGCTGACAGCGCTCGTGCTCGACGACGACACGTTTTCCGACGTGCGGGTCGCAAACGGCCGTGTGCTCGACATGGGCGACACGACGATGGTGATGGGATACGCGGCGCCCGACCTGCAGGGATATGTCGAGGATTCGGATGAAGAGGACGACGGTGCCGACGGCAAGGCGGACGACGAGGACGACGGCAGCGATCGCGACCTCCCCGAATATGTGGAGGTCGAAGCCGATGCGAAGGACTTCTCTCTCGACTCGTCAATCACGGTGGTCTCGAGCGACCTATTGGAAGACGACGTCTTTGACTTCGACACGTCCGAAATCGATGACTCTGTCGACGCGCTGACAGACGGGATGGACGAGCTTGTCTCGGGTTCGCGAGAGCTGGAAGGTGGCGTGGGCGAGCTCTCGAGCGGAGCCGCGGCTCTGGCAGACGGGGCGGTAGATGCCCAGACGGGAGCAGCCGAGCTCGCAAAGGCGATCGGCGCATACACGAGCGGCGTGGCGACCGTTAGCGACGGGGCAGCCCAGCTGAGAGACGGCCTGTCGGCCCAGGCCGAGCAGACGGCAGCTGCCGCGGCACAGGCAGACGCGGCGGTGGCACAGGCGCAGTCGGCTTACGATGCCGCACTGGCGGAGGCGCAGGCGGATCCCTCAGCCGAGACGGTCGAGGCGCTGGCTGCGGCGGCAGACGGGTTGGACCAGGCGATCGCGGCTCAGGCAAAGGTGCAGGGGGCCTCCGAGGCGCTCGCTGGCGCGACGGACGGCGCTTCGTCCGTCGCGGACGGCCTCTCGGCGATCGTGGCAAACAACGAGGACCTGAACACGGGCGCGCAGGGTCTCAGCGAGGGTCTTTCCACAATCTCGGAATCAACCGGAGCGTTGAGCGCCGGGGCGTCGCAGGTCGCCAGCGGCGCCACTCTGCTGACCACGGGGCTATCCCAGTACAACGAGCAGGGTATCCAGGCCCTTGCGGACTACTACCACGACGACGTGCTCGGCGTCCGCGATCGTCTCCAGAGCCTGGCTCAGGCTGGTCAGGGCTACGACACCTACACGGGTCTTGCTGACGGGACCACGGGGTCTGTCCGGTTCCTCTACAAGACCGACCCCGTCGATACGGAGGACTAGATGCAATCGGATGAATCCTACGTCGACATCAGGAAACTCTACAAGTCGTATGGGCAGGGCGACGTGCGCGTGGACGTGCTCAACGGCATCGACGTGAACGTCGGGCGCGGCGAGATGTGCGTACTGCTGGGCCCCTCGGGTTCGGGCAAGTCGACCTTTCTGAACCTGCTGGGCGGTCTCGAGGAGGCCGACCACGGCAGCATCACTGTCGCCGGTACCGACATCTGCGCCCTCTCGAGCCGCAGTCTCATCGACTATCGCAGGCGGGAGCTGGGGTTTGTCTTTCAGTTCTACAACCTCCTGCCCGACCTGACCATCCGGGAAAACGTGGAGGTCTGTGCTCACCTGGCGCAGGACCCGCTCGATGTGGACGACCTCCTCGACCGTCTCGGCATCCTGGCGCAGGCCAAGAAATTCCCGCGGCAGGTCTCGGGCGGCCAGCAGCAGCGCTGCGCCATCGCCCGCGCGTTGGCCAAACGGCCCGGCCTGCTGCTGTGCGACGAGCCGACCGGCGCCCTCGACTACGAGACCTCGCTTGATGTGCTGGGCGTACTCGAGCAGGTCAACGACGAGTTTGGCTGCACGATGGTCATCGTCACGCACAACGACGCTATCGCGCAGATGGCGCATCGTGTGCTGCGCCTCCGCGAGGGTCAGATCGTGAAAAACGAGGTCAACGAGACACGTGTCCACGCACGCGACCTCGTTTGGTAGGTGCATATGACTCCGCTGATGAGGCGCGTGCCGCGCCAGCTCAAGAACAATCTCGGCAAGTACCTCGGGATGTTTGTCCTCATCGCGTTTGCGGTGGCCTTTGTCGCAGGCTTCCTCAACGGGGCGTCCTCGATCGGCCGCCTGATGGATGAGCTCCCCGACAAATATCATCTCGAGGACGGGCGTGTGACCGTGGCGACCCCTTTGACCGAAACACAGGTTGAGGCGGCACAGCAGGGTGAGTTCAGCTGGTACGATCGCTTGGTCCTCGCGGCATCCGGTGAGGATAGCGACCTAGATGATTACCAGCGGCTCAGCCTGTATCCGCTTTTTTCGCATGACGCGATGGCGGCGGTACCGGACGACCCCATCGAGACCAGCCATGGCATCACGATGCGCCTCTACACCGTGCGCGACCAGATCGATCTGCCCGCCCTGCACGAGGGACGCCTGCCGGAGACTGCAAACGAGATCGCCATCGACCCGACCTTTGCCCGCAACCACGGGATCAAGTCCGGCGATGCAATCGAGGTGGGGGAGAGGCGCCTCACGGTCACGGGTATCGTCTCGCTGCCTGACTACACGACACTCTTCCAGAAGAACACCGACTTCATCATGGATGACCTTACTTTCTGCGTGGGGGTCATGACGCAGGAGGGGTACGCGCAATACGACGACGTGGCCGAGTCTTATACCTACGGCTTCACGTTCGACGACCCCGACCTGACGCTGGCCGAGCGTACGGCTGCGGAACGCGACCTCGCGAAGGCGCTCCTGCTCGCCGATGCGAACGTGACCGACCTCATCGATATCGAGTCCAACCAGGGCTACAGCTTCGCTATCGACGACACCGCGCAGGACTCGGACATGTACCGTACGTTTTTCTTTGTTATCGTGGCTGTGATGGCATTTATTTTTGTTGTGATCACGGGCGCCGCCATCGAGGAGGAGTCTCCGGTGATCGGTACTTTGCTCGCCTCTGGGTATCGGCGCGGTGAGCTGCTGCGCCACTATCTGGTGCTGCCGACGCTCATATCCGTGCTCGCGGTAATTGTGGGTACCGCTTGCCAGGGGATTTTTACCGCATGGGCGCGTGACGCCTACTACAACTCCTACAGCCTGCCGCCGTTTGTCTTCCACGCCGACCGACGTGTCTTTTTGGAAACCACCTGCATACCCGTCGTCCTGCTTTTTGTGATTACGCTGGTCGGCCTGGCGCGCAAGCTCAAGTACACGCCGCTCGCCTTTCTGCGCCATGAGGCGACCAGGACGCGTCGCGGCAAGGGGGTGCGCCTACCCCAGCGGCTGCCTTTCCTCACGAGGTTCCGTCTGCGCGTGCTGCTCAACAATGTGGGGTCTATCGTCACGATTTTCTTCGGCATTTTCATCTCGGGAACCCTACTGCTGATGGGTGTCGGCATGCTACCGCTGATACAGGATCTCACAGACGAGCTTGCGACATCCGTCCCGGCGGAACATATCTATATGCTCAGAGGTGAACGTGAGTTGCCCGATGAGGATGCCTCCGCGGCTGGTCAGGCGGAGAAGCTGGAGCTCGCGAGTCTCAAGACGGACCGCCTTTTCGGCGATAAGCAGATCACGCTCACGGTCTACGGCCTCGAACCAGGCAGCCGCTATTGGCGGGACGTGGATGTGTCGGGCGGGAATGTCGCGATCGGTGCGGGGCTCGCGCGCAAGGCGGGGCTCGATGTGGGCGACACGCTGCGTCTCTACGATCCGTATCACGACAAGCAGTACGAGACGACCGTCACAAGCATCGCGGGCAAACCGACGGACCTCAACGTCTACATGGGACGTGGTACGCTGAACGACCTGCTCGGCAACGATACCGATGCGTTCAATGGATGGGCATCGGACGAGGAGCTGCACTTCAGGGCGACAGACATCCAGAGCGATCTGACGCCTGCGGCCATGACCAAGATCGCCGAGCAGATGCAGGCCTCGATGGGCGACATCATGGGTGTGCTCACACTGGCCGCCGTGGTCATCTTCGTGATCATGATGTACCTGCTCTCCAAGACCGTGATGGAGCGCAGTGCAAAGGCCATTTCGCAGCTGAAGGTATTCGGCTATCGGGACCGTGAGGTCAGCTCGATCTATGTGCACGCCATCACAGCGAGTGTGGTCGTCGCAGTGCTTGTGAGCATACCGGTGCTGATGCAATCCCTGAAGCCGCTGGTGGAGCTCATGATGATGGACTACGACATCGAGTTCGCCCTCGAGCTGCCTTGGGATGTGTACGCGCGCTATGTGATGCTGACGGTGGGGTCGTACGCGGCGGTCGCCGCGGTCAACCGCCTGCACCTCGGACGGGTCCCTCTAGCCCTCGCCCTCAAGACGCAGGGGTAAGTGTCCCTCTCGGTCATCGGCCCGTCATCCGTCCGGACCTGTCCACATGCTAGCCTTGCTCGTATGCAAGCTTCCGCTGGTCAGGTTCCACTCGCTTGTCACCACTGATCTTGTCAGCACCTTGTGCGCCAAGAAATTCCTACGAGATTTCTCGAAAATAATGTTGACTCACAAAAGTTAGTGTAGTATAACTATAAACGTCAAAAGGAGGTGCACAGATGGTTCAAGCGATTGCACTTTCGATTGTCGTGAGTGGCGTGGCCGTCACCGTGCGCGACCTCCTCGAGACGTGTCTCGCGAAAGATGCCAAGTAGCCGCCAGGTCTAGTCGGGTAACCGGCAAGGTAGCAAGCGGCTGGTTTGAACAAAGGCATTTGAGCGAAACGTTGGGTTCGTTTTAAACAGGCCGAAAACCGCGGTCCTCTCCCCGCGGCACGAAGCCGCCACCGGGCGTCGCCGATCCCCCTATGTCGGCGGCGCCCATTTCTGACGTCAATGCCATGATTGCTCGCATCCGATACGGATGCAGAGCGGAGCGCCGGCGCTGCAGAAAACGAAACGATGGGGGAGAAGGAGTTGCGTATGAAACCCGTAGACCTGATTCTGATCGCCGTGACTTGCTGCCTGCTCTTCTTCGCCGCCCGCCGTGCGGTCGGGACCTGGTCGGGCAAGCGTGACTGCTGCAGCGGCGACAAGAAGTCCAATGCCAAGAGCTTCCCCCGCGTGCGCATCGCCGATACGGATGAGAGCCACTATCCCTATGTCGCGGATTACCGCATCGCGGGCATGAGCTGCGACAACTGCGCCCAGAACGTCACCAACGCGCTCGACTCCATCGAGGGTACCTGGGCGACCGTCGACCTGAGCCGCAAGGTAGCGCACGTCCGCTGCACCTCTCCGCTCGACGAGGACGCGTATAGCAGCGCCGTCGCCGAGGCCGGCTATCGTCTCCTCGGTGTCGTGGAGTAGCCGAATACAGTCGGTGTATCATAGGCTCACATATCACGAGCAAAGGAGCTCCTATGATCATTGCTATGGCAAACGACCACGCAGGTACCGACCTCAAAAACCAGATCAAGGAGTGGCTCGAGGAGCAGGGTCACGAGGTGCGCGACTTCGGCACCTATGACAAGGAGAGCTGCGACCTTTCCGATTTTGTCTATCCCGCGTCGCTGGCAGTGGCGCGCGGCGAGTGTGATCGCGGCATATTCGTGGATGGCGTGGGCTATGGCAGCGCGATGATCGCAAACAAGATTCGAGGCATTTACGCCTGCGTGTGCCAGGATCCCGTGTGCGCCGAGCTCGCGCGCCAGCACAACGACGCCAACGTGCTTTGCATCGGCGGTAAGATTATCGGCCCTGTGCTGGCTATGGCTATCGTTGAGACGTGGATGCAGACGGAGCCCCTTACTGCTGAGAAGTACACGCGCCGACGTGATAAGGTGGCTCAGATTGACGCCGACCACACCGTTGCCGTCTAACCAGCCGCCGAGACTACCATCGGAAGACCTACCCCAACCCAATCACCTTCGGAGGGGTAGGTCTTTGTCGTATGTCTGCCAGGCTGGACACCCATCAGAAGCGATACGTCATGCGCGAGCATGACGCTTCCGCAATGACCTGCGGAAACGCAATCACAATGAAGTTGACCTCACATCACAGGTCAACTACCTGATATATATGCACAAATGTAATGACATTTGAAAGTTTCGATGATGGGGCTGGCTCTGGAAGCGTTTCCGGGGAATAATACCCCACAAGCGCATCGGAAAAAAGTAGAAGTGCAGAGGGCATGCGCTCAACACGAGTACGCATCAGATATGAGCGCGCCCAAGCATCGATACGATGCGCCCCCGCAGAAGGAGGAAACCATGAATATGAACATCTATCCCGAGCTGCCCAAAGCAGTCGTCAATATGATCGAGAATGCCAAGAAGCGTAAGTTCCACGGTGAATGCGGCCACCCGCTCTCCGAGGAGCAAGAGGCGATGCTCGAGGCCTGGAAGGCCGAGAAGGAATCCCGCATCGCCTTAGGGTAGCTGCGCAGGCAGCCTCCGACGAGACAATCGAATGGATGAGGCGTCGGACTCATCAATCATTGTTTGAATTACCTGCAGGTGCGTAGGTAGTCCTTCAACTTGCCTGAGATGCGGCGGCTTTCGATGGCTTTTTGAATTGCCTTGCGGCGCGTCCACTCGTCGAGCCAGGCTCCGGAGGGGTCGTGCTCGACTCCGGAGGGCGTGCCGTCCGTGGGGCGAGCGGCGTCTGCCGACGCGTGCTTTTGACCGCTGTCTTCCCTGCGCTCAAAGTAGGGGAGGGCTGCATCCTGCTGCCGCGCGAGCGCCTCGGCAAAATACCAGGCCCGCATCATGTTGAGATAGTAGATGTCCGACTTGTCGGCGTCGCCAGACAGATGCGTACTCGCCACGAGTGCCAGCTGCGCCGGATCGAAGAGCTCGTCCAGGTAGTTGTGCAGGAGCACGCCAATCCCGAAGCGGGCCGTATAGCACCGGTCAGAGGCGAGCCACGCATCGATGTGCGCATAGGTCTCGTCCGGGCGAGTGGCAAGGACCTTGCCGGTCATCTGATCGCAGGTTGCCCAATTGTCGACATAGGGAATAAAAGCCTGGTAGCGAGCGAGTGCGCGGTCGTAGTCACGCTCGCTGTCAATCAGTATCGCGTGGACCTGGTCTTGTTCGTAGAGCTGGTGGGGGAGCGCTCGAAGGTACGTAACGGTATCGCCGCGCCGACCGACCCTGCGCGCGATACGGCGCAGCTCAGGTGTGCGCACACCCACGATGCGCCGCGGGTCCACGGTGGGCAGGAGCCCCGCCATAAACTTCCGGTAGTCGGGGTCGACGTGGGCTGCGAGCTCGCGGCAGACGAACTCGTATGCGGTGTCTTCGCCAAAGCCAGGCAATTCGCGGCGGAGCACGTCGGCAAAGGTCTCGGCGCTCCTCCCATCATTGACCTGCCCGAGCAGACGGTCTTTGCCAGCGCGGGTCAGACACTTGAAGTGCGCCTCGGCGCTCATCGCGCGCTCCTTGGAATAGAAGCGTGCCTGTGCGACCAGCTCGACCGGCTCGTGCGACTTGGTGTATTTGGCGCCGCGGCCGGCTTGATGGGCGGCAAGGCGCGCCTCGACATCGGTGGAATACCCGGTGTAGAGGCTGCCGTCGCCGCAGCTCAAGACATACATATAATGCGCGAAGGGGTCGTGAGCGGCGTTGCGGACACCGCCGGTGGAAGCATGTGCAGCCATGGACGTGTACCAGCTGGGCGCTACTCGAGCGCAGCGGCGACCTCCTCGAGGTAGGAGATAATGGGCAGACCTTGCGGGCAGGCGCCCTCGCACTGGCCGCAGCCGATGCAGTCGGAGGCGTTGACGCCGGCCTTCTCCGCGGCGCGGGCGTAGCGCGTCCGGGCGCCCTGTTCGTCTTCGAAGATCAGCTTGCGGTTCATAGCCGCCAGAAAGTCGGGGATGGGGATCTGCTGCGGGCAGCCCTCGCAGCAGTAGTGGCAGGCGGTGCACTTGTATTGGTGGACGCTCGCGAGCGCCGCCTGCGCCTGGGCAATCACGTCTTGCTCGTCGGGGGTGAGCGGCGTGAAGTCGCGCATATAGCTCACGTTGTCCTGCACCTGCGCGAGCGTGGACATGCCCGACAGCACGGTCAGGACGCCGGGCATGGAGGCTGCGTAGCGGATGGCCCAGCTCGCGTAGGAGACATTCGGGTCGGCCGCGTCGAAGATCTCGCGGACCGCACGCGGCGGGTTGGCGAGCGTGCCGCCCTTCACGGGCTCCATCACGGTGAAGGGCACGCCGTGCGCCGCGGCGACCTCCATATTGGCACGCGCCTGGACAGTCGGCTCCTCCATGTCGGCGTAGTTGACCTGCAACTGGATGAAGTCGATGTCGGTGTAGGTGCTGAGCAGGCGCTCGAGGCGCTCAGGGCCCGCATGGTAGCTAAAGCCCCAGTGCCTGATCACTCCCTGCTCCTTGAGCCCGCGGATCCAGTCCCACATGCCGAAGTCGTCGTAACGCTGCTGGTTGTTGTCCTGCACGGCGTGCAGTAGGTAGTAGTCGAGGTAATCGACGCCCAGGCGCTCCATGCTGGTCTCGAGCTGGGCCTTGGTTTCGGCCTCCGTGGGCTGATGGAGCCAGGCGTTGGCCTTGGTGGTGACGGTGAAGGCGTCGCGCGGGTAGCGCTCGACCAGGGCCTTGCGCGTGGCGATCTCGGAGTCGCCCCCGTCGTAGACGTAGGCGGTGTCGTAGTAGGTGAGGCCCGCGTCCATGAAACAGTCGACCATGTCGCAGACCTGCGGGATGTCGATGGATCCGTCCTCCAGCTTTGGCAGGCGCATCATGCCGAATCCGAGCTTGGGCGTGTCATGACCGAGATAGCCGGGTGCGTAAGACATACGTGCCTCTTCCTTCGATTCCTGCAGAGTGGTCTACCTTAGGCAGCACGCCATAGATTCTAGCGCGGCGGCAGGACACGTTCATACGCATGTGTATTGTGAGCCCCCGTGTGCGGCATGGGCGAAACCCTGCGTGCAAAATCGGGGAACTCCAGGGGGCGAGCGACTGCATGTCCCCACCTAGGGGTATGCTTAAAAAGCACTGTGCGACCGAAAGGTATGGCGATGATCGAGCTGCGCGACCTGCGTAAATCCTACAAGACGGGTGACTTTGTGCAAAAGGCGCTCGACGGTGTGAGCGTCACCTTCCGCGACTCCGAGTTCGTCGCGATCCTCGGCCCCTCGGGCTCGGGCAAGACGACCCTGCTCAACGTCGTGGGAGGCCTCGACCACGCGGACTCGGGCGACCTCGTGATCAACGGCGTGTCGACCAAGGATTACGGGTCCAAAGACTGGGACACCTACCGCAACCACCATGTCGGGTTTGTCTTCCAGAGCTACAACCTGATCCCGCACCAGTCGATCCTCTCCAATGTCGAGCTGGCCCTGACGCTATCGGGTGTTGGTCGTGCCGAGCGCCGCCGTCGGGCGAAGGAGGCCTTGGAGCGCGTGGGCCTGGGCGAGCACATCCACAAGCACCCCGCCCAGCTCTCGGGCGGTCAGATGCAGCGCGTCGCGATCGCCCGCGCGCTGGTCAACGACCCCGACATCGTGCTGGCCGACGAGCCCACGGGCGCCCTCGACACCGAGACGGGTATCCAGGTGATGGACCTGCTCGCCGAGGTCGCGCGCGACCGCCTGGTCGTGATGGTCACGCACAACCCCGAGCTAGCTCGCGAGTACGCTACCCGCATCGTCAACATCGCCGACGGCAAGGTCACCGGCGACTCCGACCCGATCGTGCCGGGTGAGCTCGGCGCCGCGTCACCCGTGCAAGCGAAAACAGCTTCGGCGATTCCCACCAATACTGCCGGCGATACGGTCACGATTCCGTGCCCAGAGGAGCCGCGAGAGGAGCGTGCTTCTTCCCAGAAGCCCGACCGCAAGGCGTCGATGAGCTTCCTCACTGCGCTGTCGCTGTCCTTCTCCAACCTGATGGCCAAGAAGGGCCGCACGTTCCTCACCGCGTTTGCCGGCTCGATCGGCATCATGGGCATCGCGGCGATCCTGGCCCTCTCCAACGGCGTCAACAACTACATCGACAAGGTGCAGGAAGACGCCCTTTCCTCTTCGCCGCTCACCATTACCAAGTCGAGCTTCGACGTGACCTCGATCATGACACAGGCGGCGGGCTACTCCGACGAGGGCGGGGAGAGCCGCGGCGATGCGAGCGGCGTGACGGCCGGAGACGGCACAGGCCAAGCGGCCGGCAGCGACGAGATCCCCGAGTCGACAATCATGAGCGACATCCTGACCGATATCAAGAACAACGACCTCGAGAGCTTCCGGGCGTTTCTCGAAAGCGGCAAATCCGACGTCAAGGACCACGTGACCGCGATTACCTACAACTACGGCATCACGCCGCTGGTCTACGCGGCGGACACGTCGGACGGCGTGAAGCAGCTCAACCCCTCCACGCTCCAGGGCATCATGTCCAACGGTATGTCCGGCATGATGATGGCGGGCTCCGGCTCCAGCATGGGCTTCCAGGAGATGCTCGACGATCAGGACATCCTCGACGCCCAGTACGACGTGGTCAAGGGTACCTGGCCCGAGAAGTACGACGAGTGCGTGCTGGTGCTCTCAAGCAGCGGCGGCATATCTGACTATACCCTCTACTCGCTGGGTGTGCTCGATCCCGACGAGCTCTCTCGCATGCTCAATTCCGCCATCAAATCCGAAAAGGTCGACGTGCCCGACGCCAGCACGGACTTTACGTACGACGATGCCATGGGCCTGGACTTCCGCGTGGTCAACCAAGCGGATCTCTATACACGCAGCGAGGACGGCGCCACCTGGACCGACCGGTCCAAGGACACGGACTATGTGAAGAAACTCGTGGACCAGGGCATCGACCTGCATGTGGTCGGTGTCGTGCGGCCTAAGGACACGGCTAGTTCCACCTCGCTCAGCGAGGGCATCGCGTACCGCCACGACCTCATCACCCACCTGATGGCACAGGCGGCCGACTCCGAGATCGTGCAAGAGCAGCTCGCCGACCCCGATGTGGACGTCTTCACGGGCAAGACGTTCGAGGAGCTCCAGGACGCGCAGAATACGCAGCTCGACATGTCGTCCCTCTTCTCGGTGGACGAGGACAAGATCTCGCAGGCGCTCACCATCGACCAGAGCGCGCTCACGGCCGACGGGGTGGACGCCTCCGCCTTTGACTTCTCCGGCCTTGACATGAGCAGCCTGACAAACGGCGCTGCACCGGACCAACAGCAGATCGCGCAGTCCGTCATGAGTTCGCTGACCAAGAATCTGCCGGCCCCGGACTTCGCGGACCTGGGATTCGGCGACCTCGCCGAGCCGCTCGCCCAGCTCGGCATCAACAACCTCCAGGACATGGCGCAGTTCGACGTCGACAGCGTCGACCCCATGACCATGGTCTCGCTGGCGCAGCAGTACCCCGAGGCCATGGGGAGGCTGGCTACCCTCGGCGCCGTCGCCCAGGCGTACGGCGAGAACATCGGGACGATCTTCGAGGGCTACATGAAGTACGCGAGCGCCCACGGCGGCGATGGAGCGTCGTACTCGCAGATGATGAGTGATTATCTGGCGGGTGACGGCAAGGCGGCGCTTGACGCCATCGTCGCCGCCGCGGGCGACAACGCCGACGCGACGCGCGCGGGCATGACCAAATACCTGACCAACACGGTGGCCCCGAGCATCAGCGCCTCCCTCGCGACTGCCCAGGCCTCCGCCACGTCCCAGGTGGCCGGTCAGGTGATGGACAGCATCCAGACAAAGCTGCCCGAGATGCTCGCCCAGCAGATGTCCGCCGTGATGGGCCAGCAGATGGAGGGCTTTGCCGCCAAGCTCCAGAACGCCATCCACTTCGACCCGTCCGTCTTCGCGAGCGCCATCAACGTCAACATGGACCAGGACGACCTGACGTCTCTGCTCGTCAACTACATGAACTCCGAGGAGCTCACCTACGACAACAACCTGATCAAATTGGGCTACGCGGACGAAGACAAGCCCGAATCCATCAACATCTATGCCAAGAGCTTCGACGACAAACAGGTCGTGGAGGACATCATCGCCGACTACAACGACGACGTCGAGGCGGCGGGGGAGCCCGACAAGTCCATCTCGTACTCCGATATCACGGGCGTCCTGATGAGCTCCGTCACGGACATCATCCATATGATCTCGCTGGTGCTCATCGCCTTCGTCTCCGTCTCGCTGGTCGTGAGCTCCATCATGATCGGCATCATCACCTATATCAGCGTGCTCGAGCGCAAAAAGGAGATCGGCATCCTGCGCGCGATGGGCGCAAGCAAGCTCAATGTGGCGAACATCTTCAATGCCGAGACTTTCATCGAGGGCCTGCTTGCCGGCGTGCTCGCGATCGCCGTGGTGTACATCGCGTCCGTGCCGGTCAACGCCGTGGTGCTGCGCGACCACAACGTGGCCAACATCCTCTCCCTGCCGCCCGAGCAGGCGGGCATCCTCATCCTGATCTCGGTCGTGCTGACGTTGGTCGCGGGCCTGATCCCGTCGACGGCAGCCGCTCGCCGCGACCCGGTGGAGGCGCTCCGCAGCGAATAAGCGGCGGCGCGGGGCTTACAGATCATTCGGCGTGAGCAGCCATTGCCATGCGGGCACCACGTCGATGCGGCCGGCGGTGGTCTTTATGGTCTCTGCCTCTGCGCGAGTGACGATGGTGCCGTGGTCGATGTTGGCGCGCTTCATACAGGCCTCGAGTGCGCCTACCTCTCGTTTCCGTGTCTTTTCGGATTCCATGGTCACGGTCACCTGGATCGGCTCGTATGTCTCTCGGGAGAGGGCGTCGCCGACAATGAAATCCACTTTGCACTCAGCGGACTTAGGCGCCGTGTACGAACTCACCGTTTCGATGCGCCGTCCAGCCAGACGGCGCACCAGTTCCAGGTAGACCGTTGTCTCAAGCCGTTTGCTCACATCCTGTTGATTGGCACGGGAAACAGCAAACGCCAGACCGGGATCGATTGCGTAGACCTTGGGCACCTCCGTGGAGGAGGGTGAGAGCTGCATGGTGAACTCGCGCAGGAGGCGGAAGAGATAGGCTTGCTGCATGAGTTTGGAGAGGCGGTTCACCTTTGCCCAGTAAGCCTTGTAGCCGATGTCCGAGAGCGTATCGCTCAGCATGTTGAGCGAATATTCGCAGCCTGTATTGCGGAGGGCAAACAAAGCGAGTTGATTGGCAAAGCCAATTTCGATGCGTTCGAAACGCTCGGCGACATCGCGTGCCACGACATCTCGTACATAGCCCTGCAGGAGCTCGATGCGCTCGCCGCGGGTCGCCCCCTGAACGGCAGGGAAGCCGCCGACCTCGACATATCTGTCGAAGAGTCCCAATAGGGTAGTCTTGTCGCGCTCGGGAAGCGTGGCGCCAGCTGCTACCTGGGAGATCAGATCTTCCTTACCAGTCAGGCGAACGCATTCGGCAAAGGAGAGCGGCAACAAGACATGTGACCGTGACCGACCACGTGACTCCGTAGCGAGCTCCTCCGAAGAAAGTTTGGAGGATGATCCCGTTGCGACTATGGTCACCTGCTCATGCTCGGCAAGGCGACGCAGGAAAGGTTGCCAGTCGCCGAGCTCCTGGACCTCGTCGAGAAAGAAATAGCATCCCCTTTCGCGTGCCAGGGGCACCTCGCGGAAATACTCCTCTACAATCCGTTCCCCTAGTCCCGGTTTTATTGGGGCGAGTCGGTCATCGGCGAAATTGAAGTAGAGGATGCGCTCGGGGTCGAAGCCAGAATCGATGAGTTCCTGCATCTTTTGGAAGACATAGAAAGTTTTCCCACTGCGCCGCATTCCTACAATCACGTGGTAGTCGTTGAAGCGGGCGGGTTCGGGAAGCCGCTCGATGACCTCGTCACGATGGAAGAGCGGTGGGATTTTGAAAGAGCGATACTCACGCACAAGGGGTTCTATCTCTGAGATGGTCATCTCTACCTCACTTCTAAAAAATTCTTAGAAGTTAACGCTCTAACTTCTAAATTTATTTTAGAAGTTATTTCTTTCGCATGCAATATAGAACGACTAGAGTGGTTCCGACGCTGGACATACTTGACGATTGGATAGGGTATGTGGGTCTTGTTTGCATGCGGGTCGGCGCTCTTCGCGGGACTGACGGCTATCCTGGCCAAACTCGGCATTCGCCAGACCGACTCCGATGTCGCCACCGCGATCCGCACCATCGTGGTGCTTGCCTTCTCGTGGCTGATGGTTGCGGTGGTCGGCTCGCTCGACCAGATTATCTCCGTCAGCTCGCGCACGCTGCTCTTCCTGGTGCTGTCTGGCCTTGCGACCGGTGCGAGCTGGCTTTGCTACTTCCGCGCGCTCTCGCTGGGCGACGTCAACAAGGTCGTGCCCATCGACAAGTCCTCGATCGTCCTCACGCTGATCCTGTCCTTTCTCGTGCTGGGCGAGCCGATCAGCCCCTGGAAACTCGCGGGCATCGTCCTCATCGCCGCAGGCACCTGGCTCATGATCGAGCGCAAGCCGACGCCCGCGGGGGAGGAGGGCGTCCCGGCCGACGCGGCGGGTGGCAAGAAAGATAACGCTAAGACGAGCCCCCATGGTTGGATGCTCTACGCCGTGCTGTCGGCGGTCTTCGCGAGCCTCACCGCCATCCTCGGCAAGATCGGCATCTCGGGCGTGGAGTCCAACCTCGGCACCGCCATCCGCACCTGCGTCGTGCTCGCGATGGCCTGGGTCGTCGTGCTGGTGGAGGGTAAGCTGCCGCTGGTCCGCAAGGTGCCGCGCGGCGAGCTGGGCTGGATTTGCCTGTCGGGTATCGCGACCGGCGCGAGCTGGCTGTGCTACTACCGTGCGCTGCACGACGGTCTCGCGAGCGTGGTCGTGCCGATCGACAAGCTCTCGGTGCTCGTCTCGATCGCGTTCGCACGGATCGTCTTCGGCGAGCGACTCACGCGCCGCAGCGCCATCGGCCTCGTCGTCCTCGTGCTCGGCACCCTCGCGATGCTGCTGTAGGCAGGTTCATCGCGCGACAAATCACCACAAAGGAGTGGTACCTCACCCTCGGAATGCTATCGACGTGTCTTCCGATGGCGGCTTGCACTGACGGGCGTCCCACTTGTGAGGGACCGCAGGAAATCCAACCCCTGCCGTCAAACCGAGCATTCCCGTCCTTTTAGGATTTTCACGATGTAACAGAATTGACCCTTTTTTGGGATAACTAGATAACAGAGCGCTTGTAATCTGGTCGCTGTACAGAAGGACGCTGACCGCGCAAGAGAACGCACGGGATTATTGGTGCACAAAGTAATAAAATATTGATTTTGTTCTGCTCAGCGTGCCGAGGGCGGGTGAATCTATTGGGTAGCGAGAATGCTGGTACAAGCGCCAAAGCGAGGCGCGGGCGGAGGAATGTCGTCCTCTTCATCGTGAGCTATGTCATCAACAACCTCGCGAGCGGCGTGCTGTACGACACCTACGTCAACTACCTGCAGGACGTCGCGAACTCGGCGGCCACGAGCTTTTGGGCTTTTTACGGGTATGCCACCTTTGTCGCGGCGGCCCTGCTGCTCCTCGTGCCCAAGATCGGCTACAAGAAACTCCTGGTCTTTTGCTCAGCCGGTACGGCAGCGGCCTTCTTCGCCGCGGTCGTGGCACCGTCCAATGCCTTCGTCTACCTGGCGACCCTGCTTGCGCTGACGGGCGTGCAGCTGCACTACATCATGCTGTCGCCCTATGTGGCGGCCTACACTGACTCCGAGTCCGACGATGGCATCACCTGGTACACGCGCACCTATTACCTGGGCTACGTTGGCTATCTGCTGGCCACCTATTTCGGCGGCCTGCTTGTGGTGGTCGCCTTTTCCCAGGTCGCGCACGTGGCTTTCGGCGAGGCGCAGGAGCTCACGCGCTACATCGAGGACCTGTCGCCCGCACTCTACGCCTCCTACCTCGAGGGCACCCGCGCGGTGCTGCTTGCCGTCGGTGCGGTCGCGGCCCTGTCCCTGGTACCCGTGCTCATGATTCACGAGAGCCTCGAGGACTATCAGCGCAAACCAGGGGAGGACGAGCAGAAAGAGCCGCTCGGCGTGCGCATCCGCAAGGCCCTGCACCTGCTGACCTCGCGTCCCGCGCTGGCGTACCTGGTCTACTGGGCGCTCATCTCGTTTGCGATGGGCCTCTTCACCTCGTACTACACCGTCTACCTCAACCGCGTGCTGCACATCGACCGCGCCACCGCCTCGCTCATGGTGTCTGTCAGCTACGTGGCAATCGTCGTCTTTATGTTCTTCACGCCCCGCGTGGTCAAGAGGATCGGCAAGGTAGGCACGATCGTCTTTACCGTGCTCGCGTCCATACCTTTTATGCTGATCATCGCCTGGGGAGACGGGTTCGGACGTGCGGTGGTGCCGGTCGTGGGCACGGCGCTCTTTGTCCGCGCCGGTCTCGCCAACCTCTCGAGTCCTGCCGACAGCGCCCTGTCCATGGACGTCGTGCCGCGCGACCTCAGACCCATCTACACCGCCATGGTCAACTTCACGGCGGGCATCATTAGCATTATTTCCGGCATCTTCACGGGGAGCGTGCTCTTTGTGAACGAGAGCGGCTACCGCGACGCCTACTACATCGCGGCGGTCCTATACGGGTTGGCCGCCCTTGTACTGTGGCTCGGCTGCAGGGGCTTCAACAGACAGGGAGAAGAGGAGCAAGCATGAGTACCTTATTGAAAAAGTTGGGCTTTGGGCCCAAGACGGCGAGGAACCTCCTGGCCATCATCATCGTGGCCTTTGGCGGCGCCATCATCTACGGGCTGCCATACTTCCGCTACGACTATTACGACGCCTACGTCGCGGCATACAACCTGACCGATACCCAGATGGGCACCTTCGGCTCCATCCTGGGCATCTTCGGCATGATCTCGTACCTCTTCGGCGGCGTGGTGGCCGACCGCTTCTCCACCCGCACCATCCTGACCGTGTCGCTCATCGGCACGGGCCTCGGCGGCTTCATCCACCTGCTGCCGCTGTCCTATCCGCAGCTGCTGGCCTTGTACGCCTTCTGGGGCATCTCGTCGCTCTTTGCCTTCTGGCCCGCCTGCATGAAGGCCGTCCGCATCCTGTCCGACGATGACGACCAGGGCAAGGCGTACGGCTTCTTCGAGGGCGGCCGCGGCATCGCCGCAGCCCTCATGTCGCTGGGCGCCGTGGGTGCCTTCGCGCTCAAGCAGGGGTCCGACGACATCGCTGGCATGCGCACCGTGATCATCTACTACTCCGTGATCACCATCCTGATGGGTGTCTTCTCCTGGTTCTCCGTCAAGGAGGACATCAAGGAGGAGAGCGAGCGTGTGACCTTCAAGGGCATCGGCAAGCTGCTCAAGAACCCCGCCATCTGGATCATCTCCATGGTGACCTTCTTCAACTACGGCTACACGCAGTTCCAGTACTACTTCACCCCGTACTCCACCGAGATCCTGGGTATGTCCGTGACCCTGGGCGCCCTGATCGCCTCCTCCAAGCGTTGGCTGTCGCTGCTGGGCAACGTCGGCGGCGGCTTCTGGACCGACAAGGTCGGCACCGGCAACTCGCTGCTCATCTCCTTTGTCGTGATGGCCGCGGCCACTGTCGGCATCATGGTGCTGCCGCCTGCTGCCACCAGCGGCGTGCCCTTCGTCATCCTCTTTCTGCTGAGCTACGTCTTTTACAACGTCAACTACGCCATGTCCTGGGCCATGATGGAGAAGGGTGGCATCCCCTCCGAGTACTCCGCGACGGCCGCAGGCATCATCTCGACCGTCGGCTACCTGCCCGAGATCTTCTGCCCGACGATGGCCGGCACTATGCTCGAGAACAACTCCGGCACCGCCGGCTACATGCAGATCTTCACCGTGCTGACCGTGATGCTCGTGCTCGGCGCCATCACCGTGCTGATCTGGAAGGCGTACCTCAAGAAGCAGGAGAACAAGTAATGGACGACAGCACGGCGCCGGACCCCATCGTTGAGCGCGTCTTTGTCGAGACGGGCCTGGATACCGACCGCGACGGCTGGCTCGACCTGGTCGCAGTCTGGGTCAAACGCCCGGCGGACGCGGACGGCGAGGTCCCCGCCGTGCTGGTCGCCAACCCCTACATGCTCCACTGCAACGAGGATTGGTACGACCTCTACGACGTCGACCAAGACCTCGCAGTGGTGCCGGGGCAGGATATCACCGAGGAAGACGTACGTTACGACTTCTCCGTCTCGCCCGAGGTGACGCCCGAGCACGTGCGGCCTGCAGCGCCGGTCGGTCCCGCCGAGCGCGTCGTGTGGAACCCTGACGACTTCGAGTGCATCTCGGTGCTCTACGACCATCTGCTCGAGCGCGGCTACGCGGGCGTCTTCTGCGGCGGTTTGGGCACGCGCTACTCCGATGGCGTCGTGCTGACGGGGTCGCGGGAGGAGGCGTACGCCTTCCGTGCGGTGGTGGAGTGGCTGCACGGGGACCGGCGCGCCTTCGCCGACCGCAGCTGCACGACCGAGGCCCGTGCCGACTGGTGCACGGGCGCCGTCGCAATGTCCGCCAAGTCCTACCTAGGCACGATGCAGATGGCAGTTGCGACGACGGGGGTGCCGGGTCTCAGGACGATCATCCCCGAGGCGGGCATCTCGAATTTCTACGAGTATTACAAGCGAGGGGGCCTCAACCTGCCCGCGCTCGGCTGGCAGGGCGACGACCTCGCCACACTCGCCAAATACTGCACGAGCCGCACGTTCGACCCCGACGACTTTGCGGGTATCCATGACGTCTACGAGGCCTCGCAGGCGGAGCTCGTCGCCGCTCAGGACCGCGAGACGGCCAACTACAGCCGTTTTTGGGACGAACGCAACTACCTGCGCGTGGTGGACCAGATGCGTTGCTCCGCGCTCATCATCCAGGGTCTCAACGACTGGAACGTCAAGCCCGACCAGGCCGTCTGGCTCTACGAGGCCATGCGGCGCCACGGGCTGGAGGCAAAGCTCTTCCTGCACCGCGGTCAACACGTCTACACCTACGGCCTGCGCGGGTCGGGCACGGTGGGGCTGATCGACCGGTGGCTGGACCACTACCTCCGCGGCGTCGACAACGGCGTAGAGCGCGAGCTCGGCGTCACGATTGAGAGCGACATCGACCAGCGGGTTTGGCAGACCTACCCCGATTGGACCTCGCGTAACGACACGTTTGTCTTGCCCATCGTACCGGTGGCGGGGGAGACCCCGTCAGGGGGATCGCCGGCATGCGAAGCGACCTTTACCGATGACCTCGCCTCCACCTGCTGGGTGCGCGAGCAGGGCAACGAGCCCGCAAACGACGCTGCCTGGCTCGACGAGATTGTGCTCTCGGACCATCCGTGCGCCCTGCGCTATCGCTACCGGCTGCCCAAAGACCTGCATTTCTCAGGTATCGCCCACGTCGCCTTCGACGCCGCGATCGACCAGCCCACGACGATTCTCTCGGCGATGCTCGTCGACGTCGGCGAGCGCCGCCGCTTGACCGCCGACCCCGACGGCGATGCGGCCGCGCTGACTGATTCCTATGAGTTCAAGGTCGAAGAGACGCCTTCGCCGTACCGCGTGATCACCCGCGGATGGCTGAACGCCCAGAACCGCATCTGCGACTGGCGCAAGGAGGACGTGGAGCCGGGTGAGTACTATCACTACGAGTTCGACCTTGTGGCCGCCGACGCCACGCTGCCCGCGGGGGAGGACCTCGGGCTCGTGCTATACGGGACCGACGTGCAGGAGACCCAGCGCCCCTTCGTCGCGACGCGCGTCACGGTGCGCCAGGACACCATCCGCTGCGAGATCCCGGTGATTTCCTAGGTACGGATCCATCGTTATCAAGCCGCAAAGCCGGCCGCACCAGATTGCCGGCGTGGCGTCAGCATGGCCGTGCCGTCTCGCACCACCATGCATCGTCACCTGTCGCTACGGAAGTCCAGGTAATCGAGGAAACGCTCGGCAGCGAGAGGCAGTTCTTCTTTGCTACGGTAGCAGACGTTGACGGGGAGCATCACGCGGGGCCGCAGCGGGACCGTCGCGATGCGGTAGGGGTTGCGGGTCAGGATGAGCGACGGCAGGATCGCGACGCCCAGGCCGCTCTCCACCATAGACATGATCGCGTAGTCGTCATAGGTCTTGAAGCGTACCTGCGGCTGGACGCCGGCGCGCTCGAATATCTCGCTCACGCTGCGGTCGCTTGTCTTTTCGAGTAGGATAAAGGGCTCCCGGGCCAGACGTTCCACAGGGATGGCCTTGCGACTCGCGAGGGGGTGTCCCGCGGGAAGGACCGCGAGGTACTCGCCGCTCTGCGCGGGCGTGGTCTGCAGCAGGTCGCTGCGCACATAGTCGGGAAGAAACGCGAGGTCCACGCGGCCTTCTTCGCACCAGGTGCGGATCTCGCCGAAGGCACCCACGAGCAGCTCGTACTCGATGGCGGGGTAGTCGGCCTGGAAGCACTTGATGACGGGCGGGAGCCAGTGGGTGGCGACCGACGAGAAGGCGCCGATGCGGATGATGCCCGCCGCGAGGCCGCGCAGGTCGTCCACCCGCATCTGGAGGCGGCGCTCGGCCTCGCAGACGGATCGGACGGCGGGGAGGAGCTGCTCGCCGTCCGAGGTCAGCCGCACGCCGCCGCGCCCGCGCTCGAGCAGGGTCACGCCCCAGCCCCGCTCGAGGTCGCCGACCATGCGGCTCACGCCCGACTGCGAGTAGCCAAGCCGCTCGGCGGCCGCCGTGAAGCTGCCCTGGCGGACCGTCTCGACGAGGGCCTGATATTTCTGTATCGATGACTCCACGGCGAGCCCCCTTATCCAAGAAGAAAACCCCGTTTGTGGTGCAAATTTGGAGTGCCGTGCGCTACGTGCGACCTTCTATGGGCGGATAAATTTTTCTTCGAAATACGGCAAAGAGCGATTGATATGCATATATGAGATTATCGCATATATTATATGCGAAACATCCGCTTTTCTTCTAAAGTGTTTGCCTTCAAAATGACTTCGGTGCAAAGACGCACGGTCTATTCGCGGCCTCGCGGCGCTGTCCATGAAACGCCCTCAACATGTCCGGAGGATTTGCCTGATGTCTCGCTCGTTCAAGAAGTACCTGGCCTCGCTTCTGATGTTCGGTTCCAACGGCATCGTCGCCAGCGCCATCGCGCTGCCCTCGAGCGAAGTGGTCCTCATGCGCACGCTGCTCGGTGCTCTGCTGCTGGTCGCGGTGCTCGCGGTCTCCCTTCGCCGCTCCGACTCTCACCTCGCCTCCGTCGATCACCCCCGGCAGGCCCTCAGCCTCGCTATCTCTGGCGCGGCGCTGGGCATTAGCTGGATTTTCCTCTTTGCCGCCTATCGTCTGATCGGCGTGGGCATCGCGACGCTCGCGTACTACATCGGGCCTGTCATCGTGATGGCGCTGTCTCCGATTCTCTTCAAGGAGAGCCTCACGCCGGTCAAGCTGATGGGTTTCGCCGCGGTCGTGGCGGGAGCCTTTCTGGTGGTCGCGCAGGGCGGCGCCGGCTCGATCAACGCGGGCGGTCTGGCGCTCGGCGGGATGGCCGCTCTGATGTATGCCGTGATGGTCGTCTTCTCCAAGCGCGCGTCCGATGTGGGCGGCGTTGAGGCTGCGACGGTCCAGATCGTCGCGAGCTTCGCGGCTGTCGCGGTCTACTCCGTGGCGACCGGGCAGCTCCCTGCCGTGAGCGAGCTGGTATCAGCCGACCTTCCGGCGGTCATTACGCTCGGTCTGGTCAATACGGGCCTCGGCTGCTATCTCTACTTCTCCGCGATGGGCGTCCTGCCCGTCCAGCGCGTGGCGGTCTTCGGGTATCTCGAGCCGCTCTCCGCGGTGGTGCTCTCGGCGCTTGTGCTCGGCGAGGCTATGGGTCCCGTGCGTATCCTCGGCGCGACGCTCATCATCGGTGGCGCGGCCTCCTGCGAGCTGCTCGGCCAGAGGACCTTCCGTCTCGGCCGCCGCTCGCATGCTGCGCGACCCGTTGCATCCGGCGCCGCAGCTCGTGCGTAGCGACTGATCGAGGACTTACACACGGTGGTTGAACCTGCGTAATCGTAAGCGGTGGTTGAACGACCCTGCCAAACGGCAGGGTCGTTCAACCAACAACGATTGTCTTTATGAGACCTCGCGAACGAATCGCTCGAGCTTTTCCTCGACTGCCGGGTCCTTACCTTCACCGGGGTCGCGGAAGAGCTCCGTGTAGGCGAGCGGCGTGCCCGCCAGCTCGGCCAGCTGGTCGAAGGCGTGCATGGGGGAGGTGCCGCTCGCGCAGGCGAAAGCCGCGACGTACCTGCCCGCGAGGCTGTGCCGGGCGAGAAACGTGCGCAGGGGCGGTGCGCAGCGGCCGGCCCACACGGGCGTGCCGAGGACGACCAGATCGTAGCTGGCGGGATCGACGTCATACGGCTCGAGCTCTGGTGACTCACCCATGATCGCGCTCTTGCCGCCCCAGAAGTACTTTTTGAAGCCGCCCGTGCGGTACGCCTCGTGCGGCCTGAGGCGCAGCGTGTCCGCCCCGAGGCGGCGCGCGAGCTCTCCTGCGATGTAAGCGGTGTCGCCCTCGAGCGAGAAATAAACGATGAGCGTTTTCATGCTGCCTCCGCGGGTGTCGGTATGGATGTGGGCGGGTGCGTCCGTCTTGACGTATCAACTATGGCACAAGGGCTCGCGCGAGAATGCTCCTACGTGCGTGATTGCGTTCCTCTGACGATAGTTCTACGATCGACCCGCGCGATAAACTACGAAATCGGTGTCCTTTAGACCCCCGTTCGAAGATATGACCCTTTTGAGTCATTGGGTGTATTTAAGGGCTTTCGATAGACAGTCCGTCGTATTTTGCGAGGCTTTTACCAGCGCATATATATTTTCGTACGATCGGATATATCCCGTGTTTCCCCGGGGTTTGACAACGGCTCTTCTACCAGCAGCTTTACGCGGAGGCCAATCCATCGGGATGACTCAAAAGGGTCATATCTTCGAAGAGGGGTCTGCTGGCGAGTGATATAGGCTGTTGTGAGAGGCTCGATGCGAGATGCTCCTTGCAAGATCGGCAGACGCCGAAGTCGAAAACCAGCGGTAGCTCACAGGCTGCTCTTGTCCAGGTCCTCAGGCACAAGGTCCATGAAGCCCTTCTGAACGACCCGGGTTGCCCCCTTGCTGATGCAATAGTAAGATGGCAAGCAGACAATAGAAAGTAGGCACAATATAGTGCGGTAGGTACCAAAAAGTTACTATTGGTTTGACCTCGGATTGGACGAGAAATGACCAATGAAGAAAAACTTGCGACCCTGCCCGCATGCCCGGTGGAGACCACTCTCACCCTCATCGGCAACAAGTGGCAGGTGCTGATCCTGCGCGACCTCAAACGCATCGGTACCCTGCGCTTCAAGGAGCTCCAGCGCTCGATCGGCAAGATCTCGCAGAAGGTGCTGACCTCCAACCTGCGCGAGATGGAGGACAACGGCCTCGTCCATCGCGAGGTCTACGCCGAGGTGCCGCCGCGCGTGGAGTACTCGCTCACCGAGCTGGGGCGCTCGCTCGGTCCCGTACTCGATGCGATGGACGCGTGGGGAACCAGTTACAAGGAGCAGCTGCGCGAGACGACGTAGGGTAGGAGACAGACGATGCCGACAATCGGTTTGGATGACGAGGCCGTGCTCTACCTGAGCGAGCGCGACTGGCGGCTGGCCCACTTGATCGCGCGCGTGGGGCCGCTGGCCTACCGCAGCGACGGCACCTGTTTCGAGGCGCTTGCCCACTCGATCATCGAGCAGATGCTCACGATGAAGGCGGGCGCAGCGATTCAGGCGCGTCTGACCGACAAATGCGGCGGCACCCTTACACCCGAGTCAGTCGGGGCACTCGACCCGGACGAGATCAAGGCGTGCGGCATGTCGCGGACCAAGGCCCGCAGCCTGCATGCGTTGGCGGACTACGCGCTTTCGCACGACCTCGACGAGCTGGCGGCCCTGCCAGACGAAGACGTACGGTCCGCCCTCACGGCCCTGCCGGGTATCGGCAAGTGGACCGCGGACATGTATCTCCTCTTCTACCTGGGACGGGAGGACATCCTGCCCGTGGAGGACGCGGCTGTGCGGCAGGTCTTCGCCTGGCTCTACCATGCGCCGATGACCGATCGCGACGTGGTCGCGGCGATCTGCGACGTCTGGCACCCGTACTGCTCGACCGCGATCCGCTACATGTACCGCGCTCTCAATACCGGCCTGCTCAAGCTCGGCGACTCGCGCGAGGTGCTGGGATACTGAGGCGACGTACCGCTCGCGGGACGGATGGGGCGTCTTGCCTGAGCCGTGACCCAGGCGAAACAATCAACCTCTATGCTCACGGCGCATTGTTGCGGCGGTGCGAACGGCCGCACGAGACGCATCGGAAGGGGAGACATGTTCGACGCGCAAGAGCAGGAGCGCATCCTGCACCTGCCCCACGAGCAGATCGAGGAGATCCAGCTCGAGGGCATCCGCAAGACCGCGGTGGATATCTACGAGCACGTGCCTTTTTACAAGAACCTCTTTGACGAGGCGGGCTTTGACCCGTATGGCATCAGCTCGCTCGACGATATGGCCGCGGCGCCCTTTACCACCAAGCAGGACCTGCGCGACAACTACCCGTACGGCCTCTTTGCGCGCCCGCTGGAGGACTGCGTGGAGATCCATATGTCCTCGGGCACCACGGGTATCGCGACCGTTGGCGGATACACGGAGCACGACCTGGACTTCTGGGGCGACTGCTTCGGCCGCGGCGTGCTGTACGGCGGCGGTGGCAAGGGCGACGTGATGAACGTCTGCTACGGGTACGGCCTCTTCACGGGCGGCCTCGGCGCGCACTACGGCGGCCAGGCGGCCGGCTGCCTCACCATCCCGATGAGCGCGGGCAACACCAAGCGCCAGATTCGCGTGATGCGCGAGATGGGCACCACGATCCTCTGCTGCACGCCCAGCTACGCTATGCACATCGCCGACACGGCGCTCGAGATGGGCGTCGACCCCCACAAGGACTTCAAGCTCAAGTTCGGCATCCATGGCGCTGAGCCGATGAGCGACAACTTCCGCCGCGAGCTGGAGCAAAAGCTCGACTACAAGGTGCTCGACGTCTACGGCCTTACCGAGACGATGGGTCCGGGCGTGGCGATCGAGTGCTGGGAGCAGGACGGCCTGCACATCGCCGAGGACCACTTCTACGCCGAGATCATCGACCCCGAGACGGGCAAGGTCCTGCCCGACGGCGAGTGGGGCGAGCTCGTGATCACGACGCTCGACCGCGAGGCCACGCCTGTCTTCCGCTACCGCACCCGCGACATCACCCGTATCATCCCCGGTGAGTGCAAGTGCGGCCGTACGCACCGCCGCATCGCACGCCTCCACGGTCGTACCGACGACATGCTGATCCTACGCGGCGTGAACGTCTTCCCGAGCCAGATCGAGAACGTGATGGAGACCTTCCCCGAGGTCGCATCCTGGTACCAGATCGAGCTCACGACCCGCAACTCGCTCGACTACGTCACGCTCAAGGTGGAGGTCAACCCCGACTTTGACTTCGACGAGGTCGCCGAGATCGAGGCGCTGCAGAAGCGCATGCGCCGCAAGCTCAAGGACGCCCTGATGATCCAGGTGGACGTCCAGCTGGTGGAGCCCAAGACGATCCCGCGCAGCGAGGGCAAGGCAAAGCGCGTGATCGATATGCGCACAGGCATCCGCGACTAGGCACAGGAGGCACATCATGATCGACCAGATCACCGTATTTCTCGAGAACAAGCGCGGTCGCCTCGCCGACCTGTGCCGCACGATGGCGGACGCCGGTGTCAACATGCGCGCGCTGAGCATCGCCGAGACCAGCGACTACGGTGTCATCCGCATCATCGCCGACGACACCGAGAAGGCACGCGCGGCGCTCAAGGCCGAGGGATTTGCCGGCAGCGTGGCCAAGGTCACCGCCGTCGAGCTCCCCAACGAGCCCGGCTCGCTCGCGCGCCTGCTGGAGCTGCTCGACCAGCACGGGTACGACGTGCATTACGGCTACTGCTTCAGCATCGGCGACGGCAAGGCGATCGACGTGCTCAAGATTCACCGTGCCGAGGAGGCCGCCGAGGTCATCGAGGAGGCTGGTTACCGCCTGCTGTAGCGCTCAGCTTGCATACGCGCCGCGCGGCCTTGCCGAGTCTGCCCTTGCGGGCCGGGAGGTCGCGCGGTTTTTCTGTTGCGCTGTTCCTTCTGATCACCGGGAGTGCCTATGCAAGAGGAGCCGAGAGGCCCGAAACCATCCATCTACGACGAGAGCTTCACGATCAAAGACGTGCGCGCCGCCTTCGAGCGCGACCGGTACGCGACAGAGACGCTCGAGCCCGAGATCGTCGAGGCGACGCCGGGGCACGCCGTGGTGCGGATGCGAATCCGCGATGTGCACCGCAACGCCCTGGGCGCCGTGATGGGCGGCGCGATCTATACGCTCGCGGACTTTGCGCTCGCCATAGCGACCAACGTCGGGCAGGCGCCGACCGTGACCGTCTCGAGCACCGCCGAGTACCTCTCGGGCGCCAAAGGCACGTGGCTCACGGCGACCTGCGATGCGGACAAGACGGGCCGCACGCTCGTCTTTGCCACGTGCGACGTGTACGACGACCTGGGCGTGCACGTCGCACGGGTGGCCTCGTCCTGCCTGCGCGTGCAAAGGTAAGGGTGCGGTAGGCGTAGCGCGCCGGAATCCCTGGCTCTGCCAGGACTCGAGCGGCTGGGAAAAGCGGCGCGTAGCCTATGCGTAGTGCTCCAGGAGCGGGGTGAGGGGGCCCTGCGAGAGAATCTCGACCTCGTGCGTGGCTCGGCTGATCGCCGTGTAGAGGCGGCGGCGGGCGAGCGGCGTATCGGGGTAGACCTCGGCTTGGGCGTCGGGGATAATCACGCGGTCGAACTCGAGGCCCTTCGCGAGCGAGAGGTCGAGCAGGACCACGCCGCGCACGGGCAGCGCCTCATCGCGGGAGAGCTCGTGCACGAGGTCTCCCAGCTGGCGCGAGAGCCAGCGGGTGCGCGGGCGGTCGGCGCAGATGAGGGCCGTAAGCTCGTCTTTTGTGGAGGCGTCCTTGACGGCGGTGCGGAGGGTGTCGAGCCAGACGTCGTTGTCGCAGGCCTCGATGCGCGGGGCGTGGCCGGCCTCCTGGACGGAGGTCAGCTGCGTGCGCTCGCCTTCGGACAGAAGGCCCGCGAAGAGGGCCGTGATCTCGGGTGAGGAGCGATAGCTGGTGAGGAGTGTGCACTCCTCGATTGCGGCGGGGCTGGTTGCAGCGGCGCCGGACGTACCGTTGGGCACAGCGGCGCCGAAGACGGTGCGGATGTCGTCCCAGGTGGCGGTGCCCTCGCGGATGGCCTGGTGGGGGTCGCCGAGCAGCAGGAAGTGAGCGCCGCGGAAGAAGCGCGCGAGCACCATGAGCTGCGTCACGGTGTAGTCCTGGACCTCGTCGATCACGACGTAGCGCACGCCGCGCGCGCCGTGGCCCGAGATGAGCAGGCGGAGCCAGATGTGCTCGGCGGCGGAAAGGCCGTCGGTGCCGAGCATGCGCGCGCCGATGCGGTCGAGCCGCAGCCAGGCGAGCGCGTCGACCGCGTCATGCGCCGCGGCGAAGCGCCATGCCACGTAGTCGCGGGTGAGGGCGATCGTCTCCTCCTCGCTGCCGGGGTCGACCGTGCGGCCAAAGCACTCGACCTGCCCGTCGAGGTCGAGCCCCAGCATCTCCTCCTGCCAGCGGTCCTCGCGGCTCATGCGACCGAACTTGCGCTCGAGCGCGTCGTGCAGCTTGTCGCCCGTGAGCGCGCAGCGACGCGCGCCGACGGGGAACTGGTCGAAGCCCTCCCACGCCCGCTGTGCCTGCGACGCCTTGAGCAGCTGCTCTCCTTCAACCACGATCGCGCGGAAGTCGTGCTCGTCGAACCGCTCGTCCGCGATGCGTTCCTCGAGCAGCGCCAGCCGGGCCGCATCGCCGCGCGCGCCGTCGCCGCGGTCGGTAAACCCCAGGCCCCGCACCCAGTCGGTCCAGGTGCCGGTCTGCGGATTGGCCTCGCCGAGCTGTGGCAGCACGGTGTCGATGTAGCGGCCGAAGACCTCGCTGGGTGTGAAGAGCCAGACCTGCGAGGCGTCGAGCGTCTCACGCTGGCGGTAGAGCAGGTACGCGATGCGCTGGAGCATCACGCTCGTCTTGCCGGAGCCGGCGATGCCGGACACCAGCAGCACGGGGACGTCGGGGTGGCGGATCACCTCATTCTGCTCGCGCTGGATGGTGGCGGTGATGGCGCGGAGCTTCTCGGAGTGGTGCCGGCGCAGGGCGTCGAGGAGCAGCGCGTCCTCGATCGCGACCGTGGTGTCGAAATAGCCGCGCAGCGTGTCGCGTACGATGTCGAACTGCCGGCGGCAGGTGAGCTCGACGGTGCGCGTGCGGCCGTTGACCTCGTAAGACGTGCGGCCCATCTCCTGGTTGTAGTAGGTGGAGGAGACGGGGCTGCGCCAGTCGACCACGAGCGGGTTGGCGTCGCGGTCGGTGACGCCCACGGTGCCGATGTAGACGTCGCGCGGCGGGCGGCCGGGGCGCATCTTGAGCGTGACCTTGGCGAAGTAGGGCTGCTCGAGCAGGAGCAGGACATGGGCGAGCTTCTCCACGCTGATGTCGTGGTATTTGTTGTAGGTATCGATCACGGAGTTGAGGGTCTCGATCGCAGCGAGCGTCTCCATCGTCTCGTCCGCCCCGCCAAAGTCGACGGTGACCTCCTCGGACAGGTCGATCAGGTCCTGGCGGGCGCCGTGGTGGCTGGTCTCGATCTCCTCCGTCAGGTCGTCGCGCAGGGCTGTGAGCTGGGCGTATATGTCGCTCAGGTGCGCCTGCTCGGCCAGGAACGTCTCGTCGCGTGCGTCTTGCTCGGCCATGTGCCTCCCTTGGGTCTTTTGTGCTCGCACCATTATGCCGTCTCGCGGGGCGCCGCGCTATACTGTGCGGAGGAATTTGCGGGGTTGCCGATGGCGGCCGCGACGGGAGACGCGCTGCCGCACAGACGAGCGGACGGAGGCCCATGAAGACACACGAACTGCCCGTTGGCGCCTACAAGGTAGCCCTGCTCCTCACCACGATGATCTGGGGCGGGTCTTTCGTCGTCCTCAAAGACACGCTCTCCGCGCTGCCGCCCAGCTGGCTCCTCGCCATACGTTTCCTGCTCGCGGGCCTGATCACGACGCTGGTCTTCTGGCGCAGCCTCTGCGACAACCTCGACGGCTCGCACCTGTTGGCGGGCGCGATCATCGGTGTCACGGGCGGCGCTGCCTACCTGGTGCAGAACATCGGCCTCGTCTCGACGACGCCCGCCAAAAACGCCTTCCTCACCGCCACCTACTGCGCGATGGTGCCCTTTGTCTACTGGGCCATCGGCCGCGGCCGCCCCCACTGGAACAACCTGGCGGCGGCCCTGCTCTGCGTGTGCGGCACCTTCCTCGTGACGCTCGGCGGCGCGGCCGGCGGCATCGCGAACCTCAGCATGGGACAGGGAGACGTGCTGAGCCTGGTGGGCGCGTTCTTCTTTGCCGTCAACATCGTGGCGATTTCCGTCTTTGCCCCCGCGCACGACGCCCTGACGCTCTCGGTGGTCCAGCTCTACGTCTTCGGCCTCTTCAGCGCAGCGGCGGCCCTCGTGCTCGGCGAGCCCGTGCCGACGGCGGCGACCTTCACACCCGAGGTCATCGCCAAGCTGGCGTACGTGATCCTGCTCGCGACGGTCTTTGCGATCATCATGCAAAACACCGCGCAGGCGCACGTCGAGTCGGCGCAGGCAGCGTTGCTGATGAGTTTCGAGAGTGTGTTCGGCGTCATCTTTTCCATCGTCTTCTATCACGAACAGGTGACAGTTCCGATGCTCATGGGCTTCGGGCTGATATTTGCCGCCATACTGGTGAGCGAGTTGGTTGGCAGATCGCGGGGCGGCAACCCGCACGAGACAGAGGAGCGGCAGTCATGAGCAAGATTGCTATGAAGACCCCATTGGTCGAGATGGACGGCGACGAGATGACCCGCGTCATCTGGCAGCTGATAAAAGACGACCTCATCACGCCCCATGTCGACCTGGTGACCGACTACTACGACCTGGGCCTGCCGCACCGCGAGGAGACCCGCGACCAGGTGACGATCGACTCCGCCGAGGCCACCAAGAAGTACGGTGTGGCCGTGAAGTGCGCCACCATCACCCCCAACGCGCAGCGCGTGGACGAGTACCACCTCAGCCAGATGTGGAAGAGCCCCAACGGCACGATCCGCTCGATCCTGGACGGCACCGTCTTCCGCACCCCGATCCTCGTGAAGGGCGTCAGGCCCTACATCCCCACCTGGACCGCGCCGATCACGCTGGCCCGCCACGCCTACGGCGACGTCTACAAGAATTCCGAGATGCGCATCCCCGGCCCCGGCAAGGTGGAGCTGGTCTACACCGCCCCCGACGGCACCGAGACCCGCGAGCTCGTCCACGAGTTCGACGCCCCGGGCGTCGTGCAGGGCATGCACAACCTGGACGAATCCATCCGCGGATTCGCCCACAGCTGCTTCGACTACGCGCTCGAGAAGCACGAGGACGTGTGGTTTGCGACCAAGGACACCATCTCCAAGACGTACGACCGCCGCTTCAAGGACATCATGCAGGAGGTCTTCGACGCCGAGTACGCCGACCGCTTCGCTGCCGCGGGCATCGAGTATTTTTACACGCTGATCGACGACGCGGTGGCGCGCGTGGTCCGCAGCCACGGCGGCTTCATCTGGGCCTGCAAGAACTACGACGGCGACGTGATGAGCGACATGGTCTCCACGGTCTACGGCTCGCTCGCGATGATGACGTCGGTGCTGGTGAGCCCCCACGGCTACTGGGAGTACGAGGCCGCGCACGGCACCGTCCAGCGCCACTACTACAAGTACCTCAAGGGCGAGACGACCTCGACCAACTCCGTGGCGTCCATCTTCGCGTGGACCGGCGCCCTGCGCAAGCGCGGCGAGCTCGACGGCACGCCCGAGCTGGGCGAATTCGCCGACCGGCTGGAGCGTACGACCATCGCGACGATCGAGGGCGGCCGCATGACCGGCGACCTGGCCCGCATCACGGAGCTGCCCGACCCCGTGACCCTCACGACCGAGGGCTTCATCGAGGCCATCGCCGAGCAGCTCTAAGGCAAACCGCATACAAGGCACGGGCTGCCGGGAGGGGAGACGATGGCGACGTACGACAAGCGTATAGCTGCCTTTGTCCTGCTGCTCGCGGCGCTGGGCACGATTGTCTTTTTGCTGCAGAACCCCTGGCGTTTCCCCGAGCGCCGCGACCTGCCGAGCATCCGCCTCGACGTGATGCTGCACGGCAACAGGGCGTCGAAGTCCATCCGCGCCGAGGTCGCGTTGCCTGCCAGCAAGACCACGCAGATCAAGATCTTCCACGACACCAACCTGCGGCAGCTGCTGTCCGTCTTTCCCGAGACCAGCGCGCTGGATATCGACACGCTCTCGGTGCTGCCGGGACTTGCGAACACGCTCTCGTGGCACACGGCAAACAAGGTCAGCACGGTAAGCAGGACGATGGTGCCGCAGGGGATAGCGGTGTCGACCGACTGGGTCTTTGTCTCGGCGTACGACAGCTCGTACAAGGCCAATTCCGTCGTCTACATGATCGACCGCGCGACGGGCGAGCTGCAAAAGACGGTGGTGCTGCAGGGCCAGCCGCACGTGGGAGGACTCGCATACGACATACGGTACAACCGCCTGTGGATCTGCGGGCAGCGCGGCGGCAAGGCGGAGCTCATGGTCGTCAGCCTGCGCAAGCTCGAGGCGTATCCCGCCGACGCCACGAACCCGCTGGTCTACGACGAGCGCGTGGTGCTCACGCAGCCCCGGCGTGCCTCCTTTGTCTCGTACTACGACGGGTCGATCTACGTGGGCGTCTTTTACGCGGAGAGGAAAAGCAGGCTCTACCGCTACAAGCTCACGTGGTCGGGCGACCTGCCCGAGCGGACCGCGCGGCATGCGACCGACACCTACAGTATCCCCAAGCTGGCGCAGGGCGTCTGCCTGACCTCCGACTACCTCTATGTCTCGCAGTCGTACGGGCACAAGTCGTCGCACATCTACGTGTACCGCAACGAGGGGGAGGGCGAGATTGACACGAGCAAGGCGGTCGGGTCCTTTGAGCTGCCGCCGATGCTCGAGGACATCGATGCGGCGGACGGTGCCCTGTACACGCTGCACGAGTCAGGTGCCGCCGAGTACCGCAACAGGTACGGTGTCGGGGTCGACCGCGTTGTGACGTACCCGCTCGACCGGCTGGAAGCGAGTCTGGAGGTGACGCAGTGAGGCCGGAGGAGCTCGATAAGACGGACGGTGCCGTCGGGGGCGATACCGACCAGACTGAGGCGGGGACCGTGGACGTGGCTCCTGGCGGCATGCGCCGGATCTGGAGTTGCCTGCGCGAGACGCGTCTGGCGGTGATGGTCGTCGGCTGGTGGTTCCTCTTCCTGACGCTCAACACAGACAACTCCCTGGCGCGCCTGCTCAGCGTGGACCCCGACGCATTCCAGATCGAGGCGTCTGCGGTGGACTATGCGATCGTGGTCGGCGGCTACCTGTGCGCCCTGCTGCTGGCCGTCGCGCTGCTCTGGGTCGGGCTCGGGCGGCGCGCGTCGCGGGAGATGCTGCAGACGCCGCGTGACCCGCGGCTGGCAGGGGGACGCACGCTCGGTAGGTTCGGGAGGACCAAGCTGGCGGTGCTGTACGCCGCCCTGTGCCTGGCCGCCCTGGTGGTCAGCTCCCTGCTCACGCAGCTTTTACCCAGCGATTATTTCGACAGCCTCCCGTATGTGCTCAGCGATGTGCAGTTCGAGTCGGCGCGCGTCTGTGCGGTCGTGTGCGTGACCGATCTGTGCCTGATGGCGTTTCACAAGATGGTGGTCGCCACCGCGGTCGCGTGGGCCGTCGGCACCGAGCGGTTCCGATCCGCGCCCATGTGGAAGTGGGCCGCTGCGGCCCTGCTCGTCTTTGCGGCGGGCAGTCTGCTCAACGCGTCGCCGCTGAGGGGCCCGGTGCTCTACTGCGCGCTGCTGTACGGGCCCGGGGAGCTGGCATCGGCTTGGTACTTCTACCGCTCGCGCGACCTCGCCTCGACGGTGGCCGTGAGCTGGGCCGTGAGCGAGCTTTTTGCCTACACTGTCTATGTATTGATTCTGTAAGGGGCGGAATGGGCTAGATGGCGAAGAAGGCGGACGTGGCAGAGGAAATCACCGCAAAGAACTGCGTGTTTGACGGGTCGGGCGAATTCAGGATCGCGGATGCGCCGACGTCGCTCGGTGTCGACCGGGACCGTCGGATCGAGATGGAGGGGCAGACCGAGAAGAACCTCCTCAAGATGGGCGAGCTGCAGGACCGCCTGTATGCCGACGGCCGCGAGGGCCTGGTGATCCTCTTCCAGGCGATGGACGCCGCGGGCAAGGACTCCACGATCAAGCACGTGATGGGAGCCTTCAACCCGCAGGGGGTGTCCGTCCACAGCTTCAAACAGCCGACGTCGACCGAGCTCGCGCACGACTACCTCTGGCGTGCGGAGTGCGTGATGCCGCCGCGCGGGTCCATCGCCGTCTTTAACCGCAGCTACTACGAAGACGTGCTGGTCGCACGCGTGCACCATCTCGAGGAGGGGTACAAGATGCCCGCCCGGTGCACCGAGGACGGGCCGGACGCCTTTTACCGACGGCGCTACCGGCAGATCCGGGACTTCGAGGAGCGCTGCTACGAGGAGGGCTACCGGCTTGTGAAGGTCTTCCTCAACGTAGGCCTCGACGAGCAAAAGGAGCGCTTCCTCGAGCGCATCGACAACCCTGCCAAGAATTGGAAGTTCTCCTCTGGCGACCTGGCCGAGCGCAAGCTGTGGCCCGCGTACATGGACGCCTACGAGCGGACGATCAACGAGACGGCCAGCAAACACGCGCCCTGGTACGTGATCCCCGCCGATCAGAAATGGGTGGCGCGCCTGCTCGTGAGCCAGGCCGTGCTCAAGACGCTCAAGGACATCGACCCGCACTATCCCGAGATGCCTGCCGACCAGCGGGAGAACCTCGCTGCCTGCCGCGAGCAGCTGATATCGGAATAGGACGGACCCGGTACATCCCGCTCGGCAACAGCCGTCCTTATTCGAAAAGCGCGCCCAGGGACTCGGTGTACGGCGGCCTGCAGATGCCCTTCTCCGTGACGATAGCCGTGATCAGGCTGTGGTCCGTGACGTCGAAGCTGGGGTTGTAGGTCTTGACGTCGGCCGGGGCCATGGGCTCGGCGTACCACATCTCGCGGATCTCCGCGGGGTCGCGCAGCTCGATGGTGATGTCGTCGCCGGTCGGGCAGGCGCGGTCGATGGTCGATGTCGGGCCGAGCACGTAGAAGGGGATCCCGTAGTGCGCGGCGAGGATGGCGACGCCGGAGGTCCCGATCTTGTTTGCCGCGTCGCCGTTCATTGCCACGCGGTCGCAGCCCACCATGCAGGCCTGCACCCAGCCCTGCCTCATCACGATGCTGGCCATGTTGTCGCAGATGAGGGTCACGTCGACGCCTGCGCGCGAGAGCTCGTAGCTGGTGAGGCGGGCTCCCTGCAGCAGCGGGCGGGTCTCGTCGGCAAAGACGTGCAGGTCATATCCGCGCTCCTGCGCGAGGAAGAGCGGGCCCTGGCCCGTGCCGTACTTGGAGGTGGCGAGGGGCCCGGCGTTGCAATGGGTGAGGACGCCGTCGCCCGGATGCAGGAGCGAGAGGCCGTGCTCGGAGATCGCGGTGCACATTCGGACGTCCTCCTCGTGGATCGCGCGCGCCTCGTGGCCGAGGAGCTCGACGATGCGGGGAAGAGGAGCCGACGCCTCAGCGTTTGTCTGTGCCACGTCGAGCATGCGGTGGAGCGCCCAGCTCAGGTTGACCGCGGTGGGACGCGACGAATTGAGGTAGGCTGCCTGACGCTCGAGCTCTGAGAGGAACTCGTCCGTCGACGGCGCGGGCGTGCGCGCGGCGATATGGCGGGCGAGGACGTAGGCGCAGTAGCCGGCGGCGATGCCGATGGCCGGCGCGCCGCGGACCTTGAGCCGCTTGATGGCGTCGTACATGGCCTCGGGCGTGCGGAGCTCCTCGTAGACGAGACGGCCCGGCAGCTGGGTCTGGTCGATGATCACGACGGCATCGTCGTCCGGGGTCAGGCGGACGTTGCGGGGGTAGACGACGTCCTCGATGGAGGAGCCGGCGGTCGCGGCAGCGCCGCTCATGGTGGTATCGGGCATGGGGATTCCTTCCTATGTGTCCATTCGATTGTGGCACAAGAGGTAGGAGGGTATGCCGTGCTCGTGGCAACAAAAAATAATTGTAATAGCTACTGCATAAAACTGTGAATTATTGTCTTATTTGTGATGGTACGAAACAAAACAGAAACATAAAGGGACCTGCCCCTATCATGAGACTGACAGACGGGAAAGAGGAGGTCAGCCATGATTTTTGGTAAGAGCGGCACACATCGCAGCCGGAGGGTCAAGGGTCTGCGCCTGAGCTGGACGCTCGGGTCGGACGCGGATTTCACCGCGGACGGCGGCTCGATTATGAAGCATTACCGTACGTTTGACCACCGCGATACCACACGCAGCGCGCTTAGCCGCATCGCCGTCGGCGGCGACAGCGTGAGCGCCGGCCGGTACGGCAACGCCATTCTCTTCATGTAGTTTTCGGGGCGAGAGTCCGTCTGAGCCTAATACGCCTGGACGAGGAGCTGGGCGGCGGTGTCCGAGTCGATGCCTGCGGTGGAAGTCATGGAGTAGACGTATCCGTCGTGCCCCCAGATCATTTTGTGGATCAGGTCGTCCTCGCCGTAGGTGGTGGCCTCGATGCTGTCGTCCGCAGGGCTGGTCACCGTGCCGGTCTGGGCATATTCGTTGTAGTCGCCACTGATGTCGCAGCTGGCGTTGTCGGATGCCTTGGCCTTGCGCAGCGCGATCTCGTCGTCGCCCTTGAGGTAGCGCATGTCGATCATGGGGTCGTCGGACGTGAAGGCGAGGATGGTCGAGAGCGAGTAACCGTCGATGTCCTCGGGGCCGTCCATGCCAAAGCCGACGAGGTCGGCGGCCTCTTGCACGGAAGAGACCTCCGTGAAGGGGATATCCGTGTTGGCCGAGGTGCCGTCGCTCGTATCGGCGTCGGGCACGGTTTCGCTCACCTCTACCGCAGAGCCAGCGGGAGCCTGCTCGGTATCGATCTGGGCCGAGCCGGTCTCATGGCAGCCTACCAGTGCAAGAGCCAATGCGGTACCCGCGGTGAAATAAATAAATTTATTCATGGGACCCTCCTCATAACAAGAACCATGAAATCCTACCAGAAGCATGGCGGTAGGGGTTTCAGGCTTGTGGAGGATGCCGTTTGCGGAAAACCAGTTGACAGGGCGATTGCCTAGGCAGGGATACCTAGGCAAGGGGTATCGCGGTCATGGTGAACCGATTACGCGGTGGATTCGCTGCCTAGAGCAGGTCGCGATGGGTGAAGCGTTTCTTGCCGCTGGCATAGTCGCCCACGATGTCGCCGTGCCCCAGCAACAGGTACTTGTAGGTGACGAGGCCGTCGAGGCCCACAGGGCCGCGGGCGTGGATCTTGCCGGTGGAGATGCCGACCTCGGCGCCGAACCCGTAGCGGAAGCCGTCGGCAAAGCGGGTGCTCGCGTTGACATAGACGCCCGCGGAGTCGACCAGCTGGCAGAAGCGGTCGGCGTGCGCCGTATTGGTCGTGCAGATGGAATCGGTGTGGTGCGAACCGTAGCGGTTGATGTGGTCGCACGCGGCGTCGACGCCGTCGACGAGCGCCACCGTCAGTGCCATATCGAGGTACTCGTGGCGGTAGCCGTCCTCGCCGAGCGGCTCGACGGGAATAAACGCCTGGACCTCGTCGCCGCCGTGCAGGATCACGCCCGCATCCGCGCAGGTGTCAGCGAGGCGGGGAAGAAAAACTGGCGCGATCGCGCGGTCGACGAGACAGGTCTCGAGGGCGTTGCAGGCCGCCACGTACTGGGTCTTGGCGTCGACGATCAGGCGGAGGGCCTGACCCTGATCGGCGTCCACGTCGATATACATATGACAGATGCCGTCGGAGTGACCCATCACGGGTATCTTGGTGTGGTCCATGATGTACCGGACAAAGGCATTGGAGCCGCGCGGAATCAGCAGGTCGACCTCGCGGTCGCAGGCGAGCAGCTCGTCGATGTCGGCGTGCGACTCTGCCTGCTTGAGGCATCCGTCAGGCAGGCCTGCGGCGACCGCCGCATCGTGGATGAGGGCAAAGAGGACCCTGTTTGTGTTTGCCGTCTCGCGGCCACCCTTGAGGATCGCGCAGTTGCCGGACTTGAGACAGAGGGTCGAGATCTGCACCAAGGCGTCGGGCCGCGCCTCAAAGATCACGCCGATCACGCCGATCGGGCAGGTCACGCGCCGCAGCTCCAACCCCTCGTCGAGCTCGCGGTCGAGCGTGGCGCGGCCGACGGGGTCGGGGAGGGCGACGAGCTGGTCGATGCCTGCCGTGACATCGGCGAGTTTGTGCTCGTCGAAACGCAGGCGTTTGACGATCTGGGGAGCGACTTCGTTTGCCTGTGCGGCGGCGAGGTCCTGGGCGTTTGCCGCAAAGATCACGTCCGCGTGGGCGATCAGGGCCTCCTTCACGCGTCGTAGTGCGTCGTTGCGGGTATCGATGCCCGTGGCGGCCATGGTGGGGGCGTCGAGTTTCATCTGCTGGGCGTCTTCGCGAATGCTCATGCGTGCTCCTTGTTCGTCTTTGCAGGTAGGATACCCGATACACGTGAACGTGGTGTTAATGGGGTGGGTATGAATACCTGGCGCGCCATTCCGCTATCCTGAGTAAGGTAAATAGGGGAAGACAATAGCGTCGAGAGGTGGGAAATGACGGAGGGCATGAACTGCATCGGCAAGAGGCTCGCGAAGTGCGCGGTGTGTCTTCTCGGCACGGTGCTCACAATCAGCCTGCTCGCCACACCGGCCTGGGCCGCCGACTTTCCCGCGTTTGCCGACAACGAGTGCGTGATCGTGATCGACGATCAGAGCGGCGCGGTCCTCTACCAGCAGAATCAGGATACCGGCGCCTATCCCGCGAGCACGACAAAGCTCACGACGGCGCTTGTGGCGCTTGACTACGTGTCCGACAAGCTCGACGACCGCGTGACCGTGGGGTCGGAGGTCAAGCTGACCCCCGCGGGCAGCTCGGTGGCGGAGCTGAAGGAGGGGGACAGCTTCACCTGGCGTGAGATGTTCTACGCGCTGCTGCTGCCGTCGGGCAACGACGCGGCCCTCACCATCGCCGTCAACGTCGCGCGTATGGAGACAGGCAACCCATCGCTCTCCGACAAAGACGCAATCGACGAGTTCGCCCGTCTGATGAACGAGAAGGCGGCCAGCCTGGGCTGCCAGCACACCCATTACGTCAACCCGCACGGCATACACGACGAGGACCATTACACCACGGCGAGCGACCTGCTCCTGATCGCCCAGGAGGCGCTCAAGAGCGACCTGATTCGCGAGGTCGTGAAGAACAGCCACTACGGCTGCACCAGCGGCGAAGGCACGCAGATGGACTGGTACAACACCAACTGGCTGGTCGACGAGACCTGCAAGAAGATAGACAAGGACGGCATCCTGGTGGACGAGGGCCAGGGCGACGTGGCGAACCCGTACTACTGCGCGGAGGCCACCGGCGTGAAGACGGGCTCTACGGACCAGGCCGGTCGTTGCCTGGTCTTCACCGGCTCGAATGACGGTATGTCTTTCCTGGCGATCATCCTGCACGCGGCGGACCAACCAACCCTCTACGCCCAGGCATCCGGCACGCTCAAGACGGTGCTCGGGCAGTTCGAGCGCCACGTCTGGAGCGACGGCCAGGCGGACGTGGCGACCATCGCTCTCGACAACCCCACGTTGCCCGACCGCCTGTCCGGTGCGACGCGACTTGCGTTGACCACCGAGGACGCATGTGTGACCACGGTGGACACCACGCAGGACATCACCACCAAGGTCGTATGGGACGACTCCTATCTGGCCGGCACCGCCGACAGTGGGGTCCGCCGCCTCGTGACCACAGTCGCAAAGGGCACCCAGGTCGCGACGCTCGAGTGCTATGCGGCGGGCGAGCTCGTCGGAAGCTACCCGCTGGTGGCGACGTCCTCGCACACCCCGTGGGGGACGATGGACTACGTGGCCGTGATCGCGATCGGGCTGATCGGTGTCGTGGTCGTGGTGATCGTCGTCTCCGCGATCGCGCGGGGCGGTTCGCGGAAGCGCAAGCGCTCCGCGGGCAGGTACGACGTGCCTGGCTACGGCGGCCCTGGTCGCAACGGCAGCAGCCATGCGCAGGCTCACGGATCCGCGTATCGCGCCGCCTCAAACCGGGAGGCCGAGCCGGAGCGAAACCGCCAGGCGCAGCCATCGCGCAGCCGTCAGGCGAAACCGACGCGCCGTGCGTCCGACGCGTCATCGATCGAAACGCCCACGAGGCAAGCCAGCGCTGCATCCGGCAGTCAGGCTGCCGCAAAGCCCCGCTCGCGCCACATGCGGCAGTAGCGGCTGTGCCGGAGCCGCCGTGGCGGTAGGCGACTGCACCAGCGGCGTGTGCGTCCGTCTTTGCAAGGGGTCGCAAGGATCCCCGAGGCTCGGTGCGCGGTATGTATGAGTGTGCGGCGGAGACGGTACAATAAGGTAGCTACAGGTTCGACGGGATACAGAGATTCATGCGTCAGCGCCGGGCGGTGCCCGGCGTCATTCGAGACGACCGGAGGGGTATGGCGCTGGAGGTCAAAAAGCCGCGTGCGCCCAAGGCGCAGGTCGGCGGCACCGACAACGACGAGAACACCGCCAAGGCGCGCAAGGGTGCGCTCTTCTTGGTCGGTGTGCTCGTCGTCTATGTCGCCTATCTCGTCTTTTCCGGCCAGATGGGCACCTTTGTCGAGGCTCTGAGCGGGGTAGACACGCGATGGGTGTGGGCCGCGGCGCTCTGCTACCTGATGTATTTCGTCTTCGGCGTGCTGGCCTATGTGATTGCGGTCATCATCGACCCGGAGTCGCCCGTCGGCGTCCGCGACCTGATGAGCGTCGAGGCGTCGGGCGTCTTCTTCGGCAACCTCACGCCCATGATGGCAGGTGCCGTCCCCAGCCAGATCGTCCGCCTGACCCGCACGGGTCTCGACCCCGGCGAGGCCAGCGCCACGCAGTTCACGCGCTTCATCATGTTCCAGTTCGGCGTCGTGCTCTTCGCCGCGATCATGCTGATCGCCAAATTCCGCTTCTTCCTCGAGAGCTATGGCGACATCGTCTTCCTCAACCTCGTGGTCTTTGGCGTCCACCTGCTCGAGTTGGTCGGGCTTTTCGTGGTGTGCCTGTGCCCTGGCTTCGTTCGCCGCGTGGGCAATTCCGCGATCCACTTCGCCGACCGCCGCCACTGGCTCAAGGACACCGAGCACTGGACCGAGGTCGTCAACGTCCAGGTCCAGGAATTCGCCGACGCCTTCAAGCGCGCCGCCGCCGACCTGCCATCGATGGGACTGACGCTTGTGGTGACGATGGCACAGCTAGCCTGCCTCTATATGATTCCCTGGTTCGTCCTGCATGCCTTCGGTCGCGACGCCGACTTCCTCGAGTGCCTGGCCGCCGGCTCCATGGTGCAGATGGTAGCCTCCGCGGTGCCGCTGCCCGGCGGCACGGGCGGCGCGGAGGGCGGCTTCGCCCTCTTCTACGGACCGCTTTTCGGCGACGCGGCGACGGCGGGCTACCTCATCTGGCGCATCGTGACCTTCTTTGCGCCGACGCTGCTCGCGGCGCCGCTGCTCGGCCTGCGCTCCACCTCGGGCGTCAGCCTCTATCATCGCTGGATGCGGCTGACGCACCGCGAGTCCGGCGCGGCGACCGTCCGCGGCAGCGCGGTGGGCGGATCCGTCCGCGTGCGCCACGGCGGCATTTCCCTCCCGCATCCGGGCAAGAAGGCCGCTGCCTCCAGCAACAAGTCTGCCTCCAGCAACAAGTCTGCCGCCCGCAGCAAGTCTGCCGCCCGCAGCAAGTCTGCCGCCAGCAGCAAGTCTGCCGCCCGCAGCAACAAGTGCCGCGGCGTCGCATCTGTTGACCTCAAGGCCCTCCGCGCCCGCGCCCAGCACAAGGACGTGGATAACAAGGACGCGCATAAGGATGGCGGCGCCGAGCAGTAGGCAGGTCGGGCGGGGAGTGGCGCCGGAATCTGAAAGTGTTTCTGCTACAAGGCGGGCCTGATGCAACAAAAACGCTCCCAAGAACCGGCGGTGCCGGTATCCGAGGGCATTTCTGCTGCAAGGCGGGTCGAATGCAGCAATAACGATCCCGGAATCTGGCGGTGCAGCTATCTGATATCAATATTGCAACGGCATTGAGATCGGCAGAGGCAATCAGTCGCAGAGGGTGCAGGACTCGCAGCGGGAACGGGCCGTCGCGGCGGAGGGGGCGGCAGCAAGGCCGCCGAGTGCCGTCTCGCGCAGGGTCACGGGAAGGGAGCGGCCGACGGCACCCATCGCGGCCACGACCTCGTCGAAGGGCAACGGGTCGAGGACTCCCGAGAGTGCGAGCTGGACGGAGCTGAGAGCTGCGGCGACGCCGATCACGTTGCGGTTCTGGCAGGGGTACTCCACCAATCCGCGCACGGGGTCGCAGACGAGGCCGAGCAGATTGCCGATGGCGGTCGACGCAGCGGAGAGCGCGACGGCAGGGGAGGCCCCGCAGAGCTGGGCGACCGCGGCGGCGGCCATGGCGGCGGCGGTGCCGACCTCGGCCTGGCAGCCACCCTCGGCGCCGGCGACCGACGCATTGCGCGCGAGGATGGCGCCGACAGCGGCGGCGCACCAGAGTGCCTCACGTACCTGGGCATCCGTGGCGTTCAGCGCCTCGGCGACCGAGAGCACGGCACCAGGAACGACGCCTGCCGATCCCGCGGTCGGCGCGGCGACGATTACACCCATGGAGGCCGACCGCTCGAGCGTGGCCATGCCATAGGCGGATGCGCGCGTGAGCGTCTCGCCCATGAGAGACGCGATGAGACGGGCATTGCCCTGTGCGACAGCCCGGGCTTGGCCCCCGATCAACCCGCCCAGGGACGGACGCGGCTGCTCGATTGGCTCGCTTGTCTCGGCCCGCATGACCTCGAGCACACGGTCCATACGGCCATCGACAAGGCTCTCGTCCCCGAGCAACTCCACCTCCCGCTGGCGCATCAGTGCGCCAATGGAGAGCCCCTCTTTGCTACAGAGGGCGAGGAGGTCCGCGCCCGTGTTGAAATCGAGTCCGAGCGTGGTGTCCGGCGTGATGTTCGCCGCGCCGGGCACGTCGACGCGCGTGGCCTGCTCGACTAGGAGCTGGCTATCGAGCAGCTCGAGCGTGAAGTCGGGCACGCGCTCGTCGCTCTCGACGACGGTGTAGGCGGTGCCGCCGCGGCGCTCGCGGAAGGTGTTGATCGTAGCGATGTTGACGCCGGAGGCCGAGAGGATGCCCGTAATCTGGGCGAGGGCGCCGGGCTGGTCGGGGTGGGTGATGAAGAGGGTGGGGTAGTCGCCTGTGAGCTCGACCTCCACATCGTTGACGGCGCAGATGCGTACCCGTCCGCCGCCGAGCGACTCGCCCGTCACGGAGACCTCGTGGCCGTCCGCGCCGACCATATCGATGCGGACCGTGTTGGGGTGCCTGCCCGCGCCGGCTTCGTCGGGGGCGGGGAAGAAAGCGAAATCGAGACCCGCCTCCCGCGCGAGCTCGAAGGAGTCGCGAACCTGCTCGTCGTCGGGCGCGAGGCCGAGGATGCCCGCGACCAGCGCACGGTCGGAGCCGTGGCCGCGATAGGTGCGCGCGAAGGAGTTGTAGAGCGTGAACTCCACGCGCGCGATTGGGCTGGGTCCCAGCGAGCGGGCGACCAGCGCGATACGCAGGGCCCCGGCCGTGTGCGAGGACGAGGGCCCAACCATCACAGGGCCGAGAATCTCAAAGGCGGATGTGCGCACGGATGCTCTTGTTGCTACTGCGCGAGGGGCAGGGCGCGGTCGATGCGGGCGAGCACGTGGTCGCGGCCGAGCAGGGCGAGCGTCTCGCCGATGCCGGGGGAGGCGGCCCCGCCCACGCAGGCGACGCGCACGGGCTGGAAGACCTTGCCCTTGCCCATGCCGAGCCGCTCGGGCAGGGGCTCGAGCGCGGCCTCGATCGCCTCGGGCGTGAAGCCGTCGCCAGGCACGTCGGCGATGGCCCCGCGGGCGGCTTCGAGCGCCGTGCGGGCGCCTTCCTTGCCGAGCCACTTCTTGACAGCCTTCTCGTCGTACTCGAGCTCGTCGTCCGCCGTGTAGAGGAAGGCTGACTGGGCCACGACCTCGGGCATGAGGGTGGTGCGAGGCTTGAGCGCTTGGGCAAGCAGGCCGTACCAGGCCGCGTCGTGCGAGAGCTCGCCGCCCTCGACGCCGGCGGCGCGCAGCTGCGGGATCAGGACCTCCTGCGCGAAGTCCTCGTCGCTCATGGCCTGCATGTACTGCTGCTGGATCCAGTCGAGCTTCTTGAAGTCGAAGGTCGCGGGGTTCTTGCTCACGTGGTCTAGGCTGAAGTCGCGGGCAAGCACATCGCGCGGGACGATGGTCGTCTCGCCGTCGGGCGCCCAGCCGAGCAGGGCCAGGTAGTTGACGAAGGCGTCGGAGAGATAACCCTGGTCGCGGTACTCCTCCACGGAGGTCGCGCCATGGCGCTTGGAAAGCTTCTTGCCGTCGGGACCCAGGATCATGGAGATGTGGGCGAAGGTCGGCGTGGGATAGCCGAGCGCCTCGTACACCATGACCTGGCGCGGGGTGTTGGATAGGTGGTCGTCGCCGCGGATGACGTGGGTGATGCCCATCATGGCGTCGTCCACGACGGTCGTGAAGTTGTAGGTGGGCGTGCCGTCGGAGCGGATGATGATGAAGTCGTCCAGCTCACGCGCGTTGAAGGTGACCTCGCCATGCACCGCGTCGTGGATCACGACGTCGCCGCGGTCCAGCGGCACCTTGATGCGGATGGTATAAGGCTCGCCGGCGTCGATGCGACGCTGTGCCTCGGCCGGGTCGATGTCGCGGCAGGTGCGCTGATAGCCCTGGAAGGGGTCGTTGCGCTCCTGTGCGGCCTTCTTGTCCGCGGCCAGCTTCTCGGGCGTGCAGAAGCAAGGGTAGGCCTTGCCCTCGCGCACCAGCTTGTCCGCCGCCTCGCGATAGATGTCCAGACGGTCGGTCTGCTTGTAGGGGCCATAGGGGCCGCCGACGCCCTCGCCCTCGTCCCAGTCCAGCCCCAGCCACTTCATGGCACGCAGGATGATCTGCGTGTTCTCCTCGGTCGAGCGCGTCGGGTCGGTATCGTCGATGCGCAGGATGAAGGTGCCGTGGTTCGCGCGGGCAAAGGCCCAGTTGAAGATAGCGGTACGGGCGCCGCCCACATGCAGCTTGCCGGTCGGGGACGGCGCGAAACGCACGCGCACGCCGCGCTCATTTTCAGTCGAGGCCACTGGTGCTCCTTTTGTCGTTCGGGTTCGTTTCAACCTTGCCAGTATACCGCCTGGCCGCGCCCGCCGCCCCATCGCACAAGACGGACATGCCAAGAAGGGCGTACACCGCACCGCGGCTCGTATTGGCTATCGAATCAATCCCTACCGCGGCCCGGCCGGGTCGTGCGCAGGGCTCCATTGCGGCTATACGAGCGGGCCCACGCGTCGCGCTGGCCGCATAGCTTGGCGCTGCACGCCAAGACAGATGCGGCCACCCGCGCGCGCCCGTCCCGCTGCCCGCTCGGTGCAGCCAACCCCGCCTCGATGACGACGAACTCGTAGGCCTCGACAACGACTACGTAGTCGTTGCTGGTGGCTACGAGTTCGTTGTCGCCGTGAAGCCTTTGGCACATTAAGAAATACACAATGAACCCAAAATGGGTACAATTTGGGTACTAGAAAAGGAGGTTAATATGGAAACCCCAACAGCACAGCGCCGTGCAGAGATCAAGACGCGCACGTCGAGTGAGATTAAGGCAAAAGCGACTGAGGTGTATGCGCGCTGGGGCCTAAGCCTCAACGATGCGATTAACACATTCCTCGTGAAGTCGATCGAGGTCGGGGGACTGCCGTATGACTTGCGGCCTGAGGGGCCATCATTTGACGCCATCGCTGCATTGGCATACAAGGCGCCGCTGAATGCAGATGGTGTCGCGGTGCTGCCGGCGGAATGGGACGATGGCGATGAGTGAGCAGGTCCCTCAGCCTTGGGAGGTCTGGCACGCCCGTTTCGACTTCTCTGAGGGCCATGGCTATAAATTTCGACCCGTTATCGTCTTGGCGGCGAGAGCTGACGGTTCGCTTGTCGCCATGGTAACAAGCGCCGGAAACAAGCTGTCCCTTGAACACGACTACCCAATACGCGAGTGGAAGGCTGCGGGTTTGGACAAACCCTCGATAGCACGGCTTGATCGTATCGCCGAAATCCCACCTGGCTATCTGGGAACTGCTGGTCGTATTGGCCGCCTCGCCGAGAGCGATATCTCTGCCATACGGGTAATTCTCTCGAAGATGACTGGCTAGGACAGGTGCTTGAACGGAGATACCTGCTTCAATCCCCGTCGCGATCCGCGCTCGCCCGGACTGCTGACCGTCTGTCTCGTTGCCACCTTTGTATCTAGCGCATCGTGCAGCCATACTCCTGCAAACCGACCTTGAATGCGCATCGGGCGACTTGGAAAAACCAGCATCAAACAAACGAGCTCCACTTGCAGCCAAACCACTGTAAATCGACCTCGGTTGCACAGCTTGCACTGCGGCACACGATTCTCGGCGTGCAATTGAGGTCGGTTTGCAGCTCCTGGCTGTAAACCGACCCTGAATGAACGGTCCTGTTCGGCTCGCTTCACAATCACGGTCCATTTGTCGGATAAATCCTGCAACCTGACCAGATTTGCGATTAGCAAGAAGCCCCGCATCTCGTGGGATGCGGGGCTTGTCGGAATCGGGACGCGAGCGAGGATAGGCTAGTGAGCTTACTCGTCGTCGTGCTTGAAGAGGGCGACCAGGCGCTGGGTGAAGGTCTGGCTCGAGTCGTCATCGGCGTCGGCCGCGGTCTCGGCGGCCGCGTCGTCGGAGTCGCCGGGGTCCTCGACGCCGTCGACCACGTAGACGAACTGGACCTCGTTGACGTCGGTGTTGCCGGCGTCGACGAAGGAGTGCAGCTGGTAGCCCGTGCCGAGCTTCTCGTCGATGGTCTCCTGGACCTCGTCGAGGACCTTCCGGTCCATGCCGGACACGGCGTCGCGCAGCTGGTTGAGGCCGTCGGACAGGGTGCCGGAGCCGGTGTAGGCGGTCTGGGTCCCGGCGGACAGGGTGTTGAGCCCGGAGTTCAGCTGACTTGCGCCGGAGGCAATCTGGGTGGAAGCACCGTAGATGGTCGTCTGGCCGTTTGCGGTGGTCTGGGTGAGGTTGGCGGTCAGAGCGCTCACGCCGCTGGAGACCTGCTGCGCGCCGGCGTCGAGCTCGTTCAAACGAGCAAGCTGCGTGCCCATGCCCGACATCGTGTCCTGGGTGGAAGTGATGAGCGCATCGGCCTGATCGAGAGCAGAATCGGCCTGACCGAGAGCGGTGCTGGAAGCCGTGGTCAGCTGACCGGCAGAGGTTTGGAGTCCGGTAAGGTCGTTGGCGAGGGTCTGGGCGTGCTCGGTGAGACCGCCATTGGCAAGGGCTGTGAGCTGCGAAGACGTATCCTGAAGCTCGGCACTCTTGGCATCCAGAGCAGTTGCAACCTGGCTGACGCTGGCAGCACCTCCCGCATATTGGGCCGCGCCATCCGATGCGGCAATGGCGGCTTGAATTGTTGCCTTCTGTTGCTCGGTAAGATTGTCTGCGCTTAGGAGGGGAGTGAGGGCATTACTTGTTTGTTGTGCATATGTCTGGGCTTGAGTTGCGGCTGCGGAGGCATTGTTGATACTTGCCGATGCGGTACTAATCTCGCCAGGAAGCTGGGACAGACCGGTCAAACCTGCCTGCAGACCCTTCAGGTCGTTGCCGACGGTCTCGGCGTCAGTCTTGATCTGCGTAGAAGCGGCACCGATGCCCTGCATGCCATTGTTGATGGCCGTTACCTCGCCACGGATGGTATTGGTCTGATTACGGAGGTCGGAGACCTGCGTGTTCGCCTGGGAGAGGGTCGCGGGGAGGGTGGTCTGAAGGGTCGTGCTCAGCTCATGGACACCGCCGGCAACCTGGGCGGCACCGGAGTTCAGCGTGTTGAAGTTGCCCTGCTGGGCCTGGAGCTGGGCCTGCAGCGTGTTCGCGCCATTGGAGAGGGTTGTGGCGCCCGTGGCGGCGGTGGAGGCACCCGTGTTGAGCTGGCTCAGGCCGCTACGCAGGGAGGAGCCGCCGTCGGCCAGCTGGGTCGTGGCGCTCTCGAGCTCGCCTGCGGCATCGGTCAGCTGCGAGGTGTCGTAGTCGGCCACGTTGAGGTCAAGTGACAGCGGCATGGCCGCGATCTGCCAGCCGGAGTAAGTGAAGTCGGTCGCCTTACCCTTGATGTGGTAGTCGCCGTCGGTGCCGGGGAGCTGTAGGTAGGTGACCAGCGTCTTGTCGCCGACCGTGGAAATCGTGGCGTCGCCCGCATCGGTCAGGTTGAAGTTGGCGTCTGCGAAGGTGCCCTGCGCCTGCAGGACGAAGCTCTTGGCGAAGTCGGCCGTGGCCGAATCGTCGTCGAGGCCCGCGATCTTGAGCTCGATGTCGAGGTCGCCGTCGGCACCGGAGAGGTCCTCGGGGGAGACCTCCTTGCCGTCGAGCGTGTAGGTAATGTCGACCTTCCAGGGCAGCTGGGTGCCGTCAGCAAGGTCACCCTGGTAATAGAAGGGCTGGCCGGCCAGCGTGGTCAGGTTGACGGTGCCGTTGGCGTCCTCGAGCTGCTCGGTGGTCGAGAGGTTGGTGACCTTGTCGTAGGTGCCCGGGTCGGCGACCTCGACGGCCTGCGGCGTGTTGAAGTAGTTCACGACGTAGGTGCCGCTGGCCGCGCCGGTGGCATCGGTGCGGGTGTAGACGATCTCGTCCTTGGGAGCCTGCGCGGCGTCCTGCTCGACGGTGGCGTCGGCGTCGTCGGAGTTCTCCTCGGCGTACGCGACGGTCGCCGAGAGCGGGGTTGCAGTGGCAAGCAGAGTGCTCATCGCGAGGGCGGTGAGCTTGGTGCCGAGTGCAGTGGTGCGGGACATGGTTTCTCCTTTTATCCTGATGCGGGTTTGATCCGGGGTATTACGCTTCGTTTTCTGCGGTGGTCGTGGGCAGGACCTCGTCTTCCTGGTAGAAGCCGATCTTGTAGCTGGTGTGGGCGATGACCCAGTCGCACAGCTCGAAGGTGAGCGGCAGGACAAAGAAGATCAGGATGACCGAGATCAGGGCGCCGCGGGCAATCAGCAGGCCGACCTGGTTGATCATGGGGCTGGAGGCCACGTAGTAGATGCCCAGGCAGGCCAGGATCAGGATGGAGCTCGACGTCAGGATGGGCTGCGCGGAGTGCTCGAGCGCCTCGAGGGCGGCCTGGCGTTTGGGCATCCCACGGCGGCGGGCCAGGTAGTCCTCCGTGTAGATGATGGAGTAGTCGACGGCCGCGCCCAGCTGGACGGCGTCGATCACGAGGAAGCAGACGAAGTTGATTGTCTCGCCGGTGAAGTAGGGGACGCCCTCGTTGATCCAGATGGACACCTCGATGGCCAGGATCATCAGCACGGGCAGCGAGACGGACTTGAACATCACGAGCAGCACGGCGCCGATCGCGAGGATGGAGGCGAGCTTGACGGTGAGGTTGTCGGAACCCGTCACCGCCTTGATGTCCGCGTAGGAGACGGCGTTGCCGACGAGCTTGTAGTCGCTGCCGTAATGGTCCTTGCAGATTTCCCGCACCTGGTCGACCAGGTCAAAGGCGCTGGCGGACTCGTCGGGGATGTTGGAGGTGAGCACGATGCGGCTCCAGCCCTTCTGCAGCACCTGCTTGGTCTGCGACTCGCTGGCGAGCTCGCTGGGCAGCGCCTGGCCGGCCACGGTCAGGTAGGAGAGGACCGACTTTGTGGTGGGCAGGGCCTTGAGGTCGTCGATGAGCTGCTGCTCCTCGGCCCAGTCGCCCTCGGGGACCATGATAGCCCAGGTCTGCGACTCGCCGAAGGCGTCGTTGATGATCTCCTGGTCCTTTGAGACCTGCGCCTCAGAGGAGACGGAGGAGCCGGCGCCGTAGGAGAAGTTCACGGAGTTGGAGGCGCGCAGTGCCGGAACCGCGCAGACGACCGCGATGATGAGGGCGGGAAGGGCCGCCTTGTGGCAGAAGCTCGCCATACCCTTGAAGCTCTTGAAGAAGGGCTTGTGGGTGGTCTTCTCCACGAGGTGACGCATGTCAAAGAGGATGCAGGGCATCAGCAGCATGATGGAGAAGAAGGAGCAGACGATGCCCTTGGCCAGCGCGATGCCCATGTCGGCGCCGATCAGGAACTGCATGGCGGCCAGCGACAGGAAGCCGAAGAAGGTGACGGCGGCCGAGGACAGGACGACCGAGAAGGACTTGGTCATGGCGCTGACCATGGCCTCGAAGTCGTCGTCGGTCTTGGCGCGCTCGCGGCCGAAGTTGGTGAGCAGGACGATCGAGTAGTCCATCGAGACGGCGAGCTGCAGCACGCTCGAGACGAGCTGTGTGATGTTGGAGATGGTGCCGCGGAAGATGTTGGTGCCCATGTTGAGCACGATGGCGACGCCGATGGTGAGCAGCATCACGACGGGATGCAGGTAGCTCGTGGTGTTGAGGGCGACGATCACAAATACGACCGCGATCGCGATGGCCATGATCTTGGTCATGTCCGTGTTTAGCGACGCCATGGACGACGCGTTGGAGACGGCGGAGCCGTCGATGGCCACGGTCTCGGCACCGTCGATTGCCTCTGCCTTGGCGCGGATGGCGTCGATGTCTTCCTGGGTGATGTCCTGCGTGAGCACCGCCTGGAAGAGGTACCCCTTGCCGTCGTACCACTCGGAGATGGTGTCCTGGTCCTGGACGCCGAGAGGCTCTGCGAGGTCGACCTCGTCGCCGAGCCAGGTGACACTGGTCACTCCCGCGGTCTGCTCGAGCTCCTGCTCGAATTTTGCGGCGTTGACCTGCGAGATGCCGGTGATGTAGACACGGGCGTTGGTGATGTCGTTGCCGTAGGTGTCCTTCATGAAGTCGAGGTCTTGCTTGGACTGGGCGCTGGTGGGCAGGTAGTCGCTCATGTCGGCGTCGATTTTGACCTGAGGGATGCAGAGTGCGCAGATTACGGTGAGGGCGACAAAAAGCCCTATCACAGTCTTGCGGTGCTTGAGCACCCCTCTGAAAAGCCGTTCCATCTTCTTACGTCCTCCTACTCGGTAGGCTCTGGTTGGCTCGATCTGATGCGAGGAAGCCGAATCCCGAAAACCTCGAACCTTTTTGTCCGACATATGTATAATCTCAGACAACCGTTGGAATTCTACCCATGTTCAAAAATAGTAACAAGCCTTTTGAAAAAATTCGGCATAATACTGACATGCGTATAAATCCCGACAAAACAGTCTAAAATGTCTGATATAGGATGTGCAGAGGGCATTATGGCAGCAGAGTCGAACAAAAACAGAAGCGCACGGAGGTCTATCCGACTTCTCAAAGAGGCGTTTGTGAACCTGCTCGCCGAGAAACCCTATGAGGATATCTCCGTTTCAGACGTCACAAGGGCAGCCGACCTCAACCGCGGGACGTTCTATGCCCACTTCGACAACCTCGACGACCTGTTGCGTAGCGTGCTCGAGGACTTTGCGGGCAGGGTCACGCTATTGCTCGATAGCGCCGATTCAGACGACCTGCTCAGAGACCCGAGGCCGGTGCTCGACCACATCGGGGCCTATCTCTCGGGGGAGCAGGAGCTCTTTCACAAGCTGGTGACGTCGACGAGCGTGCAACCGTTCATCGACTCGCTCTCGTCGATTATCAGGGGCAAGATTCGCGAGCGCTCCGAGGAGTCCGGAGCGGACGAGGATCCGGCGGGCGGGTTTTCCGAGGCGTCACGCTACATGATTATCGCGGATGAGTTCATAGTGGACGGCGTATTTGGCACGTATCGCGCATGGCTTTCCGGCGAGTACGGAGAGATGCCGGTCGCCGAGGTGAACGAGGGACTCGCCCGCCTGATCAGCGCGGCGGCGACGAGCTTGCAGGGGCAGCGAACGGAAATGGCGTAGTGTTCGTCAGAAATATATGTGTGTCGGCGTAGAACTTGTTTCATACCGCACCATCGGCTGGGAGAGAGCTTCATGGCAGTACAAATAGGGGAAAAAGAGCAGGTTGCAAAGTAGGACATCGCCGCCGAACTGAGCAGCCAGGTGGAGGCGGCGCGCAAAGCCGTGCGCCAGGTGGCCAAAGACGCCGCGATCCAGCACGCGGCCCGTGTGCAGCATGCGAGGAAGGCCACGAAGTCCGAGCGCACGAGGGAGAAGATCCTGCAGGCGGCGGCGGACCTGATCGTGGAGCGGGGTAACACCGACTTCCAGATGAGCGAGGTCGCTGAGCGCTGCAGTATGTCCAAAGGCGCGCTCTACTACTATTTCCGTGACCGCGACGGCGTGGTAGAAGAGATCTTCACGCGGGTGATCGATGACTTTGCCTCGCGGCAGGAGCGTGCCGTCGCAAAATCCCGCTCCGCGGAGGAGGCAATCAAGGGCCTGATCCATATCTTCTGCGAGACCGTGCGCGACGGCGGCCTTTTTGTGTCGGCGATCTCGTCCGGGATGCTGCGCGGGGGCATGGCCATGACTCCTGAGGTGTACACCCGCTTCAACCGCATCGCCAACCTCGTGACGGTACAGATCGAGCGTGCACAGAGGGAGGGAGTCGTACGATCCGATGTGGACCCCGACATCTCAGCGGTCACCCTATGTGGCGGAATCCTTTCGGGTGCGGCGCGCCAGATATACAAGCACCCCGAGCGGATCGATGCCGAGGATATGACCGAGGAGCTCTATCAGATCATCATCAACGGCATCGGCACCCCCGCATCGCGGGCAAAAAGCGTCGGGGAATAGAATCGCGCTATCGCCAAGTACTCGTTACGGCCCGGCCAAACGTGTCTGTAGTCAGGCCGTCACCGCACGTGCCGCCTTGCCGCCAGACCCCCGCGGAAGTGCGCGGTCCGTCTTCCCGTTCTTTTTAAACTGGTTTCAAAAATGGGTTTACAGGGGGAGACGCATGCCTTACCCTATCCTAAGCCGTCAAGAGGCGCGTGGATAGAGAGAAGACGAACGTGTGTCTTCGCGCGCAAAGAGCTGAGGGACCGAGCCCTATGACGCTCCGGCAACCGACCCGAAAGGGGGCACGGTGCCAATTCTCGGCAGGTGCGCGGAGGCTGCGCGTGCCTGGAAGACGGGGGATACGATGCCGTGGTCCCCTCGCTGAGGGGATTTTTTATGCGGGGCACAGCCCGGCCCGCGGAAAGGGTGCGCTATGGCACACAAGAATTACCTCTTCACGTCCGAGAGCGTGACCGAGGGTCATCCCGACAAGATGTGCGACCAGATCTCCGACGCCATCGTCGACGCTATCCTGGAGAAGGAGGCCCGCCTGGAGAAGGAGGGCTACATCTCCCCGTCCGGTGTGCCCGCCTGCGTCAGGAACGTCCGCTGCGCCATCGAGACCTTCACCACGACCGGTACCGTGATCGTGATGGGCGAGGTCCGCACGCAGGCGTACGTCGACGTGCAGAAGATCGTGCGCGACACCGTGCGCCGCATCGGCTACGACCGCGCGAAGTACGGTTTTGACGCTGACACCTGCGGCGTGATCAACATGATTCACGAGCAGAGCCCCGATATCGCCCAGGGCGTAGACGGCACCTTCGCCCGCGCCGACGACACCGACGACATCGACAAGATCGGCGCCGGCGACCAGGGCATGATGTTTGGCTACGCCTCCGACGAGACCGACGTCCTGATGCCCATGCCCATCTACCTGGCCCAGCGCATGGCCCAGCAGCTGGCCCACGTGCGCAAGAACGGCACCCTGCACTACCTGCGCCCGGACGGCAAGACCCAGGTCACCGTGCGCTACGAGGATGACAAGCCCGTGGAGGTCACCGCGGTGGTCGTGTCCACCCAGCACTCGGCGGACGTCAAGCTCACCGAGATTCGCGAGGACATGATCGAGAAAGTCATCGCCCCCGTGCTCAACGAGCAGGGCATCAGGTGGGACGACGCCAAGATCTACGTGAACCCCACCGGCCGATTCGTGGTGGGCGGTCCGATGGGTGACACGGGCCTCACCGGCCGCAAGATCATCGTCGACACCTACGGCGGCATGGGCCGTCACGGCGGCGGCGCCTTCTCCGGCAAGGATTGCACCAAGGTGGACCGCTCGGCCGCCTATGCCGCCCGCTGGGTGGCCAAGAACGTCGTGGCCGCAGGGCTCGCCCACAAGTGCGAGGTCGAGCTGGCCTACGCCATCGGCGTGCCCGAACCCCTCTCCATCATGGTCGACACCCAGGGCACCGGCGCGGTGGACGACGAAGTGCTGGCTCAGGCCGTGGAGAAGGTCTTTGACCTGCGTCCCGGCGCCATCATCCGCGACCTCGACCTGCGCCGTCCGATCTACGAGAAGACCGCGGCCTACGGCCACTTCGGCCGCAAGGACCCCGACTTCACCTGGGAGCAGGTAAACCGCGTCGACGAGCTCAAGGCCGCCGTTGCCGAGCTGGCGTAAGAACCACACGTAAGACGCTCTAGCCTCTGTATGTATCAGGGCGGGTCCAAAAAGGATCCGCCCTGACTGCTTTGTCGAGGCTATCGTATTATTGGATGTCAAACTCCTTGCAGAGAGCATCAAGGAGATTTTGATCCGCCAACGCTGCCGTCAACTCGTCTTGGCGATCTGCTGATGCAAGCGCCTCCGCTAACTGTGAAATTTTGCGCACGGCTTCTGTGCGACCGCGCTCCTCGCCCTGTTGGATACCCTGCTCGATACCCTGTTGGATACCCTGCTCGATGCCCTGTTGGATACCCTGCTCGATGCCCTGTTGGATACCTTGTTTGATACCCTGCTCGAGTCCTTCGGCAAGGCCCTCCTCATGTCCTTCATCGTGACCCATGCGGTGCTCATCCATCATTTTTGTCTGCATGTCCACGAATTCCCTCCTCCTCTCTTCAGATGAGAGCACCTCTGCGACGGTGTTCTCGATATCTCTCACCAGACTTTCCTCACCTATTGTATGCCCCGCAAGATAGTCCAAGACGGCCTGGAGTTCTTTATTTACCTCCCCCTGAGTGCCTCTTGCGTTGAGGTAGACCTTTTGGCTCCCGTCCCATGGTACAAATGAGCCATCCTCCACACAGGACTGGCGGTAGGTGTATCTCTTGAGACCCCTCCCAAAGGGATCCGAATCACAGAAGAAGATGACGAACGTGTCCGGCAGATCCAAGTAGCTGATACCTCGATCCAGCTGTTCGGTATCCATGACGGACTGGTAATAGCGCGCACGTTTGGTGAGCTGCTGAGAGGCATAATTCTGCATCTCGACATCGAACACGTGGCCGCTTCCATCCTGCACATAGGCGTCTAGCCGGACCGACTTTGCCCTTTGCGACGGGTAAGACGCCCTCTGAGGGGTTACCACGGCGACCCGCTCGATCGGAATCTCGAGTACGCATTCGAGAAGTCGGCGCGTGACGTCAAGGTTGGATTTGAGGACAGCACCAAATACGTAGTCGTCACGGAACGTGAGCCCAGGCCACATAGCCTCGCAGGCTTCCTTGTCGCTGTCATAGTTCAGATTGTGTATACTGCGCTGCTCCATAGGGACCTCCTGTCGATTGCGAAAATACGTAACCGAGTCGATCCTCTATGGGAAGGATGAGTGGCGAAACATGGCAACCTCCTCCCACAAAACGATCCAAAAGGATGTCTTGCCACGGAGGCGCCCACTGCGGAAATGAAAGTCCCGTTAGGACCCCTTATAACCGCAGGATATCGCGCCAAAGTCGCGGGGTCCGTGCTATTCAACCCAAAGGCCAGCAGATACGTCGGCCCCGTCCCTTATAGCGCAGCCATTGTAGCATATAACAAACGCATGTGCTAATAAAAACATATATTCTTGTTTGGGGACCATGGGGGATTTCCCCAATGTCCTGGGAAGCGCACTCTAGTGTCCCAAGCGATTTCAGGCTGGTCTCTATCTTCCCTGCTGGTTTCCTGACGTACGTCTGATTGAACGTGTGCTGGCTGATGTTGGGCGTCACACTGTCTTCTGAGCCCCTATTTTCTGAACGAGAGACCGAGCATGACTGCAGAGAAGACCGCGCCGCATGCCAATCCCATCGTCATGATTGTCATGCCGAACACCATCTCCTGCTTGGTGCCGAGGTTCCACAGATACTCGCCGTCTGCGTCCTTGGTCAGGGTCAAAGTCACCGTCTCGCCGACCTTGGGAAGCCTGCTCTCCCTGCTGGCTTCGGCATCTATCTCGACGGCTGTGTATCCACTCTCTCCCATGTCGACTGCGATGGTGTCTCTCTGCACGTAAGTCCTATCGTCATCGGCGCCGGTTTCCGAGCGGACCTCGCCGGCGGAGAGGATCAGACCGGAATATTCCTCGGCATTCTTATATCTTTGGGCCGATACGAAGCAGAGGCAGGCGCCGACCGCCAAGGCTACCGTCAAAATACCGAAGATGATTCGTAGAATGAGCGGCGCTTTCCAACCTGAGATTGGCTTGAGCTCGTAATCCTCATCTATCATCATGGCGCACGCCCCTCTGTCACGAAATGTCGAGAAGCCATAAAATCGCGCGATACGCGCAATCTTGGTGGACTTACAGTCCCGAGTGTAGCCTCGTGTGTCGATTAGACAGTCTTTCCGATGCAGGGCTAACCGATCCTTGGGAGTTTCATGACATTGTCCTGTGCGCTGCGTCGGCTCTCATAGGGGGCGGCGAGAGAAAAAAGGCGTTTCCCTGTCGTCAGAGACACAAGGGAAACGCCTCCTATTGCTCGGTCTAGCTCAGGAGCATGCGGTCGTTGGCGAACTCGCCGCCGGAGACCTCCTCGAACTTTTGCAGCAGGTCGGCCACGGTAAGACGGGCCTTCTCCTCGCCGCGGACGTCGTAGATGATGGTGCCCTCATTCATCATGATCAGCCGGTTGCCCAGGCGGATGGCGTCGTGCATGTTGTGCGTGACCATCAGGGTGGTGAGGTGGCGCTCCGTCACGATCTTTTGCGTGAGGGAGAGGACCTTCGCGGCGGTCTTGGGGTCGAGGGCGGCGGTATGCTCGTCCAGGAGCAGCAGTTTGGGCTCGGTGATCGTCGCCATCAGCAGCGTGAGCGCCTGGCGCTGGCCGCCGGAAAGCAGGCCGACCTTGGACTCCAGGCGGGACTCGAGACCCAGGTCCAGCTCCTTGAGCAGGTCGGGATACTCGGCCTTCTCCTCCTTGGAGATGCCCCAGGCCAGTGTGCGCCGCTGTCCGCGGCGCCGCGCCAAGGCCAGGTTCTCGTCGATCTGCATGTCGGGCGCCGTGCCGCGCATGGGGTCCTGGAACACGCGGCCCAGGTACTTGGCACGCGCGGGCTCGCTCAGGCGGGACACGTCGACGCCGTCCAGCGTAATGGTGCCCGCGTCGAGGGGATACACGCCGGCCACCATGTTGAGCAGCGTGGACTTGCCGGCTCCGTTGCCGCCGATGATGGTGACGAAGTCGCCCTGCTGCAGGTCCAGGTTGATGTCCGTGAGCGCGCGCTTCTCGGTGACCGTGCCCCTGTTGAAGGTCTTGGACACGTTCCTCATGCTGAGCATGGGGGAGCCATACGGTGCGTAGGCGGCGTTTGTCTTTGCGTTTGCCATCACAGGTCACCCCCTTTGGAATAAGAACGGCGCCTCTGGACGCGTTCCGTCACCACGGGCACGCTCAGAGCCAGGGCCACGATAATGGCGGAGAGCAGCTTCATGTCGTTGGCGTCCATGCCGAGTTGCAGCACGATGGCGCGAATCAGGAAGTAGACGATGGAGCCCGCGACGGCGCTGATCAGGCGGCTGCTGAAACTGCCGAGCTTGCCCGGGGTCAGGCGGCCGAGGACCTCGCCGATCACGATGGCGGCCAGGCCGATCACGATGGCGCCGGTGCCCATGCCGATGTCGGCGTATTTCTGCGACTCGCAGATGAGGCCGCCGGAGAGGCCGACCAGGGCGTTGGAGAGGGTGAGGGCGATCATCTTGGTGACGTCGGTGTTGACGCCGAGCGCGCGGATCATGTCTTCGTTGTTGCCCGTGGCGCGCAGGGCGCTGCCGATTTCGGTGCCGAAGAACCAGTACATGCCGGCGACGACAAGCGCCGCCACGATCACGCCGACGATGATGCCACTGACGTTGGCGATGACACCGGTTACGGCGCTGATCTTGGTAAATACGGTATCGGATGCGAGCAGCGGGGTATTGGACTTGCCCATGATGCGCAGGTTGATGGACCACAGGCTGATCTGCGTGAGGATGCCGGCGAGGATGGCGGGGATCTTGAGGACCGTGGTCAGAAAGCCCGTCACGGCACCGCAGACGGCCCCGGCGGCCATGGCGGCCAGGATGGCCACCAGCGGGTCGACACCGGCGACGACCAGCACGGCGCACACGGCGCCGCCGGTGGCAAAGCTGCCGTCGACCGTCAGGTCGGCGATGTCCAGCAGCTTGAAGGTGATGTAGACTCCCAGCACCATCACGCCCCAGAGCAGACCCTGGGAGACGGCGCCGAGCATGGCGTTGAGCATTGTGCGATTCCTCCCGGAGGGTTAGGCGTCGAGCACCGAGAGGTCGATGCCCAGGGCCTCGGCCATCTCTTCGTTCTTGACGACCTTGAGCGTGGTGGCGTCCTCGTGCTGGATGGGCATGTCCGCGGGCTTCTTGCCCTCGGTGAGGATCTCCACGCCCATCTTGCCGGCCATACGGCCCAGCTCCTCGTAGTCGATCGAGAGGGTGCAGATGCCCATCTGGCTGCACATGTTCTCCTCGCCGGCGACGATGGGGAGCTTGCCTTCCTTGGCGATCTGGCCGATTTGGGCGGCGGCAGCGGCGATGGTGTTGTCGGTGGGGGCGTAGGCGGCGTCCACCTTGCCGACCATGGACTCGACTACGGACTGGACCTCGTTGGAGCTGGAAACGGTGTAGCGGTCGTGGGTGAGGCCTGCGGCGTCGCAGGCGGCCTCGGCCATCTCGACCTGGATCACGGAGTTGGCCTCGGCGGTGCAGTAGAGCATGCCGACGTGCTTGGCGTCTGGCAGGACCTTCTGCAGCATGGCGATCTGCTCGTCGACGGGGTTCATGTCGGAGGAGCCGGTGAGGTTGCCGCCGGGCGCGTCGTTGTCGGCTACCAGGCCGGAGGCGGCGTAGTCGGTGATGGCGGTGCCCACGATGGGGATGTCCTGGGTTGCCGCGGCCACGGCCTGGGCGGCGGGGGTGGCTATGACAAAGATGAGGTCGTCTCCGTCGCCTACCAGCTTGGAGGCGATGGTCGCGCAGGCGGACTGGTCGTTCTGGGCATTCTGCTGGTCGATCTTGTACTTGATGCCCGAGTCGTCCAGGGCGGCCACGATGCCGTCGTTGGCGGCGTCGAGGGCGGGGTGCTCGGTGAGCTGCAACACGCCGATCTTGTAGGTCTTGTCATCGCCGTCGGTAGAAGAAGAACCGGCCGAGCCACTGCCGGAGCCGCCGCATCCGGCGAGGGTGAGAAGGCCGAGGGTGCCGCCGGCGACAAAGGAGCGCCTCGAGATGTTGTTCATGATTACCTCCAAGTCCTGGGTTGCAGACAAAAAGGCTAGACGCCCAGATGTCCATGAGCATGTTGGAGATTCTAGAGGGTGGTTGATTTTTTTCATGCATCTGTGCCTGAGTCGGAACAAATGCGTTATGCGTTAGAAACCTTTGCCAGGACATCCGCGCCGCGAATGGCGGCCGCTGCGGAAGCGCAATCGGATGATTGCGTCCCCACTGGGTGATAGACTCTACTCCGTGATGTACGCCATGATCCGACGCGGGGGGGCGATGGCGGAGGTGGATACGACAACCGAGAATGAGCCCATGTTGGGCAAGCGAGAGACGGTCAGGCTGCTCGTCCGTCTTCTCAAGCCGTACCGCTGGCAGGCGGTGGCGACGCTTCTCTTGCTCATGAGCGACGTGATCGGCATGCTTTACATCCCGACGGAGCTGTCGGCCATGGTCAACGCGGCAATATCGCGGCAGGGCGCCGATCTGGGCGTGCACGGAGCCCGCATGCTGGTCGCCGCGATTGCGGGGTCGGGCGGCTGCATAGCTTCGTACTATATGGCGAGCCGCCTGGCCGCAAATGTGGGCCGCGACCTGCGTATGGCGGTCTACAAGAAGTCCCTCGGGCTCTCGGTCGCGGACTTCTCGCGTATCGGGACGGGCTCGATGATCACCCGCACCATGGGCGATGCCAACGTGGTGCAACAGACCCTCATGATGTCCTTTGTGATGCTCGCGCCTGCGCCCGTGGCCTGCGTGGTCGCCATCGCGCTGTCCTTCGCCACGGACTGGCAGATGGGGGTCGTGCTGTTGTTCGTGACGGTGATGATGCTAGTGGTGACCGCGCTCGCGATCATGCGCGCCACGCCCATCTTTATGCGGATGCAGGAGCTGGTCGATGCCATGAACACGCGCCTGCGCGAGTCGATCACAGGCGTGCGTGTGATCCGTGCCTTCGGTCGCCAGCGTATGGACCGGGAGCGCCTGGACACGACCTTCGAGGGCTACGCGAGGAGCGCGATCCGCGTCAACTACGTCTTCACGCTGGCCGACTCGCTCACTTTCTTCCTCATGAACGGCGTAGAGGTGCTCATCACCTGGGTCGGCGCCAACCGCGTGGGTGCGCTCGCGATGCAGATCGGCTCGATATCCGCGCTGGTCAACTACGCGATGATCGTGATGTTCATGATGATGATGGCGCAGTTCGCGCTGCTGCAGATTCCTCGTGCGCGCGCCTGCCTGGCCCGCGCGGTCGAGGTGCTCGACCTCGAGCCGCGCGTGAAGGACGCCCCCGACGCGGAAAAGCATCACCGCAAGCTCACGGCGCGTACCGACGAGACTCGGGAGGTGGTGCGGCTCGACCACGTGAGCTTCCGTTTCGATGACGCCGACGAAGACACCCTGTGCGACCTCACCTTTGCCCTCAGGCGCGGGGAGACGACGGCTGTGATCGGCAACACCGGCTCGGGCAAGTCAACGATCGCCAAGCTCCTGCTGCGCCTTTTTGACGTGACGGACGGCGCGATACTGGTCGATGGCTACGACCTGCGTAGCCTGCCTCAGCGCGAGGCGCGGGCGCATGTGGCCTATGTGCCGCAGCAGGCCTGGCTCTTTTCAGGTACCATCGCCGACAACCTCCGCCACGGAGCGCCGGATGCGACAGACGAGGAGCTTTGGCATGCGCTCGACGTGGCACAGGCGACCTTTGTGCGGGAGCTGCCGGACGGCCTCGCGTCGCGCGTCTCCCAGGGCGGAAAGAATTTCTCGGGAGGCCAACGCCAGCGCTTGGCCATCGCCCGTGCGCTCGTGCGCAAGGCCGACCTGTATGTCTTTGACGACTCCTTCTCGGCGCTCGATTTCAAGACCGATGCGGCCCTCCGCCATGCCCTCAAGGGCGAGCTCACCGACGCGGCCACGCTGCTCATCGCCCAACGCGTGAGCACCATCCGCGATGCCTCGCAGATCGTCGTGCTCGAAGAGGGGCGCGTCGTCGGTATCGGCACGCACGACGAGCTCATGGAGACCTGCGATGCCTATCGCGAGATCGAGGAGTCCCAGACGAGGGGAGGTGGCGTCGATGAGTAGCGAAGAGGAGCTCGAGAACGCGTCGTATTCCGATACGGATGCGGCGAGCGGAAACGATGAGGACACACCCCAGGACGCCGCTGGCACTGCCAGGCGACTGTGGCTCGAAGCCAAAGACGAGCGGTGGCGTCTGATCATCGCCGCCGTCTGCGCGGTGCTGGGCGTCGCGATGCAGCTATGGGCGACAGCGTACTCGGGTGGCCTGATTGACCTGCTCTGGGAAAAGATAAAGGCTCACTTCGTCGCCGGTACGCCCTTCCGCGTGACATGGGGCGACGGCCTCGAGGAAATTCTCTTCTACCTCGGCATTTGGACCGTCGCCTGGGCTTTTTACTCCACCCAGATATTTGTGATGGCCTCGTTTGCCGAGAGACTCAACCTGCGCCTGCGCAAGCAGATCAGCGCCAAGGTCGCGCGCCTGCCGCTCTCTTACTTCGACCGGCACCAGCCGGGCGACACCATCAGCCGCGCGACCAACGACCTCGACAAGGTTTCGGAGGTCCTGCAACGCGGCGTGCTGCAGCTGCTGATGGCGGTCGCGTCGTTTGGCGGGGCGATTGTGCTCATGACCGTCGCGAGTCCGCGCCTCACGCTCGTCTTTTTGGTGTTTGCGGCGGTCGTTCTCCTGCTGACCCGGTGGGCGGGCGCGCGCACGCTCAAGGTGGCGGCCCGGCGCCAGGATGCGATGGGACGGCTCACCGGCGAGATCGAGGAGGACTACAGCGGTCGCACCGTGGTCGTTGCATACGGCCTGGAGGAGTCCACGCTCGCAACGATGCAGGCCGATGCGGACGAGCTCGCACGCGAGAGCGCGCATGCCGATTTCCTCACGGAGGCCATCGGCCCCGCCACGCGCTTTGTCATGCGGCTGGGCCAGGTCGCCGTCGGACTCCTCGCAGGCAGCATGGTGGTCGGCGGCACCATGAGCGTCGGTGGGTTCCAGGCCTTCTTCGGCTATATGTTCACGGCGTCCGACCCGCTCACGCAGATGTCGATGACCCTCAACATGCTGCAAGGTGCTTTGGCGGCAGCAGAGCGCGTCTTTGTGCTGCTGGACGCGGAAGAGGCCGAGCCTGATCCCGCAGAGCCCGTCTTGCCCGCGTGCCCCACGCGCGGCCGCGTCGTCTTTGAACACGTGCGCTTCGGCTACACGCCCGACAACACGCTCATGCGCGATGTGAGCTTCACGGCCGAGCCGGGGCAGAAGGTGGCGATCGTCGGCGCGACCGGTGCGGGCAAGACGACCCTGATCAACCTGCTCATGCGCTTCTACGAGATCGACGGCGGGCGGATCACGCTCGACGGCGTCGACACCCATCGGATGACCCGCACGGACCTGCGCCGGCAGTTCGGCATGGTGCTGCAGGACTCGTGGCTGTATGAGGGCACGATCGCCGACAATATCGCCTACGGTCACCCTGGGGCCACGCGCGAGGAGATCGAGGCCGCGGCACGGGCCGCCCACGTGGACTTCTTTGTGCACACGCTCCCGCACGGGTACGACACCATGATCGAGAACGGCGGCGAGAACCTCTCGCAGGGCCAGCGTCAGCTGCTGACCATCGCCCGCGCTATGCTCACCGACCCTGCGATTCTCATCCTCGACGAGGCGACGTCGAGCGTCGACACCCGCACCGAGCAGGCCATCGTCCGCGCGATGGAGGCCATCATGGAGAGCCGCACGAGCTTTGTGATCGCGCACCGTCTCTCGACCATCGTGGACTCGGACCTCATCCTGGTGATGGACCACGGCACCATCATCGAGCAGGGCAATCACCGTGAGCTGATGGAGCGGGGCGGCGCGTACGCCGAGCTCTATCGCAGCCAGTTCGCATAGGGGGAAGGCGTGCGGTACGCAAGCGTGGTGGTGGACATACCGACGCGCGGGCTGGACCGGGCGTTCGACTATGCTGTGCCGGATGCGCTCGCCGCGCACGTCGAGGTGGGCGCGACGGTGCTTGTGCCCTTCAGCGGCCGCGCTGTGGTCGGCTATGTGGTGTCGCTCGCGCAAGAGCCGCCCGCCGGGGTCCCGGCCGAAAAGATTCTGCCTATCAAACAGGTGCTGGCGTCCTCGGCCTTCGACGCCGCCGGGGCGCGCGTGGCCCTGTGGATGGCGGAAGAGTACGCGTGCCCGCTCGCGACCGCGCTGCATCCCTTCCTCGCGCCTGGGCAGCGGACGCGTGTGGTGCGCTCGGACACAGGGGACTGGACGCTCGTGAATGAGAAGGCCGGTCCCGTCGACGACCGCTGGGTGCGGCTGTCGACAGGAGCGTCCGCTTTTACCCCGAGGAAAAACGCGACCAAACAGCGCGAGGTGCTCACGGCATTGGCTGCGGGACCCGTGCGCATGGCCGAGCTCGGCGCAATGCTGCCGGGAGCCGCCGCGTCGGTGCGCGCGCTTGCAAAGAGGGGCGTCGTCGCAGTGGAGGTGCGCCGCCGCGTGCGCGGGGGAGAGACCACGACGCTCTCCAGCGCCCGAGCCGCCCGACCGCACGCGCTGACCGCGGGGCAGCGGGCGGCGCTGGCCGCGATCGATCAGGCGCGTGAGGCTGCCTGCGGTGAAGTTGTGCTGGTCGACGGCGTGACGGGCTCCGGCAAGACCGAGGTCTACCTCGACGCGATCGAGCATACGCGCGCAAAGGGCAAAAGCGCGCTCGTCCTGGTACCTGAGATCTCGCTCACGGCCCAGACCGTCGGGCGTTTCCGCAGTCGGTTCGGCGACGATGTGGCCGTGCTGCACTCGCGGCTGTCGACCGGAGAGCGTTACGACCAGTGGGACCTGGCGCGCAGGGGCGAGGCCCACGTGGTGGTCGGCGCGCGGTCGGCCCTCTTTGCTCCCGTGCCCGACCTCGGGCTCATCGTGATCGACGAGGAGCACGAGGGCACCTACAAGCAGGACACGGCCCCTCGCTACCACGCACGCGAGGTCGCGGCGCACATGGCGCGTGAGCGGGGATGCGCCCTCGTGCTGGGGTCTGCGACCCCCTCGCTCGAGAGCCTGGAGCGTTGCCGCGAGGGTGCTTTTGGCGGCGCCCACTGGACGCGTGTACGGATGCCGGAACGACCCGGTACGTCCGTCTTGCCTACCGTGCGGATCGTCGATATGACCAAGCAGCCCAAAAGCCAGCAGGCGGTCTTTTCCGTCCCGCTCACGGCTGCGATCGAGGGGGTGGTCCGCCGTCGCGAAAAGGCCGTCCTCCTGCTCAATCGCCGCGGCTTCGCGAGCTTCCTCATGTGCCAGGACTGCGGCTGCGTGCCGGAGTGCCCGCACTGTTCGACCGCGCTGACCTATCACGAACGCACCCACGAGCTCGTGTGCCATAGCTGCGGCCGGCGCTGGCCCGGCTACCTCACCTCCTGTCCCAGCTGCGGGAGCCGCTACATCGGCGCATACGGCATCGGCACCCAGCGCGTGGAAGACGAACTAGGCATGCTGCTCGCGGGCCTCGGCCCCGCGGGGGAGGGCGTGGAGGTCATCCGTATGGACGCCGACACCACAGCCCGGAAGAACGCCCATCAGGAGCTGCTCGAGCGGTTCGATGCGGCGGACTGCGCCATCCTGCTCGGCACGCAGATGATCGCAAAGGGGCTCGATTTCCCGGAGGTCACCCTCGTGGGGGTGATCAATGCCGACACCACGCTCAAGCTGCCCGATTTCCGAGCTGCGGAGCGGACGTACGACCTGCTCGAGCAGGTGGCGGGCCGCGCGGGCCGCGGTGTGCGGCCGGGCGAGGTGATCATACAGAGCTACTGGGCCGGGCACCCGGCGGTGGCATGCGTGGCGACGCACGACCGCGACGCCTTTGCGGCCTCCGAGCTCGCCGCACGGTCCGAGGCGGGCTACCCGCCCTACAGCCGGCTTTCCAACGTGCTCGTCTGGGGCAAAGACGAACGTGCGGTGCGTGCTTGCACCGACCGCATCGCCGACGGATTGCGCGCGGCGGTCGGCCGCGGGTGGGAGGTCGTCGGTCCCGCCGACTGTGTGAAGGCCCGCGTGAAGGACCGTTTCCGTCGGCACGTGCTGGTCAAGTCCCCCGTCGGTTCAAACCCGGGGCCGCTGATCGCCGCCTGCGTGCAAGCGGCCGCGCCTCCGCGCGGTGTGAGCGTCTCGGTGGACGTGGACGCACAAGACTTGATGTAGCATTGCCCGCGCCGGGCACAAACGCAGGCTCCTTTTGGGTACCATGGAGTCTGTACACAAGCACAGGCGGGCATATGTGCCCGCACAACCTATAGGAGCAAGATGAGTGCGGCAACAGACATCGTAGTGGGTCTCGACAAGCGCCTCTCCACCGAATGCGCGCCGATCGAGGTAATCGACGACCACATCAGACAGCTGGCCAAAAAGATGCTGGACGATATGTACGAGACGGAGGGCGTGGGGCTCGCGGCGCCGCAGGTTGGCGAGCTGATCCAGATGGTCGTGATCGATTGCGACTACGCGGAGCCCGGCGGCAAGCGCAACCCGTATGTTCTTATTAACCCAAAGATCGTCACGCAGGATGGCCCCGAGCGCGTGACGGGGGAGGGCTGCCTCTCCTTCCCGGGCATCACCTGCCCGGTCTCGCGGCCGAGCCATGTCGTCGTCCATGCCCGCAACCTCGACGGCGACCTCATGCAGTACGAGGCGCGCGACAACCTCTTTGCCGTCTGCCTGCAGCACGAGATCGATCACCTGCACGGCGTGACCATGATCGACCACCTGCGCCCCTCGCAGCGCATGGAGGCCATCGCGGCCTTCCAGCAGGCCATCGAGCAGGGCGCCGTGCCCGGGGACGTCGGAGGCGAGGACTAGGTGGCGACCAAGACGAACGGTGCGGCCGACAGCCCGACCGATAGGCTGCGTATCGTGTTTATGGGCACGCCCGAATTTGCGGTGCCCTCGCTCTCCGCGCTCGCGGAGGCCTTTGACGTGACCCTTGTGCTCACGCGTCCCGACGCGGTGCGCGGCCGCGGCAAGCGGCTCGTGCCCTCACCGGTCAAGGAGCGGGCCTTGGAGCTGGGGATTCCCGTGCTCGAGGCCAAGCGCATCCGCGAGGACGAGATCGCTGCCATCCGCGCCGCTGCACCTGACGCGATCTGCGTGGCGGCCTACGGCGCCATCCTGCCCGACGCGGTGCTCGAGGACCGTGTGGCCCGTCTGGGCTGCGTGAACGTCCACGGCTCGCTGCTACCGCGCTGGCGCGGGGCGGCACCCATCCAGCGCGCCATCCTCGCGGGCGACGAGCGGATCGGCATCTCCATCATGCGGATGGCCCACGACCTCGACGCGGGCCCGTGGTGCCGTCAGGCATGGGTCGAGGCGGGGGACAAGGGAGCCGACGAGCTGATGGGAGAGCTCGCCCGTCTGGGCGCTGACGAGCTGGTTGAGGCCCTCCGTGAGCTCGATGCCGGCACCGCGGTCTGGCACGAGCAGGATGAGGCGTTCGTGACCTACGCCGACAAGATAGAAAAGTCCGAGATGCGCCTTGCGCCGACGGATTCGGCTGACGCCAACCTGCGCCGCGTGCGCGCGGCGACCGACGCCGCCCCGGCGCGTGCCCAGGTCTCAGGCCACGGCCTGCGGGTGGTGTCAGCCCGCCTCGGCAAGGAGGGCATACCCGCCGGCACCGTGCTGGTGCAGCGTGGCACCGTGACGCTCGGCTGTGCGGACGGGTCTCTTGATCTCGTGTGCGTCAAACCCGACGGCAAGCGCGCGATGGACGCGAAGGCCTGGGGAGCGGGGCTGCGCGGCGAGCCTGTCTGGGGCGTGGCCTAGTGGGACGCGTCGCGCCTGCGCGCCTGGTCGCGCTGGATGCCGTCGTGGAGCGGCGCCGTCGTGGCGCGCGTATGCGCGACCTCCTCAGGGCCGCCCCGGAGATGTCCCGGCTGACCCCGCGCGACCGAGCCCTTTCATCCCGTCTGGCCCTCGGCGTGACCGCCACCTGGGGCGCGCTCGACCTGATGATCGACTCGCATCTCTCCGGCGGGCGGCACCTCGAACCGCGTGTCCGCGACGCGTTGCGGGTCGCCACCTACGAGCTCTGCTGGCTCGGCACGCCGGCCGCGGTGGCGGTAAGCCAGGGTGTGGAGCTGGTACGTTCCGTCTCCCCGCGGGCGGCCGGACTCGCGAATGCGGTGCTCCACCATGTGGCCTCGCAGGATGCGATGGCGGTCGACGCGGCAATCGAACGCGTGGGCAGCGGCCGCACCGACCTTTTCGCACCCGACGCCGCGCTTGCGAGCGGCATGCCCGAATGGCTCGTCTACCAGCTCTTGGCCTCATGTGGGACACAGGCGTGCCGCGAGGTGGTGCTCGCGCAGCTGGAGCCCGCACCGGTATACGTGGCCGGCAACCCCGCCCTCATGTCCGCCGACGAGACGTTGCGGCGCATGCGCGACGCCGGGCTGGAGCCCGTGCCCACCGAGCTGCCCGCCTCGTGGTCGCTCGCCTCGCCTGCCCGCCTCGCCTCCTCCGGCCTGGTGGGCAACGCGGTCGTCTTCCCCGCCGACTTGGCGGCGCAGGTCGTGGCGCGCATCGCTGCGCCGCGCGCGGGTCAGCGCATGCTCGAGATCGGCCAGGGCCGCGGCACAAAGACCGCGCTCCTACAGTCCGCCGCCCTCGCTGACGGCGGGTTTGCCGACGTCGTCGCGATTGACTCCCAGGAGGGCAAGGTCCGTCTTGCCGCGAGCCGTATGGCCGTGGCGGGGATGAGCGGCCACGTGACTTCGCTCGCATACGACGGCTGTGCGCTCGACCAGCCCGGGTTGCCGGCGCCGCTGGCTTCCGGTTTCGATGTGGTCTTCATTGACGCGCCGTGCTCGGGTACGGGCACCATGCGGCGCCATCCCGAAATAGTGTGGGGCCTCGAACGCGGCGCCGTCGCCCTCGGACGTCCCGACTCGCTGCCCGTCCTGCAGCTGCAGATGTTGCGCTCAGCGTCTGCGCGCGTCCGTCTCGGCGGGGCCCTCGTCTACGCCACCTGCTCCCTGCTCTCGCAGGAGGACGAGGAGGTCGTGAGCGAGTTTCTCGAGGGCCCGGAGGGCGAGAGGTTCGAGCTCGTATCGGCGCTCGAGGCGCCCGGCATCCTTGCGCTCGACGAGGAAGCGCGCGCCTTTGTCGCACAGAACGTCGACCACGACGGTACCTTCGTCACGCACCCGCGCCCCGGTGGCTACGACGGGCACTTCTGCGCGCGCATGATCCGCGTGTCGTAGCCTTACCCTATCAGGAAGCAGGCGAGCACGCCCTCTTGGCAGGTCACGCGCGCGGCAGGCGAGACGACCTCGTTGGAGAGGCCGCGGTCGCTGAGTGCGGCGAGCGTGGTCTTGGAGAGCTCCCAGCGCATACCGGTCTCGGAGACCACCGCGTCGCCGACGAGGGCGACGGCGGAGAATGTCTTGCCGACGGGGCCCTCGTCAGCCGTGGCGCCGGAAGTCAACGCCCTGGTCGCTTCGTCGGCGGCAAAATCCCAGTCTGGAGCCCCATCCGGGGAGAGGATGCGGTATTCGACGCGTTTGCCGTCGATATCCTCCACGACGCGTGGCGCGCAGTCGCGGGCAGCGACGAGCTCGCCGAGCACGCAGAGCGCGTGATCGGTGCGGCCGCCGGAGCAGCAGGTCAGCGTCGCGCGCAGGCGGGCATGCCGACGCGCGGCCTCGTGCCGGGCGCAGGCAAAGGCGAGCGTCATGTCGCTCACGTACTTGTCGGCGGGGTAGTGGATCACGCGGCGGGAGACCTCGTGGGCCCAGGCGCCCGCCTCGGTCGAGACGGTGTCGTCGTCGCCGCAGAAGACATCGGGCGCGGTGCCAGCGGTGTGGAGCACGTCGGCGCCCCGGTCGCACGCGATCACATAGTCGGCCTCGTCGGCAAGCGATGCCACGAGCCGCGCGGACGAACGGTCGGGGGACCCCGCGACGATCAGCGCGTGCAGCTCGCCGACGGGGACTCCGTCAAAAGGGCGCTCGTAGTCCTCCAGCAGCGAGAGCGAGAGCTCGGGGTAGCCGTGGACGAGGATGTCGCTGTGCTCCGCCATGAACACCTCGTCGCGGCCATCGTGATCGTTGAAGAGGCAGACGACCGGAAAGCCGGCCGCCTGCGCGGTCCGGGCGCCGAAAGGCGCGTCTTCAAAGACCCAGGTCGTGGCGGTGTCGCCAGCTATGGCGTCGCGAGCGGCGTAGTAGATGTCGGGATGCTGCTTGTCGGCCCCCACGTCACCCGTGTAGATGACCGCCCGGAAATAGTCGCGCAGGCCGTGGGCCGCCAGGGCGATCTCGAGGAGCGGCACGCTCGTGGAGCTGCCGATCGCCATCGGGATGCCGGCGGAGGCAAGCTCGTCGAGGAAGTCGCGCACCCCGGGGAAGGGCTGCACGGTGTGCTCGTATTCCCAGACCACACGGCGGCGCATCTCGTCCAGGGCGGCCTCCCGGCTCTCGCACACGCCGAACTCGTCGTGGAAGAAGTAACATTCGTCCTCGAAGTTCATGTACTCGTAGGTGTCGGCGAGCGCCTGGGCATCCGCTATGCCGTGGGACGAAAGCCACTCGGGAAAAAGACGGTTCCACATCGGCATCGAGTCCAGCAGGGTCCCGTCGCAATCAAACACCGCCGCGCGTATCTGCATGTCCGCCTCCCGTCGAGGGCAAACGAGGGCTGGCCTGGTGCATTCGTCGTCGGACAGCCGGATTTGCCACGGTTTGTCTTACCCACGATACCGTAACGACGGACGCAAGGTGGAGGGAACGTGCACAGTGGCACAAAAACGTGCAGTTGGGTAAAATCGCTTGCGCAATGCAGTGGCAGCGTTGATTTGGTTGGAGTACGGAATATGGCACGGTATGACTACAGATGCACCAAATGCGGCACGACCTTCGAGGTCGAGCACCCTATGAGCGCGCATCCCAAGGTCACGTGCCCCAGCTGCGGCGCGTCGGCAGAGCGTGTCTTTGAGCCGTACGGTATCAAGTTTGTGGGCAACGGCTATTACAACACCGATCAGCGCGGCACAAAGTCCGGCAAGTAGGTGGGTCCGCGCACGAAAACGCCACAAGTTGTGGGGTTTGACGCTTGCGCGAGGCACAATTCGTGCTATTGTAGGCAAGCTATGCAATTTGTCGGTGCCTGGCACCGCTATGGAGGTAAGAGAAATGTCGAAGGTCTGTGATATCTGCGGCAAGCATGCCGTCGCCGGTCGTACCATCAGCCACTCCCACCGCACCGTGGCACGTTCGTTCAAGCCCAATATCCAGCGTGTGTCCATCATGAAGGACGGCCGTCCCCAGAAGATGAACGTCTGCACCCGCTGCCTCAAGAAGGGCAACCTCGTTCGCGCCTAAGGCCGGCTCGCAAGATATGCTGCGTACAGGAGCCTCTCAGGAGGCTCCTTTTTTGTGTGAGCGCGCACGCGTGGTATACCTGCCGCGCCCACACGGTTATACTCAAAAGGATTGTACCGAGCGCATTTTTTGGTCGGTCGGCAAGAAGGCAGAACCTATCCGGCCTGGAGGCAGGATTTAGGGCAGGAGGACAAGTCATGGCAACAGTTGCGGGCACCCTCAAGGTATCCAACGACTGCATCGCGGATCTCGCGGGCTACGCCGCCCTCGAGTGCTACGGCGTCGTGGGGATGGCCGAGATCGACGACAGGGCGGGTATCGTGCACCTGCTCCCGACATATCGACTGCGCAAGGGTATCGATGTGAGCTCTGAGGCGGGCAAGGTCGCCGTGGACCTGCACGTGGTGGTCGAGCAGGGCGTCAACATGTCGTCCGTCTCCTCCAACCTCCAGAGCACCGTCAAATTCATCCTCGGCAGGATTGCCGAGCTGGACGATGTCGATGTGCGCGTGCACATCGAAGGCATGCGCGTCCGATAGGTCGTGCCCGGGACATCGTGCCTCGGGTCGCGCAAGCGAAGAGGCGGTCCCGCTACCAGCTATTTCACCGGCCGATACGATACAAGAGGTTGATACATGATCGCCAATACCATCCGCGCCTGCTTCCCTCCCGCCGCCCAGGTCGTGGCGGACAAAGCCGAGGAGATCAACAAGCTCAACGTGTTCCCCGTCCCCGACGGCGACACGGGCACAAACATGTCGCTCACGCTGGGCACCGTGGTCAGCGAGGTCGAGGCCCTGCCCAAGGACGCCACCATGTCCGACGTCGCCCATGCCATCACCCACGGCTCGCTGATGGGCGCTCGCGGCAACTCCGGCGTCATCACCAGCCAGATTCTGCGCGGCGTGGCCGAGGGCCTGGCCGAGGCCAAGGGTCCCGACGCCACCACGGCCGACATCGCCGCGGCGCTGCGCAACGGCGTGAAGGTGTCTTTCAAGGCCGTCCGCAAGCCCGTCGCCGGCACCATCCTCACCGTGATCAAGGACGTCTCGGCCAAGGCAGACGAGATCGCCCGCACCAAGGCGACCGTCGACGAGATGCTCGAGGCGCTCGTCGTCGAGGCCTATGAGTCGGTCGCCCGCACGCCCGATTTGCTTCCCGTGCTCAAGGAGAACGGCGTCGTGGACTCCGGCGCCTTTGGCATCGCGACCTTCTTCGAGGCCTTCGTCAACGCCTACGAGGGCAAGGCCGGCGAGGTCTCCGACTTCAAGACGACCGTGGACGCCAAGGCCGACGTGGCATCCGTGGTCGACATCGAGATCAACGACGACTGGGAGGGCTCGCAGTTCCGCTACTGCACCGAGTTCCTCTTCCATGCCGACTCCGCGAGCTTCGACGAGCAGGACTGCCTCGGCTACCTGGCCTCCCAGGGCGACTGCGAGCTGCTCGTGGGCACCAACCCCGACTACAAGATCCACGTCCACACCAACAGGCCCGACCATGTGCTGCGCCACATGCTGCACCGTGGCCAGATCTACAACGTCTTTGTCCACAACATGGACCTGGAGGCCCAGGAGCGTACCGACAAGGTCCGTGCCGACAAGGAGGGCGCATCAGCCGGCAAGCACGCCGCTCCCCGCAAGGAGCTGGGCTTCGTCGCCGTGGCGGCGGGCTCGGGCGAGGCCGAGATCCTCACCTCGCTGGGCGTCGACGTCGTCGTGTCCGGCGGTCAGACCATGAACCCCTCCACGGCCGACATCCTCAACGCCATCGAGAAGGCCAACGCCAACAACGTGATCGTGCTGCCCGACAACGGCAACATCCGCATGGCGTCCGAGGCTGCCGTCTCCGCCGTCGAGGACTGCAAGGCCGCCGTCGTGCCGACCAAGACCGTCCCCCAGGCCTTCAGCGCCATGTTCGTCGTGGACCCCGAGGGCACCCTCGAGGACAACGTCGCCGAGATGACCGAGGCCATCGCCGACGTCCGCGACGGCGAGGTCACAACGGCCGTGCGTGACTCCCAGGCCGCCGACGGCTCGCCCATCCACGCAGGCGACGTCATGGGCATCGAGGGCGGCGAGATCACGGTCGTCGGCAGCGACGTCCAGCAGGTCACGCTGGACCTGATCGCCAAGATGCAGGACGACGAGCAGGGCGATACCATCACCCTGCTCGCCGGCGCCGACATGACCGACGACGACTTCGAGGCGCTCCAGGCCGCCATCGAGGAAGCCCAGCCCGACCTCGAGATTGACGCCCACCGCGGTGAACAGCCGCTGTACCCGGTCGTCTTCTCAATCGAGTAAGTGGGAGCCAACGATACACAAGACCAGCGTGGCGGGGGCTCTGCCCCTGCCACGTTTTCTGATGCGGACGTGACGGGGGCCGAGTCCCTGTCACGTTTTTCCGTCGGCGAGGCGGCGGGTCGCATCACGCGCACGTCCGCCCTGGTCGCCGACGTCGGTCGGCTGAGGTTTGCCGCCCGGTTCTCGAGGGCGTCGGGAGGCAAGGAGAGCCCGCTGGCCCGACTGGGCATCACGCGCGTGCGCGACCTGTTGCTCCACGTACCGAGCCACTACATGGACTACACCCATGTCGTCAAGATCGCGCAGGCCGACGTGGGACAGACCGCCACGGTGCTCGGGACCATCGACCGAATAAAGGCAAAGCGCCCCAAGCCGCGCCTGCACATCCTTGAGGTCTACCTCGTCGACGAGACGGGTGTGCTGCAGGTGTCCTTCTTCAAGCAGCCCTGGCTGGAAGAACAGCTCGGCGTAGGCGACACCCTCGCCGTGTCGGGCAAGGTGACCTTTGCCTACGGATTCAAGAGGGTCACGCCGACCTTCTGGGAAAAGCTCGAAGGCGCGCCGGACGGCGCGCACGCCGCGCGCATCATGCCGACCTACCCGCTCACCGAGGGCATCAGCATCGGATGGATGCGCCGGCTCGTCTCGGCGGCGCTGGCGGACATGGGCGACGTTGCTGATTTTCTGCCCGCGGGTCTCGTGGCGCGGCGTCGTCTGCCGGGCTTCGGACAGGCGTTGCGCGACGTGCATTTCCCGCCGACGCTCGAAGCGGCCGAGCGGGCACGCCGCCGCCTGGCCTACGACGAGCTCCTCTGCCTGCAGCTCACCCTGCTCACGCGCCAGCAGATCGCCAACCGAGGAGTGACGCCTACCTGTCACCGGACGGACGGTCCGCACCTGGCCGCCCTGCGCGCCGCCCTGCCCTTTGCGCTCTCACGCGAGCAGGAGGTAGCCGCAGCCGAAATCCTGGCCGACATGGCTGCGCCGCAGGTCATGAACCGCCTGCTGCTGGGCGACGTCGGCACGGGCAAGACCGTGGTGGCCGCACTGGCGATCGCCGCATGCGCCGACACGGGGACGCAGGCGGCGATGATGGCGCCCACGTCCGTCTTGGCCCGACAGTATGCCGAGAAGATCGGCCCTCTGCTCTCGCGGGCAGGCATCAGGTGCGACACCGTGACCGGGTCGACGCCCGCCGACGAACGCGCGGCCATCCGCGCGCGGGTGGCGTCGGGGGAGACCACGGTCGTCTTCGGCACAACGGCGCTGCTGTCGGACGACATCGATTTCCGCACGCTCACACTCGTCGTAGTGGACGAGCAACACCGTTTCGGCGTGGAGCAGCGCGCCGCCCTGCGCCGCAAGGGGCCCGGCGCCGACCTGCTGGCGATGACGGCGACGCCCATCCCGCGGACGCTCGCCCTGACCTTCTACGGGGACATGGGCTGTTCGCGCATCACGCAACGGCCGGTCGCGGGGGCGGGCATCGCCACACGGGCGCTTGCCCCCGAGAATATCGACCAGGCGCTCGGCTCCATCCGCGACGCACTTGCCCGGGGGCAGCAGGCATACGTGGTCTGCCCGCTTGTGGACGACTCGGACGCGGGTGCCGACCTCGACGACGTGCCCGAATCGACGCGCTCGACGGCAAAGCAGCTGCACAGCGTGGCGTCCACATTGCCCGAGATAGCCCGCCAGCTCCCCGGGGCGCGCGTCGCCGCGCTGACCGGTCGCATGAGCGCGGCCGACAAGGACCGGGCGATGGAGGATTTCCGAGCCGGCGAGACGGACGTGCTCGTGTGCACGACCGTGGTGGAGGTGGGCGTCGACGTCCCCAACGCTACGGTGATGCTCGTCTACGACGCTGACCGGTTCGGCCTCGCCACCCTCCATCAGCTGCGGGGGCGCGTGGGACGCGGCTCTGTCGCCGGTATGGTCTGGCTGCTCTGCGCGGCAAAGAAGAACACGCCCGCTCGCCGGCGCCTCGACGCTCTCGAGGCGACCTCCGACGGTTTCGAGCTGGCCGAGCTCGACCTCAGACTCCGCCGGGAGGGCGAGGTGCTCGGCTACCGTCAGCACGGCGGGGTCACCTTGCGCATTTCCGACCTGGCAGGCGATGCGGACCTGGTCGCGCAGGCGCATGACGACGCCCTTTACCTGTCCTACGAGGACCCAGACCTCTCGCGCGCGGACCACGTGCCGCTGGCCATCGAGGTCAGGGACCGGTTCGGTGCCTATTTCGAGGAGGTCGAGCGAGCATGAGCCGCGGGGGATCGCACGAGGGGAGCGGCCGCCTGCGCATCGTGGGCGGCGAGTGGTCGGGCAGGCCGATCGAGGCACCGGACGGCCGTGGCGTCACCCGGCCGACGACCGACCGCACCCGCGAGCGCATCGCGTCGATGGTGCTCTCGTCATTTGACCTGGACCTTGCCGGAGTCGCGGTGCTCGATGCCTTTGCCGGCTCGGGAGCCCTCGGTCTCGAAATGCTGTCCCGCGGGGCGCTGACCTGCTGCTTTGTCGATAGGGACCGATCCGCGGCGGCACGGGTGCGCCGCAACGCCCAGAGTCTCGGAGCGGGGGAGCGCGCGCATGTGACCTGCGGAGATGCCGTGCGTCTGGCGGAGGCGGGGACCCTATGGGGCGCACCCTACGCGCTCGTCTTGCTCGACCCTCCCTACGCCATGGAGGCGCGGCGCGTCTCCGCGCTCGTGGAAAGCCTGAGCGCCAATGGCATGCTCGCGCCTCACGCGCGCGTGCTCTACGAGCGCGCGTCGGACGCCCCGGGGCTCGACCTGCCCGCCGCTCGTCTCGCCAAATCAAAGTCTCACGGTATTTCCGCCGTCGACCTGCTTATCATGGAATGACCGACGCATCCTGCGGACGGGGCACGTACAGACCGCACCACACGAGAGCGATGGGAGCCCACATGGGTGTCAATAAGATCGACCACGTCGTCGTCCCGGGTACCTTTGACCCCGTGACCTACGGCCACCTCGATGTCATCGAGCGTGCCTGGCGCCTCTTCCCCAAGGTCACCGTGGGAGTGGCCGCCTCGCTCGGCAAGCGCGGGGTGGGGACGACATTTTCGCTGGACGAGCGGGTGACGATGCTGCGCGATGCCCTGGCAAACGAGGGCATCGGTGACGAGATCGAGGTCCTGCCCTTCCAGGGGCTCCTGGTGGACTTCTGCCGGGGGATCGGCGCGCGCGGCGTGGTCAAGGGCCTGCGCGCGATGACCGATTTCGAATACGAGCTGCAGCAGTCAGCGCTCAACACGCGCATGGCGCCGGAGATCGAGTCGGTATACGTCATGTCGGCGAGCGAGTACGGCTTTGTCTCGTCCTCCATCGTGCGCGAACTCGCGTCCTTCGGGTCGGACATGCGGTTTTTGGTGCCGCCCAACGTGGCGGATGCCCTGCAGGCGCACTACGCAAGATAAACGAGGATGAACAAGAGCTGCGCATACGTGTGCCGCTTCTCGCCGTGCCTATATCGCAAAATGAATTTCTGCTACTATATCGACCAAGTATGTGTGGCAGCTTGGACTCAGGTTGCTTTAAACGTGCCCCAGACGAAAGGAGTCCCAGATGCAGCCAGGTGAGCAAATCGAGAGCCTTCTCGACGAGATCGAGCAGATTATCGATGAGAGCAAGAGCCCTCTGACCGGCGGGCGCAATATGAAGATCGTCGACTCGGCCGAGATCTTCGGGATCCTCGACGAGATCCGCGACCGCTTCCCTCAGGAGTTTGCCGACTCGCGCCGAATCGTGCGCGAGGAGCAGGATATGCTCGACCGCGCCCAGCAGCAGGCGGACTCAATCATCAGCGACGCCCAGCAGCAGGCGGTCATCCTCGCCGGGGACCAGGAGGTCGTGCGCCTCGCCCAGCAGCAGGCAGACCAGATCCGCGACCAAGCCTCACAGTACGAGCGTGACACGCGCTACAACGCCGAGTCCTACGCGGACTCCGTGCTCGCAAACCTCGAGGACCACCTGCACTCGATGGCCGGTTCCGTCCAGCGCGTGCGCCAGACGATCGAGGACGGGTCGTCGCAGAACCAAGACAATCAAGGCTGGTAAGGCGCTATGCAATCAGTACGTATCGACCTCGACGCGCGGCTCAAAAACCCGGGCGACACCCTTCCCTTCGCGGGACACCTCGATGAGACGGGTTACTCGCTCGGCGACCACGATTTCGAGTTGCCGGAAGGCATCGACTACGACCTCGTGCTCACCAATGCGGGGGAGGGCATCCTCGCTACCGGCATGCTCAGGGCCCACGTCGTGGGCACCTGCGACCGCTGCCTCGACCCGGCGGAGTTCGACGTGGACGGCGAGGTCGATGAGTATTACCTCTTCGAGCAGCCTGCCGAGGGGGAGCTCGGCGACGACGAGGACGAGATGGACTTCTCCCTCGTCTCCGCGGACGGCTCCATCGATCTGGAGGAGGCGCTCAACTCAGCCCTGCTGATGGAGACCCCCTTCGTGGTGCTCTGCCATCCCGATTGCAAGGGCCTCTGCCCCGTCTGCGGCGCAAACCTCAACCACGAGGACTGCGGCCACGCCGCCCAGATCGAGGAGGAGCGCCTTGCGTCCAGCCCCTTTGCCAAGCTCAGGGACCTGAACCTCGGGGAAGAATAGCGCGGACCCGGTGTGGACCTTACTGCGAGGCGAGGCCGTGGGCCAAGATCGTGGCGCGGGGATGGTATCTTGTGCGCCGCGGGCGAAAATATGGCGTAACTCCACAATTTATGGGGTGTGGGATTGCTATGTTGTGGCATATCGGCAGGATGCGTGCTACAATGCCAGTTCGTGCGTATTCAGAGTAAGTTGGAAGCAGAGGTCAACCATGGCAGTACCCAAGCAGAAAAAGGGTCGCGGCGCCACCCATACTCGCCGCTCGGCAAACAGCAAGCTCGAGGCGGCCGCGCGTTCCGTGTGCCCGCGTTGCGGCGCCCCCAAGCTCCCGCACCACGTGTGCCCCAGCTGCGGCTATTACAAGGACCGTGAGGTCATCGTTACCGAGTAACGTCCGAGTGATGCCCCGGCATGAGCCGAAGGTTGTGAGGTCGGCCCCCGACGGGAGGCCGACCTTTCTTTTTACGCGAAGGTGAGAGGTGAGTCTATGGTCACTATCTGTGTGGATGCCATGGGCGGCGACGAAGAGCCGCAGGTGGTTTTGCAGGGTATCGGGGCGGCGCTCGCGGCCGATGCCGACCTTGCCGTACTGGTAGCGGGCAACGCGGAGTACGTCGAGCCCTTTGCCGCCAAGCACGACCGTGTAAAAGCGCTGGTGACCACCGAGGTCATAGAGATGGGGGAGCATCCTGCGGACGCCGTGCGCACCAAGAGGGACTCCAGCATCGTTCGCGGCTGCGCTGCGGTGCGCGCGGGGGAGGCCGATGGTTTCTTCTCCGCGGGTTCCACCGGCGCGATCTTTGCGGCGGCGACACTCGGCGTGGGCCGCATCCGCGGCGTCAAGCGCCCTGCCATCGCGAGCCCGATGCCCGGGGCTACCGGTAAGCCCACGGTGTTTTTGGACATGGGCGCAAATGCCGACGTGCGTCCCGAGATGATTGTGCAGTTTGCCCAGATGGGCCGAGCCTATGCCAAGGTGACCCTGGGCGTCGAAGACCCCAATGTGGCGCTCCTGTCCAACGGGACGGAGGACACAAAGGGGTCCGAGGCGGTCGTCGCCGAGCATGAGGCGCTGGCCGCGGCGGCGGACGGGTGGTTTGCGGGCAACTGCGAAGGCAAGGACATCCTCGCTGGCACCTATGACGTGATCGTCACCGACGGATTCACGGGCAACGTGGCGCTCAAGACGCTCGAGGGCACGGCGAAATTCCTGCTCGAGCAGATCAGGCAGGTGGCCCACAGCTCCAAAAAGGCGGGCCTCGGCGCCCTGCTCATGAAAAGCTCCCTCAAGGGCGTCGCCAAGGAGCTTTCCGGCGATGCCTACGGCGGCGCGATGCTGCTCGGCTGCAAGGCGCCGGTGCTGATCGGTCACGGGGCGACATCGGTGGAAGCCGTGAAGAACGGCACGCTCGCCGCGGCCCGTGCGGTCCGCTCCGACCTCGTCGGCCGCGTTGCGGCAGAGCTTGCGGGCAGTAAATAAAGTCGCGCACACGGCGCGCTGCACAAGCTCCCGTATCACGATACAATCGTGACGGCAGTTTGTCTGATGGGAGGCATGTATGGACCACAGCGAGATTCTTGACAAGGTAAAGGCGCTCGTCGCGGAGACCCTCGAGGCCAACGAGGCCGATCTGTCGGAGGAGACCAGCTACGAGGACCTCGGCGCCGACTCCTTTGACCTGCTCGAGCTCGTGACCGCGATGGAGGACGAGTTCGGTATCACGGTCGATGATTCCGCCGACCTCTCGGAGGTCAAGACGATCGGTGACACCGTCGACATGGTTACCAAGGCTCTGTAATAGGGAGACCGATCTTTTTGAAAATGCATCGCCGTGTTGCCGCGATTGAAGAGATTGTCGGGCATCACTTCGACAACAAACGGCTGATCGAGGTCGCGCTCACGCATCCGTCGGCAGCCGAGGGGCATGCCGTGGCGGACAGCTACGAGCGTCTGGAGTTCCTCGGAGACTCGATCGTCGGCGCCATGGTGGCGACCGACCTCTACGAGCGTTTCCCCCAGATGAACGAGGGCGAGCTCACCCGTCTCAAGATCTCACTGGTGTCGGGACCCATGCTCTCCGAGGTCGCAGGAGAGCTGGGGATCGGTGACCTGATCGTCTTCGGAGAATCAGAGAAAGGCACCGGGGCCCGCGGTATGCGCTCGGCGCTCGAGAACGTCTACGAGTCGATTGTAGGGGCCCTCTACCTCGACGCCGGCTACGATATCACGCATGCCTTTGTGAAGCGCACGCTCGGCCCGCACATCTCGCCGGATATCGCCGAGCGCCCCATATCGCCCAAGTCCCGCCTGCAGGAGGCCACGCAACGGGAGCTCCACGTCGCACCGGAGTACAAGCTCGAGGCGGAGAGCGGTCCCGCTCACGCGCCGACCTTCGAGGCCGTGGTGCTCGTGGACGGCCGCCGCGTGGGTCGCGGCAAGGGCGGTTCCAAGAAGGAGGCGGAGTCCGCCGCAGCCTCCGACGCGCTCGAGCGTATGGGCTACGTCAAGCCCGGGGAGGGCCCGGATGTATCTTAAGTCCCTCACGCTCAAGGGCTTCAAATCGTTTGCGGACAAGACGCAGATGACATTTGACCCCGGCCTCAACGTGGTCGTGGGCCCCAACGGCTCGGGCAAATCCAACGTCTCGGACGCGGTGCTCTGGGTGCTGGGCGAACAGTCCGCCAAGATGCTGCGCGGCCAGGCGATGGAGGACGTGATATTTTCCGGCAGCTCGGCGCGCCAGCCAGTGGGCGTGGCGGAGGTCACGCTCATCCTGGACAATCAGGACCGCATCCTGCCGATAGACTTTGCCGAGGTCGGCATCACGCGCCGGATGTACCGGTCCGGCGAGTCCGAATACCTGATCAACGGCGCCCCGGCCCGCCTGCGCGACATCCAGGACATCCTGCACGACTCGGGCCTGGGCAAAGACACCCATTCCATCATCAGCCAGGGCAAGCTCGACAGCGTGCTGCAGGGCAGGCCAGAGGAGAGGCGCGAGCTCATCGAGGAGGCGGCCGGCATCAGCAAGCACCGCCGCCGCAAGGAGCGCGCGGAGCGCAAGCTGGCGGCGATGGACGCCAACCTCACTCGCGCAAAGGATGTGCAGCGCGAGATCTCCCGGCAGCTGCGCCCGCTCGAGAAGCAGGTCGACCAGGCGCGCCGGCACCGAGACCTGACCGAGCAGCTTGCGGCGCTCAAGACCACCCTGGCGGTAGACGACCTACGCCAGCTGCAGTCGCAGTACCGTGCGCTCAGCGCCCGGGGCCGCGAGGCGGACGCTGCCGTGGAGCTCGCCAAATACCGCTATGACGAGCGTGCCGGCGAGCTCGACCGCTACCAGTCCCTGCTCGAGCAAAAGGGCATCTTTGTCGGCGACCTCGACGAGCAGCGCCGACGCATGCAGGACGTGCTCGGCCGTATGGATTCCGACATGCGCCTGCTCGAGGAAAAAGGCAAGAACATGGTGGCGCGCCTCTCCGAGATGCGCATGCGCCTGTCGTCGATGGAGAAGCAGCGCAACGACGCCCGTAGAGAGCACGAGGGCGTCGTCGGCGACCTCGCGGAGGCGCGCGCCGCCGTGGAGGAGCTGCGCAAAGCGGTAAACGGGCTGCAGAGGGAGTACGACGCGGCCACCAAGAGGCGCCGTGACCTTGCCGCGGAATTCGGCAAGGTCAACGAGGAGCAGCGTCGGGCGCAGCGCACGTCCGACGAGGAGACCCTCGCGTATGCCAAGCTCCGCGACCAGATCGAGAGCGCCGAGGCCGCGGACGAGATGTACGCGAACCGCCTCTCGCGCTTGGACGAACAGCTCGGCGAGGCCGAGTCGGCCATCGAGGAGCGCAGCTCACGCAAGGCCGAGGTCGAGGGGTCGCTGGCAGAGGCAAAGAAGAACCGCGAGGCTGCGGCGGCCCATATCACCGCGGCGCAGGGGGCGCTCAAGGAGGCAAGGACGGGCGAGTCGCAGGCGCGCAAGGCGCTGTCTGCCGCCCAGGCGGACCTTGCCGCGCTCGAGGCACTCGACCGAGCCAATGAGAACAAGAGCCAGCTCGTCGCGGCGCTCACCAAGGGTGGCGAGCGGCAGCGTGTGCGCTGTCGCCTTGCCGACCTGATCGAGGTGCCCTCAGAGCTCGAAGGCGTCGTGGAGACCCTGCTGGGCGACGACCTCGCCGCACTTGTCGTAGACGGGGCGGACGACGTGGTGGCGCTTGTGGAGGCGGCACACGGGAGCCGGGCGGAAGGTGCGGCGACGGTTGTCGCAGGCAGCCTCGCGGAGGACACGTCGCCCGATGCCGCAGATGCGCCGGGTACGGCCCTGCTCGACAGTGTGCGTGCGCACGAGGGCTACGAGACCGCCGTGAGGCACCTCTTTGGCCGAGTTCGTCTTGTCAAAGACACCCGCGAAGCCCTCGCCGGCCACCGTGCCCAGCCCGGGTTCGTATATGTGACCCCCGAGGGTACCTACCTGCTGCCGGACGGGCGTATCTCGGTCGGCGGGGCAGCAGGCTCCGAGCACGGTGCGCTCGATCGCAAGCGCCGCATGCGTGCCCTGCGCGCAGAGGTGCCGGAGCATGAGGCGGCGGTCGAGAGCGCCGTCGCAGCGACGGCAGAGGCCGATGCGGCGCTCTCGGGCGCGCGTGACGAGCGCGCCGCTGCAGAGGGTGACGTCGCGCGCCTGCAAGGTGAGCTCAAATCGCTGCAGAGCGAGCTCGGTCGTCTCTCGGGCCAGCGTGACTCCGCACGGCACGAGCGCGCCCAGGTCGAGAAATCACGCGCGGCCGCGGCACAAAAGACCGAGGCGGCCCGCAAGGAGGTCCGTCAGCACCGTGACGCGGCGCACGCCGCATCGGAAAAGGCCGCGGAGCTCTCCACCCGGCTCGATGAGATAGGGCGCGAGCGCAGCCAGGCCGCCGCGGACGAGCGTGACAAGCAGAGCCGCCTCTCCGACGGCAAGCTCCGCATGGCCACGACCGTCGAGCGCCGCAATCACCTGGAGAGCCGCGAGGCCGAGCTGGCCCGCATCGCGCGGGGCCTGGAGGAGCGCATCGAGGCCACGACGTCGGCGGCCCGCTCCCTCGACGTGGTGTCGCTGCGCGTGGAGCCGCTGCACAAGCGCTACGACGCCGTGCGCGAGCGGGCGCTCTGGTGGGCGAGCCGCCTCAAGGACCGCGCCTCTCTGGCGGAGGCCGATTCCGACTCGCTCAAGCGGACGATCTCAGAGGCCAAGGAGGCCGTCGACAAGGCGAACGCGGAGCTCGAGGCCGCCAAGGAGGCGGCGAACGCGGTCAAGGTCGACCTGACCCGCATAGAGGTCGAGGTCAAGCATGCGATCGAGGCCATCACCTCCACCGGCGCCGTGCTCGAGGAGGCGCTCGAGCTGCCCGCCCCGGACGACCGCGAGGCCACCGAGCGGCAGGCCGCCCGCGTGGAGCGCCAGCTCGAACAGATGGGCCCCGTGAACGAGGTGGCCATGGACGAGTACGACCGCCTCAAGACGCGCGCCGACTACATCACCGCGCAGGTCGACGACCTCGAGCGCGCACACAAGGCGCTCGTCAAGATCACCGCGGCGATCGAGCGCAAGATGCGCCGGCAGTTCCTGGTGGTCTTCGACCAGGTCAACGCCAATTTCTCCGAAGTGTTCGGACTGCTCTTCCCCGGCGGCCACGCCCACCTCGAGATGACCGATCCCGACCATCCCAGCGAGACGGGCATAGAAATCCAGGCGCAGCCGCGGGGCAAGCGCATCGCCAAGATGATGCTGATGAGCGGCGGGGAGAAGTCGCTCACGGCGCTCGCGCTCCTCTTTGCCGTGTACAAGACACGCACGGTGCCGTTCTATATCTTCGACGAGGTGGAGGCGGCGCTCGACGACGCCAACCTCTCCAAGCTGCTCGATGCCATCGACCAGCTCAAGGAGACGACCCAGCTCATCGTCATCACGCACCAAAGGCGTACCATGGAGTCGGCCGACGTGCTGTACGGCGTGTCGATGCGCGCCGACGGGGTGAGCCACGTGGTGAGCCAGCGACTCGACAAAGCGACAGGAAAGGTGGTCGATGCCTGATGGGGCTCCGCGACCGTTTGCGTAAGGGGCTCTCGCGCTCGCGCGAGGCGATCTCCGAGATCTTTTACATGGGCGGAGAGGTCGACGAGGACTTCTGGGAGGGCCTCGAGGACCGGCTCGTGATGGGCGACATGGGCGGCGAGGTGGCCATGCAGGTCACCGACGACCTGCGCGAGCAGGCAGCGCGCGAGAACCTCAAGCGCGCCAAGGACCTGCAGGAGGCCCTGGCCAGGCGTCTTGCGGCCGAGTTCCCCGCCGCCGAGAGGGACCCTTTCCGCGACCTGCCGAGCTGCGTGCTCTTTGTGGGCATCAACGGCGCGGGCAAGACGACCACGGTCGGCAAGCTCGCAGGCGCGGCCAAGGACGCGGGAGTGAACTGCCTGATCGGCGGCGCCGACACCTTCCGCGCGGCGGCGATCGAGCAGCTGCAGGTGTGGGGCGAGCGCGCCGGGGTGCGCGTCGTGACGCGCGAGCGCGGAGGCGACCCCGCGAGCGTCTGCTACGACGTGCTCGACGCCGCAGAGCGCGAGGGGGCACGCCTGACCCTGATCGACACGGCCGGCCGTCTGCACACCTCCCCCGAGCTGATGCGCGAGCTGCAGAAGGTCGTCCGCGTGACCCGCAAGCGCGCCGGCGACCTGCCCGTATCCGTGGTGCTCGTGATCGACGCCACCACGGGACAGAACGGCCTAGCGCAGGCCAAGGAGTTCAACGACGCCCTCGACCTCGACGGCATGATCGTGACCAAGCTGGACGGCACCGCAAAGGGCGGCATCGCCGTCCATATCGCACACGACCTGCGCCTGCCGATCTACCGCATCGGTGTGGGCGAGAGCATCGAGGACCTGCAGGAGTTCGACGCGCTGGAGTTTGCCCGCGCGCTCGTCGGCGAAGAGGGGTAAGCCCGGCGTCACCGCAAGTACCCGCGGCGGGAGGCACCCGTCTGGCCAGCCTGCGCCGCACACGAAAGGATACGTACCATGTTCAACAGCCTGTCCGACCGACTGCAAGACACCTTCGCCAAGCTCAGCGGCAAGGGCCGTCTCACCGAGGATGACATCAATTCCGCCATGCGCGAGATCCGCATGGCATTGCTCGAAGCCGACGTCAACTACCGCGTGGTCAAGGACTTCGTCGCCGCCTGCAAGCAGAAGTGCATGACCGCCGACGTGCTCGACTCGCTGTCCCCGGCCCAGAACGTGGTCCGCATCGTGCTCGACCAGCTGACCGAGCTGCTCGGCACCACGGACTCCAAGCTCGTCTTCGCACAGAACCGCACGCCCAACGTCGTGATGCTCGTGGGCCTGCAGGGCTCCGGCAAGACGACCGCGGCGGCAAAGCTAGCCTACCTGCTCAAGCACCAGGGCAGGAACCCCCTGCTCGCGGCCTGCGACACGCACCGTCCCGCCGCTGCCGACCAGCTCGAGACGCTGGGCTCCGAGATCGGCGTGCCCGTCTACCGCGGCGACGGCAAGGACGCCGTGGCGGTGGCAAAGGGCTCCATCCAGGCTGCGGTCGACCGCCTGTGCGACGTGGTCATCGTCGACACCGCCGGCCGCCTGCAGATCGACGAGGAGATGATGGCCGAGGCCGTCGCGATCAAGCAGGCCGTGAAGCCCGACCAGATCCTGATGGTCGTCGACGCGATGACCGGCCAGGACATCGTGAACGTGGTGTCGACCTTTGCCGAGCGCACCGATTTCGACGGCGTGATCATGTCCAAGCTCGACGGCGACGCCCGAGGCGGCGGCGCCCTCTCCGTCCGTGCGGTCACCGGCAAACCGATCAAGTTCGTCTCGATGGGCGAGAAGCCCGACTCGCTCGAGGTCTTCCATCCCGACCGCATGGCCAAGCGCATCCTGGGCATGGGCGACGTCGTGGGCATCATCGAGCAGGCCGAGAAGGTGGCGACCGAGCAGGACGTGGCGAACGCCGAGCGCATGCTCAAAAGCGGATTCACGATGGACGATCTGCTCGACCAGATGCAGCAGATCCGCAAGATGGGCGGCCTGCAAAAGCTGATGGGCATGATCCCGGGCGCCGAGCGGGCCATGGCGCAGAGCGGGGCAATTGCCGACGAGGGCGAGCTCGTCAAGATCGAGGCCATGATCCACTCCATGACCAAAGAGGAGCGCCTGCACCCCAAGAAGATCAACGGTCAGCGCCGCCGCCGTATCGCCGCGGGATCAGGACACACGGTCCAGGAGGTCAACCAGCTGCTCAAGCAGTGGTCCGAGATGAACAAGATGATGGGCAAGATGCGCGGCCTGGCCAACAGCGCGGGCGGCAACAACTCGCGCAAGGCACGCCGCCAGATGCAGTCCATGATGAAGGGCATGGGCGGCATGCCCGGCATGGGCGGCATGAACGGACGCGGCGGTCGCCGCAGGTTCTAGGGCTCTAGCCCGGACAAGCAAGATGTCAGCGGCGGGCGCAGAGCTGCCAGAAGGCGACGGCGCTCGCCGCCGCGACGTTGAGGCTGTCGACGCCGTGCCGCATTGGGATGATGACGGTGCGGTCGCAGGCGGCAAGCGCCGCCGGGGAGAGCCCCGGCCCCTCGGTGCCGAAGAAGAGCGCGAGCCTGGGGTCCGCGGCAAGGGTCGGGTCGTCGAGCGGAATGGCTTCTTGGTCCAGCGCCAGCGCGGAGCAGGTGTAGCCGTGCCTGTGGAGCAGGTCGATGGCGGCCGCGGGCCAGGGCTTAGGCAGACGCGCCCAGGGGACCTGCAGCACCGTGCCCATCGACACGCGCAGCGAGCGTCGGTTGAGCGGATCTGCGCAGGTGGGGGAGAGCAGGACCGCGTCGGCGCCGAGCGCTGCGGCGGAGCGAAAGATGGCCCCGACGTTCGAAACGTCGACCTGACCCTCCAGGACGGCGACGCGCGACGGCGTCCCGAGGCCGTCGAGCACGTCAGCGCACGTCCTCTCCTCCGGGCGGGGGAAGCAGCCGAAGATGCCCCGTGTGACCGCGAAGCCCGTGATCTTGCTCATGACCTGCGGCGGAGCCGTATAGATGGGGATCTGCCGGTCGACCGCGGTGACCCTGTCGAGGATATTTGATACCGTAGCGAGATGCTGGGAATTGATGAAGAGCGACTGGGGTATGTATCCGGTGTCGAGCGCGACCTCGATCACATAGGCGGACTCGCAGATCATCTGGGCGCGCGACGGGTCGACGAAGCTGCGGAGCTGCCGGTCCGTGAGACGCAGGTAGGGATTGAGGCGCGGGTCGTCGATATCGGTGACTTCTATGAGAGGCATGGAGAACCTCCGATTGCATACCTGAAACATTTCAAGGTTAGTATCATCCAATGTGGCATTCTGTGCGACGCGATAGTCGCCGGCTTTCGGGAAAGAGTACCTCCTCGATGGAGAAGAAGCACCAACAACAGGCAAGCGTACGCCCCTATGCCCACCTCGGCGTGAGCGACGGGACAACGGCGGCGGCAAGCGACGAAAAACAAGCGAGCGGCAGGCGCTTCGGGCGCACGTCGCGCAGGCATCGCGTCGTCGACAGCGCAGAAGGTTTCTCGTACGCGGTCCCTGGGGATGCCGACTCTTATGCCAAGAGGCGCAAGCACAGCGCACTGCTTCCTCTCGGGATCATCGTCGGAGTGCTCGCGGTGGCGTACTTCATCGGTGTCGCACTCTTCAACTATGTCTTTTACCCGCACACCACGCTCGAGGGCGAGGATGTGTCGCTCCAGCCGGTGACCGAGGTAGCGGACGCGAATTCCGTCTCGGTCACCAACCACACGCTCACCGTGACGACGGCGGACGGCGGGTCCTTTGAGGTTTCGGGGTCCGCTGTCGGCCTGCGCCTCGACACCGCCGCCTACGCGCACGACGCCGTATCGCAGCAGAACCCGTGGATGTGGCCTGTCGAGGTGCTCTCATCACGCACGATCGCCTCGCCGGCACGCGCGTCCTACGATGAGGGCAAGCTCAAGGCGGCGGTCAAACAGCAGGTAGAGGCCTACAACGAGACTGCGAAAGCACCCGTGAACGCGACGGCGGCCTACAACGAGGACACCGGGCTCTACGAGATCACACCTGAGGCAGCGGGCACCACGCTTGCCGTCGATGCGGTGACCGAGCAGGTCGCGCAGGCGATGGCGGAGGTAAAGCAGAGCATCCAGCTCGACGATTCCGCCTACGAGCAGCCGACGGTCAAGTCCGACGACAAGGACCTCAAGGCCGCCGTCGACGAGGTCAATGCCCACCTCGGGGCAACCCAGTCGCTGACGGTTGGCGGCAAGGAGGTCGCGACGGTCGGGGCCTCCCAGATCGCGCAGTGGGTCTCTATCGATGACAAGCTCCAGATGGCGATTGACACCGACGCCATCACCACCTGGTGCAAGGGCGATCTCTCAAAGGAGCTCGACACGATTGGCACCACCCGCACGTACACCACGCCCGACGGCAAGACGTACAGCGTCACGGGCGGCGAGTACGGCTGGTGCATCGACGGCGCAACGCTTGCGACCTCCATCGCCGATGCCATCAAGGCGGGTAAGGCCGGCACCATCGAGGTCCCGATGAAGACCAAGGCGGCGAAATGGGGCGAGGGGGGAGCCGACTGGGGCGACCGCTGGGTCGACGTGAACATCAAGACGCAGCATGCCACCTTCTACGACGGCGGCGAGGTCATCTGGGAGTCCGACATCGTGAGCGGCAAGGTCGACGGCGGCTACGACACCCCGCAGGGCGTCTATCAGATCAACAGCTACATGTCGAGCGTGGAGAGCGGTGGAGAGCAGGTCAAGCTCGTGTCGCCCGAAAAGGACGAGAAGACCGGCGATCCCACCTATATCAGCTATGTGGACTACTGGATGCCTTTCGTCGGCAACCTCGTGGCCTTCCACGACGCCAGCTGGCGCTCCTCATTTGGCGACGACATCTACAAGAGCAATGGCAGCCATGGGTGCGTGAACCTGCCTGCGGACAAAGCCAAGGAGCTCTACCACATCATCAAGGTCGGCGACGTCGTGGTCGTGCACAGCTAAGACGACCCTTGGCGCGAACGGCGCCATTTCACTCGCGGCTCTGTGCCGTTGGTCTTGGCCCGATAGAATTCAAGCCAAATGTATGAGTGAAATCCCGTCGGTTGGGTATACCTGTGAGAGCACTGCGCGACAGCACCGTGCCGATGCGAACTCATCTTACCGACCCAGTCGGAGATAGGATGTTGCCATGGAAATGAACGACAAGCGCAAGCGGCAGTCGATGATCCTGTATGTGATCATCGCTATCGCCATTGCCCTCGGCCTGCAGCGGGCATTGTTTTCCAATATGACCGCCACGCAGGTTAAGCCCGTCACATACAGCGAGTTTCTCACAAAGGTGGACGACGGCGAGGTCAAGACGGTCACGCTCAACCAGTCCGACAGCACCATTACCTACACGACCGATGAGGAGGGCGTGACCTACGAGACCACCAGCTGGCCCAACGACGACACGCTGGTAGAACGCCTCGAGAAGCACAACGTGCAGTTCGCGTCCAAGGTGGAGGACCAGAGCTCGCAGCTGTGGCTCTATATGCTGATCTCGTACGGTATCCCCATACTCTTCGTCTTCCTCGGCGGCTGGCTGCTCAATAGGCAGCTCCGCAAGCAGATGGGCGACGACGGTCCCACGATGGACTTCGGCGGCGGCGGTTTCGGCGGCATCGGCGGGGCCTCCAAATCCGGTGCCAAGATCGTGGCGGACAAGGACAACCAGACCACGTTCCACGACGTTGCCGGCCAGGACGAGGCCAAAGAGTCGCTCGCCGAGATCGTCAACTTCCTCGAGCATCCCGAGAAATACTCCGCCATCGGCGCGCGCTGCCCGCGCGGAGCCCTGCTCGTCGGCCCTCCGGGTACGGGCAAGACCCTGCTCGCCAAGGCGGTCGCCGGCGAGGCCAAGGTGCCCTTCTTCCAGATCTCGGGCTCCGAGTTCGTCGAGATGTTTGTCGGCCGTGGCGCGGCTCGCGTGCGCGACCTCTTCAAACAGGCGAATGAAAAGGCACCCTGCATCGTCTTCATCGACGAGATCGACACGATCGGCAAGAAGCGCGGCGTCTCGATCAACTCCAACGACGAGCGCGAGCAGACCCTGAACCAGCTACTGACCGAGATGGACGGCTTCGACAACCACAAGGGCATCGTCGTGCTCGCCGCGACCAACCAGCCCGACGTGCTGGACCCGGCCCTGCTGCGCCCCGGCCGCTTCGACCGCCGCATCCCCGTGGAGCTGCCCGACCTCGCCGGCCGCGAGGCCATCCTCAAGCTGCATGCGGGCGACGTCAAGATGGAGCCGGGCGTGGACTTCGCCCAGATCGCCCGCACAACGCCGGGCGCCTCCGGTGCCGACCTCGCCAACATGATCAACGAGGCGGCCCTGCGAGCCGTCCGCATGGGACGCAACCGCGTGACCCAGCAGGACATCGAGGAGTCCGTCGACACCGTCATCGCCGGCGAGAAGAAGAAGTCCACGGTGCTCTCGGAGCACGAGAAGGAGGTCGTCGCCTACCACGAGACCGGCCACGCCATCGTCGCGGCGGTCCAGGACGGCAAGACCCCCGTGTCCAAGATCACAATCGTGCCGCGTACCTCCGGCGCGCTCGGTTTCACGATGCAAGCAGAGGAAGACGAGCATTACCTCACGACCCGCGAGGAGTACAAGCAGCGCATCGCCGTGCTGTGCGGCGGACGCGCAGCCGAGGAGCTCATCTTCGGCCATATGAGCTCAGGTGCGGCCAACGACATCGAGAAGGCCACCCGCATCGCCCGCGCCATGGTCACCCAGCTCGGCATGTCCGACAAGTTCGGCATGGTCGCCCTCGGTGAGCAGCGCAACAAGTACCTGGGCGGCGGCTCCGAGCTCACCTGCTCCGAGGGCACTGCCCGCGAGGTGGACGAAGAGGTGGCGCGCCTCGTGGAGGAGGGTCACCAGACCGCCCTCCGCACGCTGCGCGAGAACCGCTTCAAGCTCCACGAGATCGCGCACTACCTGCAGCGCAAGGAGACCATCACGGGCGAGGAGTTCATGAACATCCTCAGCCGCGACGACGGTTTCGCCCCCGCCAGCGTCCAAGCGGCAAGCGGCAACGCCCAATAGACAGGAGAGCGACAGGCTGGTAAGTCCAGACAGCGGCAACTGCCGTTCAGGCTTTATCCCACAAGTGCAAGGAGGCATCGATACATTCGGCGCCTCCTTATTGCGTAGAAGGACAGCAGGGCTCGTGCGGGTGTCTTGTGCCGTAATCGGGGACGCTAGGCGCGGGAGAACCAGTGGACGAAGGTCCAGAACGGCGGCAGCGAGAGCACGAGGGTGAGGACGATGCCGATCAGCCAGCATGCGGCTTCCGCACCGACAAAGCCCAGCGCGTCGGGCAAGGCGAAGAAAAGCCTGCCCCAGATGCAGATCAGAAGGACCGGCCAGTGCAGGCAGTACGGCGCCATGGTCCTTCTTCCCAGCGTGGTGGCGACACGGGTCTCACCGGCAGGCATGAGCGCGGCGAAGGCGAGGCATCCACCGAGAGAGGCAACATACACCGCTAGGCGCCAGAGCAAAGGGACGAGCGAGGTGTCCTCAAAGGGGTAGTTTTGCCAGAGGAAGACCTTGGTGAGCATCTCGGTCACATCGACGCGCAGGCTGAAGAGGCATGCGAGGACCGCGAACCACGCCACACCGCAGGCGCGGGCGTGGGGCACAGCGCCGATGCGCCGGTCTACCTCGTGTGCGTCGTGCATAGTGCCGAGCACGTAAAAGGGCCAGTTGGTGAGGACGAGGGAGAGCGAGAAGAGGTCGCCGACATGCCTGTCGTAGCCGATGAGGCAGCCGAGCAGGACGGAGACGAGCAGGAGCCTGGCGCGGTCGGCGTCGCGCAAAAGCCAGGTGAGCGCGGTGTGGACGATGAGGGCGGTCATGAACCAGGAGATATCCATGCTGTGCACGAGGTTGAACTGCATGCCGTTGCCCGCGGCGGCCTCTGCCAGGCGCTGTCCCAGCTCCGCGATGAAGCCGCAGAGCGCGTAGCTGACCACACGGCGGGCGGGGAAGCGGTCTGACGCGAGCGCATGGCGTGCAAGCATGCCCGATATCAGGAAAAAGGCGGGCATGTGAAACGAGTAGATCAGGGCGATCTGCACTGTGGCAGTGGCAATGCCGTCGTCGTGCGCGCCGTTGAGCTGCTGCAGGTAGTGACCCGCTATCACAAGCACCATCAGCCAGAAACGCATGGTATCCCAGCGGGGTATGCGCGCCGCGGCGGCCGGGACGGCAGCCGCGGGCGCACAAGTCGCGGCCCGCCCCATCTTCGGTGTGGGTGATTCGGTCTCTGCCACTGGGGCCTCCCTCGGCATGCCGCTAGACGCCGCGCTCGGCTATGGTGCCCGAGCGATACGCGTCGAGCAGGCTGTGCAGGTCGGCGAGCCGCTCGCGGATCTCGGCTCCTGTGTCTGTATCACGCACACGCCATGGCTCGGGATAGCGCTCGAGCACGTCTGTCTCGCTCATGATGTCGGCGTTGGTGTCGAGCGCGGTCGCGAGGTCGTGCCAGGGGCGGTGGGCTTTGATACGCAGGTGCTGGGAGCTCGCGACCAGCGTGTACCCGGCTATGCCCGTCTTTTTGTGGTAGGCCTCGGCAAAGCCGCCGTCGATCACGAGCAGCTTGCCGCCCGCGCGAACGGGGCTCTGGCCCGCCTGGGCGAGGACGGGCGTGTGGCCGTTGATGATGTGGCCGTGTGCGGTGTCGAGGCCGAACTCCCCCAGGATCGCGTCGCACACGGCGGGGTCGCCTGCCAGCGTGTAGTACGGGTCGCGCGGCTCGGCCCAGGTGCCCTCGTCGGCGACGAAGGTGCGCTCGAAGGTCTTGACGACGCGGCCCGACAGGGGGGAGTGGGCGCCGCACCACAGGTAGTACATCCAATCGAGGGCGGACTGGTCGGCGGAGTGCCAGGCTCGGCGGGCGATGGCGTCGCAGTAGTCCAGGTAGGCCCTGCCGTGGCGCAGGACGCGGTCCTCGCACTCGACGTCGGCGAAGCTCCCGTCGGGGTTCAGGGGTATGCAGCCGTGGAACAGCAGGTTGCCGTTGTGGACGCGGTAGAGCGAGCCCTTCTTGTAGAGGAAATCCACGTGACGCCGCAGGCGGTCGCTCTCGGCGAAAGCACGCGCGATGCCGTCCACGATCTTTTGCTCCTCGGGCGCGAGGGCGTAGGGGTCGGCGGGGTCCAGCGTGGGGAAGTCGCGCGTGAGCAGCGCGTAGTCTCGCCCGTCGATCGTGGCGGTGCCGTGGGTCATGTCGACGGTGTGCAGGAGCTTGCGCCTGGCCGTCGTGCGCCACTCGCTGTGGCGGGCGATCGCCTGGCCCTCGAGCTTGAAGAGGATGACGGCCACGGCCTTGTCGAGCGGCGCGAGGTTGTCGTAGGTGGTGTAGGCGGTATCGGCGAAGCGCTCGAGCTCGCGCAGGCTGATGCCGTAGGCGCTCTCGAGCACGTCGAGCGTGCGGTAGTGGACGCAAGTGCGCACGACGCTGGCCTGGCACAGCGTCGAGCCCGCGGCGGCGCCCATCCAGGCGATGTCGTGGTTGCCCCACTGGATGTCGAGGGAGTGGTAGGTCATCAGCCGGTCCAGGATGCGGTCTGCGTGCGCCCCGCGGTCGAACATATCGCCCACGATGTGCAGCCGGTCCACGGCGAGGTGCTTGATCAGCGTCGCGATCGAGACGATGAAGTCGTCCGCCGCGCCCGTCCTGATGATGGACTCGAGGATCTGCTCGTGGTACTCGTGGCGGCGCAGCCCCACGCCCGTGGAGGGGTGCAGGAGCTCGTCGATGATGTAGGCGTACTCGACGGGCATCGCCTTGCGGACCTTGGAGCGGGTGTAATAGTCGGAGAGCCGGCGTGCGAGGCGGACCAGCCGCATCAGCGTCGCGCGGTACCATGCGGCGTCGATCGCCTCCCCCTGGGCGGAGGCGGTATGCGCGCTGCGGATCAGGTCGAGTTTCTCGCGCGGGTAGTAGATGAGCGTGCACAGGTCGGCCTGCTGGCCGGCGTCGAGCTCGTCGGCAAAGAGGTCCGCCACATGCTCGCGGATGGCGCCAGAGCAGTTGTTGAGGATATGGACGAAAGCCTCGTACTCTCCGTGCAGGTCGCTCATAAAGTGCTCCGTGGGCGCCGGCAGGTTGCAGATGGCCTCGAGGTTGATGATCTCGGTAAAGACGGACTGTGCCGTCGGGAACTGGCGCGAGAGCAGCTCGAGGTATTTGAGCCTGTCGGTGTCCATATGCGGCTTCCCTCCGAAGTATTCGGCATCATCATGTCAAGTATAATCGGCAGGCGATGAAATCGGGGTCGCAAACGGACGGCGCTCGTGCTATGATGCAGCGCTGAAGCTGTGACGGGGAGAGTACCCAGGCCCGCACGACCTACAGAGAGCGGTCCCGCTGAGAATCCGCGGTCGTGTCCTGGCGAAGATCACCCCCGAGCTGTGGCCCGAACGGGCGCCTGCGAGGCGGAGGCCATATGCCCCCGCTCTGTCCAGGGGCAACCCCACGACACCTCGCGTGCGACTCAGTAGACGTCACCGGAGTGGCCGCCGACATAGGCCAGCCGAGTTATGGCGGCGTGGAGCCGCTTGCTGGGTGGTATAGCGGAGTCCGACCTTTGTGGCGCTTCGTCCCAGCAGACAGGGACGGGCGCTTTTTTCATGCGACGCCCGCAAGAGAAAGGGCACAGGAGTGGCAAACAAGTACAAGTCCACCATGAACCTCCCCAAGACGGGGTTCTCGATGCGCGCGGGGCTCGCGACCAACGAGCCCAAGCGCCTCGCCGACTGGGAGGCAAACGACATCTACGACCTCCTGCTCAAGAAGAACGAGGGCCACGACAAGTTCGTGCTGCACGACGGCCCCCCGTATGCCAACGGCCCCATCCACCTGGGACATGCGCAGAACAAGATCTCCAAGGACATCATCAACCGCTACCAGGCCATGCGCGGGTACCAGACCCCGTACGTCCCCGGCTGGGACTGCCACGGCCAGCCCATCGAGCACAAGGTCGAGGAGTCCCTGGGTACCGACAAGTTCAACGAGCTGCCCACCGTCAAGATCCGCGAGATCTGCAACAAGGTGGCCGTCGAGCAGGTCGACACCCAGCGTCAGGGCTTCAAGCGCCTGGGCGTGCTGGGCGAGTGGGACAACCCCTACCTGACCTACACGCACGACTACGACGCGACCGATGTCGAGATCTTCAAGGAGATCTTCGACAAGGGCGCCGTCTACCGCGGCCGCAAGCCGGTGCACTGGTGCTCCCACTGCCACACGGCCCTGGCCGAGGCCGAGATCGAGTACGGCGACGAGGTCAGCCCCGCCATCTTCGTGCGCTTCGAGATGACCACCGTGCCGGCCGGCCTCGAGGCCTACAAGGACAACCTCTGGGTGGACATCTGGACCACGACCCCCTGGACCCTGCCCGCCGACGACGCCGTGATCCTGCATCCCGAGGCCGAGTACGTGGCTGTGCTGGTGGACGGTCGCGCCGAGATCATGGCCGAGGCGCTGGTCGAGAAGGACTGCGCCAAGTTTGGCTACGAGACCTACGAGCTCGCCAAGACACCCGAGGGCGAGACCTGGCGCATGACGGGCACCGAGCTCTGCCACAACAAGTACAAGCAGCCGATCTTCGCCGACCAGGGCGTGGAGGGCGAGTTCATCTACGCCGACTACGTCACGCTCGAGGACGGCACCGGCGTCGTGCACACCGCCCCCGGCCACGGTGTGGACGACTACAACGCCGGCATGAAGTTCAACATCCCCATCGTGATGCCCGTCGACGACGACGGCCGCTTCTACAAGGGCACGGGCATGGGCTCCGGCGGACCCTGGTCGGGCATGGAGGTCAACGAGGCCAACCCCAAGATCATCGAGTGGCTCCGCGACAAGGGCGTCCTCATCCTCCACGAGGACATTCACCACTCCTACCCGCACTGCTGGCGTTGCAAGCAGCCCGTGATCTTCCGCGCGACCAGCCAGTGGTTTGTCTCCATGGACAAGACGGGTCTGCGCCAGGCTGCGCTGGGCGAACTCAAGAAGGTCAAGTTCTACCCCGAGCACTCCCGCAACCGCATCACCGCCATGGTGGAGCAGCGTCCGGACTGGTGCATCAGCCGCCAGCGCAACTGGGGCGTGCCCATCCCGGCCTTCACCTGCCAGGACTGCGGAGAGACCGTGATGAACGACGAGACCCTCGACAAGGTCATCGACCTCTTCCGTGCCAAGGGATCCGACGCCTGGTTCACCGACGACCCCGCCGACTACCTGGGCGACGCCTGCGTCTGCCCCTCGTGCGGCGGCCACCATCTCAAGGCCAACCCCGACATCCTCGACGTGTGGTGGGACTCCGGCGTCTCCCATACCGCCGTCTGCCGCCACCGCGACTATCTCGAGTTCCCCGCGGACATGTACCTTGAGGGCTCCGACCAGCACCGCGGCTGGTTCATGAGCTCGCTCATGACCTCCGTGGGCGCCTACGGCGTGGCCCCCTACAAGGCGATCGTCTCCCAGGGCTTCACGCTCGACGGCCAGGGACGCAAGATGTCCAAGTCGCTCGGCAACGTGATCGACCCCAACAAGGTATGCGCCGAGCGCGGTGCCGACATCCTGCGCCTGTGGGTCGCCTCCGTCGACACCTCGACCGACGTGCCTTGCGACGACACGATCCTTTCGCACGTGGGCGAGGCCTACCGCAAGATCCGCAACACCCTGCGCTTCCTGCTCGGCGAGCTCGAGGGCCAGTTCGACCTTGCGAAGGACGGCCTGTCGGCAGACCAGCTCCTCCCGTACGACCGTCTTGCCCTGGCCCGCATGTGCCAGGTGCACGACCAGGTGTCCGAGGCGTACGAGGGCTACCGCTTCAACCAGGTGTACCGCACCCTGTACGACTACATCATCACCGAGCTCTCCAACGACTACCTCAACGCCACCAAGGACCGCACCTACTGCGGTGCCGTGGACTCGCTCGAACGCCGCAGCGCCCAGACCGTGTGGAGCTACATCCTGTCGATGCTGGTGCACGACCTGCAGCCGATTCTCGTCTTCACGACCGACGAGGTCATGCAGTACCTGCCGGAGTCCCTCAAGGACGGTCAGGACTACGCCGCCTTGCTCGACTGGTTCCAGGCGCCGCTCGCCAAGGATGAGTACGAGCCGCTGCTGGCGACCTATCAGGCGCTCGGCGAGGCGCGCGCTGCCTTTACCAAGGCGTACGAGGAGGCCCAGACGGCCGGCAAGCTGGCCGAGAAGTCCACGCAGGCCGCCCGTGCGGAGCTCACGGTGGGCCACGAGGGCTACCAGGCGCTGACCGCGGTCGACGGCCTCGACCTCGCCGAAGCGTTCATCTGCGCGGACGTGTGCCTGCATGAGGGAGAGGAGACCTCCTGCGAGGTCCTGCCCGCCAAGGGCGAGAAATGCCCGCGCTGCTGGAATTGGCGCGAGCTCGGCGAAGACGGTCTGTGCGGTCGCTGCCACGACGCGGTCGCAGAGGCTGCCAAGGAGGACTAGCGCGTGTACGCTGCGCGGATATTATCCAGACGTGCCGGCCGGCTCGCCACCTTCCTCACGGTGGCGAGCCTGGTCGTGATCGTCGACCAGGCTACCAAGGCCGTCGTGCGCCACCTGGCGCCGCTCGGCACCGCGGCCCGCACGCTCATCCCGGGCGTGCTCGACCTCTACCATGTCGAGAACAGCGGCGCCGCCTTTAGCATTGGCGAGGGAGCGGGCCTGCTCTTCGCCCTGCTTGCGTTCGCCGTCTTCATCGGCGCGAGCATCTGGATCTGGCGCGAGGCCTTGCCGATACACCTGGTCGTCTACATCGCCTTTGTCGCCGGCGGCGGCATCGGCAATATGGTCGACCGCATCGCCGCAGGGTCGGTTACCGATTTCCTTGCGACCACCTTCATCGACTTCCCGATATTCAACGTGGCCGACATCTTTGTGACGTGCGGCGTCTTCCTCACCTTGGTCGGATACACCGTGTGGGATACGCGGCGCCAGCGGCAAGCCGCCGCAGAGACAGGTGTCGAGGCGACTGTCGGGTCCGAGGGCGCCGACGCGGGTCGCGGCGACTGACGCGCAGACACCAGGATGCCAGACGTGCCGAGTTCACTAGTGCAACGCGATTTTCTTGTCGGCCCCGAGGGGGACGGCCGACGGCTCGACGCCTTTCTCGCATCGTGTGAGGGGATGCCCTCGCGCAGCGGGTGCGCCAGGCTCATCGAGAGCGGGGCGGTGACCATCAACGGCACCTCGGCCACATCGAAGTCCGAGTCTGTGCTCCTGGGCGACCGCGTGGCCGTGACGATGCCCGAGCCGGAGCCGGAGCCGGGCCAGCTGCGGGCCAACCCGGACATCCCGCTCGACATCCGCTACGAGGACGATTACCTCATGGTGCTCTCCAAGCAGGCGGGACTCGTATGCCACCCGGCGCCCGGCCACGTGGACGACACGCTGGCAAACGCCCTGGTCGCGCATTGCGGGTACGGGCACCTCGGCCTCCTGCAGGGGGAGGATCGCCCAGGCATCGTGCACCGACTGGACCGCGACACGTCGGGTCTCATGGTGGCCGCAAAGGACGACGCGACCCAGAAGGCCTTGCAGGACCTCATCCGCCTGCGCGTGCTGGACCGTCGCTACATCACGCTCGTGTGGGGCCCGATCGCCTTTGACGAGGGGCAGATCACCACCGGCATCGCCCGTAGCCGACGCGACCGCCTGCGCATGGCGGTGACCGACGACCCCGGCGCCCGCGAGGCCATCACGACCTACCGCGTGCTCGAGCGTTTCGAGGCGGGTCGCCGCGACGAGGGCTACACGCTGCTCGAATGCCACCTCTACACCGGCCGTACGCACCAGATCCGCGTGCACATGCGCCATATCGGCCACCCGGTGATCGGCGACCCGCTCTACGGCAGGGGGGACGTCCGGCAGAACCTCGGCCTGACCCGGCAGTTCCTGCACTCCTGGCACATCGCTTTTGACCATCCCGTGACGGGGGAGCGCATCGTGCGCGCCGACACGCTCCCGCACGACCTTCTCGATATACTGGTGGGGCTGCGTGAGCGCTCGGAGGGGCGCACGGCCGCGGGCGACGAGATCTGTCCGCAGCTGGGATATTAGGCGCAGCTCGCCTCAGGGAAGGGTAGACGTGCAGTTCTCCTTCAACGACATGGGAATGACGCCGATCGTCATCTTCAACCTCGTTATCGGCGCCCTCTTTACGATTGCCTACTTCTACCAGGGTATCTACATGCTCATGGGGATTTTCCGCGGCATGGTCAGGCTGCCGCCCGCCAAAAAGCAGCATCGCTACGCCTACTTCATAGCGGCGCACAACGAGGAGCCGGTCATCGGCAACCTGGTGCGCTCGATCTACGCGCAGGATTACCCCCGCGAGCTGATGGACGTCTTTGTCGTGTGCGACGCCTGCACGGACAACACCCATGCCGAGGCGGAGAAGGCCGGCGCGATCGTCTGGGACCGCAACGACCTGGCCCGCAAGGGCAAGAGCTGGGTCATGGACTACGGCTTCAACCGCATCCTCAACGAGTACGGCGACAGATACGAGGCCTTCTTCGTCTTTGACGCCGACAACATCGTGGCGCCCGACTACACCGCGAAGATGAACGACGCCTTCGACGCCGGGTACCTGGTATGCACGTCTTACCGCAACTCCAAGAACTTCGACTCGAGCTGGATCTCGGCCGCCTACGCCATCTGGTTCATCCGCGAGGCCAAGTTCCTCAACAACGCCCGCATGATGTCCCACACGAGCTGCGCGATCTCGGGCTCCGGGTGGATGGTCGCGGCTTCCATCGTGCGCGGCATGCACGGCTGGGACTTCCACACCCTCACGGAGGACATCCAATTCTCGACCTTCTGCTGCGCCAACAACATCCAGATCGGATTCGTGCCCGCGGAGTTCTTCGACGAGCAGCCGCTCACGTTCAAGGCGTCCTGGATCCAGCGTATGAGGTGGACCAAGGGTTTCTATCAGGTCTTCTTCTCCTATGGGCGCGACCTGGTGCGCGGTATCGCACACGGGCGCTTTGCCTCCTACGACATGCTGATGACCATCGCCCCCGGCATGGTGCTCACCCTGCTGTCCGTCTTTGTGAACGGCACGTACCTCCTCATCGGCGCGCTCTCGCACGGCTTTTTGGCGACGCAGAGCGAGATGACCCTCGCGTGGGGCTCGATCGTCGGTGTGTTTACCGGTATGTACCAGGTCTTCTTCCTGCTCGCCCTGATCACGACCGTCGTGGAGCGCAAGCATATCCACGCAAAGAAGAAATGGCGTGTGGTTGCGAACCTCTTCACCTTCCCGATCTTTATGATGAGCTACATCCCGCTGGCGGTCGTGGCCCTCTTTGCCAAGGTGGAGTGGGTCCCTACCAAGCATGACATCGCGGTGGACTTCGAGGATGTCGTGGGCGGGGATGGTGCCGCCGTGCCCGATCCCGATGCCGAGGCGTAGGGCGGCTGTCGTGCTGCGCGGCTATGGCATGCGGCTGATTCGTATGGACATGCCCCGACTGGTTGTACCGGGCAGGAGCCAAAACCCGCAGATTTAGCGGTGGTCTCCACAAACTCCTGATGCGGTGCTTGACATCATCAATTTGTCCTACAATGCCGTAAACGATGTGAAATCATCGGTGAGCGGCAAGGTATGCACGGCAAGCAGCGGGCGTCAGGCTGCGAGCGGCGGGCAAACGTCGAAAAAGAAGGAGCATGCATGGCAACCATCATTCCGGGTACGTCTCACACCTTTTCCGAGTATCTGCTGGTCCCCGGCTACTCGTCTGCTGAGAACATTCCCGACAACGTGAGCCTCGAGACCCCGCTCGTCAAGTTCAAGAAGGGCGAGAAGCCCGCAATCACCATGAACATCCCGATGACCTCGGCCATCATGCAGTCCGTCTCCGGCCCGCGCCTGGCCATCGCCCTGGCGCAGGAGGGCGGCATCTCCTTTATCTACGGCTCCCAGACCGCCGAGGACGAGGCCGCCATGGTGCGCCAGGTCAAGGAGTACAAGGCGGGCTTCGTCGTCTCCGACTCCACGCTCACCCCCGATATGACCCTGCAGGACGTCCTCGACGTCAAGGAGCGCACCGGGCACTCCACCATGCCCGTCACCGACGACGGCACGCCCCACGGCAAGCTGCTGGGCATCGTGACCTCGCGTGACTACCGTCCCAGCCGCGACTCCCGCGACAAGCTCGTGCGCGACTTCATGACCCCGCTCGACAAGCTGATCTACGCCGACGAGTCCACCTCGCTCAAGACCGCCAACGACATCATCTGGGACAACAAGCTTAACCAGCTGCCCATCCTCGACAAGGAGGGCCACCTCGTCTCGCTCGTCTTCCGCAAGGACTACGACAGCCACAAGTCCAACCCCGGCGAGCTGCTGGACAGCCACAAGCGTTACGTGGTCGGCGCGGGCATCAACACCCGCGACTACGAGGAGCGCGTGCCCCTGCTGGTCGAGGCCGGTGCCGACGTGCTGTGCATCGACTCCTCCGAGGGCTACTCCGAGTGGCAGTCCCGTACGCTGGCCTGGATCCGCAAGACCTACGGCGACACCGTCAAGGTGGGTGCCGGCAACGTGGTCGACGGTGACGGTTTCCGCTTCCTGGCGGAGGCGGGCGCGGACTTCGTCAAGGTCGGCATCGGCGGCGGCTCCATCTGCATCACCCGCGAGCAGAAGGGCATCGGCCGCGGCCAGGCCTCCGCGCTGATCGACGTCTGCGAGGCGCGTGACAAGTACTACGAGGAGACCGGTGTCTACGTGCCCGTCTGCTCCGACGGCGGCATCGTCTACGACTACCACATGACGCTGGCCTTTGCGATGGGCGCCGACTTCCTGATGCTGGGCCGCTACTTCGCGCGCTTCGACGAGAGCCCCACCCGCCGCGTCAACGTCAACGGCTCCTACATGAAGGAGTACTGGGGCGAGGGCTCCGCGCGCGCCCGCAACTGGGCCCGTTACGACCTGGGCGGCAAGAAGAAGCTCTCCTTTGTCGAGGGCGTCGACTCCTACGTTCCCTACGCCGGCCCACTCAAGGAGAACGTGGACAACTCCCTGCTCAAGGTCCGCTCCACCATGTGCAACTGCGGTGCGCTCAACCTCGCCGAGCTCCGCGAAAAGGCAAAGCTCACGCTGGTCTCCGCGACCTCGCTGGTCGAGGGCGGCGCGCACGACGTCGTGCTCAAGGACGCCAACCAGGAGCAGATCAACTTCCGCTCGTAACTGAGATCAACCCGCAACGGCGGAGCAGAGCCTAGCTCCGTAACGGGTACCTATGGCTATACATGCGGGCGCCCTTGCTTCAGCGACGGCGCCCGCTCTTGTATCAAGCTGACGGAAGAGGATCGATCGTCTTCCGTCGGAGTGGATGCAGATGGGCTTCTTCCGTCGGTTTGCTACCGTCGGCGCGAGGCACCCGAGGCTTCTATTGTCAGGTAAGTAAATAAAGCGGCGAAGCAGCGTGTCTCGGCTATACTGCTTGTTTGTGACTTTGTGACTGTTTTGGAAGGACGGCCATGGCTGACAAAGAGATTCCGGCCTACGACGCGCAGGCCATTGAGGAGAAGTGGCAGCAGATCTGGGAGGACGAGGCCCTCTACAAGACCGACGAGGACCCCGCCAAGCCCAAGAAGTATGTGCTCGAGATGTTCCCGTATCCCTCGGGCGACCTGCACATGGGCCACGCGCGCAACTATACGATCGGCGACGCGATGGCGCGCCAGGCACGCATGCGCGGCTACGACGTGCTGCACCCCATGGGCTTCGACGCCTTTGGCCTGCCCGCCGAGAACGCTGCCATCAAGCACCACACCCAGGCCGGCAAGTGGACCCACGAGAACATCGCCCAGGCCGTCAAGACCATGAAGCGCATGGGCTTCTCCTACGACTACGACCGCATGTTCAACACCTGCGACCCCGAGTACTACAAGTGGGGCCAGTGGATGTTCATCCAGATGTGGAAGAAGGGCCTGGCCTACCGCGCGACCTCGCCGGTCAACTGGTGCCCCACCTGCCAGACCGTACTTGCCAACGAGCAGGTCGTAGACGGCAAATGCTGGCGCTGCGGCAGTGTGCCCGAGAAGCGCGAGCTCTCCCAGTGGTACCTCAAGATCACCGACTACGCCCAGGAGCTCCTGGACGACCTCGACCAGCTCGAGGGCTGGCCTGAGAACGTCAAGGCCCAGCAGCGCAACTGGATCGGACGCTCCGAGGGCGCCGAGATCGACTTCCTGTTGGCCGACACCGACGGCGTGACGCCCACCGACCGCAAAATAACCGTCTTCACCACCCGCGCCGACACCATCTTCGGTACGTCCTTCATGGTGCTGCCGCCTGAGAGCGACCTCGCGGCCGAGCTCGTCGCCGGCACCGAGTACGAGGAGGCCTACATCGCGCTCAAGAAGAGCGTGGAGCAGGTCAGCGCCGTCGATCGCCAGGGCTCCTCCCGCGAGAAGCACGGCGTCTTCACTGGCCGCTACGTGATCAACCCCATGACCGGCAAGCCCATGCCGCTGTGGGTGGCCGACTACGTTCTTTTGGATTACGGCACCGGCGCCGTGATGGGCGTGCCCTGCGGCGACCAGCGCGACTTTGACTTCGCCCGCAAGTACGGCCTGCCCATCCCGCCCATTATCTGCGAGAAGGACGATCCCCTCTACGAGCAGCTCAAGGATCAGCAGGACCTCGTCGTGACCGACGTCGACTGGGACCAGGCCATGGTCGCGGAAGGCTACCTGGTGCAGTCCGGTCGCTTCACCGGCATGAGGGGCGGCAAGCACTCCGAGGCCGTCGACGCCATCATCAAGGAGCTCGAGGACAAGGGCATGGGCCGCACCAAGGTCCAGTTCCGCCTGCGCGACTGGCTGATCTCCCGCCAGCGCTACTGGGGCAACCCGATCCCGATGATCCACTGCGACGACTGCGGCGATGTTCCCGTGCCCGAGGACCAGCTGCCCGTCCTGCTGCCCGAGGACCTGGACCTGGGCGCCGGTGACACGCTCGCGGAGTACGCGCCCTTCTACGAGACCACCTGCCCCAAGTGCGGCAAGCCAGCCAAGCGCATCACCGACACGATGGACACCTTCACCTGCTCCAGCTGGTACTACCTGCGCTACTGCGACCCCCACAACGACCAGGCGCCCTTCTCCAAGGAGGCCGTGGACCGCTGGATGCCGGTCGACAACTACATCGGCGGCATCGAGCACGCCATCCTGCACCTGCTCTACTCGCGCTTCTGGACCAAGGTCCTGCGCGACCTGGGTATGGTCGACGTGGACGAGCCCTTCACCAACCTGCTCTGCCAGGGCATGGTCAAGGACGCCAACGGCGAGACGATGTCCAAGTCCAAGGGCAACGTCGTGCCGCCCAGCTCGGTCATCGGGCCGTACGGTGCCGACACGATGCGCCTGGCCATCCTCTTCATCGCCCCGCCCGAGAAGGACTTCGCCTGGGACGAGGAGGTCGTCGCCGGATCCAACCGCTTCATCAAGCGTGTGTGGCGCCTGGTCTGGCTGCTGAGCCAGGATGCCAAACGCGGTGACTACAGTCCCGCCGACCTCACGGGCGCCGCGGCAGACCTCAACCACGACCTGCACAAGCTGGGCATCAAGGCCACGCAGGACTTTGACCGCGGCCAGTTCAACACCGCCATCTCCGCGGTGATGGAGCTCGCCAACGCCGTCTCGAAGTATGTGAACGACGCCCCCGCGTCCGACCACAACGCCGCCTTTGACTGGCGCGTCGCCCACGATATCGTCGCGATGCTCGCCCCGATCACCCCGCACCTGTGCGAGGAGCTCTTCCACGCCGCGCTCGGTTGCGAGACCTCGGTCTACAACGAGCCCTGGCCGGAGTTCGACGAGAACCAGGCCGCCAACGAGATGGTCGAGATCGCCGTCCAGGTCAAGGGCAAGGTCCGCGCCCGCATCGACGTGCCGGTCGACGCCTCCAAGGAGGACCTCGAGGCTGCGGCGCGCGAGGCCGTTGCCGACCAGATCGCGGGCAAGACGGTCAAGAAAGTCATCGTCGTGCCCGGTCGCCTTGTGAATATCGTGGCAATCTAGCACGGGATACACCCGATAGCTCTGGCGCGAGTACACTTACTCGCGCCAGAGTCATGTTCAGTCGCACTTCAATCGCATCTCAAATGTCACAGATAGGGGTCACGGTGTCGGGAAAAGCTGTTGCAGGGGCGCACGCGGTACCTGCATCGCAGGAAAAGAAAGGCGGCCGTCACGTCGGCGTCTTTGTGATGCTGGCGATTGTCTGTCTGCTCGCCGCCGCATACGGAGCGGGCTATTACTATTTCGGCAGCCATTTCGTGCCTGGTACCACCGTCAACGGCATGGACGTCTCCAATATGGACGGACCGACGCTCGCCGCCACCGTCAACGATGCAGCGGAGGCCTGGCAGGTCGACATAACCAATGCGGACGGGTACGCGCTCACCATTGGGGCGTCCGATATCGACCTGACCGTGGACGGCAAGGCCTTGGCCGACGCCGCACGGGCGGAGACCGACCCGACGCGTTGGGTGCTCGATATGGTCCAGCCGCAGGGCATCGTGGTCGACGAGGCGGTCTCCTATGACAAAGACAAGCTCAAGGCTGTCGTAGACGCCTCGGTGGAGGCGTACAACGCGGATGCCCAGGCGCCTACCGACGCCGCGCCCTCATACGATGAGGAGTCGAAGGCATACGTTGTCACGCCGGAGGCCGCCGGCAAACAGCTCAACGTCGAGGCTGTCGAGGCGGCGGCGGATGAGGGTGCAAACAACCTCGAGGATGAGGTTGCGCTCACCGACGACGCCCTTGTCCAACCGGGTGTCACCTCGGACAACGACAAGCTCACCAGCGCCGTAGACGCGGCAAATAAAATGCTCGCGCTCGATATCCCTCTGACGGTCGGCGACAAGGAGGTCGCGCATGTCACGGGCGACCTCATCAAAGGCTGGATAAGCTTCGGTGACGACTACGCCGTGACGCTCGACACCGGTGCGATCAAGAAATGGGCGAAAAAGGAGCTCAAAAGCTCCGCGGCAAGCTCGGACGAGGCGCACACCTATGGCCTCGATGCCGACGCCACGGCAGACGCAATCGCAGACGCCATCCAAAACAACAAGTCGGACCCCCTCGAGGTGTCCACCAAGGTGCTCACGGACCTTCCGGCCGCGACCGAGGGGGCGTCGGAGCTCGGCCGCCACATCGACGTGAACCTCACGACGCAGTACGCCCGCATGTACGACGACGACGGCAACGTGATATGGTCTTCTTACATCGTCTCGGGCGACATGGGCGAGGACCGCGCGACGCCGACCGGCACCTACGCCATCAACGGCAACAAGGCCAAGAACCAGACGCTCATCGGCGCCGACGAGGACGAGGACGGCGAGCCGGACTACAAGAGCAAGGTCACGTACTGGATGCCCTTCATCGGCAACGACGTCGGCCTGCACGACGCGAGCTGGCGCAGCCAGTTCGGCGGCAGCATCTACCAGTACAACGGCAGCCACGGCTGCGTGAACCTGCCGACCGACAAGGCGGCGCAGCTCTACGACCTCACCCGTGTTGGAGATAAGGTGATAGTGCACTGGTAGATTGACCTGCGTGAACACCTGTGTTTTAATACCAATGTGTATGTTTGGATTGTGAAGGAAGTGGGGTGGATCGTTCGCCCCGCTTCCTTTCTGTTGTAGGGATGGAAATGCACGAGGACGTAAGACAAGCGGTGCTCACCGCGCTCGAGGGCCTGGCTGCGGCTCACGAGGTGGACATTGTGGACGTGGAGGTCGCGGGAGCCGCGGCGGCTCCCATCGTACGCGTGCGTATCGACCATGCGGACGAGTCTCTCCCGACGATCACACTCGACGAGGTCACGGCCGAGACCGACTGGATCAGTGCGGCGCTCGACGAGCTCGACCCGCTGCCCGGTGCCTACACGCTGGAGGTCTCCTCTCCGGGGATGGACCGTCCGCTGCGCCGGGTCCATGATTTCGAGCGCTTCGCGGGCCAGCAGGTGAGCCTGACCACGACCGCGACCGAGGGACGCAGGCGCTACTCCGGCACCCTGGGGGGCGTCGTCGACGGAGAGGTGATCGTCACCGACGACGAGGGGGAGCATAGGATTCCCTTCGAGCAGGTCAAGACTGCCAAGATCAAGCCTGACTACGACGCGGGCAAGGGCAAGAAGAAGTAATCGACGCGCGCCTGCCAGCGCGTACGGGCCGGCGCGGCACATATAGACACAGTCAACATCAAGTAGAGCGGGGCGCCTAGGCGCCGAGAAGAGAAAGGAAGACACGCAGATGGCATCCGAGATGATGGAAGCGCTGATGACGCTCTGCGAGGAGAAGCATATCGACCAGATGTACCTGATCGGCAAGCTCGAGCAGTCGCTGGCGGAGAGCTATGCCAACGTCATGCACCTCGAGTATGGCGCGCGCGTGACGATGGACCCGCAGACCGGCAAGGTCTACGTGTACAAGCTGATCCCCAAGGGCGAGCCTGACCCCGAGACCGGTGAGTACACCGTGTTCGACGAGGAGGACGTGACCCCCAAGGACACGAGCCGTATCGCCGCCCAACACGCGAAGGCGGAGATCAACGCCATCGTGCGCAACGCCGCGCGCGAGCAGATCTACGAGGAGTTCTCCGACCGCATCGGCGACATCATCACCGGTACGGTGCTGCAGTCCACGCCCGACTTCACGATCGTCAAGATCCGTGAGGGCGTCGAGGCCGAGCTGCCGCACTTCGACCAGCGACGCTACCCCGACGAGCGCAACGAGCGCCCGCAGGGCGAGCGGTACATGCACAACCAGCGGCTCAAGGCGATCATCATCGACGTCCGCAACCCCAATAGCAACGAGGCGCCCGTCCGCGGTGAGCGCACCCGTCCCTCCATCGTGATCTCGCGCACGCACCCCGACCTCATCAAGCGTCTCTTCGAGCTCGAGGTGCCCGAGGTGTACGACGGTGTCGTCGAGGTCCGCTCGATCGCGCGCGATGCCGGCGTCCGCTCCAAGGTGGCCGTGAGCTCGCTCGACGACCGCCTCGATCCCGTCGGTGCCTGCGTCGGCCCCAAGGGCAGTCGCGTCCGCACGGTCGTCTCCGAGCTCCGCGGCGAGCGCGTGGACGTCGTGCTGTGGTCCGACGACCCCGCGAAGCGCATCGCCGCGGCCCTGTCGCCCGCCAAGGTCACGCGCGTCGTCGTGGACCCCGATCCCGACAACACCTATGCCACGGTCATCGTCCCCGACGACCAGCTGAGCCTGGCGATTGGCAAGGAGGGCCAGAACGCCCGTCTTGCCGCCCGACTCACCGGTTACCACATCGATATCAAGAACGAGTCGCTCGCCTCGAAGGTGCTCAAGCAGCTGCCGGTCCGCGAGGAGGTCGACGAGCCCGAGCTGGAGGAGGGCGCGCATCGCTGCGAGTACGTCGGCCCCACCGGCATCCAGTGCCGCAACCAGGCCCGTCCCGGCTCGCGTTTCTGCGGTATCCACGAGAAGCTCCAGGAGCTCGACGACGTGGCCGTCTCCGACGACCCCGATTCCCTGATCTAAGCGCGGTCCCACCGCGACCAACAGACGCGTTCGCGTCACGAAGCACGTTGCAGGAAGGTAGGTCATATGGCGAAGACCCGCGTAAGTGAGCTGGCAAAAGAGTTCGGTATGTCCGGCAAGGAGATGCTGGGCTACCTCAAGGAAATGATGATCCCGGCAAAGACCCCCTCGTCGACCCTCGAGGATGCCTACGTGGCGATGGTCCGTAAAAAGCTCAAGCCGATTCTGGAGGCTCGCGCGGCCGAGATCGAGGCCGCGAAGAAAGCCGAGGAGGAGGCAAAGGCCGCGGCCGAGCGTGAGGCTGCCGAAAAGGCCGAGAAGGAGCGCCTGGCGGCCGAGGAGCGCCGCGAGAGGGAGCGCAAGGCTGCCGCCGAGGCTCAGCGCCGTGCCGAGGAGGCCCGCAAAAAGGCCGAGGAGGAGAAGGCAGCCGAGGAGGCACGCCGCAAGGCGGAAGAGGAGGCGAGGCGCCCCAAGGACACCGCCCCCAAGACGATGCCGACCTTCACGAGCCTGCTCGACCAGATCGCCCAGCAGGAGGAGGTCCTCGCCCAGCAGGCGGCGGAAGCTTCCGCAAAGAAGGAAGAGGCACGCGGCGAGCGCCGCTCTCGCAGCGACGAGGGCAAGCGTGCCCGCCGTCCCGAGCCGGCCGACGCCGACACCGGCGCGCCGAGCCGCGACGAGGGCAACAACCGCGGCCGCGGGCGCGGTCGCAAGGGACGCCGTGATTCCGAGGAAGACGGCGACCGCTACAGCCGTATGGCCCGTGCCGCCGAGGAGTACAACCGCGAGCACGTGCTCGAGGAGGCGCGTCAGGCGGTCGCGGAGGCCAACGAGGAGTCCACGGGCCGCCGCCGCCGTCGCAAGGAGCGCCGCAAGCAGCAGAAGGCCGAGGCGGAGCGCGAGCAGCGCATCGAGGAGGCCATCGAGAACGACCAGGACCTCTCCCAGCTCGACACCATCAAGGTGCCGACGGGTACCACGGTGGCGCAGCTCGCAGACCTCATCCACGTGCCCGCCAACGACATCATCAAGCGCCTCTTCCTGCTCGGCACCCCGCTGACGATGACCCAGTCCATGTCCGACGACCTCATCGAGCTCGTCGCGGAGGACCTGGGCGTCGACGTCAAGGTCATGTCCAAGGAGGAGGAGAACTCCTTTACCTTCTACGACGATCCCGACTCCCTCAAGCCGCGCTCTCCTGTGGTGACCGTCATGGGCCACGTCGACCACGGCAAGACGAGCCTGCTCGACGCCATCCGCCACACGGGCGTCGCCGAGGGCGAGGCCGGCGGCATCACGCAGGCGATCGGCGCGTCCCAGGTCCAGATCAACGGCCGCACCATCACCTTCATCGACACGCCCGGCCATGCGACCTTCACGGCCATGCGTGCCCGCGGCGCCAAGGTCACCGACATCGTCATCCTGATCGTCGCCGCCGACGACGGCGTGATGCCCCAGACCGTCGAGTCCATCAACCACGCCAAGGCCGCGGGCGTGCCCATCATCGTCGCCGTCAACAAGATCGACAAGCCCGGTGCCGACCCCACGCGCGTCCGCCAGGAGCTCACCGAGTACGACCTCATTCCCGAGGAGTGGGGCGGCCAGACGATGTACTGCGACATCTCCGCCAAGAAGCACCTGGGCATCGACGACCTGCTCGAGAGCGTCCTGCTCGAAGCCGACATGCTCGAGCTCAAGGCCAACCCCGACACTTTCGCCTCCGGCTACGTGCTCGAGGCCAAGCTCGACCGTGGCCGCGGCTCGGTCGCCACGGTCCTGGTGAACCGCGGCACGCTCCACGTGGGCGACACCCTGGTCGCAGGCCTTGCCTACGGCCGCGTCCGCGCCATGCTGGACCCGCACGGACAGAATGTCGAATCGGCCGGCCCCTCCGACCCCGTCGAGATCCTGGGCCTGTCCAGCGTGCCTATGGCCGGCGACGAGTTCCGCGTCTTCACCGACGAGCGCGACGCCCGCGCCCTCGCCGACGAGCGCGCCCTCAAGGCCCGCATCGAGGAGCAGAACCGCGTCCACCACGTGACCCTCGAGAACCTCTTCGAGACCATGGCGGAAAGCGAGGTCAAGGAGCTCAACCTCATCATCAAGGCAGACGTCCAGGGCTCCATCGAGGCGCTCCAGGACTCCCTCGACAAGATGGACCAGTCCGAGGTCCGCATCAACACGATCCACGCGGCCGTCGGCGCCATCAACGAGACCGACGTCACGCTCGCCGACGCTTCCAACGCCATCATCATCGGCTTCGGCGTGCGCCCCGACGGCAAGGCCCGTACGGCGGCAGAGCAGGCCGGCGTCGAGATCCGCACCTACTCGGTCATCTACAAGGCGATCGAGGACATCGACGCCGCCCGCATCGGTATGCTCAAGCCCACCGAGGAGGAGGTCCAGACCGGTACCGCCGAGGTCCGCAACACCTTCAAGGTGCCCAAGGTCGGCATCGCCGCGGGCTGCATGGTGCAGGAGGGCGAGATCGCTGCGACCGACAACGCGCGCCTCGTACGCGACGGTGTCGTGGTGTGGGAGGGCAAGCTGGCGTCCCTGCGCCGCTACAAGGACGACGTCAAGTCCGTCAAGGCGGGCTACGAGTGTGGCATCGGCCTCGACGGCTTCCAAGACATCCACGTCGGCGACCAGATCGAGTGCTACCGCATCGAAGAGGTCGCGCGTACCGAGTAAATCGCCGAGGCGCGCGGTGGGCCCGCTCCCACCGCGCGCCTGTGCGTGAGCGGCATGTCCGCCTTTGCCGCCAAAGGAGCAAGCATGAAGAAAAACCAGAATTCGCGTCGCATCGGCGAGCAGGCGCGCGAGAAGCTCGCGCAGATCCTGCTTTTCGATATCTCCGATCCCGACCTCGCGCTGATCACGCTAACCGGTGTAGACGTTTCGGTCGACAAGAGCGTCCTGCGTGCCTACGTGAGCTGCGAGTCCGACCGCTACGAGGCGGTGTCCAAGGCGCTCGAGCGTGCAAAGGGCAGGGTGCGCAGCCTATTGGGGCGCGCGCTGGGATGGCGCGTGTCGCCCGAGATCATCTGGCAGATCGACACGACGGCGGATGAGGCCGAGCGCATCGCGCGTGCGCTGCAGGACGTACCGCCCACGATGGGTGTCGAGAAGGACGAGGATGGGTATCCTGTCGGGCGGGTCGATGGCTCCGACGGGCAGGACCCGATTGACTCTGAGGAGCCTCATGGAAGCGAGCTGTAGCCTCGACATCGACCAGAGGCAGGCTGCGGCGTTCGACCGCATTGCCCGCCTGATCGACCAGGCGCATACTATCGCGATTTGCGCGCATACAAACCCCGACGGGGACGCACTCGGCACCGAGCTCGGTTTGCTCCACATCATTCGGGCGCATTGGACGGGCAAGCAGGTCTCGTGCCTGCTGGCGGATGACGCGCCGGTACCGCGTATCTATCGGTTCCTGCCCGGCGCCGGAGAGCTCATGCCCGCTGCCGCCTACGAGGGCACACCGGACCTCTTCATCTCGGTCGACCTGTCCGTGGCGTCACGCCTGGCTGACGCGCAGGCCGTGCTCGACCGCTCGAGGCACGCCTGCATCATCGATCACCACCCCTGCGACGACCCCTTTGGCGACGCGTGGTATATCCGTCCCAGCGCGGCGGCCGCGTCCGTCTTGATGGAGGAGTTCGCCCTGCATCTGGGTGTGTCCCTGACGCCGGAGATGGGGCTTTGCTTCCTGTGCGGCATCATTACCGACACGGGACGCTTCCAGTACCAGAACACCGACGCCGAGGCGCTTGTGGCATCATCGCTGCTCGTGGCTGCCGGGGCCGATCCCGCGGTGGTGTCGCTCAACGTCTACCAGAGCTTCCGCTTGGAATTCCTGCATCTCAAGGCCGCGGTGATGGCGCGTGTCGTGACGTTTGCGCACGGCCGCATCGCGTATAGCTACGCCACCTCTGCCGACCTCGAACGTACGGGCGCCAGCCTCGACGAGGCCGATGGCTTGGTCGACGTGGTCCGCAGTGTCGCCGGCTCCGAGATCGCCCTCTTCCTCAAGGAGGTGCCGGGCGGCAAGGTGCGCGGCAACCTGCGCTCAAAAACGGGGATAGACGTGTCCGGTGTGGCCCGGGAACTCGGTGGCGGCGGGCATATGGCCGCGGCGGGATTTACCATCGAGGGGGATATCGACGAGGCCCTCTCCACCGTGCTGCCCAAGCTGCGCGCGCTCTTCCCGGCCGACGTAGCGCGTGGCGGCACCACTTCGTTTCCGCGCATCGATCTGTCCTAGAGGGAAGGCACGTACAGCGTGAAGCAAGCCGGACACGGCATCAACTGCCTGATAGCAATCGACAAACCCATAGGTATCACCAGTCAGGGAGCCGTATCGCGCGTGCGCCGCGCGCTCGGCGTCAAACGCGTCGGTCACGCCGGGACGCTGGACCCTGCCGCGACCGGCGTGCTTGTGGTCGGCGTCGGGCAGGCGACACGACTGCTGGGGCTGCTTACGCTGGACGAAAAGGGCTACGAGGCGGCCATCGCCTTTGGGACCGAGACGACGACCGACGACGAGGAGGGCGACGTCGTGCGCCGAGGTGTGCTGGGTGCGCGCCTGCTCGACGAGGCGTACGCGCGGGAGTCCCTGGCGGCACTGGTAGGGGAGTGCGACCAGGTCCCACCGGCATTCTCGGCTATATCCGTCGGAGGCAGGCGATCCTACGAGCGGGCCCGTGCGGGCGAAGAGGTCGTCCTGCCTCCTCGCCACGTGGAGATCTATCAAGCCGACCTCCTCGCGATCGAGGGCGACGAGACGGCACCGGTATGGCGTTGCTCGTTCCGGGTGTCCAAGGGTACTTACATCCGCGCCATCGCCCGCGACCTCGGGCGCGCCGTCGGCTCAGCGGCGCATCTCGGCGGCCTGGTGCGTACGTCTTCTGGTATGGTCATGATTGGGCAGTGCGTGCCTGTCGACGATATCGTCGAGCGTGGTGCCGATGTGCTCGCAGCGTGCACGGTCGACCCCGCGCGTGCGCTCGGCCTGCCGGTGAGGCTGATCGACAAAGAGGAGCTTGCCGAGGTCGCCAACGGGCGCCGCATACCCGCGGGGTATGTGCTCGACATCGCCGGCGAGGGCGGCGGCCTGCGCGAGCCTCGCGGCGGGGAGTGTGTGTCGCTGGTACATGGCGACAGACTCTACGGGGTCTGGGCGCGCCACGGCGACATCCTGTCCAGCGAGGCGACGTTCCCCGAGGGCATCGAGGGAGTACGCCCGTGAGCGTGCGCATCTTTACCGCCCTTAACCGATCGGATATGCAGCTCGCTCGGACGTGTGCGCCTGGCACGTCTGTTGCCGCATTTCCGGAGATGGCCGAAGACCCCCGTGCGATTGACAGGGGCTTTCCTTGCGTGTACGCCATCGGTGCCTTCGACGGAGTCCATCTGGGACACCGTGCGCTGATCGGGGATGCGATTGCCGACGCGCGTCGGCGCGGCGTGCCCGTCGTCGCGGTCACCTTTGATCCCGACCCCGCGGACGTGATTTTCGGTGTACAGCCCCTGACGCACCTGACCTGCACGAAGGATCGTATCAGGCTCCTTCTGGGGACGGGCGTCGACGCCGTCGCGTGCGTCGATTTCACCGACAGGCTCATGCGGACGGGCTGGCGTGAGTTTGCCTTGAGTGTGCTCGGCGGTGTCTGCAAGCCCGTCTCTGTGCACGTCGGCACGAATTTCCGATTTGGCGTCGGCGGGGAGGGGACTCCCGCTTTGCTCGCCGAACTCGGTCGCGAGCACGGCTTTGAGGTGACGGCTCACGACCTTATCGAGTGCGATGGTGATGTGATATCCGCCACGCGCATCCGCGCGCTCGTTCGCGAGGGCCAGGTCCGGGAGGCGGCCTGCCTACTCGGGCGCTCGCACCTGGTGCGAGGTCGCGTGCTCCACGGCCGCGGGGAAGGTGCCGGATTCGGGTTTGCGACGGCAAACCTCGAGGTAGATAGCGCGATTTGTATGCCTGGCGAAGGCGTCTACGCGGGTTGGGGAGTGATAGGTAGCGATGCGTGGCCCGCCGCGATCAACGTCGGCACGCCGCAGACGTTTGTGGACAATACGGACCAATCCTTCCTCGAGGCGCACTTGCTCGGGTTTTCCGGGGATATATACGGGCGGGAGATAGAGATCGTCTTTTCCGAGTGGCTCCGTGCCGCTCGCCGTTTCGAATCCACCGCTGAGCTAGAACGTGTGGTCGGTGGTAATATTAAATGGGTACAAACGTACCTAGGTAAGGGCAGGGAGGATGCGGCGAATGCATTCCGTCCCTTCGATCAAGCTGAGGGGGTGCGTGCGTGAGCCGGGAGGAAGACAAGGAGCGCGTGCGCGCCGCCACGGATTTTCTCGCCCTTGTGTCCGAGACCGTGCAGCTCAAGCGGCGGGGACAGGACTATTGGGGCTGCTGCCCCTTCCATCAGGAGAAGAGCCCGTCTTTCCACATCAACCCCGCGACGGGGTTGTGGAAGTGCTTCGGCTGCGGCAAGGGCGGCGACCTTTTCGACTATGTGATGGAGCGCGAGCATCTGGAGTTCCCGGATGCCGTTCGTTACCTTGCGGACCGGGCGGGCATAGAGCTCTCCGACGAACGCGGCCCGCGCGGACCCAAGCGCAGCCGTCTGCAACAGGCGCTGGGGGAGGCCGAGTCGTATTACTCGATGATGCTCCTGAGGGGCCGCGGGCAGGGTCCCGATGCAGCGCGCTCCTACCTGGCGGGTCGCGGGTTCGGCTCGGACGTATGCAGGCGCTGGGGCCTCGGCTATGCGCCGGGGTACGGACGCCTGGCTCAAGACCTGCGGGAAAAGGGCTTTACCGGGGAGGAGGGCGTCGCCGCTGACCTGCTTGTCACCCGAAACGGGCGCCTTGCCGACCGTTTCTACGACCGTGTGATGTTTCCCATACACGATGAGATCGGCCGCAACATAGGTTTCGGCGGGCGCGTGCTGACCGACGCCAAGCCGAAGTACCTCAATACCAAGGAGACGTCCGTCTTTCACAAGTCGCAGTTTCTCTTTGCACTCGACCGGGCCAAGGAGACGATCACCGCCACAGGCGAGGTGCTGGTGGTGGAGGGCTATACCGACGTGATCTCGCTGCACGAGCACGGGTTTACCAATGCGGTTGCGGCGCTCGGTACCGCCCTCACGTCCGAGCACATCAAGAAACTCTCACGGTACCAGGTGCGGACCATCATCTGCATGTTCGACGGGGACGCGGCGGGCCAGCGGGCGGCGGAGCGGTCCGTGCAGTTCCTCGACCAGACGGATGCGCAGATGCTGTGCGTCGTGCTGCCGGACGACCAGGACCCGATGGAGTATCTGGCCTCGCACCGGCCCGAGGAGCTGAGGGCCATCCTCGACAGGGCGGAGCCCTTGGTGGATTTCGTCCTGAGGAAGAAACTCGCGGGCTTTGACCTGGGCGTGCCGGGTCAGCGCGTGCGCGCCCTCGATGCGGCGGCGACCGTGCTCGCCCCGTTGAAAAGCTCGATGAATTTCGACAACTACGCAGCCAACCTCGCCCAGCGCCTGGGCGCCGACGTCGAGGCGACCAAGAGGGCCATTCGTGACAAGAAAGTCGCACCTCCCCAGCAGGACGCTAGGCAGCAGGGGCGGCCCGCCGTGCGCTATCCGGCAGCGCCTTCGTACGAACAGCCCTCCGCGCCGGCATACGAGAAGTCGTGGGACGAGTACGAGATACCCGCGGAGATGTACGAGGGCGACGGGGGACCTCTTGGGGGAGCCCCCGACGGCCTGCCGGTACCCTCCGCCGCGCACGCCGCTGAGCAAAACACCCTGGGCCTCAACGTGCTCTCACTCGACACCCGACAGCAGTTGGCGGCGGAGCGGGAGCTCCTCTCCCTGCTCGCAGAGTCTCCCGCCGTCGTCCGACCCTACGGGGACCGCCTCGGGCAGATCAGCTGGGCAGACAACCGCCACGAGTCGATAGCGTGGGCGATGCTCGGGTCGGCCGAGACGGCGACGTCGGCCGACCTTGTATCTGCGGCATCGTCTGTCGTGCCCGACGCCCCGCGTATCCTCGCAGGCGGAGGACTTGCGCTCACGAGCGGCATGGACGACAGGCGCAAGGCGGAATTTCTTGTCGACGTCTTGGAGCTGTGCTCGGACAGGCGTGAGATAGAAGCCATACAGGGGAGGCTGCGATTCCCCGACCCCAATCGCGGCGACCGGGACCGCCAGCAGGATTTCGCACGCGCCTATCAGCTCCAAAAACGCGTATTGGAATTGAACCAAAAAATTGCCGCCGAGGTATGAGTATCGGAAAAACGGGTATCATACCTGAGCATTTCTGTCGAAAGGAATCACGTGGCGACCACAAAGAAGTCTACGGAAACGTCCGCACTCAGCCCCAAGCTTGCCGCAGTGGCAAAGACCATCGTCAAAAACGCCGGCAAGGGCGGCAGTGTCTCCGAGGATGAGATCCAAGAGGCACTCGTCGAGATCGATGTCGACGACAACGAGCTCACATCGCTTTACAGCGAGATTCGCAATAAGGGCGTCACCATCACGTCCGAGGGCGACATGCCAGACGTTGCCGTCGCCGCGCTCGAGGGCATGGGGGACCTTGAGGAAGACGAGCTCGACATCATCATGGACGACGACGATGACGACGACGATGACGACGAGGACCTCGACGACGAGGATTCCGAGGAGCGTGAGGCGCGCGCCGAGGCCCGCGTGGCAAACGAGGTGCTGCGTTCCACCCCCAAGAGCCATTCCAAGAAACGCTCCGCCCGCGCCCGCTCGCGCCGCCAGGACAGCTCGACGGTGATGCTGACGGGAGACCCCGTCCGCATGTACCTCAAGGAAATCGGCAAGGTCGACCTGCTGACCGCCTCGGAAGAGGTGCACCTGGCCATGAAGATCCAGGCGGGCAACGAGGCGACCGAGCGCCTGGAGGCCGCCGAGCGCGGCGAGGTCGAGCTGAGCCGCACGGAGCTGCGCCGCCTGACCCGTATCGAGCAGGTGGGCCTCGACGCAAAGCAGCAGCTCATCTCCGCCAACCTGCGCCTGACCGTCTCCATTGCCAAGCGCTACGTCGGCCGCGGCATGCTCTTCCTCGACCTCATCCAGGAGGGCAACCTGGGCCTCATTCGCGCGGTCGAGAAGTTCGACTACACCAAGGGTTTCAAGTTCTCCACGTATGCCACCTGGTGGATTCGTCAGGCGATCACCCGCGCCATCGCCGACCAGGCACGTACCATCCGTATTCCCGTGCATATGGTCGAGACAATCAACAAGCTCGTCCGCGTGCAGCGCCAGCTCCTACAGGAGCTGGGCCGCGACCCCACCCCGGAGGAGATCGGCGCCGAGATGGGCATGTCGGCCGACCGTGTCCGCGAGATTCAGAAAATCAGCCAGGAGCCCGTCTCGCTCGAGACCCCTATCGGCGAGGAGGAGGATTCTCAGCTGGGCGACTTCATCGAGGACTCCACCGCGGTCGCGCCTCCCGACGCGGCCTCCGACTCCATGCTGCGCGAACAGCTCGAGCAGGTGCTCGACGGCCTCGCCGACCGCGAGCGCAAGGTCATCAAGTTCCGCTTTGGCCTCGAGGACGGGCATCCCCGCACGCTGGAGGAGGTCGGCCGCGAGTTTGGCGTCACGCGTGAGCGCATCCGCCAGATCGAGTCCAAGACGCTGGCCAAGCTGCGTCATCCCAGCCGCTCGAGCAAGCTCAAGGACTACATGGAGAACTAGCCGGGAAGGCCGGCCGTTCGTCTGCGATGTCCAAGCCGCAGATTCCGACCGCTGCCACCCTTGCAACGATTCATCAGACGCGCCGGTCTCATGCAGGCCGGCGCGTTTTTCATCGAATGTGACGGCAAGAATATCCGCCCATGTGACAAAAATGAAACAAGTTGCCTTCTCTATAGGGCGCAAAGGCCCAAGCGTGTCATAGTTGACCTCGTTCGTGTAAGCGCCTTAAGAGAGAAGGCCCCATGAGTCGTGTGTACAACTTCAGTGCTGGTCCTGCCGTGCTCCCCGAGGAAGTTCTCAAGTCTTGTCAGTCCGACATGCTCGACTACCACGGCTCTGGCATGTCCGTCATGGAGATGAGCCACCGCTCCGCCGTCTTCCAGGGCATCATCGACGAGGCCGAGGCCGACCTGCGCGACCTGCTCGCCATCCCTGACAACTACAAGGTCCTCTTCCTCAACGGATCGGCCAACCACCAGTTTGCCGCCGTCTGCATGAACCTGATGAAGAACAAGGTGGCCGATTACATCATCACCGGCCAGTGGGCCAAGAAGGCCTATGCCGAGGCGCAGAAGTACGGTACCGCCAATGCCGTCGCCAGCAGCGCGGACGAGACCTTCAGCTATATCCCTGACTGCTCCGACCTGCCCATCGACGACGATGCGGACTACGTCTACATCTGCGAGAACAACACCATCTACGGCACCAAGTACAAGACCCTGCCCAATACCAAGGGCAAGGACCTGGTGTCCGACGTCTCCAGCTGCTACCTGTCGGAGCCGATGGATGTCACCAAGTACGGCGTCATCTACGGCGGCGTGCAGAAGAACATCGGCCCCGCGGGCATGACGATCAACATCATCCGCGAGGACCTCATCACTGACGACGTGCTGCCCGGCACCCCCACCGTCATGAAGTGGAAGACGCAGGCCGACAAGGGCTCGCTCTACAACACGCCCAACTGCTGGGACATCTACGTGTGCGGGCTTGTCTTCAAATGGCTCAAGCAGATGGGCGGCCTCGCGGAGATGCAGCGCCGCAACATCGAAAAGGCGCAGATCCTCTACGACTACCTTGACGCCTCCGAGCTCTTCAAGGGCACCGTCCGTCGCGAGGACCGCTCCCTCATGAACGTCCCCTTCGTCACCGGCGACAAGGAGCTCGACGCCGAGTTTGTGAAGGAGGCCACGGCTGCCGGCCTCGTGAACCTCAAGGGCCACCGTACCGTGGGCGGCATGCGTGCCAGCATCTACAACGCGATGCCCAAGGAGGGCGTCGAGGCCCTGGTCAAGTTCATGGGCGACTTCGAGAAGGAGCACAAGTAAATGAAGGACCGCAAGATCTACTGCCTCAACAATATCTCGCATGTCGGTACCGACGCCTTCCGCGAGGGCTACGAGCTGACTGACAGCATCGACGAGGCGGCTGGCATCATGGTGCGCTCCGCCAAGATGCACGACATGGAGTTCCCCGAGGGCCTGCGCGCCATCGCGCGTGCCGGCGCGGGCGTCAACAACATTCCGCTAGACCGCTGCGCCGAGGCCGGCATCGTGGTCTTCAACACCCCGGGCGCCAACGCAAACTCCGTCAAGGAGCTCGTGATCGCCGGTATGCTGCTCGCCTCGCGCGATATCATCGGCGGCGCGAAGTGGGTCGAGGACAATGCCGACGACCCCGACGTGGGCAAGGCGGCCGAGAAAGCCAAGAAGGCCTTTGCCGGCAACGAGATCGCGGGCAAGACCCTCGGCGTGGTGGGTCTCGGTGCCATCGGCTGGCGCGTCGCCAACGCCGCCGTCGCCCTTGGCATGAAGGTAATCGGCTACGACCCCTACATCTCCGTCAAGAACGCCTGGCACCTCTCCCCGCAGGTCACCTACTCAACGAGCCTCGAGGACCTCGCGTCCAAGTGCGACTTCATCACAGTGCACGTCCCGGCGGGGGACAAGACCAACGGTATGATCTCCGCCGACGTGATCGCCCACATGAAGGAGGGCGCCGTTCTGCTCAACTTCGCCCGCAACACCCTCGTGGACGAGGAGGCCGCCGTGGCCGCCCTCGAGTCGGGCAAGCTCGCCCGCTATGTGAGCGACTTCGCGACGCCCGTGACCGTCCATGCCGAGCACGCCATCGTCCTGCCGCACCTGGGCGCTTCAACGGAGGAAGCCGAGGACAACTGCGCCCTCATGGCCGCCGAGGAGCTCCAGGACTACCTGGACAACGGCAACATCACCAATTCCGTGAACTACCCGGCCATCAACCTGGGCGTGTGTGAGACGGTCTCGCGCGTGTGCGTGCTGCACCGCAACGTGCCCAACATGCTGACGCAGATCACGGGATTCTTCGGCAAGGCCGGCCTCAACATCGAGAACATGGCCAACAAGAGCCGTGGCGACTACGCGATCACCCTGCTCGACATTTCCGAGAAGATGCCGAGCGACACCGCGGCGCAGCTGCTTTCCATCGACGGCGTCATCCGCGTGAGGAGGATCACGGACTAATTTTAATTCTCACTTGCACGAGCGGCGGAGGTATGTATAATAACTTCCGTTGACATTCCCCGGTGGCGCAGTGGTAGCGCAGCTGACTGTTAATCAGCGTGTCGCAGGTTCGAATCCTGCCCGGGGAGCCAGGAATTTCAGACCGGTTGCTTCGGCATCCGGTCTTTTTCATTACCGCGCTGAGTCACCCTGTTTCGGACCGTGCTTCTTCTGCACGGCGCGCCCTATATCGGAGAGCTTGTTGGGGCGAACGCAAGCCTGTCAAGGCGGACGCATACAGACATGAAAATGGGACGCCGGGTTCTGCAGTGGCGTCCCAAACAGGAGGGCTTTTTCGGTGCGAGCGTAGGCCGGCTGACGGGCCAGAACCCGTATAACCGTGATCCTACTTGCCCATCAGTTTGTCGATCTGCGCGAAGATGTTCTTGCAGTTCTGACGCCCGTAATCTTTCATCTCCATGACACCGAGGGGGATGGAGGGATCCAAGGCGCTGCGCAGGGCTTCGGCACGGTAGCCGACCTGGGGGCCGAGGAGGACGACGTCGGCTGTGACATCGTCTGCGCGCAGGCCGTTGATGCCGCGTGCGGTGATCTCCAGGGGGATCCCGTTTTGGTCGGCGTACTGCTTCATCTTGTTGACGAGCATGCTGGTGGACATACCCGCGTTGCATACCAGAAGTATTCTCATCCCTGCTACTTCCTTTCCATTCCGTTTTACGACGGCGCCTTCGCTTCGTACTGTAAAAAGCCGGCGTGGCGTACGGGGGTAGGGCGCCGAGATTTGACACAATGTTGCAAGGAGGAATCGTCAAACAAATGCTTTGGGCGGTACGTCTTGCCAACGGCCTGCTTGCGGGCGCTGCGCGACCTCGGACAGGCCGGCGAATCGCCCGTCGGTTTGCCTTACGCAGGTAATGCGGGTATTCTTCGCATAAGCGGTGCTGGTGTTGCTGGTGACACGCGTCACGGGGGGCGCCGCACAGGGTGCCGTAAGGCGTGGGATGGCGAGGCGGGATCGCGTATGGAGAGCAAACATCGCATCTTGAGCTGGGACGAGTACTTCATGGGCGTGGCGGCCATCACGGCCAAGCGCTCCAAAGACCCGCACACGCAGGTCGGAGCCGTGATTGTGGGCCGCGACCTGCGTATCCTGTCCATCGGCTACAACGGCACGCCCCGGGGCATGAACGACGACACCTTCCCCTGGTCGCGCAAGGGGGAGACGCTCAAGACCAAGTACCCCTACGTGATCCACGCGGAGCGCAACGCGGTCCTCAACTTCCGCGGACTGATGCGCGAGCTGCACGGTGCGACCGTCTATGTCACGCACTTTCCCTGCAACGAGTGCTCGAAGGAACTTGCCCAGGTCGGCATCGCCGAGGTCGTCTACGCCTACAACCCGTATCCCGACTCAAACGAGACACGCGCCGCCCAGACCATCCTCGACGCGGCCGGCATCACGACCCGCGTCGTCCCGGTGCCCGAGATTACAATCTCGAACGACTACGAAGCGTAGGCAAGACAACCGCGAAGAAAGGCATGGCAGACCGCATGCATGACCAGCTCAGGGAGAAGCGCGAGAGGCTGTGCGACCGCCTGCGCGAAATGGGAAGCGTGGCGGTCGGCTACTCGGGCGGCGTGGACTCGACGACGTTGCTTGCCATAGCGCACGAGGTGCTTGGCGACCAGGCGATTGGCATGACGGTGCGGAGCGGGTGGATGTCCTCGCAGGACGCCGAGGAGACCGAACGATTCTGTGCCGAGCGGGGCATCCGCCACGAGTACCTCAGCATCACGGCGGAAGACGTGCCGGGCTTCGCCGACAATCCCAAGGACCGCTGCTACCTCTGCAAGCGTGCGGAGTTCGGTCTGATGGTGACCCGTGCCAGGCAGCTCGGTCTCGCATGTGTGGCCGACGGCAGCAACGTCGACGACGAGGGCGATTACCGCCCAGGGCTGCGGGCGATAGGCGAGCTCGGGGTCGTGAGCCCGCTGCGCGAGGCGGGGATCACCAAGCAGGACGTGCGCGACCTCGCCCACGACATGGGAATCACCGTGTGGGACAAGCCGGCGAGCGCATGTCTGTCTTCCCGCATCGCATACGGCGAGAAGATCACCCTCGAGAAGCTCCGTCGCATCGACGAGGCGGAGGAGTACCTGAGGTCGCTCGGGCTGCGGCAGGTGCGCGTGCGCATCCATGGCCGCAAGGGCGAGGTGGCGCGCATCGAGGTGCCGACGGTGGACCTCGCGCTATTCGCCGACGAGCGGACGCGCGAGCAGGTGGCGGCGCGGATGCACGAAGTCGGCTTCACCTACGTGTCGCTCGACCTGGACGGGTTCCGCTCGGGCAGCGGCAATGCGGTTTTGAAGTAGCGCGACGGGCGAGGTAGCGCGGAGGACGAGGCAGGCGCGGCAGAAGCGCGGGCGCCTCGTCTACCAGGCCTTTGCGGCGTCGGTGCCGTGGACGGCCAGGTCGATGACCTTGTAGGCGCCGTCGTAGGTGCCGATTCTGTCCTGCAGCTCGATCTGGTCGCACATGAAGCAGAGCAGCTCGCGGTCCTCCTGGAAGGAATCGATCATGTGCAGCACCTCGGGCGTGTCGTCCATCTCGTAGGTGCCATCGCCGACCTCGGCCGCGCGGATGGCGCCCCAGGCCTCGTGGCCGCCGATGCGGTGGATCATCAGCTTGGGCACGGGGTAGAAGGAGAACTCGCTGGGCTTGGTGACGAGCACGTCAGAGCAGCGCATAAGCACGTTGGAGGAGTAGACGGCCGCGAAGATGTCCTCGTCGCAGAAGGCGTGGATGCCCTCGACCTCGCTGTCAAGCGCCGCGGAGGCAAAGGCCGCGACCTCCGAAAAGTCACCGATGTGCTCGTGGGCCATAGCCGCCATGCCGGGGACCTTCTTTTTGAGGCCGGCCCAGACGTTCTTGTGGTCGCCGACGTTGACAAAGAGCGTGGCCTCGCCGCGGCGGACGAGCGGCAGCAGGTGCTCGCAGATGGCGACGAAGAGGTCCTCCTGCGCGCCGGCGCCGCCGACGGACAGGAGGTAGCGGACGGGGCCCCCCGAGCGCAGACGGGTGCGGCGACGCTCGCAGTCGGCGTGGATGTTGGCGACGAGCTCGTGGTCGACATAGTGGCCGGTGTAGTAGAGCGCGTCCTCGGGCATGGGGGACAGCTGCTCCGGTGCCATGCCGCGCAGCTGGTGGTAGCCCAGGTAGGCGCTGGGGGTCTGGACAGTGTGGATGGAGCCCTCGGCCAGGTGCAAAGCCATCGGCCAGTTGTCGGGGATGGCGTTGACGACGTGGGTCATGCCGGCGTGGACCGCGGCCTGCGCGGGCCAGACATGCGTGCCCACGTAGGGGGTGTCGCGCGGGATATCGCGGAAGAGGGGCACGCAGAGCTCGGCGTTCTTCTGGTCGCCCGAGTTGTAGGAGAGCTTGCGGAAGCCCTCGGAGTTGAGCGGCTCCCACACCAGTGCGTTGAAGGGCGGGACGGCCTGCGAGAGGCGCGAGCCCATGGAGTAGAGCTTGTTCTGATAGGCGATGACCTTGGAGCCGGTGGTCTCGGGGAAGCTCGCGAGGTCCAGCCAATAGGGGGTGTAGCCCATGGCGTGGGCGGCCGAAGCCATGGCCATAGAGATGCGGTAGTGGCCGAAGCCCATGCGGATGTTGCCCACGATCACGGGCCTGCCCGTGGCATCGGCCTGCGTGTGCGCGGTCGTGGCGGGGGAGGGCTGCGCGGCGGCATCGGCTGCCAGGTCGAGCGGCGTGTCCCCCTTTGCCATCACCAGGTCACGGACACCGAGGGCGTCACCGATCACGGGCACGTCCGAGGCAGCCAGGTGATAGACGGCATCGGTGTCGTCACCGAACTTCTTGAGAAAGTTCTCCTTGCCTTTGAGCGCCTTTTGGTAGGTCTTGTCGTCCTGGATGTTGCCAAAGGCGACGCGCGCTCGATCCTGCAGCTCTGCCATTGCGATGCCCCTTTTCTAGAGCCTGGGTGTTCTGATTGATAGACAAACTATCACAGTGATAGACCGACTATCAAGCATCAATTTTCGTAACCTGCGAAAGGGGCAAGGGAGCGGATGAGCGGTACGGACGCAAATTCTCGGTTGACTGTGATGCGCAAACTGATAGCCTGACTATCACAGCGATAGACTGACTATCAATAAAGGAGGCGAGCATGGTCAGGGTACAGGTGCCCGAGGTGACGAGCGCGGACGATCGCGTGGTCGCAGTGGCGGCCCAGCTCTTCCTGCGCGACGGCGTCGAGCAGATCAAGATGACCGACATCGCCCGCGAGGCGGGTGTCGGCGTCGCCACGATTTACCGGCACTTCCAGACCAAGACACGCCTGGCCGCAGAGGCCGGCACGCTCCTGTGGAAGATGTACGCCGATGAGGTCACGAGGATGATCGAGACGGACGCCTTTCTCGAGATGGACGGCATCGAACGCCTAAAGGCGCTTTTCAGCGAGTTCACGCGCGTCTATATCGAGCGTCCAGAGTTCGTGGCCTTCCTCAACAGCTTCGACCGGCTGATGATCGACGAGAAGGTGGATGCCGAGGAGCTCTCTGCCTACGGCCAGATGATCGATTCCTTTTACGTGGTGTTCGAGGACGCCTACCAGATGGGCCGCATGGACGGCACCGTGGTCTGCGACCTCGACTTCCGTGTCTTTTACCACGCCATCGCCCACGCGCTGATGGGCGCCGCGCAAAAATTTGTGCGCGGCGGCGTGATTCCCTCCGACGCCGAGTCCGACGGTAGCGCGGAGATCAAATGCATCGTGGAGACGGCCGTGCGGTCCCTGAGGGTCGCGAGCTAAAGAAAAAGGAGAGGGCAATGGAAGAGAAGAAACTCGCGTCTAACGGGGTGCTCTGGCGCTTTGCCATCGGCCAGTTGGGCTGGGCGATCCTGTCGGGTATCATCAGCAACTGGCTGGTGTACTACTACATGCCGTCCGACACGCTGATGGGCCAGGGCTGGCAGATCTTCATCACCCAGGGCGCGGTCTTCGCCGGCCTCACCGTCATCGGCATGATCACCGGCTGCGGGCGCCTGCTCGACGGCTTCATCGACCCCTTCATCGCGTCGAAGTCCGACCGGTGCACGAGCAAGCTCGGCCGCCGCATCCCCTTCATGCGCCGCGCCGCGATACCCTTTGGCCTGATGACCGTGCTCGTCTTTGTGGTGCCCGGCACGTCCAGCCAGCTCGCCAACAACTGGCTGCTGTGGGCCTGCCTCATGCTCTTCTACATCACGCTGTCGCTCTACTGCACTCCCTTCAACGCGTTGATCCCTGAGCTCGGCCGCACGCAGGAGACCCGCATCAACCTCTCGACCTACATCTCGACCACGTACTTCTTTGGCACCGCCTTTGCCTACCTGGTGCCCAACGTCGCGGGCATGCTCGAGGGGTCGCTCGGCGCCGTGAACGCCTTCCGCGCGACCGTCGCGATCCTCTCGGCCGTCGCGGTCGTGCTCATGCTTGTGCCCGCCTTCACGATCGACGAGCACGTCTACGCCGACACCGTCCCGTCGACCACCCCGATGGGCAAGTCCGTGGCCAAGACCTTCAAGAACCGCCAGTTCCTGATCTTCGAGTCCTCCGACGTCCTCTACTGGGTCTCGATCACCATGTTCCAGACGGGCCTGTCCTACTACATCACCGAGCTCATCGGCCTGCCCGACGACACCACCTTCATCCTCTTTGCCCTCATGACCCTGATCAGCCTGCTCTTCTACGCCCCGGTCAACAAGCTGGCCAAGAAGATCGGCAAAAAGAAGCTCGTTGCCTTTGCCTTCTTTTTCTTCTGTGTCGCCTTTATGGTGACCGCCGTGGCCGGCACCGTGCCCCTGCCCAAGATGGCCTGGGGCGTCCTGGTCGCCGTCCTCGCCGCCATCCCCATGGCCATCCTCGGCATCCTGCCGCAGGCCGTGCTCGCCGACATCGCGGAGCAGGACGCCGTGAAGACGGGCGAGAACCGCCAGGGTATGTTCTACGCGGCGCGCACCTTCAGCATGACGCTGGGGCAGACGCTGGCCATGATCCTCTTCACGTCCGTCTCTATTCTGGGTACGAACGGCTTTGGTTACCGCATGACCGCGGTGATCGCGACGGCGTTCTGCCTGGCGGGCGGCCTGATCTTCCTGCGCTACAACGAAAAGGACGTGCTCGCCACCATCCTGGCCCACGAGGCCGAGGCCCAGGCGGAGAAGGAATAGTAACAAGAGCGCGGGGCGCATGTGACAGGTGACGGGGACCTGTCACATGCCGCAACGCAGTGTGACAGGTCCCCGTCACCTGTCACACTCCAGGGAGGGGCTATGACAGCGGATCCGACGATAGAGATTGCATGGGAGGGCGTCGCTGACGGTACCGAGCGTAGCGTTCGCGTCGACAAAGGTATAGCCGCGCCAGAGGACGCCGCGCGTGAGCTGGGCCTCAAGGTTGTCCGCAATAGCGAGGGATCCACCTGGCGCGTCGTGGTGAGCCCAGCGCGAGACATCCGCCTGACCCGGATACGCGCGACGCTGCGCTACGACTTCCGGGACTGGGAGCGCCTGTACCTCAACGGGTACAACTCCTGGACAGACTCCGTGGAGCGCCCACTCGACGACCGGATGGTGGGCCTATCCCGCATGCCCCGCGCCGCCGTCGACCACTGGGTGCTCGACGGGAGCGGCGACTACCGTTTCACGAGGCAGGACACGCGTCCGGGCCGCCAGCACGGATTTGGCTACGGCTACCTGCGGTCCGGAGGCGACGTGAGCCTCTTCGGCTCGCTCGACGAGGACTCCGGTTTCACGACCATCCGGGAGGACCTCCGTGCCGGCACGATCACGCTCGACAAGGAGGTGCCTGCGCGCGACCTTGCCGCGGGCGAGGAACGCGAGGTGCTCTCCTTTGCCGTGCTGGGCGGCACGCTCGACGGCGCCGTCCGCGGCTGGTTGGGGCTCGCCGGCGTCTCCTGCCGCCCCGCGCCGCGCGTCGTGGGCTATTCCAGCTGGTACCGACACTATACCGACATCGACGAAGACAAACTCACACATGATTTCGCGGGTCTTGAGGAGGCCCTCGGCGGCGTCGGCACGGGCCGGGTCGTCAAGGTCTTCCAGGTCGACGACGGCTACACCAAGGTCGGGGACTGGCAGACGCCGGATACCGCGAAGTTCCCGCGTGAGCTGGGACCGGTTGCCGCCGCTGCCCGTGGGCACGGCTACGTGCCCGGGCTCTGGATGGCGCCCTTTGTGTGCGAGCGTGCGTCGCGCGTCTTTGCGGAACATCCCGATTGGCTCCTGCGCGATGAGGCGGGGGCGTTGGTGCCGACCGGCAGCCACTGGTCCGGACAAGTGGCGCTCGACACGCTCAATCCCGAGGTCCGCGCCCATGTCACGGCCTCGATACGCAAGGCGACGCGGGAGTGGGGCTTTGGCTTCCTCAAGCTCGACTTCCTGTACGGCGCGTGCATGCTGCCGCACGGCGGCAGGAACCGCGGTGAGCTCATGGCCGACGCGCTCGACCTGCTGCGCGAGGTGGCGGGCGACGGCGTGTGGCTGGATTTCTGCGGCGTGCCGCTGGTGTCGGCCTTCGGGCGCTGCGAGTACTGCCGTGTGGGCTGCGACGTCGGCCTCGACTGGGACGACAAGCCCTTCATGCGCCTGACCGGACGCGAGCGGGTCTCCACCAAGAACAACCTCGCCAACACCCGCGGCCGTGCGCACCTGGACGGACTCGCCTTCGGCTGCGACCCCGACGTGTTCTTCTTGCGCCGCGACGTTAAGCTCACCGACAGGCAGCGCGCCGACTTGCTGGATGCCGACACGCATCTGGGCAGCGTATTATTTACTTCCGATGACATGGACGCCTGGGATGCCGGCCAGATGGCCGCCTACCATGCCGCGCTTCAGGCCTTCTGCGAGAGGGGATAGACATGACGGGAAAGACCATCGACCGCACCGAGCAGGTCTCGCGCCTGAGCGCACGCCTGGACGGGACGTACGGGGAGGCAGACGGGAGGCTCCTTCTGGCCGTCGCGCCGGGCCGTTCCGAGATTGCGGGCAACCACACCGACCACGAGGGCGGGCACGTGATCGCGGGCGCCGTGCAGAAGTATACGGTGGGGCTGTACCACCCCAACGGCGGGCGTGCGTTGCGCTTGGCTAGCGCCGGATTTGCGCCCGTTGAGGTGAGCCTCGACGACCTCGCCGCCGACCCTGCCGAGTACGGACGTACCAGCGCGCTGGTCCGAGGACTGGCGGCGCTCTTTGCGGAGCGCGGCTATACGCCCCGCGGATTCGACGCCGTGGCGGAATCCGATGTGCCCGCGGGCAGCGGACTCTCGTCTTCGGCTGCCTTTGAGTTGCTCGTCGCGGCTGCCATGAACACGCTGTGGGCCGAGGGGGCCCTTGCGCCGATCGAGCTGGCGCAGATGGCGCAACGGGCCGAGAACGAATGGTTCGGCAAGCCGTGCGGCCTCATGGACCAGGCATCCTCGGCGCTCGGCGGCATCCAGCACATGGGATTCCGCGACCCCGGCCACATCGAGGTCGAGGGCATCGACTTCGACTTCGCGGACGCCGGCTACGGGCTCTGCCTGGTGGCGGTCGGCGCCGACCACGCGGCAAAGACGGACGACTACGCCGCCGTGCCCGGTGAGATGCAGGCGGTGGCCCGCGCGCTCGGCGTCGCCCGTCTGGGCGATCTGACGCGTGCGGACGTGTTGGCGCGGATACCCGCGCTGCGCAGCGAGCTCGGAGACCGGCCTGTGCTGCGAGCCCTGCACTATTTCCACGAGGACGCGCTGGTAGAGGCACGTGCCGTCGCCCTTACGGCGGGTGATATCGACCGTTTCCTCGCGCTCGAGAATGCCTCCGGCGCAAGCTCTGCCATGTTCCTGCAGAACATCGGCGGCGCGGTGACCTCTGCACAGACCGAGCAGCCCGCCATGGTGGCGCTCGCGGTCGCGACGTCGCTGCTTGGGGGCGAGGGCGCCGTGCGCATCCACGGCGGCGGCTTCGGCGGCACGATCCAGGCGTTCGTCCCGGTCGACCGCATCGAGGGCTTCACGGCGGGGATGGACGCCGTCTTTGGGGACGGGGCCTGCCAGGTCTGCCAGATCGACCACGACGGCGCGCATGCGAGCTGGCTCTAGAGACAGGCGAAAGAAGGACACACATGGCGGAAAACGCTGCAAACGAGCTGGTAACGTACGCGATCGACAAGGGGATTATCGACCCCGGCGATGCGCGGTGGGCCTACAACCGTATTTTGGAGTGCATCGGCGCATGGGATTGCGCGGACCTCGCGAAGGCAGACGGCCCGCTGGACGCAAACGGGTCTTCGGGGGAAGAAGCGCAAGCGGCGCCCGCGTTTGACCTCGACGGCTGTTTGGCGAGGCTGTCCGAGGTCGGCGTGGCCAACGGGCAGGCCGAGGACTCCGCGACCGGCTGCGACCGGCTCTGCATGCGCATCATGGGCGCGCTGATGCCGCGGCCCTCGGAGGTGGCGGACACGTTTGGGCGGCTTGTCGATACCGTCGGTTCGCAAGAGGCCACCGATTGGTTCTACCGGCTCTGCTGCGACGTCAACTACGTGCGCCGCTCGGCCATCGCACGCAACATCGCGTGGACCACGGACACCAGGTGGGGCGACCTGGAGATCACCATCAACAAGTCCAAGCCCGAGAAGGACCCCCGCGACATCGCGGCCGCGGGCGCTGCAAAGGGCGACGCCGCGTACCCCGCCTGCCAGCTCTGTCTGGAAAACGAGGGCTACTCCGGCAGGCCTGCCTCGGTCGCCGGCGGCCATCCCGCCCGCCAAAACCTCCGTCTTGTCCCCATCGAGCTGGGAGGGGAGACGTGGGGCCTGCAGTACAGCCCGTACGCATACTTTGAGGAGCACTGCATCGCCATCAGCCCGGAGCACCGCAAGATGCATGTGGACCGTGCCAACATCGACCGCCTGCTCGACTTTGTCACGATGTTTCCGCACTACTTCGTGGGTTCCAACGCGGACCTGCCGATCGTGGGCGGCTCCATCCTCTCGCACGACCACTTCCAGGGCGGCAGGCACGTCTTCCCGATGATGGAGGCCGAGGTCGCCGAGACGTTCACCGTCGCCGGCGCCCCCGACGTGAGCTGCGGCGTCGTGCGCTGGCCGCTCTCGGTGCTGAGGCTGGTTTCCCATGACCGGCGCCAGCTGCTCGACGCGGCTGTGCGCGTGCTCGACCTGTGGCGCGGCTGGGACGACCCCGCGGTCGGCATCGTGTCGCATACGGGGGAGACGCGCCACAACACCGTGACCCCCATTTGCAGCCGCACGGAAGACGGGGCCTACGGGCTGGACCTGGCCCTGCGCTGCAACGTCACGTCGGCGGAGCACCCGCTGGGCGTCTTCCACCCGCACGAGGACAAGTGGCACGTCAAAAAGGAGAACATCGGCCTCATCGAGGTCATGGGCCTGGCCATCCTGCCGCCGCGCCTGGAGGGCGAGATCGCGGCGGGCCGCCTGACGCGCGACGAGATCGGGCGGGTCTTCGGCGGCGTGCTGGAGGACGCGGGCGTCTACAAGTGGGACGCCGACGGGCGCGCCGCCCAGCGGCGCTTCGTCGAGGCGCTCGCCTAGCGTCTGTGTATGTGCCATGAGTGAGGCCGGGCGCGTCGGCTCGCAAGTCGGCCGCCTGTGCTACACTCTTCCCAGCCTTTAAGCGCGGTACGAGATACCCACAAGGTGCACCACAAACGAAGCCACACACCTTCTGACGTCTCGTGTCGCGCCATGCGGCAGGGACGTTTTTTCTTGCCGCGGTACTGCGGGACAACCCCGGAAGGAAAGGAGCGGCATGGCACAAGTACAACCCAAGGCCACGATCATGGACGAGGCGGCAATGAAGCGCGCGCTTACCCGCATCGCCCACGAGATCGTTGAGCACAACGAGGGTAAGACGGACTTTGCGCTTGTCGGTATCATCAGGCGCGGCGAGGTGCTCGCCAACCTGCTGGCGGACGAGGTCGAGAAGATTAACGGCGTCCGCCCCAAGCTCGGTACGCTGGACATCAGCTTCTACCGCGACGACATCACGCGCCGCGTGGCGCCGGTGCTGCAGGGCTCCAACATCCAGTTTGACGTGGACGGGGCCGACATCGTGCTGGTGGACGACGTGCTCTACACCGGCCGCACGATCCGCGCCGCGCTGGACGCACTGATGGACTACGGTCGCCCGCATGTCGTACAGCTGGCCGTGATGGTCGACCGCGGCCACCGCGAGCTCCCCATCCGAGCCGACTACGTGGGCAAAAACGTCCCCTCGAGCCACGAGGAAGACGTGCGTGTGTGCATCGAGCCCGACGACGACCACACCGCCGTCGAGATCTGGGACGTGGAAGCCGAGAAGGCAGCAAAGGCAGCTGGAGGTGCGGAGTAGATGCTTTCCGTTAAAAACCTGATTGACACCAACGAACTGACCGCCGACGACATCACGCAGATCCTCGACACGGCCAAGTCCTTCGACCCGATCGTCAACGCCCGCACGATCAAGAAGGTCCCGGCGCTGCGCGGCCGCACGATCGTCAACCTCTTCCTCGAGCCCTCGACGCGCACCCGCAGCTCCTTCGAGCTCGCCGAGAAGCGCCTGTCCGCCGACTCCCTCAACATGGGCGGCTCCACCAGCTCCGTCGTCAAGGGCGAGAGCCTGGCCGACACCATCCAGACCATCGACGCCATGAACGTCGACATGTTCGTCTGCCGCGCCAAGCTAGCCGGTACCCCGCAGAAGATCGCGGAGAATACTGACGCCGTTGTCATCAACGCGGGCGACGGCAAGCACCAGCACCCGACCCAGGCCATGCTCGACCTCTACACCATCCGCGAGGAGTTCGGCCATCTCGACGGCCTCAAGGTGGCCATCGTCGGCGACCTGGCGCACAGCCGCGTATGCGGCTCGCTGGCCCCGGCCCTCAAGACCATGGGTGCCGACGTCACGCTGGTCGCACCCCCGACCTTCCAGGTGGGCGACCCCTCCTGGTACGGCTGCCCGCAGACCGCCGACCTGGACTCCGTGATCCCCGACATGGACGTCGTCTACATGCTCCGCGTGCAGCTGGAGCGCATGGAGGGCGCGGCCATCCCGTCCAAGCGCGAGTACAACCGCCTCTACGGCCTCGACGAGCGCCGCGAGAAGATGATGAAGCCGGGCGCGATCGTCTGCCACCCGGGCCCGATGAACCGCGGCATGGAGATCAACACCGAGGTCGCCGACTCGGTCCGCGCACGCATTCTGCCTCAGGTCAACGCCGGCGTGCTCACGCGTATGGCCGAGATGTACCTGCTTCTGGGAGGAGAGAACTAATGGCATATCTGATCAAAGGTGCACACGTCGTCGATCCGCAGCTCGGCCTCGACGAGGTCCTCGACGTCCTCATCGAGGGCGACAAGATCGCCCAGACGGGCCATGACCTGACCGGCGACGGCGCCGAGGTCGTCGACGGCACGGGCAAGTACCTGGTACCCGGCCTGCTCGACATGCACGTTCACTTCCGCGACCCCGGTTTCGAGTACAAGGAGACCATCGAGACCGGTTCCCGCGCGGCGGCGCACGGCGGCTTCACAGACGTCGCGACGATGCCCAACACCGCCCCCGTCACCGACACGGGCGCCGAGATCCGCTACCAGATCGACCGCGGCAAGGCCGTCGGCCTCGTCCACATCCGCCCGATCGGCGCGCTGACCAAGGACGAGAAGGGCGAGGCGCTGGCCGAAATCGGCGACATGGTGCTCGAGGGCGCGGTCGCGTTCTCCGACGACGGCCACGGCGTGCAGTCCGCGGGCATGATGAAGACCTGCATGGGCTATGTCTCGCAGTTCGACCGCGTCGCGATCGCCCACTGCGAGGACGAGTCCCTCTCCAAGAACGGCGTGATCAACTCCGGCCGCGCCGCCACCCGCCTGGGCATGTTCGGCTGGCCCCCGCTGGCCGAGGAGCTCGAGATCTGGCGCGACATCCAGCTCACCCGCTCCACCAAGTGCCCCCTGCACATCGCCCACATCTCCACGGCCCGCGGCCTCGAGATGGTCAAGCAGGCCAAGGCCGAGGGTCTGCCCGTGACCTGCGAGGTCACCCCGCACCACCTCTTCCTCTGCGACGAGGACATCACCACCGCCTACAACACCAACCTCAAGATGAACCCGCCCCTGCGCAAGGCCTCCGACGCCGAGGCGCTCCGCCGGGGCATCGTCGACGGCTCGATCGACTGCCTCGTGACCGACCACGCGCCCCATGCCGCCCACGAGAAGGACTGCGAGTGGGAGATCGCCTTCTTCGGCACGATCGGCCTGGAGACCAGCCTGCCCCTCATGATCACCAAGATGGTCAAGCCCGGCCTCATGGGCTGGGACCGTCTGGTCCAGGTCATGGCCGTCAAGCCCCGTGAGATCCTGCGCCTGCCCGCCATCAAGGTCGAGGCCGGCTCCACCGCGGACCTCACGCTCATCGACCCGGACAAGACGATCGAGGTCACCGAGGACTACTTCGAGAGCAAGTCCAAGAACTCCGCCTTCCTGGGCATGACGCTCACGGGTGTCGCGTCCGACGTCTTCTGCGCCGGCAAGCGCACGCTGGCGGACGGCGTCGTCTCCGCTTAACCCGCCCGGGCCGGGGGCGGGGCGTTTGCCTTGGTGTTCGGCGCTCGCTGCGCTCACTCGTACGCAGGCGCACGACATCACACCAAGACAAACGTCCCGTCCCCGGCCCTATCTATAATGCAAGGGACGCCAGCCAGCGGAACCTGCCGTTTTGATGTGAGCCCGAATGGTCCCAAGGCCGCACGGCAGACGGGGCGCGGGCAGTCGAGCTGACGTTTTCACAACGAGAGGAGATGCTCGTGGACCACAGCGCGCAGGTGCACCAATACACGTTTACGGTCGCGACGAAGCAAGAGGTCGCGAGGGATATCTGGCGCATGGAGATAGCGGCGCCGGAGCTTGCCGCGGCGCTTCAGCCAGGCCAGTTCATCAACATCGCCGTGCCGGGCGATCCCTCGCAGATCGTACGCGTGCCGCTCTCGTTTGCCTCTGCCGATGCCGTCAACGGTACGGTCGAGCTCGTCTTTGCCGTGGTGGGCGACGGCACGCGTCGCCTGGCCGCCATGCAGGTGGGGGAGGGCTCCACGGTGCTCGGCCCCTGCGGGCACGGCTGGCGGTTCCCCGAGGCGGGCAACGTGCTCATCGTCGCGGGAGGCGTAGGCTGCGCTCCCGTCGTCGCGGCGGGCCGCGAGCTGGCAAAGAAGGGCGTGCCTTTCACAGCGGTGATCGGTGCGCAGACCGCCGACAAGCTCTGGGGTGTCGACGAACTCGAGAGCCTCGGCGCGGAGGTCATCGTCACGACCGACGACGGGTCCCGTGGCGTCCACGGGTTCACGACGCAGCCGACCGAGCAGCTCCTGGCCGAGCGCGATTTCACCCTGGTCATGACCTGTGGTCCCAACCCGATGATGCGCGGCGTGGCCCGCATCGCGCGCGAGGCGTACGTACCCTGCCAGGCATCGCTCGAGCGCATGATGACCTGCGGTTTTGGCGCCTGCCACACCTGCAATGTGGCCATGGCCGCCGGTGGCTACAAATTCTGCTGCACGGACGGGCCCGTCTTTGATGCCGAGGAGGTGGCGTGGTGAGCGTCGCGAAGGTAAACATGGCCGTCGACCTGGGCGGCATCAAGATGCAAAATCCGATCAACACCGCCTCGGGCACCTACGGGTTCGGACGCGAGTTCGAGGGTTTCTACGACGTGTCACGGCTCGGGGCGATCACCTGCAAGGGGTGCTCGGCCGAGCCCTGGGACGGCAACCCCGCGCCGCGTATGTGCGAGGTGACCTCTGGCATCATCAATACGGTCGGCCTGCAAAATCCTGGCATCCGCGCCATGGTTGAGCAGGACGGCGACTACCTCGCAGGCCTCGCGGGGCGCGGGTGCGCCGTGATCGCGCAGGTGGCGGGGCATTCGCTCGAAGAGTACGTGCGGGCGGTCGAGCTCTACGAGGAGGTCGCCCCCTGGGCCGCTGGCCTCGAGCTCAACATCTCCTGCCCCAACATCGCGGCGGGCGGTGCCGCTATGGGCGGTACACCCGAGGGGGCGGCGTCCGTGGTCAAGGCGGTCCGCGACCGTACCGCGCGGCCGCTCGTGGTCAAGATGGCGCCCGCCCGCGTGCCCGAGATTGCCCGCGCGCTCGAGGATGCCGGCGCCGACGCCCTCAGCCTCATCAACACCATCCCCGCCATGTCGATCGACGTCCGCACGCGTCGCTCGCGACTCTCGCGTCCGACAGCCGGACTCTCCGGCCCCGCCATCCACCCGATTGCCGTGCGCATGGTCTGGGAGGCGCACAATGCCTGCAAGCTGCCGCTATGCGGCATCGGCGGTGTGCGCACGGGTGCCGACGCGGCCGAGTTTATCCTCGCGGGTGCCACGGCCGTCTCGGTGGGCACGGCCAACCTGACCGACCCCACTTCCGCCGTACGCATTCTGGACGAGCTCACACAGTGGGCTTCGGACCAGGGTGTTTCCGATATCAACGAGCTGATTGGAGCCTTCGAATGCTAAACCTGCCCCTCACCGAGGAACAAGCCCGCGACGCAATCATCGTCGCGCTCGACTGCGACCGCGACGAGGCTTACCGCCTGGCCGACCTGCTTGCCGGCAAGGCCCGCTGGGTCAAGGTGGGCATGACCCTCTATTACGCCTACGGTCCCGAGATGGTCAAGGAGATGCACAGGCGCGGCTTCAAGGTCTTCCTCGACCTCAAGCTGCACGACATCCCCTTCCAGATCCGCGGCGCCGCGCATTCGGCCTCCATGGTCGGTGCGGATATCCTCTCCATCCACGGCCTCGGGGGCGCCGACATGGTCGCCCAGGCTCGCGCGGGCGTTGAGGAGGCGGCCGCGGAGCGCGGCGCAGACGGGCGCACCAAGCTCGTTGCCATCTCCGTCCTCACCAGCATGGACCAGGACGCCCTCGCCAGCATCGGTATCGACGCCCCCGTGGCCGACGAGGTCGCACGTCTCGCCAAGCTCGCCGTGGGCGCCGGTTCCGACGGTATCGTGTGCTCTCCCAAGGAAGCCGCGGACATGCGAGCCCTTCTTGGCCCCGACGCGCTGATCGTGACGCCGGGCGTGCGTCCCGCGGGGGCGGCGCTGGGGGACCAGAAGCGCGTCGCCACGCCTGCCGCGGCCATCGCCGCCGGCGCGAGCAAGCTCGTTATCGGCCGCCCGATCACGCAGGCCGACGACCCCGCGGCGGCCGTCGAGGCCATCGTCGCCGAGCTCACCCAGGCATAGCCGGGTGCGTATCCCTACAGTCAGCCATACCTATATCTACATCAGGAGGGTGTATATGAACAAGGTCTCCGTCACCACCACCGAGCAGGACGTCGCGAAGGCGCTGCTCTCCATCAAGGCCGTCTTCCTGTCCCCGGACAATCCCTTCACCTGGGCCTCCGGCATCAAGAGCCCCATCTACTGCGACAACCGCCTGACCCTCAGCTATCCCGAGGTCCGCACCCTGATCGACGAGGCCATCGCCGCCAAGGTAGCCGAGCTCTATCCTCAGGCGGAGATGCTGATGGGCACCTCGACCGCCGGTATCGCGCACGCCGCGATCGCCGCCGACCGCCTCGGCCTGCCGATGGGCTACGTCCGCGGTTCCGCCAAGGACCACGGCCGCAAAAACCAGATAGAGGGCCATCTCGAGCAGGGGGAGAAGGTCGTCGTGATCGAGGACCTCATCTCTACGGGCGGCTCGGTGCTCGACTGCGTGAACCCCCTACGCGAGGCCGGGGCCGACGTGCTCGGCGTCGTCTCCATCTTTACCTATGGCATGCAGAAGGGCCTCGACCGTCTTGCCGCCGCGGATGTCACCAATACGAGCCTTTCCAACCTCGATGCGCTGGTCAAGGTGGCCGTCGAGGAGGGATACATCAGGGAGACTGACGAGGAGCGCCTGCTCGCCTTCCGCGACAACCCCTCCGACGAGTCTTGGATGGCTGCGAAATAGCCGTCGTCTTGTGCGCGGTGCCGTCGGGATGCCCGGGACGGACATTGCCATCGTCTATGCAGGGCGAGAATTACGGAAACGATGTGCATTTGTGGTGGCATGCCGTCGTAAATCTCACAAATTGCCTGCTTAGACTTGTAAAAGGTGCAAAGAATTGGCAAACTAGTACGTCGTGCACCAAATACGCACCTTATGCCGTGCGTCGATAGCAAGCACAAGAAGATATTATTATTGATTGTTTGGAGGACTACATGGCACTTCCCAACCTGAGCGACGAGCAGCGTGCCGCGGCACTCGAGAAGGCAAAGATTGCCCGCGTCGCCCGCAAGGAGCTTCGCGAGAAGATCAAGAACGGCGAGGTTTCTATCGAGGAGGTCCTCAACTCCGACGATCCCATCGCTGCCCGCATGAAGGTCTCCGCCCTCATCGAGTCGCTCCCCGGCTACGGCAAGGCCAAGGCCACCAAGATCATGGACGAGCTGGGCATTTCCCCCAACCGCCGCGTCAAGGGCCTCGGCGAGCGCCAGCGCGAGAACCTCCTCGCCGTCCTCTCGAAGTAGTGAGCACCACGCCTCGCCTCTTCGTCATCTCGGGACCCGCCGGTGTCGGTAAGGGCACGCTCGTGAGCCGCATCCGCGAGCTGCGCCCGGACCTGGACGAGACAGTCTCCGCGACTACGAGGCCCCCCAGACCCGGTGAGGTCGAGGGGGTCTCGTATCACTATCTCTCGGACGCGGAGTTTGCCCGACGCGTGGCCGCCGGCGAGTTCCTCGAGCACGCGGACGTGCACGGGCACAGCTACGGCACCCTGCGCAGCGAGGTCGAGTCCCGCATCGCTCGCGGACGTTCGGTGATCCTCGAGATCGACTATCAGGGCGCTTTCCAGGTCAGACAGGCGTTTCCGGCCGCCGTGCTCGTCTTCATCGAGCCGCCCTCGTTCGAGGAGCTCGAGCGCAGGCTGCGTGGGCGCGGCACCGAGGACGAGGAGCATATCGAGCTGCGGCTCAAAAACGCGCGGCATGAGATAGAGATAGGCGAGCAGTACGATGTCCGCGTGGTCAACGACGAGGTGGAGCGCGCGGCACAGGAACTGCTCGAAGTTATGGCAAAGTACGAAAAGGACGGAGGTTCCCAACCATGTCTGTAGTGGAACCGCAGATCAACAAACTCCTCGACAAGACCGAGGAGAACCCCTTCCTGCTGTGCGCGGTGGCTTCCAAGCGCGCCTGCGACATCAACAACATGGTGCGTGGCCAGCACCTGCGCGTGACGCAGATCCAGGATTTCGACGACATCACGACCGTCGTCTCCGGTGAGGACCCCGTCTCGATCGCGATGAACGAGATCGTCGACGGTACGCTCTCCTTCGTCAAGGAGGACTTCGACCGCGATATCGCCGGCGCAAACGTCGAGGCCCTGCGCCAGGATATCTAAGACACGCGTATGGCCAGTCGCGTTTGCCTCGTTCACTACCATGAGATAGGTCTCAAGGGCAAGAACCGCTATATCTTTGAGAACCGCCTGGTAGACAATATTTCCCATACCCTCGCCGGGATCGCGGGCGTCGAGAAGGTCCGTCGTGTGGCGGGGCACGTGCTCGTGTCCCTGATCGACGACGGGGCGTCTGAATCCGTCGCGCACATCCTGCTCCAGGTGCCGGGCGTGGCTCGCGTCTCGCAGGCATGGCGCTGCTCGCTCGACGAGGACGAGTACTGCGCGGCGGCCGTCAAGGCACTCGGCGAGGCGGGCGATTTCGAGACGTTCAAGGTCCATGCGCACCGGGCATCGACCAGCTACGAGCGTCACTCCATCGATATTAACCGCCTGGTCGGCGGGGTGCTCTGCGACCACTTCCCCGACAAAAAGGTGCAGATGCACCAGCCCGACGTCCAGGTCAACGTCCTGGTCAACCAGGCGAACGTCTTTGTGTACGCTGTCTCCGCCCGCGGCTGCGGCGGTCTGCCCGTCGGCACCGCCGGCAAGGTCGTGACGCTGCTCTCGTCCGGCTTTGACTCCCCGGTCGCCACCTGGTCGGTCGGTCGCCGTGGCGCCATCTGCGTGCCCATCCATTTCTCGGGCAGGCCCATGACGTCCGACACGAGCGAGTATCTGACTCAGGACATCTGCAATGCCCTTGCACCAGCGGGCATCATCGGCCGCCTGTACGTGGTCCCCTTCGGTGCGCGCCAGCGCGAGATATCCCTGGTCGTGCCCGAAAAGCTCCGTATCCTCATGTACCGCCGCGTGATGTTCTCGGTGGCCGAGCGCATCGCTCGCCTCGAGGGGGCAAAGGCGCTGGTGACGGGGGAGTCCCTCGGCCAGGTGGCCTCTCAGACGCTCGAGAACATCGCCGCGGTCGACGAGGTGGCCACCATCCCCGTGCTGCGTCCCCTGATCGGATCGGACAAGCAGGAGATCATCGCACGCTCGCAGCAGATCGGTACCTACGAGATTTCCGCTGAGACGGCGCCGGACTGCTGCACGCTCTTCATGCCGCGCCGCCCCGAGACGCATGCCCGCATGCAGGAGATACATGCCGCCTGGGACTCCTTCGACCATGACGGTATGATCGAGGACCTGGTCTCGCATATCGAGTACGTCGATTTCGACCAGTGCCCCAGCTATCATTCGCCAAAGTGCCTGCGCCACCGACACAGGGAGCTCGGACCCGCCTGGAACGACGGGCAGGAGGCTGCTGCAGACTCCCCGCTGATCCCAGGCGCGCCGTCCATACCGACGGTATTTGCCGACAAGATTCCGGCGGAATAGGCGACTTCGGTACGGCGAAGGATGCACAAGGTGATGATAAGGGCCTCGAATAGGGGCCCTTCTTCATGATGGGCCCTTTTCAACCGGCCTGATCGTCAGACCCCGCATTTTGCCGCTCGTTAGCGGCAAGTCTTGCATCATGAAAAAGTCAAGATTTGTTCCCATGCCTGAGCAGGCGATGCTTCCTGATTCAATAAATGATAAAACATGCCATCCGTTGGAGTGACGTTGCAAGTCGGGAAAAATGGCCTGTCTGAGCTGCGGTTGCAAGCCAACGCTACAAGTTTGGCGCAAGCTGCATGCCAGCTTGGGACAAGTGCAACCCGAATTCACGGGCTCCCGTCGTGGCGAACCTTCCACACTTTGCAAAAGGGTAGGGCGACGGTCACGCGAGGGTCGGGGGTTGCTCATGGCGCAGAAAAATGGAAACGCCGTTGAGGGGTTCGAGCGTTTGCAGCGTAGATACGGTCTGCGCGTAAAGCGCGGAGTCATCATTGCCTGTGCATGCGTGGTTATAGTCCTTGCGGCTGCCACGGTTTGTCTGACGGGCAGGGCGCGCGGCGTAGAGATCACACGGGGGTCTGAGGCTGGTACCGCTCAAGCCGTGGCTCAGGCTGAGGCACAGGTTGAGCCTTCTGAACCCTCGTCTGACGATGGGGCGCAGGCACAAGAGAGGACGGACGCGGCGAGCGAAGCTGCCGTGATCGTGGATGTGGACGGAGCCGTCACAGCGCCGGGAGTGTATGAGGTCGATGCCGCGGACCCCCGCGTGATGGATGCCGTGGAGGCAGCCGGAGGGCTGGTCGACGATGCCGACACGTCGCGGATAAATCTTGCCTCGCCCTTGCAGGACGGCGAAAAGATCTATGTGCCGCGGGAGGGGGAGGATGCCGCCCCGTCTGCGGCGGAGCCCTCTGCCGCAGAGGCTGCGGGTGCGGGGGATGCGCAAGGGCAAGCGGGCGACGGGCTTGTCAACATCAATACAGCGAACTTGGCTGAGCTGCAAACGCTGCCGGGCGTGGGTGAGGCGACCGCCCAGGCGATCATCGAGGACCGGAAGACAAACGGCCCTTTTGAGAGCGCCGAGGACCTCATGCGCGTGTCGGGCATCGGCGAGAAGAAATTCGCCAAGCTGGAGGGGATGATCTGTGTCTGAGGCGCACAAACCCCCCAGGCCGACGATGCCGGTGACGTTGTTCGCGCTTGTGTGCGCCGTCGTTGCCGAGGACGTCTTCCTCAAGAACGCGCCGATGGGGCTCCCTGCCAGGCCTTTGGCGGCCCATATAACATTCGCCCTCGCCGTGGTTTTTGTAGCGCTGACGCTCAAGTGTGACAGGGCCCCCTCCGTTCTGCCCCTGATGGCGCTCTGTGTATCGGCAGGTCTGTTTGTCTCCTATTCATTTTTCTGCAGGGGTGCCTCCTTCGCAGCTGCCGCACAGCGTAGCTCCGTAGCCACCTGGGACCTCGAGGTCCTGACAGACGCAACGGAGTCGGCGTACGGCTGGAGGTGCCGGGCGCGGGTCGACGCCGAGGGCCTCCCGGGCTGTGATGTCTGGGTGACGCTTCCCGAGCCGGTCTGTTACGGGTCCGTGCTGCGTGTTGTGGGAAACTACGCCCAGAATGCCGACGACGAGTGGGGGAGGGCGAGCCTGCGGCAGGGCGTGTGGGGCACGGTAGGAGTTGTCCGGGTGAAGTCGGTGCGCCACGCACCGGGTCTCCGTGGTCTTGCGGTGGGGCTCAGGGAACGCGCCCTCGAGAGCTTCCACACGTCCTCGAGCGACGGTCGAAGCCTGCTGACGGGCAGCGTCTGCGGCTATCGCCGCGATATGGACGCCGCGGGCCTGAGCGACCTTTTCTCCACGTGCGGCGTGTCGCACCTGGTCGCCGTGTCCGGCGGCCACATCGCCGTAATCGCCTCGCTGGTCGCCCTGGTCTCCCTCCGGCTGCAGATGAGGCCGGCTATGCGGATCTGCCTCACACTCGGTCTCTCTGGGCTCTTCGTGCTGTGCTGCGGCATGCCCGTCAGCGCCGTGAGATCCTGGCTCATGTCGTCGGTCGCGGCGTCTGCCCAGCTGGCGGGGCGCAGGTCGTACGCGCTGTCCTCGGTATGCCTGGTGTCCCTCGCCCTTGCGCTCCTGGATCCCGGGGCTACCGGCCAGCTGGGCTTTCAGCTCTCGGTCGCATCGGTGATCGGCATCTGCGCCGCGACGCCGTATGTCTCCTATCTGCTGGATGCCCTGACACCGCGCGTCGTGCTCCCCCGTTTTGCGGGGGCGGGCCTGCGTAGGCGTGTCGGCGACGGTTTGTCGGACCTCAAGGGGGAGCTGGCTGCCACGCTTGTGGCCCAGGCCGTGACGATACCGCTCACCGTCCCGGTCTTTTCCGAGGTCTCGCTCGTGGCACCGCTCGCCAACATCGTCCTCGCGTTTCCCTTCACTATGATCGTCTCCCTGGGGTCGCTCGCGGCAGTGACTTTCTATGCGCCGCACGTCCAGGGGCTGCTGATTCTCGTCTGTGAGGTGATGGGTGCGTTCGCGGTCTCGGCCCTGCGCCTGCTTGCGCGGATTCCGTACGCATCGGTCCCGCTGGAGGCCGACGCCACCGTGCTCGCAATCATCTCTCTGGGCGTCTTTGTGCTCCTGTTGCTGTGGTGGCCCGATGCGAACGCCGCGGCATGCCGCCGCTGTATCGGGGCCTGCGCGCTTGTCTTCGCCTTGCTGACGCTTCGCTGGTCGGCCGGGGCGCCCGCGCGCATCGTGGTGCTCGATGTGGGGCAAGGAGATGCGGTCCTTGTCCAGGACGGCGCCGCGGCGGTGCTGGTCGACACAGGACCGCCGGGCGAGGTGATGCCGGCGCTGGCACGCGAGCACGTCATGCACCTTGACGCGATCGTGCTCACCCATCTGCATGAGGACCATATCGGAGGCGTCCCGGATATCGCAAACAGCCTGTCCTGCGACAGGGTGGTTGTGGGTGAGGGCGTAGGGGCTGCGCTTGAGGCCGCACGCCCCGGGTCGAGCGAGGCGGGGCTCGAGGAGGCTATTGAGCGGATGACGGGCAACGCTCCCGAGGAGATTGCGTATGGGGACGTGATGCATGTCGGGGGCTTTGCGTTGCGGATGGTGTGGCCGCACGGGTCGACCGATGGGTCGGAGAACGCGGATTCCGTCGAGCTTGCCGTGACATACGGTAGCGGCGGGCGAACGCTGTCGGCCTTGCTCACGGGCGATGCGGAGCGCGAGGAGACGGGTGCGGTCATAGACGCGGGCGATGTCGGGGACGTCGATTTGCTCAAGGTGGGCCACCACGGGTCGGAAATCTCGCTTACGGCTGACGAGGCGGCGACCCTCGACCCGGAGGTTTCAGTCGCGAGCGCCGGCAAGGACAACGACTACGGCCACCCCGACCCCGTCTGCGTCGGCATCCTCGAGGAAAACGGGTCCCGCTTCTACTGCACGATTCAGAAAGGGAGCGTGACGATTGAGCCAGGCGTCTCGGGGCCCGTTGTCTCGTGCGAGAGGTAAACCGGGCCTGCAGTACCGAACGGTGCGGCAGAGGCTCCGTCGTCTCGCTTGGGAGGCGAGATGCCGCCATGGTGGTGATATACCGTTACACTAGAGGTGCGGATAGTAGGGCTTGATGTGAGGAAAACTAAGGCAAAAGGGTAATAACGTGCCATCTACCAGCGGAAAGAAAAAAGGTCCACTGCTGCCGGCCTATTTGATCGTCGGGGCGAACGAGCTGATGCGCAACGAGGCCGTGGCACGCATGAAGGGTCGGCTCGAACCCGGTCTGGATGTCTTCAACCTCGACGAGAGGGCTGCTTCGGCGGATCTGTCCGCGGGGGACATTGTCGCTTCCCTGAACACCGTCCCGATGGGGGCTGGTCCGCGCATCGTGCTGATCACCGAGGCGGACCGCCTGCCAAAGCCAGTGTCCGAGGCGATCATCGAGTACCTGAAGAACCCGAACCCCGGCTGCACCCTGTGCCTCGTGTCGGAGAAGCTCGCGAAAAACACCCGCCTCTACAAGGCGCTCGCAAAGGTGGGTCCGCACTCCGTTGTCGACTGCGCCCCGAAGAAGCGGTGGGAGCTGCCGAAGACGGTGCTCAAGATGGGCAGCGTCCATGGGGTGCAGATCGACCAGGACGCCGCGGAGGAACTCATCTCTCGCGTGGGAGAGTCCACCACGATGCTCGACACGCAGGTCAAGACCCTTGCCTCGCTGTGCCGCGCGACCGGCCGGGTGACGCGGGCCGACGTCGAGGCGCATGTCGTGCGGACCGCGGAGGTCAAGCCCTGGGATTTCCTCGACGCCGTCTGCGACCGTGACGCCGCCCGCGCGCTCGGGCTCTACCAGCTGATGCAGAAACCCTCCCAGATCGCCCTCACCTCGCTTTTGACCGGGCGCATCCGCGAGCTGATATGCGCACGCTCCCTGGCCTCCCGCGGGCAGGCCAACGACCTGGCGCAAAGGCTCGGCAAGCAAAGCTGGCAGGTAAAGAATCATCTGCGCTGGTCGCGGCGTTTCAGCGACGAGGACCTGCGCCGTGCCCTCTGCGCCTGCGCGGACTGCGAACGCTCGCTCAAGACTGGCGGGGACCCCGACATCACCTTCGTCCGTCTGGTCATGGAAATCTGCGGCGCGACATAAAGAAAAAGCCCCGCAGCCGAAGCTGTGGGGCCCGTGCGTATCAGGATCAAACGACCCGAGCTACTCCATCGAGTTGACGAGGTGCTGGATGCCGGACTTGCGCTCGGCTGCCTGGTTCTTGTGGATGATGCCCTTGGATGCGGCCTTGTCGAGCTTGCGAGCGGCGGCGTTCGCGGCCTCCTGGGCAGCGGCCTTGTCGCCGGACTCAGCGGCGACGCGGACCTTCTTGACGTAGGTCTTGAGCTCGGAGCGGACAGCCTTGTTGCGCTGACGCGCCTTCTCAGCGGTGATGATGCGCTTCTTCTGAGACTTGATGTTTGCCACGTGCGGTTCCTTTCAAATACAGTCTTATGAGGCCTCTACGCTGAGACAAGCGACGCCCGAGTCTGTGGGGTGACCCGAGCGGGGAGGTCAACCTGTGCAGTATAGCACGCAAGTGCCAAGGTGGGGTATTATCTTGGTCATGAATACGATTGATACCACACATATTCGCAACTTCTCTATCGTTGCGCACATCGACCACGGCAAGTCGACCATCTCGGACCGCATCCTCGAGCTGACGCACACCGTCGAGCAGAGGGACCTGGAGGCCCAGATGCTCGACAGCATGGACATCGAGCGCGAGCGCGGCATCACGATCAAGTCCAACGCCGTGCGCGTGATGTATGACGCCGACGACGGCGACACGTACATGTTCAACCTGATCGACACCCCGGGCCACGTGGACTTCACCTACGAGGTATCCCGGTCCCTGGCCGCCTGCGAGGGCGCGGTGCTCGTCGTCGACGCGACCCAGGGCGTGGAGGCCCAGACCGTCTCCAACGCCAACCTCGCCATGAACGCCGGCCTCGACATCGTCCCCGCGATCAACAAGATCGACCTGCCGAGCGCCCATCCCGAGGAGGTCAAGCAGGAGATCGAGGACGAGCTCGCCATCCCCGCCGACGACGCGGTGCTGGTGTCGGGCAAGACGGGCGAGGGCATCCACGACCTGCTCGAGTCCATCGTCTACCTGGTCTCGCCTCCCAAGGGAGACGCCACGGCCCCGCTCAAGGCGCTGATCCTCGATTCCTATTTCGACGAGTACCGTGGTGTGATCGCGACCGTGCGCGTCTTCGACGGCTCCATCAAGAAGGGCGACAAGCTCAAGATGATGGCGCTGGGCGACACCTTCCTGGCCGACGGCGTCGGCTGCAAGCGTCCGCTCGAGACCCCGCTCGACTCGCTCGGCGTGGGCGAGGTGGGCTACGTCGTGACGGGCCTCAAAGACCCGGCCATGGTCAAGACGGGCGACACGATCACGGGGGAAGACCGGCCCTGTGCGGAGCCCTGTCCCGGGTATCATGAAGCCAAGCCGATGGTCTTCACGGGCCTCTTCCCGATCGACAACAAGCAGTACGAGAACCTCCGCGACGCGCTCGAGAAGCTCAAGGTCAACGACCCGTCGCTCACCTGGGACCCCGAGACGTCCGTGGCGCTGGGCTTCGGCTTCCGCGTGGGCTTCCTCGGCCTTTTGCACATGGAGGTCGTCAAGGAGCGCCTGGAGCGCGAGTTCGACCTGGACCTCATCGCGACGGCGCCCTCGGTCCGCTACCACGTGTACCTCACCGACAAGACGATGATCGAGATCACGAACCCGACCGACCTGCCCGACGTCACGCGCATCGACCGCATCGAGGAGCCCTACCTCAAGGCCAAGGTCATTGTGCCGCCAGCCTACATGGGCGCCGTGATGCAGCTCGTGGTCGAGCACCGCGGCGAGACGGGCAACATGGTCTACCTCTCCGAGAAGTCGGTGGAGGTGCAGTTCGACGTGCCGCTGGCCGAGCTCATCCTCGATTTCTTCGACCAGCTCAAGAGCCGTACCAAGGGCTACGCCTCCCTCGACTACGAGCTGGGCGAGTACCGCGAGAGCGACCTCGTGCGCCTCGACATCCTGCTCGCGGGCGAGGCGGTCGACGCACTCTCCTTCATCGTGCACAAAGACAAGGCCTACCCCATGGCGCGCGCCCTGTGCGACAAGCTCAAGGAGATGATCCCGCGCCAGCAGTTCGAGGTGCCCATCCAAGGTGCGATCGGCAACAAGATCATCAGCCGCTCAACCGTCAAGGCGGTGCGCAAGGACGTCCTGGCCAAATGCTACGGCGGCGACATCACGCGCAAGCGCAAGCTGCTGGAAAAGCAGAAGGAGGGCAAGAAGCGCATGAAGACCCTGGGCTCCGTCGAGGTGCCGCAGGAGGCGTTCCTCGCCGTGCTGCGCGTGGGCGACGACGACAACTAGGGCAGTTTCGCCAACGTATCCGACAGCGTCGCCCGTGAGCGCGAGGGGGCTAGAGCCACGCACGAGCCGTCTGGGAGAAGAAGCGATAGCAGCTGCAGAGCGGCTCGACATCGGTGTACCAGTCGGCGTGCAGCCGTGCGCGCGCCAGGAGCGCGTCTACGCCCGCCTTCGCGGCCTCGTGGCGGTCATCGCTGCGGACGATGTCGCGTATGCCCCAGAGTGCCGCGAGCATCTCGAGCGTGCGGGGGTTCCGGGTCCATCGGTCTCGCTCGTCACGGGTGCCGATATGCGAGCCGGAGAGGGCTTCTTGTAGCGGTTGCGGCGTCGCGTATTTGCTCGCCCCCGATGAGATGCCGTTGAGCACGGCGGAGCCGTGGGCGCAGGCGTTGCGGAGCTCTTTCACGTCCTTGAGCAGATAACGGGTCTCTTTGAGCCCATCGTCGTGCCACCGGTTCGCGCAGAAGGCCCAGAGCTCGAGGAAATCGCCGAAATCGAGCACCTCGGCGATGACCCAGAGCGGCATGTCGCCCACATACTTGTCGATGAGCTCGCCTTCATAGACGTCCGAGTCGCCACGCCTGTCTTCGAGCTCGGCCTCCAGGCGTGCGCGCCGTCCGCCCGACAGCGAGGAGAAATAGTCGCTCACGACCGCGTAGGGATCCTCGCGATGCCTGTCGGCGCAGTAGAGGAGCTCCAGCTTTGCCGCCTGCTCCACGTCCAGCGCGATGGGCAGGAAGGTCATCCGGAGCCGGTGGTCGATCTCGGTGAGGTCGATGAGCTCGGAGAAGTCGAGGCCGATATAGCGGGTGACGCCCCCGTCGCCCGGCGTCTTTGGGTAGAGCGACTTGTACGAGGCGGTGCGCATGTACCCGCCCACGTCGCGCAGGTAACGGGCCGCGGCCTGCCTGTCGACGCGCTCGAACGTGACGCCGCGCGACTCCAGGTAGGCGACCTGAGAGTCGGGGTCGAGCGTCGGTCCCTTTTGCCCCCGCCACCGTTGCTTTGCCATCGATGCACCCCGTTGTCCCATGTAGGATAGCCGGCAGAGAAAGACGAACGTAGAAAGACGAACGTAGAAAGAAGAAGGTAGAAAGACGAGCGAAAGGCTCCTTACCAGCGGTGGAGCTGGGGCTCCATGTGGTCGAACGTGTAGAATCCCCCAAAGCCGAGCGCGCGGAGCAGCTCCTGCGCCTGCGTGATGTAGCTGCCGAGGTGCTCCGGCTTGTGCGAGTCGCTGCCGATGGTGACGATGGTGCCGCCGAGGTCGCGGTAGAGCTCGAGGATTTCTCGCGAGGGCTGCCAGTAGGGCAGCCCGTAGCGGACCGACGACGTGTTGACCTCGATGCCTTTGCCGTCGGCGATCGCCTGCTCGAGGCAGGCGGCGACCTGGTCGCGGTAGGCGGCGAAGGGGCGCGGGTCCTTGTTGTCGCGCTGGATGGCGTTGAGGTGCGCGAGCACGCTGTAGTCCTTGAAGCCCTGCTCGCAGGCGAGGATCTCGGCGTAGTAGTTGTCCGTGACCTCCTCGGGCGTCTTGCCGACCTGGTACTCCTGGTTCCAGAACTCGAGGTCGTCGATCTGGTGGCAGCTCATGAGCACAAAGTCGAGCTCGCCCCGGCGGGCGTCGAAGAGGTGCTGGTTCTGGGCGATTCTGTGGCGCTGGACCCCGAGCTCGATGCCGCATCTCACGGTCAGCGTGCCGCCCCACCAGTCGTGGTCGGGCGAGCCCCACTTGTCGCGCGCGGCGGCGATGGCGGGGAAGAGACGCTGGTAGTCGGCATTGGAGACCATCTCGCCTTCGATGAAGCGCGCCTGGTGGGCGGGGTCGTCCATATAGCTCTCGTCGTAGAGGGTCCCCGCCGCGTCGAGCGGGCTCACGTCGTTTTTGACGCCGTAGTCCACGTGGTCCGTGATGCAGATCTCGTCGAGGCCCAGACGGCAGGCGTCGCGGCACACGTCGTCTAGCGGATAGTCGGAGTCGTCGGAAAACGCGGTGTGCACATGGTAGTCGGCGCGCATGGTTGTATCCTTTCTGTCCTCGCAGAGCCGCCGGAGCGCCCCCTGACGGGTGCAACCGACGGTTGGACGCCCCATGCCCATCGGCAGGGCCGCCCGCTCGGGAATGCTCGTCTTATTTTATAGAGTTTCGCCCGTCCGCACCGCATGGCGTACACTTCGACACAGCGAACCGCAGGGAGGATGCATGACAGAGGCACGCCAGGACGCGCAAGACATACTGGAGGCATACGCCTCCGCGGCAGGGTTGGAGCTGCCCATCGCACCCTTTGCGGGAGCCGGCGCGGACGACGCGGCCCCAGAGGGGGACCTGCGGGCGCGGTGGGCCGCCAACCCCTTCATGATGGCGCCGATGGCCGGCGTGAGCGACGCGGCGTACCGCATGATGGCGCGGGCGGGCGGGGCCGCCGTCGCCTACAGCGAGATGGTCTCGGTGGCCGGCATCCATTTCGGCGGGGACAAGACCTGGGAGCTCGTGCTGCCGCACGACCCCGAGCCCGACATCGCCGTCCAGCTCTTCGGCTCCCGGCCCGAGCAGTTCCGCGAGGCGGCGGAACAGGTGTATCTGAGGCTCGGCAAGTCCCTGGCCCTCCTCGACATCAACATGGCCTGCCCCGTGCCCAAGGTCGCGAAGAAGGGCGAGGGGGCGGCGCTCATAGACGACCCCGCGCGTGCCTACAAGATCGTGGAGGCCTGCCGCGAGGGCATCGACGCGGCATCGCAGCGGCTGGGTATGCCGCCCGTCCCCGTGACCTGCAAGATCCGTCGAGGCGTGAAGACGGGCCACGAGCTCGCGCCTGTCTTCGCCGAGGCGATGGAGCAGGCAGGCGTCGCGGCGGTCGCGGTCCACGGGCGCTATGCAGACCAGTTCTACCGCGGCGAGGCCGATTGGGGCGTGGTCAGACGCACGACCCAGATCGTGAAGTCCATTCCCGTGATCGCGTCCGGCGATATCACGACCCCCGAGGCCGCCGCGCGCGTGATGGGTGAGACGGGGGCATCGGCGGTCATGATCGCCCGCGGCACCTACGGCAATCCCTGGATCTTCCGCGACGCGCGGCTGATTTTGGCGGGCCAGGTTCCTCCCGTGCACAGCCTGGGGCAACGCCTGGCGGCGCTCGCCCTCCACGTCCGGCTGCTCGAGGCGACGGGCGCGCATATGGCACGCGCGCGCAGCCTCGCGAGCTGGTACCTCAAAGGCATTCCCGACGCGGCCGCCTGGCGCAACCGTGCGATGCAGTGCGTGACGGCCGACGATTTCCTTGCGTTGATCGACGAGGTGGGGGGCCTCGAGTGACGCCGGCCGTCACATCCTCCTACGCCGACAGGCTGCGTGACCCAGGTGCCGCGGGGTTGTACCTGCATGTGCCGTTTTGTGTAAGGAAGTGCGCCTACTGCGACTTTGCATCGCGGGCCACGGAGCCGGGCGACCCGCGGATGGCGCGATACGTCGACAGCCTGATCGAGCAGATAGGCCGCTGCGCCGGCGCGGGCCTGCTCGCCCACACCCGCACCGCCTATATAGGCGGAGGAACGCCGAGCCTACTGGGCCCCGACCTCGTACGGCTTGTCCGCGCCGTGCGCAAGGCCTGCCCCGAGGTCGTGGAATTCACCAGCGAAGCAAACCCGGACTCGCTCAGCACGCCCCTGCTCGCCGAGCTGCGCGAGGCGGGTCTCACCAGGATCTCCCTGGGGATCCAGTCGACCGATGATGAGGAGCTGCATGCGCTCGGCAGGGTGCATGACGCCGAGACGGCCCTTGCGCGCCTGCGAGAGGCGGTGGCGTCTGGGCTCGACGTGTCCTGCGACCTCATGTGCGCCATACCGCTCCAGACGCATGCCAGCTGGCAGAGGAGCATCCAAGACATACTCTCCTGCGGCGTGGGGCACGTGAGCGTCTATCCCCTCCAGATCGAGGAGGGGACGCCCCTTGCCCGTGCGGTGGGGGAGGGCGATCCTGCGTGGAACTCGACAGACGTACAGGCCAACCGCATGGAGTCGGCATATCGGGCCCTGAGCGCGGCCGGTTACGAGCACTACGAGGTGGCCAGCTACGCCCAACCCGGCAAGCGCTGCGCGCACAATATCGTGTACTGGTCGGGGCAGACGTATCTCGGGCTCGGCACGAGTGCCGCAGGCATGTTGACCCGGGAGGCATACGGGCGCCTGCGTTTGTCTTACCCAGAGTTGCCGCAGGTGTCTGAGCAGGCGTTTCGCATTCGGTTGAAAGTCTCAAGCAATAATAAGCCTCAAGTAGAGCTTGAGTATCTCAACAAGGCTCAAGCTGCGGCTGAAGACCTCATGCTTGCCATGCGTATGGCGGACGGCATCGCTGCTGACCAGCTCGTATACGCAGGGGAGGTTTTGGGCAAAGACAAACTTGAGTCGTGCATAGATAGGCTCATGGTGCGTGGACTTGTCCAAGGCGCCGACGGTCGCGTGGGAGAGTCTGGTGCCGGCAGAGGCGGGATACGGCCGACGCACCAGGGGTGGTTGCTCGGCAACGAGCTCTACGAGGCGTTGTGGGACTTGGCTCCGGACCAAGAGACGCGCATGGTGGAGGTAGACGCTATGGAGGCGAGGGTATGACATACGATGACGGCAGCAGGCCCGTGCCTCCCACGGGGGTCGGCGCGCAGGGAACGATGCCGCAGCAGAGCGGTTACCAGCAGGCTCCCTCTCAGCGGCTCCCGTACCCGCAGGCTCCTTGCCAACAGCTGTCGTACCAGCAAACCTACGCTCAGCAGCCCGGCTACCCCTACGGCAACGGTATGCCTCAGGCAACGCCGAGCCCGATGTATCCCTACGCGCCAGATCAGTACCGGCCCGTGTCGCAGGCACCTGCCATACCCGCGGGAAGGCCACCGGTCCACGGTGGGATACGTTGGGTCTTTCTGTCGTTCCTCCCGATGGGCGTGTATATCGCCTTGCAGATACTCTGCGTCATCGTCGGGGACATCGTTTATATGATGATGGGCTCCCGTGCGGCGAGCATCCCCGATGCCGAGTTCACGAGTTGGTGCATCACCGTTTCCCAGCTCCTCGCCGTCCTCATCGGCATCCCCTGGTACCGCAGGCTGCGCAGGGATGCGGCAAGCCGCTGGGTGTTTTTCGAGCACAAGAAAAAGCAGGACAAACAAGGCCATTCCGGGCAGTCGTGTCCCTATCAGATGACACCGCCGGTGCAGGCGGCAGCTGAGCCACGCAAGGAGCGGCGGTTTGTCATCCTCGACCAGCTGATTCCGCGGCCCAAACGCCCCTCGAAAGCGGGCAACATTCTGCTCGACATCGTTTTGATACTGGCGATCGGCGTACTCGCCCAGATTGCCACCGACGCCCTGCTCACGCTCGTGGAACCCCTCATCCCCGACACGATGGCGCAGTACAACGAGATGATGCAGCAGCTCTCGGACACCTCGCTGATCTCGGTGCTCTCCCTTGCGATACTGGCGCCGATAGCCGAGGAGATCTTCTTCCGCGGCGTGACGATGGAGATGGCCCGACGCATCACCCCGCAGGCCTGGGTCGCTGTCGTGCTGCAGGCCGCCATCTTTGGCCTGGCCCACGGCAACCCGATACAGTCCACGTATACCTTCCTGCTCGGCCTGGTCCTGGGGGTGATCGCGCTCTACGTGGGCGGGCTGCCCGCCACGATGCTGTTGCACTTCTCGGTGAACTCGTCCTCCTATGCGGCGAGCCAGCTGCTGGGCTGGGCGGCGGACTGGGGGACTGCCGGCTACGGGCTCGCGCTGGCCGCGTCTCTGGCGCTCGGTGCGCTCTGCCTGTTTGTCTTGATCAGAAATCACAGGACCCAGGACACGGGGCGGCAGACGATCGGCACAGGGTTACCGGGGCCCGGTACGGGGACGCCGGGGCCCGGTACGGGGACGCCGGGGCCTAGCGCGGGACAGTCGGCCCAGGGCGGCGGTTGGCCGGCACCTGAGAAGATGTGATGTGAAGCGGCATTGATGCCGGCAGCTTGCCGCGCGGGGCGCGTATACTTTTAGGGCTTGTTTCGATAGCGGCCGGCGCGCCACCCGATGGGCCAAGCCCACGGCGCGGGGCCGCGAACGTCACGACGGGAGTCGCGCGCTTTGATAGCACTTGCAGACAAAATAACCAAATCCTTCGGCGGCCGCGTGCTCTACACGGACGCGACGCTGCAGCTCAACGCGGGGGAGCGCTGGGCCCTGGTCGGCCCCAACGGCGCCGGCAAGACCACGCTGCTCAAAATCATCATGGGGCAGGAGAGCCCCGATGCGGGCACGATCTCCTTCGCGCGCGACACGCGCGTGGGCTACCTGGAGCAGGAGACCAAGCTCGACAGCTCAAAGACGGCCCTGCAGGAGGTCGTGGACTCCGCGACCGAGATCCGCGCGCTGGAGCGGCAGAACAAGGACCTGGAGCATGCCATCTCCACCACGGAGCCGGGCCCCGAGCTCGACGCCCTGCTCGAGAAGTACGCCGCCTCGCAGGACCGCTTCGAGCGCCTGGGCGGCTACGAGCTCGAGAGCCGCGCCCGCGCCATCCTGGGCGGCCTGGGCTTTCCGGTGGAGGACTTCGACAAGCCCGCCGAGGACTTCTCGGGCGGCTGGCAGATGCGCATCGCCCTGTCGAAGCTGCTGCTCAAGCACCCCGACCTGCTGCTGCTCGACGAGCCCACCAACCACCTGGACCTCGAGAGCGTCCAGTGGTTCGAGAAGTTCATCGCCGGCTACGACGGGGCGGTACTGCTCGTCAGCCACGACCGCACCTTCATGGACGCCTGCGTGAGCCACGTGGCCGCCGTCGAGAACCGCCGCATCACCACCTACACGGGCAACTACTCAAGCTACCTCAAGCAGCGCGAGGACAACCTGGAGCAGATGCGGGCCAAGCGCGCCGCGCAGGAGCGCGAGATCGCCCACATGCAGGTCTTTGTGGACAAGTTCCGCTACAAGCCCACCAAGGCGGCGCAGGCACAGGAGCGCATGAAGAAGATCGAGCAGATCAAAAGCGAGCTCGTGATCCTGCCGGAGGGGACCAAGAAGGTGCACTTCTCATTCCCCGAGCCGCCCCGCACGGGCGACATGGTCGTGAGCCTGGAGGACGTCTCCAAGTCCTTCGGGGACAACCACGTTTACTCCGACGTCAGCCTCAAGCTCTACCGCGGCGACCATGTGGCGCTCGTCGGGCCCAACGGCGCCGGCAAGTCCACGCTGATGAAGATGATGAACGGCCTCTACCGGCCCGACTCCGGCACGATAGAGCTTGGGCAGAATGTGACCGAGGCCTACTACGCCCAGCACCAGCTGGAGGAGCTCACCCCCTCGAACACGGCGCTGGCCGAGATCGACGAGGTAGCGCCGGGCTGGACCACGCCCGAGGAGCGCCGCCTGCTGGGTGCGTTCCTCTTCCACGGCGACGACGTGCTCAAGCGCGTGTCGGTCCTCTCCGGCGGCGAGAAGGCCCGCCTGGCGCTGGCCAAGATGCTGGTGGCGCCCGACCCGCTCCTGCTGCTCGACGAGCCCACCAACCACCTGGACATCGACTCGGTCGACGTGCTGGAGGAGGCGCTCAAGAAGTTCCAGGGCACCATCGTGCTGATCAGCCACGACGAGCACCTGGTGCGCGCGGTGGCCAACAAGGTCGTGGACGTCCGCGACCACAAGGTCACGCTCTACGACGGCGACTACGAGTACTACGAGTACAAGAGGGCCGAGCTGGAGGCCCGGTCCGCAGGGGAGGCGGGCGTCGGTGCGCAGGCCGCAGGCGCCGGCACCGCGGTTGCGGCGGGCGCAGGCGCAGGCGCCAAAGCCGGCAAGGCGCAGATCGTCCAGCCCGGCGCGCAGCCGACGCCCAATACCGGCCGCAACGTCAAGACCAAGGAGCAGCGCCGCGCCGAGGCCGAGGCGCGCCAGGCGCAGCACAAGGCCCTGCGCTCGACCAAGAAGCGTCTGGCCGAGGTCGAGGCGGCCCTGACGCCCGCCCAGAAGCGCTACGAGGAGCTGATGAAGCTCATGGCGTCCGAGGAGCTCTACGCGGACGCCGACAAGTTCGACCGCGCCATGAAGGAGTACGAGGCGCTCTCAAAGAAGATCCCCAAGCTCGAGGAGGAGTGGCTCGAGCTCACGTCCAAGATCGAGGAGGCGCAGGCATAACGCCTGGGCCGCCCGAGGCCGGCCGGCTGCGGGCCCGACCGCCCCGACCGGCCGAGCTGCGAGGAGGAACGCGTGTATTCCCTGAGTGACATAGCGGGCATCGCGATATCGCTCGTGCTCGTGATGTTTTCCGCGACATTGCACGAGGTCGCGCACGGCTACGCCGCCTACAGGCTGGGCGACCCGACCGCCAAGATGGCAGGCCGCCTGACGCTCAACCCCAAGGCCCACATCGACCCGACGGGCTCGGTCGTGCTGCCGCTCATCATGGCGATCGCGGGCGGCCCCATATTCGCCTTTGCGAAACCGGTGCCCTACAACCCCAACAACCTGCGCAACCCCGTGCGCGACGAGGTCATAGTGGCTTTCGCGGGGCCGGCGTGCAACATCGCCCAGGCGGCCGTCGGCGCGGCCGTCCTGCGCCTGCTGTGGCGCTTCGCCTACCCGGCCGTGGGTGCAGACGCATCGATAGTCTTTACCTACATCGCCTACGTCCTCAGCGCCTACATCTACATCAACCTGCAGCTCGCGTTCTTTAACCTGATCCCCCTGCCGCCGCTCGACGGGTCGTCGATCGTGTCGCCCCTGCTGCACGGCGAGGCGCGCGTCAAGTACTACGAGGTCCAGCACTACGCGATGCCGATTCTTTTGATCGCGCTCTACGTGCTGCCGATGGTGTTGCGTGTGGACCCGATCGGCATCTATCTCGACGCGACGGCCGGCCGCATGTTCGACCTGATGATGGGGTAGCGACCGTATGTCTTACAAAGTCCGCACACAGGCCTACTCCGGCCCCTTTGACCTGCTGCTCCAGCTGGTGAGCCGCCAAAAGGTGGACATCGGCTCGATCTCGATCTCCGAGGTGGCCGACCAGTACCTAGCCGAGGTCGAGGGCATGGGCGAGCTCGACCTGGACGTCGCGAGCGACTTTGTGCTGGTGGCGGCCACGCTGCTCGACCTCAAGGCGGCGTCCCTGGTGCCCGAGGACTACAGCAGGCGCAGGCAGGCGAGCGACGAAGACGAGCAGGACGAGCTGGCGGACCTCACGCCCGAGAACGTCCGCGAGGTCCTGATCGCCCGCCTCATCGAGTACAAGAAGTTCCGCAACGCCGCCGCGGCCCTCGCGTCGCGACAGGACGCCGAGGCGCTCATGGAGCCGCGCACCGCCGGGCCGGACCCCGAGTTTCTGGGCCTCATGCCCGACTACCTCGAGGGCATCACGCTGCGCTCGCTGGCGGTGATCTGCGCGGACCTGGACGGGCGCAGGCAGAAGTTCCTGCTGGAGGCCGAGCACGTCGCCCCCAAGCGCCTGCCCCTCGCCCTCACGGTGGCCGCGGTCGACCGTATGGTGCGCGCCCGCAGCCACGTGAGGTTCTCCGAGCTCATCGACGGGCCGCGCACGCCCGAGAACGTGGTGGCGACCTTCCTAGCGATGCTCGAGCTCGCCGGCCGCGGCAGCGTGACGCTCGAGCAGGAGGAACCCTTTGGCGACATCGACGTGGACCACGTGGAGGGCGCGCCTGTCTTTGTGACCGACGGCTTCGAGCTCTCCAGCGTCGACGAGGCCGCTGTCGGCGGGGAGGGCGCCGCCGACCGGGACGGTGCCGACGGGGGAGCCGCAGCCGGCTCCGATGCCGGGACAATTCCTGACACAGACACACAACCCGAGGGGGAGTAGACCATGGCGAACCTGGAAAGGCTCGACGACAACTCGTTGAAGGGCGCCCTCGAGGCGCTGCTGCTCGTGTCGAGCGAGGCCGTCTCGGCCATCGACCTGGCGCGGGCGCTCGGGGTGTCGCCGGGAGACGCCGCCGCGGCCCTGGCCGACCTGGCGGCGGAGTACTCGGACGCAAACCGCGGCATCCAGCTGCGCGAGGTCGCGGGCGGTTGGCGCTTCTTCACGCACCCCGCATACCACGACCAGGTGGCCGCCTACGTCCTGAGCTGGGACAAGTCGCGCCTGTCGCAGGCCGCCCTCGAGACGCTCGCCGTGATCGCCTACCACCAGCCGGTGTCGCGCGAGGGCGTCCGCGGCGTCCGCGGCGTCAATTCCGACGGCGTCATTTCCTCCCTGATGGAGAAGGGCCTGGTGCGCGAGGCCGGCCGCGACAAGCAGCGCGGGGGCGCGATCCTCTACGGCACGACGCGCGCGTTCCTGGAGCGGTTCGGCCTGAGGTCGCTGCGCGAGCTGCCCGACCTGGAGGAGTTCGCCCCCGACGAGGAGTCCAGGCAGTTCATCCGCGAGCGGCTCTCCGGCCGCGCGATCGCCTCGACGCTCGAGGAGGCCGACGACGACCTCGAGGACGAGCGCGAGCTATTGGGCGACGACTACGATGAGGACGACACCGGCGAGGCGGACGCCAGGGATGCCGCCTACGAGGACGAGGCGGAGGAAGCCGACGACGATGAGTGAGATGCGCCTACAGCGCTTCCTCGCGCGGGCCGGTGTCGTGAGCCGGCGCAAGGCCGAGCCGTTGATCGTGGCCGGCCGGGTGTGTGTGAACGGGACGCCCGCGACCGAGCTCGGGACCAAGGTCGACCCGGACCGGGACACGGTGACGCTCGACGGCGAGCCCGTCACTCTGCTCGCGGAAGAAAACGCCTACGTGATGCTCTACAAGCCGCGCGGGTACGAGTCGGCCATGAGCGGCCCGGGCCGGCGCCCCTACGCGGGCGAGCTCGCCCCGACGGACCGCTACCCGGGGCTCTTCCATGTCGGCCGGCTCGACTGGGACACGACCGGACTGCTCCTCTTCACGACCGACGGCGAGGTTGGCCACGCGCTCACACACCCGTCGCACGAGGTCGACAAGCACTATGTCGCCCTGGTCAAAGGCGCGCCGAGCCGCCGCGAGCTCGAGGCGCTGCGCCGCGGCCTGCGCATAGACAAAGACGTGGCGGCCCCGGCGGAGGGCACGGTGCTCGACCCCGATGACCCGGTCTGCCGCCCGGTGATCCCCGAGGGGCTGCCGTACGGCTGCTCCGTAGTGGGGCTGACGATACACGAGGGCAAGAAGCACGAGGTCAAACGCCTGCTCGGTGCGGTCGGTCACAAGGTGATCCGCCTGCACCGCGATAAGTTCGGCCCGCTCGTCCTGTCCGACGTCGCGCCGGGGGCCTGGCGCGACCTGACGGCGGACGAGGTGCGGGCCGTGAGGGAGGCAGCACGATGAGTGACAGGCAGCGCATACTGGTGATGCGGCACCCGCAGACCGTGGCGAACATCGACCACGTGCTCTCCGGCCGCAGCGACGTGGACCTCACGGAGGAGGGCGTGCGCCAGCTGTTCCGTGCGGCGCAGGCGGTGACCGCATGGCGGCCCGACCGCATCTGGGTGAGCCCGCTCTCGCGCTGCAAGGCGATCGGCGAGGAGGCGGCAAACGCCCTCGGCATACCGTGCGAGGTGCACCCCAATCTGGCCGAGATCGAGTTCGGCCCCGTGCAGGGGATGACGGCGGGGGAGCTGCGCAGGCACGGGTACGACTTCCCGTGGCGGCTCGACGAGCGGGGGCACTCCGTCTGCCCGGAAGGATCCGAGTCTTTTGAGGAGCTGATCGCTCGCGCCGGGCGGCTGCTCGACGAGCTGCGCCCGCTCGAGGGCCGCACCGCCTGCGTCACGCACGGCGGCTTCACGCGCGGCCTGCTCGCCGCCGTGATGGGCACGCCGCTCACGACATTCTGGAACGTCCGCCTGCCCAACGTGAGCTCGCAGGTGCTGACCTGCGACGGGCAGACGTTCACGCTCGCCGGGCTCGCCCTAGCGCCGGAGGAGGTCGTGCGGCGCACGGAGCATCCCGAGCTGCTCGGGATCGACACGACCGCGGCGAGCGAGCTGGGCGGGGCGGGGCCGCAGTCCTGAGCCGCAACCGCCCGCGCCGCGTGTCGGCACGGGCGCAATGCAGGTAGAATGGTTTTGGAATCGCCGGCGCGGAATGCCGGCGCAGCGAAAGGAAACATCATGAGGGTTGCCATCGACGGTCCGGCTGGCTCGGGCAAATCCACCGTGGCCCGTGCGATCGCCGCGCGCGCGGACGTCACCTATCTGGACACCGGCGCTATGTACCGTGCCGTGACCTGCAAATGCCTGGCCGACGGCGTGCCCGTGGACGACGTGGACCGCGTGGCGCAGATTGCCCGCGCGATCGACATCCGCTTTGGCCAGGACCACCGCGGACAGACCGTGCATGCGGACGGCGCGGACGTGACCGCTGCCATCCGCACCGCCGCGGTCGACCGCAACGTCTCGGCCGTCTCGGCCATACCCGCAGTACGCGAGGCCATGGTCGAGCGCCAGCGCAAGCTCGGCGCCGAGGGCGACGTGGTCGCCGAGGGCCGCGACATCGGTACGGTCGTCTTCCCGGATGCCGAGGTCAAGGTGTTCCTGACGGCCGACCCGGCCGCGCGCGCCCACCGTCGCGCCGTGCAGCGCGGGGGCGGCGATGCCGCCGTCGACGCCCATGCGACCGCAGACGCCGAGGAGGAGAAGAAGGTCCTGGACGACCTGATCCGCCGCGACCGGCTCGATTCCACCCGCGAGGTCGCGCCGCTGCGCCCCGCCGAGGACGCCGTGCACATCGACTCCTCCAACCTGACGCTCGACCAGGTCGTCGATCAGGTCATGGGGCTCATAGAGGCAGCCCGTGCAAAGGAGAACGCGCATGCCTGACGCGACGGCGGAAAAGCAAAAAGACGCGAGCAAACCGGCGGTACCGTCCGCGAGCAAAGCAGACGGCAAGGCCGAGGGGGATGCGGGCTCGGGCAAGATGCGCGCCTGGCATGGTTGCACCTACGACGACTACCGCGACCACGCGATGCGCGACTACCCGCTGCCGTCGCGCATGGCCCTGGGTTTCGTCGTGGGCGTGGTCTGGCTCTTCACCAAGATCATCTGGCCCTGGCGGATCGAGGACAGCGACAAGCTCCTGGGCGACCGTCGCGAGGGGGAGCCCGGCCGCATGGTCGTGATGAACCACGTCTCGATGTTCGAGCCCGTGGCCATGTACGTCTATATGTACACGCACGGCCTGCGCTGCCGTTTCATCTACAAGAGCGAGTTCGACAAGATCGGCATCCTCTCGTGGCTGCTGTCGCGCGCTGGCGCCATCCCCGTGGAGCGCGGGACCGCCGATCTCAAGGCGGTGCGTCGCGCGGAGCGGGCGCTCAAGCGGGGCGAGTACGTGCTCGTCTACCCGGAGGGCACGCGCATCCGCACGGAGGACCAGGAGGTCACGATCCACGGCGGCTTTGCGCTGATGGCGCAGCTGGGCCGCGCACCCGTGCAGCCCGCCGCCGTGGTGGGTGCGCGCGACATCACGCCCGCCGGCACGCACTGGAAGCGGCTCTTTTGGCGTGTCTTCCTCAAGGTCGGCGATCCCATCACGTTCGACGAGCTCGACGTCAAGGGTCGCAAGGCCAAGGTCGCCGCGATGGAGAAGCTCGCGATGGAGCGCGTGTACGCCCTGCGAGACGAGCTCCGTGCCGAGCACCCGGGCAAAAACTAACCCAAGGAGAACGTATGGCAGAGATACGCGTGGCCGACGAGGCGGGCGCCTGCTATGGCGTGCAGCGCGCGCTGGATATGGTGCGCGAGGCCGCCGCGGCGGAGCCGGGTGCCGTGAGGACGCTGGGTCCGCTCATCCACAACCCGACGGTCGTGTCGGACCTGGGCGCGCGGGGCGTCGAGGTCGTCGAGTCGCCCGAGCGGGCTGCGGGCAAGACGCTCGTGCTGCGCACCCATGGCGTGACGCCCGAGGTCGAGGATGCGGCCCGCGCTGCATGCCCCCAGGTCATCGACGCCACCTGCCCCTTTGTCAAGCGCGCGCACAATGCGGCGGAGCAGCTCACCCGCGAAGGCTACCAGGTCATCGTCGTGGGCGAGGCAGGGCACCCCGAGGTCGAGGGCACGGTCGGACACGCGCCCGAGGCGATCGTGGTCGGCAGCGCCGCGGAGCTCGAGGGCGTAAAGATCGCGCGCCGTGTGGGTGTCGTGGTCCAGACCACCATGCGCAAGGCGATCCTGCAGGAGGTCGTCGACGCGCTGATCGGCCAGGCAGAGGAGGTCCGCCTGATCGACACGATCTGCAAGGCGACCTCGGACCGCCAACGCGCCGCCGCGGCGCTGGCCAAGGAAGCCGACGTGATGGTCGTGATCGGCGGTCGCAACTCTGCCAACACGACGAGGCTCGCCGAGATCTGCCGGGCCGCCTGCCCGCAGACGCACCACGTGGAGGGCGCGGACGAGCTCGACGCGGTGTGGTTCGAGGGCGCGCGCCTCATCGGCGTCACTGCAGGCGCATCGACCCCGCAGGACCAGATCGAGGCCGTGTGCGCGCGTATCAAAGACCAAAGCAAGGCAGACGCCTAGCATTGCCCGAGGCACACGAATCCGGCTCAGGAGAGGTTCTGCACTCAGCGTGAATCGACCGGACCTGGGGTAGACTCAAGGTGTCGTTTCTTATAAAGGAGTACGTATGGCAAAACCTATCGTCGCCGTCGTCGGGCGACCCAACGTGGGCAAGTCGACGCTGGTCAACCGCCTGGCCCAGACCCGTGAGGCGATCGTCCACGAGTCCCGCGGCGTCACGCGCGACCGCAGCTACCACGAGGCCGACTGGAACGGCCGCGATTTCATCCTGATCGACACGGGCGGCATCGAGTCGGCCAAGTCGACCGACGCCTTCGCGCCGCGTATCCGCGAGCAGGCGCTGCTGGCCTGCGACGAGGCAGACGTGATCGTCTTTGTGGTGGACGGCACCGTGGGCGTCACCGACGAGGACGAGGAGGTCGCCCGCGTCGTGCGCCGCACCAAAAAGCCGGTGATCCTCGTCGTCAACAAGATGGACAACCCCGACAACGACCTCGCCAACTGGCAATACTACAGCCTGGGCGTGGGCGAGCCCCAGCCTATCTCCGCCGGTCACGGCTACGGGACGGGCGACCTGCTCGACGACATCGTGGCCGCGATGCCTCCCGAGGACGAGCTCGAGGAAGAGGACGACGACATCCTGTCGATCGCCATCATCGGCCGCCCCAATGTGGGCAAGTCTTCCCTGGCAAACCGCCTGTCCAAAAAGACCCGCTCTATCGTCTCGGACGTCGCAGGCACCACGCGCGACGCCATCGACACGATGATCGAGCACAACGGCCGTCAGATCCGCCTGGTCGACACCGCCGGCATGAGGAAGAAGAACCTCGTGCACGAGGACGTCGAGTACTACAGCCTCGTGCGCGGCCTGGCCGCGATCGACCGCGCGGACGTGTGCCTGCTCGTGATCGACGCCTCGGTGGGCGTGACGGAGCAGGACCAGAAGCTCGCCGCGACCGCCGCCGAGAAGGGCTGCGCGATCGTGATCCTGCTCAACAAGTGGGACCTGATCGACACCGATGCCAAGCGCGACAAGGTCGTCGCCAGCCTGGAGTCGCGCATGGCCTTTGCGACCTGGGCGCCCTACATCAATATCTCCGCGCTCACGGGCCGCGCGTGCGACCGCGTGCTCGACGCCGCCGAGAAGGCCGCGGACGCCCGCGCGATCACCATCAAGACGGCGCAGCTCAACCGCGTGCTCGAGCAGATCCGCGAGTCCGGGCACAGCGTGAGCCAAAAGGGCCGCCGCCTCAAGATGAACTACGCGACGCAGACGGGTTTCAAGCCGCCCGTCTTCTCCATCTTCTGCAACGCGCCCGACCTGGTGGACGACAACTTCGAGCGCTTCATGGAGAACCGGATCCGCGGGGCATTCCCGCTGGAGGGCACGCCCATCCGGCTCAAGTTCCGTCGCAAGGATGCGGGAAGTGACAACCGATGAGTCCCCTGATTGCAAGCCTGCTGGCCGGTATCGCCATCTGCTACTTTGTATGCGGCATCCCGTTTGGCCTGGTCATCGCCAAGGCGCACGGCGTCGACGTGCGCAAGGTCGGCTCCGGCAACATCGGGACGACCAACGTCGCGCGGTCGGTCGGCAAGGCGGCATCGGGGGAGACCCTCGCCTGCGACGTCGCGAAAGGCTGGCTCTGCATGCTGGCGACCCGCTGGATCGTGGCGCAGGCTGCCTTAGGCGGCGACTTCACCATGACCCGGCCCCAGACGTCCTTTGGCTGGGTGACGACCCTGCTCTTCCTCGCCTGCATCTGCGGGCATGTCTTTAGCCCCTACCTGCGTTTCCACGGCGGCAAGGGCATCGCGGTCGGCTTCGGGGCGGGCCTTGGCTGCTTTTGGCCGCTCTCGATCGGCCTTTTGGTCGTCTTCATCCTGGTCGTCGTGCCCACGCGCTACGTGTCTGCCGGGTCGATCGCCGCGGACATCTCCGTGCCGATTTGGGGCCTGGTCTTCGGCTTTACGCGCGCGGCGATCCCGCCCCTGGTCGCGATCACGCTGATCGTGCTCTGGGCCCATCGCGCCAACATCCACAAGCTCATGCACGGTGAGGAGAGCAAGTTTGCCTTCAAGAAATAGCGAGGTAAAGACAGACGCGGCTGCCAAAACGGCGGTCAACGCCAAGACGTGCGCCGATGTGCGGAAGGTCGCGGTCATCGGCACCGGCTCGTGGGGCACCGCTGCCGCCGGCCTCGTCGCCGCCAACGCGGACGATGTCGTGATCTGGGCGCGCAGCGCGGAGGTCGCCGCGGCCATCAACCGCGACCATATGAACCCGCGTCACTTGACCGACTACCGCCTGCCCGCCGGCGTGCGCGCGACCTCCGACCCCGCGGGGTGCATAGCGGATGCGTACGTCTTTGCCGTGCCGTCGTCCTACCTGCGCGACGTCGCGCGCAAGTTCGCGGGCGTGATCGCACCCGATGCGCCGGCGGTCGTCCTGACCAAGGGTATCGAGCCCGACACGCACCGGCTCATGGCCGACGTGGTCGCCGACGAGATCGGGCATCCCGAGCGCATGGCGGCCCTGTCCGGCCCCAACCACGCGGAGGAGATCTGCCGCGGGATGGTGTCGGCGGCCGTGGTCGCCTCGACGAGCCAGCAGGTGGCCGAGACGTTCCAGCGGCTCTTTGTGAGTCCGTCTTTCCGCGTGTACGCGAGCACGGACCTCAGGGGCGTCGAGGTGTGCGCTGCCGTCAAAAACGTGATCGCCATCGCCTGCGGCGTCGCCGTGGGCCTGGGGGCGGGCGACAACACGCTCGCCGTGCTCATGACGCGCGGCCTGGCCGAGATCGGGCGTATCTCCGCCGCGACCGGCGGCGACCCCATGACCTGCATGGGGCTCGCGGGCATGGGCGACCTGATCGCCACGTGCACCTCGCGCCATTCGCGCAACCGCACGTTCGGCGAGGCCTTCGTCGCGGGAGAGAGCCTCGAGGCCTACGAGAACCGCACGCACATGGTGGTCGAGGGCGCACGCGCGGCCAAATCGACCCTGCAGGTGGCCGGCGAATACGGCGTGGAGTGCCCCATCACGAGGGCGGTGCACGCTATCCTGTACGAGGGTGCGGACGTGAGCTCCGCCATCGATTCCCTGCTCGACCGCACGCCGCGCAAGGAGTTCTACGGTATCGACGACGTGCAATAGGCCTGAGGAAAAGAGAAGCAATGCAGCATGACATCTATATCGCGCCGTCTATCCTGTCGGCGGATTTCCTGCACCTCGGAGACGAGCTCGACAGCATCGCCACGGCCGACCTCGTGCATTACGACGTGATGGACGGCCACTTCACCGCCAACATCACCTACGGGCAGTTTGTGCTCGGCCAGCTCAAGAAGGCGACCGACCTGCCCGTCGACGTGCACCTGATGGTCACCAACCCCGAGGAGGCGGTGCCCCTCTTCATCGAGGCGGGTGCCGACATCGTCAACTTCCACTGGGAGGCGCAGACGCACGCCCACCGTCTCGTACAGCAGATTCGCGAGGCGGGACGCCAGGCGGCCATCACGCTCAACCCGGCCACGCCCGTCAGCGTGCTCGAGTCGATCATCGACGACCTCGACATGGTGCTGCTCATGTCCGTGAACCCGGGCTACGGCGGCCAGAAGTTCATCGAGTCCACCTACGCGAAGACACGCGCGCTGCGTCGCATGTGCAACGAGCACCACGTGAACCCGCGCATCGAGATCGACGGCGGCGTGGGTGCCGGCAACGCCGAGGCGCTGGTCGCCGCGGGTGCCGATACGCTGGTCGCGGGTTCGGGCGTCTTCAAATATGCCGACCGCGCCGCCGCGATCACCGAGCTGCGTGCCGCCGGTGAGCGCGGGCGCCTGGTCGATGCCTAGCGAGCGACAAGCGCACACCTCGCCCGCACGAGCGCGGGCAACTAGTCCGTACCGCCTGACAACCCCTGGTCAGCACCGTTCCTCTTGGTAGAAAAGCATCGCCATGACTGATAAAACCTTTGTGTATCTCGACTACGCCGCCTCGGCACCCATGAGCAGGCCCGCGCTCGACGCCGAGCGCGCCTACGAGGCGTCGCCTATCGCCGGGGCCAACCCCAACTCGCTCCACACGCTGGGACGGCTGGCGGCTCAGGCGCTCGACGGTGCCCGCCGGGACCTCGTGCGCTGCCTGGGCGGCGGCTTCAGGCCGATGGACGTGGCCTTCACCTCGGGCGGCACGGAGTCCAACAACCTCGCGCTCTACGGCATGGCCGAGGGCATGCGGGCCCGCGACCGCCGGCGTAAGGAGATTGTCGTCTCCGCCTTTGAGCACGATTCCGAGGTCGACGTGATCCCGGCGCTCAGGGACCGGGGCTTCGAGGTGCGGCAGGTGCGCCCCAACCGCGCGGGCGTCGTGACCCCCGAGGCGGTCGCCAAGCTGGTCGGACCCGAGACCGCGCTGGTCTCGGTGATGTCGGCCAACAACGAGGTCGGCACCGTGCAGCCGATCGGCGAGATCGCCCGCGTGGCACATGCCGCTGGGACCCTGATGCATACCGACGCGGTGCAGGCTTTCGGCCGCATCCCGCTGCAGCTCGACGACGTGGATGCCGTCAGCATCGCCGCGCACAAGATCGGCGGGCCGGTCGGCATATCCGCGCTCGTGATGCGCGGACGCACACCTTTCCGTGCGCAGACCTTCGGCGGCGGCCAGGAGCAGGGGAGGCGACCCGGCACGCAGGGTGTGCGCGACGCGCTCGCCTTCGCCGCTGCCGCCAAGGATGTCTGCGGGCACATGCAGGAGCGCCGAGCCCTCGTGTCCGCTCGAGCCCAGAGGCTGTACGACCGTCTTTGCGCCGACCCCCGCATCCTGCCCACGACCAGCGCGGTCATGGACGAGGGACGCCTGCCCGGCCTGGTGTCGATCATGGTCCCGGGCATCGACTCCGAGACGCTCGTGATGCAACTCGACGAGGCGGGCTTTGAGGTGTCCGCCGGCTCCGCCTGCTCCTCCGGCTCGCTCGACGCCAGCCATGTCCTGCTTGCCATGGGCATCCCGCGCAACCAGGCGCTCGGCTCGCTGCGCATCTCATTTGACGAGCGCGTCTCCGAAGACGACCTCATGCGCTTTGCCGTCGCCCTGGTCGCCATTCTCGACGCCAAGATGTAGGCGCCCGCACCACCAGGCGCATTGTGGTCTTCGGACGGGCGGGGCCTCCTTGCGCGGAAAGGGAGTACGTGCGTGGTACATTGGAGTGGCGGTTTGCGTGTGCGAGATGCGCGGACCGAGGCGATAAACGCACCGAAGAAGTACGCACCTATATACCAAACGAATAGGTCACGGATAGGCTGGAGGAGCACGTATGTCAGAGTCTGAGGCCCTGGTCCGCCTGCAAGCGACAGATATCGAACTGATGAGGCTGCACCACACCCTGGACGACATGCCGCAGGCGCAGAAGCTCGCGACCATCGCCAAAGCCGCGCGCAAGCTGCAGTCGCAGCTCACCGCGATCATCGGCCAGCGCAAGGACGCCGAGATGGACGTCGCGGAAAACCAGCGCAAGCACGAGGAGACCCTCGCCAAGATCCAGACGGTGCAGGCGGAGGCGGCCCAGCGTCAGGCCAGCTTCCGTGAGGCGCGCGACGTCGAGGCGCACCTGACCGCGCTCGCCAAGCAGCAGGAAAAGCTCGAGCACGCCTACATCGAAAAGGCCGAGACCCTCGACAAGCTCACCCGTGCAGAGAAGAACGCCCGCGACCTCGGCACCAAGCTCGCCGCCGAGGCGAAGGCGACGCAGGAGTCCTTTGAGAAGGACAGCGCCGACCTCCGAGCCGAGGTGCGCAAGCTCGAGGCCGAGCGCAAGCAGTGCGAGAACGAGATCACCGTCGAGGTCCTCGAGCGCTACGAGGAGGCGTCCAAGCGCTTCGGCGGCCTCGCGGTCGAGTACCTGGTCGGCAACGTGCCGACGGTCTGCCGCGTCAAGCTGCCGCCCGCGGACTTCGGCAAGCTCAAGCGCGGCCCCGAGATCACCGAGTGCCCGTACTGCCACCGTATCCTCGTGACGAGGGAGTTCTGATGGCCGGCATGACGGATGAGGCAAAGACGGACGCGGCAAAGACGGACGTGGCGCTCAGGTCCGCTCACGTGCTCGTCGCGGTGGCCGGTGGCATCGCCGCCTACAAGGCCGCGGAGGTCGTGCGCGGCCTGCAGAAGGCCGGCTGCGACGTCCGCGTGACGATGACGGCCGAGGCGGAGAAGTTCGTGGGCACGGCGACCTTTGACGCCCTCACGGGCCACACGACGCTGACCGGTCTTTTCGAGACGGGCCACGACGCCGCCGACCCCATCGCACACATCACCGCCGCCGGATGGGCCGACGCCGCGCTCGTCGTGCCCGCGACCGCCAACATCATCGCCAAGGTCGCCTGCGGCATCGCCGACGACGCGCTGACCACGGCTCTCGTGGCGTTGCCCGCCGACGTGCCGCTGCTTATCGCCCCTGCCATGAACGTCCACATGTGGCGGGCGGCCGCCACCCAGGCCAACTTGAAGATGCTCGCATCGCGCGGCGTCCGCTTCGTGTACCCGGAGACGGGCCGTCTGGCCTGCGGCGATGTGGGGGAGGGCAAGCTCGCCCCCGTCGAGCAGATCGTGGAAGAGGCGCTCGCGCAGCTCCGGCGGAGCCACGCCGGCCGCCCGCAGCCTCTGGCCGGCAAGCACGTGGTCATCACCGCCGGCCCCACGCACGAGGCGATCGACCCCGTGCGCTTCATCGGCAACCGATCGTCGGGCAAGATGGGCTTTGCAATCGCCGCGGCCGCGGTCGCCGCCGGTGCGGAGGTCACGCTGGTGGCGGGGCCGTGCACGCAGCCGACGCCCGCCGGCGTCACGCGCGTGGACGTGGTCTCAGCCGCCCAGATGTACGCGGCCGCACGGTCCGTCTTCGCAGACGCCGACGTCGCGATCTGCGCCGCCGCCGTCGCGGACTACACGCCGGCCCATCCGGCGGACCACAAGCTCAAGAAGGGCCGCGAGGAGCTCGACCACATCGACCTCGTGCGCACGACGGACATCCTGGCCGCCCTCTCGGCGGACAAGGGCGACCGCGTGGTCGTGGGCTTCGCGGCGGAGACGAACGACCTCATCGCCAACGCGCAGGCCAAGCTCGCACGCAAGGGCTGCGACATGATCGTCGCCAACGACGTCTCGCGCGCCGACTCGACCTTTGGCTCCGAGACCGACCGCGTGACGTTCATCACCGCTGCGGGTTCCGAGGAGCTTCCGACGATGACCAAGACCCAGGTGGCCGATGAGCTCGTCGAGCGCATCGCCCGCCTCATCAGGTAGGGGATGTACACATGGCCATTCTGATCGGCCTGGAACATGTGAGTCACGAATGGCCGGGCAAGGTGGTCCTGACCGACCAGACCATCGGCATCAACGAGGGCGACCGCATCGGCGTCGTGGGCCGCAACGGCGACGGCAAATCCACGCTGCTCGAGATCGTCGCGCAGGGCGTGGAGCCCGACGACGGTCGCGTGATCTGGCGCAACGGCATCCACGTGGGCATGCTCGCGCAGTCGGACGCGTTCAGCGACGACGAGACGGTCGGGCACGCCGTGGTGGGCGTCACGCCCGAGTACGTGTGGGCGAGCGACCCCAGGATCCGCGGCATCGTCGACGAACTGATCGGCGACCTGGACTGGGAGGGGCGCGTGGGCGACCTCTCGGGCGGCCAACGCCGCCGCGTGGACCTGGCGCGCGTGCTCGCGGGCGACTGGGACGTCCTGCTGATGGACGAGCCCACCAACCACCTGGACATGGGGGCCATCCGCTGGCTCGCCGACCACCTGCGCCGCCGCTGGCCCGCGGGGACCGGCGCGCTGATCCTCGTGACGCACGACCGGTGGTTCCTCGACGAGGTCTGCGAGCACATGTGGGAGGTCCACGACGGGGTGATCGACCCCTTCGAGGGCGGCTACTCCGCCTACGTGCAGCAGCGCGTGGAGCGCCAGCGTCAGGAGGCCGTGATGGAGGAGCGCAGGCAGAACGTGCTGCGCCGCGAGCTCAACTGGCTCGCCCACGGCGCCAAGGCCCGCTCGTCCAAGCCTAAGTTCCGCATCGATGCCGCCATGGCCCTGCTGGCCGACGACCCGCCCGTGCGCAACTCGCTCGAGCTGCGCCGCCTCGCGGTCGGCCGCCTGGGCAAGCAGGTCATCGAGCTCAAGAACGTGTCGGTCGCCTACGGGGATGCCAAGGTCCTCGACGGCATCAGCTGGACGGTCGGCCCCGGCGACCGCGTCGGCATCCTCGGAGAGAACGGCGCCGGCAAGTCCACACTCCTGCGCGTGATGTGCGCGCGGCAGCGTCCCTCGGCCGGCTACGTCAAGATCGGCAAGACGGTCCGCTTCGCCATCATGTCGCAGCAGCTCGAGGGGCTCTCGGCGCACGACGACGAGCGCATGGAAGACCTGCTGTCCACCTTCCACTCGTCGTATGTGATCGACGGCAAGTCGTACAGCCCCACGCAGCTCGCCGAGCAGCTGGGCTTTGCCCGCTCCGAGCTGCCGACCTTCATCAAGGACCTCTCGGGCGGCCAGCGCCGCCGCCTCGCGCTGCTCTGGGTGCTCCTCCAGCAGCCCAACGTGCTCGTGCTCGACGAGCCCGGCAACGACCTCGACACCGACATGCTGGCCAAGGTCGAGTCGCTGCTCGACGAATGGCCGGGTACCCTGCTGCTCGTCACGCACGACCGCTGGCTCATGGAGCGCGTGACCGACGACCAGTACGCGCTGATCGGCGGCAAGCTGCGGCACTGCCCGCGTGGTGTCGACCAGTTCTTCGAGCTGGTGGAGGAGGCGCACTGCCAAGAGGAACGCGTCACTTCCAATTCATCGGATGCTGCGGCTGATACCGCAGGCGCTGCCCACAATGAGCAATCCGATGCTGGCACAGTATCAGATTCAGACTCTGGCCTCTCTAACAAAGAGCGCCGCGAATACAAGAAGCGCTTCGACGCAGTTCAGCGTCGCCTCGAGAAGCTGCGCGAGGAGCCCGGCCGTCTTGACCGTGAGCTCGCACAACACGACCCGACCGATTATCAGGGACTTCTCGATATTCAAAACGAAAAAGCAGCTGTGGATTCCGAAATAGCTTCACTCGAGGACGAGTGGCTCGAGCTCGCCGATCTCCTCGGCATCGAGTGATCGGTCTAACTGTCATTTGCGAATTTAGCAGTAATAGTCGATAGCCCCGAAAAAATCTTTCCACTTGACTATGACTTCATTACTACGTGCTTCAATGATGCGCATGATATTGCGCAGCACTCGTTCTGGTATCTGGGAGTTGTTATTGCAAAGTAAACAATTGCCCGCCCTGGTAATCCATACCTTTGTGGCGTTCGGCGTCGGTTTCCCTTCAGCTATATGGACATGTATGGGTTCGAGAGGATCGTTTTCGTTTGCCCAGAAATAAACCCAGTAAGGACCAACCTTAAAAACCTGCGGCATAGTCGAATCCTCTCGTCTGCGAGAACTCGATAATAAGGTGCGCACAGGACTCAATTATTCCCTGGTACCGTGCGATATCATCCCGAGTGAAACCATTCACATCAAACCATTCGTATGTCGGCAACATGCATGTGGCGTTGTGAAAGCAGTCACGGTCGTCGGGCTTCTCTATATATACCTTCACACGGCCGTCGGCGAGCATGTCAGAATGGACTATTTCAGTGCCATCGTTGAGAGTCATGAATGGGTACATCATTTCACAGCTGCCTCCCACCTGAACGTGAGTCTCTAATGGCTGATTTTACCCAATGTTGTAGATGTGTGAGCCGACTGGCGACCCCTTGACCCCCAGTCAAGTGCGTGCAGACGTCTATACTTTTGTCTGAGCACTCATCAGAGTGATCTTCTCTCACTTATCTACAGGCTCCGCGAGTCGAATGGGAGCGGACATGGATATCCGCATCGCAACTCCGGCAGATGCCCAGGCGCTGCTCGACATCTACGCGCCCTACGTGCGCGAGACGGCCATCACCTTCGAATGGGAGGTGCCGTCAGTCGAGGAGTTCGCCCGCCGCATCGAGAGCACGCTGGTCAGCTATCCCTACCTGGTCGCCGAGCGAGACGGGCGCATCGTCGGCTACGCCTATACGGGACGGTTCGGCGTCCGCAAGTCTTACGACTGGTGTGCCGAGACCTCCATCTACATCGCACAGGGGGAGCGCGGCAACGGTGCGGGGCGCGCCCTCTACAGGGCGATCGAGGGCATCTCCCGCCGACAGCGCATCACGCGCCTGATGGCGATACTGGCAGCCCCGGAGGCGTCGAACGACCCGTACCTGACGCTTGACAGCCCCGCCTTCCACGAAGCGATGGGGTACCGCAAGGTCGGACACATGCGCGGCCTGGGCTACAAGTTCGGCCGCTGGTACGGCGACTACTACTACGAGAAGACGATTGCCAATCCCGCGGCCGCGCAGCAACCGTTCATCCCGTTCTCCCAGCTGCCGAGCGAGGTTGTCGATAGCGTGCTCAACAGTATCACAGGTGGGAATGATGGTCGACGTGATGCACAGCGCGACACTTCACGCAGTGCCTCCGTTGGCAAAATTTTGTGAGATATAAATTCGCGCTTGCATACGGGCTGATTTGTGTTAGATTACTTACTTGCGCGTCGGCAAGACGAGCGAACGGGTGGTGGCGCAGCTTGGTAGCGCACTTGACTGGGGGTCAAGGGGTCGCTGGTTCGAATCCAGTCCACCCGACCACGAAATCGCAGGTCAGAGGCTTAAGCCTCTGACCTTTTTTCTTATACGTACTATCTGACGTACTATTTACATACTACAAACCGCGTCCCGCCGTCCGCGAGGCAGTGTATCAGGAGCCTCACGACCTGGCTCCTGGAGCAGCCCATCTCGGCGGAGGCCCGGTCCAGGGCCCCGAGCTCCACGTCGGAGATCCGGACGTTCAGGCGCCTCGGCATGGCGTCACGGCTCAAGTCGGTCACCCCCAAGGGCGCGGGGCATCCCCCGCAGGGAGAAGGGACGTTCGGAAGGTTCGGCCGCGAAGGCGTCCCCGGGGCACAGACGAAAGTCTGAGCCATCGGGACGGATCCCACGGCCACCCTGTCCGCTCCGTCCGAAGCGTCCATCCTGGCCACCGTGGGTGTACAGGATGGGCTGCTTGCTGTCCGTGGAGTTATGAAAGCCAGCGGGTTCGTCACGCCATTCCAAGCTCCGTTTCGGTTACCAAACAATCTTCTGCTTACGCTGATGAAGGGTGATAAGGTTGTCGAGGTGCTGGAAGAAGGCGCCTATTTCGAGCTGCTCGGCTAGGCTTGGAAGCAATAAATCCATATCACCAAGCTGCTTGCCTGAGATTTCCAAGAAGGTG